>ERZ1370068.5346-contig-437_pt1 | contig 245842 bp, 424 predicted proteins | sample MGYA00561227_ERZ1370068 | MGnify/ENA primary metagenome ERZ1370068 (study PRJEB38410, sample SAMEA6850437) | metagenome | study: Metagenomic assessment of the ecological functions of the soil: analysis of the soil microbiota associated with the...
GCTACGTATTGCTCCTCAGACTCAGCAGCTTGATTGGCCATCATTCCCGGAATGTTCCGGTTTGGTGGCTCCGGTCGGCCCGGCATGGTCGCCGCGAACGTCGTTGATCATGAGCTGCGCGAGGTCGTTGGAGGCTCAACCACTGTGCGCTTCGATATGACCAGAGATGGTCGGTTCTGGAGTGGGTGCCAAGGCGAGACTCTGGTCGAGGCGGCCCAGGCACCGGCGTACGCCGGACGACCGTTGATGGTTGAGGTTGAGTTTGGAGATGGTGCCGTCTTCTACATCTGTCTTTCACAACCGGGCACAGGTCTCTGAACAAGAGAGTCCTGCTTGCAGTTGCTGGTGCTGAAGCAGATCAGCGCGTGGTCGAAGACGACGGTTGTTCAGGCGCGAGCTGATCCCCGGGGATCAGCTTACAGCGTTGAATGTGGCTGAAGCGGCTGACCGACAGCTGACATAGCTTGCGCTCGGCCTGCAATGCCCCGGCCTGGCGGGTGTTGCCGTACCACGTCCTTGTGTACCATCGACCTTTCGACGGAACAGCGGTGCTAGCAGCTGATACTGTTTCGCAGTCCCGATAGCCTGCCGTGATGCTGGCATGACAGCGAAGGCCCTCATGACCGACAATCAGGGATCGACGGCGCCGGACACCTCCAATCAGCGTAACTCAGACCTCGCCACGGCGATGACTGACTTTGAACGAGAACATACTGAAGTCGCCACCCAACTCGAAGGAGCTGCGTTCGTAGTAATCGCCGTCGCCGCCGCTATAGCAGGCCTTCGAGCCGATTCTTCGACGTCTCAGGAGCTGTTCGGCGGCACAGGAAAGCCTTCTCATCACACGTATGCGCAACAACGCATCGAGGAGCTGCAGGGCGATCAGGTGCGCGCGCTGCTCAGCCCTGGTCTATCAAGAGCTCGCGTCACTCGCACGCCGACCTTACCGAAGCAGCCGGCAAGGATTACTCGGTCCTTCCTCCCGAACGCCCGCCGCGTGAGCTGCCTCCTGTGTGTCGCGGGCTGATCACCGCCGCTGCAGCTTGCTGGGACTCGAGTCTGCCGGCGCAGCCGCCGGAGTCCAATCTCGACTCCGCGCCTGCACTCAGCGGTGCGGCGCGTACCTACGGGGCGCAAGTCCCTCGACGGAATGATTGAAGACGTTCAGCGACAGGGATTTATCTTCCCGGCGCGGCGAAGGCCAGCATGCACGCGCGGGTGACCGTCTACGCATACGGACCTGATCATCGGACGAGGTGCCGATGACCAGCCTGCCAGACCGTCCGAAATCGCGACGGAAGACGCTGCCGCCGCCGAACACCTGAGTGCAAGCACATGACGGAGAGGCCTGGTTGACGAATCAGGCCGCAGGTGGCCGCGAATTCGTAGTGTTCCAGACCGCCATCGCCTACAGGATGCTACAGAGCAGACAGTTCTATCATGCCTAGTACAAAGTCGGATAGTCTGAAAACCAGCTCACCAGCGATCGCATAGATCAAACGATTTTGACCAGGCTGAGGTCATTCCTGAATCGCGAGGTGCACGGAAACCACCCCTCAGCCTGCCTTCTTCGAGAGCGACCGGCTCACAGCTTGCCGTGCGGCAAGGAGGCCGTGCACCGCGCCGTCACTACCACGATGAATACCGCCTTCGATCAACTGCCGAGAGATGGTAGCGACACTGAGCGGAACTTTTGGCAAACCGCACCTTTCGGCCTGAAACGATTTCGTCACTGATTTTGAACGGGATCTCGCTCGAGGCCGCCCAAGACGCGACCGGGTCACCGACGCTCATAACAATAGTCGCCTGGCAACCGCTCCGGCATACTTCCGGGCTTACCGAGAAGGAAGGGGCGACACGTGCAGGCTGGTGGCATCGCGGGCCTTTCGATGTTCCGGGGCATCGTCACTGAGCCAGTCGCCGCCGCGCTGTCTGGTCGGCATTCGCGGCGGATCGGTAGCCGAGGTGTCTGTCTTCATCTACGACCGTCGGCGGCACAAATCCTCTGACTGCACCGCGTATGGAAGCATCCGGCCGGCAAGGTCGTAGAGGTGATCGTCACTGACGGCAACCGGACGGCTCGGCGGTGCCGACCGGGATGTCACGGCTTGTACGGACCAAGTAGCGGAGAAGTTCCCGGGGTCCAAGGCGGACCTGTCCGAGGACCCATCAGACGACGAGGACTTCGCGCAACGCCTGCTGAAATGAAGTGGAGACTAGGCAAGAAGACCCTTATCCCGGAAGGAGAAAATCAACCATCCGCCGGTAGCTACGCGGACGTGGTTGATGACGCCGATCAGAGGTCGACCCGGGGCGCTGAGAGCTTCGAGCAGGCTACGCATCGTTGGTGGCAGTTACCCGGACATCGTCGGCGGCGGTCGCTGGACTCGGCCGGAGGCCAAGCTGGCGCCCGGGAACTCGAGTCGTGACGAGGTGCTCCTTGGCTCGGCGGGCCTCCGGACGCCTATGGATTCAGGTGTCTTTCGGTATGCCTCGGTTCTGGGTGGAACCCTTCGGTCTCCACGAGATTTCAGACCTTGCCGTGGCCATGGGATGGCGCCGCGCACCATGCGCAGGGGCGGCGTGGCTGGCCGAGATCAACCGGGGCGGCGCAGAGCTGATCGCGAGGCTGGTTCTGCCCGATGCCGGAGTCGCCAACCGGATAAGGCGCTGCACTCAAACGGAGCGCGCTGTGACGGTCAAGAACGTGCCGCTCTCCTCGCGGCATCGGCGTAAGGTCACTGCACTCGCGACAATGCTCGCACCGGAGCGAGGCCCGGAGCATTATATTGGTTTTCTCGCTCACGCCAACGAGTCGCCGCCGGTAAACGTGGAGCAAATCGGTTCGATACCGCCGCAGGCGGGCGTCCGAACTGAAATCGCTGGCATGATCTTTGAGCAGCGGGGGCGAGCGCGAATGGAGGTGGTCGAGCACATTGAGGAACTCGCACGCCGGAACCGGCGTCCACCTTTACTGGCCCGTCCCTATCTCGCCCGAGCGAATCGCCGATCGATATTAAACCGTCCATCGACGGAGGGATTGAAGCTACGCTTAGCGGCGCGTGCTGAGCCGCAATCGGCGCAAAAATCTCGAGACTCGGCGTGCGGCTGGTGCCTGCAGGCAGAGTGACGAAGCCCGAGCCAAAGAAATTGCTGCCAGCCCGTCCGGTGCGGGTTCCGAGCGCAGCTTTTGCCGGGGGCTGGAGCGGCGAGAGCGCATGAGATCGTAGAGATGATCGTGATCGTCCGGGTGATTATCGGCAGCGAGTGCTCACGCCATACAAGGGCCCTAACGTGCTTGGTGCACTGCAGGCTGCATTGCGCGAGCTGGAAGAGTCGACGGGATCGCTTCTTGCCGTGCCTGCAAGCAGACTTAGATCTTTGCGACGGTCTCTACGACGTGGTACCTCGGCGATGAGTGATGCGTTGCCGCGCCTGGCCCAGAGATCGCGGCGGTTGCCGACGTATTCGCCAAGACCACGTCGAATGCGGCAGGTCGCAGCCCATCGCGGCAATCTCAACTGAGCTTCATTCAACGACTCAATCACGCAATCCTGGTTTCACCGAGGCAGCTTTCTGGCAGGCCCGGCCCGGCGCAGCGCGATCAGCGAAGCAAGGGGCAGCTGGTCGACCCCGCTGAAGTGACGCCGCAAAGCCGAACCGCGGTATGAGCCGAAGGTCGGGACGCCCATGGCAAGACTTTCGCGAGCTGGGTCGGGTGGGGCGTCAGGCGGATCGCCGACACCGTTCCTGACACTGAGCTGGCTGATCGGCAGCGATCTCGCCGCCGGTGGCCCGGCGAAGGTGCTGGAACATGGATCTGCGATCGATTTCCATGCGCACCCATGGCTCGCGGCACGGATCTCATAAAGACCTACACGCCCAGCCTGATCGAGGCAATCTTTCTGGATGTCACCGCCCAGCGAGTGTTTCAGTCGTCGACGGCTTTGAGGCGGCCAGTCGGGGCACGACTGACCTGGCAAAGGGTCCGGGCGCGTCTCGGGACCTCACCGATCTACTGGCAATCAACGGAGAGAATGGCCACACTGGCGTTAGAAGAGTTCTTCGGCGGCGCGTCTTGGGCGCGGCCGCACAGACTGATGCGTGATCTCCAGGCGTCGACTCGTGGCGGTGGCAGAGTGGTATTTCGATCGACTTGGTCGTCGCCGGCAGCGCAGTCCACATCGCTACGCGGCGATGGCGCTTAGAGCGGCTCACGAAGCGCGACGGGACTGGAGCGACTTGACGCGAGCAAGAATCCTCTCGCTCTTTTCGCCGACCGCACCAAGAGTGTGCCGGCTTTGAAGCGATGTGCAGGCTACGAAGGTCGCCGCTGGCAGGCTGGAGGGAGTGCCCGCTGACCCTCGACGCTTGAAACCCCATAGGCTTCGACTCCCGCAGCTTGACCAGAATGGACAAGGCGTCGCCTTCGAGGGGAGCGGGGAAACGCGATCATTGAGGCGCAGTGACGGCGAGAGCGCCAGGAAAGCCGGGGTCGAGGATGGGGACAACGCAGCGGCTGGCAAAGCGCTGAACGACGCCCTGACGATCTGCACCGACGACGAGTCTCCCCGAAGAGATGGTGCGCGCGCTTCCCCCGTCCGCACCCTGAACGTGGTCGTCAAGCAAACCCAGTCGGGGATGGCTCGCGCCGGCGACCGGGACTCAGCGACCTGGCTTGGCACCACTGACGGCTATTCCAGCGCATCGGATCATTCGGAAGCTCGGTGCGGCGCCCGAGCACGCGGACGATGGAGAGATCGTCGGGCGCGCCGACGAGCGCCAATGCCAGCTGTGAGGGATCCCCGGCCGCCCTTTGCCGAACGCGTGTATATGCGGCGTCGCCGGCACTTCCTTCGCGCGTAGGGGCAGGTTCTCCCTTCGATCAGGGCCGACGCAATCCGAGACTGCGCCGCCGGTGAAGGACGTCAAGGTTAGTTCGGACCCCACAAGCATCACGCCTTTACACTGGGACACAGCACCGGGCGCCTCGATCGGTCAGGGTGACCCAAACCGCGCCGGGGACGGAGCAAAACGACCGACGTAGCAGGTCAACGCCCATAGCGCTGCCACCGGCGTGTCGGGGCCAGTGATCGAGACATGCTTCCATACCCAGATTCTGACCTGCAAGCTTTATGGCCGCAGCCGACGGGTCCGAGCTGCAGTTCACGCCCGGTTCGGGGAGTCGAGGGAATACCCCGCGGGACAGCGAGTCCAGCGCCCGCCGTCTCGGGTGCGTGCGCGCAACGCTCGGGCAATCAAGGCGCGCCGTACGTCGAGGCCGGGCTGGGCAGGAAATCACCGGGTTTGTCGTCGAGATATGGACCTTCACGCAGCGGCCGCCTCGGCCCCGCGGGAGCCGTGGATTAACGCGGCGGAACCGGCCAACGAATCGAGTGCCGGCAGCTCACTGGTGCTGGATCGATAGGGCGCTGGCAGCCGCAGTGAGGCGTGGCGCGGCGCTTGGGGCCGAGGCCGGTTTGCGGCGACCACGTTGCGGTGACGCGGCGATCGGGCGCCGGACGCCGTTGCTCGGCCTGGGCCTCCGAAGAGTCCCGGGAATTTGCCCCGACACAACCGGCGTACAGGCGTAGAGCGCTTTCAGCACGATTGGGTAAAGGTTGCCTGGTGGGACTGGGTCCTCGAGCGAGGAATTCGATCGTACGAGTTCTGCGTCGGACCGTTGGCAGGGATCGTCTGGCGACACGACACCATGATCACCACGTCCAATGGCCATCAGCAGGGGCGGACCCAGACTCCAAGCCGGAACTGCGCGGGCGCCCGAATTCAGCTTCGCATCAGTCCCGGCTCAGCTGGACGCGAGCGGAGCGATCGACGGAATTACCGCATCGAGGTGCCGGCCGTCGGCAGCGCTTTCAGTCCGCTGCGGCGTTGCCATGGCAATCGTCGACCACTGCGCCCAACTGACATTACGGTGACGTTCACCGCTGAGGATGCAATCGGGCCAACCGGAATCGGGCCAACCGGAATCGTCATTGTCGTCAAAGCGGGTACGGTGATGCCGTTCGGCAAGGACGACGGCATCGCGGTCTTCCAGGGGAATTTCGGACTTTCGCCAGGAGCGTGTCCAGGCCGTGAGGCCGAACACTGCCAAAGCTCGGAAGGCACTACTGGGCTCGATGCCTCGGCGGTCGGGCCGGACGTCATGCGCCCATCCGATCCGCCTCACCGACGATTTGCGAGGAGCATGATGTTCGCGATCGAGGCCGCCGACTGCCCCCTGCCTGCACTGCTACCACCACCGAATAGACCCCGCAGAAGGTCGCGTACTCGGCGCACCGGAAAGCCGGCTCGCAGTGATCGGCCGCGTTCGCGTGAAGGCGGGAGGACCCAGAGCGAGCTGCCCAACTGGCGGACGCAACCCCGGTGCTATCCTTGACCTTCACGCCTGAGCGCAGCCCGATCACCTTGAAGGGGAGCTGGGAGTGCCCGCGCTGCAGGCGGCCCGACGTCCATCCGTGCTTGCCCGGTGTGCCATTCCACCTTGTGCCGGCCACCCCCACCGTCGCAGAGCTCCGCTCTTTGGATTAGCTGGGGTGCGAGGATCGGGCAAGACCACGATGCCGACGGTCCTGACCCAGGAACTGAATCGACAACCGTGGCGCGGCGTTTTAGGGCCCCGATCGATGCTGTCGGGAACTCGCGGCTACTCAGCGGCGCTGGATAGTTCCGGAACCGACGTGTCGACCAGCGGCGGCCACCTTCCCGACCAGACTCGCTGCGTATAGCCAAACCGAAACTGTTCCAGAGCTGTGCTTCTGATGCGGCAGAGCTTGTGCCGAAAGATACGCTCCTCGGCACCGGCACGGTATCGACGACTTCTTTCCCTTTTTACGACACTGCTGTGGTGAGGACTCTGTCGAATATCGATATTGCCCGGGAGCAGCACCATTTGGCCGCGGCTGATGGCTTGATTCTCCTGCTGGATCCTTTTGGTTTTCCAGAGAACCGGAACGACGCGCTCAATCGCAGGCGGCCGATCTCCTCAATGCCGAAAGACGAAATCCGCGCGGCGTCCTCGCGAAATGTCGTACTCGAGTCTGCTTCCGGAGGAGCGATCGCTTGGCTCCCAACAAAAGATCAAACGGCCAATCGCCGTCGTGCTCGCCAAGATCGACGCGTTCTCTCTCAATCTGGTGTTCGGACTTTGACTTGCCCTGATTCTGCAGGCGATCGGTCACCGGTCTCATTGCTCCGGAGCGAGAGTCGCTCGACCCCGCGCGGTAACCATGTCGCCGCCCCTGGCATGAGTCAATGGGTGGTAGTGATCGCACTCAAACACGCTGAGAGCTGAAACTTTACACCATCCCATCGACTTTTCGTCGCCGCTCGCGCCTCGGCGCTGAGCCGAACTTATCGTAAATCTACCAGCACGCGTCAACAGTCGTGGAGTCTCTACCCCCATCGGGCCGCAGAGCCGTTGCTGCGGTTGATGGCTCGGCGGAAGTTCATCCGGGCACGGACTGCGCTGGAAGCGGTGATGTTCGATGTCTTTGATCTTTACACCTCGACTTGCTCTGCCGAGGAATCAGTCAACGGGTCGAACAGGCTTCCGGGTTCATGGGGCTGGAGCTCGGCAGGGAGTCGCAGCCTCAGCGGAGGAGGAAGCGGGCGCGGACTGGCCTCGGCGACTCCGGTGCCGGATGAGTTGCCGATCTGGATCTGACCCTGAGCTTCATCCATCGGACCCGTGCAGCCACCGCGAGCAGGGTGGCAGGTTCCACACGAGCCGGGGTCGATCTAGCTGGGCAAGCGACGCAGACCGGCCGTCCAGGAAACTGTAGCTTAACCCAGGCTCATCGCTCGTTCAAACGAGGGCCGACTCTCCTGCCGCCCGCGCCCGCCTCAGCTTCTACTCCCGCCCGCACTGGCGACTTCGAGCGGGTGAAAAGTACGACGACCGAGCAGTGCGGCAAACACCCTTGGAGATCGGTCCGGCCTCGAGACCCTGAGCCCTCCACGCGATGGTGTCCGAAGATCCTGCGCTAAAAGCTTGAGCCACCGACTTTTCCGACCGGTGGCTCACGAGCAGGGGTGTTAGCTGATCAACCGCACGAAGTTGATCACAGCATCCCGGATCAGCACCTGGTGCATGACGCTGGATCGGTGTTGGCTTCGATTCTTCGTTGGACGGTTCCACTGGGCCCTGCATCTGGGCTTCCGTGTTTACAGCGCGGGATCCGACTGCCGATCCGTTGAGCATCGTGGGCGCGCACCCACGGCTCTGGCCGAACATCACCGTCGGCGGAGGCCGAGAGCAACGAATTCGAGAGCTTGGTTCGACCTCGAGACGCGTGAGGCGACAACCTGAGTGCTTCATCGACGGCGACACGGCACGCCGCCCGGTTCTTGAATACGACCCGTACGCCGCTTCGGAGGCTATCGAGGTAAGCCGCCGATGGGGCCAGGTCATCAATCCGAACGTGGGCAGCAGCAGCCGCTGCGGTTGCCTGCCGTTTCCCCCAGACGGGGTTGTGCCGGCTGGACAGCCAGCAAGCTGTCGCCGTGGCCGCGCTCAGTGGTCTGGCCGTAACAGGGCCATGACGATGCTGAGCCTCGAGGCGTACGCCGGGCGGCCAGCCCTTCACGGGATCGCCGCGTTGTCGGATATCGCGCCCAAGCCGAGGACAGAGCGATCCGACCCCTCGGCCGAAGCCCTGTGGGCCTTGAGCCGTGGCTGGCCAGAGTGAACTGGCGGTTAAGCAGCGGCGCCAGACCCTTCCCGGAATGTGGCGGCGAAGGTCTCCATTAGCAGTGGAGACGCGTGGGCGAGAACGCCGCGCACGAGTGCGCATGGAGGGCAACGCTGATCTCTCGCTGGCGTGGACTACCTGGCGACACCCGCGACTCATGCTGCCGGCGGGCCCCTCGGTATCGCGGTACCTCAATGCCGGTCTCCCGACCAAGCTCTCCTCGCGGCTTTCTTTTGGCCTGTGCCTCGAACACCGGCGCGTCGGTGCCGACGCGCGCTGCATCCGGAGCGCGCAACGCTTCTGCCAGGTACGTTGGGGCGTGTTCATATCCAGAACTGACGCACCGCGCGCTGCTCGTGGCTTCATCGGGAGCTGCAGGATCGAGCAGCTGAAGCGCACGATCTTCGCCGCCGCGCTGGACGCTCAGAATCAGTCTGCGATCACTGCGCGCTCGACCGGTCAATGGGACTGGTTGGTGCCGATGTCGGCGGTTCAACCCCAACATCCGATCATCGCTGTGGCGCTCGGCTCGCGCGCACTCGCAAAGGCCCCGGTGGGCGATCGAGCCTCGCTGCTCGCAGAGCTGTCGCCGACGGCCTGCTGGTATGGGCCTGGCGGTTATTCCTAAATACCGCCGGACTGACATGCACGGTGGTTCAGCGAGCTGATTCGGTGGGTCGTCGACCATCCCAGACTGGACGACTCTCTGGCTCCGGTACCCGACGCGATCCTGTTCCAGGTGAGTTCAGGCAAACAACCCTGAGCGGCCGCACGACGTGCGCCGCCGTTGCGGTTTCACCGCGCCTGGCCGTGAGCCGGGAAGGACAGCCTTAGCGTCCAGCCTGGACGGTCTGGTACATCGCCACATCCAGCTCGCGCAATTGTGGTCCGAGGTGGGCTTCACCGTCGACAACCGACGAAAACGCTTGTCTCCGGAATGGAGCACATGGCCGAGCGAGTGGCTATCCCCGGGTATCGTCCGTCATATCGCGGCGCCCTTATTGACTGTGCTGGACGTGGGGCAGATCGGAGTGACCAGGCCGGCACCTCGCGCAGCAGGTTCAGATCCGGCACGTCCCCAGACGACCTCACTTCCGGTCCGCCTCTTCAAGTCCGGTGAGGCCGCCGCTCTTGTTGGAGCGCTTCTGGTTGCTCGACCGATTTCGGGCGCGCCTCCGAGCACCGGAAGATCGCCCTTACCGAGCAGCCCGCTGGTAGTGCGGGACCCTTCCTGCACACGAGACGCGCACGAGAACGGCTCCGGGCGGGCCTGCCGCCGGCTAGCGGGAAGCCAAATCTCGGGCCGACTTTGAGAAAACTCCAGTCGAGCGCAAAGTCGCCCGGATATCAGCGCGGGAGCGAAGCTTCCTCGATCAGTCCAAGCGGGCTAGACCGATGCAACATCTGTCTTCCTTGGTCCCGACTCATTGTGGCGTTGACTCGGCCTCATCATCGTCGTGGCTGGATTCCCGTCAGCCCTGTTGATTCGGGCGTTCTCGATACCGACTTCTACTGGGTTATCGGCTTCAGTGTGATGTTCGCTGTGGTAGGTCCCTTTCTGGCCTAGTCATCCCGCATGTGCTCTAAAACCGCGGAAAGTTTGCTCCTCCGCCAGTTGACCCCAGACGACGTTAGTGCTGGTGGGTGAAGGCCTTCAAAGGGCGTGGCCTCGTGGTGAATCGAAGCACTAAGGGTGGGATCGCGCCCGCCAATGTATATACCATTCCAGGCACGCCAGGACGCCAAGGGCGTTGTCGGCGAGGCGTATATCTTCGTGCAAGATATGGGGCGAGGATTTTCCGGTTAACGGAATTCGATTCACACCGGCGGCGTCGGTGTCGTCCAGGCGTCGCCCTCCTGACTTCTTCGGATTCTGGCTGAGTTGCATAACGACGCCTGGCCGCTGGCGATGCTTGGCTCTGGATTCGTGCGGTCTGGATTTTCCAACGCATCATGTTGCTGGTCCTGCGCCGGGCAGAGATATCATCCAGTCGGCGGCGGAGCAACGCATCACCGAAGTGTTATTACTGCTACGGCGAAAGCCGCACTGCCGGGTTACGCTTTGCCTCTAAACCTCTCCAACGCTAACAATCATTCATCGCAGCGATGCTGCCTGGGGCCCTTGGGGCTGACGACTCGCTCGGCGGTGCGCCGGTGGCACGCAGCTTCCCTAACACCATCCGAGCCGCGGCGCGGACGCTCCCGACGCTGTGCCCATATTGCAATCGTGAGCTCGGCCAGATTCGAGCGGCGTACTGTCGCGACCCCGTCCAGCCGCTGCTCGGTCATCGGCAGCGTGGCGGCCGGGAAGACCGCTTGCTCATGGCGGCGATCGCGACAGCTCGGAGCCGCGGCCGACCGAGCGGCGGGCGAATGGTCAACGCCGTAACAGCCGAGGCGCAAACCTACTCCTGGATGCGGGCCCGGCTGACCGCCGTTCACAGCGTCACGCCGAGACGGTCAAGACGCTCGCTGACGCCCTTCCGGGAAGGGGTCCCGCTGATACCGGGGACGCGGGCCGGCGAGGCAACTCGAGCTCCAGCTCGGTGGATGCGGGCTGGCGAGGCCTTGCCACGTGGGACACGACCGCAGACCCGCGCTTATCTCGACAACGCCAACGTCCCATTTTCGCCCGATCGCATGGCTTGGCCCCCAGCCCGCTCGAGAAAGCTCGACTCGCGCGGCCTCGCTGCGAGCACCGTCGTGGTAACCTGGCGAAACCGTAAAGGAGAGCTACGGGCCAGCGATCGATCGGATCGCGGCGCCGATGAGCGTTCGCCTGCGGCAAACGCGTCGGGGGTCGCCCAGTAAGGGGCTCGACGTGCCCTTGAAACTTCCATCCGCTTTGCGTGAGCTGGCCAATTCCACCTCCGCGACAGCCACGGGTATTCGGAAGTGGATGGTCGAGACACGACTCTCGACCTATTGATCACCGTAGTGGAAATGGACTTTGGCGAGGTTCGTTGGCTCCTCGTGGACTCGATGCGAACAGTCGCGATCCCGACCGGCCGCTCAGCCCATGGTGGATTGACGCTGACAGGTGGGCGCCGGCAAGCTGAATGGCAAGCACTTTAACCTTTGTTGATCCCTGAACCTAAGGCTGGGCCGAGATTATGCCGCTGCGCCGCCAGTTCCGCCAGAGCGTAAGGCGAGCTCGCTGGGCGCGAACGGCATCCTGAATGCCTACTACCTCTTTCTGCACTGCGTGGAGTGTGATGCACCCTTTGTTCTTGCCGTTGCGCCGTTGGTTGCTGCGATCTCATGGTCGGTTCACGACGGATAAAGCCGCTTCCTCTCAGCCTGCGGAGGACGCTACTTTCGATTAGTGCGACGATTTTCCATGCCCTGCCCTTTCCTTGGGAACTGGATATGAGCGGAGTCGTGTCCCAAGCCGTGCGCCTGAGGGAAGCTGCATTGGCACCTCACTGGCATCACGATCTGGAACCATATACCCGTCGTCGCCCACGTAACTCCTGAAGGTTCAATCGAGATCTTGGACACCACATTGGCGAAGGCGCTGACCGCATCGGCGGTGTTTCTGGTGACCGAGGGCAGGTAGCAGTGGGGAGGGGTTGCCAAAGAGATGTCTCAAATAGAGCCTGACCGCGTTATTGGTATCAAACGCCAAATGTAAGAGTACGTGCTGAGCATTTGGGCGGTACGACCTTTCGACCAGAAGGTATTTCTGAGTCATCCTGCGCCGCCTCGCCCAGAATGCCGCCGATTTTCGGAATCGATGCCGATCAGCTTGCCGCCGTGATTACTGTGCCAGCCTATTTTGGCGTAGTAGACATGAAGCTACCGCCGCCGCTGCTGTAAATTGCCGAGCTCACCTGGTATTGATCTTGTGGCTGAACCAGTTGCCGCCGCAGCGTTTGATGGCGTCAACTCCGGCGACACCGGCACGGCACTCGTATATGACCTCGGTGGCGCACGTCTGATGCCACCATCGTGCGGGTTGACGCAGACCGGACCGATCGTTGTCGCCGTCGACGGGTCCAACGAATTAGGTGGCCTGAATTTCGACGCGAACGACTGCAGGATTTGCTGATAGAACGGTACGTACTTCTGGCAACGTCTGACGAGCGCTCGCTACGACGGAAGAATTTTTGCTCAACCTCGGGCACCAGGCGAGGAGCTAAAGAAAGCCCTCAGCTGAGTCACCTCGGGCCTGGTGCAGGTCGACGCACGGGTTCAGGCAAGTGCGTGATCTCGGCAACTCGCGATGAGTTTGAGAGAGCGCGACATCTGATCTGATCGCTGAAAGTCCCACCAAGTTGTCGATCGTGTTATTGCCTCAGCTTTGAACAGCTTAGCGCACCGTGCGCCCGAATCGAGTCATTCTCGTTGGTGGCGCCACCCGGATGGTGATGGTCAAAGCTGCCTTGCGCACTGAAATTGGCGTCAAGCCCAATGAACCTGATCTGGCATCGCCATAATGCACCATGTGCGAGCCCGAATTTGCAACTTCCCAACGACGTAACCTCACCCCGGGGTCTAGTGGGGAGCGCAGCGCTTGGCAGCGAGCAAACCAGTCCGATCCGCCAGTCACTGCTCGCGCATTGGGCATCAAATTGTTCGACAGTCACGACGCCAGTGGGCAGCGGATCCTTGTACAGCATCTGGATCCAGGCAACAATGCCCGCCTGTTGAGGCTGTCCACACCAGTGTCGCCACAATCCTCGCCGGCCAAGAGCGGGCACGAATCGAGCCCGCGGTTAATCAGGCGCCGTTGCATCCTCTGGTGGTGGAACATAATCGGCGCGTCCTCGATGGCGAGCTGGTCGGCTCACCTGCTGACCCGAGGTAGGCGCCGATCGACATTATGTCGATCGGCCTGGACGGGAGAATCCGATGCCCGCAAGACGGAGCCAAAGAGCGGCCGGCAACCTCGTCCTTGAGTCCTACATGGACGGCGTATCGATACGAAGAGCTTCTGTTGAGCAGCACCATTGTCGGTGGCATCAAGTTCGCGCGGTAGATCTCAGTGATAGCCTCGCGCCGCCATGCAGGGTTGCAACTCCGTCCGCAAAGATCCGCGACCTCGCCACCTTGGAGTTCGTCCAGGCCAAGTCCAACGTGGCTCTGCTCGGACCGCCCGGCGTCGGCAAAACCATGCTCGCCGTCGCCCTCGCCGTCACCGCCTGCCAAGCCGGGTTGTCGATCTACTTCACCACCCTCGACGACCTGGTCCGCCGGCTCCGCGCCGCCGAAGCCACCGGCCGATTCAACCGGCAGCTCCAGGCCTACCTGCGTCCCGCCGTCCTGGTCGTGCGACGAAGTCGGCTACCTGCCGCTGGACCGGGCCGAAGCCAACATGGTCTTCCAACTCGTCTCCCGCAGATACGAACGCGGCACCATGATCATCACCATCCAACAAAAGCTTCACCGAATGGGGCGGCGTGCTCGGCGACGACGTCCTCGCCACCGCCATCCTCGACCGACTGTTGCACCACTGCGACGTGATCAACATCAACGGCCCCAGCTACCGCCTCAAAGACCGCCTCACCCTCGTCGCCGGAGGTGAACCCATGCCATGATCACCCTGCCGAGACCGACACGTGAGGTCGTACCCAGACCGACACGTGAGGTCGTACCCCGACAACGGTCTGCCCGAGACCGGCAAATCCTTCAACCGCATCCATGACCGATCCTTCACTGCGCCGCTGACCACCTCACACTGCGGACACGGGCCCTCCCGCTGCCACCTGCCTCGATGATCGCCTTCACGGTCGCGGGCATCGACCCGCTGCACCTGCGAGAACGCCGAACCTGGGTGCTCAAGACCGAACAACACCGACGTGAAGCATCCGACATGCTCGTGGCCTCGCTGCTGGACGCTAGAGATCAACAGGCGTGTCGGGGCCACGAGCCCCACACTCGCTACGACACGAGCCTCAAAACACCCCGCTCAAATTCGTAGAGATTCCGCTAACGCTTGTCAACCCGCGCTGTATGGCTTACGGGTTCATCGTTGTGGGCATGGCGGCAGGGCCGTTCCTCCGCTGCACGATGATGGGTCGGCGTTCGTCGAGGTCAATGTCGTTCGTCCTGCGACGTTCATCTGCGATGTCCGTCGGGCGGGCGCTCCACGTTGAGCTCTCCTCAGCGCCGACCGGGATGGCAGCTATCGGAGGATCGGCAGGGTGTGACCGCCGGCGCTCAGCGGGTCAGCTTGGCTCGATTCGTGGCTGCGCTGTGCGCCCGGGCCTTCGCCCGGACCTGGTCGGGAACTGTGCATACCTGCTTGATCATCTTCTTCGCCTCAAGCCGGCTGATCGGTTGGCCGTCAAGATCACGGATCTGGTAGGGGGTGCCTCGGGTGCAGCACTGTCCAGGTCCGTTCGACCAGCTTGCGGGCGACCGCCACGCAGGCCTGGGTGTGGCAGTGACCGTGTTCGGTCATCAGCTGGTGGTAGAACCCGGCCAGCTGCGGATCCTGCCGCCGGGCCGCGTTCGCGGCTTGGAAGAACGCCAACCGGAGCACCGCGGGCCCTTCCTTGGTGATCGCCCGGCTGGGCTGAGACACCGTGCCCGAGGACCAGGTTGAGGGGTTCAACCCGACGTAGCTGGCCGCTGCCTTTCCCGCAGGCGAACGCGGTGCCGTCGGCGAGGAAGCCGCGGATCACCGACGCGGTGACCGGTCCCATGCCGGGCACCGACAGCAGCAGTTCGTCGTCACCGTAGAGCCGTCGCCAGTACCGTTGCGCCTGGCCGGTGGCCCGTTCGGTGCGAGCCTTGGCATCGGCCATGTCGGTGAGGTGTTCGGTGACGTCGAAGGCCAACGCATCCAGATCCAGATGCCCCGCCCAAAACGCCGCCCAGGCTGCGGCGGCGGAACGGATCGCCTCCACCCGGTCCGGCACATCAGCAACGCCGCGGGTGTGCAACGCCACCACCGCGGTCAGCGTGGAACGGCGCGCGGCCGCCAACTGGGCCAGATGCGGCCAACGGTCCAGTACCGCCACCGCGGTCGGCAGCGAACCGCGGAACCCGTTCCACACGTCCGGAAACGCCCACCGGGCCAGGCTGATCAACCGCCGCAGATGCCGGTTGCCGTCGATCACTGAACCGCCCCGCCGGACACACGCCCTGCGTAACGCCAGCTGCGCAGGCTCAACCGGCCGCAGCGGGTGCAGGTCGAACACTTCTCCGGCCCGGGCCAACACGTCGGCGTCGATCACATCACTCTTGTGCTTACCGGTGATCGCCCCGCGCAGCCGGGCCGCATGCCGGGCGCCCAGCAACGACAGATCGCAGCCAGCGTCTCGCAGCGCCACCGACAACCCCAGCCACGTCATCGACGTCGGCTCCGCCACCGCCACCACACCCGGCATCTCGGCCAGCCGGTTGCTCAGTGATCGCAACCCAGCCAGCGTGGGCTGCACCCTGAACCGGTCCGTCCGCACCCGACCCTGGGCGTCGGTGGCCCGGATGCACACTTCATGCTGCGCAACGATCGCAGCATCGATCCCGACCCGCACCAGCCGCGGCGGGTCACTACTACCCTGAATAAGCACGAGGGTTCTCCCTTCGCATCGACGAAGAGCACGCCCATCACCGGCCAGTGAGAACGGGCGTACTCACCAACACGGGAGGGCCCTCGAGCCACGCCGAGGAAGCTCCCGCCCAGCAGCCTCCCGACACGACCAGCAGGAGCAGTCGCCCACTCCCACGCTTGTGGGTGATCCGGTGCCACACCCGAGCCGGCAGCCGCGTCGCGGACCGAGCCTCGAGCCCACCAATTCCCTTCAACCGGGACTACAGGCCAGGAGACAGGCCCCCGAGCTGACGATCTCTTTCACGAGCCCGAACACTCACCCGAAAACCGCCACGCCCGGAGACCCCTCCCAGGCCACCGTAGCGACCGCGCACACCGTCACCGGGACGCCCTCTAAGAGATACAAGCCCTTAACTAATCCTTGGGTCATATGAGAGCCCAGAGTTCCTCTCGCTCATCTCGTTATTGATCCGGCTCGGCAATGCGCCCGCTAGGGCAGGTCGAATCTCACTGGTCTCGGACTCCAGCAACAAAGGCATCCCATTCGTCAAAACCTGAAGACCAGAACTCCCCAGACGATCTTGAGTCTGAACTCCCACCACACGCTCGCTGAGGTGTAGAGACAGACTTCCCTGACGCGACCCGCCGCCGGAACACTTGGAGTGCTTGTGGTGCCAGATGGCGTTTCGAGTAAGTCTGGGATGTGATTCATTTTGGTCCTTACTCAACGTCGAGCCGAGCCAGACGTGATATATAACTCAGCGATTCTCTTTTTCCGGGGCCTTGCGGCTGTCTCGATACGTTTAGCGATCGAATACGCCTGAGTACGCGTGAGTCACGCCTTCCTGGTCGTTCGTCCGAGAGGTAAAGAGTCCCGCCTCGATACTCGATTTGGCGAACAACCCTGTGATCTGGATCGGTAATCGGCAGTATCGCGTGAATCCGCCGGGCACGCTGCAGACCTCGCATCGAACGGTAAACATTTGGATCTGGCGTTGCGTTTTTCTCCCCAGACAGCGTCAAGTAGACGCCGATATTGAGACTGCGCGAGTTCGGCGGGGCCGGCGTGCCGCTCGCAAAACTGATATCCCGTCCAGCGCAACTCCATATCGAGCCGGCAGCTTTGCTCTGATGACACAGCTCGTGGCGGGCCAGTCCTGAGTTTCACGCGCCGGTTCTGGATCTAGCCCAGGTGGTCTGCCTGAGTGCCGACAATATGCGCGCTTAGAGCGGCCTCCGGCGTATCCAGAGGTTCTGGACAGACCAGCGACAACTCCGACTTCGAAATTTGAACGGAATTTGCTTCTGCCTCAGTTTCCAGTCCTACCCGATGAGATACTGCACAAACCTCCAGAGGTAAAGCACGTCGCTGTAAGAGAATGCCACTCCACTCCCCTAGCTTGACGCGCTTCCCGGGAGGGAGTCAATGTCGCGCAGATCGACACCCTTCATGATGCGCGTCCCGCATATTTGCACGAGGCTTCGATCCAGGTTGGTCCCGAAACGTCCCGCGGACGTGCACGCCCACCGGACCTGTCTGCGATATCCGGCTAGAATCTTGGCACGGCGACGACCTCCAGCCGCTGAGCAAACGCGCCTCGATCGTAGCTTCCGCAGTAGCGTCGTTCAGCCCATGGCGCAGCCCTCCTGCGTTCCCAAACGGCGCTGCGCCGTAGCGGTGGACTCTGCAAACCCCGGGCACCCGTTGGGAGCGTCCCGACTCCCCACGTGTCGGCGTTCGTGGCAAAACCATGATGCAGCGCAGTGCAACGACCCTGCATGGGCAGATTGCACAGGCCCTCGTGCGCAAATTTGATCGGAATCTCTCATCGGAGGCAGTCGTTGTCAAGATTCTTGCAGGGATGGGAGGACCGCGCCGCAAGAGACAACAGCGGCTCTGACTCCGACTCCTTCTGTCACTGCCGTGGACAGCTGCACGTGGGGTATGAAGATACACTCTGCATCTTGCACTCCTGCATCGTTAGGGAGCGAAAATTGATCTAGATCTGATCTTGATCGGAGCGGTCCGATGGTGGATGTTACAGCGGATTCAGGGCTTTCCAGCGCCCATGTGGGCGCCGCTACGAGCGATCTCGCCTCCAGCGGCCCGCCAGCTAGGGCAGCACTCTTGCAATCCACCCAAGACGCCGCGCATTCTGCAGGCCGTCGAAGCGCGCCCACCAACGCGCAGGCCCTTCTGAGACCGCAGAGCGCGTGAGCATGCGTTGGCCCGCCAAGCCTCGCAGCAACACCGCGACTCTGCCGGCTTCAAAGGGGCAGAAGGCACCCGTGGCAATAAGCTTAAGGCCAAGCACTCCGCCGTACTCGGCGCGCTTAGGGCAGCGCTGACCGTATAGTTCGGTGAGTGAGTGTCCGCGTCACCCCGCGGAAAGCGTGGACATCAACGCCGTGGACGCTTTTCGGCGTAGTCCGACGTAATAGGATCAACCGCGCTTCCCGACAAATGCGGGGATCCAGGCCGCCTTCCGGGCCGATGCCTTCCTCAAACAGTAGTGGAGGGTCTCCGTGATGGTTTGGCGGCGGGGCGGTCGACCCCCGTATGGATTGGGTAAAACAAGTTCAACGTTTTCCGAACACGGCCTGGCTCCAATCACATTGTAGCATGGCGTGGAGTGCGTAACAGCGAGATTTACTCTCATCGCCGCATTGGTCGGGATTTGGAATTCCTCTGGCGCGGAGCGCATAGGGCTGGATCGCAATCGACCTCCCCTTGTCGCGGCGGCCGCCGCTTGGCGGTTCTCGCGTGCAGTTCCCCAACCCGCAATTGGATCATGCGTCACGGCTGGCAGGCAGTTTTTTGTCACGTGTCACCGCTTATACGGTACGGTGTTCCGAGTAGACGACTCGGATCGACCAGCTATCGTGGGGCCGGCTCACCGCTGCGAGCGCGCGGGTCTCCCCAACCGATCAAGGGGTACGTGGTGGCGTGGTGTCGCGCGGTGTCTCAGTGGTGCACAAGGCTGGGCACAGAATAAGACGGGAAATTCGCGACGCTTTTGCCCGGCAAACAGAGTATGTACCAGCCGCCTCAGGCTCCATTCGCCCAAACAGAGAGATCGTCCGTGGCGGAATGTATCAAAATCACACAGGACAAGCCGTCGCGAACCCCTTCTAAATCCACTGGCGCGCCTGGAATACAGGACGTTGAATGACTCTGTGAGTGCACGGAAACCCTTTAAGCGATCAGGGTCCAGTGGCTTCTGGCGCTGCCAGCATCTCTCACCTCCGATGCGTTGCCAGCGGCGGTGGCATGTACCTCCATGAACAATGTCCACCGGAATGCCAATCTTTGCCATGTCTGGAGGCAATGCCAGCCCCGTCATCGTCAGCGACTGGCCAGCGAAGCGTGGACTGGCTGAGGTCCGGTGGCAGCGTGCCGTAGACAGGCCCAGGACACAAAAGCGGTTCATCCCACGACGAGCCAGACGTGCCTCGACATCGGCCTCGATCAACCGGATGTAGTACTCAGGCCGACAAGAAGCGCGATCGGAAGCACCAACAAAGCGAAAAACACGAAAACGCCTGCCGCGAAAGCCGGTTCCCTGTGCCACGAGGGACGGGTGCGACCACGGTTGCCGAGAGAACGGTGTGAGTGAAGATGCTGGCCCGGGCTGAAGATCTCGCTCCATGTCATGCCGGGCGTCGCAAGCAGAACTCCAGTGCTCGGTCGCGAGAATCTGCGCGCGCGCAGGGCGGCGGGGCACCGATCTTCCTCGAGCGCTGATGCCCCTGAGCTGTCGAGAGGGCGCCAGGAAGCGCGTTTTTCGACCAGAGCTCAGCAGCTGATTCGCCAGGTCCGAGGTAGTGATGCGGAGCGAGGTGTTGTCCGCTCTCAGATGCCCGGTGCATGCGCGCTGAGCCACGCTCGAGGCTCACGACGGCCTGCAGGGGCACATTCAGCCCGGCCAATGCGCGTACGGCGCGAACGGTGCCAGATGCTTCACGAAGTGGTCAGCGATGATGCTGGTAGTGCTCTTCCTCGTTGTCGTTCCACACCTGGTACAGCCGCGGCCCGAACTCCTCGAGGATCGCCCCGTAGCCGACGTGCAAGACCTGCCGTGAGTCGACGACATCCATCAGCCGAGCGACCTCGTCATCGGTTGGATCGGTCGGGATCTTCGTCGGATCGCAGGAGAGGTGGTAGCTCTTGCGGTTGGCTTCGAAGCTGTCGAGGGCGAGCGCAAGAACCTCGCGCATCAGGTCGGGATCGTTGTTCGCGATCACGCGCAGGGCCTCGGCCCAGCTGGTGCCAGCCGTCTTGAGATGCACCACACCCTTGGTCGCCTCTGCAATCAGGGGATACGTGGAGTACTTGTCGGAGCCGGAGTGCAGCGACAGCTTGTACGGGCCGAGCGCCCGGGCAATCTCGGCGTGAATCTCGAAGTCGCGCTGCAACTCGTCGATGTCGCCGATGTACTCGACGCCCTTCTCGAAGCGGCCGACGAAACGCGGGGCGAAGGAGACGAAGTCCATCCCGAGGCGCTGCAACTCGCTGACCACGACGATGTGCTCTGCCGGCTTGGTTGGATAGTCGGTCTCGTCGACGGCGAACTCCACCTCGCAGTCGATGCCCTTCTCCATCAACCGCCGGTACATCGCCATGGCGTGCGCCAGGGACGGTCCGTACTTCGCCATGGCGCGCAGGACCGATTCCTCGTCCAGCTCGATCGCCTCGCGCTCGAGGTCGATGCGGCTGCCCGACGTACGTCTTGGTGAACGTCGCCAGGTCCGAATCCAGACCCGCCCAGTCCAGCGCTTCCACCTTCCGCTGGATCGCCGCGGCGTCGGCGTGCTCGGCCTCGGGGTCGACTTCCGCCTTGGGATCCAGGGTGTAGAACACGAAGCCGGCAGCCGCGGTGTCGTCGATGTCTTCGAGCTGCTCGAGATGATCAGCGTCGCCACCGACTGGCTTCGTCCAGCCGGCCTGGAAAGCGCCCCAGGTCGCGTCGTCGAGCACATTGCGCGGGGTCCGGTGGCAGCGCCCCATCTCTCGGATGGACTGCTGGGCGAAGACGGGATTGATCGCCGCGCCGACCGCCTTCAGCGCTCGTACGTGGCCCGGCGTCGCCAGTCCCGAGCCGATCGCCGAAGCCCGCCGAGGTATGCAATCCGAAGCGGGACGGTTGTCAGCCAGGGCAGCGCGGACCGCAGCGCCAGGGCGTTTTCCGGCGTGGTTTCAGCGACCAAGCGGACCTTGCCGTCGCTGCTCTCCGTTGTCCCCGCGAAGCCGCGGAACGCGGACTCGTCATCGGCCGACGGCCACGAGTCGTTTCGACACCGTCGGCTCGACGCTCCAGCCAATAGGTAGCCCCCGGTAGGAGACCTGCGACTCTGGATAGGCGCGCCGATCTCCAGCAGGAGCGGTCGCCTGGAGGGCCTGCAGCCTCGTCTGGTCGGGCGCTCATACGCATGCAACGTATCAGAAAGCGCTTTCTCAGTCACTGCTGGATGGTGATTCGGAGGTTCAGGTAATGGGTAGTCGATGATCTTCGCGCCGGGTTCGCTGAGCCCTCCGACGGAGGCGGCGCCCGCATGCGGTGGTGGTGGTTCGGGCCGTCGGTGACTCGCGAGGAGCTGGAACGCGAGCTCACAGCTATGGCTGACGCCGGACTCGGCGGGGTCGAGGTGGCCTACGTCTATCCGCTGGGGCCGGCGACGACCGAGTTCGCTTCGGATGCCTTTCTGACCGACCTCCGCTTCGCTGCCGAACGGGCGCACGAGCTTGGGCTCCGCTTCGACCTCACGCTCGGCAGCGGCTGGTCCTTCGGCGGGCCGCACATCTCCCAGAGCTGGCCGCCCGGCAGCTGCAGCTGGGAGCGACGCGAGATCGGCCCGGGACCGCTGGATGTTCCCGTCGTCTCACCTTGGCCAGGCGACGACCTGGTGGCCGCGTTTATCGGTGCAGGCTCGCTGCAGGAGCAGCCGGCTTCGTACGAGCCGGCTGCCCATCGTCGACGGCCAGTTGGTGATCGGGGCCGGGGCCGGTCCACGCAGTTGTGCTGCTCGCGTACGCCCGGCTGACCGGGCAGAACGTCAAGCGCGCTGCGGCCGGAGCAGAGGGTCCGGTTCTCGACCACTACTCCGCTTCCGCCACCGAGGCGCACCTGCGGCGGTCGGCGATACGATGCTCGACGCCGTCCCGGCCGATCTCGGTCGGCTCGGTCTTCTGCGACAGCCTCGAGGTGTACGGCGCCGACTGGACCACCGAGTTTCCGGCGGAGTTTGCCCGGCGGCGGGGCTACAACGTCCTCCCCGAGCTCTACCTTCTAACGGTCGACGGGCCCGATGCGGCGCGGCTCCGCGCTGACTATCACCGCACGTTGGTCGAGCTCTACGAAGCGAACTTCGTCGCCGTCTGCCAAGGCTGGGCAGCCCGCCGCGGCGTGCCGTTCCGGATCCAGGGCTACGGGACGCCGCCAGCCACCGATCAGCAGCTACCGGTTCGCGGACCTGTTCGAGGGCGAGGGGTGGGGCTGGCGCGAGATCACCCAGACCCGGTGGGCATCGTCAGCTGCGCACCTCTACGGGCGTACGGTGGTCTCCGCCGAGGTGTGGACCTGGGTGCACTCCCCGTCCTTCCGGGCCACCCCGCTCGACCTCAAGGGCGAGGCGCACGAGCATTTCCTCAACGGCATCAATGAACTCGTCGGACACGGCTGGCCGTACTCGCCGGCCGACGCGCCAGGCCTGGGCTGGTTCTTCTACGCCGCCGGAGCGCTCGATGATCGCAACCCGTGGTGGCCGGCGATGCCGGAGCTCAGCAGGTACCTGAGCAGGCTCTGCTGGCTGCTGCAGCAGGGCGAACCGGTGGCCGACGTCGCCCTGTACGTGCCCAATGAAGATCTCTTCGCGACCATGGGCCGTGCGCAAGGCGGCTCGTTGGACACCTGGCGGGAGGCCAATCGGCGGATTCCCAGCGCGATCCCGGCCACGATCCGGACGGCTGGACTGGACTACGACCTCATCGACGACCAAGCGGTCGTGATCATTCCGCCGGACCGATATCGGGTAGTGATCATCCCAGCCACGACCATGATCTTGGACACGACCGCGATCTGGATGGACAAGCGTGATCGCAGCGGGCGGCTCGGTGATCAAGATCGACTCGACAGTCGAGGTGCCGGGTGCGGTTAGCGTAGAGACTGAAGGACTAGCCGATGCGCTAGCCGCGGCTGCCACTCCCGATCTTGAGATCTCGCCGCCGGCGCCGGACATCGGCTTCGTGCACCGTCCGTTGGGCGACGCCGAGGTTTATCTGGTGAGCCAACACAGGGCCGACGGCTCGTACGTTCAGCATCGCCCCGCGGACGAGCAAACGGAATTATGAGCAGTGGGATGCGATGTCGGGCCGAGTGCTCCGGACGGGAGCGGCAACAGCGGGCATCGAGCTGGCACTGCAGCCGTACGAGGCGACCGTGATCGTCCTGAGCGACGAGCCGGCCGACCAGGTATTCCACCGACGCCGCGAATGAGCGACCGACTGCCGCTGAGCGGTCCGTGGCAGGTGGCGTACGGCGACCAGCCGGCGCAGCCAGTCGAGCTGCCGCATGTCTGGGAGGACGAGCCCGGCCGGCAGCACTACTCGGGGCGGCGACGTACATCGACCAGCATCGATCTCGACGCCGTCGATGGCAGGGCATGGATCGACTTCGGCGACTGCGAGGTTCACGATGACGGCGCGACTGAGCACGGCCTCGTTGGGCCCTCCTACCGGGTGGCAGTGCGTGGTCCGGTAGGCGAGGTCGCCCAGGTGCGGGTGAACGGCATCGACTGCGGCTTGGCCTGGGCTCCGCCGTACCGCGTCGAGATCACCGACGCGCTGCGCAGTGGCACCAACGAGATCGAGATCGTCGTGTACAACACCGCGGCGAACGCCCTCGCCGCGGACGAGCACATCGCGCGGCTGGCGGCGGAGAGCGAGGCGCGCTACGGGCGCCGGTTCCGGATGCAGGATCTCGACAAGGCAATGGCCACGGTGCGATCCGGGCTCTTGCAGGTACCAACTCTTGTTCTCAGCCTGTGATCGTCGTATGAATGGCAGTGATGGAAATGCCAACGCTGGGCACCTGGTTGCTCGTACTCGGGCTGTATGTGGTTCTGCCGCTTCTTACCTGGCCGAAGATCCAGCGTGCCCTGGCACCGTTGGCCGTACGCATCAATGACTGGGCGAAGGCTCGGATCGAACGGAAACGAGTACGACCCCGAAGAAGATGAGCTGTGGCTGATGGAAAAGCGACGCAGACTCACCGCCAACCTGCGTCGCGTTGAGCATCTCGTAGCGACCGACACGTGGATGTCCGCCACGCGGCAGCGCGCTAATCGGCTCGCCTACCTTCAGCTCGTTGAGGATCTTCGCCACATTCCTCAGGTTTCCCCAGGCCTCGCTCCGTTCCTGGGCATCGACTCCTACGACCAATCCGCCAACCTGAGATCGACCAGGTATCTCGCCGTGGGCGGTGTCCCACGGACTCCTCAGGTCGAAATCCTCGAGATCGGCTGGCGGCGGGGTCGCGACTGAATGCGGTGATAACCGAATGCAGTGATAACCGGATCCAGGGTCCCGCTACAACGCTTCAGCCAGAAAAGCCCAGGCTTCCTCCTGCATGGCAGCGTCAAAGGCGTGGCCGCCTGGCGTAAAGGACCCGCGGTAACGCGTCGTACCCGCATGCAGGCGGACAAGATGATCATGAGCCGCCTCCATCCCCGCACTCGGAAAGAGCTCGTCATCGGTCTGGTACTGGACCAGGAATCGAGCCCGGCCCATGGCGGTCAGGTCGGGCCAGTCAGTCAGCGACCACAGTCCGGGTACGTGGAGCAGCCAGGAATGCGTATCCAGCTCGTCCGGCACCAATGACGCGAACGTGGCCATCATGCAGCACACCACGCATGCCGCGATCTGGTGATCCAGCGCAGCAAGCAGGAGGCTGCGGCCACCTCCACCCGAAAAGCCAAACGTCCCGAGGTGTGCTGGGTCGACTCCGCGCCTCGGTGGCGAGCACCCGAAGGGCCACGAGATCGTCCATCAACACCGCGCCGGCGAACGTCTGACCCAACGCGCCAGCGGCCTTAGCCACCGTGTCCTCATGCAGCCCCGACACCACATCAAACCTTTCGTCGTCGGTTGGCGAGACCCCTGCTGCCGCCAGAGGGCGTTCTGGGCCTCCAACAAGGCGGAGAGCCGAGGCGTCGGGCGGGAGAGATCGAACCGACGGCTGCCCCACGAGAACGTGTCATGCACCAGGACGACGTTGCCCTGACGAGCTAAGTCGTTGGCCGGAGCCCGCCCGGAGTAGTACGTCGCGCGAAGCCAAGCGGCACGCGGGCTCGAAGCGGCGCCGAGGTCGACGAGCTGCTCGGCGCCGACGGATCGAACGCCGCCATGACAGTGCATGCCGAGAACGCCGGGCAGGCTGCGTCGAGCGCCGGCCGGGCGTAGCAGCCAGGCTGTGGTGTCGGGACCGTAGCCGACCGACCACCGCAGCCGACGGACCAAGACGCCATCCAAGCGCCGGCTTCCCTCGTCGTGCACGGTCGGACGGTCGGGCACTCGTCGCAGGCCGAGCACGCGGCCCAACGCCAGTGCCGGCCGAGTCTTCGCCGACATAGGGCTCCGCCGATCGGACGGCCGCCGGCCAGTCCTCGTAACCGGCGATGGGGTTCGGCCGGGCGGGCTGCTGTGGAGATGTCACGAGACACACTCGTCAGCCGATGGCCTCACCGAGCCGCACCGGCCCAGTGCTGGCGCGGCGCTCGATCCGGGGTCGGAAGAAGATCGCCGGACCCGGTGCGCGCTGGTTCAGTAGATCCGACATCCGCTGCCAGGCCTGCTCACCGAGCTCAGTGACGGGAACGGACGCGGTGGTCAGGGGCGGCGTCATGTAGCGAGCAAACGGGATGTCGTCGAACCCCACCACCGAAACCTGTCCTGGCACGCTGACGCCTCGTTCGCTGAGCGCACTCAGCAAGCCCATCGCCACGAGATCGTTGAACGCGAGTACCCCGGTGGCTGAGGAGGCAAGCACGCGCTCCGCGGCGTCGTAGCCGTCGGCGAAGTTGACGCCGCACGAAAGAACCTGGATCGCCGTGTCCGGATGATCATGAAGAAAGTCGCGCACCGCCGCGAGCCGCTGAACGTTCGATGCGCTCTGCGGAGCGCCGGCGAGATACACCATCGACCGGTGACCGTCGCCGTACAGCAGATCGAGCAGCTCCCCAGCCCGGCCCGGTAGTCGGCGGCGACCACCGGCGTACTTGCCGATCCTGCGTCGCGATTCACCAACACGACGGGCATGAGTTGGCTGAGCAGCGGGCGGAGATCGTTCTCGGGCATGCGTGGCGCGCACAGCACGATGCCATCGCAGCGCCGTCGGGTCTCAACGGCAAGGATCCGCTCTTCGGCAACCGATTCGGCGGCATCGGCGATCAAGACGTGATACCCGTCGCGTGCCGCGGCGCGACTCAGCCCGCGCAGCACGCCGTGGAAGGTCGGGTTTTCGAGGTCGGGAACAACCACGGCGACAGTGCTCGTCGTGCCGAGCACCAAACTGCGGGCGAGCGGGCTGGCTGAGTAGTTGAGCTCCTCCGCCGCTGCACGGACCCTCTCGGCCAGCGCTTGATCGACCGACGGGTTGCCGTTCATCACTCGTGAAACCGTGGCCAGTGAGACGCCTGCGCGAGCAGCAACGTCGGCGATAGTTTGCGGTCGAGTGTTGGGTGAGCTTGCCACGTCGGTCCATCCTCTTCAGTTGCTGCTCCGAGTGCCCCTGGCGGTAGGCCTGCTGGCCCTCGGATGAATCCATCGTGTACCTTTGTGAAAGCGTTTTCTAGTCCTCTCAAGAAATCATGATGAGCATGCACTCCACGTCGAGCAACGGCCCAGCACGCCTGGTCCTTGTCGGAGTTCGCGGGTATGGACGAGTCCATGCCGAACGGATCGCCAAGCTGACAGAGCACGGCACTGTGCAGCTCGTCGCGGCAGTCGATCCCGGGGTTGTCCTCGATCCACCGTCGATCTACGGCGTCGACCTGTACGCCGACCTCGAGGATGCGCTCGCTGCAGTCGGCCCGGTGGACGTTGTCATCATCGCTGCGCCCATCGGCGCGCACTTCCGACTCGCCCAGATCGCCCTGACCTCGGGCGCAGACGTCTACCTCGAGAAGCCGCCGGTGTCCTCGATGGATGACTTCACCCGCCTCCTCGCGACCGAGCAGGAGACCGGGCCGCGTGGTCCAGGTCGGGTTCCAGAGCCTCGGCTCACGCGCATTGGACATGCTGAGAGAGGACGCCTTCGACATAGGTCCCCTGAGACGAGTCAGCGCTGTCGGAGCGTGGTCGCGGACTGTCGGCTATTGGCGCCGTTCGCCCTGGGCGGGGCACCGCAGCCTGCACGGCCAACCCGTTGTCGACGGGGTGGTGACGAACCCGCTAGCACACGCGGTGGCTACCGCGCTCGCGATCGCTGGCTGCCGCCGGCTCGATGACGTCGAAGCTGTCGAGACAGATCTCTACCGGGCGAACGCCATCGACAGCGACGACACCTCAGTGGTCCGTATTCGTACGAACCAGCACCAGCGGGTGATCTGCGCCCTCACCTTGTGTGCACCCGACCAGCGCGAGCCGCAAGTGCATATCGAGGGCTCACGTGGTCGTGCCACCTTCGCCTACACCACTGATCGCGTCGATGTCGAAACCGAGGACCGCAAGTCGTACCGAGATCACGGCGCGGGTTGACCTGCTCGAGAACCTGTTGGCCCACCGCCAAGATGGAACGCCGCTACTCGTGCCGCTGGCCAGTACCGGAGCATTCATGCGGGTACTGGACGCGGTCGCGGTCGCCGATGAGCCTGTCCGGATCGACCCCCGTGCCATTCAATGGGAAGGCGAAGGTGAGGATCGGCGCGCGATCGTTGACGATGTCGAGCACTGGCTCTGGCAAGCCGCATTGAGTGGGCAGACATTCGTCGAGCTCGGCGTGCCCTGGGCCCACCCCAAGAGAGACCAAATAGTCGCTCGAGCCCGCATTGCTGGGGCTGAGGTCGCGCTCTATCGCGACGGGCAAGGAACCATTCCGACCTCCAGTCCGCGTCCGGTTCTGCACCCCGTGCGTACGCTGACCGGGGTAGTCCTGACCGCGAACCATCCCGCCGACCACGACTGGCACAGCGGCGTCGGGATGGCGATACCGGATGTGAACGGCACCCACTTCTGGGGCGGTGGGACTTACGTCCATGGGCAGGGGATATGTGCTGCTCGACAATCATGGCGTGATCACCGGTGAGCCACCGGAGCCGAATGACGACGCCTTGGCTCAAGAGCTGCAGTGGATCGGCCACGACGGATCTGTCCAGCTTCGCGAGCATCGGTTGATCAGCTGGGCAGCCATCAATGAGCAGGCCTGGCGGCTCAGCTTCGACACCAGCCTCCGCGCCGATGCCGGCGCAACGCTCAACTCGCCTGGCAGCAAGGGTCGCATCGGCGGCGGCTATGGCGGCTTCTTCTGGCGGTTCCCCGCCTGCGACAAGGTGGAGGTGTTCACCGCTCAGGCTCGGGGCGAGGAAGAAGTCCACGGCAGCGTGGCGCCGTGGGTGGCCTGGTCGGCCGATTTCGAGGCGGGACCGGGAGTCAGTGGTCCGGCGACAATCATCATCGCGGCGCCAGACGCGGCCGACGCTGGGGAGCCCTGGTTCGTTCGGGTGCGTGGTTACCCCGGATTGGGCTCCGCCCTCGCCTGGGATCAACCTGTGCTCATTGCTCCGGGCGCAGCGCTGCGCCGCCGCTTCACGGTGGCGATTGCCGACGGCCGCTTGAGCGAAGACGAAGCGAGGGCGCTGGCAGCCGAGCTGGTAGCACAGGACAGCGGCACAAGCAGCGCTAGCACGGGCCGACCCGCGGGCTGAGCCAGTCGAAGTCCGCCGCACGGATGCGACTGGGCGTCTAAAACCTTCCCGCGGGACCGTGGTCCGTCTTGGCACGAAGATTTACCTGGACTTCCCGCCCGCCACATCTCAACTGCTGCAGGCACGCCCGTCTTGGGATGGGAAAGCGCGTCTCAATCCAGCCCGAGACACTCTTTGGCCATCCAGCGACCGGAAAGGTTGTCGCGCATTCCACGGACGCTCTGCGACAAGCTCAGGGCCTCCAGCTCCTGGCGCGCGATGCCTCCGTTGTCCATCACAAGCGTCAAGACGTACGGCAAAACTGGCATCGGATGCCTCGTCCTCCAGCACAGGCGTGAGGACATACCCGGGACTGCTGCCGTTATCTTCAATCATCAGGTGCTGCAGGCACCGCTGGCTCACTTGGCGACGACTAAAGCAGCGCTACAGCGTTTCGGAAATGCGGGCTGAGACCGTCGAAACCACAAAGCTGTCGATTTCCGGCCGGCGATATTTCGCTGATCGATTCAACCTTTGGGAGCGCAACCGTTTGTTATCCAGTACGGCCGCACGACTTATGAGAAATAATCCAAAGCCCGGGCATTTTATCCCTTGGCATCTGCTATTCCACAAACATTTAAAGGTGCCAAAGATTCGATCAGCCGCGTACCACTGTCACAGGGCACCGCAAGCCCGGGGCCCCACTGATCCGCGCGTCGCCAGTAAGTAGCGTGCAGTCCAAGGCTTCAGCCAGAGCCACGTACGCCGCGTCATAAGCGCTGAGGTTGTCCCGCAACTCCCACATCCTCTCGAACATGGGAAACGTGCTGTGGCGCGTAATGCCGAGGCGGCGATACCGCTCGAGAAGCTCCCACCCCGCGCGGCTGTCCAACCTTCCACCACGCACCCTGCGGCGAATCGCGCTTGCGATCTCAGAATCCATCAGATGTGGCGCGTGCACCTGAAGATCGCCGGCCAGGACACCCCGCGCCCGCGCATTGAGCAAGGCGCCAATCACTGCTGAGGCGTCGGCGACTAGCACCGCTCAGCCCGCGCACGATCGAGGTCCTCAAGGATCTCACTCATGGGCACGTTGTAGTCCGGCAAGCTCTCGAGCAACGCCGCATTGTCGATACGGCGGGACGCCTCGGCGAGCTCCCGAATCGCTACCGAATTGACCGAAGTCCCCGCCAGCTTGGCCATTCGCTCCAGGCGCTCGACCACATCGTCAGGCACATTGCGCAAATAGAGCGTCCTCATGTTGCATAATGCTAGCAAGCTGCCAGCAAATAGCTACTCGAAGCGGCCTAGCGCTATTTCCTTGCCGCGCGCCAGGCTCGTTCGAACGGCAGCCGCCACGCATGCGGCGCGACGAGCTGATGAATGGAATTCGGCCCCCATGAGCCTTGCGCGTACGGCCGCACCGGAGACGGATCCTGCAGGAGTGGCTCGGAGCGCTCCCACAGGCTTTCGATGCCCTCGGCAGTGGTGAAAAGCGTGTGGTCATCGCGCATGGCATCCAAGATCAGCCGCTCGTACGCCTCGAGGATCTCACCAACCCGGTCCGTCTCATGTGTTGAGAACTGCATGCTCAACTTGTCGAGCTTCATGCCTGGTCCGGGTCGCTTGCCGTAGAACGAGAGTGAGACTTTCGCCTCGTCAGCAAGATCAAAAGTAAGATGGTCCGGACCGGACGAGCCGACCCCGATCCTGCGGGGAACATGCTCTTCGGTGCCTCTTTGAAGGCAATCGAGATGATCCGCAGGCCCTCGGCCATCCGCTTGCCGGTCCGGCAGTAGAAAGGTACCCCGGCCCAACGCCAGTTGTCGATACCGCATTTCAAAGCAATGAAAGTTTCTGTGTCGGAATCTCGAGCGACCCCTTCTTCCTCCCGATAGCCGCTGTACTGACCGCGTACGACATCACGCGGATCGAGCGGCAACATGGAGCGAAAGACTTTATTCTTTTCCTCACTAATTGCCCGTGGTTCTAGTGCAGTCGGCGGTTCCATCGCCACAAATGCGAGCACCTGGAAGAGGTGCGTGACGACCATGTCCTTATAGGCGCCGGTCACCTCGTAGAAACTCGCGCGCTTGTCCAGACCCAACGTCTCGGGGATGTCGATCTGGATGTGGTCGATGAAGTTCCGGTTCCAGATCGGCTCGAACAGCCCGTTGGCGAAGCGGAACGCAAGGATGTTCAGCGCCGCCTCCTTGCCCAGGAAGTGGTCGATCCGGAAGACCTGCCGCTCCCGGAACGTCTCGTGCACCTGATCATTCAAGGTGATGGCACTTTGCAGATCAGTACCAAACGGCTTCTCCATGACCACCCGGGAGCGTTCCACGAGGTTCGCCTCGCGGAGGGTGTTGATGACCTTCGGTGCAGCTGCCGGAGGCACGCTCATGTAGTGCAAGCGCCCGACGACCCCGCCGAGCTTCTCCTCAGCAACCCGAACCATCTTGCTCAAGCCCTTTGGCCCAGCCGACTGCGGTATGTAGGTGAGCCGCTCGGCGAAGGAGTTCCAGTGCGTCATCCGTCAGCGGATGGTGGCTGAATTCCTTCACCGCCTCTTTGGCGAGGTTGCGGAACTCGTCCTCGGTCAAGTCCTCCAGCGACGTCCCGATCACTTGGATGTCGGGCGCGAGCGCCGACAGGGCGAGGTGCGCCAAGCCGGGAATCAGTTTGCGGCGCGAAAGGTCACCAGTGGCCCCGAACAGCACAATGACATGGGGCTGGATGGCTTCCATTCCTCTGCGGGTAACGTGCTCCTGGCGCCGGGTAGGCGATGGTCTGAGGAAGATCAGTATTGTACTGCCACGCCTTGATGCTCCCACCTGCCGCGCGGCGTCAGCAAGATGAACAACCGGATTTAATGAGCACATGGGCCACGTGCTGCCATACGCCGCCAACTGTTCGCTGCTTTTCACAGAGGTGGAGCTGCTGCAGCGGCCGGCGGCGGCTCGGGCGGCGGGATTCGATGCAATCGAGTTCTGGTGGCCGTGGCCTGCCGATCCAGTGCCACCAGATGCCGAAATCGACACATTCATCGCAGCCGTACGCGACGCCGGCGTCCAGCTGATCGGGCTGAACTTCTTTGCCGGCGATCTTGCGGGCCCTGACTGCGGGGTGCTGTCTCATTCCTGCGCGATCCGCGGAGTTCCGCGACAACATTGATGTCACCGTGGGCATTGGTGAGGCGCTCGGCGTGCCCGGCTTCAATGCGCTGTACGGCAATCGGGTGGGAGAGGCGGCGCCAGAGCAGCAGGATGATCTTGCCACGGAGAACCTGACCCTCGCCGCCAAGGCTGCCGCGGCGATCGACGCAAAAGTCTTGGTCGAACCGGTCAGCGGTCCCAAACCGTATCCGCTACGAACGGCCGGCGACGTTATCGCGGTCCTCGACCGCCTCGACGCGCCGAACGTGGGCTTCCTCTGTGACCTGTTTCATCTCGCCAACAACGGCGACGATATTGACGCCGCGCTCGCCGCGTACGCCAAACCGGATCGCTCATGTGCAGCTGGCCGACCACCCCGGACGCGGGGAGCCGGGCACCGGCACTCTTGACCTCGATCGCTATCTCAACACGATTCAGGCCAGCGGCTACGCCGGCTATGTCTCCCTCGAATACATCCCGACCACGACCACGATCGACAGCCTCAGATGGCTGCGCCAGCAGAAAATGATCCAACCGTGACTGCGGGCGGGCAGGCGACGCGCGTCGTACTTGCACCGGACAAGTTCAAGGGATCTCTGGCTGCGGCCGGGGTTGCAGCAGCGCTGGCCGCTGGCATGCATGATGTCGTAGCAGAGCTGATCAACCACCCGGGCCGAGGCGGGAGAACGCGTCCAGCATGAGCGTCTCGGCCAAGCAGGCGGCGGCGAAGTCGCCCAGATGGAGTGACTCGTTGGTGCCGTGGGCACGCGAGTCTGGATCGGCGACGCCAGTGACCAAGATCGTCGCGTTCGGGAACGCCTTGCCGAAGTCGGCAACCATCGGGATTGTTCCGCCTTGTCCGATAAACACTGGCTCGACACCCCAGGCTTGAGCGAACGCGGTATGCGCCGCCTCAGCGTACGGGCCGGTGAAATCGATCGTCGACGGCTCACCCGTCTCGGTGGCCGACACCGTCACCTGAGCGCCCCACGGCGCATGATCATGAAGATGCCTGATCAGCGCGGCCAATGCCGCGGTGGCATCGTCGCCTGGCGCAAGCCGGGCGCTGATCTTGGCCCGGGCCGCCGGGATCAAGGTGTTGGAGGCCTTGTCGACCGACGTGGCGTCGAGGGCGATCACCGAGACGGCCGGTTTGCACCACATCCGCTCAGCGAGCGATCCGCTGCCGATCCAGTCGACGCCATTCAGGATCCCGGATTCGGTCCGTAGCCGTTCCGGCGGATACTCCAGTGCCGGAGCAGGCGCAGTCACCAGTCCGTCGATCGCCACATTTCCCTGGTCGTCATGCAGCGTTGCGAGGAGCCGGCAGAGCGCTGTCAGCGCATCCGGCAACGCCCCGCCATAGACCCCCGAATGCAAGCCGTGGTCCAGAGTGCGGAGCTCGACCGTGCAGCCCGCGAGCCCACGAAGCGAGGTGGTGAATGCAGGTTGTTCGACTGCCCAATTGGTGGAGTCGGCAATGACGAAAACGTCGGCTGCGAGCTCGGCATGGTGTTGCTCGAGGAGCTGCGCCAGAGTCGGAGACCCAATCTCTTCGTCCCCCTCGACGAGCACGGTGACACCCACGGGCGGACGACCGGCGAACGCCCGCAGGGCGGCCAGGTGAACCGCAAAACCCCCTTGTCGTCGCTTACCCCGCGGCCGTAGAGCCGCCCATCCACCTCGGTTGCCACGAACGGCGGTGTGCGCCAGTCAGCGCTATTTCCTTCGGGCTGGACGTCGTGGTGGGCGTAGAGGCATACGGTCGGCATGCCCTCGGGTGCCGGAAACCGGCCTACGACCGCCGGCGCCCCACCATTCGCGCGGATCACGCGAACGTCTGGGCACCCGGTATCCACGAGCAGTTGCTCGACGCGCTGGGCGCTGCGCTCCACCTGCGCCGCCCGCGACGGGTCGGCGCTCACCGACTCGATGGCAACCAGCTCTTTCAGATCGGCGAGGACCCCAGGAAGCTGAGCGTGAACTTGATCGCGGAGAGACATCTGACCAATTGCTTTTCGCGGCCTAGTGCGCAGCCATGACGACGGGAATGCTGCCGTGCCACGCCTCGCGGATACGCGCGAGCGGCATCGTGAACTGGCCGACAACCTCAATCGCTGCGTTCTCGTCGGGCGTGACTTCACCCAGCTTTGTCAACGAGACCCCATTCGAGTGGCACAGAGCAGCCAGATCGTCATCGCCGCCGTCCTTCACCGAGACCAGTGCGCGACCAGCGCTCTCGGAGAACAGCCAGACAAATGGATCAGCGTCGGAAGGCAGCTCGATGCGTGCGCCGAGCCCATGCCGAAGGGCTGATTCCACCACCGCCTGCGCCAGGCCGCCCTCGGCGAGGTCGTGAGCGCTGGCGAGCAACGCGCGACGGCTCGCTCTGATCAGGACCTCGGCGAGCGCCTTCTCCTGAGCAAGATCAACTGTGGGCGGGTGGCCGCCAAGATGATCATGTATGACGTCAGCCCAAGCCGAACCGCCCAACTCATCACGGGCTTCGCCGAGCAGATAGATCGCCTGCCCGGCTTCTCGGAAGCCACTCGGTGTGCGACGCGTCACATCGTCCATGACGCCGAGGACACCGACCACCGGCGTTGGCAAGATCGGCGTACTGCCGGTCTGGTTGTAGAAGCTGACGTTCCCGCCGGTTACCGGCGTCCCGAGCACGCGACAGCCGTCCACAAGCCCGCGTACCGCCTCGCTGAACTGCCACATGATCGCCGGGTCTTCCGGGGAGCCGAAGTTGAGACAGTCGGTGATCGCCAGCGGCACGGCTCCGGCGGTTGCAACGTTGCGATACGCCTCTGCCAAAGCCAGTTGCGCGCCCGCGTAGGGATCGAGCAGGGCATACCGGGAATTGCAGTCGGTGGCCAGCGCGACGCCGAGGCCAGAGTCCTCGTCGATGCGCAGCATGCCGGCATCGTCGGGTTGTGCCAGTACGGAATTGCCGCGGACGTAGCGGTCGTACTGGTCGGTGACCCATGACTTGTCGCACAGATTGGGTGCGGCGACCATGCGGAGCAACGTGTCAGCGAGCTCGTCTCCACTGGCGGGTCGCGGAAGGTGATCGACTCCGTTGGCCTGGACGTGATCTTGCCAGTCTGGTCGCTCGATCGGACGCTCGTAAACAGGTCCCCCGTGAGCGACCGTACGCGGCGGTACGTCCACCACGGTCTCACCGTGCCAGTCGATCACCAGGCGCTTCCCCGCGGTCACTTCGCCGATCACGGTTGCCAGCACGTCCCACTTACCACAGATCGCCATGAACGCCTCGACATTGTCAGGCTCGACGATCGCCATCATGCGTTCCTGGGACTCGCTCATCAAGATCTCTTCCGGGCTCAGCGTCGGATCTCGAAGGGGCACCAGATCAAGATCGATATGCATGCCGCCGTCACCGGCACTGGCCAGCTCCGAGGTCGCGCACGACAATCCGGCGCCACCCAGATCTTGAATACCGGTGATCAACCCGGCGGCGAAGATCTCCAGCGTGCACTCGATGAGCAGCTTCTCCATGAAGGGATCGCCGACCTGAACGCTGGGCCGCTTGGTCGCAGGCTTGCGCGCTGAGTTCGTCAAGAGCGCGCTGCGGCACCATCAACGCTCATCTCTGAGGTGTCATCGAACGTTTCCGACGCAAGCACGCTGACTCCGCCGATCCCGTCACCACCGGTGGCGGCGCCGTACAAGATCACCTTGTTGCCGGCACCCGTAGCCTTGGCCAGATGCAAGTCTTCGTGGCGCAACACCCCGACACACAGAGGCGTTGACCAGTGGGTTGCCGAGATAGGTGCGATCGAAGACCACCTCACCGCCGATGTTGGGCAGGCCGAGACAGTTGCCGTATCCGCCGATTCCCGCGACGACACCGGGCAGCACACGCGCCGTGTCCGGCTCATCCAGCGGCCCGAAGCGCAATGAATCCATGACCCCGATCGGGCGGGCACCCATGGCCAAGATGTCGCGGACGATGCCGCCGATGCCTGTGGCAGCGCCCTGGTAGGGCTCGACATAGCTGGGATGGTTGTGCGACTCGATCTTGAACGTGACGGCGTAGCCCTGCCCGATATCGATCACACCGGCGTTCTCCCCGATGCCGGCGAGCAACTTGCCGACGGGAGTCTCCGGCGGCAGCTCGGCGAACTTCCACAGATGCACCTTGGACGACTTGTACGAGCAGTGCTCGGACCACATGACCGAATACATGGCAAGCTCCGACGAGGTCGGTCGGCGGCCGAGGACCTCTTTGATCCGGGCGTATTCGCCGTCCTTGAGCCCCAGCTCAGCCCACGGCTGTGCCTGGTCGGGGTTTCAATCGCGTCGCTGACGGTGTCTGCCACGGCCGCAACGCTACCGGTGCGCGGCCAGCGCAGTGCTGGGAGTCCAATCGTTGCGTTCGGCCCAGTCGAAGAAGTACCAGCCCATCGCCACCGTGATCTGCGCCGTCGCCGTGAGCCAGACAAAGATCCCGCCGTCGTTCAGCACGGTGCCCACGATGGCGACCATGAGCACGGCGATGAGGGTGCTACGCAGCGTGCTGAAGTCGGGCGAAATTCGCGGCACCACGTAGGCGAAGATGACCATCCACAGCACGACACCGATCAGCAGCGACCCAATGCCAACGACGGACACAATCGTCTCGGCGGAGGCGACCGCCTTGCGGCTGATCGACGTCCAGCGCGTCGCCGTCGAGGATTCGCTGCACGAAATTGCCCAGGTGAGTACGCCGATCCGGTCCGCGGCGCCAGTCAAGGACTGAGATCACGGCAACCGCCAGCACCGCCGAGCCGCCGATCGCCAGCACCTTCGGCCACGTCATCCTCGACTCCGGACAGTGCGAGCACGAGCCATAGCACTGCCGGCGTGAGCGCGACGACGCCACCGAAGTCACTGCCCATCGAGGGCCAGCCTTCACAGATCACGATGCCGAAGCCGATCGCACCTGCCGCCGCGACGGCGGCCCCGCGCCGGCCGGCAGCAAGGCAACGATGGCCGACGTAGCCCGCGAGAAGCAGCCCGGCGCTGGCGTAGGCGGCGAACGTCACATTTCCGAATCCGTACCAGCGCAGGCCGTAGATCGGGCGTGAGTTGAGCATCGAGCCCGGCTGCATGACCGCGCCCAGTGCCGCGTCGACGGTGAATGCGGCAACGGTGATTGCCGTCGCGGCGATGATATTGGGTACGCCGGCCAGCCGCCCGACCAGGAGCGCCAGCGGTGTCAAGATCACCAGCCAGAGAGCCACCAGGACGCTGAGAAACAGCGCTGGCGAATCGCTGTACTGCCAGGGCACGGCGCCGGTGAGCATCATGGCCGCGGCGAGTACTCCGCCAAGAGTCAAGATCAGTTTGGGCAACTCGAACCTGGCCCGCACCACCCAGAACACCATGATCACGAACATCGCGGCACCGGCCAGGCCGAGTGCGAGATAGCCGATTGGCGCGGCGTCGGAGAGCGCGGCGATGGAGGAGAGCTTGGCATCGATGCCGTCGACGGTGAGGTTCGCGTCGTAGACCGCGAGCGGCGAACCATCAACAGCCACCGATGATGAAGTCGGACCGCCGAACTCGATCAAGGTCCGGGTCAGATCCGGCAGCGTCACGATCCCGTCGCGGCGCGTGCTTGCCGAGGTCAGCCAGCCAGGCAGCGTCGTTCCGAGCCGGTAGACGACTTGCAAGCTGGGGTCGTCGGAGCCGGGATTCGGTCCGACACCGGTCACGATCAAGGTGATGTCTTTCCGGTTCGCAAGCTGGGTGATGATCTGGTCGGAGAGCGGCCCCGCGTCCACGATCGTGATCGGGCACGTTGTCTTCATCCCAGTCGCAACGAATTCCTCCGGCGACTGATAGCCGGTGACAGTACCGTCCGGCTTTGCGCCGCCGCGAGCGCCGCACCCGGACCGACCGCGGCAACACATCCGTTGACCGAACCCGCCAGGGTGCCCAGTTGCGCGTCACCACGGCGCGCGGCCGCTGCCGCCTGTCGCGCGGGCCAGTCGGTCACCTTCCCGTTCTGGACCTCCGGAGCGCAGAGGCCGCCAACCGCCGCCCTCCGGCCGGCGCCCAGCGTGGTCCATCCGGCCGCAGCGCAGTCCCCGACATAGCGCGGGCGGATGGACATCGCGCCGGCCTGCGCATCACCGAGATGAGAGCCGAGCACCGCACGATCCGTAGCCGTCAGTTCGGGCCGTCCCGTCACGCCAACGACCACCACTCGATCCGTGAAGATCGCCGACTCCTCGCGGCTGGTCCGCCAACGCGTGTATGCCCCGGAGCCCGGCGAATACGGCACCTAATGCAAGCAGCAGGAGTATCCATCGCCTGCCTCGAAGAGCGATGGACTTCTTCGGCTCGTCCGGCACTCGGCCGCCAACGGGGTGACGCCGTGGCGAATGTCGGACGCCGGATGCGTGCGGTCCCGACGTAACTCTCTGTGGCACTAGACCTTGGCGGCGAGGAAGCTGAACACGCTGCTGAAGAATGGACGACCGTCTCTGGTTGGCCCCGTCAGCGTGTCGACGTTGTGCTCGGGGTGTGGCATCAGGCCGACCACATTCCCGCGCGCATTGCAGATACCGGCGATGTCATGGAAGGAGCCGTTTGGGTTGCCGTTGACGTAACGGAAGATCACCTGGCCCTCGCCCTCCAGGCGGCGCAGCGTCTCCTCGTCGGCAACGTAGCCGCCCTCACCATTCTTCAGTACGAGCCTGATGACCTGGCCCGCGGTGAAGCCCGATGTCCACGTGGTATCGACCGACTCGACCCGAAGATCTTGGTCTTTGCAGACGAAGACGCGCACGTCATTGCGGATCAGCGCACCTGGGAGCAGATGTGCCTCGCAAAGGATCTGGAAGCCGTTGCAGATGCCGAGCACCGGCATCCCCGCCTCGGCGGCCTCGATCACCTCGGCCATCATCGGCGCGAACCGAGAAATCGCGCCACAGCGCAGGTAGTCACCGTAGGAGAACCCGCCCGGCAAGATCACGGCCTGTACACCGTCAAGGGTGTCGTTCCCGTGCCACAGCGACACTGGCTCGCCACCGCACTGCCGGATCGCCCGCAATGCGTCCTGATCGTCGAGCGAACCAGGAAAGGTGACAACGCCGACCTTTGGGCCCATCAGCCCGCCTGTTTGGCCAGCTCGGCGTCACCGGCGGGCTTGGCCTCGCCGACGCGGCTTGCCATCGCCGTCCCGCTCGGCCTTGCCGGGAGACTTGGCTTCATCTACCAGCGGGCTTGGCCTCGCCCGCCGGCTTGGCATCACCGTCCCGCTCGGCCTTGCCGGGAGACTTGGCTTCATCTCCAGCGGGCTTGCGCCTCGTCGGCGGCGTCCGCATCGTCAGCGGGCCCAGCCTCCGTCGGCCCAGCCTCCGTCGGCGGCAGCTTCGTCGGTCCAGCCTTCGTCGGCTCCGGCCTCTGTCGAGCTCGGCCTCGTCGTCGGTGGCCTCATCGGTAGTCTACGTTCACGTCTCGAGTCGTGGGGTCTCGGCTTCGTCGCTGGTTTTGACTTTGTCGTCTGCGGCGGCCTCGGCTTCCTCGGCCCGCTCGGCCTCGGCTTCGCCGGCCCGTTCGGCCCCGTCGTCCGCTGATGACTCCGGAGCTTCCTCGACTCGTACGTCGAAGGTCTCGATGACGGTGTTGGCCAGCAACGTCTCGGCGGCTCGCCGCACCTCGGCCAGCCGTTCCTCGGTGACCTCGCCGTCGAGCTCGAGCTCGAAGCGCTTGCCTTGGCGTACGGACATGCCGGAGAAGCCCAGCCGGGCCAGCGCCCCGGTGACAGCCTTACCCTGCGGGTCCAGGATCTCCGGCTTCGGCATAACGTCGACAACCACTCGAGCCATGCCGCGGAGTCTAACCCGAGCTGGGCACAGTCAATGCGAAGTGGGCTTAGGTCGACTAAGCAACGTCCCGGCGGACGGCCGACAGCATTCCGGCGATCGCGGGCAGCAGGCACCACGTTGCAAGAATCATGCCGGCGAGCCACCAGGGCGTCGGATGGCGCGCGGCGAACAGTACCGGCGAGGTGATCTCCAGCATCGCGTTGGTCGCTCCACTCGGCATCAAATTGAGCAGCTGATCCCACCTGTTCAGGAAGAACACCACCGAAATGATCGGCTCCACCAGGAAACCGAGGAGGACACCGACCACGAGGGCGACCGACATGCTCTTGATCAAGATACCGATGCCCATCCCGATCATCGTCCAGAGTGCGATCGAGCACACTCCTAGAATGATCGAGCGCCAGATTTCAGGTTGATCGAGCAGCAGCGAACCGTTGCTTGCCGAGCACAAAAGGAACCGCCACCGCTATCCCCGCGGCCACGCTCGTGATTCCGTAGATCACGCCAAAGATCAACAGCGCTCCGGCTTTGCCGAGCAACATGCGGACGCGGCGTGGAGTGGCCAAGTAACTCCGAAGCAACCGTGCCGTACCGGTATTCGCTGCCGATTGCGACGATGCCTACCACCATGGCAAGGATCCGGGACAGTACGTTTCCGCCGTTGTAGACGCTGCGAATGATGCCGGGATCGGCAAAGGGCGAACTCGCAACTCCTGCCCTGCTTTGCAGTAGCGCGACGGAAGCCGGCAGCGCCGCATAACCGGCGCTGAGCACGAAAATGCAGATCAGCGTGATCCACCACAGCTTGGTGGTGCTGATCCTGCGTAGTTCCGCGCGCAGCGCACCACTCATCTGGAACCCTCGAGCATGGAGAAGAACTCCTGCTCGAGATCGCGCCTTTCGGTGATCAGTTCATCGACCACAATGCCGGAGTTGAAAAGGACTGCGCCGATCCGACTCACGTCGGGGCTTTGAATGCGCAGGTAGGCGCCACGCTCGTCGGCGGCGGTTTGTACATCGGCACCGATGACCTCCAAAGCATGTACAGCCGCCCTCATGTCCGAGACGCGGGCACGGGTGGTGCCGTCGCCGAGGTTCAGTTCGGACATCGGCAGCTGCGCCAGCAGCCGGCCCTTGTTGATCACGACGATGTCATCCGCGGTGGCCTCGATCTCGTTCAGCTGATGTGAGGAGATCAAGACCGCTCGACCGGTCGCGGCGAATTCGCGCAGGAAGCCGCGAAGCCACCGCATGCCTTCGCGGGTCGCAGGCCGTTCGCCGGCTCATCCAAGATCAGATAATCGGGATTTCCGAGCATCGCGGCGGCCAGCGCCAAGCGCTGCCGCATGCCGGTGGAGTATTCCCCGACCGGCTGGCGGGCCACCTTGCCCAGGCCAACCTGGCCGAGCAGCTTGTCGACCCGGCGATCACTGGCACCGGCCGTGGGCGCGAGCACGCGAAGGTGATTGCGCCCAGTCCTCGCCGGGTGGAAGCTCGCGTCCAGCACGCATCCGACAGTTTGTTGCGGATGGTGGCAGGTCGGCGTAGGCAAGTTCGCCAAAGGTTGCCGTACCCGTCGTCGGCGTAGCCAGGCCGACCAGGATCCGCATGGTGGTCGTCTTCCCAGCGCCATTGGGACCCAGGAAGCCGGTCACGCGGCCAGGCTCGACGACGAAGCTCAGGTTGTGTACGGCAAGAACGCCGTTGTAGCTCTTGATCAACCTGTCGATGATGATCGGCGGCACTTCATGATCAACGACCCACCGTGAGGGGTCCTACGGCGTACGGCGGCAGTCGGGTGTCGCGGCGGGCGGCAGTTGGCTGCGGTTGCGACGGGGCTGAACGGACGCTCGGCTGAGCGACGCGCGAAGCTGGTGCCGGTGCCGATTGCGAGGGCGGTATCGATTGCGGAGCGGCGGCCGATTGCGGAGGCGCTGGCCGGAGGGGCACATAAGCCGTTGGCGTCGTCAGTGGTGCGCTTGCTGGCTGCGATGTCGGCGATGGCGTCGGGACCCGCCATGACGCGGGAGCAGGCGCTGGTACGGATGGTGATGCCGTAGTGACCGTGGACGCGGGCGGGGTCACGCTCGCCGCTTGACGCACAGCCGGGGACACATTCGCCGGTCGAGAAATGGGCGGCGGAGGTACGTTCGCTGCGGCCTGCGTGGGCCGCGGTGACACTGGCAGAGCCGTCGGCACGGGTGATGGCATCGATACCGGCGGTGGCGCGACTGGTGCGGGCGGCTGGGGCGGCTGCCGCCGTGCCGGACTCGGATTGTCGTACGACGTTCCATAGCCATTGGCCGGTGCACGCTCAATTACCGGCTCAAAACTCGGTGAGGGCGCGCTGCGTCGCGGCTGGCGGGCTTGTCACGGCTGGTGTCGGTGCCGCGGGCGCGAGCCGGCTCCAGCCGTACAGCAGGCTCGGCGTATCGGCGGGGCAAAGGATCCAGGGCGCGCCTGCCGCATCCCCGCCTCGGTCGCGGCCGTGGCTCTCCTTATCGGCGTCCGGGAGCAGGGGTTCCGGGAGGGACGGTTCCGGGAGCACGGCTCGACGCGGCCGCGGCACAGGATCGGAGAATCCGAGCTGATCAGATTCTGGACTCGAGTGGGTGATAACAGGTGGCTCGAGCGCTCGAGCGGCACGCGCTGGGCGCGCTGCCAAGTGGTCGCCATTGTCAGCCGGAGTGAACCCGCGCGACCGTCGTGCTACGTACGACTCAACGTCGTCGGGCTCTTCCACTAGCGCGCGCCGGGGCCGATCCACCGGGAAAGTCTCTCAGTCACCATCCCGCGCCGGGCGACGGTAGCACGGTGTCTTAGGTCAAGGTTTGATTGCAGCGCAGTCAGCTCCCTCAGGGAAGTTACGTCTTGGGCCCTGACGCCGACCCCGATCGAGCCAGCAATCGAGCAGTTTAGGCGAATTGATGCCGCAGAGTGGAGATATTGCCAATCTCTTCGACGTCCAGGAAGGACAACTCGACATGACGCTCTATCGCCCTCGTGACGACCGGATGATCGCGGGCGTGTGCTCAGGAATCGCCCGCCACTTCAACATCGATCCCGCCATCGTGCGCATCGCCTTCGTTGCGAGCCTTTTCCTCCCCGGGCCGCAGATCTTGATCTATCTCGCCGCATGGCTGCTCATGCCGGACGAGACCAGCAACCGTCGCCTGATCCCCTTCGCCACAGGCCCCTCAGTCGCTCTGACTGAGGGGCCTGTGATGTATCCACCTCCCCGACTCACGGCGCGCCGTACAACGTGCGCACGATGTCCTCAATCGCCGGCTCCTGCAGAGTCAGGTCGATGACCTCGGTCATCGCAGTTACCTCCGCCAGGACTCGGGCGGCCGTCGTCTCCTGCGGGGCTGAAGGCAAGGCGCTGTCGCTGCCCGTCGAGCTCGCTGCCGATATGGGCTGCGGCCGCGCACGCGGAGATCGGGACTCGGCTCTGGCAGGTCGACGACCAGCACGCGTTGCAGCGCCACCCGCGCAGCCAGGCTGCGGCAACGTCCCGTCGAAGACCAGACGGCCGTGGTCGACCACGAGCACCCGCTCGCAGAGTCGCTCGATGTCGCCCATGTCATGGGTGGTGAGCAGCAACGTGGTGCCGAACTCGGCCCGCTCGGCAACGAGAAAGTGCCGCAGCCGCTCCTTGCTGATCATGTCCAGTCCGATGGTTGGCTCGTCGAGCACAAGCAGCCGCGGGCGATGGATCAGAGCTGCGGCCACCTCGCCACGCATCCGCTCGCCGAGCGAAAGCTGGCGTACCGGCGACGTCCAGCAAGTGCGGCAAGGCCGAGGCGGTCCACCAGCTCCTCGGTTCTGGCCGCGGCCTCCATGGTCGGCATCCGATGGATCGCGCCCAGAATGCGGAACGAATCGCGCAGCGGCAGATCCCACCACAGTTGGCTGCGCTGTCCGAAGACGACCCCGATCTCCCGAGCGAGCAAGCCGCCGCTGCGGGCACCGGATCGTAGCCGCAGGTACGCACTCTGCCCGCTGGTCGGGACGAGGATGCCGGTCAGCATCTTGATCGTGGTGGACTTACCGGCTCCGTTTGCCCCGATGTAGCCAACCGCCTCCCCGGCCAGGATCGACGCAGTGATTCCGTCGACAGCGTGCACGACCCGGGTCTGCCGGCGCAGCCGCCCGACCTTCTGCCGCACGGTGAACGAGCGGCGCAGGTTCTCCAGCGCACGATCGGTTCGCCTGTCATCATCAGCCACCTGCCCCGGTGAACCGGCGGATACCGGCGCGCCACGCCAGCCAAGCCAGCAGCCACGCCCAGCCGCGAACAGCGGCGCGAACCAGCCGAGCCAGGCGGGCAGGAACTCTGGCCCTGCTAGCCCCATGATCAACAGCGCCGGCAGGTACGCGGTGACGGTCGCCGGAAAGACGAAGGTGAACAAGCATCCGAATCGGTGTGATCAAGACGCTGCCGGGCAGCTGGCCCGCGTAGCTGCCTCCGTAAACGAAGGCCGACGTGAACTCCGCACCGTCGATCAGGAAGAACTGCACGCCACCTGCCGTCGCGAAGAACGCTGCCATAGATGGCGGCGCTCCGACGAACGGCGTGATCACCAGCAGGTAGATCGTTGCCGGCGTGTAGTCCAAGTGCAGAGCCGGCAGCACGACAATGATGATCACCACACTGATCGCGACGCCGGCCCAGCCGGCGCAGCTGGAAGTCCGGACGTGATCGAGCTGCAGCATGCAGCGGCATCGGCCGGACGAGCATCACCTCCAGCCGACCCAGGCGCAGGTAGCGTCGGGATCGTGTCCAGCTGGCCAAAGATCGAGATCCGCGAGCGCGAACCCTATGTTGGCGAGGGCGAAGACCAGAGCAGCCTGCGGCAGGTTCGAGACCGCCGAAGACCGGAACGTTGGCCAAGATCACGTAGAGCTCGATGAACTCGACCACGCCGACGGCCACCGACGTGACGACGTTCAGCCAGAAACTGGTCCGATACGCCAGCTGGCTGCGGATCCGCGAGCCGATGACGGTCCGGTACGTGAACGGCCGGATCGGCGGACCGGTCAGCCACCTTGCACCACCAGCCGACGTCCGGCCCGCCACTGCATCACGCGAGCGACGCCGACGAGCACCGAGCAGCCAGGCGAGCTGGCTGGCAGACCAGCGCCGCGGCGCGCAAGTCCGAGCGCCCGGCCGGAGAGCACGTCGATCGGCGTCTGCAGCATCGATGGGAACGGCGTGGCGTACGCGACGACTCCGCAGCCACTCCGGAAAGAGGTGGACTGGAATCGAAGAGGCCGCAGAAGCGGACCGACCAAGACGACGTAGAGCCCGATGAATCCGCGTACGTCGAGGGTCCAGAACGCGATCAGATTGACCAGGAACCGCAGCGTGAAGCTGATCGAGACGCCCAGGAAAAGACTGATCAGACCGAGTCGGATAGGCGGTCCACGAGTCCGGCCAGCGGCGAGGCCAATCGTCACGGCGCCAATGAACAGCGGCGGTAGGCCGCGGGCCAGCAGCTGGAAAGCTGGCGCGGCCCAGGTCGCGAGCCCACCAGGCCAGCTGCAGGTCGACCGGTCGGGCGAAGTCGACGGCGATCTCTCCGCTGCTGACCGCGATCGGCAATCTCGATCCAACCGAAGATGCGCAATCGGTGCCAGCAGCGCCTGGCCGAGCCAGACGTAGGTCGAGGCCGAGCTGCTGGTCGTAGCCCGCCAGCGTGCCGCCAGCGGTAGAGATCGCCGCGAACGAGCACGCTGACCCGGATGAACCCGAAGACCGATTGGGTGGTGACGCCGGCGAGGATTGCCAGCCGGTAAGTGCTGTACCGCCGGAACTCTGCCGCCGCGAGCAGCAGGTAGGTACGCACGGTCGACACTTCGCGAGAACTCTCTACAGCACCGGGCCGGGATGATAGCCGGCCGCCTCTGGATGAGCCTGCGGCGATCGTCTCGATCTGTGCTGACCAGCGTCGCCACCTGCTGTCCCAGCGATGCCGGCAAGCTCGAGTGGGATCGGCGAGCGCCGCGTCGAGCTCAGCGCGCGTGATCCCGAGCCGCGGGTCGGCAGCCAAACGATCAAGCAGGTCATTGTCGCTGCGGCCGGTTTCACGCATCTGCAGAGCCACCGCGATCGCGTGCTCCTGTGATCGCTTCATGCGCAGTCTCCCGACCGACGCCGTGTCGCATCGCTGCGACCAGCACCTTGGTCGTGGCGAGAAACGGCAGATAGCGCTGCAGCTCGGCGTCGATGACAGCCGGGAACGCGCCGAAATCCTCCAGCACACTGAGGAAGGTCTCGAACAGCCCATCGAGGGCAAAGAATGCGTCCGGCAGCGCGACCCGGCGGACCACCGAGCACGACACATCGCCTTCGTTCCATTGATCACCTGCGAGCTCACCGATCATCGAGACGTAGCCTCTGATGATCACCGCCAGGCCGTTGACTCGCTCGCAGGATCGCGTGTTCATCTTGTGCGGCATGGCACTGGAACCGACCTGACCCGGGCTGGAAGCCCTCGGTCACCAGCTCGTGCCCTGCCATCAGCCGGATCGAGGTGGCCAGGTTGGACGGCGCCGCGGCGACCTGGGCCAGCGCGGTCACCACATCGAGGTCGAGCGAGCGCGGATACACCTGGCCGGTGCTCACCAGCACATGCGTAAAGCCCAGATGATCAGCAATCCGCCGCTCCAAGCTCGTCCAGCTTGCCCGCATCGCCGCCCAGCAGATCGAGCATGTCCTGGCTGGTTCCTACCGGGCCCTTGATGCCACGCGAGCGGATAACGGCCGAGCAGCTCCTCGACTCCGTCGATATGCCACCAGCAGCTCATTCGCCGCCGTTGCGAAACGCTTCCCGAGCGTGGTGACCTGCGCCGCGAACGTTGTGCGTGCGCCCAGCCATCGGCTGATCTGCGTATTGGCTGGCCAGCTGCGCAAGCTGCACCAGCGTGGCCACGATCCGGTCGCGGATGATCTTGAGAGCGGAGACAATCTGCAGCTGCTCGACATTCTCGGTCAGGTCGCGGGAGGTCATTCCCTTGTGCACCTGCTGGAAGCCGGCAAGCGCATTGAACTCCTCGATCCGCGCCTTGACGTCATGCCGCGTGATCTTCTCCCGCTCGGCGATGCTCGCTCAGATCGACGTGATCGACGACTCCTTCGTACGCCTTGATGACGACCGCGGGATCATCGCCGCCGAAATCCACGCCAAGATCACGTTGCGCGACGAGCACTGCGCAGCCACAGCCGGCGTTCGGAGATGATCTTGCTCTCTGGCGACCAGACCTCGCGCATCGCCGCCGAGGCATAGCGATTGGCCAAGACGTTGCCGATCGGCACCGCTCAGCTCACCACCAACCGTGCCGCGCCTGCCGCGCTAGCGCGGCGAAAATCGGCACCTGCCGCGCTGGCGAAGAGGTCCGCAGCAATGTCGTGGCGATAGAAAGACACCGTCGAGCCGGATCTCCGCGATCGACTCATACGCCCGACCGCGGGCTGCCGTCGATATCCTCACCAAGGCCGACGACGGTGAGCACCCGGCCGCCGGCGCTGATCAGGTTTTCCTGCGAATCGCGAGCGGTCCCGGCATGGATGATCATGCTGCCGTTCCGCATTGCCGCCGTCGAGCCCAGTGATCAACCCACCGGTGGTCGGGGTTCCGGGATAGCCTGCCGCAGCGAGAACCACGCCTACGGCGGCACCACTTCTCCACTCCAGCTCGGGCTGCGCAGCAAGATCACCGGTGGCGGCGGCGTACAGCAGGCCGCCGAGCGGCGTCACGAGGCGGGCCAGCAACGGCTGGGTTTCGGGGTCGCCGAACCGGGCGTTGAACTCGACCACCCGGACACCGGCCGAGGTCAGTGCCAGGCCGGCGTACAGCAGTCCGCTGAAAGGTGTGCCGCGCCGCGCCATCTCATCGATGGTCGGCTGCAGCACCCGGCGGCTGACCTCTTCGGCAAGATCAGCCGGAGCCCACGGCAACGGGGTGTACGCGCCCATGCCGCCGGTGTTCGGCCCGGTATCTCCGTCGCCGACACGCTTGAAGTCCTGCGCCGGCTGCGAACGCGCGTACGGTACGGCCGTCAGTGATCCCGAACAGGCTCACCTCCGGGCCATCGAGAAACTCCTCGATCACCACCCGGCCGCAGCGCAGTGCATGATCAACAGCCTCCCGCCGATCACTGGTCACGACGACGCCCTTGCCGCCGGCCAGCCCATCGTCCTTGACCACATAGGGCGACCCGAAGAGATCGAGGGCTTGATCAACATGGTCACGAGTCACGCAATCTCGGGAACGCGCAGTGGGCACCCCGGCTGCGGCCATCACTTCCTTGGCGAAGGCCTTGCTGCCCTCCAGCTTCGCCGCGGCAGCAGACGGGCCGAAGCACGCGATACCCTTGCGCGTACGGCATCGGCGACACCCGCCACCAGCGGGGCTTCAGGACCGATGACAACGAGATTGACTCCGAGCCGGATAGCCAAGCTCGCAACGGCGCTACCGTCAAGCGGGTCGATGCGATGATTCGTGCCGAGTTCGGCGGTTCCGGGGTTGCCTGGTGCGGCGTGCAAGTTCGACCACTGCCGGGTCGCGACTGAGCGCCAAACTGAGCGCATGCTCGCGTCCACCTGAACCGATCAACCAGCACCTGCAGCGGACTCACCACGTGCCAAGAGCTTCACCCAGAGCGGTATCGACTGCGCGCTGACCGGCCGCCCGCCAGATTCGCCTCCTTCGCTCACTCGCGAAGATCGAGAAGCGTTCACGCACACGCCGCGAGCTCCAGGCAGTCGGCGAAGCGGGCAGCCTCGGTCATAGCGGCGGTGAAGCAATTGCGCGCTCGACCGGCCGCTGTATCGATTGCCGATGGACGCTTTGAAAGTGCTACATCGGGTACTTTCGACTCCGTGGCTGATCCCAGCTTTCCTGCGCTGCACATCCGGCCACCGCGGGGCTGGATGAACGATCCGAACGGTCTGTGCCGCGTTGATGGGCGCTATCACGTCTTCTTTCAATACAACCCCGCAGCACCGGTGCACAGCGCAATCCATTGGGGTCACGTCAGCTCGACCGATCTGTTGTCTTGGCAGGAGCACCCCATCGCGCTCGCGCCGCGGCCGGGACTGATTGACGCAGCCGGCTGTTGGAGCGGCTGCGTGATCGACGATTCGGGAGTGCCCACGGCGGTCTACACGGCAAACCCCGACCACGCCAGAAACGCCGTCGCAGCCCTGGCGCGCTCCGATCGATCACTGACTCATTGGCAGCAAGACGAGTCGCCGGTGGCGGGCATCGCGCCAACTCCGGAGCTGGACGAGGTCCGGGATCCGTTCATCTTCAACCACGAAGGCCATCGGTACGCCGTGCAAGGTGCCGGACGGCCCAACGGGCAGGCCCCGGTTGGAGCTGTATGGCTGTGACGACCTCAGGCGATGGACTGAGCTCGGGACATTGCTCACCAGCGACGACCCCATCGCCGCCGAGATCGCCCCGGCCGACATCTGGGAGTGCCCGAACCTCGTGCAGATCGACGGTCAGTGGGTGCTGCTGATCTCCTGTGTACCGCGAGGCCGATGGCATGAACCCGCTGGTCGGAGTGCGCTATCTCCTCGGCGACCTGGTCGCACGCGGGCCGGGATGGTCGTTCAAGGCGACCTCGGGAGGCGTGCTGGACGATGGCCCAGCGTTCTACGCGCCGCAGGTGCTGGCCGAACCAGACCGTACGCTGCTCGTCGGCTGGGCTGGCGAACTCGATCGCAGCGACGAGCAGATAGCGGAGGCAGGCTGGGCGGGCGTACTGACCTTTCCGCGTGAGTTGTACGTACGCGACCGGGTTCTCGGTACCCGGCCGGCAACCGAGCTGACGCAGGCTGCGCCGAGCACCTCTGGTGTTGCGGCCGGACACGCCGTTCCGGGCGCGCTGCGTTCGAGCTCGTCGCCAGCGGGCCTGTTGCGCTGCGGCTTGCTGGACGACGGCGTTGATGCGCTGGTCTCGGCCGCCGAGGGCGCGCCAAGCGATCCGGTGAGGATTCTCGTCGACGGCAGCATGGTTGAGGTCTTTCACCGTGGCGCAAGCCACACCACGCGCGCTTATCCGGGCAACGGCAGCAGGTGGGTTGTGGAGGGACTGCCGTCACCGGATATCGGCTGGGCCGCATGGTCCGCGACTCGCCCGCCGCCGCGGACGCGCCACCGAATCTCGAAGTATCGGCGAGCAGCTGAAGGTCAGCTGCTGAATTGAGTGTTCGGTCTCGTCCTCCGAAGCGCTGCAGAGTCATGGTCACCGCCTGCTCTGGCCATCGCCCGATCGGGTCGTTCGATCGTTGCTAGCCGTGGCACGAGCTGCGCAGCCAGTGCTCGCCGTCGTCCAGGCTGACCAGTGACAAGTCAGCTGGAATTCGACTCCGAGATTCGCGGCAGCAAGAACGGCACCCACGGCCAGCCGCTCATGGGTGCAGATCAACGCGGTTGGACGCGGTTGGGCCAGCAGCAGCGTACGGGCCGCGGCGAAGCCGGCGTTGATATCGCGATTGACGGCGGTCTGGATCGACAGCTCGACGTGTTCGGCGGCTTCGGCAGTCTGTTCGATGCCGGCGAGACGCAGCCGGCTCTGCATCGCATCGCTCGGTCCGACGATAACGCCAATGCTGGTATGCCCACTCTGAATGAGAACCGCGCCGCGGCTGCCGCCGGCGCCGTGCTCGTCAGCAACGATGCTTGTCAGACCCGGCATTCGGATCGACACAGTTGACCAAGATCGTTGGGATGGTCGACATCACCTCGACCGGCGAGTAGCTGATCAGATCGGGCGCCATCACCAGCAGCGCATCCACTTGACGATCATGAAGCGTGGCTCAGCGCGCGACTCTGATGATCGCAATCATTGGCCGTATCCATGAAGATCAACAGATAGCCTGCAGCCGTCGCGCTCTCCAGCGTCGCATGCAACATAGGCACTGAGAATCCGCTCGTCGCCGGGCCAGATCAGTACGCCGATGGTGCGAGTCCGGCGGCTGCGCAGGCTGAGCGCCACGGCGTTGGGGGTGTAGTTGAGCCGTCGAGCCGCCTCGATGATCGCTTGCTGCTTGTGGCGGGCGATGTGCCCTTGCGCCCGACCGTTGAGGACGAGCGAGACGGCGCTTCGTGACACACCAGCAAGATCAGCCACGTCCTGCGCGGTCGCCTTGCGTGCCACCGTGTATCCGCCCCCTTGCGCGTCTGTTGCCATCCACTGTATGCAGGCGCTACTCACGCAGCGGAGATCCAGCTCGCTGGTCGGTATCCCACGCAGCGTCGGATGTTCGCGCCGGACACGGCGTGCGTGCCATGTACAGCGCGAAGAATCTGAGTACAGCTGAGCGCGACAAGTCCGTCAGCTGGCACGCTGCCGGGCGGCGTCGAAGGGTGCTCGGTCGAAGATGAACCGGCTGTAGGTGATCTTGCCGTCTCGACCGTGACGCATTCGGCAGCGGGCGCGCTCTTGACGGGCACCGTCTCGGTGTCGTAGACGACTACCGCCTTCTCATCATCACCAAAGGCGGCGAGCAACTCCGACCCGGTGAGCGATCTGGATGAACGGGCCCATGAATCCGCGGTACGCCGCAGCGCCCTCCAGGCGGCCGGCCGGTGCGTCGCAGACAATGTCGTCGGCGACATACTCCATGGCCTTGTCCAGATCGTGGCCGGTCCAGGCGTGGTAAGTAGGCCAGCGCAACGTCGAGTGCCGGGTTGGTTGGTTCGGTCATCAGGATCTCCTTCACGTCTGGCAATTTGGGGCTCGATTCTGTGCCTCCTAACTCATGTAGACACCGCGACGGTCCGGGAACGGAACGCCGCGGCGTCACATAGGTGGACCTGTCGAGCCCACAATGGCATGCTGAAGAACGTGGAGGCAGGCAGCGTCGAGCAGGCAGCGTTCGAACAGACAGAGCTCCAACAGACAGAGCCCAACAGACAGAGCTCGAGCAGACACGGCCCGAACGAGAAGCGCTCGAACAAGCGGTGCTGGAGCGTGCTCGCGCCGGCGACGAGCAGGCATTTCGCGAGCTCACCGACCCGTACCGCCGGGAGCTGCTGGCTCACTGCTACCGGATGCTCGGGTCTCGCTGACCGACGCCGAGGACATGCTCCAGGAGACTCTTGCTGGCAGCGTGGCGCGGGCTTCCGCGGTTTCAGCGGCGTTCCACTCGTGCGGTCGTGGCTCACCGCATTGCCACGAACAGCTGCCTTAACGCGATTCGCTCCCATGCCCGGCGAGCTCCTGCAGAGCCGACTCCACCGTTCCAGCCGCCGGAGCCGACCCAGCGCGATGAGATCACCTGGCTGCAGCCCTACCCCGACGCCCTCCTCGACGGGATCGCCGACACAGCGCCTGGTCCGGAAGCCCGCTACAGCCAGACTGGAGGCGATCGAGCTCGCGTTCGTTGCCGGACTGCAACGCATGCCGCCTCGGCAGGCCGCAACGGTTCTGCTCCGCGACGTACTCGGCTTCGGCACCGAGGAAGTGGCGAGCAATGCTCAAGACCAGCCAGACGGCGATCAAGGGAACGCTGCAGCGAGGTCGCGCGGCGCTGGAGAGTTCGCGCGGCATGGCTGACGGCGTGCCGCGCAACATCGAACGTCGGAGCGCGATCTCGCCCGCCGCTTCGCCGACGCGTACGTCGCCGCCGACATCGACCGCGTCCTGAGCTTTGCTCACCGACGACGCCTGGTTGTCGATGCCGCCGGCGCCGCACCAATACCACGGCTTGGAGGCGATCCGGTCGTTCTGGCAGGCCAGCTTCGCCTTCGAGGCGAACGCGGCGTCTATCTGCTACCCGGCCGGGCGAACAATCAGCCCTGCTTTTGCGAGCTATCGTCGCTGCTCGCGATGAGCCCATGGCGAGTCCTTCCGGAGTATTCGTTCTCACCCTCGCGGGCGAGCGCATCGCACGCAATGACGCGGTTCCATCAGGATGATCTCTATCCCCTGCTAGGTTCCGCGCCCTCACTAGCCCGTCCTAGCAGGTGTGGCAGAGAGGGCTGCACCCGTCGCTGACGGACGGGCCGGATTCCGGGCGAAGTGCGACCAGACGCTAAAGAAGGTCGTTGCACGACGATGGACTGTTCGCGGGACGGCCCCACGCCAATGCCGGAGATCCGCGCACCAGCAGAGCTCCTCGACGCGGTTCACGTAAACCTGTGTGTTCTTCGGCAAATCGTCGAATTCCCGGCAGCCACTGAGTGTCCTCGGTCCACCCGTCGAGCTCCTCATAGATCGGAACAGCGTGGTGGAACTCCGATTGGGTGAGCGGCATGCTGTCATGCCGGACGCCGTTCACGTGATAGCCGACGCACGACCGGGATCTTCTCCCAACCGGTCAGCACGTCGAGCTTGGTGAGGAAGACATCCGTGAACGCATTGGCACGGGCCGCCGCCTGGACGACCAAGGCGTCGAACCAGCCGCAGCGACGCTTGCGTCCAGTGGTCGTGCCGAACTCGACACCCTTCTGCGCAAGCTTCTCGCCGTCCTCGTCATGCAACTCGGTCGGCATAGGGCCTTCGCCGACCCGCGTGGTGTAGGCCTTCGCGATCCCGACCACCCGGTCAATCCGCGTAGGGACCAACCCGGTGCCGACGCAAGCCGCCGCCGGCGACCGGATTGGAGGAGGTGACGTACGGGATACGTTCCATGATCGACGTCGAGATGGTGGGCCTGGGCGCCCTCGAACAGAACCACCTCTCCTTCATCGAGCGCCTCGTTGAGCAGCCGGCTGACGTCAACCACATGCGGTCTGATCCGCTCGGCATGAGATAGCAGGTGCTCGGTGATCTCTTCGGGATCGATCCGGCGCCGGTTGTAGACCTTCACCAGCAGGTGGTTCTTCTGCTCCAGGCGCCGCCTCGACCTTCTTGCGCAGGATCGACTCGTCGAACAGGTCCTGGACCCGCAGACCGATCCGGTTGACCTTGTCCGAGTACGCCGGGCCGACGCCGCGTCCCGTCGTGCCGATCCGAGCCTTGCCGAGGAACCGCTCGGTGACCTTGTCGATCACCTGGTGGTAGGAGGTGATGATGTGCGCGTTCGCGGAGATGACCATGTGCGAGGCGTCCACGCCGCGCGCCGCCAGCCCCTCGATCTCGGCGAACAACACATCGAGGTCGACGACGACGCCGTTGCCGATCACCGGGACGCACCGGGGTTCAGAATCCCCGACGGCAGCAGGTGCAGGGCGTAGCGCTCGCCGTCGACAACGATGGTGTGACCGGCGTTGTTGCCGCCTGAGTAGCGCACGCAGTAGTCGACGCGATTGCCGAGCTGGTCGGTCGCCTTGCCCTTTCCCTCGTCGCCCCACTGGGCGCCCATCACCACAATCGCCGGCATGTGATCGCCGTCCCTTCTAGGCCTACTGCGTTGAGAAATACCGAAGCCCCTGGGCGCATTCGCCACAGGGACTCTTGCGACGTAACCCTACCTAACCTCCGCAGGTGTCAGACGAGCCCGTTCAGAGCCAGTCCTTGGCGCGAAAGACGAAATAGAGCACCACACTCGCCGCGATCATGAACAGGAGATACACCCAGAAACCGGTGAGAGCTGCCAACGAGCGGAAACTTCACGTTCATGCCAACGAAGCTGGTGACCAGGGTGGGAACCGCCAGGATCGCCGCCCATGCGGTGAGCTTCTTCATGATCTGGTTGAGCCGAACATCGGCGAGCGCCAGACTCGTATCGAAGATCGATGACAGGGACTCGCGCAGCGCGTCTGCCGCGTTGGCCACCCTGGTCTCCTGCTCCGACAAGAGCACCCAATGACGGCTGATCGCAGGATCTCGGCCACCCTTGCCCTTGCGGCCTTGTGGCGGGCTGTCGATGATGTCGGTCATCACGGTCCGCATGGGATCAGTCAGCCGACGCAAGTGGGAGAGCGCCGTTCTGAGCTTGAAGGCGTACAGCTGCTCAGGCTTGTTGAGCGGGCGCTCCTCGAATAGCGCATTCGCCAGGCTGTCGCTGGAAGTCCTCGAGCCACTGAAGCGCCTCCTGATAGCTGTGGATGACAGCCTGATGATCATCTGAACCGCTGCCTCGATGCCACCCTTGGCGATCATCTCTTCCTTGTGGCAAAAAAGCTGGGCGGGCTGAAAATCCGGATTTGGATCGACCAGGCAGATCACCGCGCGATCCGTCGCGATCATGCGACACCGGATGCGCCATGATCCGTGAGCTGTCTTTGTCGATCGAGACCGCGTTAGTGATCACCAACCGAGCCTGGCCGATTGCTGTCGAACTTGGCTCGCCGGTCTTCGGCGAGGAGATCTCTGATCGCCGGCTCGTCGAGATCAAGAGCTTGGGCGATGTGGCGCACTTCGACCGCTCCATAGTCGTGATCGCGGCAGCACCCACCACGCGGACGCATCGGAATGCAGCTCCAGTACGTCGCTGAGATCTTCACCGGTCAGATCTTCGGCGATGATCTTGCTGCCCGACCACACCCGGCTCAGAGGGATAGGTCGGTCAGCGACGGCGGTGGACACGCTCCGAAGACTAACCCCGGCGCGGCGAGGAAACCTACGTGCACGTAGCTTGCTGACAGACCGTTACGAAAGGACTCAGATGAGAAAGCTCATCGTAAGCACGTTCTTGACCCTTGACGGGGTCATGCAGGCGCCGGGCGGACCTGGAGAGGACGACGAGGGAGAGTTCGCGTACGGGGGCTGGTCGGTCAACTACTGGGACGACCGGATGGGTGAGGTCATGGAGAAGGCGACGAGCAGACCGTTCGCGATGGTCCTCGGGCGCAAGACCTCACGACATCATGGCCGCGTACTGGCCGAACGCCCCCGAAGAGGAGGGCGGAAAGGTGTTCAACGAGGCCACGAAATACGTTGCGTCCCGCGGTCGTCCGACGCTGGAGTGGAGCAACTCGCTCTTGATCGAACCAGACGCTGCGGCAGGCCTGGCGGCACTAAAGGCCGAAGATGGACCGGAGCTGCAAGTGCACGGCAGCAGCAACCTGATCCAGACGTTGTTGCGCCACAACCTCATCGACGAGTACCGGCTATGGGTCTTCCCCGTTGTGATCGGGTCGGGCAAGCGCCTGTTCGCCGACGGAGCCATCCCCGCAGGGCTGAGGCTCGTCGACAGCACCGTCTCCACGACTGGGGTGGTGATCGGTACCCTACGAGCCGGCAGGGGAGATCGTCACCGGATCATTTGCGGCGGAGTAGTCGCGACCTGCTGTGAGCAAGGCGACCCCCTGAACCCCCGGGCGCTTCGCTGGCGGTTCCGGCGATCCGCTTTCACGACAGGTGCTGGCCGAACCAGTCCAGCACCTCGATCCAGGCCTGCTGGGCCGCCTCCGCGTTGTACCGAGGGCCGGTGTCGTTGAAGAATGCGTGGCCCGCTCCGGGGAACGTACGAATTTCGTAGGTGAGTCCGGCAGCCTTGAGCGCCGCCTCGGCGCGGTCCCGCGTGGCGTTCACCCGCTCGTCTTGCTCCCCGTAAATTGCGTAGACGGCGGCCTTCGCCTTGCCGAAGTCGGGGTTTTCGGGCGCGGGCCGTAGAACGGGACAGCGGCAGCCAGACGTTGTTCGCCAACTTGCAGCAGGTTCCACGTCATGCCGCCGCCAAAGCAGAAGCCCACTACACCGACCTTCGCATCAGGAACTCGTTTCTCGAGCTCGTCGATGCCAGCCTGGAGGTCGGCAACCAGCTGCTCAGGTGGGGTGTTCGCCAGCGTGGTCGGTGCGGCTGCCGGATCCTTCGAGCGATGCGGTGCCGCCTTGAGACGAAAGCAGGTCGACGCACAGCGCCGAGTACGACTCATTCGCGAAGCGGCCCACCAGGTCAAAGAAGTGCGGGGTGAGACCGCGGTTTTCGTGAATGACGAGCAGGGCTGCCCTTTGGGTCCGTCGCCGCGGCCCACGCTCCCTGCAGCTCGCCGGCTGGGCCGGCAAAAGCGCACTGGCTGACCCGGGCTGGCCGACCCCGTTCCTCCTGGGTGGGGTGCCGGCCGCCGCAGGCGATGTCGCTCCGGCGGCTCCCGACTGTCCGCCCCCATCGCCGCAGGCAGCTAGCAGGGCGGTCGCACTGCCCAGGCTGAGGCCAAGAAGGGTCAGCCGGCGTAACGCCTCCCTTCGGGTGAGCAGTCCATCCGCGAAATCCTCGGTCACCTCGCCCACGAGGTAATTGCGCAACGCCATCTCAACCTCCCTATGTGCCTGAAACGATCGACACCGCGAATGCTTATTGCTAAATCACGCATAGAGCGGAAAGAACGTTCACAGGAACAGCTCAATGAGTCCCGATTGAGACCGAGCGCGATGTTGAATCCGAGCAATGCAGGTGGAAAATGACGGTAGATCATATATCTGAATCGATTCAGATGTGCCGCTCGCCCGCAGTTCCGTCTAAAGGTCGAGGCCCGCGAGGACCTGGGCTAAACCGGCCTCGACAAGGCTCTGTACGCAGCTGGTACATGGCGAAGGCAGGCCGGCTGGGCCGGCGCCAAAGGCTAAGAATGCTTGAAACGGAACGTCCGCCGAATCTGCGCGTTCAAACACCAGGCCAACCGACAAACCTTTGGCGCCGGCCCAGCCGGTCAGCCTTCGCGGGGCGGAAGTCGAGGACGGGCTACTTGTTCAGAGACGTCCCAGCCGAACGCAGGTCCTCGCACGCCTCGATCACGCGCTTGGCCATGCCGGCCTCGGCGATCTTCCCCCAGGCCCGCGGGTCGTACGCCTTCTTGCTCCCGACCTCGCCGTCAACCTTCAGCACGCCGTCGTAATTGGTGAACATGTGTCCGGCGGCAGGGCGGGTGAAGGCGTACTGGGTGTCGGTGTCGATGTTCATCTTGATCACGCCGTAGTCGACCGCCGACCGAATCTCCTCCAGCGTCGAACCTGATCCGCCGTGAAAGACCAGGTCGAACGGGCGCTCCTTGCCGATCTTGGCGCCGACTTCCTCCTGGATGTCCTTCAATACCTCGGGACGCAGCTTGACGGCGCCGGGCTTGTACACGCCGTGCACATTGCCGAAGGTCAGTGCGGTGATGTAGCGGCCCTTATCGCCGGTGCCCAGCACTTCGACGGTACGCAACCCGTCCTCGACGGTCGTGTAGAGCTTCTCGTTGATCTCGGCGCTGACGCCGTCCTCCTCGCCGCCGACCACGCCGACCTCGATCTCCAAGATCACGTTCGCGGCCGAGGTCTGCGCCAGCAGCTCCTCGGCGATCGACAAGTTCTCCTCCAGAGGCACCGCGGAGCCGTCCCACATGTGCGACTGGAACAGCGGCAGCCCGCCGCCCTTGACCCGCTCGGTCGAGATCGCGAGCAGCGGGCGTACGATAGCCATCCAGTTTGTCCTTCGGACAGTGATCGGTGTGCAGCGCAACGTTGATCGGATAGTTCTTCGCGACCTCGTGCGCGAACGCCGCCAACGCAACGGCCCCGGCGACCATGTTCTTGATCGTTGGGCCGGACAGATACTCCGCGCCGCCGGTGGAGATCTGGATGATGCCGTCGGATCCGGCTTCGGTGAAGCCCTGCAGCGCCGCGTTCAGCGTCTGCGAGGAACTGACGTTGATCGCTGGATAGGCAAAGGAGCCCTGCTTGGCCGCATCCAGCATGGCGGCATAAACCTCAGGGGTGGCGATGGGCATGCTCGGTGAGCTCCTTTCCTACCTGCGGATTCTTGGTGGCCTTCGCGATTGCACAGTCTGTCAAAGGAAGGCAAGGGGTGGTAACTGCCATGTTTTGTCTCAGCTTTCCAGTGCCGACAAATCAACTCCATGGCGGCCCGCAGAAAAAGCACGGACAGTGCTGTCGAGTGTGGCGGGGAACACGCTTACTTGATCAAGTGGCACGACGGCTCGCCGGCCGTCGGTGAGAGTGAGGCGAAGACGCGGGCCGCGAGCGAGTCCGCCCTTGATCGTGTCGACGGCGGCAACCTGCGGCCATGATGCGGCAAGATCGGCAACCTGGATGCCGGGCGGACCAATCCGGATGGCAATGCCGCTACCAATTGTGTTCATTTCTCGTTTGGCCAGGAAGTACAAGACGATGGTGGCCAGGAGCCAGATCAATGACGCCCCCAGCACCACCGCACAAATGATGATGAATCCGGCGCCTTGAAGATCTTCCCGGCGCCACACGTAGATCAACAACAGCACCGCGATCGGTGATACCGAGGCTGATCAGCCGCGAGCGCACCAGCCTGCGGCGCCGCGCCACCTTTTGGCCGACGGGTCCTGGATCATACGTAACGACTAAATCCGAAATCGGATCCGTGCTCATGAGATCACCGGCTAATTCTCCCGAGCGCCACGCGGCGTGATCGCCATATGGATGCGGTATCGGTCGGCGCGATACCACGAAGTCGACATCTCGATAGCTCGATCACCTGCATACGTCACCCGCTCCTGCACCAGCAGCGGCGCGCGTTTCGCGATTCCCAGCACCCGCGCCTGATGGGCATCGGCAGCTTCGGCGCGCACCGTCTGCTCACCGCTGCTCACCACGACGCCGTACTCGCTGGCGAACACGTCGTACAACGACCCGAGCTCGCGTTGCAGCAGTCCCGGAAACAACGCCGACGGATAGTGACCGACCTCGTACGCCATGGGTGTGCCGTCCGCAGTCCGGAGCCGCTCGACCCGTACGACGGATTGGCCGGGGCGGATGCGAAGCGCATACGACACATCGTCATCTGCCGGCTGCTCGGCCGCGGACAGCACCACCGTGGCCGGAATCAGGCCACGTTCGCGCATCTCGCGCGAAAACGAGGTCAGATGCAGCCGCGAGTCCACTTGCGGGCCGGTCAGGTAGGTGCCTTTGCCGTGCACCCGCTCTAGTACGCCGGCCCCGACAAGATCGGCAATTGCCTGGCGCACGGTGACTCGACTGACCCCGAGGCGGATGACCAGCGCCCGCTCCGAGGGGATGGCGTCACCAGGGTTGAGCTCGGTCGCGATCAGCTCTTCGAGGATGCCGCGGACCTGGGCACGTTTCGTGGTTGCTGAAGCTGGTTGACGATCAAACCCTGCGGGGGTTCAAGGGGGTCGTCCCCCCATGCTGTAACCGCGAAGGCTGCGAGATCGACCCGGCCATAGTCGTGCCACCAATTCGTCTCCTACCACCTACGGTTACAGCCAACTCACTGGACCCGAAGGCCAGTATGCGCCAGGCGCATGGAGCGGCGACAACCCCCGCGACGCAACGTCCTGACCGGGTCGTACGCGACGATGTCAGCGAGCCCATCGCAGCGCCCAGTGGTACATCGCGATCGCCGCGGCCGCACCGGCATTCAGGGATCGGGTCGAGCCGTACTGGGTGATAGCGACCAGATCCGTGCATGCCGCCACCAGTTCGTCGGTCAACCCCGGGCCCTCGGAACCGAACACGAGGCAGGTCTGGTGTGGCAACTCATAGGCCTCCAACGCCACGGCACCCTCGAGGTTGTCGACGCCGATCAGGACATAGCCATCGGCGATGAGTTTGCTGGCGAAATCGCCGACCGATGAATGGTGGTGGATCGTGAGGTACCGATCGGTCACCATCGCTCCCCTGCGGTTCCACCGCCGACGCCCGATGATGTGTACTCCTGAGACGTTGAAGGCGTTCGCGGTACGCACGATGGAGCCGATGTTGAAATCGTGTTCCCAGTTCTGGATCGCAATCCGCAGCGGATGTCGCTTGGTCTCAAGATCAGCAACAATGGCCGGCACTGTCCAGTAGCGATACCGGTCGATGACGTTGCGGCGATCGCCGTGCTCGAGGAGATCTGGGTCGAGCCTGCTGTCGTCCGGGCCACGGACGCGGATGCGGCCCGACACCCGGTTGCCCCGGACGCGTCAGTCATTTCGTCTTCGCTCAGGGTGGGATGCGAGGATTCCGCTCCGCCGCGGTTCACGGGGTCGCCCCTCCGCTATGTCCCTGCGGGGTTTCAGGCGTGTCGTCGCCCTTGGCTCATTCAGCAAACTCACAGTCTGCGACGGTACCGTTTCCCCCGTGACCCCACTCGAGGCCGCCGTCGCGCTCATCCCGATGCTGCTGCCGTCCTGGATGGACCCAGAAGAACTGATCAAGTCCTTCGGGCCGTACGCGCTCTGGGGCGTGGCGTTTGTGGTGTTCGCAGAGTGCGGACTCTTCGCGATCCTGCCCGGTGACTCGCTGCTGTTCACCGTTGGGCTGTTGACCGCGGCCGGGGTCGTCCCGCACAACTTGGTGTTCGTCTGCATCGTCCTCACGATTGCTGCCGTGCTGGGCAATGTGAGCGGCTATGCGATCGGACGCAAAATCGGGCCGCCGCTCTTCAAACCGCGTAGCGGGCCTGCCGGAAAGATCTTCAAACAGTCTTACGTGGACAGGACCCACGCCTTCTTCGAGCGGTACGGCAACCGGGCGCTCATCCTCGCGCGGTTCGTCCCGATTGTGCGGACATTCGTCACCTTGGTCGCCGGAGTCGGCAAGATGGATTTCCGGCATTTCATCACCTACACCGCAATCGGTGGGGTCTTGTGGGCATGTGGGGTCACCATCGCCGGCTACTTCCTTGGGAACATCGGATTCATCAAGAACAACATCGAGGTCGTGCTGATCTTGATTGTGGCCGTCTCGCTGGTCCCGATGGGAGTGGAATATCTCCTGCATCGGCGGCGTCGCAAGCAGGAATCGGCCGACCGTCTGAGCACGCGCCCTCGGGGACAGGCTCAGGACACATTGAAAGCTCAGGCCGCCTTCAAAGAGCAGGCTTGGTGATCTCCAGCAGCACTTCAAGATCATCTCCGCTGGGCACCCACTGTGCCGCAGCGACGTTCTGCTTGACCTGCTCGGCGGATGTGGCACCTGCGATCACCGAGCCGACGGTCGGCATCGCCGACAGCCCTCCGATCGCGACCTCGAGGATCGAGAGATCCCGCTCAGTCGCGTACGCCTCGATGGCCTCGATCAGATCGAAATTCGCCCGGTCGAGCCGAGCCCGGTTGCGAGCCAACCGGGATCCCGTGGGAGCGGATTCGCCGCGGCGGTACTTCCCGGTAAGCAGTCCAGAGCCGAGCGGGTAGAACGGCAACAAGCTCTGACCGGTGTGCTCCAGGGCAGGGATCAGCTCTCTTTCGACCGAGCGGTTCAGCCAGGAGTAGTCATTTTGCGCGGAGATGAACGCCTCGTAGCCGCTGGTCCGCGATGTCCAGTCAGCGTCCATCACCTGCCAGCCCGCAAAGTTCGACGATCCGATATAGCGCACCTTGCCCTCGGCCACGATCTCGGTGAGAGCCGCGAGCGTCTCATCGATCGGCGTATGAGGGTCGGGCTCATGCAGCTGGTAGAGGTCGATCCAGTCTGTTCCCAAGCGACGCAGGCTGCTCTCCACCGCAATCCGGACGTAGCGGCGCGAGCCGCGGGCACCCAGTCTGGCCCGTTCACCCCCGCATGTCGGAGCCGAACTTCGTCGCAATGATCACCTCGGCACGGCGTGAACCGAGCGCCCTGCCGAGCAGGATCTCCGAACCGCCGGCATTGCCGTACACATCGGCGGTGTCAAACAGCGTGATGCCGGCATCTATTGCCGTGTTGACCACCGCCGGGACATCCTCGTCGGCCATCCTGGCGCCGAAGCTGTTACAGCCGACGCCGATGGTGGAGACGGTCAGGCCGGAGGGCCCAAGTTGCTGATAGGTCATTTCCGCGGGCACGTACGACCCCTCGAACCGCTAACGCTGGTTGGGATTTTGTTGCCCTGGATTTTGGGGCCCGGTTTCGGGTGGCAGGTAACCACTCGCTGCGGCGGCTGCGCCTCGCCACCTTGTGGCGCTTGATACGCGCCGCTCTGCTGAGGTGGCTGCTGGTACTCCTGCGGGTTGGGCAGCGAGTCGCTGGGCCGATCGAACTGGACCGGGGGCGCCGACTGCTGCGGCGGGAGCTGAGCCTGCTGTGGATCGCCGCGGTAGGCGATTTCGCCGAAGTTCACATCCGGCGCCTGGCGTACGGCAGGCTCGTCAACCTGGAAGTATGTCGCCTTCTCGAACTTGAACATGTTGGCGATGATGTTCGACGGCACCGACTCGACCTTGGTGTTGTAGACCCGCACATTGGCGTTGTAGAAGCGGCGGCCCGCGGCAATCCGGTCCTCGGTCTCGGCGAGCTGCCGCTGCAGCTCGAGGAAGTTCTGGTTGCTCTTCAGATCGGGGTAGGCCTCGACGCTGACGATCAGGTTGTGTACCGCACCGGAGAGCTGAGCCTCGACGTCGGCGCGCTGCTGGCTAGGCAATGCGCCCTCCGATTGAGACAGCTGCTGAGCCTGGCTGCGGAGCCTGGTGATGTCCTCCAACGTGTTGCGCTCGTGCGCGGCGTACGCCCGCACCGTCTCGACCAGGTTCGGGATCAGTTCGTAGCGGCGGTTCAGCTCGACGTCGATCTGCCGCCAGGATTCCTGAATCAAGTTGCGCGACTTGACGAAGCCGTTGTACGAGCCCATGCCGATGAGCGCGAGAATGACGACGATCACCAAAATGATGATGATCACGATGATGGCGGTACCCATCAGCTCTCCTTAGCTTGCACCTGCCGCCCTGCGCTTCGTCGAAGGGCAACATCTGGGTTTTTGACGGGCTCGGCCCACATTCACCCTAACGGGTGAAGCCCTGAGGAGGCCCAGAGCCCTTGGTTCAAACCGAGGTCGCACTTACTCCAAACCCAGTTCAGCTGCCGAGATCGCCGCACGGTACGCAAGTCCGGCCGCCTCGACAGCCTCCTTGGCGCCGGTGTTGCGGTCGACGATCACGGCGACTCCGATGACGTCTGCCCCTGCCTCGCGCAGCGCCTCGACCGCCGTCAAGACCGAGGCGCCCGTCGTACTGGTGTCCTCAACGGCCAGCACCCGACGACCTGACACAGCCGGGCCTTCGATGCGCCGCTGCAGGCCGTGAGCCTTGCCTTCCTTGCGGACCACGAACGCGTCGAGCCGCTCCCGGCCGATGCGGCGGCATGCAGCATGGCCGTGGCCACCGGGTCGGCGCCGAGTGTGAGGCCGCCGACCGCCTGAAAGTCCCAATCCGCAACGAGCGCACGCATCACACGCCCGATGACGGGAGCGACCGCCCCATCGAGCGTGACCCGTCGCAGATCGACGTAGTAGTCGGCCGTACGCCCAGAGGACAAGGTGACCTGGCCGCGTACGACCGCCAGCGCCTTGATCTGCTCAACCAGCTCGGCGGTGTCCTCGGCAAGAGTCGGGCTGCTCACGACCGGCACCCTATTATTTGGCGCTCGCTCGCGCACGGTCGCCGGAATCCGGTTCGTTCGTCGCTACCGGTGAACCAAAAGGAAATTCCGCTGCCGCCATCTCGTCCGGCTTCACCGCTGCCTCTACTTCCGGGTCACTTGCGCTCAGTACGAATGAGGTGCCCGAAGCCGACAGAGCGTTTGGCTGAGTGGAAGAGGTCCGGGCAGGTGGTCAAGGTGATCAGCGGCTGGGTCGGCTTGAGCTCCGGCTTGCCTGGTACGGGGTCGATCACCCACGTATCGGTGTCCTTTACGGTCAGCTGCCTGGGAGACTCATCGAGGACGTAGGTGAAGATGGCGTCTCGCGTCTCGACGATGATCTCGTCGCCGCTGTTGAGATCCAGTAGTCGAGCGAAAGGCTGGCCGTGGGTCACCCGGTAGCCGGCGAGCGCAAAGTTCCCGATCTGCCCCGCCTGAGCGCTCGACGAGTAGTGTCCGACACCCTTGGCCAGCACACCGAGCTGGGTGCCATTTCGGATCGGAACTTCGTACGCCGCGCCCAACGCCGGGATCCGCAGCAACCCGACGGCATCGCCAGGACCCGGCGAAAGCCTGGTTGATTCCTTGCGGATCGGTCTTCTGCTGCTCGCTCCAGGTCGCGCGTAGCCGGCTGGCCTCACTCCGGAACTCATGCTCGGCGGCCAGGTTGGTTGCGACGTACTGATAGGCCACCCAGCCCAGACAGGACAACCCGACGACCAGCAGCGCGATGCCCACCATCGCGAGCAGCCGACGACGTTTGCTGTGGGCTGCCTTGGTGTCAGTTCCGGCTACGCGGATGGAACTGCTCACCCGCGACATTGTGCCGCTGATCGATCAGTCGCAGAGGAGCTTCGTGGCAATTTCACGAGCTGCTCGCGCATCGCGCGCTCGCAGCCGTATCAGCCTGCGAATGGGTTGGGCGTCAACGTGTACTTGGTGGACAGGTACTCATGGATCCCCTCGAAGCCGCCCTCGCGCCCGATACCGGACTGTTTCACGCCGCCGAATGGGGCTGCCGCGTTGGAGATCACGCCCATGTTGAGGCCGAGCATCCCCGTTTGCAGCGACTCGATGAGTCGCTGACCGCGCGCCAGGTCCTTGGTGTACGCGTAGCCGACGAGGCCGAACTCCGTGTCATTGGCGATCCGCACCGCCTCGTCCTCGTCGCCAAAGGTCACGATGCTGAGCACCGGCCCGAAGATCTCCTCACGGAGAATGTCGCTACCGGGGCGTACGCCGGCCACCACCGTCGGCTCGTAGAACGTGCCCGGCCCTTCGATCGCGTGACCGCCGGCCAGTACCTTGGCTCCGCGGTCGGTCGCGTCTTGCACCAGAGCGTCTGCCTTCTCCACCGCATCACCGTTGATCAGCGGGCCGATCTGGACACCCTCCTCGGTGCCACGTCCGACCTTGAAACCCTGCACCCGCTCGGTGACGCGAGCAGCGAACTCGTCGGCAACCCCCTCGTGCACGATGAACCGGTTGGCCGCGGTGCAGGCTTGGCCGATGTTGCGGAACTTGGCGAGCATCGCTCCGTCCACTGCCGCACCAAGATCAGCGTCGTCGAAGATCAAGAAAGGCGCATTGCCGCCCAGCTCCATCGAGGTACGCAAGATGCCCTCAGCCGCTTGCTGCAGCAGCCTGCGGCCTACCTCAGTCGATCCCGTGAAGCTCAGCTTGCGCAGCCGCGGATCGGCGATGATCGGAGCCGACACTTTGCCCGACGTGTGGGTCGTGATCACGTTGACGACACCCGCCGGCAGCCCGGCTTCCACGAGCAGTTTGACGAAGTAGAGCGTCGTCAACGGGGTGAGCTCAGCGGGCTTGATCACCACGGTGCAGCCAGCAGCAAGTGCTGGAGCGATCTTGCGAGTGGCCATGGCCAGCGGGAAATTCCATGGAGTGATCAAGAAGCAGGGCCCGACTGGATGCTGGGAGACGATCATCCGCCCGGTGTTCTCGGGGTTGATGCCGTAACGGCCGAAGATCCGTACCGCCTCTTCGGAGAACCAGCGCAGAAATTCAGCACCGTAGGTGACCTCGGCCTTCGACTCGGCCAGCGGCTTGCCCATCTCCAAGGTCATCAGCAGCCCGACGTCGTCCTTGTGCTTTTGGACTAGATCGAACGTCCGCCGCAGGATCTCGGCGCGCTCCCGAGGCGGCGTCGTGGCCCACGCGGCCGCGGCATCGACCGCTGCGTCCATAGCTGCAGCACCATCCTCGATCCCGGCGTTGGCGATCGTCTTGATCACGTCGCCGGTCGCGGGATCCTGTACGTCCAACGTGGCACCCGAGGTAGCCGAACGCCACTCACCGCCGATAAACAGCCCATCTGGTACGGAGTCCAGCAATGCCGTTTCCGCCGCGTCCACCATCGACAACCTCCCTGGCTCAGCCGACACCATCGTCTCGTTGAGCCTAACGCTGGGGCCGAGCCAGGCGACCTGGGAGGCTAGTGCCCTGGAAGGATGTTCCAGCGCACTATGGTCTCGGTATGTCCTCTGCCTGGAGAGCCGGCCGGATCGGCGCCGCGACTACCACGATCTTCGCCGAGATGTCGGCGCTCGCGATTGCGACTCAATCGATCAATCTGGGGCAAGGCTTCCCAGACACTAGACGGCCCAGCCTTCATGCTCGAGGAGGCGCGCGCGGCTATCGCCGGCGGGATGAACCAGTACCCGCCCGGGCGCGGCATCTTGCCGTTGCGACAGGCCATCGCGGCGCACAGCAGCCGGACGTACGGACTGAGCTACGACCCCGAATCGGAAGTTGTGGATTACGACGGGTGCTACCGAGGCGCTTGCGGCATCCATGCTCGCGTTCGTCAACCCAGGCGACGAAGTGATCGCGCTGGAGCCCTACTTCGACTCCTACGCCGCATCTATCGAGGTCGCCGGCGGACAACGCGTCGGGGTAAGCCTGTTCGGACCGGATTTCCGTCTCGACCATGCCGAGCTCGCCGCGGCGTTCACGCCTAAGACCAAGGCGCTGTTGATCAACTCGCCGCACAATCCGACCGGCGTGGTCCTGGATCGCGCCGATCTCGGCGCGATCGCGGAGCTGGCGGTGCAGCACGACGTGCTCGTCATCTGTGACGAGGTCTATGAGCATCTGACTTTTGATGGCGCTGCAGCACATCCCACTGGCAACCTTCCCCGGAATGCGCGAACGGACAGTGCGGGTCTCATCCGCCGGCAAGACGTTCTGGGCCACGGGCTGGAAGATCGGCTGGGCGCTTGCGACCCTGACTTGATCAATGAGATCACTGCGGTGAAGCAATACCTCAGCTACTCCTCCGGCGCGCCGTTCCAGCCGGCCATTGCGCGAGCTCTCAACGAGGGCGATGAGTGGGTGGAGAAGGCCAGGCTCGATCTCCAGGACAGACGCGACCAGTTCGCGGAGGGCTTGCGGTCGATCGGGCTGGAGCCGATCTTGCCTCGGGGCACGTACTTCATGACCACCGATGTCCGGCCGCTGGGCTATGAGCGACGGCATGCAGTTCTGCCGCGACCTGCCCACCCGCTGCGGAGTAGTCGCTATCCCCCATCAGGTCCTCTATGACCGCGTAGAGGCAGGCAAGCCGTACGTGCGGTGGGCTTTCTGCAAGCAGGGAGCGGGTGCTCGATGAGGCGATCCGCAGGCTGGGAGCCTTGCGCCACGCCTGAGCTCGGTATCTGCACCTCGTTTACGCGTAGTGCTTCAGGTTGTTTCCGGGCTCCGGAGACTCCTCAGCATCCTCGTCGTTGAACGGTAAAGACTCGGCCAGCAGCTGCCTCAATCGCGCCCCCGCAGCACTCGATACGGAAACGGCGATTGTCCCGCTCGTTGCGCTATGGCGGCGTACGGCAGCGGTGTCGAGCCGCCGACGATGATCCACATTGCCGAACCGCCGACCCTTCAATGTCGATGGTTCCGCGCACAGCAACACGCTGCGGAAAGGCCAGGCATACGCCGGCCAGACCCGGCGATGCATAGCCCAGTGGGCCACGATCAGTAATGTTGATCATGATCACTCCATGATCGGAAAGAGCGCGCCGTGCGTCGGCGAGAAACTCCGCTGTCGTCAGATCGGCTGGCACTCGGGCACCGACGAAGGCGTCGATGATCACCAGGTCGGCGTAGCCATCGCGCAACTCGGCAATGCCGCGCCGGCCGTCGACGCCGCGTACCTTGATCCCGCTGCGAGTCGGTAGCGGTAGGTGTCGCCGTACGAAAGCGGTGAGCTCGACGTCGGGCTCGAGCACGATCTGGGCTGAGCTCGGTCGCGTCGCGGCCACATAACGCGGCAGCGTCATGGCGGCGCCGCCGACGTGGACCACGCGGAGTCGTTGCCCCGGGCTCAGCCACGCTGTCGAGGACATCGGCCAGTCGCTGCACATAGTCGAATTCCAGGCGCAACGGATCGTCAAGATCGACATACGACTGGTCCGTACGACCCATCCGGAGCGTGAAGGCCCGCGGATACGCGCAGATCCGGCACCAGCATTGCCCCATCGGCCCCTGGTCGCAGCACCAGACCGCGGATCTCACAGCCGCTCCCTGCCACTGGCGGCCGTCGCGACAGAGCGGCAAGTCGGTTGTGGCGTGGTGTAGAAACAACGTGGAAGGGAGACTCGCCATGAAACTGCGCTGGATCGACTCCAACGGCGTGAGCAACCACGATCTGGCCGAGCTGCCGGCCCTGCGAGAAGCGGACCGACGGATTCCTCTGGCTCGATATTCCCGAGTGGAGCGACGAAGCAGAGATGCTGCTCGAAGGCGACTTCGGCTTCCATCCGATGGCGATCAGCGAAAGCCGAAACCGTAACCACATTCCCCGCGTCCATGTCTATCCGCACCACGTGTTCATCGTCGTGCATGCGCCTGAGATCGGCGCGCGCGGCCACGTGCACTATCTCGAGCTGGATCAGTTCGTTGGCGAAAACTTCCTGGTGACCATACACGGACCGTTGAGCCCCAAGGTCCCCCTGGAGGCGGCGCTGCGCGAGACCGAGGCCGTGGCGGCACGGATGGACAGCGGCCGGCTGCACCCAACCTCGCCGTTCGGCCTCACGTACGCCATCGTCTCCTCGATCGCGCGGCGTGAAGCTGAGATGGTCGCCGACATCGCGCGGGAAGTCGGGCCTGATGGAGCAGCGGGTCATGGCTGAGGCAAATGAGGATCCGCAGAAGTTTCTCAGCCAGCTCTTCGCGGCTCGACATGAGCTGCTGACCATCAAGACCATGGCGGCCCAGGGCAGCGAGATCTATCGGCGGGCGATCAAGCTGACGACCTTTGCGCCACCCGAGGGCCTGGCTTTGATGAAGGACGTGCTCGACCAGTACGAGACCGTCGCGCATATCAGCGATTCCCAGCTGGTGTTCTTGATGGGTGTCACCGAGTTCTATCGGGCGCGCACGGACACGAAGATGACCATCGCCGCCGAGCGCCTCGCCGTCATCGCGGCGGTCACGCTGCCGATCACCTCGCTGTCTTCCGTCCTCGGCATGAACGTCATCGTCAACGAATCCACACACTGGGTAGCGCTCATCATCTTGCTGTTGATCATGCTGGTCATGTCGCTGATCTTGCTGCGCTGGGCCCACAAACAGGGCTGGTGGGGGTGACATGCCGACTTGTCAGAATCTCAGCGCGCTATAGCGCGTCTGAGATTCTGACAAGTCGGTGGTTAGGCGATCGATCGCTAGGCGATGGCTGGCTGAGACTCCAAGATGATCAAGCCGTCGCTGCTCTCGTCGGCGTCGAAGGTGACGGTGTCGCCCTCGCGTACCTGGCCGGACAGCACCCGTTGCGCCAGTTGATCTTCGATCGTGGTCTGGATCAGCCGGCGTAGCGGACGGGCACCGAAGACCGGGTCGAATCCGGTGAGGGCGAGCCACTCCTTGGCTGCCGCCGTGGCCTCAACCGTGATCCGCCGATCGGCGAGCCGCTTGTTGAGCCGGGCCAGGTTGATCTCCACGATCTTGGCCAGCTCCTCGGTGCCGAGGGCGTCGAAAAGCACGACCTCGTCGAGCCGGTTCAAGAATTCCGGCTTGAAGCGCTCCGCGTACCACGCCCATCACGGCATTCCGCTTGGTCTCGATGTCCAGCGTCTGATCCGCGAGGAACTGCGAGCCCAGGTTGGACGTCAAGATCAAGATCGTGTTGCGGAAGTCGACCGTACGGCCCTGGCCGTCGGTCAGCCGGCCGTCGTCGAGCACCTGCAGCAAGATGTCGAAGACCTCGCTGTGCGCCTTCTCCACCTCGTCCAGCAGCACGACGGCGTACGGGCGGCGCCGGACGGCCTCGGTGAGCTGGCCGCCCTCCTCGTAGCCGATGTAGCCCGGAGGTGCGCCGACCAGCCGCGCCACCGAGTGCTTCTCCGGGTACTCGCTCATGTCGATCCGCATCATGGCCCGCTCGTCGTCGAACAGGAACTCCGCCAGCGCCTCGGCGAGCTCGGTCTTGCCGACGCCGGTCGGACCGAGGAACAGGAACGAGCCGGTCGGCCGGTTGGGATCAGAGATGCCAGCGCGGGAACGGCGTACGGCATCCGGACGACCGCGCGGACAGCCTTCTGCTGGCCGACCAGCCGCTCGCCGAGTCGCGACTCCATCGACAACAGCTTCTCGGTCTCGCCCTGCAGCAGCCGGCCGACCGGTATGCCGGTCCAGCTGGAGACGACCTCGGCAACGTCGTTCGGGCCGACCTCCTCGGAGACCATCGACGGCAGCTGGCTCTCGTCCTTGGCGGCCTCGTTCCAGCTCCTTCTCCAGGGCGCGGAATCTCGCCGTAGTTGATCTCACTGGCCTTCACCAGGTCGCCTTCGCGAAGCGCCCGCTCGGACGACTCACGCGCAGCTCGTCGATTTGCTTCTTCAGCTCACCGACGCGGTTGAGACCCTGCTTCTCGGCTTCCCAACGTGCCTCGAGGGACCTGCAGCTCTTCCTCGACATTGGCCAGCTCCTCAGTCCAGCCGGTGCAACCGCTCGACGCTGCCGGGATCGGACTCCTTCTCCAAGCGCCAGCTTCTGCATCTTCATCCGCTCGACGGTCCGGCGCAGCGCGTCGATCTCCGACCGGCGAGGAGTCGATCTCCATCCGCAACCGGGACGCGGCCTCGTCGACCAGGTCGATCGCCTTGTCCGGCAGCCGCCGTGAGGTGATGTAGCGGTCCGACAGCGTGGCCGCCGCGACCAGCGCGGCATCGGTGATCGCCACCTTGTGGTGCGCCTCGTAGCGCTCCCGGAGGCCGCGCAGGATCGCGATGGTGTCCTCGACGCTCGGCTCGTCGACGAAGACCTGCTGGAAGCGGCGCTCAAAGGCCGGGTCCTTCTCGATGCGCTCGCGATACTCATCCAAGCGTCGTGGCGCCGATCATCCGCAGCTCGCCGCGAGCCAGCATCGGCTTGAGCATGTTGCCCGCGTCCATCGCGGAGTCGCTGGTGGCGCCCGCGCCGACGACGGTGTGCAGCTCGTCGATGAAGGTGATGACCTGGCCGTGCAGCGTCGCGTGATCTCGGTCAGCACGGCCTTGAGGCGCTCCTCGAACTCGCCGCGAAACTTGGCGCCGGCCACCATCGAGGGCAGGTCGAGTGCGACGAGCCGGCGGCTCTTCAGCGAGTCCGGGCACATCGCCGGCGACGAGCCGCTGCGCCAGGCCCTCGACGACGGCGGTCTTGCCGACGCCGGGCTCGCCGATCAACACCGGGTTGTTCTTGGTCCGGCGTGGCGAGCACCTGGACCACGCGTCGGATCTCGGCGTCCCGCCCGATCACCGGGTCGAGCTTGCCGTCCCGGGCCATGCGCGGTGAGGTCGACACCGTACTGATCGAGCGCAGACGACGGTTCCCTCGGCCTCCGGGCTGGTCACCCGCTTGCTGCCACGCAGCCTCATTGAAGGCGCGGGTCAGCACGTTGGGCTTGACGTTCAGCGCGGACAAGCACCTTCTTGGCGTCGGAGTCGACCGTCGCCGAGTGGAGATCAACAGATGCTCGGTCGCCACGTATGCGTCGCCGAGCTGCTCGGCCCGCACCTCAGCATCTGCGAGCACCCGAGCGAGCGATCCGGACAACGTCGGCTGGCTGACTGACGAGCCCTTTGCCGAGGGCAGCTTGGAGATGGCTCCCTGCGCGGCCGCAGCGACGACGGCAGGGTCGGCGCCCGCGGCAGACAGCAATGGCGCGACGGTGTTACCAGGCGTCTGCAGCAGCGCGTGCAGCAGGTGGGACGGCTCGGCGTACGGGTTGCCCTCTGTCAGGGCGGTACGCAAAGCAGCTGAGACAGCGTCCCGACTCTTGGTGGTGAGCTTGTTGGTGTCCATGTCTCCTCTGTGGTCAAACTTGAGTAAGCCTCACTCAACTATGCGCCAGTGAAATGGACTTCGCAACGACAAAGTTGAGCGTCATGGACTCAACCTTTGGCAGATTGGCGGCTATTCCGGATTTGGCGCCGGTCACAAGGTCCCTCTGGACGCTCTCGGATGCCGCCTACGGGAGGCGGCGGTACATCACGCGCAGCCCGACGAGACCGTGGCTCCGTGAGTCGAATGCCCTCTGGCACGCTGCCGATGGTCTCGAATCCGAGCGATTCCCACAACGCGACGGCGGCGGTGTTGGTGTCCACGACAGCGTTGAACTGCATGGCCTTGAATCCGGCGTCGGCCGCCCACTGCAGGGCGTACTCACCGAGCCGCCGGCCAACCCAGCGACCGCGAGAGGCTGGCGACACCATGAAGCTCGCGGTGGCGACATGCGCGCCACGGCCGGGTCGGTTTGGACCGATGGTCGCGGCTCCAAGCACCCTGTCACCGTCGACGGCGACGACCGTCGTCCCACGCGGGCCAGTGGACCACAGAGCCTGAGCGCGCTCAGCGGTGAGATCGTCCGGATAGAGCATAGGTCTCGCCGTCAGCGACGATGTCGCGGAAGAACGGCCAGATCTGCGTCCCAGTCCTCATGTCGAGCCCTCACGGATCTCCACGACGGTTACCGTACGCGCGCTCGACACCCACGTGACGTCGCGTGATTCCCTGAAAACCTCACTCCATCGGCTGGCCATCGGCGCGACACGCCGAGGCGAGGCGCCGCTGGCGTCACCTTTTCAGGGATCTGATGCGGATACCGCCCGCCGCGGCAGCTCTCGCGCATCTAATGCCGAGACGGCAGTTCCTGACGTAATCTCCCTGCCGGTGGTGACCCATAAGTTGTCCCGGCGTGATGCGCGGCGGATCGCCGTTCGTGCGCAGTGGCTTCATAGCGAGCGGCCGACCGAGCTCGTGGAACTGGTACGCCGCATCACACTGCTTCAGATCGATCCGACGGCTGCCGTGGCGCCCAGCGCTCACCTGGTGGCATGGAGTCGGCTGGGCTCCGGCGTACGACCCGGCCGACCTCGACCGCGCCTTGCAGAAGCGTGAACTGGTCGAGCTTCGCGCAACCATCCGTCCCGCAGAGGACATCGTGCTCTACCGCGCCAAGATGGCGGCTTGGCCGGGCGAGGGTCCGCTCCGGAGCTGGCAGGAGTTCCGGCGCGACTGGGTAAAGGCAAACGACGCATGCCGCCAGGACATCCTGCGCCGGCTGTCCGCGTCCGGCCCGTTGCCGTCGCGGGAGCTGCCCGACACCTGTGCGGTCTCGTGGCGATCCACCGGCTGGACCAACAACAGAAACGTCACCCAGCTCCTGGAATTCATGGTCAGCCGCGGCGAGGTCGCCGTAGCCGGCCGGCTCGGGAACGAGCGCCTGTGGGATCTCGCGGAACGTGTCTACCCCGACACTCCCGTCGTACCCTCAAAGAGGCCGCGTACCGCCGAGACGAACGGCGCCTTTCAGCGCTCGGCATCGCCCGCTCTCGGGGCCTGAGCACCCCGTCGAGCCGGTCGATGTCCACGAGGCTGGGGAAGCGGCTGTTGTGCGAGGGCGTGCGCGGTACCTGGCGAGTCGATCCCGCGCGGCTGGGTCAGCCGTTCACCGGCCGGGCGGCCCTATTGTCGCCCTTTGACCGGGTGCTGCATGATCGCAAGCGCATGGCCGACTTGTTCGAGTTCGACTACGCGCTCGGAGATGTACAAGCCGGCTGCAAGTCGTCGCTGGGGATACTTCGCTTTGCCCGTTCTGTACGGCGACCGGCTGGTGGGGAAGCTTGACGCCGCTGCGGACCGCAATGCCGGCGTGCTTCGCGTGAACGCTCTCCACTGGGACATCGAGCCGAGCAAGGCCATCGCCGCCGCTGTCGACCGTGAGATCCGCGACCTCGCGAATTGGCTCAAACTCAACCTGGCAGCGGCCTGACCAGCGCGCCTCGCGCGGGTCGTTATGACTCTTGTCGCGAGACGTTTCTCATCTCAGCCGTCAAAGCGGCGCATCGTCACGCTCTCCATGGGTGCGTTTTCCATCACAGTCGTTGAGACGAATAAGCGACGTCAGTGACTTCGACGGCTGGCGAGAGCTCCGGCCATGCCAGCCTCGGCAGGCCGTACATGCCGCAAGCCGCCAGTCCCCGGCCGTGAGCAAGTGGGTGCGAAGTGGACGTGCAATCGGACTCCGTTCGGTCTCGACTCCGGTCGCTGCGATCCGTAGTCTTCGAGTTCTCGCCGTCCCGGAAAGGGGGTCCGATCGGCGCGAGTTGACATAGGTGAGTGGAGGACGCGGAGCAGGAGAATGAATCAAGGCCCAACCCGCTTGCGCCATTACGCGCCCTCGGAGCTTGACCTGGCCGCGCTGCTCGAGCGAACCGCGAGGGTGACGCGGAGTCGTTCGCTCAGTTCTACGACGCCACAGCCACCGCCGCCTACGGTCTTGCCCTGCGGGTGGTGGCCAACCGAGCACTTGCCGAGGACATCACTCAGGAGGCCTACCTGGGGCTGTGGCAGTCCGCCGGACGGTTCAACCGGCATCGGTTGGGCTGAGCCGGCTGTGACCGCGTCAGGAGCGGCTGTGTCCTGCGTCCAGGTCCTCTTGGCGGAGGATCTCGGTGAGGCGGTGGATGCCCGCTGCGAGGTGTCGGCGGTAGGTCGTCATCGGCAGGTCAAGCAACTCCGGCCGCCGCGGCCTGGGTTGCAGCCGGCTGCAGATACGCGCCCGGTATGCGCGTCTCATGACCTGCGCGCATGCGCGTCCAGCGCCCGCCGGTGGCGGACGGTGGGAACGGTGTCGATCAGGGTTCCCAGGAGGGTGCCCACCACGCCGGGCAGCTTCCGTGCCACCTGGGTGTCGCCGCCCTGGGCTACGACGTCGGCGACCAATGGCCAGCGCCAGCGGGTGTCCGCGAGTGAACGCGAACGCGCGTCGGCGAACTGTTCGCCTGGCACCCCGCGGCGTTCGAGCAGGGCCGCACTGGCTCGGCGGCGCTGAGGTTCTGCAGCGCAACCGTGTTGGACTAGGCCGTGCCAGCCGGGGTCGGTGCGCCACGCAGTCGACGCGTGGCTCCCGGCCGGCGAGCACAGCCACGTGTGTCGGCTGCCAGCCAGGGGAGCACCTCGCGGATCCACCGGTCCAACGCCGGTCAGCAGCTCCGTTGTATCGAGCAGCAGCAACAGTCCGTTGACCTCGCCGAGCGCCTCGAGCGGGTCCGCCGCCTGGGCGCACTCGGCCTGCGTGGCGATCTCGGCCACTAACGCCGCACCCACTGGAGCGACGTCGCGGCCGTCGACCCGGACGACGCACCGGCCGGCCTCGCCGCCCGTCATCGCGAACCGGTCGAGGAGCGTGGTCTTGCCGACACCGCCCGGTCCGCTATGAAGACGACGCCTCCGTCGCCGCCGCGCAGTAGGCCTCAGGAGCGCCAACTCGGGCTCCCGCCCAACGAACTCCAGGCGCCGACGTGCCGCCGAGTCGCTGCGCCATGCGCTCCACCACGAGAAGACTCCACGCTCTGAGAGCCAATCTAGGCCGATGGGAGTCCGCCGGCGATGGCTGCCTCAGGTCGTGTCACCAAGAGACTGATCGGCGCGGATTGCGGCGTGAAGAGCATGCCCGCCACGCTTCTGCCGAAGCAGCGACTACGACGTGTTCTGCCCAAACACCCAACTCATTGCCGCTGGGATCAGTGAAATGGAACCGGCGACCGCCTGGAAAGTCATACGGGCCATTCACTATGCGCCCACCGGCACCGACGACCGCTTCGACGCTCGCATCTAGATCGTCTGAGAAGAGCAGCACGAGCGGGCCGCCCGGGCGTACCGCATCCGCCTTCGCAAGTCCTCCGACCTCGGCACGTGGTCGGGCGGGATCCTGGATCCCGGCATAGTCCGGCCCGTAGTCGTTGAAGGCCCACCCAAATGCCGAACCGTAGAACTGTTTGGCCGCGGCAACGTCGACGACTGGAATCTCGATGTAATCGAGTGCGTGGTGACGATGTGTTGACTCTGCCATGACGCTTCCCCTCTCAGCCTGTAGCGCGATTCGACCGTACAGGCGGCCGCTGACAGTTCCTCAGGTGATGGTGGGTCACTGTGCCGAATCAGCGGTTGCGACGATCCGGGTTCAGCAATCAAGACCCGACAGCTCGGTTGTCAGTGCCTCCCGGGAGACTGAGCCCATGCCAGGATTCGCTTCTTTCGCCATGATCAACCTCGACAGCGACGACCCGGCCGGGCTTGCCTCGTTCTATTCACGAGTGCTCGGCTGGGACGTGCTGCACAGCGAGGCCGAGTACGCCATGATCGGTGACGGCTCGATCAGCATCGGCTTCGGCAAGGTGCCCGGTTACGCCGCGCCCGGCTGGCCTGACGAGGCCGCACCGAAGCGCTACCACCTCGACCTCTACGTGGACGATCTCGACGCTGCTGAGGAGAAGGCGCTGGCGCTCGGTGCCAGCAAGCCGTCCGAACAGCCCAACCCGTCACGAGTGGCGCGTGCTGCTGGACCCGGGCGGTCACCCCTTCGACATCTGCCTGAGGGGTAATTCGCTCTCGACGTGGCGCGACCGGCCGCCAACGGCTTGATCGCCGAACTTCGTGAGTCGGCTGACCGGCCAGCGCTCATCGGCGCCGCGCTGTTGCAGGTGCAGACCTCGCGGACCGGCTCGGCGTGCATCGCGAAGATGATCCTGCCGGAAGCTCCGCGACGGCGACTTGGGCGGCAATGTCCCTGACCATCGCCGAGATTGCCTAAAGCTGGTGCAGCTGATCCGGCCGACCGAGCTCACCGCGACTGCCGCGCGGCGCATGCGATCGCTGACGGACCTGGCGTGCAGGGCGAAGAGATCGTGCTGCGCTCAGTTACGAGGCCCCGGCAGCGCCCTGGGGGCGGGCCGTACGCGGGCTCCGCCCAGGTGCACCCCGCCCAATGGGGTCGGCGGTGAACAAGCGTGATCCCGGTGGTGCGGCGCGTACCGCGGCGAGCAGCTGCGTCAACTCCTGCATCCGGGCGCGCAGGTCGTCGATCTCGTCCTGCATGTGCAGGATCCGGCGGATGCCCTCCAGATTGATGCCCTCATCCTGAGAGAGCCGCTGGATCAGGCGGAGCCGCGCAATGTCGCGTGCCGAGTAGCGTCGACCCCGCTTGGCCGTACGCCGCGGCGAGACCAGGCCCATCCGGTCGTAGGTCCGCAACGTCTGGGGGTGCATGCCAGCGAGGTGGGCCGCGACGGAGATGACGAAGACCGGCGCGTCATGATCAATTCGCTGCGGCAGCTCTGAAACAGACACGTCTCACCTCATCCAGCCGCAAAGAGCTTCGCTCTCGGGTTCATTGAGCCGACCGCCTCAGCATAAGAGTTCAGCGCCGCTCGGGCCTCGTCGTTGAGCGCGGATGGCACCAAGACCTCGACGGTGACCAGCAGATCGCCCTTATTACCGTCACGCTTGCTCACGCCCTTGCCGCGTACCCGGAGGGTGCGGCCGTTCGGCGTTCCCGGGGACAGGCGCAGCTTGACGGGCGCGCCATTCAGCGTCGGAACCTCGATCTCCGCGCCGAGGGCGGCCTCTTGGAAGGTGACCGGCGCGGTCAGGGTCAGGTTGTCGCCCTTACGCCCGAAGACCGGATGCGAGCGTACGTGCACGATGACGTAGAGATCGCCAGGGGCACCGCCGTTCTCTCCGGCTCCCCGCGGCCCTTGAGCCGTATGCGCTGGCCGTCGGTGACGCCAGCCGGAATCCGCACCTGCATCGTCTTGGTGGACTTCCCCGGCCAGAGCCATGGCACACCGGACACGGGTCGTCCACGACCATTCCGCGTCCGCGACACTCACGGCAGGGCTCTGTTACCGCGAAGACGCCGCCAGAGGTCGAGGTCTGCATGCCGCTGCCCTCACATGTGGGGCACACCCGCGGGATCGTCCCAGCCCGTGCACCGGTTCCGCGACAGGCCTCGCAGGCCGTGTCGGACACCATCTGCATCGCGACCGTGACACCCTCGATGGCCTGAACGAAGTCCACCGTGACCTCGCCCTCGACGTCGCTGCCCCGGCGTGGACCTCGTGCCGTGGAGTATCGCGTCGTCTGGGTGGTCGGGGCCACCATTGAACAGGCCGCCGAAGATATCGCCCAGACCGCCTCCGGCGTTGCGGAACAGGTCGTCGACAGACGGACCGCCTTGCCTCGCGCCACTTCGCGGCGGGAAGTGGAAACCGCCGCTGCCGAACAACCGCCGGGCCTCGTCGTACTCCTTGCGCTTGTCCGGATTGGACAGTACGTCGTTGGCTTCGGAGATCTCCTTGAAGCGCTGCTCGGCAGCCGTGTTGCCGGGGTTCTGATCAGGATGGTTGTCACGCGCCAGCTTGCGGTAAGCCTTCTTGATCTCCTCGGGCTTGGCGTCCTTGGCGACACCCAGGACCTTGTAGTAGTCCTTCTCGATCCAGTCCTTGGTACTCACCGACGCCTCCCTTCGCGATGATCAACTACCGATGTTGGGTGGATGTTCCACAGATAATTCTTCTCTGCTAACGAGGAGAGAAGGTCACGGCTGCTCAGCGTCGGCATCCGGCTTATCTGCACCCGGCTCGCCTGCTGAGCTTGACGGTGGCCCTTCGACAGTGCTCAGGGCGTACCTGCTCGGCCTCAGGGCCTGTGGGCTCGGGCTCGGGCTCGGCCACTGCGACCCGCGCCGGCCGCAGAATGCGATCTCCGATCCGGTAGCCGGGCTGCAGGATCTCAACACATGTCGGGCCGTCGATGCCCTCAGCGTGCGCGTGCAGCAACGCCTCGTGGATGTGTGGGTTGAAGGGATCGCCGGCCTCGCCGAAGGTCTCCAGACCGTACTTGGAAGTCACCCGCTCGATCTCCTCCGCAACAGCCTTGAAGCCGCCGCTGAGTTCCTCGTGCTCCCGGGCCGATCGAACGTCGTCGAGCACGGAAAGGAAATCCTTCAGCACACCCTCGATTGTCACCTTGCGAGCAAGATCACGATCACGGTCGACTCGCCTCTTGTAGTTGACGTACTCAGCCTGGAGCCGCTGCAGATCAGAGGTTCGCTCCGGCGAGCTTGTCGGTGAGTTCTCTCACTTCAGCCTCTAGGTCCTCGAGCTGGAGCGGTTTCGATTCGGTGCCTGCCGCGGCAGGAGCCGCAGTTGCCTGCGGCTCCCGTACCTCGTAGGTCTCCGGATCGATGCGACGCCGGTCCCGTACGGTCGGGCCTCGCTGCTCATATTCGGTTTCAGAACGCTGATGATCAGGTTCGGGTCCGCTCACCGCGCCTCGCTCGAGGTCTGGTCGTCGTCCACGATCTCGGCATCGACGACATCGTCGTCACTGGTGCTGCTCTCGCCGTTGGACTCGGCATGGTCACTCGGGCCACCTGCCTCGGACGGAGCCTGCTGAGCCGCCTGCGCCGCCGCGTACATCGCCTGACCCAGCTTGGCGCTGGTCGTATTCAGCTTCTCGACCGCAGCCTTGACCTTGTCGTTGTCGTCGCCTTCGAGAGCGCTCTTGACCTCGGCGATCGCCTCCTCCACCGGCTGCTTGACATCGTCGGTGATCTTGTCGGCGTTTTCGCTGATCAACTTCTCGGTACGGAAGACCAGGTTGTCAGCCTCGTTGCGAAGCTCGACGGCCTCGCGGCGCTTACGGTCCTCTTCGGCGTGCGCCTCGGCCTCCTTGACCATCCGGTCGATGTCGTCCTTGCCGAGCGCGGAGCCACCGGTGATCTGCATCGACTGCTCCTTGCCGGTCGCCAGGTCCTTCGCGTGCACGTGCACGATGCCGTTGGCGTCGATGTCGAAGGCGACCTCGATCTGCGGCACGCCGCGCGGCGCCGGCGGCAGGCCGGTCAGCTCGAAGTTGCCGAGCGACTTGTTGTCCTTCGCGAAGTCGCGCTCGCCCTGGTAGACCTGGATCATCACCGACGGCTGATTGTCATCGGCGGTGGTGAACACCTCGGAGCGCTTCGTCGGGATCGTGGTGTTCCGCTCGATGATCTTGGTGAATACGCCGCCCTTGGTCTCGATGCCGAGACTCAGCGGGGTGACGTCGAGCAGCAGCACGTCCTTGACCTCGCCCTTCAGCACGCCGGCCTGCAGGCTGGCACCCAGCGCGACGACCTCGTCGGGGTTGACGCCCTTGTGCGGTTCCTTGCCACCGGTCAGCTCCTTGACGAGCTCAACGACGGCAGGCATCCGGGTAGAGCCACCAACCAAGATCACGTGGTCGATCGCGCCGACGCTGATCTTCGCGTCCTCGATCACCGAGTGGAACGGCGACGCGGCAACGATCAAGCAGATCAGACGTCATCCGCTGGAACTCCGAGCGGGTGAGCTTCTCCTCAAGGTGCAGCGGGCCGGCCTGACCAAGAGTGATGTAGGGCAGGTTGATCTGAGTCTCGCTCGCCGAGGAGAGTTCGATCTTGGCCTTCTCGGCTGCCTCCTGCAGACGCTGCCGCGCGATCTTGTCCTGGGAAAGATCAGTCCCGTTCTTGTTCTTGAACTGCTTCACCAGCCAGTCGACGATCCTGGAGTCCCAGTCGTCTCCACCGAGCCGGTTGTCACCATTGGTGGCCTTCACCTCGAAGACACCGTCGCCGATCTCCAGCAGGGAGACGTCGAACGTGCCACCGCCGAGGTCGAAGACCAAGATCGTCTGCTCCTGATCGGTCTTGTCCAGACCGTACGCGAGCGCTGCAGCCGTCGGCTCGTTGATGATCCGGTCGACGGTCAGGCCGGCGATCTCACCGGCCTCCTTGGTCGCCTGGCGCTGCGCGTCGGAGAAGTAGGCGGGCACCGTGACCACCGCATGGGTGACCTGCTCGCCAAGGTAAGCCTCAGCGTCTCGCTTCAGCTTCTGCAGCACGAATGCGCTGATCTGCTGGGGGTGGTAGTCCTTGTCGTCGATCCTCACCTTCCAGTCCGTGCCCATATGGCGCTTGACGGACCGAATGGTGCGCTCGACGTTCGTGACGGCCTGGCGCTTGGCGACCTCGCCAACCAGCACCTCGCCGCCCTTCGCGAATGCGACCACCGAAGGTGTGGTTCTCGAACCCTCGGCGTTGGGAATGACGGTGGGCTCTCCACCTTCAAGTACGGCGACGACGGAGTTGGTGGTTCCGAGGTCGATGCCGACTGCACGAGCCATGATGTATTTCCTCCAGCTGGAAAGTTGGGGTTGTCCTTGAGTCTGTGTCACTCAACTTAGTACTTGAGCGCACTAGGCTCAACTATGCCAGAACACTCGAATGTTCCCAAATCGGAGTTCTTCAGTTCTTTGCCAGTCGCCGCGTAGGACCAGGGCAATGTTTTGGGCATGATCGCTGGGTCCCTGTCGCCGTCGACTCAAGCTGGAGGCTCTTGATGTCCCTCGATCAAACGCAGCAGGCCATTAATCGCTACTTTGACGTTATGGGCCTCGGCGGTGATTTTGCCGGAGTGTTATGGTACCGCCGGCACAAGAAGCCGAGAGACGTCCCCTTTGGGCGATGCTCATGGTGTCTCCACGCGACAGCGCCTGTTCCCAAAGCCCGTCGCTGTGTGACCACCCAATTTTGGGGCCCCACGGTCGCGACTGACGAGTGCCAAAGCACACTCACTTCGGGGCACCGTAGACCTGCGCAGCAGAGCAGCAATGGTAGGCGGCCTGTTTCAGTCGGACGCGCTGAGCCGTTCGAGTAGCGTGACGATCGTGGCTACCAAGAAGCAGTGGAGCGACTTCAGCGGAGGTCAACGAGCGGCCATCCTCGTTGGCACGGCGATTGAGGTGGTATTGACCACGGTGGCCCTGGCGGACCTGGCCCGGCGTCCGCGTGCGCAGGTGCGCGGTCCCAAGCCTTTGTGGGTTCTGGGCTGCGTCGTTCAGCCTGTGGGGCCTATCGCGTACCTGGTGTGTGGTCGTCGCTCGTCCTGACCTTTGGGTGTGCTCCTGGCTTGAACCTCTGGTCAGTCCCTGCTGCGGCGCGGACTGTCCGTTAGCGGGCCAGCTTGCGGAACATCCTCTGGTGCGCCCCGGGTCCGATCTCGCGGCCGTCGTATATCTGCGGGGCGTGCTCGACACTCGGCTGCAAGTCCAGGCGCCTTCCTAGGTAGGTTGTCAGAACCTCAGCACGCTCCGGCGTGCTGAGGTTCTGATAGCCCGAGGGAGGGGAACAGCATGTCGGAGTCAGCCGCCGCCCTCGCCCGGACCATCGCCGCCGGCGCCGGACCGGACGCACGCCCGCGCGAGGATCAGCTGCGGGCTGTTGAGGAGCTGGTGGAGCATCGGAGCCGGGTGCTGGTGGTCCAGGCGACCGGCTGGGGCAAGTCGGCGGTGTACTGGGCGGCCACGGCGGCCCTGCGAGAGCTGGGTATCGGGCCGACGCTGGTCGTGTCGCCGCTGCTAGCGCTGATGCGCGACCAGATCGCCGCCGCCGTCGCGGGCGGGGCTGCGGGCGGCCACCATCAACTCCACCAACGTCGACGAGTGGTCGGGCGTGCTCGACGACCTGCGCTCCGGGAGGCTCGACGTGCTGCTCATCTCACCGGAGCGGCTCGCCAATCCCGGCTTCGCCGCCCAGCTGCCGGCCCTGCTCGGCGAGTGCGGCCTGCTGGTGATCGACGAGGCCCATTGCGTCTCCGACTGGGGCTTCGACTTTCGGCCCGACTACCAGCGGCTCACGCGTACCCTGCTGCAACTGGCGCCGGACACGCCCGTGCTGGCCACCACCGCCACGGCCAACCAGCGCGTCACCGTCGACGTGGCGGCCCAGCTCGGAGCGGACACCGTCACGCTGCGCGGCTCGCTGGCCCGGGCCTCGCTCCGGCTGGCCGTCGTGCCTGGGCTCAGCGCTCTGGACGGGTACGCCTGGGTGGCGGAGGCGCTGCAAACGCTGCCAGGCTCCGGCATCGTCTACGTGCTGACGGTGGCCGAGACCGAGCGCCTTACGGCATTCCTCGTCGACCAGGGACTGGACGTGGCGGCGTACTCGGGTCAGAGCGACAACCGGGAGACCCTCGAGGGCCGGCTGCGACGCAACGAGATCAAGGCGCTGGTGGCGACCTCAGCGTTGGGGATGGGCTACGACAAGCCCGACCTCGCCTTCTGCATCCACCTGGGCTCGCCGGCCTCGCCGGTGGCTTACTACCAGCAGGTCGGCCGGGCCGGGCGCGCGCTGGACGACGCCATCGCGGTCTCTGGTTCCCGGACCGCCCGACGAGCGGATCTGGGAGTACTTCGCGACGTCCGGCATCCCGACCGACGAGCAGGTGGAACGCATCCTGGACGCGCTTGGCGACGGCCCGCAGTCGCTCGGCGGTCTCGAGGCGGTCACCGGCATCCGCCGCGGCCGGCTGGAGACGCTGCTCAAGATCCTGGCGGTGGACGAGGTGGTGACCAAGTCCCGCGACGGGTGGGAGGCGACCGGCCGGGCCTGGTACTTCGACGAGCAGAAGTGGTCGGACCTGCGCCGCGTCCGCGCCGCGGAGGCCGACCTGATGCGTCGGTACGCGCACGGCGAGGGCTGCCTGATGGAGTTCCTGCAGCGCGCCCTGGACGACCCGGATCCGCGACCGTGCGGACGCTGCTCGGTGTGCGACGGGCGCCTGCCGGCGCCGGGCGCGCGGCCCAGCTCGGAGCTGGTGGAGGCGGCAGAGGCGGTTCTTCCGCGGGCGCGACGTGGTCATCGAGCCGCGGAAGCTCTGGGTCAGCGGCCTAGCCGGTCGCAAGGGCAAGATCGCGGGCTTGGCGCCCGGCCGCGCGTTGGCATTCGCCGACGACCCGGCCTGGGGCGACGTCTTGCGCGTGCTCTGGCAGCGGGACGCGCCGGCGCCGCCGGAGGTGCTGGACGGGCTGGTTCAGGTGCTGGTGCGCTGGTCGGCGAGCTGGGAACGGCCGGTCGCCGTGGTGGCTATGCCGTCCCGGCGGTTCCCGCTCCTGGTCGGCTCCCTCGCCGAGCACGTGGCGCGAGTCGGCCGGCTGCCGCTGGTCGACGCGCTGGGCGTGAGCGGGCCGCCGCCGACGGCTGAGGCGGCCTCGGCGGTCCGGGCGCGCGACCTGCTGGCCCGCACCAGCGTGCGCGACGGGGTGAGCTTCGACGGGCCGGTGCTGCTGGTGGACGACACGGTACGGACGCGGTGGACGGTCACGGTTGCGTCGGCGCTGCTGGCCGAGGCCGGCGCGAGCCAGGTGATGCCGCTCGCCGTCCACCTGCTCCCCTGAGCGCGCAAGTCGGGGTAGGAGAGCGCGCATCGGTCGAGGTCGTCGGGCCCGGCCAGGTCGGGCAGGCTCACGAACACTGTGCGTAAGCCGCAGGCGGCCAGCTCCAGCCAGCCCGCCGCATCGTCGGTGCCGCCCGGCACCTGGCGCCTCAGTACGTCAGTGAAGGGACCCTTACGAGAAGGTCCACGGCGGGTCGAGCTTTCTACCCTGAAGCTGGACAGCAGGTGGGCAGGAACCGGCATGGCGGACGGGCACCGGCCGTTGCAAGCATCGGGAATGTGACAACTCCCACCCGCCGAGCAAGCGGGACGCCATGAGCAAGGTTCTGTTGGAGATGAGCATGATCGCTGGACGGCTGCGTCACCGGCCCTGGCGGTGAGCCCGGAGGTGCCAATGGGTCGAGGCCTATCTCAGCGGAACAGCCCGGGGGTTGGAGACCGTCCGCAGCAGCGGCCCTGACACGGAACAGCGCCCGGCGATGCTCACGGTGTCCGTTCAGGAGTACGACATCGCCGACGTACGGCCCGTGTTCGGAGAACGCACAGCATGAGCTGCAGCACGGAACCACGCTCGACCGATGAGCCCCGCGCCTCGGTGCGGTCATAACGAGAAAGACCACCACGAGAGAATGGACGAACCCATGAAGCTGACGACCACCACGCAGGTCTCCGTCGATGGAGTGATGCAGGGAAACGGCGGCGCGTCGGATGAGAACCGCAGCGGACGGATTCGAGCGCGGCGGATGGGCCAGGCCGCCCGCCGTTGTTCGACAGACGAGGCCATGACGTTCGTCGACCAGGTCTACCAGCGCGCCGACGCGTTCCTGTTCGGCCGGCGGACCTACGAGCTCTTCGCCGGCTACTGGGGCGTGAGGGAAGATCTGGAGAACCCCATCGTCGGTGCCTTGAACACCAAGCCCAAGTACGTCGCATCGACCACGCTCACCGAACCGAAGTGGGCGGACACGACCGTCCTCTCCGGTGACCTCGCGGCGGCCATCGGCGAGCTGAAGGCCAAGCCGGCGGGTGAGCTGCAGGTGCACGGCAGCGGCGCCCTGACCCGGTGGCTGCTCGAGAACGACCTCGTCGACGAGATGAATCTGCTCATCGTCCCCGTGGTCGTCGGCCAGGGCACGCGGCTGTTCCCCGACAACGGCCCGGACATAGCGCTTGACCTGGTCGAATCGCGAGCCTTCCCGAAGGGCATAACGATCCAGGTCTACCGGCCCGCCGGACGCCCGCAGTATGCAACCGACTGAAGCACGTGACATAGGTGCCGCAGTCAGTTGAGAGTCGATCATGGACGGGTGCGGGCTGCAGCGTAGACAGCTGGCGCCTGGTAGCCGAGCGCGGAGTGTCGCCGGCGGTGGCTGTAGTCCGCCTTCCGGTCGCTGATCACCACCCGTGCCAAGCTGTCAGGAACCGAGGACGAGTGAGCGGCCAGCGGGCGTGTTCCGCTGGCGGATCGAGTTCAGGCCAGCGGCGTTGGGCCTGCGGAGCCCGGAACCGACGACTGCGCGGTCGGTTCCTCCCTGGGGTTCAGTCGAAATGCAACGAGTCCCTGCGTTCACGCTTGAGCTCAAAGAAGTAGGGGTAGCCGGCCAGAGTGACGCTGGCATCCCAGATCCGACCGGCGTCTTCACCTCGTGGAATCCGGGTGATGACTGGTCCGAAGAATGCGGTGCCGTTGACGTGAATCGTTGGGGTTCCCACGCCCTTGCCCACCTTCTCCATCCCCGCATGGTGGCTTTCGCGGACCGCGTTGTCATAGTCAGTCGACTGCGGCGGCTTCCGCCAGCTCCGGCGGGAGGCCGAGTTCGTCGAGCGCTTCGGCGATCACTGTGGACCGGTCCTGATAGCCCTGGTTGTGGATGCGAGTGCCCATTGCTGTGTAAAGAGGGGAAAGGATCTGGTCTCCCTTGAACTGTGCGGCCGCGACCGCCACCCGTACCGGACCCCAAGAGGACTCCAACTTCTTCCGATAGTCATCGGAGACGTCGGTGTCCTCATTCAGCACGGCCAGGCTCATGACGTGGAAGTACACCTCGATATTGCGCACTTTTTCGGTCTCCAGGATCCAGCGCGACGTGATCCAGCAGAAAGGGCACGCTGGATCGAACCAAAAATCAACTCGCTCGCGAGCAGGAGCTGACTGGGCACTCCCATCTGCGGTGGTCGTCATCGTAGAACTCACGAAACCTCCTGTGCGTCGCCCTCATCGAACGACGCTCTAACTATCCGACCCATAGATCGGCTATACAAGTGAAGCGGAACACGCGTGGATCTATTCCTGGCAGCGATGGGGACGACAGCGCCCTGCAACAAGCTCGTCAGCGCTCGTGGGCGACACCAACAGCGACGACTCGCCAGGCTCGCCGTCTTTGGTCTATGTGCGTACCGCGATCCCTTTGTGAGACGGCGGCATGGTTCGCGGAGGCGCAACGGTCGCGCGTCGCGCTCAGCGCTTGCGATGAGTTCAGCCGCCGGACGGTCATGGCGAATGCCGCAGTGCCCGACTGAGGTGCCCGCACCGGACCGGCATTCGGCGTCATAACACCGAGGAGGTGCCGCAATGGGCAGGTCCTCACGCACGCGTGCCAGCGTCACCGGAGGCGAAGCGACTCGAGCGACCGGCACCGTCCGGTCACGCACCTCGTCGTGCACGGACGCAGGTCAGCCGACATAGCCGCCATGCGGCCGCCTCGACATGCCACGCCGATCGACGCACCAGGCATCGTCGTCAGGTCACCCACACCGCACCCGCGAATGCCGGCCGAGCGGTGGCAGGACGACCTTCGCCGACGGAGTCGATGCGGCGATGCGCTCAAGCGCGCGGGAGATCGCGTAGGCTCCTGACCAGCTGCCCGCGGTGGAGAGGTCGATTTCAGCTCACCGCTCTCTTCACGAGCCCGCCGATCCGCTCCTCCTCGGCGGGGTCAACTCCGTCAGCGCAAACGCCGTGGGCCACATGGCGCCATCGTCGAGGTTCGCTGGGTCGTTGAACCCCAATGTCGCGTACCTCGACTTCGAACTTCGCCGCGGCCTGAAGAAACAGACGACCTTGCCGTCCTTGGCATATGCGGGCATTCCGTACCAGAGCTTCGGCGAGAGGGTCCGGCGCGGCGGCGGTGATGACTGCATGTACCCGCTCGGCCAAGACACGATCTGACTTCGCCATCTCGGCGATCTTCGCGAGCACGGCCTTCTCGTCATCCACCTTGCCTGCGCCCTGGCTGCGGCCCCTGGCTGCCTTCACCTCTCGGGCGCGCTCCTTCATGGCGGCCCGTTCCTCGTCGGTGAATGCCGCCGAGGACTTTGGCCGCGGCGGCGCTCTTGGCGGCCTTCTGCGTGTCGTTCACTGCGGGTCTCCCCTCTGGCGTCTCATTTCAGCGACGAATCTCATCTTTAGGAAATTGCCGTTGCACCACTTCTGGAACTGATCGATATCACGTGGGCCAGCGATCTGTACGACCGGCTCGACCACGAAAGCGCCACTCACACATTGCCGACTTGTCAGCGTTTCGCCGGATGTCGTGACTGGTCACGCTCGTACCAGCGAAGAACCCGCAGAGCTCGGAGGGTGTTCCATCGGCTGGGCTGGCCGTCGCCATCCTCCAGGAGGAAGTAGACCTCGCCTGGATGCGTGTGTCCAGGAGCCAGCTGCCGTCGGGTTGCTGCTTGGATCGGAGCAGCTCGATTGCTTCGTCTAGGCGCGCGTCTGGGTCATCGCCTGATGATCGGAAGTACTCCAGAGCCCGCAGGACGTCGTAGTGCCAGCGGGTCGGAAACGAGAACTGCAACCAGTCCGGCTGCACGATCGCGCCGGTGCTCTTGCGCCGAAATAGCCCGCGTTCGAGGAGGTACTCGTCCCCACGATGCCGCGCGGCGACGGTCGCAGCTGACCCACCCGTCGACTGCTCGTGGGCCAGCAGCCCTTCGAGCACATTGATCGTCGTCGCGAACGACGACCGTCTGGAACCGTAGGCCGCCCAGCAGTTCCACCCGCCGTCCTCGCTGTTCGTCCAGCAACCGGGCCACCACACCGTCGACGGCTTGTCCGAAGTACGCGCCGAGCGCGACAGTCATCCCGTTGATGCACGGCTCTACCTCGCCATCGAAGTACCGTTGGCCACCCTCTTCCCAGCGGCAGTTGTTGCTCACCAGCGCCACCGTTTCGCGCACCTGGTCGTCCTGCGGGTCGACCCCTAAGTCCCGGAGCAGGAGCAAGCTGTACGTCGTCGCTGTCCAGGGCTGGGCCTCCTCGCCTCCGTCGTCGGTATGGTCGCCACTGGACTGCTCCTCGTCGGCTCGCTCACGCTGAGCGGGAACGTAGGCGCCACCCGCCCACTGGCCGTCCTCGTCCCGCAGCGCCAGCAGCCGGGCGCCCCAGCCCTCCGTGGCGACTCGAGCCCGCTCTGCCGCTACGACCTCGCGAGGCGCGTCCGCAAGATCGCGCAACACCTGCCAGCGCACTGCAGGATCGGAATCGAGTAGCCATTTCATGACGGTCATGCGCTCCAGGTTAAGGTCGCTGGCCTGAGAGCCGCTGCGCTGGCCAGATTGACGAAACGAGTGTCAGGTGGGAGTGATGACCGGGTCCGAACTAGGGTGATTCGATGGACCGTGCCGCCGCTCAAGCTTGGCTCGACCGTTACGTCTCGGCATGGCTTTCTTATAACGCGAACGACATCGCTCAGCTCTTCGCCGATGACGTCGCCTACCGCTATCACCCCAATGACGACCCGATCGTCGGCCGAGCTGCCGTCGTCGCATCGTGGTTGGGAGAGTCCGAATCGGATGAGGCCTCATCGCGTGACGCGCCCGGCACTTATTCGGCCCGGTACGCACCAGTCGCGGTCGACGGTGACGTGGTCGTCTCCACAGGCATCTCCAGCTATCGCGAGCAGCCCGACGGTCCCGTCGTCCGGGTCTACGACAACTGCTTCGTCATGCGGTTCGATGCCCAAGGACGATGCAGCGAATTCACCGAGTACTACGTACAGCGACGGTGACTGGTCGTCCGGATGAAGCCTCGGACTACAACACCTCGGCCTTTCAACCGGCGAAATCACGCCGGTCTCGCGTCGAGTCCTGAGTGCATTGGGTGACCGCGACAGCCGTCACGGCTCGTCACGCGAAGCAACCTGCCTGGGCACTGAGGACACGACCGGCTGAGATCACGCCTGCAACGCATCGAGGTCTCGCTCGGCGTAGAGCCGGTGCTCCCATTCCTCGTTGAGGACGACCAGCAGGCACTCACGCACCGGATAGCTGCGAGGCTCCGGCCAGCCAGGGCCCTCGACCGCTTTCGTGTGGCCGTCGAGCGACTGCGTCGCTCAGACCGTCGATCACCTGGCGCACGGTGGCCATCCGATCGCGCCGCAGCTCCAGCACCACGTCCAGGAGGGGCGCACGTCGCGGTCGCGGGGCACGCCAGGGGTATCAGGCATCTCGTCCCACGGCAGGTCGAGCGGATCCCACGGCGACGGATCGCCCAAGATCGCCCGCCTGATCCAGGAATCCGTGGCAAACACCAGATGCCGCAGCGTCTCGATGAACGACCACTCGCCGTCGACCGATTCGTGCAGCAGCTCAGGATCTAATTTGCCGGCGCGTTCGACGGTGCCACCCCACAGCCGCTCAACAACATCCCATGCATCAGCGAAAGCCGGCCGGGTCTGTCGGGCGCATCTTGGCCCGGTCGGGATATCGCCGGTCCAGCTCCGCGTTGACCAGCGGCCCGATGTCAACGCCATTGATCGTCAGGTTCTCGATCTCGCCGTGAATATCGACGTCGACCAGCTCGACGCCCGCATCAGCGTTCCCTTTCAGATAGACCGCGCGGAATTGGGCGTCGCTCAGGTCGACGGTGCGAAACTGCGCGCCACTCAGGTCAACGCGTTCGAAGCGCGAGCCACGGAGATCGGCACGGAAGAAGTCAGGCATGCCCACGACGCTAACGGCTCGCGCCGACGACAATGCGGTCTGGCGACCATCAGCCGCGGCCATGGGATCCAGCCGGGCCGCGATCAGACGGCAGACGACGCCGTCAGGCTGCCGGTTGGCCAGACGCTCACATGTCGGACTGCGCTGCGGGCACGCCGACCAACGTGGCATGTGATCGTCAGGTCGCTGTGGGCGACCGATGTGCGACAGCGTCGCGAGCTGCCTGATAGTGCTGACAGCGTTGGCGCGAGACTGCGTCGATGATGCGGACAGCTTCGGTCTAAGGTGCAGGGTTGGGGCGTAGCACCTGCCGCAGATCGACGCTGTTCGGTGGCAACGACCTTTAGCGGACTAGCCGCGACGCTCAGCTCGACCGATCGGCGTTGCAGTGCCAGGCGGTTGGCGGCTCGCCAGACGACGTGATCGACACATGCCTGCCATCTTGAGGCGACGACAAGCGTGAGGCGACGACGTGATGCCGGAAGCGGCAAGTGAGTGAGCCCCTATGTGTGAAACGGCTCGCCAGCCCCGGACTGCAGTTCGACTGACGGCGCAACCAGATTCGGGACGGTGGAAGGCGCACTGCGCGTCGAGGTTGCCGTGATGGGTCCAATCGCTACCGCCGCGGGCGAGCTGATGAGCGTCGGATCGGCCGTCGAGGCCGTTACCGGACGCACCCTGGAGGAGTCCGGCGCCCGCGTCGGGACGCTGCTCTCGGTCAACGTTGGTCTGCCGCGCGATGTGACCTGGCAGGGCCGCACCGTGCACACCGGGGTGTGGAAGTACCCGGTCGAGGGTCCCCGAACCGTACGCCGGCTCAACCTCGACGGAGACGGTCAAGGCGACTTAGCCGGGCATGGCGGCGAACAGCGTGCGGTGCTCGTCTATCAGCTCGACTCCTACCGCCACTGGGAGCGCGAGCTCGGCCGGGATGACTTCAGCTATGGCCAGTTCGGCGAGAACTTCACCGTCGAGGGCCTCGGTGACGACGACTGTCTGCATCGGTGACCAGTTCCGAATCGGGACTGCGGTCTTCGAGGTGACTCAGCCGCGGGTCACCTGTTACCGAGTAGGCGTCCGGATGGCCGATCCGCGCGTGCCAGCGCTGCTGGTGGCACATCACCGACCCGGCTTCTACCTGCGAGTTCTGACTGAAGGCACAGTTGCGGCCGGCGATGAGATCATCCAGGTCGGATTCGGGCCCGAGCGGATGACCGTCGCCGAGATCGACGCGCTGCTCTACCTGCCCGGTCATCCTCGTCGGCAGCTTGTACGCGCCTTGAATATCTCGGCGCTGAGCCCGGATGGCAGGGATCGTTCCAAGCCCTGCTGGCCGAGGTCGATCAGACCGGCTCGAGCGGGAACGCGGGCCTGGTCAGCACCGCGCCGCCGCCTGCCTGGGCCGGCTTCCGGCAGCTCACCGTCACGGGCCGGCAACGGGAGAGCGACACCGTGTTCTCGCTGCAGCTAGCCGATCCAGACGCTCAGCCCCTGCCGGCCGCGTTGCCCGGCCAATACGTCACCGTGCGTGTGCCGGCTGAATTCGAGGGTGCACCGGCGCTGCTACGCAGCTACTCGCTGTCCGGTCCGCCGGCGTCGGCGACGTACCGGATCAGCGTCAAGCAGGAGCCTTACGGTCTCGCCGGTCGCTACCTGCAAAGCGAACCGCAGATCGGCCAGCCCCTGCCAGTGGCCGCTCCTCGCGGAACCTTCGTCCTGCGGCCAGGTGATGCGCCGATCTTGCTGCTCAGCGCCGGTGTCGGGGCCACGCCGGTGCTTGCCATGCTGTATGCGTTGGCGGCCAATCAGTCGACACGGGAGGTGTGGTGGCTACACGGCGCCCGCAGCAAGACCGAACACCCGTTCGCGGAAGAAAGCGCCCGGCTGCTCGCCCAACTGCCGCATGGCCACCAGCACATCTGCTACAGCCGAGCCGGCTCTGAGGACCGACTCGGAAGGGACTTCGACACTGCCGGCCGCCTGACTCCGGACCTGCTGGGAAGGCTGAATCTGCCGGCCGAGGCGGAGGCCTACCTCATGCGGGCCGAGCGCGTTCATGGCTGAGCTGTCAGCCGGCCTGGTCGCTCTCGGCGTCGAAGCTTCCCGCATCCACACCGAGATCTTCGCCGCTGCGCCGGCTGCTGACCCCAGGCATCGCGCCCGTCGCGGCCCGTCCGCCACATCTGCCCACCGGTACGCCCGGCCAAGGGCCACTGATCGCGTTCGCTCGGAGCGGCCTGTCCGTGCCGTGGGATCCGGCGTACGCGAGCCTGCTGGAGCTGGCCGAAGCTTGTGACGTACCGACTCGCTGGTCCTGTCGGACGGGGTTTGCCATACCTGCGAAACCGGACTGCTGTCGGGCGCGGTGGATTACCAGCCCGACCCGCTGGAGCCCCCAGCCACCGGCGATGCGCTGCTGTGCTGCTCGCGGCCCCGCGGCGAGATCATCCTCGATTTGTGACGTGCTCGTCGTTCTCACCCGGCACCCACTCCTCGTAACGCCCTACCGCTTCGAAGCCGAGCGAGGAGTACAAGCGCTGGCCCATGCGCGTGGACTGAAGTGTCGCGGTGCGTGCTCCATGGCGCCATGCCTCGACTCCGCACTCACCAGCGTGACGCCCCACTCCTCGCCGACGCCCCACCAGTAGCGTGGGGCGTCGCGTAAGCATGTGGGGCGTCAAGCCCTTCGGTGAGCTCGAGGCAGTCTGGGATGTCAGAGGAATGCGATTTGCTACCACCATGTCAAGATCACTTGCGGTTGTTACCGGCGGCGCATCGGGTCTCGGCAAGATTCATCGCCCGGAGTCTGCATCGCCAGGGCTGGCACGTGGCTATCGCGGATCGTGATCAAGATGCAGGCTTGGCCTCGCCGATGAACTCAAGATCGCGGCCGCGCCGGTGCACCTTCATTCGCGTTGATATCTCCGTCGAGAACGAGGTTCGTCGCCTTTCGATCAGCTGGCCACCCTGGGGCATTTGCGCCTTCTGGTGAACAACGCGGGTGGTTGGCTGCCCGGTCCGCAGTTCCCGGACACCGACGCTTGGCACCGCAGCCTCGACCTCAACCTCAGGATGCCCATGCTGGCCACCCAGTTAGCCCTGCCGCTCATGCATGACGGCGGCGCCGTGATCAACATCTCCTCATCTGCAGGCTGGGACTCTGCTGCGTACGGCTCACCCCGAGTACGCGGTTGCCAAGGCCGGCCTGATCCGCTTCACCACTGCGGTCGCGGACTTTGCCGACCGCTTCGGCGTACGCGTGAGTTGCGTCGTCCCGCACTGGATCGGGCTTCCCCAGAGCTGTAGCCGAGTTCGATCAGATGGACGCCGAGGCTCGAGCACAGAGCGGCGGCCTCATCGACCCACAGGTGGTCGTCGACGCCGTGCTGGAACTGGCGGACGACCCCAACAGCGCTGGGCGGATCGTCATGGTGCGGGCTGGCCGACGCCCTACGCGATCGACCCGGCAGCGTCCGGACCCGCTCATCGACATCGACGGCAGGGGACGTGCGACCGAGTCTCGGTCCAACGAACCATCTCCCTAAAGTGTTTGCCATACCGACGTCCAGTACTGGTCACAGCCCAGCGAGCCGACACCGCTGCTCCGCCTCCCTCGCCTGACCCTCGAAAATCATGCTGGGCTGCGTTGGCGCGACGGGGCCATCGTCGGGGCGAAATTGCGTGAGATTTCTTGATGGTTGATGTCGGATTTGGGGGGTCGGGATCGTCGCCAGGGTGTCTTGTCCATCTATCGCTGGAAGGAGAGGAGTCACGTGACACTGGCCGAATGGCCCGCCAAGATCAACCACCACGAAAATGAAGGAGACCTCACATGAAGTACATGATGTTCGTTGCTACCGACCCTGAGCCCGATCAGGAACAGAGTCAATGGAGGAGCTGGAAGCCTGGTTCGCCGACGTGACTGGACGGGAAAGCACGTGACCGGAGATCGGTTACGGCCTGTCGAGGACGCGACAACCGTCCGGGTCCGAGCTGGCGAGTTGCTGGTCACCGATGGCCCGTACACCGAGGCCCGAGAGTGGATCGCCGGCTTCGACATCCTTGACTGCGAGGACCTCGATGACGCCATCGAGATTGCCTCCAAGCACCCGATGGCCAGGTTCGGCCGCCTCGAGCTGCGACCATTCTGGCCGTTCGAGGACTGAGAGACATCGACCACGACAACGAGGCTGCGCGGGCCGTTGCAGCGACAATCGCCGCCGAGCGGCTGCGCATCCTCGCCGGTCTGATCCGCACCATAGGGGACTGGGAACTCGCCGAGGACTGCGTACAGGACGCGATCGAACGCGCCCTGATGCGGTGGCCCGACGACGGGATACCGGACAACCCGGCGGCCTGGCTGACGACGGCGGCTTATCGAAGGGCGCTGGACGTGCTGCGCCGCCGTCGCGTTGAGGCGCAGAAACTGCAAGAGGTGGCAGCCATGGTGAGCATCGAGCGGTCCTCGACTGGCGAGCCCGACCCGTACGCCGGGTATACCGCGACGAGCAGCTGCAGCTGGTGTTCACGTGCTGCCATCCGGCGCTGCCGCTTGCCGGCCGAGTGGCATTGACGCTGAAGACAGTCGCGGGCTTGTCGACTGCACAGATCGCCCGCGCCTTTCTGGTCAGCGAAGCGACCATGGGCAGCGGCTGCTGCGTACCCGAAACAAGATCGCCCACACCGGCATCCGGCTCCAAGTTCCTGAGCCACATCGGCTCGCCGAGCGGACCGCCGGCGTATTCGCCGTGATCTATTTGATCTTCACCGAGGGATATGCGGCTCCTGACAGCGAAGACGCCGCCGACCTGGCCGCGGAAGCCATACGACTGGCCGAGCTGCTCACCCGCCTTCTTCCGCAGGACGCTGAAGCGCGTGGTCTACAGGCCCTGCTCCTGCTCCAGCACGCCCGCCATGCCGCCCGAACCGATGACGAGGGCGACCTGATACCGATGGAAGAACAGGACAGGAGCCGCTGGGACTACACCATGATCGCTGCCGGGCTCTCCGCTTTGGACACGGCGCGGACCTCGGCGGTCAGCCCGGAACGTATCGCCTCCAAGCCGAGATCGCCGCTTCTGCATGCAGCCGCGCCGACCGCGGCCGCTACGGACTGGACGCGAGTGATCGCAGGCTACGACGCCCTACTGCGGCTGCATCCGTCGCCCGTCGTCGCCTTGAACCGCGCAGTCGCGGTGGGGCTTCGCGACGAGGCCCGCAGCCGGCCTGGACCTGCTGGAGCAACTCCGCAGTGATCCTCGGCTCGCCAGCTATCACCTGCTGCCGGCTGCGCAAGCGGATCTGCTCCGCCGTGCCGGCCGGCGGGAAGATGCCGCCGCTGCCTATCGCATGGCACTGACCTTGGTCGAGAACGCTGGCGAGCGTCGCTTCCTCCAACGTCGCTTGCATGAGGTGCTCACCGATCCAGGCGTCTGACCGCCCCTCTTGCCCGATGAGTTCCTGCCGCCGCACCGGTCAATGTCTTCGTTACGTTGGTCGTTGGGTTTTCGTCACACCAGACAGCTATGGAGGTCATCATGAGCACGCCGAGCCAGCACCACCTGGATGTCCCAGGTGGGAGCCGTCTACTACGAGGTCCGCGGGTCGGGTCCGCTGCTGCTGGTAGTAGGTCAGCCGATGACCAGCGGTGGGTTTGCACCACTGGCGGATTTGCTGGCGGAGGACCACACGGTGGTGACCTATGACCCACATGGGGTTGGTGAAAGCACAGTTGACGATCCAACGCTCGCCGTCACGCCCGAGATCGAGGCAGACGATCTGGCTTGCATCATCGACGCGCTCGGCGGCAGGAAGGCAGACGTGTTCGGCAGCAGTGGTGGCGCGGTCGCCGCGGCTCGCCCTTGCCGCGCGCCACCCCGACAAGGTCGGACATCCTCATCGCGCACGAGCCGCCCGTGGCCGATCTGCTGCCTGATGCGTCTCACGTACGGACGGCGATCGATGGCGTCGAGGATGCCTACCACGCGTACGGGGCGGGCGCGGCGTGGGGCAAGTTCGTCTCTGCCGTGATGCACGACAGGCCGGTAACCGAGGCTGGTGTGCCCGACGTCCAGTGGCCGCCGCCAGGCTCGAGGGACGAGGCCGCCGCCGAGGGTGAGGGCGGTGGCGACGAGGCAGCTACGCCACCGGAGCCGTCGGCGAAACAGCAGGCCGATGACGAACTGTTCTTCCTCCGCATGCTGAAGCCGTTCACCCGCTATCAGCCACCTGTCGAGCTGCTCCGTTCGGGCGAACCACGAGTCATAGTCGCGGTGGGCGCTGCCTCCCGTGGAGAGATCGCGGCACGCTCGGCCAAGGCGCTGGCCAAGCAACCTCGGAGCGGATCCGGCCGTGTTCCCTGGTCACCACGGCGGCTTCACGGGCGATCCGGAGGGGTTCGCTGCAAAAGATCCGGGAGTTGCTGACCGAGCCGAGCTAGGAAGCGCCATATTCAGGCGCGCTCTGCTCGAAGTGCAAAGCGGTGATGCTGTAGTCGCACGAGGAGCATCCCGCATCATCCCAGGGCGCTCATGCATCGCGCTGACTGGCTCAACCAGGAGCCGGTCCGTCTGACGTTGATGACCGCCGGACCAACGACCAGCTCGGACGACGATGATGTGGCTTTCCGCATTGGCCGGGTTGCCTTCGCGATGGATCGCACCCTTAGGCACATGCAAGAAGTCGCCTGACCTGCCTCGACCACCTCGGATCCGCCAGGCCCAAACTCCATCCGCAGCCGCCCGTCGACGACATATATGGATGTGTCGTAGTCGGCGTGGTGGTGCCAGCCGGTCGTCATCTGTGCCTCGGTGCGCACCAGCCCCGCCCACATCCCATCGACCGCAATGGCCTGTTCTCGCATCATTCCCGGAGTGCGCTCACCTTCGACTCGATCCGCCGGCCGCACCAGCCGCACCGGTCCGCAGCGTTCATGATCGCTCCTCGGCGTCAGCGTGAGAATGTGGACGTCATTGTATGGCCAAGTCTGGAGGAGTACCGCTTGATCGGCCGCCCCAGCGCCGAGCAGGCCTGCTGTCCTAACCATGGTGGTTCGCACAAGGTGGAGGATTTTGCCGCGAGTACCCGGCAAATCTGACCAGCATCTGCGCAACTTTTGCCTCCAAGGCGACACGACCTCACGCCGCAGCCCAACGAAGATCACAAACCACCGCTTGATGATCAGACGGATAGACGCCGTCCACCGGGGCGCCGGCTAGCGATGCCGACTCGACCAGAATCTGCATACCCTGCTGACCTGGCCGAAAGAAGATGTGATCAATTCGTTGATCAACAAGCTCGGGGCCGGCCTCGAGGGCGCTGACGGATGGCTGGACGGCAGCGTCACAGCAGCCGGTCGCCGTCGCCGGCGATCCAAGCGTCGGTGAGCACGGTCCTGCAGCGGACGCAGCACCGCGCTGCCCGGCGCCGCGTTCAGGTCGCCTGCCACGATCACTGGGCACGGGCCGTCCATGATCGGATCCGTTGCCAGCTCGGCCAACGCTTCGTGCTTGGGCAATTCGATCATCGTCGTAGGCGGCCTCGTACTCCAGCAGCCCACCACAATCGGCAGCGGGCCGGCCGGATGTGCCAGCGTCGCCGTCAAGGCGAGCGGAACCCAGCTGCGATGCCTGGGCCGGCGTCGCCATCTGCTGCATGCCGTGATCGGCCAGCGACCGAGTACTCCCAGCCCCAAAGTCACGCGGTCGTGATCGGAAACCTGCGGTGGATCAGGAACAGCCGGGTACGACGGCTCAGCAAATCCGGCATGCAGGCCCAGACTCGCGGCGAACTCATGCGCTTGAGTCGTCTCCTCCGTGGCCCATACCTCCTTGCAGCGCGACGACATCTGGATCGACCGCGCGCAGTGTCTCGACCAATACCGATTGCCGTTCCTGCCACTTCGGCCCGAATCGCCACCAGACATTCCAGGTCATGACCCTTGCCCGTCCACCCCGCACAGGTTCCATGACCTCATTCTCTATCTGTCGACAGTATGTTGCCAATATGGCAGTATGTTGTCTGGCTGACCGTTGCACACCTTGCTCTTTACGACACTCTTGCCGATTGGGAGATCGGCTACCTCCTCTCGTCGAGCTGCGGACCGGCCGATTCACCGGTACCCAATGGGACATCGTGACGGTGGCCGAATCAAAGGAACCGATCACGACTATGGGCGGCCTACGCATCCTGCCGGACATGCTGCTCGAGGACCTTGACCCCGCCTCCAGCGGCTTGCTCATCCTGCCCGGCGCCGACATGTGGGACGCGGGTGGCGGCCAAGCGTTCGCCGCAGCGGCCGCACGCTTCCTCGACGCCGGTGTTCCCTCGTCGCAGCCATCTGCGGTGCGACTGCCGGTCTCGCGCGAGCCGGTCTGCTGGACGAGCGCCGTCACACCAGTGCGGCAGCTGAGTACCTGCTCGCCACCGGCTATGCGGGCGGCGAGCACTTCGTCAATGAGCGCGCGATCGCAGATGGTGACCTGATTACGGCCGGCCCGCAGTCTCCGGTGCAGTTCGCACGAGCGACGCTGAAACGGCTCGGCCTGGCCTCCGATCGCACGCTCGAGGCGTACGAGGCGGTCTTCCATCGTGGCGATCAGGACGCCTTCCCGGTGCTGATGTCAGTCGCAAAACGCAGCATGAGCACCGATCAGGGCACGCGCGACGGGACCATTCCGTCGCGCGACGCCTGGCCGGAGCCCGTTCCGCACACGGAAGCCGGCGCCGCACTGACCGATGTCATCCTGACGACCTTCCGCCTCAACGCCCGCTTCCTCGAAGCCGCTCAAGATCTCGCAGCCAACGGGGACTTGACCGCAGCCTGGTGGCAAGTCCTCGGCGGCATCCTGGACCAGCCACGCAGCGTCGCAGCCATCGGCCGGCGCATGGGCATGACGCGGCAGGGAGTGCAACGCGTGGCTGACCTGCTGGTCGAACGAAGTCTCGCTGAGTACCGCACCAATCCTGATCATCGGCGCGCCAAGCTGCTTGCGTGTACTGAAGCGGGCTATTTGGCCATTCGCAGGATCTCCCTCGTCGCGCACCCCTGGGGCAACCGGATCGGAGCTGAAGTCGGTGTCGACGAACTGCGGAATGCACTGGTAGCAATGCGACGCCTCGTCGAAATCCTCGACGCCGGTCAGCCCACAACCGAGGCCTAGCTGGCGAGCCGACACTCCCGCGGCTCTGCAACCATGCAAACATGAACGACTCCCATGTAGCGACACCAACTCTGCGTCAGGTCGTATTGGACTGCGAGGACGCGCGCACGCTGGCCGAGTTCTATCGACAGTTACTGGGCTTCACTATCGCGCCGGTGACGAGCTGCCCACTGACGGCACTCCCGATGCCCGGGGCCAGGACTGGCTGGTGCTCTGCGACGCTGATGGATCCCGGCGTCTGGCATTCCAGCAGGTGCCGAGCCTGCCGGAGCCCACCTGGCCGGAGGGCCCGCGACCACAGATGCTGCATCTCGATACCACGGTGCCGACGCTCGGCGACTTGCACGTCCAGCATCAACGGGCGCTAGCACTCGGCGCGCGCCTGCTCTTCGATCGCTCCAACGATCCGGATGAGCCACTGTTCGTGTACGCCGACCCGGCGGGACACCCGTTCTGCATCTTCGTAGGGTCCTGATTGACCGCAGGCCAAGCCGGCTGTGACCAGAACCCAGCACCCAGCCGCCTCTACTTGAAAGATCGTGCGCGTTTGATCTGCGAAGTCACATGTCGATCGCGCACGATCTTGTGTCCCGGTCGTGACTTCCCGGCTGACCCGCGATCGCCGCCGGCACGGCGTGTGTTCTGGCTAGCCAGAACAGGCATGCGTAGCGTGGATGCAGTTCAGCTGCAATGAGAGGCACCCCATGTCCAGCTTTCTGAAGTTTCTGCAGAGTTTCGGCCTGCTCGTTGTTCGGCTGGGACTTGGCGGCATCCTGCTGCTGCATGGCTGGATCCGCTGGAGCTCTGGGGTTCAGAAACAGATCGACTACCTGACCCAGTTCCGAACCCCGTACGCCGAAGTTGCGGCCTGGGGTGCGATCATCTTCGAGCTCGTCGGCGGCGTACTGCTGATCGTCGGTGCGCTGACCCGGATCGTCGGCCTCGGCGTGCTCATCGAGCAGATCTTGATCATCGCCTACACCAACTGGTACAAGTGGCCGCCAACGCTGCTGAACGCCGACGGCACGTACAAGGGCGGTTACGAGTACAACGTGGCTCTCGGCTTGCTCGGCTTGCTGCTGTTTGTGATGGGCGGTGGCGCCGTTTCCATCGACCGCTTGTTCCGGCGTAAGAAGGAGCCAGCTGAGGAAGATGACGCGTACGACCACACCACCGCGGGTGCTGCGACGTGAGTTGGTAGCTCGCGGAGAGCTCATTTTGAACCTGCAAGATTCACAGGGAAGCCACAGGTAGCCCATAGAGTCCTAGCGAGATCTGGTGTCACGCTTGACCCATGATTCGCACCGATGGAAACGCAGCACCACTTACTCGACCAGATGGTTCACCGATTCGCGTCCTTGCTGTCGACGACGAGTCCAGCCTGACCGAACTGCTCTCGATGGCCATGCGCTACGAGGGTTGGCAGGTCTCCACTGCGGCCTCGGGCGGCCAGGCCGTGAGGGTGGCCCGGGAGACGAGGCCGGACGCCATCGTGTTGGACATGATGCTGCCGGACTTCGATGGGCTCGAGGTGATGCGCCGGATCCGAACCGAAGATCCTGACGTGCCGGTCATCTTTCTCACCGCCAAAGACTCCGTCGAAGATCGAATCGGCGGCCTCACCGCCGGCGGTGACGACTATGTCACCAAGCCGTTCAGCCTGGAGGAGGTGATAGCGCGACTCCGCGCGCTCCTCCGTCGCAGCGGTGCGGCACTCGCCAGGAGCGACTCGACACTGGTAGTCGGCGATCTGACGCTCGACGAGGACAGCCATGAAGTACAGCCGCGGCGGCGTAGAGATTCAGTTGACCGCGACCGAGTTCGAGCTGCTCCGATACCTCATGCGCAACCCACGGCGAGTGCTCAGCAAGGCCCAGATCCTCGACCGAGTCTGGAACTACGATTTCGGTGGCCAGGCGAACGTCGTCGAGCTCTACATCTCCTATCTGCGTAAGAAGATCGACGCCAACCGCCCGCCGATGATTCACACGCTGCGCGGAGCTGGATACGTATTGCGGCCAGCTGCGACATGAGCCAGAGCGGTCAGCCGGCCCCCGCTTTCGTTGCCGCGCCGGCCTCCGTCCCTACCGCTGGCGTACCGCGTACGTCGGAACCACTGCCGAGGCCGAATCCCTTCGGCCGCCACACACTGGGCCGCCAACTCGTCGTCAGGGTAACGGCCCTCGTCGCTTTGGCGGCGCTGTTGATCACGACGGCAACCGCCCTGGCCGCCCGGCAGCTGTTGAGGTCCCAACTCGACGGTCAGCTCGATACGGTCACCGCTCGGCTGCGGGATCCGGCCGGTGCTTGGCCGATTGGCGGTCCCGACACCGGTTTGCTCCGCCCGGGTCAGCCCATTGGCACGCTGGCCGTGCTCTACGACAGTGACGGTACGGCGCAGGCGGGCGGGCGGCTCACAGAGCGCGGTGCCGCAGGCCAGAGTGGCGCGGCGGTCACAGCGCTTCCCCAGGCAGCTGTCGACCAGCTTGCCGATGTGCCGGCCGATGGCACGAAAAGTTCGATCGCCTTGAGCGGACTCGGTGACTATCGGGTCGTCGGCTATCGGATCGGATCGTCGCTAGTGGCGCCGACCTCGGCACACTGGTCGTCGGCGTACCGCTGCATGAGGTCGACGAGACGATCATCCAACTTGTCGGCATCGCGGCGCTGCTGTCTCTGTTTGCGATCGTGGGGACCGTTTTCGCGTCCCGCTCCCTCGTCGTCCGCAGTCTCCGGCCCCTGAATCGGGTCGCGGCGACCGCGCAGCAGGTGTCCCAGTTGAGGCTGGATCGTGGCGAGGTCGCCCTTGCCGTACGCGTTCCACCCCAGGATGCCAACCCCGAATCTGAGGTCGGCCGGGTCGGGCAGGCGATCAACCACATGCTCAATAACGTCGAGGAAGCACTCGGCGCCCGCCAGGCGTCGGAGACCAAAGTTCGGCAGTTTGTCGCTGACGCCTCGCACGAGCTACGCAACCCACTCGCGGCGATCCGCGGGTACGCGGAACTGACGAGGCGAGACCGGGAGCAGCTCCCCACCGAGGCCGCGTACGCGATGTCCCGCGTGGAGTCCGAGGCCGAGCGGATGTCCCACCTGGTCGAGGACATGCTGTTGCTCGCACGGCTTGGATGCCGGACCTGATCTTGATCTCCAGCCCTGCGACCTGAGCGAGATCGTGATCAACGGTGTCAGCGACGCCCGTGCGGCGGGACCGGATCATGCATGGCAGCTGACTCTGCCGCACTATCCGGTGATCGCCTATGGGGATCAGCACCGGCTCCAGCAGGTCATGGCCAACTTGCTCGCGAATGCCCGTACGCACACGCCGCCCGGAACTCAGGTGCATACCGGAGTCTCGGTCAGCGGTCCTCAGGCGGTTGTCACTGTGACCGACAACGGACCCGGCATCCCTCCTGAGGTGTCGAATCGCGTCTTCGAGCGGTTCGCCCGCGGGGACGCGAGCAGGATGCGGACGCCTGACGCGAGGACCGGTGGCAGCACCGGCCTGGGCCTTGCCATTGTGGCGGCGGTCGTCGACGCGCATCACGGCAGCGTCACGGTTAACAGTCAGCCCGGTCACACTCAGTTCACGGTTCGGCTCCCCTGGCCCACCTGACCCCGGCGCCATACGCGAGGCCGGGGCCGGACATGCGAACGCCGTCTCTGAGCTGGACCCTGCTGGCGCTACTCGGGCACGGCGCAGCACCTGACAGCTCAGTGATCGGGTCAAGGCAAGCAGCCCGATCACCACAAGGCAGCCAGCGCGGCGAAGATGTGCACGGCCGGGTAGATCGGCCGGTCTTGTAGGAGTTGAGCGCCGCTTCGCGTCCGCGGCTGGCGTGTCGCCGTGCAACAGCCGCCAGGTCGCGAACCCGACGGCACCAACGATGAGGCAAACGCCGCCAGACTTGAGATTGAGGGCGGCGCTCACCGCCGGCCTCAACTCGCGTAGTGGCCGCTCTTGCTTCGACCGTCATGTCCCTCCGCTCGCGCTTTACGTCCCTCCGACGTATTTAGCGCGCGCTATGCCCGGGGACCTAAGGTCAAACCGGCATACTCAGCAGTCTTTGATCAAGACTTCAGATGCGACGCTTCTTGCCAGGCCTCGACGGAAGCGGCTCGGCGCCCGGCGTCCAGTTGAGGATGCTGGATCGCTCCAGAAACTCATCGGAGGTGATGTCGCCGCGGGCGAAGCGCTCGGCGAGGATGCTCTTCGCCTCCTCCTCGGGCGATCGCTTGCCGAGTTTCGGCAGCGGGAGCTTGCCCTGGCGCCACAGATACAGACCTGTGAGTACCAAGCCCAAGATCACGAGCAGAAACAGGAAGTTGCCGAGGAAGGGCAGCATCGCGTACGAGCTCTCCCCACTCGTGAGGACCGTGGTTCGCGTGGATCCATGGATCAACCTTTCAATCGATGTAGCTACTAAAGGGGTCTTTGGGCAGCCGCGTCGTCGTGCCGTCGGCCCACACGACGAGAGCACTGCGGATGGGCCGGGTCTGGAGCCATCTGGCGGCGTCGTGGCCTTGGACGTATGCCGCGGTGGCGTCGATGTCGGCCCATGTCAATGAGTCGTGCGATCACGGTGACGGAGGCGACGCCGCTCGGTTGTCGACCTGTACGAGGGTCGACGAGATGACCGCCACGGTGTGCCGTGCCAGAGGTCGCCACGCCCCGGAGCGGAGAGGCACGACCGCGATCAAGGTCGTCGGGTCGAGCGGATGCTCGATTCCAACCCGCCACGCGGCACGATCAGCGTCTGCCGTGTGACAGACAATGTCGCCACCGGCAGACAGGCAAAAGTCCGTGTCGTCCAGTCCGGCCAGAAGCTGCGAGGCGCGTTGCGCGGCCCAGCCCTTCACAACTCCACTCGGGTCGAGCCGACGGCGGCCGTCGGAGGTGGGAAGCCTGATCGAGAATGCCCCGTCGGAGACCGTTCGGCCTCTCGTCCCGAGCTCGATCACCTCGGCGACCTCGGCTGGACACTCCGCAATCGTGAGCTCGCCGCGATCGAGGCGATTGATGATCGAGTCCGATCGGTAGCCGCTGAAGATCACGTCGACTTGCCGCAGCTCATTGATCACCGCCTGCCAGGCCTTGTCACCTGCGACGCTCGAGGCGTGGCGGCCACGCAGCGCGAGGCTGATCGGCATACCCATCAGGTGCGCGATGCGACGGTGGATGCGGCCACCAGCCCTGTCCTCGACCCGTGCGCTGGTCATATCCCAGCCTCATCGAGGGCGGCCTGCAGCGATTGCACGTAGCCCTCACTCGTCACCGTCGCGCCGCTGACCATGTCGATATTGGCGCTCTGCGCGCTCAACGATTCGTTGATCAAGATCGGCACCGCATAGTCGTTGATCTCCGTGTCCCTGGGGTTGCCGTTCGGCTGCTGCAAGATCGTGACTTTGGTGAGCTTCGCGCCCTGCACGGTGATCTTGACCTGGACCGGCCCCCAGCGGGTCTGGGCTACCGACCCGGTGTAGGTGGTGATCTTGGTCGAACCGCCGTCCGGCGGGGAGGCGGAGCCGCTTGATGGCGCCGCGCGGGGCTGGCTCCCGGCCGACGTCGTCGGGCTGGTCGAGTTACTCGCCCCCGTCGCCGACGAGGTCTTGTTGGTCGAGGTGTGATAGCCGAAGAGCAGCACCACGACGGTGACCGTGGATGCGAGCCAGATAACGATGCGTCTCAATCAGCTCACCATCCGAAGCTTTCGCTGTGGATTTGGTCGCGGTGGCACACCAGCGGCAAGCGCGAGGCGTTCGACACCGTCCGTCCAATCGTCGGGTCCACAGAGGAAGACGTCCCGATCGGCGAGGTCGGGGATCCAACGCGTCAGTGCGATCAACTCCGGCAGGCCACGAGTCGCCGGCCCTAGAACCGCATTGCGCGTACGCCGTGGTCCCGGCAGATGCACCACCTCTAGGCCCTTCTCGGCGGCGAGCATCTCCAGCTCACGGGTGAACAGCGGCTCGGCGGTGTAGCGCTGCAGAATGATCGCCTCGCCAGGCGCGTAGTCGAGGCCCTCCGCGAGCGCGCGCAGTGGGGTAATCCCAACGCCCGCGCCGGCGAGAACCACCTTGCGTTGCGCACGCGCCCGGCTGCTGAGCCGCCCGTACGGACCCTCGAACAGCACCCGGGTACCCGGTCGCAGGTACGCCAGCCGTGCGCTGCCCTCGCCGAGCACCTTTGCGGTGATCCGCAGGGTGTGGCCGTTAGGCGCGATAGACAGCGAGAACGGGTTGGCCCGCGTCCATCCCGGCCGGCTGAGGAACCGGACGTTGATGAACTGCCCGGCCCGCAGCGGCAGCCGGTCCAAGCGATGCCCGCTCAGGTAGACCGACAACGACGTCCGAGGACTCGCGAACCACCCCGACGACCCGCAGCCCGTAGCGCGCGCTGCGCCACAACGGCAGCCAAATCCGCCACACCACCACGGCGGCAGCTGCGGCGGCCCAGAGCGTCCACCAGTAGAGGGTCGCGGCGGGTGACCGTAGAAACTCCTGTCCGGTCCACAGCTGGTGAGGCAGAGCCAGCCCCACGCCGAGATAGGCATAGAGGTGCAGCAGGTGCCACGACTCATAACGCAGCCGCCGGCGCGCGGCCTTGACGCTGGTGACGACAACCATGATCAAACAGACGCTCCCGCCGACGGCTAGCAGTATGCCGCCGTACGCGGTGATCAACTCCCAGGTCGTCCCGAGCACTGCCGACCATTGGCCGGAGGCGTAGCCAGCGATGATCAACACGATGTGACTGATCATCAGATAGAACGAGACAAGCCGACGACACGGTGGATCCGGGCCAGCCGATCTCTGCCGAAGGCGTGCTCCAGCGGAGGTAGCCGCGACATCAGCAGCACCTGGATCAACAACAGATCGGCCGCCCACAGACCAGTCAGACGGCCCAGTGAGGTGAGCCCGCTGACCCAGTGAGCAAGATCAGTCACGCCGCCGTCGGCAATCCACCAATAAGTGATCACCAGCAACCCAAGCCAGAACAGCGAGTGCCGCTCCCAACCGAACGGCCCGATCGACCGCGGCATCCTTGTCAAGCCGCACCTGTGCCGCCCAAGAGGCGCCAGCCGGCGCAGTAACCAGCGCCGTCACGTTGATCACCTCCAGGCGTCGACATGCCACTTGCTGCTTGCAGACGGAGTTTCATCGTTAAGACCTGAGCTGAGCCTGAGCCGTGGCGAACCTGTCAGCCAGCTATGAAGCGCTTCGACCTGCGGCTGCACGAGCTTCGGCCGCTCACTCAGCAGCCGCTTCCTCGGCCTCGCCAGCCAAGATCAGATAGAGCGACCGGCGTGCCTGGGCAAGTACCTGTGCCGCAGCTTCCAGCTGCGCGGCGTCGCCGCCAACCTCGATCTGACGTACCGCTGCGTGCAGTTGGTGCAGTGGGTCTCTGAGGTCGGGACGGTTGGGCGCATCGGCGAAGTCGGCGAACGGGTCTCCCAGTCGCGCGCTCCGCTCCTCCAGGTAGGTACGTCCCTCGGACGTAAGTGTCACCGATCGGCGACCGCCTTCCTCCCTGGTCGTGACCAGGCCCTCGTCCTCGAGTTGCGCGATCGTGGGATAGATCGCTCCCGGGCTCGGGTGCCAGGCGCCACCTGTGCGCTCGCTCATCGCCTGCATGATCTGGTAGCCGTGCATAGGCTGGTCTGCCAGCAGCAGCAAAATCGCTGTCCGGATGTCGCCTCGCTGCGCGCGTCCCCGGCCGCGACCACCAGGCCCACGGCCACCCGGCCCGCCGCGACCACCTCGACCCTCGTGGCCTCGGTAACCGTGTGGACGGTGCTGCTCACCTCGCGGGCCGACCCTACGACCCGGCTCGGCATCCCAGCCACGTCCCGGGCGGTGTTCAAATTCCCCAATGGGGCTTCGATCTTTGTAACGCATTAGCGTTCCTCCTTACTTTCTCCTGCTAAAGATAGTATCAAGATATATCGCGATACTATCAATTGCAACCCTGCTCGTTCGATGCGAAGCCAACGGAGATCGATCAGCACGGTATGGACGATTCGCCCGCACCTCGTGATGGGTCGAAACCGAAGCGCCGTGTGATGTGTGTTGAGCCCATCGAAAGGCACCTCGGTGAGGCATCAGTAGGGATAACCCCAGCTGGAACTCGCCCGATAGCCTGATGGTGGCTGCGCTGCCAATCGAGGAACGTAGCCGGTATGAGTGATTCCTACGTCCGCGATGAGCCTGCCGACGAAGTACTTGATCTTTATGACGTTCTTCCCGAGCGTGTCGACACCCCGCACGACACCGCTCATCCGACGGAGGATGATCCCGTGACGTCGATGATCAAGGGCACCGGGCGCAACTTCGCGGCGATCATGGGAATGTTTGCGCTGTCGCTCGCCGCCTTCGTCGCGTGTACCGCCCTGTTCAGCCTTGGGCTCGGGCTGCTGGTGCTGGTGGTGGGGCTGTTCATCCTGGTCGGCTGTCTCATCGTGGCCGGCTGGTCCTCGCGCATGACGATGGCCTTGCTCGCCTACACCGGCATCACGCTTCCGCGTACTCACTATCCAGCAGCCGGACCCGGCTTCGGTGGCAAGCTGCGGCGGCTCACGTACGCGCAGTCGTGGCGCGATCTGCTGCACGTCCTGGTCAACTTCATCCTCAGCACGATCACGTTCTCGCTCGCGCTGACCTGGGTCTTCGGCGGACTCGGCGGGGTGACCTATTGGTTCTGGAGCCGCTGGTTGCCCGAGTCACGAGACAGCGGCCTGGCAGCGCTGCTCGGCTACCCCGGCCGTTTCGCAGACATCACGCTGCATACCGTGCTCGGCACGTTCTTCTTGCTCACAACCCCGCTCGTGCTACGCGGACTCGTTCGACTGCACAGCGCTCTGGCGTATGCACTGCTGGTCGATGAGACGCCCGCTCTGCGGCAGCAGGTCAGCGAGCTGACTCAGAGCCGTACCGCAGCCGGCGAGGCTGAGTGCACACGCTGCGCCGCCTCGAGCGTGACCTGCACGATGGCCCGCAGCAGAGACTGGTCAGGCTTGGTATGGATCTGTCGGCCGCCCAGCGTCGGCCTCGACGACGACCCGGTGCAAGCGCGTGCCCTGCTCGACGAGGCATTGAGGCAGTCCCAGGATGCGCTCGCCGAGATCCGGACGCTCTCCCGCGGCATTGCTCCGCCGATTCTGGCCGAGCAGGGCCTGCCTGCCGCGATCACTGCTCTGGTGGCGCGGTGCACCGTCCCGACCTCGGTCGAGGTGGACGACGTGCAGCTGTCCGACGCGGCGCAGAATGCCGCTTACTTCGTAGTGGCCGAAGCTCTTGCCAACATGGAGAAGCACAGTCAGGCTCGCACTGCGTCTGTCGAGGTACGCCGCGTCGGCGCTCTGGCGGTGATCAACATCGCCGACGACGGGGTCGGCGGCGCGTCGCTGGCCAAGGGCCATGGCTTGTCCGGTCTGGTCGACCGGCTGGCGGGCGTAGATGGAACCCTGACGCTGTCGTCGCCCGCAGGCGGTCCCACACTGCTCACCGCAACGATTCCCCAACAGCGCTGACTCCCACTCCCCACCGAGTTGTCAGAATCTGAGCACCATATCTGGTGCTCAGATTCTGACAACTCGGGACAGGTGAGTCGGTCGAGCGGGCTCGATGTGACAGCCTGGTGCCCGTGCGTGTGGTTGTGGCCGATGATTCCGTACTCCTCCGCGAAGGCCTCGTCCGGCTGTTGACCGAGGTCGACTGTGACGTCGTGGCCGCAGTCGAGGACGCGCCTAGCTTCTTGCACGCCGCGGCCGAGCATCGGCCGGATGTCGCGATTGTGGACGTACGGATGCCGCCTGGCATGACCGACGACGGGCTGCGGGCGGCCGTCGAGGCCCGGGAATCGCAACCTGATTTGGGGATATTGATGCTGTCGGCATACGTCGAGCTCTCCTACGCTGACGTACTGCTGTCCGATGGCCGCGGTCGGGTGGGGTATCTGCTCAAGGACCGAGTCACCTCCCTCGACACTCTGGTTGATGCGTTGAGGACGATCTCGACGGGCGGCACCGTTCTCGATCCCGAGGTCGTCGCGCAGCTCCTCGTGGCTCGTCGCCGAACCGACCCACTCAGCGCGCTCAGCGCCTCGCGAGCGCGAGGTGCTCGCCGTTGATGGCCGAGGGGCGTAGCAATGCCGCGATCGCAGAACGCCTGGTGATCACCGGCGGAGCGGTCGAGAAACACATCTCCAACATCTTCGCCAAGATCAACTTGCCGGACGTCGGCTCGGACAACCGGCGCGTACTCGCCGTGCTCGCCTGGCTCCGCGCCCGCTGAATCATCGACCTGTCAGCGTCTCAGAGGGCCATAGCCGACTGAGACGCTGACAAGTCGGTGGCTGTGGCCAGGCGTTACTGTGGCGGGCATGGCCACGGAGCGCATCGAGCTAGAGGTCGGAGATCGGGTCGTCAAGATCAGCAATCCCGACCGGGTCTATTTCTCGGCGCGCGGGGAGACCAAGCTTGATCTTGCTCGGTACTACCTCTCGGTCTCTGACGGCATCGTCAACGCCCTGTATCACAGGCCGTGCATGCTGCACCGCTTTCCCGATGGCGTCGATGGGGAGAAGGTGCATCAGAAGCGACTCCCGCACGGCGCGCCACCGTGGATCGAGACCGTCCGCGTGCACTTTCCGCGCTTCAATCGAGACGCCGACGAGCTGTGCGTGACGCCATCCGGCGGACGTGATCTGGGCGGTACAGATGTCGACCGTGGAGTTCCACCCCTGGAATTCCCGGCGCGACGACGTCGAATCCCCGGACGAGTGGCGAATTGATCTTGATCCGATGCCAGTGGCCAAATATGACGACGTACGGCGGGTCTCAGTGATCGTGCGGGAATTGCTCGAGGAACTGGGCGCCGTGGGATACCCGAAGACTTCTGGCGGGAAAGGACTCCACATCTACGTCCGGATCATTCCTGATCATGGACACCCCGACGTACGCCGCGCCGCCTGGGCCTTTGCGCGCGAGGTGGAACGGCGCGCCGGCGATCTGGTGGACCTGACGTGGTGGCGCAAAGATCGGGATCCCGGCTCGGTCTTTGTCGACTACAACCAGAATGCGCGCGACCACACCATCGCCAGCGCCTACTCGGTACGCGGCACTCCGGAGGGTGTCGTCTCGGCACCTTTACTCTGGGACGAGATCGCCGACGCGGATCCCAAGGATTTCACCATCGCCACCATGCCTGCCAGGTACGCCGAAATTGGTGATCTTCACGCCGATATCGACGATCACCCGTATCGGCTCGATCAGCTTCTGGAGTGGGCCGATCGGGACGAGCGCGACAACAAGGCTGTGTCTGATGCAATGGGGCCTGATGGAATGGGGCTCTGATGGAATGGGCCCCCAGACGCCGATTGAATCGCTCGTGCTGATCCGCGTGCGGGGATTCAATCCGAAACTGCTAGGCCAGACCCTTGCTCTTCAGCCAATCTCCCGCGACCTGGGCAGGATCTTGGTGTTCGCTATCGACCTTCTTGTCGAGCTGTACAAGATCATCAGTTGTCAGCGCGGCCTGAACGGCATCCACAGCAGCTACTGCATTCGCGTTGTCAGCGACATCGGAACGAACCAGCGGTATGACGTTCTGCGGAAGGATCATCGACTGCGGGTCTTTGAGTTCGACGTAGCCCTTCTCTGGGATGACGGCGTCGGTGGTGAAGAAGGTGGCTACCTGGATTTTGTTGGAGTCCAGGTCACTGATCTTCGGCGGGTATTTGGCGTACGGGACGAAGGCCTTGAACTTGGCGCCGTAGATCTTCTCCAGACCGGGAGGTCCGTAGGCTCGCTTCTCAAGCTCCGGCGGACCACCGAGGGTTGAGGTGCTCGCGATCTTCTTCAGATCCTCGAGCGAGGTAATCCCGTGCTGCGCCGAGAAATCCTTGGTGACGACGTAGACATCTTGATCGACTGCAGCAGAGCTCTTCAGCAGCTTGAGGCCGGGCGGCAGCACGGCCGGCAGCGACTTCTCAACCTCTTCGGCCGTGGTCGCCGTGGCGTTGGCGTCAAAGTTGAGGAGCAGGTTTCCGGTGTACTCAGGTACGGCCGAGATCGACCCATCTTGCAAGGCCTTGATGTAGATCTCGCGCGATCCGATGCCGAGCTTGGTCGATGATTCGACGCCCTTCGCCTTCATGGCTTGCGAATAGATCTCGGCCAGGATCTTGGATTCAGTGAAGTCCGCCGAACCGACCACCACCGGCGCACCCGCTGCACTTGCACTTGCCGAACCCGATTGTGCGGGTTGGGACGAGCTGGCCTCGCCCAGTGGATTGCTGTTGCCGCCGCATGCGCTGAGAAGCAGGGCAGCGATGCCCAGGCCGACGCCGACGAATGACTGCTTGATCTTCATTTCCTGTACTCTCTCGTGTGAGCGGCCGGATCAGACTGGACTATCCGACTAGGTTAAATGGGGATTCCTGTGGGCTCGACCGATCGTCTCGCCTCCTGGGCTGGCCACGACTCGCTCGACGTCCCGGACTGGCATGGCGGCCAGCAAGCCAGCCAAGTCCACCGAGCAAGAGATCCAAGACAATGGCCAGCACGGCGACCAGAAACGCGCCCGCGAACATCTCGGAGTAGTTGCGAGTCGCGTTGCCGGTGATCAACAGCCGGCCGAGGCCTTCCCCGAGCTATATGCGGCGACGGTTGCTGTCGCGACCACCTGCAGGGTCGCACTCCGCAGGCCCGAGATCACCAGCGGCAAGGGCAAGCGGCCACTCAACCTTGGAGACCACCTGCTGGGGCGACATGCCAAGCGCGCGTGCGGCGTGTACCGCTTCATGATCGGCACCCCGAACGCCTGCGGCTGTAGCGGTCAGGATGGGTGGCAGCGCGAGTATGGCCAGCACGCCGATGATCGGTCCAATCCCGGTGCCGAGGAGCAGCACCACAAGGACCAGCAGACCCAGCGTAGGAATGGCGCGAGCAGCATTGCTGAGCCCGATCACCAAGAACGAACCACGTCCTGTGTGGCCAATGAAGATGCCGACCGGTATTGCGATAGCCGCTGCGATCGTTACCGACGCCACGGTATAGCCGATCTGCTGCAGCAGCAGATGCCAGATCCCGTCAGGCCCCTGCCAGTTGGCCGGATCGGACAGATACGCGAAGAGGTTCATGCCGGCCGCTTCCTCAACCACGGCAGCGTGCCACGCTGAATGAGCAGAATGAGGGCGTCAAAGATCAGCGAGAGGGCCAGCATCAAGATCAGCGCCACGATGATCGGCGTGTAGAAGAAGCTGCTGAAACCGAGGGTCGAACAACTTCCCGAGCGCTCCGCTTCCCACCAACACAGCAACGCTGACCAGAGCAATGTTCGACACCGTGACGACCCGCAGCCCCGCGAAGATCACCGGCATGGCCAGCGGGAGCTCAACTCGAAACAGCCGCCGTGGCCAGCCGTAGCCGACGGCCGATGCCGACTGCTTCACCGCGGGCGGCACTGAGCGCAGCCCGTCCACAACGGAGCGCACCAGTAGCGCCGTCGAATAGATCGCGAGCGCAACGACGATGTTGACTGGGTTGAGGATCTTGGTGCCAAGGATCAAGGGCATCAGCACGAAGAGCGCCAGCGATGGGATCGAGTAGATGACGCCCAGAAAGGCCAGGACGACATTGGTCGCTCGCTTCATCTTGGAGACCAAGAAGCCAAGCGGCAGCGAAACAATGAACGCAATGAGGACGGGGAGCACCGCGAGAACAATGTGCTCCACAAGCAAGCTGCCGATCATCGGCAGTTCGCGTTGGATCCAGGCCCAGTCGAGGTTCACTTCATTGCGCCGGAGTCACGGCGATCCCAAGCCTTGCCAATGGCGTCCCAGCCCTCGTGGTTCCGAAGGGCCGCCTGGTGATCTTCAATCGGGAGCGTGCGATCTGACGCGGACTCGATGATCGACTCTGGCTTCTCCGCGTCGATGGAGCCGCGGCGGTCCTCCTGGATTTCAACGTCGGGAGGTGCGTGAACAGCGGTTTGGCGAATCATCGGTGTTGACCTCAGCGGCATCGGTATCGGCTGCCGGTGCGCTGCTCATCGATCCCGGTTCGTTCGGGGATGGTGTGTACGACTCGGCGCGCTCGTCCTCTGGTCCCATCGTCGTGGGTGCGCTGGCCCTCCGGTTCCAAACCCCGCGCCAGGGCTCCGCTTTCGGCTCTTTCATCTTGTGCCGATTCGTACTGGGCCGATTCGTACTGGTTCCGATTCGTACTGTTCCGATTCGTACTGGGCCGGCTCGGTCACTGTGGCCCGATTCGTACTGGGCCGATTCGTACTGGGCCGATTCGTACTGGCGCCGATTCGTACTGGGCCTCATACTCATCCTGCGCTTCGGGGGCCTCGGCGGATTCGTCGTCTGACTCGTATTCATATTCCGGCTCGCCCAGCGGCTCGTACCCCGCATCGTCTGGTTCGTCCAGCGGCTCGTACTCGTGGGCGGCTTCAGCTTCGCGGAATCGAGATCGAATCGGCGATCGATATGCGTAGGTCCTTGACTTTGTCGAGAATCGTGTCCGCGCTCACCACGCCCGCATAGCGCCCGGTCTCCCCTGTCACCGCGACAGCCAACCCGTATCGCGAGGTCAGCGCGGAGTCCAGGGCCCCGAAGCGAGTCCCTCTCAGGGCTGAAGGTCGCGCCGAGCGGAAGACCCGACCTGGGCGATCCGGATCCGCCCAACCAACCGGCCGAGCATCGCCGTCGACCACCAGAATCGGTGCCGGGCCTCTGGCAGTCTCCGCATCTCTGACCACCTTGACCCGATCCAGGCTGAGCGCGCTCGCGGACTGAAACGAGAGTGACCGAAAACCGCGGTCGCGGCCGACGAACCCTCGACGAACGCGTCAGCCGGCTCATCGAGCAACTGCTGAGGCGTGCCCACCTGGGCGAGATGCCCGCCGACCCGCATGATGGCGACTTGGTCACCGAGTTTGATGGCTTCGTCGATGTCGTGGGTGATCAGAATGATCGTCTTGCTCAGCTCGCGTTGCAGACCAAGAAAGAACTCATGCAGCTCGCTGCGAACGACCGGGTCGACGGCCGAGAACGGCTCATCCATGAGCATGACGAGCGGATCCGCCGCGAGGGCGCGCGCTACGCCAACCCGCTGCTGTTGCCCGCCGGACAGCTGGACGGGATAGCGCTGTGCGAGCTTCCGCTCCAGACCGACACTGTCCAGCAGTTCAAACGCCCGCTTCTCGATCTTTTTCTTCTGCCAGTGGAGGAGCGAAGGCACGGTGCCGATGTTGTCGAGCACCGTGCGGTGGGGAAACAGCCCGCCGCTTTGAATGACGTAGCCCATCTGGCGGCGCAGCGTGGTCTTGCGCTTGAGCGAAGCGGAGTGCCGTCCCAGAGGATCCGGCCAGTTGTGGGCTCCAGCATCCGGTTGACCATGCGCAGCGTGGTGGTCTTGCCGCAGCCGGAAGGGCCGACGATTACCGTGATCTTGTCGGACGGCACTGTGAGACGTGAGGTCGACGACCGCGGCCGTGCCGTCCCGGAACGTCTTGCCGACTGACTCGAACTCGATCACGCCAACTCCATAGATCTTGGCCCCACAGGTCTCGTTCAACAGCTTGTACGACCCTAACCGCCAGTACCGACAATTGGGGCACGTAGCGCGGCGTGCCCTGCTTACGCCTGCCGAACTCCAGCAGTGGAATTGGCTCAGCTGGGTGGCGTTCACTGGTTTGGCTTCAGCCGGTCTCGGCGGCACCGCAGCGGCTTTGACATCGCATTCTGGTGGTCCATCGCGTTTACCGCAGTCGCGATAGTGCTGGCGCTCTGGCTACCCGCTCGCTCGGCGTCGTGACGCATTCCTATGTCGCGACGTCACGATCCCCCGTGGGCTTGTGCAAGATCGCTGGACGGTCGTTGAGCTCGGCGAGGTCGGCGTCGCTGAGGTGGACATCGACGACCCCTAGGTTTTCCTCGAGGTGCGCCAGCGACGACGTGCCAGGGATGAGCAGGATGTTGTCCGCCCTGGCCAGCAACCAGGCGAGCCCGGCCTGGGCTGGGGTGATACCTAGACGTTCGGCGACGCTGCGTACCGCGGGGTCGTCGACCACCTTGGGCATGCCGGGGAACGCCGAGCCGAGCGGGAAATATGGGACAAACGCGATCCCGGTGGCGATGCAGTGGTCAAGCACGCCGCCGTCGTCCTGGTTCAGCAGGCTGTAGCGGTCCTGAACGCAGGTGATCTCGCTGGATACGGCCTGCACCTCGGCGAGTGGCGCGGTAGAGATGCCGACGCCGGCGATCTTGCCCTCATCGCGCAGCGCGACCATCTCACTCAGCTGATCCTCGACCGAGACCTGCTGGCTGGGCGACAGTCCGCCATACCCTTCCATCACGGCGGATGTTGACCGCACCCAGCTGCTCAACGCCGAGAGTCGCCAGGTTCTCCTCACACCGGCCCGCAGTTCCGCAGGCCGTTGGGCGGGAATCACGCCACCGCGGCCGTCGCGCAATGCGCCGACCTTGGAGACGATCACCAGATCTTCGGGATAGGGATACAGCGCTTCCCTGATCAGCTCGTTGGACACCTTCGGCCCGTAGTACTCGGCCGTGTCGATGTGATTGACCCCCGCCTCGACCGCGCGGCGCAAGACCGCGACTGCCTGCTCATGGTCTTTGGGCGGTCCCATTACGCCGGGGCCAGGGAGCTGCATTGCCCCGAACCCAACGCGCCGAACTGCCTTGCCGGAGATCTCATACGTCGCTGCCATCTCGCCTCAATCATCGTCTGCCGATGATTGACAACGTACGCGCGGCCGCACTCCCGCCCATTCCCCGGGCTTTCCTAACCTCGCGATCACGCGGCGGTGTCACCGGAAGGTCGCGATGGCCCGATCTCGCGTCGAATTAGGCTGAGGGCGCAACGCCCCGAGGAGGAGTGACAGGTGAAGGTCGTGGCGATCATCATGGCATTGGCCGTCTCGGTTGTAGGTGTCCTGCTGTTCGCCCGCGGCGTGACATCGATCGTCGGCGTCGTCAAGCTCGGCCAACCCTCCCCGGCCGAGGTGATCATCCCGGCCAGCGGTGGCGGCACATGCTCGCTGAGACCCTTGGGCACACTCGCATGCTGCAGTGGACCAAGATCGGGGCGGCTCACTGGTTCGTGTTCATTGCCTTCGGCGCGCTCTTCTTCACCTTGATCACCGCGTACGGGCAACTCTTCGATCCCCTTTTCGCACTGCCGATCATCGGGCACTGGCCGCCGTACGAGTGGGCCAGCGAGATCATCGCCTGGGCCGGCTTGATCTCGATCGTCTTCCTGATCATCGTCCGGGTGCTGCTCACCGGTCGCGGCCGAGAATCCAGATTCTTCGGCTCGCGATCTTGGCAGGGCTTCTACGTCGAGCTGACCATCCTCGGGATCGTGTTGTGCATCCTCGCGCTGCACGCCATGGAGTATCGGCTGCTCGGTGCGGAGACCTCGCGGCTGCATTTCCCGCTGACCTGGTTCCTGCTTCCGGCGGGTATCAACCCAGCGGCGCTCGAGACCGGAATCGTGATCATCGCTGCGATCAAGATCATTATCTCGATGGCCTGGTTCATCGTCATCGGGCTCAATACCACCATGGGCGTTGCCTGGCATCGATTCACCAGCTGGCCGAACATCTGGTTCAAGCGAGAATCCTCAGGGAAACCCGCGCTCGGCACGCTGCAGCCGATCATGGTCGACAGCAAACCGCTGGACTTCGCCGAGATCGAGGATCTTGACGAAGACGCCTCGCTGGGCGTCGGCAAGGTGGAGGACTTCACCTGGAAGGGATTGCTCGACTTCACATCGTGTACCGAATGTGGTCGCTGCCAGTCCCAATGCCCAGCCTGGCATACCGGCAAGCCGCTCTCGCCCAAGCTGTTGATCATGGACCTACGCGAGCACGCGTATGCCAAGGCCCCCTATCTGCAAGCGGCAGAATCCGCGCGAGCCGCGCTGCCCGAGGCGACCCGAGCGGAGGCGACTCGGCCGCTGGTGGGCCCCATCGAGATCACCGATGGCGTACCCGGAGTCATTGACCCTGACGTGCTGTGGTCGTGTACCACCTGTGGTGCCTGCGTGCAGCAGTGCCCGGTGGACATCGAGCATGTTGATCACATCCTCGACATGCGCCGCTTCGAGGTCATGATGTCCGCGGAGTTCCCGACCGAGCTCAATGGACTCTTCAAAGGCCTGGAAAGCAAGGGAAATCCATGGAACATGAGCCCGCGAGGGCGGATGGACTGGGCCAAGGATCTCCGTTTCCAGTGCCAGTCGTCGGCCAGGACGTCGAGGACCTCAGCGACGTCGAGTATCTCTTCTGGGTGGCTGCGCGGGGGCGTACGAAGATCGTGCCAAGAAGACCACGCGTGCCGTCGCGGAGCTGCTGCACATTGCGGGCGTGAGCTATGCCGTACTCGGCAACGGCGAGACATGCACCGGCGATCCCGCCCGGCGCGCCGGAAACGAGTTCGTCTATCAGCAGCTGGCCATGCAGAATGCGGAGACCTTGCAGGAGGCCAACGCGACCAAGATCGTCGTAACGTGTGCACACTGCCTGAACGCCTTGAAAAATGAGTATCCGCAGCTTGGCGTGAACTGCGAGGTAGTGCACCACACTCAGCTGCTCAATCGTTTGGTACGCGACGGCCGACTCACCCCGGTCGCACCCTCGGAAGGCTCGGTTGCCGGTCGGACGATCACCTACCATGACCCCTGCTATCTGGGGCGACATAACCAGATCTACGATCCGCCGCGTGATCTTCTTGGCTCGCTGCCGGGTGTCACGGTCGCGGAGATGCCGCGGACCCGGGAGCGCTCGTTTTGCTGCGGTGCCGGGGGCGCGCGGATGTGGATGGAGGAGCGGATCGGTACCCGGATCAACAACAACCGCACCGAGGAGGCGCTGCGTACGCTCGCGGCATCTGGACGCAATGGCCACGATGCGATTGCGACGGGATGCCCGTTCTGCCGGGTCATGTTGACCGACGGCCTGACCGAGAAGCAGGCTGCGGGGTCTGCGCCCGAGACCACCGAAGTGCTTGATGTCGCACAACTGCTCCTCGAGGCGGTCAGAGCGGGAGACATGACCGCGACTTCATGTTTTTGGGGCATGTCGGCGCCTCGCAGCAGTCGGTGCTTCGACAACCTCAGCGCGCACTTGCGTACGTGCTGCCTCGCGGCGATCGTGCCATCGACAAGCTAGACACTCAGATACAAGACGACGTCAAACTAGACGTCAGCTTGTCTTGATTTGACGTCATGGCGACGTCATAGTGGTGTCATGGATCTTTCACCGTACATCGAGTCGGTTCGAGCAGGCGTCGCAAACGCGTCATCGCTCGCCGACGAGCACACGCAACAGGTCGCGGACCGTCTCGGCACCGCGATTGAATCATCGACCCGCCTCGCTCTCATCCAGGCGCTGTCAGACGCCGCCGGGACCATTAGCGCCGACCTGGCCCCCTCGTCGGTCGAGCTGCGCATGGTCGGCCAGGACCCGGAATTCGTCGTGTCGGTCCAGACAGCCGAGACCGAGCCCACTTTGCTGCTGCCTAACGCCGAACCAGGCAGCGAGTCCACGGACCAGTCCGCGACTGCTGAAGCAGAGTGACGAGCCGGTCGCGCGCATCACACTCAGGCTTCCGCAGTCAGTCAAAGCGCGGGTGGACGAGATGGCTTCCGCTGAAGGGATTTCCACCAACGCGTGGCTGATCCGCGCGGTCATGGACGCCTTGGCCGACCGCGGCCGCCCACGACAGGACTGGCCACTGCGCAGCCAGGGGCGCCGGTCCCGCCATCGCCGGACGTGATCTTCGGCTCCGCTGGGCCGTTCGGACCGCACGGTGTCTTCAACCCGGACGGTCCAGTCGGGCCCAGCGGCGCATTCGGTGACCGCCTCAGGAAGGCCGGAGCGCGAGTGACGACGTTCCCGCGGGAACGTTCAGGGCTGGGTCCGATGAGCATCGCGAACTCCTACCAAGGCGTCAGGCACGTTGTCGTCGACAACCTCGGCAGTGGATCGATCACAGTCGAGCCGGGATCGGGAGAGGATCTTGTGGAAGCGCTCTGTCGACGCTGCCGATGAAACGTTCCTCGATCAGATACATATCCGCCATGATCATGATTGGCTGCGAATCAGCTTTCCGCACCAGGTGTTCCGGTTTACCAAGGCCGATCTACGCCTCCGCGTACCGGACGGCCTGGATTATGCGATCAAGACCGGTTCGGCCGACGATCATGATCAGCGCCGACATCGGTCGCTCCAAGATCGTCAGCGGCTCCGGTGACATCACCGTTGGCAACGCTACTGATCTTGACTGCAGCACTGGCTCCGGTGACATTTCGGTTGCTCGGGTTGCCGGCAATGGCAGCCGGCTCAACTCCGGCTCGGGTGACGTATCGATCGGCGAGGCAAACAGCTCCCTTGCCGCAAAGTCCGGCTCCGGCGACGTCGTCGTGAAGTCCCTGCGAGGCGGCAGCCTGCAGGCAAACTCCGGATCGGGTGACATCGCTGTGTCCTCGACAAGCGGCTCGGTCGATTTGCGTTCTGCCTCGGGCTCACTGACGATCGGGGTGGCCGACAACCCGCCCACCTGGCTTGACCTCAACTCGGTGTCGGGCGACATCCGGATCGGGCTGGAGTCGACCGCGCAACCCGAACCGGGTCAGCCCTCACATCACGCTGCGGCGCGCGTACCGCCTCCGGAGACATCTCGATCTACCGCGCCTAACCGCCGCTGACAGGCAACCTACGGACGCAGGTCCCCCGACCAGCTGCATCGGAGACGGCCGGTAGCAGCGTGGCGCGCCGAAACGCTAGATCTTCGTGCGGTGGAAGTTCAGGTGGGAGCGGCTCGGGGTTGGGCCGCGCTGGCCTTGATAGTGGGAGCCGTACTGGGCCGACCCGTACGGATGCTCGCGCCGCAGTCGAAAGACGGAAGAAACACAGCTGGCCGATCTTCATTCCCGGCCAGAGCTTGATCGGCAACGTCGCCACGTTCGACAACTCCAACGTCACGTGACCAGAGAATCCGGGATCGATGAAGCCTGCAGTGGCATGAGTCAGCAAGCCGAGCCGGCCAAGCGACGACTTGCCCTCGACCCGCGCCGCGATGTCGTCGGGAAGGGTCACAACCTCATAGATCGAACCCAGCGCGAACTCTCCCGGATGCAAGATGAACGGCTCATCGCCCTGCGGCTCGACAGCGCGGGTCAGCTCAGATTGATCAGCCGCAGGATCGATGTGCGGATACCGGTGGTTCTCGAAAACCCGGAAGTATCGATCGAGACGGACATCAATGCTCGACGGCTGCACCATGTCGGCGGCATAGGGTTCCAGCCCGATGCGGCCGGCATCAACCTCGGCCTTGATGTCCCGGTCCGAGAGCAACATGGCGGGACACTACCGCGGTATGCAGCCGTTAGCTGCCGCGCGTGATTTCCAGCCAGTGATCGCCGATAGAGACGATCGCGCCTTCCCCGACCCGGACCATCTCGCCGGCCTTGCAGCGCGCCGACATGCCGTTAGTCGTGGACACGGTCGAGCCATTCGTCGATCCGCGGTCGACGACGTAAACCCCGCCGGCATCTACACCGACTGCCAGATGGGACTTGGAGACCGTCCGAGTCTCGTCGGCGATCTTGATCAGCTGTGCATCCTCTTCACCGGCCTTCGGTTGCGGGTTGCGACCCAGCAGGACCAATCCATCTAGTGCGATCCGCCGCCCGTCGTCCAGCAGAATCGACCATTCCTGGACATAGGGAGAACGAGAGGCAACAGCGGTCTGGTCGGAGAAATCACCCGCGGGCTGGGCCGGCATTGCCTCGTACGAGGGCGAAGCAACCGACGGACGACCGTTGGGCGGCTGAGGGCTCTGGACCTGGGGCATCGGACTCCCCTGCTGGTCGGGCGCATAGAGTTCGCCGCCGGCGTCGGGCGAACCGTATTGCTGCGGCTGCCCGTACGGCGCGCCAGGGTAGGGAGTTGCGTACGCGTTGCCTCCGTAGGGTCCGGCCTGTCCACCCTGGGGCACCGCGGCAGCGCCGGCGTACGGTCCTCCAGGTCCCGCCGGATATCCGGGCGGTGCAGGTAATTGGCCAGGCGGGGGAGCCATCGGACCGGGTGGCATTGGACTGCCAGAAGAGCCGTAGCTCTCCGGCGGCCCATAGCTTGGCGACATCGCCGCGCGAGCGCCGTTCGGCTGCGGCTGCTGAGATCCATTGCTCACCTGCGCCGACGGGTCCCTGCTGTGCGGGAACTGCCGCCCGAGCCGGTTGCACCGGCGGGGCCAGCACCCGCTCGCTGATCATCACTGCGGTGGCGGCGAGGTCGTGCCAGCCCTGCTTACGCGGATTGCCTGAGCTCCACGATCAACATGATCAACAAGCCGATACCCGTGATGTACAGCGCCCAGAACACCAAGCCCCGAACAAAGACCCGGCCTCCGCCGATCGGCCGGCCGTCAAGAAATCCGACCAGCTGCAGTTTCATCGCCCGCAGACCCGGACTCGCTGCGCGGGCGGCGAGCAGCGTACCAGACCAAGATGATCCAGCCAACAATCGACAGCCGAGCCGATGATCGCGACCGTCATCTGGAGCGCACCAGTCATCGTCGGGAGAAGGAACAACAGGGCGACGCTGACGACGACGGGAACCGACATATTGATGAGAAACGCCACGAACCGCCTGCCGAGCGGGCCTACCTCCACCCCAGGCGGCAGGCCTGTCTCGCGGTTCGGGCGACCCTGCGCGGGCGATTCCATGACAAGCTCCTCGTCGTTCGTGACTGGTTCGCAGGAGAGACGCTACTGCGGAAAGTCAATCAATACAGACACTCCGTCACCGAGCTCCATGACGGTGCCCACTGGCACCGGGACTGGCTCGCCCGCAGCGAGCTGCTGACCATCGCCACCCCGGGTGGTACCAGGATCGTTCCGTTCGTGGAGTTCAGATCGGTAACAACAATCTGCCAGTCGTCTGGAACCACCTCCAGATGCGTCCGGCTGATGTCGTGGTTCGGACTAGGGGACGGTCATCAGCCGGGGCGTCCGGCTGCGCGATCGATCGCCTGAGGGCGCTCGGCCAATGAGGACCGGCCGATCGACCTCGGCGCTGCTCCCGTTCGAGGCACGAAGAACGGCCAGGACCGGAGGTCCCACCAGCTGTGGCCCTTGAGTACCGACAGGGCTGCCACAAACGCGGCAGCTGGTTGAGTTTGGCGGGCTGGCGTGTCCGTTCGGGGCACAGCACGGCAAGGATCGCCGACTCCGGGGACAGGCGTCGGCGGTTCGGCGCTCTGCGCCGAGAGGCGGCGGCACTCCGCCAGCACGATCGTCTGCCAGATTGAGCGCAACTGCAGACTCCAGCTTCTGCGGTGCAGCAACATCAGGCTCAGTGTCAGAGTCGGCCGCGGAAGTGTCCGTGTAGTGTCAGGCGCGGGCTCATCGAACGGTGACTGCATGAGTTCGGTCTCTGCATTCGCCAGTGCCGCGATCTCGTCCGCTGGCAGCTCGGCGGTCTGGCCGAGCGGCGCATCGGCATTCGAAACTGCTTCGTCGGCCTGGGCCTCGGGCTGCCGCTGTGCCGGCTCAGCGGAGCGTACGGCGACCACCTCTGGCAGCGGCTCGGTGGTTATCTCGGATCGGTCGCCAGAGACATCAGTCGGTCTCGATTGTCCCTGGGAGAGCTGACCCGTGCCTGCTCTGAGGCATCAAGGACCACTGATGAAGCACGTACGGCCCCAATGACAAGCGGCAGCTCGAGCAGGGTGGCATCTCCATCGTGTGGAACGACCACCCGGATGTGCTCGACGCCGGCCAGTCCGACCTCACTCCAGGTTTGGATGCCCTTCCCATCGGCCACGACCTTGCCGGTGGCGAGATCGATGACCGACACCTCGCCCCGCACCAGGGAACGCATCCCGTCTTCGGTCCAGAAGAACGCACCGAAGCTCGGTAGTTCATCAAGGTTGAACTTCGCCAACCTCGAAGCGAGGTCAACAATCGAGCTCGAGGCGACCACCTCGTCCCACAGCGTGTTGATCAACGCGGCCCGTTCGTGGGTCGGCGGCTCGAGCAGCACCAGGGAGGTCGGCCCGGAGAGCACGACCCATTCCCCTGGTGTGTACGTAGCGCGCCACCGCCCGAGCGCCGTAGACATCGATCCTCCCCAGGCCCCTCGATCCTCCAGGGCTCCCGCGCCATTCTTCCCTGGCCAGGGTCTTCAGCGGAAGCCAGGGGCGGGCGATCAAACGATTCCCCTGGTCAGGGGCACAAGGGGCTGCCCGAAGCGCTCGCCCGCCGTATAGTTTGTGTCGTGCTCGCCGAATCCCGGACCTGGGTGATTGCGACGAGGCGCCACGCCACCGCTCGTCGCACGACGATCGCTGACGTCGCGCGAGAAGCCGGCGTGAACAAGGGTACGGTCTCACGTGCGCTCCGCGGCATCCCCGGTGTCGGCCCGACGACCAGGGAGCGGATCATCGAGACGGCTGATCGGCTGGATTTCTCGGCGTCGCATCTGGCCACGGCCCTCGCTAGCGGGCAGTCCCGCACCATCGGCATCGTCCTCCCGACGCTGCGCTCTTGGTATTTCAGCGAGTTCGCCTCCGGCGCCAGCGAGATCCTCAGTCCGGCGGGATTCCGGGTGGAGTTGATCAACCTCGATGTCGACTCGGACTTCCTGGAAGTTGATTCGCCTCAGTTCCGCAAGCTGTTCCGCGAGCTTGGTGCCGGACGAGGCCGAGACGCCCTCCTGTTTGCCGGCACGATCTCGACAGAACGGACCGAGGAGGCCACCGACTCGGCTCGAGTACCGGTCCTAGCCTCCGGCTCGCCGTTGACCAGCGTGCCGGGGATCTTCGTCGATAACCGGGCGGGCGGGCGGCTTGTCGCTCCAACACCTGCTCGGGCTCGGCCATCGCGATATCGCCATCTTTGACGGACGAATGTCAGGCAAGTACGACTATCACGTCTGGGATCAGCGGAGCGACGGGTTGCGCGACACCGTACGCCAAGCCGGGTTCTACGTCGACAGTCGCAACATTGTTCGACCAGGGGGACTGCCACGCCCGAGACGGCGAGCATGCAATGAACGAGCTTCTCGCAAGTGGCCGCAGGCTGCCGACGGCGATCTACTGCCACACCGACGAGATGGCGTTCGGCGCCATGGCTGCGCTGCGAGCGGCGGGACTCCGCTGTCCCGACGATCTTTCCATTGCAGGCTTCGACGGCCATCCGATGTCACGCTGGTGGGGTCTGACCACGGTGAGCCAGCACGCGTACGAGCAAGGTGTACGCGCCGCACACGCGATGATCACGCGCGCTTGCTCCAGATGGGCACGACGGGAATGGTTCCAGGAGAAGCCTGCAGAGTTGCGGGTTGAGCTGATTGTGCGCGTCACGACCGGCCCGGTCCCCAACGCTGCTTGATCGTCAGCCTCTTCTTTTGGCTGCTCACTCTTTGAGTTTCGAAATCTACATGGATGGTTGGGAGGATGGCGGTTGCCGAACGTCCCAGGCCTTCCTGACTCTTACGTTCACTGACCTGAGCTGTCTTGCGGCTACGATCTGTCGGTTGGCCTGGGGCGTTCGGTGAGGCTCGAGTCCTCACCAGACGGTTGTGACCTTAGGGAAGCCTGCTTCCACTAGACCATCTCTGTCTTGTCCGTCCGACTTGGTGAGCCTCGAGCCGACCCTTATCTCGTTCTCATTTGAGGAGGGCCGACATGGCCAGCATGACACTTCGATTGCGACAGGTCAACCCGATCGGGGTGCTGTTTGGTGGGATCGACACTCACAAAGACATCCATGTGGCGGCGCTGCTGGATGGCACCGGCAGGTGGATTGGGCACGGCAGCGTTTCCGACCACTCGGGCCGGTTACCGGCAGCTGCTGGGCTGGATGCGACACTGCTGGGATCGGTGGCCCGGGTCGGGGTGGAGGGCACTGGCAGCTACGGCGCCGGGATCTGCCGGCGGCTGACCGCGGCCGGTGATGGAGGTGGTGGAGGTGAACCGGCCGGACCGCAGCCAGCGGCGACGCCGCGGCAAATCCGACACCTTGGATGCCGCCGCTGCCGCCAGAAGCGGCCCGTAGCGGGCAACGGCATCAGCCATTCCGAAGTCCAGCAGATGGTCAGGTGGAAGTCGGTGCGGGTGCTGCGGCTGGCTCGGAGCCTCGGCGGTCAAGGCCCGCACCAAAGCCATTGCAGGTGCTGCAGCAGCTGATCGTGACCGCGCCGGAGCGGTTGCGTGATCAGTCTGCGAGCTGTACTCAAGATGACGCTGATCGCGCAGCTGCGCCGGCCTGGCGACCCGACAGCACACGATGCCGCCGATCCGGTCGGTGGCGGCGCGGATCGCGCTGAAGACGCTGGCCCGCCGCTACCTGCAGCTGGCCGAGGAGATCCACCGAGCTGGACTGGGTTGCTGGACGGCCTTGGTCGCCGACCTGGCCGCGCAGCTGATCGCCGTTTCCGGGATCGGCACCGAGACCGCCGGCCAGATTCCTGGTCACCGCCGGGCGACAATCCCGACCGGATGCAACAGCGAGGCCGGCCTTCGCCATGTTGTGCGGGGTGGCGCCGCTGCCCGCCTCCTCCGGCCACACCCAGCGGCACCGGCTGAACCGGGGCGGGGACCGGCAAGCCAACCGGGCCCTCCATGTCATCGCCAGCGACCCGGAAACGCTAGCGATCCCCGCACCCAGGCCTATCTGGAGAAGAAGACCGCTGAAGAACCACAGCCGACGCGAAGCCACCCGCTGCCTGAAACGGCTCATCGCCCGTGAGGTCTACTACCTGCTCAACCCCCGACCTCACACCCCACCGGCTCCTCCATCCGACGCCAGCCAGCCGGCGCGCAGACGCGGTCAAGGTGGAGCCCCCACGCGCGGAACGACCTTGACCGCGCCGAGCACCGGCACACCATCAACGATGGAGGAACCGGCACCTTTGACAAACAGGGAAGCATCGTAGATTTCGGTCGGTCTGCACACATTGCTGCCTATGCAGACCGTAGGCAACCTGTGCAGACCTTCCCGTGCGTCGGGCCGCAACCCGGTCGAAGCTTGATCCGCAGCAATCACACGACCGCGGCGCGTACGGACAACACGTCCGGCAGGTGCGCTGCGATCTGATTCCAGTTGGCGCCGTCATCGGTGCTCACGAGAAACTGAGCCGTCACGGGCACCGACGTAGAGACCCATTTGTTCGGCATTGTCAGCGGTCATGGCATCGCGCAGCACGGAGGCGAAGAATCGATCCGGCAGGCCAGATTCAGACGGCGTCCAGGTCTCACCCGCGTCCTCTGAGCGCCAGACGCGCGCCTCGCCCTCCGGCGGGAAGCGGTTGATGTCTGCGGTCAGCGGAAAGACGAACACCGTCTCCGGCTGCCGCGGATGAACAACGATCGGAAATCCGAAATCACTCGGCAGACCGTCGGCGATGGATGTCCACTGATCGCCGGCGTTGTCGGAGCGGTAGACCCCACCATGGTTCTGCGCGAAGATCCGCTGCGGCGCAGCAGGATGGGCAGCGATCTTGTGCACACACTGCCCAAACTCGGGCCAGGGGTCGGGCGCGTGGGCAGCCATGATGCCAACATTGGCCGGATTCCACGTCTCGCCCCGGTCGTAGGTCCGGTAGACCCCACCGGTCGACATGCGCAACCGTGACGTGGGCTTCATCGACTGGATCAGGCAGCACCGTATGGATCGCCTGGCCGCCGCCTCCCGGTTGCCACTTCTCGCGATGCGGGTGGTCCCACAGCGACCGGATGAGGCTGAAGGACTCACCCCGATCGGTGGAACGGAACAGCGCGGAGGGCTCGGTGCCGGCGTAGATCACATCAGGATCGTTGGCCCAGCGGGCTGGATTTGCCAAACGCGCTCGACGCTGCTGCCGAGCTCTTGGGGAAAACGTACGGGGGCGGCTTGAGTCTCGGTCCAGGTCGCGCCCGCGGTCGTCGGAGTAGTAAACGCCTGGACCCCAGTGCTCGCTGGTACCACCGACCAGAAGCCTCGGCTCTGCGCCGCGGTTGTCGATGCAGGTCCCGTATACGGCCTCCATGAGAAACGCCGGCTCCGACCATTCCCAGTCCTGACGTTCTTCGTCGGAGCGGCCAACCCACAGGCCCTTCTTGGTGCCGACAAGGATGATTGCTTCCACTCATTCCGATCTCCCCGGGATGCAATCTGCTCATTCTCAAGGTCTATGTCGACCCGCGCGTTCGGGTCAAGCTCGCCACCACATGAGGGCTGACCGGAGGCCCGCTGGCTTTAGACAGCCTCAGGGCGATGCGTCACGCCCTAGCTGAGCGCCGCGGCACTGAACGAGACCCGAAACGCCTGCACCAGATGGCGACGCTCGCGAACCTGTCCAGATCGGTGTCGGTCGGAATCACGGCTCAGGAACTCGCAACCACACGGTGGTGTCGCTGGGGCAGCCGGCCGCTGATCGAGTTGAGCGCTGCTCAGCAGCACGTCGCCGACCGGAAGCGGGACGGACCCGGCGCCGAAGTTGGTCAGGCACACCGTACGCCGCCGGGGCGCACGAAGTGCAGCACCGACGGTTCCGACTCGACCCAGCTGAAGTCGCTGGCATTCAGCAGGTTGCGACGGAGTTCGAGGGCCCGACGATAGAGATTGAGCGTAGAGTCCGGATCGGCCTCCTGGGCGCTCACCGCGTACGCCCCAAACCACTCCGGCTGAGGCAGAGTGCCCGACCTGCGAACCGAACCCGTACGAGGGTCCGTCCAGGTCCACGGCAGCGGCACCCGACACCCGTCGCGGCCCTTCTCCGTGGTCGAGCGGCTCGCCATCGGATCCTCCAGAACTTCCCGCGGCAAGTCGGCCACCTCGTGAAGTCCGAGCTCCTCGCCCTGGTAGAGGTAGGTCGAGCCGGGCAACGCCAGCAAGATCATGATCGCCGCGCGCGCTCGCCGCTCGCCCAGCGCCCGGATCAAGCTGCGGCGCGACACCGTCGGTCAGTAGCCACTCCCGGGCGATCTGTTGGGCTGGACGCTCGTCTCGCAACGGCAGCCCGTATCGGGTGGCGACTCGTGGTGAGTCGTGGCAACCAAGCAGCCAGCTGGTCGTTGAGCCGCTTTTGATCATGTCGTCCAGTCCGGCGTTGATCACACTGCGGTAACTCCTCGAGCCGCCAGTCGGCGTCCTGCATAGCGAAGTTGAATGCGTGCCCGAGACTGTCGGGAGACGCGTAACGTGCTCGCCTCGCCGGATGCACCGAGGCCTCGGCGACCGCGTACCGAGGCGGGTCGTAGGAGTTGAGGATCCGCCGCCAGTCCGCGTAGATCTCGTGTACGTCGTCGCGATCCCAGAGCGGGTGCGAGCCATCCAGCCCGGATGATGTCAGCGATGTCGCCCCACGGCGGATACGGCTCGGACATGTTCTTGCGGAGGCCGTGGGCGACATCGATCCGGAATCCGTCGACCCCGCGATCCGCCCAAAAGCGCACCGTGTGCCGGAAATCTTGCCGCACATCCTCGCTCTCCCAGTTGAGATCGGGCTGCTCTGGTGGAGAAACAGTGGAAGTACCACTGACCATCACCGGACGGCTGCCCACGCCGATCCACCGAACAGCGATTCCCAGTCGTTGGGCGGTCGCTCGCCACCTGAACCCAGCCCGTCGCGGAAGATATAGCGCTCGCGTTCGGAGGCGCCCCGACCGGCCGCAAGTGCTTGCACGAAACCAGGCATGCCGATTGGAGGTGTGATTGGGCACGATGTCGACGATCACCTTGATGTCAGCGGCATGCAATGCGGTGACCATCGCATCGAAGTCGTCCAAGGTGCCGAGCCGCGGATCGACATCCCGATGATCATCAACGTCGTAGCCGCCGTCGGCGAGCGCGGATGGATAAGAAAGGGCTCCAGCCATACCGCGTCCACACCGAGCGACCGCAGGTAGGGAACCCGCGAAGTGATGCCGGGCAGGTCACCGATTCCGTCACCGTCGCCGTCGGCGAAGCCTGCGTGGATAGATCTGGTAGACCACCGCCGTACGCCACATATCCGCGACGACCGCGCTACACGCTGCGTTGATCTTGATCGATCATGCTTGTCACCCGACGAGTGCCGCATCCGGAGCCCATCTCCAATGTGTTTCTCCACGACATGGCGACAGACATGCAGATCTTCGAGGCTGGAGCACGTCGGCAGACGGTTTGGCATCTTGAGCCGTTGGCCGTCCGGCACGACGATTCCCTGACACCCGCGAGCTGTCTCAGGACGGTTAGCGGACCTTCGCTGGTTAGCGATAGCCACCTCGAGGTTGTGCCTCAACCGGGCAGTGCGCGAGGATCGGAAGCAACGCAAACCCATCTCTGTGAGCTACCCGAGGAGGCACTTCATGACCGAATCCGCCACCGTCAACGCAGCCGAGAGAGGCGCCAGCCAGCCCGTGGGGTCCAAGCTCACCGGTAGGGTGGCGCTGGTCACCGGCGGCACGCGGGGAATCGGCGCCGCCATATCGGAAGACCTCGCATCGAAAGGTGCGGCGATCGCGGCGGGATTCAGCGGCGATGTCGAGCGCGCCGCTCAGTTCGCGCAGGACTTTGCCAGCCGATTACTCCGCTAGCTGTCAGCACCCATCGCGGCAACGTAGCTTCACCTGACGACTGCCGCCGGGTCGTCAACGAGGTCCTCGAGGAGCACGGGCGGCTCGACATCTTGATCAACAACGCCGGCATCACGATCGACAAGACGATCCTAAGCTGACCGACGACGACTGGCACAAGGTCTTGAACGTCAACCTCTCGGGCGCGTTCTTCTTGTCGCAGGCGGTTCTCGGACACATGGTCGAGCGAGGCAGCGGTCGGATCATCAACGTCAGCTCGATCATCGGCGAAATGGGCAACATCGGTCAGGCAAACTACGCGGCGCTCCAAGTCGGGTCTTTCGGGCTCACCAAGACCTTCGCTCCGCGAAGCCGCGTTCCTGCTCGAACGATCGGGCAAGCTCACCGACGACACCGTCGGCATCACCGTCAACTACCGTCACTCCGGGCTACACCTGGACCGAAGATGGTTGCAGCCGTCCCGGAAGAAGGTGCTCGATAAGCTCAGGAGCCAGATTCCGCTGACGTCGCTTCGGGCGTCCCGAGGAGGTTGCTCGGGTCGGTAGGATTCCTCGCCGCCGACGAGTCGTCCTACATCACCGGTCAGGTGTGGGGCGTCCAACGGCGGCATGGATATGTAGAGGCGCTTGGGCGCATCCAATCAGAACCCTTCGATCGGGTTGCTGAAACCTAGTCCCACGTAGGTTTCGTACGGTTTGCACGGGGTTTGCAACGTATGCAGACCGGCAGCACCGGGCAAAGCACGACGGGCGCTGCGCAACGCCATAAGTCCGTTGGCCGTAGGGCCGCATTTTTAGAGATCAGAATTAATCGCATTCGTGTTCTAATAGATGTGTGAGGTTTGAGGCGCGACACATCGGCAGCGGACGGTGGGGCGTCCACGACGGGGGCGTGATGGGCTGGCGCGCTGTCGATCTTGGAGAAGACGAGGCCAGCCAGATGGCCATGGACATGGATGTCGTCTACAACCAGTACGGACAGCGAGCGCCCGACGAACGGCGCGAGGTCCGGCCACCCGTCGAGGTCGAGATCAGGCTGACGTGGGCGGCCTGAGGAAGCCTTGACTATTGGGTACGCGAGCGCGCGGAATGGTGGGGGCGAGTACGCGGGCCCGATGGACGGCAGGTGTGGATCAAAGCCAAGGATCCGAGGCGCAGCCCCGAAACGAGCTGAGCGCGCCGCCTGGTGAATCGCCCTTCCGACAAGCTCAGGCGCAGTCCACAAGCTCAGGGCGCATAGTCCACAAGCTCAGGGCGCATAGTCCACAAGCTGAGGGCGCACAGTCGACAGGCCCAGCGCGGCATCGACGAGCTTGACGGGGCGGGGCAGGATCGACAAGCTCATAGCCATGATCTAAAGCACTGGCGCGCAGTTGATCACAAGAGTCGCTCTTGCGTCGTGGTTGCGGCAAGGAGATGGCGGGCTCGGCGTCCAAGATCGTTCAGGTCGACCTGTCCCGCCCCGGCTGCGCCGGCCAGCCGCGAGGCTAGGCTCAAGCGCCGCGTCGAGCAGCGGCGCATCGTTCGCAGCCTCCTGACCCATGTCACGCAGAATTGTCACCTCGGTCCGCGCCGCGATGACCGGATCCGCAATTCCTCGATCCAGACCTCTGGTCCGGTGACCGTCGCCTCGTTCCTCCCCGACCAACGGCTCCAGCGCAAAGATCCGGTCTGATCGCGCGAACTTGCCGAAGCCCAGCGAGATCCATCCTGGGTTCTGACACCACGATCCGATCATGTCAGCCCTTGTCACGCTGTGTCACTCGCGACGTCAAACCGCTGCCAAACACCGAGGCCGAGTTGAGCGAGCTGAGCGATCGAGCCCGCGATCGAGCCTGTTATCCGTGCCGACGTTTCCTGGAAGCGTCACGAACGATCTCGAAATCAGTTAATGTGATCGCGTTTCTGATCACTGCAATCTGCGGTCGTCCAGTACGACACGCCGATCCTTCGGGGACTCTCAGCCGTCTCCAGGCGTTCTGCATGATCAACAGTGATCACATCAGTCACATGCATCACTCCATCACCATTGAGCAGGAGTCGACATGAGCTTTGCCGCGGGGCCCAAAGCTGACAGCCGGGTCGGCCAGTGGACTCAAGTAAGCGTCGGGGTGTCAAATATCTGCGTCTGCCGCTGCACACACGATGGCTGGACGAGACAGATGATCTCGCGCTGGCACTGAAGGAGCACCTCCAGCTGGCATGACGCCCTGGCGACACCGTCGGAATCAGCGAGAAGGTCGCCATCCTGCTTACCGGCCGGACCGTGGATCATCGACACCGTGCAACCTGGACGGTTGACTCGATTCCTGTCGGCCCATGTCAAGCCACGCACCGATTCGAAGGGGCTGGCGGTCCCGGAGAAGATGGAGTACGTGCTCCGTACCGTCGGCTTGCAGGCGGATCATCACCGCGGCAATCGGCAGTGCCGTCACTCGCCCGTTCGGCATGCACGGAATCTTTCCTATCGGCTGGCCGGATCCGTAGTTCCGGATGTCGATGGAGGGCGGCCGCCGTACGAGAATGCTGCTCTCCCTCCCTTCGATACCAAGGTCGCGCAGAACATCTGTGCCGACCTCGAGCGGGCGCTGGACATCGGGGTCAGGCATTGTCGACTCTCAATGACTATGGCGGCTCCATCCGAGCGGTAATCTCCGCGATCCCTTTCTCAGGAGACACTCTTGGCGGTGCTCAGTGACAACCCGCTACGCCAGCGCGCTCACCAGCACGCCATTCGTCCTCGTTCGGCCCGCCTGACGGACGCTCAACCTGCCTGATCGAAGCCTGATCGAAGCCTTGATCAAGGCCGAAGCATTCATCGTCGGCGCCGCACGACGACGTCGATTGCCTCGCCGAGTAACAACCGCTCCGGAGCGCGCAGCGTGCAAGCTCCCGATGAAGACTGCGCAGCAGGGTCAGCCCGACCGCTGCCACCAACAACGCCTCGTTGATCAGCCCTGAACTCCAGCACGGGACCGAGCAGGTAGTAGACAATTCCACCTGCAGCGGTTCCGGCAGCGGCTGCAGCCGCCGTACGGCCCACCATCAAAGGCAACGACCGGAGATCAACAGCGTTGTGGCGCCGACCCAGCAACCAGGTGTTTGCCACCGCAGCAAACAGCACTGACAGCGAAGTCGAGGCCGCAATCCCGGCAATCCCGAAGGTCAGTCCGAGGGTGAAATCTCCCCACCACATTGATGGACATGGCCATGATGAATCACCGTCACCGGCCGTCGCGAGTCGCCCAGCGCGTAATGAGGCGCGCACCACCATCTCCCGCCACCCGAGCGCCAGCAGGGCGCGGTGCGTACCAGAGCATTGCGGTCGCCGTGCGCTGGGTATCGCTGGGCGTGAAGCTGCCATGCTCGAAGAGCAACGCCACCAGAGGGACCGAACAGACCATCAGAAAGCCCCACACGGGCATCAGCACAGCGGCGACCGTTGACAAGCCTCTACCCACCAGCCGGCGCATCTTCCTCGAGGTCGCGGCTGCCCGCGGCTGCGCCGAATGCTGGATACAGCGCGGTCAGCAGCGACGCGACGAGCAAGGTCTGGCCGAGGCGAGATGATCCGCCAGCGCATAGCTCAATGCCGAGATGGTTCCTCCCCCACCATCGAGCCGACCGCCCGATCAACCATGGTGTTGGCGCTTGCCGAGAGCGCTGCCGACTAGCAGGGGCGGAATCAATTTGGCGATCGATCTGAAGCCCGGATCCTTGAGGTCCCACGACGCGCGCAAACGAAGCCCAAGCGCACGAATCGGCACGAACTGACACAGCAACCGAGCGGCGGAGCCTACGACGAAGCCGACGGCGAGCGCGTGTAGACGCCGTACCGGGGGCCAAACAGCGACCGCCGCCACGATCATGATCAGGTTGAACGGAACTCCCTGCATCGCCGACCAGAAGAACCGCCGGTGTGCCTCCGCCGCAGCGGCGAGCAGGTTCGTACCGGATATCAGGACGGTCGCAATCAGCACGATGCGGGTGAGCGAAGCTGCCAACTCGGCCTGTGCACCTTTGAAGCCCGGCGCCAGCACGGTGACGACCGAACGTGGCAGCCAACGCCATGATGAGCAGAACCGAGTCCGAGGACGAGCAGCGTCACCGTCAGCACCGACGGACAGCGTGGGCCGCCTCTTCGAGGCGTGGTCGGCGCCGTCCACCCTCTGCGCTGTTCTGCGCGGCGAGCACTGGCACGGTCGCCTCTGGCCATGCGCGCCAGCCACGAGGGCCAGCACCAAATTCATCAGGCCCTGGGCCACCAGGTAGGCATCAAGCTCGCCGCCAGCGCCGAAGACGCCCGCAATCACGACGTCGCGGACGAAGCCAAGAAGCGCCGATACCGTGGTGAGAACGGTCACGAGAGCAGCCGCTTGGGCAATCCCCTGACCGTGCCTTCACGTCTAGCAACATAATGCAGCTTGCTCGGTTCTACGGGCCGCGAACACTGGCTGGGAGGGGCGGCTCCTCGGAGAATGTGGCCACATACGACACAAATCGGCGAATCTGATGGCGTTCGTGGCCACTCTTCGCCCCAAGTCAGCCGCTCTTCCAACTCCATCAAGACGGGCTCTTGACGGCGTCCGCGTCATCGCCTCGGCATCTGACGGAAAGCCGAACAAGATGCCAAGAACAGCGCCAGGTAGCAGCTGGTTCATCCACTCCGGCGTATTCAGCCGGAAAGACTCCCATCAAGCTGGCGCTGCGCCAGGTCTCACCGGGTCGGACCCTTCTCGAGCACGACATGATCGACACCACGAACGGCGAGCGCGGCACTCCATGGCAGGCCAACCGGCCCAGCGCCGACGACCGCACAGTCCAACACTGGCTGACGCGCTACGGTGCTAGCTGCGGATGTCGTCGTCCTCGACGTACGCCACGGTCTCCCTGTTCGGCCAGATCCGCTTCATCGACCTCGCGCATGCCCCGGCCTGAGTACGCAGGCTGCGCCTCCTCGCCCTCGTAGCCTCCGGCTAGCGGGTCGGCCTCGAGTTCCTGTTCGGCCCAATCGGCCTCAGGTACATCTGTGGGCGGAGTGTTAGGACTTGAGAGGGTCATGGGGCTCCTTGACTGTGTCAGCATTTGTCGATCAAGGTCTGATCCTCACTTTAGCCCCGCGAAAATAATCCAATTGCGCAGCCCAGGGATTGACTCCATACTCTTGATCAAGAAGCGTTTCATACAGACACGACGAGTTCGCTCAACAGAGAGGGGTGCTCACCTTGCACATGATCATGATGATTCCGAAAACGGAGACTGGCCGTGCGTACGCCGGCTGGTTGAGCACCATCCCCTGACCGCGCCGCGTAACCTGCAGCTCTTCCAGTTCGAGCATCCTCGCCGCTCAAGCGCTGATTGCTGTGCGCTCACTGACGCGCCTGCCGTGCGCATCTGGAGCAGTGACCCTGCCGCTCGTCAGACGACCGCTGCCGGTCGTCCGGTCGACTGCGCCCACATCACAGCCGCCAAGGAGCAACAACCATGTTCGAAGACAAACGACGCCGCCAACAACAGATCAACCGTGAGAAGGCGGAGTGCAGTACGCGCTCATCGTGGCGATGATCACGCGGAACGCCGCGGCCGCGCAGCGGGTACGCCAGCAGCAGCGTGTTAATCAACGAGCCAAGGCTGCCTCTCGCAAGGCCGCGTAGAACCGCCGCAATTCGAGCTGAGCTGAGCCTGTCGAAGCGCAGGAGTCCGCCCTTCGACAGGCTCAGGGCGCAAGAGCTGAGGCTCAGGGCGCATGAGGGCGCATCAGCGACGGCGGCGAGCTGTCCCGAAGATGCTGCGTACGATTCCGTTCCGGCCGTCCGCGCAAACTGCTTGAACGCACTGGAGCTCGTGATCTGCTCCACCACTGATTTCTCCCGGGTTGCGAGCCTACGCGGCTGCGTCCGAGCTGACGCCCGCGCCTCACGCCTCGGCCTGAGCCTCAGCTCGCGCCCGCTCCTTTTCCGCCGCAGCCTGCCGCCGCCCGCAGCCTCCTCTCCAGACGCTCTGCGCTCCGCCGCCTCGGCGCCCGCCTGCAACTCGCGGGCAAGTTTCTCGTACGCGGAGTCCCGATCGAGCGGCTGGGCCGTACTTGGCCATCAACGCAGACGCAGCAATCCCCGGCCGCAACACCTCATCCGGAGTCGGCGCCATGAGCGACTCCGGCGCCCGCATGCGCAGTCCAGGCGACCGGAGTCGGTGCACCCGTCCGGATCCATCACCGTGACGATCGCCTCGCCGATGCCCGAGCTGTTGTGAGCGTCTCGGCGAGGTCGTAGTGCGACTTGGGGAACGTGGCGACGGTCTGCTTGAGCGCCTTGGCGTCGTTCGGCGTATGCGCGCGCAGCTGGTGCTGCACCCGCGATCCCAGCTGGCGCCAGTACGTCGTCGGGCACGTCTTTCGGGCTCTGGGTGACGAAGAAGATGCCGACGCCCTTGGAGCGGATCAACCGCACGGTCTGGGCGATCGGCGTCCAGGAAGGCCTTGGACGCGTCGTCGAACAGCAGGTGCGCCTCGTCGAAGAAGAAGACCAGCTTGGGCTTGTCGATGTCGCCGACCTCGGGCAGGTCGTGGAACAGGTCGGCGAGCAGCCACATCAGGAACGTCGAGAAGAGCTGCCGGCCGGTCGACCAGATTCGGCAGCTCGAGCAGCGAGATCACGCCGCGGCCATCCGCGCGTCGACCCGCAGCAGGTCGGCGGTCGTCGAACTCGGGCTCGCCGAAGAACTCCTCAGCGCCCTGGTCTGCGAAGCTGATCAGAGCTGCGCAGGATCACCCCGGCGGTCGAGGCGCTGAGGCCGCCGATGTCCTTCAGCTCGGCCTTGCCCTCGTCGCTGGTGAGATAGGTGAGCACGGCCCGCAGGTCCTTGAGGTCGAGCAGCGGCAGCCCGGCCTGGTCGGCGTAGTGGAACACCAGGCCGAGCGATGACTCCTGCGTCTCGTTGAGTCCGAGCACCTTCGACAGCAGCACCGGGCCGAACGAGCGTCATGGTTGCCGCGCAGCGGCACGCCGGTGCCTTGGCCGCCGAGGGCGAAGAACTCGGTCGGGCACGCGTTCGGCCGCCAGTCCTGGCCGATCTTCGGTACGCGCCGACAGACTTGTCGTTCGGCGCCCGGGCAGCGCGATGCCCGGACAGGTCGCCCTTGATGTCGGCCGCGAAGACCGGCACGCCGGCAGCCGAGAGCTGCTCGGCCATCACCTGCAGCGTCTTGGTCTTGCCGGTGCCGGTGGCGCCCGGCGACGAGCCCGTGCCGGTTCAGCATGCTCAATGGGATGCGGACAACCGCTGCTGGGACCGGCGTGTCGCTCTCCATCAGCACGCCGAGGTCGACAGCTGGCTCGTCGAAGGTGTAGCCGGCAACGATTCGTTGCACGTCTTCGGAGAGCTGATCGGCGCCGGCGCTCGGTCATGGGCCAAATCGTAACGACGCACCATGGAGTTGCCTGAAGAAACTTGACTAGAGTGTCACAGTGATTTTCAAGCTGCGTCGGGGACGTACGCCCGTACCCAGATCATGGTTACGTCCAAAAGCGTGGGCGGCCATCGCCCCGCACCAGGTGCGCTTGGATCAGCTCGTCACCACAAAGCGGACGTTGGACCTGGAAGCGCTTCTGGAGGAAGACTCCACCTTCTACGGCGATTTGTTTGCCCACGTGGTGGCCTGGCGCGGAGAGCTCTACCTCGAGGACGGCTTGCATCGCGCACTACGTGCGGCGCTCCAGCAGCGGCAGACCATGCATGCACGAGTGCTTGACCTGAAGTAGCGCCGAACTCCAGGTAGGCTCTCACGGCACGAGGGTAAGTCGGGCACGGAGAGAGCTCGGGGAACTCACGCATCGGGGCCGCTGCGGAGGTAAAGGAGTTCGACGTTGATCGGTCGGATCTTCCGAGTGGTTCGGACCCCGGTCACGCTCCTGATTTTGTTCGGTGTGCTGTTGTACGGAGCATGGTGGGGCTACAACAACATCCTCAAGCCGATACCGTCGTTGCCACCCGAGCCCTGCGTCGACCAGAGCGTGGCTAAAGGTCAGCTGAAGAGCTAGCCAGGTTGTGGTACGGGTCTACAACGGGGGCGACCGGAAGGGCCTGGCGGCCGATGTCGGCCGGTCGTTGTGAGGCAAAGGATTCCGAGTCACGCTGACGACCAACACCGGTAGAAAGATTCAAAAGACCGTCATCGTCGGCGCGGACGCGAACAATCCAGAAGTGAAGTTCGTCAAGACCTTCTTCAAGGAGTCGGATCGTACGCCCGGACAAGCGAGTTGATCGTTCGGTGGATGTACTCGTAGGCAACAAATACGGCGGCTTCAACAAGGACGCCAAGGCCACCTACGAAGTGAACACCGCCACCATCTGCCTCCTCCCAGACCCCCTAGCTCGACCCCGGCCCTCGGCGGCCGACGATCCTGGGCGTCGAGGCTTGCGACCTTCCCGCAGCCCTGCCGGGCAGGCATCCCGGTGCGAGGATTGCCGGCGCAATTTTTGGGTGCGTTCGCCAGCCTCGTCGGACGCATCACCACCGAGCCACCCCGGCTTATCCTGCTGCTCGGCGGGTTCTTTGTGACTGACCGTTCGGCGCGCGCCGGCATCCGCGGGATCACAGCACTGTTCGGCGGAGACGTCGTATCGGGACTAAAAGATCTTGCTGACTTCGGCATCGTTCCGGACGGTCGCTCTCGCGATCGCACTTCGGAGTAATTGCGACCGAGCGCTGGGCCAAGGGCACCAGAAGCCGCAAGACCTAGTGAGAAAGGGAAGCCTAAGGCCGTATGTCGACGATGGTGGAGAGACTGCGAGACGCCCAGAATGCCCACGACGCCGAGCAAATGGCTGCGCTGTTCGGCTGACGACTACGCCAGTTCTCAGCCGGTGCATCCGGGACGCGCCTTCACCGGGCGCGCACAGGTCCTGGAGAACTGGACGTCAGTCTTTGAGGGCGTGCCTGATTTCGTGTCCCGCCTCCTATCGTCCTCAATCGACGGGGACAACGAATGGGGCGAGTGGGACTGGCGCGGACATCACGTGGATGGTTCACCTTTTTCTCATGCGAGGCGTAACGATTCTGATCATCCGTGACGGCTTGATCGCTGAGGGCCGTCTCTACGTGGAGCCGGTCGAGGATGCCGGTGAGGATATCGACACCGCCGTACGCGAGCTCTACAAGCCACCCTCAGCGGATGAGCCGAGACTCGTCGGCCGGCCGATAGCCAGAGCAGATGACCCGCATGTGGCAGATGAGCCCGGCGTCGTCAAGATCGATAGACCCGCTGCTCGACCGAATGGCCCGTCGTCGTACGAACGTGGCGCGGTAGCTCGACACGTTGCCGATCGCGACACGCCGGCCTCGATATAGTCAATCTGATCACATCCTGGGCCAAACCACTGATAGAGCACCTCATGGACGATCTGTTCTGGCGAGTCTGCCTCCCAGAGCTGCCCGGCGTCATGGCGCGAAATCCGCTCGGGCACAGTGCAATAGGTGATCCGTGTCCTTGTGCTGCGAAGTGCGACCACATCTCGAGGTCCAGATCAGACATTTGGCGGATCAGTCTATGTCACCCCTAGCTAGATGGAGACTACGATCTCGGCCGAGGCATCCCCGTACTCGACATCGATGCTTCGCGTCTCAGGACGGCTGCCGAGTGCGGTACGGAATGTCGCTTCACTTCCTCGGGTTCGAGCGCCAGCGGGCGAGCCGACCGTGCTGCCCTACCGCTCGGAGGCGCTCTTCCGTGTTCGTGCGCTGGTCCTCAGGTGTCACGATCAACAGTTCGTCGCCCACCTTGATCCTTTCCCGGCCAGCGGGATAGAAGGGTCGCTCATCTCGAATGATCAACGACACCACCGTGTCCTTGGGAAGCCGTAGCTCGCCTACCTCGACCCCAGCGAGACGCGACTTGGGCGGGATGCGGACCTGCAAGAGATCAGCCGAGATCTTGTCGAGCGGCGCAACCTCTACCTCGACATCTTGTGCCGACTCATCATCGACCAGCCCCAACCACCGGGCGACCAGAGGCAGCGTCGGACCCTGCAGGCAGGTGAACACGATCACGAAGACGAGCACCACATCGAAGAGGAACTCTGCGCCCGCAACCTGCTCAGCCAGCGGAATCGTGGCCAGAACGATAGGCACGGCTCCGCGCAGGCCGGCCCATGAGAGGAACACCTGATGCCGCACCGAAATCTTGAACCACACCGCACACGCCACAACCGAAGCTGGCCGGGCTATGAGAGTGAGGAAGAGTCCGGCCGCGATGGCGATCAGCGCGCGCGTGCAGCGTCACCCGGTCTGGGAAGGCCAGCAGCCCGAGCATGACGAAGAGGCCGATCTGCGCAATCCAGCCAATTCCCTCCACAAATGAGCGGGTCGCCGCGCGGTGCGGCAATTGGACGTTTCCCAGAATCAGCGCGCACACGTACACGGCAGCGAATCCGCTGGCGTGGACGAGCGCGGTAATCCCGTACGCGAAGACGGTCCAGACCAAGATCGCGAGTGGGTAGAGCCCTGAGGAGGGCAGTGCGACGCGCCGCAGAATCTGTGCACCGAGCCAGCCAAGACCACCACCGATGGCTACGCCCCCGATCAGCTCGAGCACGATCAGGCCGAGAACGCCGACGATGCCGTACTCCATCGGCTGCCCTTCCGCGAGCGAGCTCGCGAGCAGCACGAGCAGTACTGACGGCGCATCATTGAGGCCTGACTCGGCTTCCAGCGCGCCGCGCAGCGAGTGCGGGATCGGGACGTTGCGGAGTACGGAGAAGACGGCCGCAGCATCGGTCGGGGAGGTGACGGCGCCCAGCAGCATCGCAATCCAGAGCGGCAATCCCAGGACGTAGTGCCCGAATAGGGTCATCAGGCCAACACTGATCCCGATGCCCACCGTGGCCAGCAATGCCGCCAAGATGGTCGAGGACCTGATGTCGCTCCACCTGGTGGTGAGACCGCCCTCCGCCAAAATCACAACCAACGCGGCGAAGGCGAGCGCCTGCGCGAGGCCCGCGTCGTCGAATGAGATCCCGATGCCGGATTCACCCATCACCATGCCGAGACCGAGGAACAGCAGCAGCGACGGGAGTCCGACCCGAGCACCGATCCGCGCGGCAATGATCGCGGCGATCAAGACGACGGCACCCACCAAGAGGATGGCATCGATCTCAATCATGCGCACATCCTTCCGGACGTTTCCGCTGGCCGCGACAAATATGCGCGTATGGCCGGTCGCGCGAGCAGTTCGGGCTAGCCGCGGTACGCGAGGAGCTGCTAGATCACGATCAGCAGGCGTGGCCCGGAGAAGCTGCGCTTCTGAGGATGGTGCCGGAGCCGACGCCGGTTAGTCCCGGCAGGCCATGTGAAACGCTCAGGCGTCACGTGGTTGAGCCAGTCGAAGTCCGGCGAGACACCCTGTGACAGGCTCAGGGCATCAGGGCGCCGAATCCCGGCGGGAGCGGGCGCGGCGTTTGCCTTCGTGCATGGCCTGAACTCGGGCAACCGGGATGGTGTGACCCTCTGCGACCAGATCCGCGTCCAACTCTTGGGCTGGCGGCATCTGATCCGCCCACGGATCGCCTCCATCCAAGAGGCCGCCCGCGTTATGCACTGTGAAATCGCCGGGAGCCACCCGATCGAGGTCTTCCCAGGCAATAGAGAAGCGACACAGGCACGCCGGGCCGGATACGTGGGCTGTACGCCGCCACGACGGTGGCGCCACCAGCGCGGGTCGAGTCGAGAAAGACCTTGCCGGCTCGCTCGTCCTTGACGAAAGGCCGTGGTCGCCAGATCCGGATCGATCCGTTCGGCTCGCGCGGCCACCGCACGGGTGGCGGCAGCCACGTCCTCAGGCGAGGATCCGGCCGCCAGCGGCACGAACACATGCAATCCCTTGGCGCCGCTGGTCTTAACCGCACCCGCCATGCCCGCGTCGGTCAGCGCTTGATGGATCAAGTGAGCAGCCTGTACGACCGTCGAAAAAGCCGAGCCCTCAGGAGGATCAAGATCGAGCACCAGATAGTCGGGGTGGCCCGGGTTGCTCATGGTGAAAAGAGTGACGTGATACTCCACTGCTCGCTGGTTGGCGAACCAGAGCAGTGTGCGGCGGTCGTTGCACAGGGCGTACGAAACCTCGCGTCGAGACGCCCTCGGCCCAGATCGGCGCTCTGGGCACCCAATCCGGGTGTATTTGGGAAGGTTCTTCTGCATGAACGCTGGCTGCCCAGGCCGGATACGGATGACAGATAGCGGCCGATCATCTAAGCAGGGCAGGATACGAGCGCTGACCGCGTCGAGGTAGTCGATCAGGTTCCGCTTGGTCGCACCCGATCCATCGAAGAGCTCCTGATCGAGGTGGGTAAACGAGACGCCTGCGCGCTCATCGTCACCACCGCTCATGGATCAATCATCACCGAAGGCTTGCCTCGGCAGCTGACCCCTCCGCCGTCGGCCCCGGATAGTTCTCGGGGAAGTGGCACGCCACCTGGTGCCGCGGTAGCAGCTCGACGAGCGGCGGCTCTTGAGTCCGGCAGATCTCTTGTGCCTTCCAGCACCTGGTGTGAAAACGGCATGCCGGCGGAGGCGAGATCGGACTCGGCACGTCACCGGTCAGCAGGATCCGCTCACGCTGCTGGCGGCGTCGGGTGTCCGGCACGGGCACGGCTGACATCAGCGCGACCGTGTAAGGGTGCATGGGTGCGCTGTACAGCGCCTCGGCGTCGGCCAGCTCGACGATCTTGCCGAGGTACATGACGGCGACCCGATCCGAGACGTAGCGCACGACCGACAGGTCGTGGGCGATGATCACGTACGTCAGATCGAACTCCTCCTGCAGGTCCTCCAGCAGGTTGAGGATCTGCGCCTGAATCGACACGTCCAGGGCCGAGACCGGCTCGTCGGCAACAATCAGCCGTGGGCGCAAGGCGAGGGTACGAGCGATGCCGATCCGCTGTCGCTGCCCACCTGAGAACTCGTGAGGGTAGCGGTTGTAGTGCTCCGGATTGAGTCCCACCGCAGCGAGCAGCTCCTGAACCGCTTTCTTGACTCCGCCCGCCGGCGTCACGCCCTGGATGCGGAACGGGGCACCCACGATCTTCCCGACGGTGTGCCGGGGATTCAGCGACGAATACGGATCCTGGAAGATCATCTGCATGTCGCGCCGCAAGGGCCGCAGCTGACCGTCCTTGAGATGGCTGATGTCGCGGCCTTCGAAGGTGATCTTGCCGCCGGTCGGTTCGAGCAGGCGAGTCAAGAGTCGAGCCGTCGTCGACTTGCCGCATCCGGACTCACCGACGATGGAGAACGTCTCTCCCGCTTGACCGTGAAATTCAGCCCGTCTACGGCCTGAACGGCACCGACCTGCCGGCGCAGAATCCCGGCGCGGATCGGGAAGTGCTTGATCAACCCGTCGACGATGATCAAGTTCGAGTCCTGCTCGGTGCCCGCTGGCCGCAGGCTTCTGCGTGGGCGCGGTCATAGCTTCGGCGCAATCTCGTGCTCCCAGATCGCCTCGCGTTCGGTCGGGGACAGATGGCAGGCCACGGTGTGTCCGGGTTCGACGGGCGCCAGCTCTGGGCGTACCTCCTCGCTCAGACCCTCATTGCGCGCGGCGTACTCGCAACGTGGATGGAACGGACAGCCGGACGGCACATTGATCAGACTGGGCGGCGTGCCCTTGATCGCGAGCAGCCGCTCGCCCCTCGACCCTTCGAAGCGTGGCATCGACCCGAGCAGACCCCAGGTGTAAGGGTGGGCCGGCCGGTTGAACAGCTGCTCGGCGCTGCCGTACTCCACCGCACGGCCCGCGTACATCACCAGCACATCGTCGGCGAGCTCGGCAACGACGCCGAGGTCGTGAGTGATCAACACGACGGAGGAGTTGAACTCGCTCTGCAGGTCGCGGATCAGGTCCAGGATCTGCGCCTGGACGGTCACGTCGAGGGCGGTGGTCGGCTCGTCGGCGATGAGCAAGTCGGGATCGCACGAGAGGGCCATGGCGATCATGGCGCGCTGCCGCATCCCACCTGAGAACTGGTGCGGGTACGCGTCGATACGGCGGCTGGGCTCAGGAATGCCAACTCGCCCGAGCATGTCGATGGCGTGCTTGCGCGCTACCTTCTTGTTCACCGGATTGTGGATTCGGTACGCCTCGATGATCTGCTGACCCACTGTGTAGTAGGGGTTCATCGCCGACAGCGGGTCCTGAAAGATCATGGCCATCTTCTTTCCGCGCAGGCCGCGGACGTACTCCGGACTCTTGGCCAGCAGATCCTCACCGTCGAGATAGATCTCACCGCTCAGCTGGGCGCCGGGCCGGGTCTGCTCCGAAGCCGGCCTGGTATGCAGGCCCATGATCGCCAGGCTGGTGACGCTCTTGCCGGACCCGGACTCGCCGACAATGCCGAGGGTCTGGCCGCGGTCGAGGGCGAAGCTCAGCCCATCGACCGACTTCACCAACCCGTCGTCGGTCGGGAAGTGCACGCTGAAGATCAACGACCTCCAGGAACGGCTGTTTGTCAGCCTGGCCCGGATGCCGGATGACCAGGTCACGCAGCGCGGACGTTGTCATTCGAGCCGCACCCGGGGATCGATGACGCCGTACAGAAGATCAACAATCAAGTTGGCGATGATCACGAAAAAGCCGGCGACGAGCGTGACGCCGAGGATCTTCGGCAAGTCGTTACTGACGATGCCGTCGTAGGCGTACTTGCCGAGACCGTTGAGCGAAAATGTCTTCTCGGTGATCACCGCACCTCCGAGCAGCAGCCCAACGTCGAGGCCGAAGATGGTGAGGACAGGGGTGAGGGCCCCCGCAGCGCGTGCTTGAGGATGACCGTCCGCTCCGGGAGTCCTTTGGCCCGCGCCGTGCGGATGTAGTCCTCGGTCATGGTCTCCAGCATTCCCGCCCTGGTGAGCCGGGCGTACTGGGCAGCGAACAGAAAGGCGAGGGTGATCCAGGGCAGCAGCAGCGAGTACGCCCACTGCGCCGGGTTCTCAGCTGAACGGAACGTACGAGCCGCCGGGCGCGGTGATCCGAAGCTGGTAGCTGAAGATATGCCAGCGCGATCAGTCCGGTGAAGAAGATCGGCAGCGACACACCGGCCAGCGCGATCACCCATAGCGCCCCGGTCGAACACCGATGCCTCGTCGCAGAGCCGAGATCACGCCGACGCTGACACCAGCGACCAGCCAGATGAGCGACGCCCCGACCACCAGCGAGATGGTGACTGGGGCGCGATCGAGCAGCTCAGGCCACACCGGCTGCTTTGTGATGAAGGAGTATCCGAGGCAAGGCGCCGGACAATGCTCCACGCCAGCGCCATAGTCGTAGCTGGCGCCAACAAAGACTCCCTTGAGCCAATGCCAGTACTGCACCGGTACTGGGTCGAGGAGTCCGAGCCGTTCTGCGGTCAAGTGGACCGTCTCCGCGGTGGCAGCCCGCCCCACGTAACGTGTCGCGAGTGTTTCCGGGGTCGCCCCACCCAGTCGTGGTATCAGATAAAAGATGGAGAAGGTGACCATGCTGAGCACGATCAGCAGCAGCACTGCCCACAGCAGCCGCCGCACGATGTAGGCGAACATCGTCACCCTCCTTTCGTGATCACGGTCCGACCTGATCAGTCTCACTCTCGCTCGCGCATACCGACGCTCGCGAGAGGCTTGGCTGATGCCCTGAGCCGCGAACCTTCGACAGGCTCAGGGCGTAGGTGATCATGTGCTACTTCTGGGCTCCCATCCCGAGATAGTCGTACTCGCCATATGCGTCGCTGACGAAGATGTTGGTGGCATTCTTCGACCGCACCAGCAGGCTCTTGGAGTACACGCCTGGGTAGATGACGGCCTCCTGCATGACCCGCTTGTCGATCTCGCCCCACATCTGGTTGCGCTTGTTCGGTGTTGAGCTCGGTCAGCGCCTTGTCGAGCATCTTGATCGACCTCCGGGATGCGGACGCTGGTGTTGGAGGAACCGCCGGTCTCGACGGATGACCCGCGAGTCGACGATCTGGGACAGGAAGCCGAAGCCATCAGGCCAGTCGGCTGCCCAGCCGTTCAGTGCACAGACCCAGCTTGTTCTTCACCACGTACGGCGGCAAACCGCAGTACTGCGCGAAGTAGTCGCCCTGCGGGTACGGCTTCAGCGTGAGCTTGATGCCCACTCGACCCAGCGCCTGCTGGAACGCCTCGGCGGTGGCCTTCTCCTTGGGCCGCTCGGCCCGGTAGGCGATGTTGGTCTCGAAGCCGTTCGGCTGTCCGCAGGCTTCCAGTGACTTCTTGGCCGCGTCGAGGTCGCCCTTGTGGTCTGGACCGTCTGGGATACAGATCGAAATCTGGAGTGGCCCGGAATGCTGGGCGGCAGGAGCGTGGTTGCCAAGTCCCCACCGGCAAACTGGCCGCCGTACGCGGTCTGGTAGCTGGTGTGGTCCATGGCGTATTCGATCGCCTTGCGGCACTCGATGTTGTCGAACGGAGGAACCGTCGGGTTGATCGAGGTGTACCAGAGCCGCGTACGCCGAGCGGGTTGTCCGCGTTCGCCTTCAGGTTCGGATCCTGTCAGGACCCGGCTCTGTGCGGCCGGTTGGACTCCAGTGGCCGTGACGTCGACGTCGAGGTCGCCGCTGATGCAGCCGGTTGTCAATGTCGTCGGCGTTGACACTGAGGGTGACCTCGATGCGATCAGGAAGCGCCTTGCGATTCGGGTCGGTCGCCGGATCCCACTGATCATTGCGGACCAGGTTGAAGCTCTTGCCGGGCTGCAGGTCGGCAAACTTGTACGGACCGGTGGAGACAACCGAGTTCCGGTACTTGGCGCCGGTGTCCTTGTCCTTGGGGACCGGCATCGTGTCGGCTGCTGAGCGAGGTAATCGAAGGCCGCGAACGGCTTCTTCATGTGGAACACGATCGTGTACTCGTCGGGTGTCTCAATCGCCGAGTCGGTGTTCATGTTCGGCGTTTTGTACGGACCCTTGTAGCCGCTCGGCAGGTTCAGGCGTGCGATCCCAGTACGCCGGTCCGTTTGGGAAGGTTTGCTTGTCGGTCGAACGCAGCACCGCGTACTTCACGTCGGCCGAAGTGACCTCGGTGCCGTCGTCGAACTTGACACCTTTACGCAGCTTGTAGGTCCAGGTCTTGGCGCCATCGGATGCCTGGCCAGGGGCTTCGGCGAGATCCGGCACCAGCTGGTTGCCCTCCTTGCCCGGGGCGGATTTGAACATCATGAGCGAGCGGCCGTACAGCCGCGCGAAATTCCAGGCGTAGCCGTAGTACGTCTCGCCGGGGTCGAGAGTGTCCCAGTCCCCAGCGTTCGCGAACTTCAGCGTGCCGCCCTTCTTGTCGGAAGGATTGACGACGCTGGTGAGATGCCGCGTTGAAGGCCGCTTGCGCTGCTCTGGTTGCTGGAGCCCTGCTGGTTGCTGGCGCCGCCGCCACCACCGCAAGCCGCTAGCACCAGCGCGGCCGAAACCCCCACGGCGGCCAGGCTCCTGGCTCGCCAGGATCTCGAATGGTTCATTCCTGAATCCCTTCTTGTTTGTCGGGGGTTCGCCCCGATGGTGATTCCTATCGATTGGCTCGTGGGTCGAGGGCATCGCGCAGCCCATCGCCGAACAGATTGAAGGCCAAGACCGTGACGAAGATCGCCATGCCAGGCCAGAACATGAAGTGCGGCTGCGTGTAGAAGACGACGGCGTCGGACAGCATCCCGCCCCAGCTCGGCGGTGGGCGGGCGGATACCGACGCCGAGGAAGGACAGCGCCGCCTCGAAGAGGATGTTGGTGGGGATCAGCAGCGTCGAGTAGACCAGGATCGGCGCAATGAGGTTGGGCAGCATTTCGGTGCGCAGGATGTAGCCGCGGCGGGCACCAATGCTTCTGGCCGACTCGACGAACTCCCGCTCTCGGAGCGAGAGCGTCTGCCCGCGGATGATCCGCCCGATATAGGGCCAGTTGAAGAATCCGATGATGAAGATCAGCAACGCGATCCGCAGCTGGTTGCCGTGCAGGCCGAACGCCTGGTCCGGGAAGACACCGGCCAGGGCAATGGCCAAAACCAGCAGCGGGAAGGCCAGGAAGACGTCCATCAACCGGCTGGTGAAGGTGTCGGTCCAGCCGCCGATGAAACCGGAGATGATGCCAAGACGTGGTCCCGATAGCCACGGACAGCAGGGTCGCCAGGAAGGCGATCAGCAGTGATATCCGGCTGCCGTACACGATCCGGCTGAAGATGTCGCGACCGTTCACCGGCTCAACGCCCATCGAGGTGATCCCAGCTCATCCCGCCGAAGCGGCCGATCGGCTCCAGCGTGCCGCCAGCTGTGTCGATCAGCTCCTGGTGGAACTCGTTCGGCGGACTGCCGAGGTACTTGACGATCAGTGGCGCGAATATCGCTACCAGGATGAGAAAGATCAGGAAGATGCCACCGCCGAGGGCGACCTTGTCCCGCTTGAGCCGCATCCAGGCGATCTGTCCGAGGGAGCGGCCCTCCGTCGGCCCGGCACCCGCCAGCACGGCCTCCGGAATGGCGGCCTCAGCCGCAGCACCGGCCTCCGGCGGTAATGTCAATTTTCCCTCCTACCCAGGAGTAACGTAGCCCGAAAGGTCAGCGAAAGCGCCGATTCCGCGCTGGATTGTGATCGCAGCGATACGCCGTTGCTGTTCGGTAATGAGCGCAGCCAGTTGCGGACCTGGGTAGACACTGATGATCATCAGCTTCAGCGAGACTGGAGGCCCTCGTGACCGACGGCGCAATTGATCTTCAGGTGCCCGACCTAGCCACCCTGCATCAGCGACGCAGCGAGAAGTGGTCAGGCCACGAGCCCGATGTCCTCGCGTCGACGGTCGCCGAAATGGACTTCCCGCTGGCTCCTGAGGTCACGGCAGCGCTGCACGCGGCGATCGACCGTCATGATCTTGGCTACACCCCGCCGACGGCCGACCAGCTGGTCCTGCGGCGTTCGCCGCATTTGCCCTACGCCAGCATGGGCTGGACGGTCGACCAAGATCAAGTCACAGTGGTGCCGGACGTCATGGCCGGGCTCATCGAGCTATGCAGGGCGCTGGTTGCACCTGGCGAACGGGTGGCCTTCGTCACGCCGGCCTATCCGCCTTTCTTCGCTGAGCTGCCACAGGCGCAGGTTGAACTCGTGCCGCTGCCGCTGGGCGCTGATCGGCGTAGTTGATCTTGAAGCACTGGAGGCCAGCGCTGGAGGCTGGCGTACGCGCTCTGGTGCTGACCAAGTCCGCACAATCCGACCGGCCGAGTGCTGCCGCGGGCAGAGCTCGAGCAGATCGCAGAGCTATGTGCCAGCTACGGCTGCTGGGTGTTCGCTGATGAGATTCACGCTCCGCTGGTGCTTGCCGGCGCGACGCATACGCCGTGGTTGGAGGTTTCGGATGCGGCGCGGGAGCGCGGTATTGCTCTCACCTCGGCATCCAAGGCATTCAATGTGGCGGGGCTGAAGGCGGCACTAATGATCACCGCGTCCGATCGGGCTCGTGACGCGGTGCGACGCGTGCCACCGCTAACCGATCGGGTGGGGATACTCGGAGTGATCGCCGCGGAGGCGGCCTTCACGCATGGCGACCGCTGGCTCGACGCCGTTCGCGATCAGCTGTCGGCAAACCGTGCACTCCTTGCCGAACTATTGCAGGCCGAGCTTCCCAAGATCACCTGGACGCCGCCGCAGGCTTCGTATCTGGCCTGGCTGGATTGCCATGCACTCGAGCTTGGCGACGATCCAGCCGAAACCTTCCTCGCCCGTGGACACGTGGCACTCAGTCGTGGCTTGGACTACGGTCCGGAGGGCGCCGGCTTTGTTCGGTTGAACTTCGGGACCAGCCCAGATCATGTGGCAGACGCGGTACGCCGGATGGCCCGAGCCATCTCGTAAGGCTGGCGCCGCTACCCGCGATACTGAGAGCACTATGCGTGCGAGCGGCTTTCGCGAGTGGCTTGAGGCCAAAGATCCGGGCCTCGTTGCCGTCAAACGCTCCGTTCGGGTGACTCTGGCCACGTGCGTCGGGTTCTACTTCAGCCGCTACGTCCTTGACGACGCGCAGATGGCGACCTTCGCCTCATTTGGCTGCATAGCTATGGGTGCGCTCTCTGACGTGACCGGCAAGCCGTCGGCAGCGCACCAGAGCGTACGGTGTTTCGCTGCTGGTCGGCATGATCTTGGTGACGCTGGGCACGGCGCTGGCCGTCAACACCTGGGCAGCCGTGGCTGGGATGCTCGTGATTGGTTTCTTGATCGCGTACGCGGGCGTCGGCGGCCCACGGGTTGTCGGTGCTGCAAACGGTCTGCAGCTGCTCTACATCCTGCCGAGCTTTCCGCCGTACGTGCCGGAGGCACTCGGCTCGCGGTTGATCGGATTGATCATTGGTGTCGGGCTCCTGGCACTTGCCGATCGGGTGCTCTGGCCGCCACCTGTGCCCACACCATTTACTGATCGGCTGGCCGGAGCCATGAAGGCGGTACACGATGAGCTGCTCGCTTTGCTCCAGCCGGATGGTATGCGACCGCTTGCCGCTGAGCCCAAAGGCGCGATCAGTCTGAGGTTGAGCAACGTTCCACCTCTGCAAAGACCGACCGGCCCCGGCAGGCGAGATCGTGCGGCGATGGAGGCTGCAACGCTCCTTCGGGGCCTCGAGGCTCGAGTGGCCGCGTTGCAGGAGCTGAGCGATGAAGGTCACTCGGTGACATCTCACCTCGAGGGTACGAAATTGCTCGACACAACCGTACGCAGCTTGGCTGAGTCGGTCGCAGCCCTGGAAGGCGCAGGTCCCGACCCCGACCCCACAGCGGTCGAGGCAGCGCTCTCGGGATATGTGCTACGGCGCGAAGCCTTGGCCGGAGTCGCCAGGATTGACCACGACGTACAGATCCGGCTGCGGTACGCCGTCATTGTCGAGGAGCTTGCGATATGGACGCGGGACCTGGCCGTCGCCACCCAGCTCATTCGCGGCAAACGTGTTCAGGACCCGGCGACGCGATCCATAGCCGAACCATTCTGGTATGCGAACCGCTCCACGCTCTCGCTGTGGTTCCTGCGGTTGCGCGGACACTTCACTCCCCGATCGGTCTTCTTTCAGAATGCCTGTGAGGCTGGCTCTGGGGCTGGCTCTTGCGCGAGCGGTCGCCGGGGTGCTGGACCTGTCTCATGGTTTTGGGTGCTGCTGGCAACGCTGTCGCTGATGCGCACCACTGTCGCGGCCACCCGGGCCGCCGTGATTCCAGCGTTCATCGGAACCGTTGCCGGCGGGCTGGCGGCGGCGCTGCTCTTAGCGTTGGCTGGTACGCACTCCGTGGTGTACGAGGTGGCCTTTCCGTTGATCTTGGTCATCGCTCTGGCCGCCGGGCCCATCGGCGGTCTACTCGTCGGCCAGGCGACGTTCACGCTCGTCGTCGCATTTCTGTTCGCCCAGATCGCTCCGGTGTCGTGGCAGCTCGCGGAGGTCCGCGTGGAAGATGTTGTGCTGGGTGGATTGCTCGGTGCGGTAGTCGGTCTCTGTGTTTGGCCTCGCGGCGCGACGAGGCGAGATGCGACGTACCGCCAAGGTCAGCCTCGACGCCTCTGCCACCGATTTGGAGTCGACGGTGCGGTGGTTGACCCATCGCGAGGCGCCGTCCTCGGACCGACAGGACAGCGCAAGTACCGCCACGCGTTTCCTCATGCTGGCCGATGCGACGTTCGCGCAGTATCGGTCTGAGTTGAGAAGTACGCCGGACAACGTTGACTGGTTGCCGGTACTCGGGCTCATCAATGAGGTCGTTCGAGGTGGTCAGGCGTTACGTCGCACCCATGGCGAAGCAGGGCCACTGCCATGGCCTGGAGTCGCCGGCGAGCTGAGGGACCTCGGGCAAGGCACGGCTCACCAGCTCCGTGAGGTCGGAGAGCTGATGATCATGAAGACCCCTGGCTCCAAGGGCTGCCACGACAGGGGCGGATGGCTCGGTGAATGCGTGGATGTCGACGAGCGACGCAGGACGAGTGGCTCGTCGGGGAGCCAGACCCCGCAGCGGCAGTCCGCGTCCTCGATATCTGGGGATGGCTGGCTGGGGTGTCCTTCGATAGCCGACGGGTAGCGGCCAGTGCCATGAGCGCGCCCAAGTCGCATGGCGGATCAGGAACATAGCGGCGAGCGGCGCTGGGATTCCATGCCCCAACTGCACTCAGTGGCCGGCTACCTGACCGAGGCGGCCAGTGAACGTGGCCGCATGGTTTCGTCGCCGGCAGCACGCTAATGGATGTCGTGGCCCTCGCGGGCGCACGGGCGGAACAACGACCAGCCGCTTTTTCGACATAGCCATGATCATCTGGAACTCATAGTCAGCTGTATCGACCAGCGATCTGGCGCCCACTAGGGGCGCGCCGATCGGTTGCAGTTCGCTGATCAGCTGCTCAACCCGCCGTCTGATTTCGTCGCGGATAGGCCGCACGTGTTCGATGTCTTGGCCCGCAGGATCGTCGAGGACCCAGTCCTCGTAACGCTTGCCGGGGTAATAGGGGCATGTGTCGCCGCAGCCCATGGTGATGACGACGTCAGAGGCTTTGACGGCCTCGGTGGTCAGGATCTTGGGTTGTTCGGCGGCGATGTCGATGCCTTCCTCGGCCATGGCTTGCACTGCGACGGGATTGATCTTGTCGGCCGGTTCGGACCCGGCGGACCGGACCTCGATCCGATCACCCCCAAAGTGGTTGAGGTATCCAGCAGCCATTTGCGATCGGCCGGCGTTGTGGACGCACACGAATAGGACGGACGGTTTGTCGGCCATGAGTGGCTCCTTGCTCTCAGATGTTGAGGTCACGTAGCAGTGCAGTGATGCGGCCTTGAAGGTCGTCGCGGATGTCGCGGACTCGATCGATGGGCTGATCGTTGGGGTCAGCAACGTCCCAGTCGAGGTAACGCTTGCCGGGATAGATCGGGCAGGCATCGCCGCAGCCCATTGTCACGATGATGTCGGCGGCGTGCACGACGTCGTTGGTGAGCGGCTTCGGATACGCCTCGGTCAGAGTTATGCCGCGCTCGGGAGAGAACCTGCACAGCCATCGGATTGATCTTGTCAGCGGGCTTGGAGCCGGCGGATCGAACGTGCACCTTGCCAGCGGAGAGATGCTGAGCCAGGGCGGCCGCCATCTGAGATCTTCCAGCGTTTTGGACGCAGACGAAAAGCAGTTCGGGAACAGGCTTGATAAGGCGCCCATCTAGCCTGCGCGGCAGCCGTGAGCTGCTCCCGGGCGAATCGGGAGACGAGTATCGGCAGGAAGTCCAGGATGGTCGCCGTTGGCTCCAAAGCCTCACGGGCGTCTGCAACGGCTTGGGCAATCGAGTCCCGGGAGAACGTGCCTTCGTAGGCTGTACGGCGAGGTCGTCGACCAGGCGGTCGTAGTCGGTGACACGCTGCTCTGCGCTGGCCGCCCGGAGCGTTCAGCGGCGAGAGCTGCGGCCTCCGGCGGCGTCGAGTTCATTTGGATCCTCCTGAGTCGTGATAGCAGTGAGGGTCGGCCGCTGGTAGATGGCCCGGGCGAGGCCATAGCCGATGGCGCCGCCGGCAATCTGGGCGAGCAGAAACATCGGCACCGACGCGGGCTGGATGCCGGCGAAGGTGTCGGAGAACATTCGGGCGATGGTGACCGCCGGGTTGGCAAAGCTGGTGGAGCTGGTGAACCAGTAGCCGGCAGTGATGTAGGCGCCGGCGGCCCAGCCGATCAGTTGGGGCCGCCCGGTGCGGCTCAGCGCGGCGATCAGCAACACCAGGCCGGCGGTGGCAACCACTTCGCCGAGCCAACGGCCCGGACCGCCGCGGTCGGTGGTGGACAGGCTGACTGCGGGCTCGCTGAACATCAGGTTCGCCACGACGACACCGACCAGCCCGCCGAGAATCTGCGCGGCGACCAGGGTCACCGCGTGGCGACTGCTCGTAAGCGCTCCGGTCAGACGCTCGAGGGCCGTGACGACCGGGTTGAACGCCGCCGACACGGGTTGCAGCACGATGATCAGCGCGGCAAGGGCGGCGCCAGTCGCCAGCGCATTTTCTAGTAGCTGCAGCCCAAAGTCATTGGGTGACAGCCGCTGCGCAGCGATCCCTGAGCCGACTACAGCAGCGACGAGAAAGGCGGTGCCGACCAGCTCGGCGACGGCGCGATGTCGTAGAGCCACGTCCGCCACGAGCTCGCTCAGTCATCAATAGCGGCCGCTGGCATCGAGCCTTGTCGTTGCAGCGGCGGATGCTGTGATCGGCTTTGTGGCTTGGACGATGGCGCTGTGCATGCCGTCCGCGGCCTGATGAGTGAACCGAACGCTGACGTCGGCAAACCCGGCCGCTGCCAAGCCTTCCAGGTATTCGGCCCGTGATAGGGCACCAGCAATGCACCCGACATAGGAGCCGCGTGCAGCCCGCTCGCTCGCGGTGAGGTCATCCTCTGCGACGACGTCGCTGATCCCGATCCGACCGCCCGGTGCTAGCACTCGGAACATTTCCGCCAGCACTCTCGGCTTGTCGACTGACAGGTTGATCACGCAGTTGCTGATCACCACATCCACCGAACCGTCGGCGAGAGGAATGTCCTCGATGGTCCCTTTCAAGAACCGCACATTGGTCGCGCCCGCCTTCTCGGCGTTGGCCCGAGCAAGCTGCGAGCATCTCGTCGGTCATGTCGACTCCATACGCGAACCCCGACGGCCCGACCCGCCTCGCCGACAGCAGCACGTCGATACCGCCGCCCGAGCCAAGATCAAGAACGGTCTCGCCCTCCCGTAGCTCCGCCACGGCAATCGGGTTGCCACAACCCAGGCTCGCCGCCACCACAGCGACCGGCAGGTTGTCCAGCTCACCGGCGGTGTAGAGGCCTGAGCCGAAACTGCCGTCGACCTCTAGAGTGGTCGGGCCGCAGCAGCCGCCCGAGTCTCCGCAACACGACGCATCGTCGGCACAGGAGGCATGTTCCCTGTCCGGAAGTCACCGTGGTTGCGGCAGCCGCGTAACGTTCTCGGACTTGCTCACGCAACGCATCCGCCGCTTTCGTCTCGGTCATGAGCATCGCCCTTCGAATAGACCGTTGTCGATGCGACTGAGTCTAATCGCGTTGCATCGATATTTGTCAATGTGTGACATGATCGGTCTGTGCCCACCGCGCCGATGCCCACACGGACCGAGCTGCCACTGTTGAGTGAATGCTGCTCACCGGTGGTACGTGAGGTCATTCAGCTCGCGGAGGCCGAGACGCTGGCGGAAGGATTCAAGGCGCTCGGCGATCCAACCCGACTTCGGCTCATCTCACTGGTCGCAGCCCACGAGGACGCAGAGGCGTGTGTATGTGAGCTGACCGAGCCCGTCGGCCTATCGCAGCCAACCGTGTCCCATCACCTCAAGATTCTGGTCGAAGCCGGAATCCTGACCCGTGAGCAGCGAGGCAAGTGGGCCTATTACCGGCTGGTACCGGAGACCCTCAATGTCTTGGCCGAGCTGATCACTACGCCGGCGACCCTAGTCGAATATTCGCGACGGCCGCGCCTCCTCGCCGAATTCCGACTTCCGATAACTTCGCGATCTGGATGACATCGTGACGCGCGAACCGAGTCAACCTAGCGGTGAACCAAATTGGGTGGTAGCCCAACAGCTGGCACGCGAGGAAGTTCGGCGTCCAGTTGGCTGCGCAATCAGCCATGGCCCCGGCGGCCCCTGGCGCGACGGCATCCAGGTGCGGCGTCGCCAGCACCGTACTGGACCACAGGAGGTTGTCCCGAGGCGGCTGGCCAAGGCACCAATTGAGACCACATTTGAGAGCACAGCCAAAAACGCCGGCGCCCAGCTTGCGGCGGGGCCGGCGTTTGGCCTGGTCAGGCTGGCGGTGGCGGCGGGATTTGAACCCGCGGAGGGTTGCCCTCACGCGCTTTCGAGTTCTGCGGCTGGTGGTTCAGACCCGTTCGGTTGGGTCTGGTCGCGCCTGGAGCCGAGGCTCGGCAGCCCACTGCGGACGCCCCTGAACCTACACGAATGAGACCACAAGTGAGACCAAGAGAAGTCGGAATGCAGCCGCAGTCTTGATCGGCCCAGAACAACCAACCAGCCCGCTCCGATGGGCGTGTTGCCCGGCGAGCTGCGCATTTACGGAGTTGCAGGCGCCGCGTCCGCGGTCATACGGTCCTGCTCACGACCAGTCCACTGACGCATGCATGCGTCCACGCGTGAGCGGTGTCTAGGCTGCTCGCTTGGCTGCTCGACGGACCTTGAAAACGGAGAGACCGTAGGAGGGTTCGCTCCTCCCAGGGATCCGATTTGCCGTGATTGGTTGTGCGATGAGGAACAAGGGGGGCTTCGGCACCGGATCACCGCAGATCACCGGCGACGCCGTTGGGGGGGCGAACTACCTGCCGGCTACGACGTTCCTTGCTGGCCAACCCTCATCCACCACTATTCGTCCGCCGAGCACGCCTAGCCGCCCAGCCGGGCTCGGCTCTCCTGGTGGATCTGGTCCACCGCTGCTGGGCCGACTTCTGACCAACCCGGCCCACACCGAGCCGCCGCATGCTGCGCTAATGGCTGGTGAATTCGCCGTACACCTCCGCAACGGCGACGTCTACAGCGCTGGAGGCCACACCTGCGTTGGAGGTGGAAGACGGCACAGCCTCAACCGGACGGCTGGTGTGGGGTAACGAGTCGAAGATCTCGATCTTCGAAGCCATGCGGCGCGGTGCCGAGTCACCCGATGCGGTCACCGAAGCTGCGGAATGGCTAGCGGACTATCTCGCATTGATGGACGGGCGCGCGGGCAGTGCACAGATCAAAGCGGCAGGCAGAACCGCTGGCCACTCATACGACAGCCTGAAGCGAGCACGGGTGAAGATCGGCTCGCTGGTGGAATCGTCCGGATTCCCACGGCGGACGTACTGGCTGCACCCCAGGGAAGCCGCGAACAGCCGTCGGAGCAGCAGTGAGAGCAAGCCTTAGGGGAGACTCTCTCACTGCACTAACTGCACTAACAGTCCTAGTCAGCCGCAGTTGGAGCAGTCGGGGCAGTCCCCGCGCGCGTGCTCCCACTGACAGCGAATCAACACCGAAGGACCAAGTACCAAGATCAAAAATGAGGAGGGAGAGCATAGACTTAAGGCTGGCTTCCCAGGACGCCAGGCGATACACGCGGGAGAGTGGCATCCGCAAGATCGCTGAGGTCAGGGGGCGTTCATACGGCTTTGTGTACAACCTGCTGAAGGAGTCGGGGGTGGAGTTGCGGGGACGCGGGGGAGATACCCACTCCAAGATCAAGAAGGCCGCAAGGAAGAAGGCCGGGGTTTAACGCGAGGTTAAACCTCAAGGGGTTGTCACCCCAAGGTTACAACCTCCCACGTTGAGCAAGATCAGGATCCTCGAGGAAGATGATCGTGACAAACATAAGCGTGCGTGAACGATCACTCGCGCTTGATCAACTCACCCACGCACTTCGCGATCTTGCTGCTCGTGGTCGACGTACGCGATGTGCAGAGATCGATGGTGATATGTGGTTGTCAGACCTAGCTGATATTCGCGCCGTCGCGGTGACGTTGTGCCAAGGCTGCCCAGTGATCAACGAGTGCTGGGAAGCTGGCCGGAGCATGACGGCAGGCGTGTGGGGTGGCGTCGACCGTGATCGGAAGTGGGGCAAGACTCCATGATCAACACGATCACTCATGCGGAATTTCCGCACGGGGACCTCGGGGGTGGGGTGCTGACCGAAGCGCACCCCCGACTGACCCGCCAGTGCGATGAAGATCTCTCCCCGTCAAGGTTCTTGACATCAAGAGATCATAGATCGCAATCACGATGAGCAGCTCGACAAAGTCAACAAGATTTGGCTCGCGTCGTCGGAGAATGGCTGAGGAGGCTTGTGAGCGTCGCACGTGCCGCGCCATCATTCGGCCCCACTGCTCGCGCGTGGCTTCCCTTAGGAGAGGTCGTCCGCGGGGTGAACTCGGACACGCCGCCGAGCAGCTTCTGGTCCGCACCCGCGATTTCGGCGATGTAGACGCCGTCCCATCCCGTCACGCCGGCGTGGCGGGCCAGCGCCAGAGCGTCGGCCCACGGCTTGGGTCAGGTTGGGCCAGAGGGCGAAGCGCATCGCCCCTGTCTACATCACCGGGCGAACTCGTCGACCAGCTCGCGCGCTTCCTCGTCCGCGGTACTGGATGGGCGGACTCTTCATGAAGTACGCGGACGGGCCGAGCAACGGGCCGCCGATGCCGCGGTCCTGGGCGACCTTGCAGCAGCGGAGGGCGTCGATGATCACGCCGGCCGAGTTGGGGAGTCCCACACCTCGAGCTTGAGCTCGACGTTGAGGGGCACGTCGCCGAAGTTGCGGCCCTCGACGCGGATGTAGGCCCACTTGCGGTCGTCGAGCCACGGCACATGGTCGCTCGGGCCGATGTGGACGTCGTCGTCGGAGATGCCCTGGTCGATCTGGCTGGTGACCGATTGCGTCTTCGAGATCTTCTTGACTTCAGGCGCTTCCGCTCGAGCATGTTCTTGAAGTCCATGTTGCCGCCGAAGTTCAGCTGGTACGTGCGGTCGATCGCGACGCCGCGATCCTCGAACAGGCGGGCGAGCATGCGGTGCGTGATGGTCGCGCCCACCTGGCTTTTGATGTCGTCGCCGACGATCGGCACACCGGCCTCCTCGAACTTCGCAGCCCACTCGGGGTCGCTCGCGATGAACACCGGGATGGCGTTGACGAACGCGGTCTTCGAGTCGAGGCAGGCCCGCGCGTAGTAGCGCTGCGCCTCCTCGGAGCCGACCGGGAGGTAGGACACGAGGACGTCGGTGCGGGTGTCGCGCAGGACCTGCGCGACGTCGACCGGCGCCGCCGGCGACTCCTCGCAGGTCTCGCGGTAGAACTCGCCGAAGCCGTCGAGCGTCGGGCCGCGCATGACGGTCACGCCGAGCTCGCCGACCTCCGCGAACTTCACCGTGTTGTTCTCGCTGGCCCAGATGGCCTTGCCGGCGTCGAGGCCGACCTTCTCGGCGTCGACGTCGAACGCGGCCACGAGCTCGATGTCGCGGATGTGGTAGCCGCCGAGCACCACGTGCATGAGGCCGGGCACCTCGTCAGACGGGTCGGCGTCCTTGTAGTACTCGAGCCCTTGGATGAGGGAGTTGGCGCAGTTGCCGACGCCGGCGATCGCCAAGCGGATCTTGCTCATGGATGGGTGCCTCCTGTGGCGGTGACGACCGGTTGGGGGACGGCCGGGACGAGTTGCTCTTGCGTGATGCGCGTGAGCTCGTCGAGCCAGCCGAGGTCGTCGGTCAGGGTGGTGATGTCGCGCTCCTTGGAGAGAGCGGACGTAGGGGTCGGTGGTCGGAGTGTCCGAGGGCCGGCGGCGCTTGGCCAGCTCGGTGGTCAGGTGGGCCCGCCGCCGCTCGAAGAGGCCGAGCCGGGCGATGGGTTCGAGGAAGCGGCAGAACGCGACTTGCACGTGGAAGGCGCGGTCGTCGGAGGGGTCGGCATTGACGAGGAGCTCACGCAGGCGGGTCTCGCCCTTGTCGGTGATGCCGTACACCTTGCGGTTACGCTTCTCGTCGCGGCGGCCGGACTTCGGCTCGCTCGTCACCGATTTGCGCTGGTGGCGCAGGGCCGCCAGCTCACCGCTGATGGCGCCGGTCACCGGGCCGACGAGCCGGGGCCGGGCGTGATCAATCGTGCGGACGGCGCCGGCCAGCTCGAGCCGGTTGAGCGCGGGGTAGAGGAGCCGAACGAGACGCCGCCGGACCCGCCGGCGAGCTCGGCCATCCGCTTCTTCAGTTCATAGCCGTGCGCCTCGTGCTCCTTGAGGACCCCGAGGATCGCTATCTCGATCACGAGGGTAAGAGTATCGGTTCGATATATCGAGCCGCAACTATCGGAAGTCACCACGTCGACGTGAGGACGACGTCGGGGCAACGTGGGTATGTCGTCGGCGTGCGCCGATGCCCGCTCTGCCGAGCGCTCATCAGGAGTACCGCAAGGGGCGGCTCGCGCAGCACGAGATGCGCGACGCCGACCCCGAGTTGGTCCGTGCCGCGCGCGAGTGCTCGGAGCCCGGCGCACGGACGTTTGTGTCACCACCAAGGCCGAGCTGCGCGCGATCGCCAAGCGATCCGGCGACTATGCGGCCTATCGTATTCGAGGTGTGGCCCGGACTGCCGGTGGAACCACCTCGCCCGCACCTTCGTCCTCAGCCCCGCCCGCTCAGCGTGAGCCCCGAGGCCCGCCCGGCTTGAACCGATCCTCGGGACGAACCACCATCGCGGGGTCCTCCCGCAGGATCCTCGTGGCGTTGACCCTGCCCGCAGCCTGGCTGGCCGATAACGGTCGGGCTGGCCTCCGCTCCACGATGACGTGCGGTGTGGCGGGCGGCCCGGACGCAGGGTGGATTCAGGTGTCGTTCAGGCGTTGTCCATCTGGTGTTCGCCTTCGGTATGTTTTCGGTGTTCCGCTCGCTTGCGGTGGTCCTGCACTCCTACTTACCGGCTCGGTGGCCGCCGCCTGTCCGGAAGGGGAGGTCGTGCGTGGGCTCGTGCTCGCCAGTGGGAAGGGATCTCGTCTGCGGACGCCGCGGGGCGGGTCAAGCCACTCGTCTCGGTGGCCGGTGTCGCCCTGTTGGAGCGTGCCGTGCGGAACCTGAGTCGACGTGGGAGTCGATGAGGTGGTCGTGGTGGTGGGGTATCGGGCCGAGGAGATCGAGCGGTTTTGCGCTGGGTTGTCGGTGCGGCTCGGTGTCTCGGTGCGATGCGTGCGCAACGCTCGGTTCGACGAAGGCAACGGGCTGTCGGTGTTGGCTGCCGAGGAAGCACTGAGGGGCGCGCCGTTCTTGCTGGTCATGGCCGACCACGTGCTCGACCGGTCGATCCTGTGGTCGCTGGTGGGTTCGGAGATGCCGTCGGATGGTGCGGTACTTGCAGTCGACTACTCGGTTGGCGCCGCAGGGGTGTCGATCTCGACGACGTGACCCGAGTGCGTACCGAAGGCCGGCTGGTCCGTGACATCGGCAAGGGGATCTCCTCGTTCGACGCATTCGACACGGGAGCGTTCTTGTGCACCGGCGGGGTGTTCGATGCGTTGCGTGACGCGGTCGCGGCGGGTGAGACGTCGTTGTCGGCGGGGATGCACCGCCTCGCGGATCAGGGTCGGTTGGAGCGCTGTGACGTGACCGGCGCCCGTTGGGTGGACGTGGACACCCGCAGGGATCTGCGAATGGCGTCGCGGTGGCTGCTCGCAGGTGGCGGCAAGGAGCGTGACGGGGCAGTGGCCAAGGTCAACCGGGTCCTGTCGGGCCGGGTGATCACACCGCTGCTGCTGTCGGTCGCGCCAGGATTGCGTCCGGACACGGTCACCGTGCTCGCCGCCGTTGTTGCGTTGAGCGCAGCGGCGGCGATCCTGGCGGGCTGGGTGTTGGTCGCTGCGCTGGCGGTGCAGTTGGCGAGCATCCTCGACGGCGCCGATGGTGAGATCGCCCGGGTCGCGCACCGCGGGAGCCGGTTCGGACGTTTCTCGACCCGATGCTCGATCGGGTCGTGGACGGGTTGGTGTTCTCCGCGGCCGGTCTGTACCTGGCGGCGCAGGTCGGTGGTGGGGTGGCCGCCGGCATGCTCGGCGTGCTCGCAACCGTCGGGCACCTGCTCGTCAGCTACTCGACGAGCCGTGCCGCGCTCGATCTGGGGCACCGCTATGAGGGGCGACTGGTGGCGTCGGGGCGCGGCCGTGACCTTCGGTTGCTCGTGCTCACCGCGGGCCTGGCCGGCTCCGCGGTGGCTGCGTGGCCGTTGCCGGTCGCACTCGGGGTGGTTGCGGCGTTGAGCTGGTGGATCATCGCTGTGCGGATGGTCCGCTCGTGGCGTGCGAGCCGTCTCGAGTGGGCCGACGTCGACGTGGTGATCGTGGACTTTGACGGCACGATCGCCGACTCGATGGGCCCGCTGACCCAGCTTGCGGTGAAGGTGATCCATGAAGAGCTCGGGCTCGGCGTCGACGACGCCCGGTCGTCGGTATCTGGCGTCGACGGGATCGGACTTCGCGACGCAGCTACAGGAGATCGATCCGTCCGGCGGACCGGCGCAAACTCGTGCCGCGCACCGGTTCGAAGTGTCCAAGCCGGACCTGATGGACGGTGTGGACCCGTTCCCGGACTTGCGGGCGTTCCTCGACGCACTCCACGCCGCCGGTGTCGAGGTGTGCATCTGCAGCTCGACCCGACGGGAGCTGGTCCGCCAGTGGATCGACCGTCACCGCCTCGGAGAGCACTTCCGAGTTGTCGACGGGTGGTCACCGGGGCGCGACAAGGCCGCGCAGGTGCATTCGGTGCTCGACTGGTCGGGGCGTCCGCCCGACCGCTGCCTCGTCGTCGGTGACTCGCGCCGCGACGGTCGGCTGGCGGCCTCGATAGGGATGCGGTTCCGAGGTGTGCTGCGGCCAGGAACATCGAACCTCGAGGGCTCGGGGTTCGCGTACGCACCTGACCTGCGGTCGATCAGCACGGCGGTCGCCACCCGCCGCCGACTGGGTGTCGTCACACTCCCCACAGTGCTGCAGTGCCGCACCTGGGCGCCCGCCAGCCGCACACCGCCGCGCCAGCTCGTGCTGTGCTCGAGCTGCGCGACCACGATCAGGATCTCCACCAGGATCGGGAATCACGCTGACGCAACGGTTCCGGCGGCTGCGCGCCGAGTGAACCCGGAGCTGCGTGACAGGGCCGGTCAGCGCGGCCGCGTTCGCTCCTCGGATGGGCGTCACCGATCAGTGACCTGCTGGCCGGGGCCCGACGGGGAGCGCTTCTTCGTCGGATCTGTGTCGCGTCGGACCCGGCAAGGCTCATCGTTCGCTGCCCGGCAGGTGGCTGGTGTCGTTGAGGGCAACCAGCCTCGGGCCAGAAGTGGACGCGTGGATCGTGGTGATCGAGCAGTTCGCCACATCGATGTGCCGGTAGGTGGCCGGGCCGACGCGCAGCGTCCACGCCACCGCCGCCCGCACCACTGCGTCGTGGGTGAACACGACCACTGTCGCGGCATCGGATGAACGCACGAGATCGTCGAAGGCGTCGGCCACCCGGGCATAGAGCGCTGTGAGCGTCTCTCGCCCGTCGAGATCGAGCGTCTCGGGCGCCGTACGCCACACCGACCACTCGAGCGGCCATCGGCGAGCCACTTCTGACTCCGCGAGCCCCTGCCAAGGACCCTGGTACAGCTCACCGAGACGGGCATCGGTCTCCAGATCCACGGAGAGGGCGGCAGCGAGGGGCGCTGCGGTGTCACGGGCCCGGGCGAGTGGGCTCGACACGACCCGCACCGGTGCGGGAGCGGCCGCCAGCCGCGCTGCTACTGCGTCGGCGGCATCGTGCTGGTCGGGCTCGATCGACTCGTCTGCCCATCCCATCACCAGCCCCACACGGTTCGAGCGAGTGCGCCCGTGGCGCACGACGTGGATCACTAGCCGGTCACGCATGACCAGATGCTGCCTCACCCCCGGCCTTGTCCCGCCTCTACCTCCACCATCTGCGAACCGCGGCGGATCGGACCGGGTTGGACCGTCTGAACCGCCGGGGCACACCCGGGGCACAAGCAGCGCAGTGAAGTCCGAATGACACCCGCCAGATTCGCGAGCGGTTGTCGGTGTTCCACCTTGTGAGAGCCGTATTGGTGAAGGGCTGAGCTTAGCGGACTCGGACCCCTTGACCTCTTCCATGCCATCGACAGTCAACCTGTGTGGTGGACCGGCCCCGAGGCGACGATTGGACACCCGCGTCCGCCGCTGACCGAGACACTGCGAGCGGATTGGTAAGCAGTTTGGTAATCAGCGTCGTCGTCACGCTGACCTTCTCGTTGCGAAGGCTAAGGCCTGACGGCGGGGCCACCGGCGCTGCCGGCGACTCTCGGTGCGCTGGTCTGTGCATCCTGGGACCACCGTCATGACGGTGTGGGGGCGGCTCTCGGCGCGTACTCCCTGAGCGCAACAGCGATACCGTGTGCACCCACATTGAGGGTGCATGACCCGGGCGCGTGGGCAGCGGCAATGTCGGCCCGCAATTCCGGCTCCAGGTTGGCTGCAACCGGTGTGGGGCCCATCCAGCCGGGCACATCTCTTCGATATTCGCCACCCCGGCGAGCGCGGCGACCTCGCGCGGCCCAATGCCCGCGATACATCCGCGCGACCGTCCGCCTACGCGTCCGCGGTGTCGAACGTCGTGTATGGCTCCGGCAGCCCGTAACCGGCCGCTGCCCGCACGTTCGGGGCAGCCGCGAGACGAACGCCGAGGACTTGTACTTCGTGATCAAAGTGGTCCACGGCCAACGATCGGATGCCGAGGCGCCTATGGGGCGGGCGCGCGTGTTGCGCCGACGGGTTCGCGTCTAATCGGAGGCCAAGACTGGGCTGACTCAACATCGACGATGGGTCTGACTTTCCTCGTCTGGCGCATTCAGCTCTCGCCGCAGCAAAGGAGGTCACCAGGCCGGGGAAACATTACGGTTACACCTTACGCGTCGAAGAACTCTTGGATTCTGATCATCGACAAGTGCGTGACGATTACTACCCGGCGGCCATCCATCACAGCACATCTCGTGCCAGTGCGCTGCTGCGCCGGCTCCAACCCGGTGGTGGTCAGAGGTTGGTGCGGCTATTTATGGACCTGATGACAGAGCACGTCGCTCGTGGGAACGCAAAGCGGAGTCTCGGCGCCAACATTGCCGAGCGCCGTGCGGCGGAAGATCGCGGCTTCCGGCTGGGCGATCCGTCCGGCCGCGTTTCTACCGAGAGATCTTGCCAGATCATTCGTGCGACGTCCTCCAGCGACCCTGACTGGTGATCATAATCCCCCGCCAGTGAGCGCAGAACGCCCGGCATGTTCTTTGGTCGACTTCTGACTCTGTTGACGATCGGAATCACACGCCGTTCCGTCTCAATCGTCGTGATCGACTGGCGCAGGGATATAAGTCGCCTCTCGCCGCCGCAAGCCGCTGGGCTTGTCACCGAAAGAAGCGTGACGACGCGCCGGGACTTCCGTCCAGCCGTCGCTTCGATCTGCTCGTCCCAGGCCTACTGGGACGTGACGAGTCAAACGACGACTCGGAGGCCTGCCTGGGATAGCAGCTGCCCAAGGTGCCTAGCGAGGTCGCTGGTCTCGGGCCGTGAAAGCTGGACGAAGACGCCGCGTCTTCGAACCCGTTGCGACGCGAGTGCCCGACCCGGGCATCGCGGTGTCGGACGAACGAGTCCAGGGCTTTGCGCAAGCACGTCGGTCTTGTCAAGGCCGGTGGACCAGGAGCGCGGCGACGGTCGCCAGTGCGGTGGGCCCGGGCATAGGTTGGGTCCCGGCGATTCTCCTCAGTGAGGGCTGTGCGCCTCACCGTAAACCCTAATACGCCAGAGTACGGAATCGTCAGCCGTGCGGCTTCATCACGGTGTCCAGGCCCACGCCCTGACAACCCAGTCCCTGTAGCAGTGCTCGAAGGAGGCCCGGGAACACCTTCACGCCACACTGCTCGACCGTGCTCATACTGACCCCCTGATCGATTCTGGCCTGGGATCGGCACGGTCAGCAGCCGGGCGCGATCAAATCGGCAGCTTGCTGCGGTGCGCTCCTGATGGCCTGGTCACGGACTCCAGCGAGTAGGACTCCGTCAATGCTTTGTCGGCTGGTCGCAGAAGAATAAGAGAATGGACGTCGGGCAGCTGGGCGCGGGTGCATATCCCCGGGGCCGATATCCGTGACGCCGGTCCCCATCGGTCGATAAGCACTGCGCTCGAGAGCGCAGGCATCCATGCGCGTCGCGCCACTCCCTCCAGCAGCGCACCGAAGTCACGGTCGGAGTACAGGCGCCTCCCAGTCCATGGCCAGCCCTGCACGCGGCGCCCGCAATGAGTGGTGTGAGGCCGGCCCGCGGAGAGAAGATCGACGGCCAAGGTCGCTGCTCGCCGCGGACTGCAGCCCCCGCGTGGCGACACCCGAACACGCGCTCCCGGGGGCGACCGGCCTAAACAGCGGGCCAACCGCTTCGACCTGAGCCTCGAGCAGGCCGGGGCGGCCGAGGTCGTTGACGCCGAAGTAATAGTCCAGACCGGGTGCCTCGAGATCCCAGTCGACGCACAGCAACCCGCAGGTTCCACTGCGCTGAGGATGACGGCGATGCTGGCCAGGCGAAGCTCCGCCCCACACCCGCCCTTATACGAGTAGCACGTCACAACCTGGCCCATATCAGTCATCCCCCACGCCTCGGCAACGCAGCCTGGGCGTGGCGCTGACGGGCGCGGGTCGATGGATCGGGCCGGGTCGTCCTCTGCCGGCGGCGGCCAGTGGGAAACCGAGGGGCAAGTTCCTCCGCGATGGACTCCGACCTTCGCGTGGAATTTCAGGTACTTCGTGCGTCTGACTGAACTGCGGGTACGGGAACCCGAACCCGGCCCAGCGATCGAACCGGGATTTTGACCTGGCGAAGCCTTTTCGGGGGAAGGAAATCGCCGTCGGCGAAGACGATTCGATAGACTTCAAGCCGCGGGTTGCGTTACGCGTCCCGGCATCCCCAGCACCCGCGCTCGGGCAAGCATGGTCTGCCACTCCGCCGTGCACCACGCCGAGCTGAAGCGCGCGGGTGCTCCACCATACCGCGAGCAGGTATCGTGAAGCGGGCCAGCACCTGCTCCAGCCCGTCGGGCCAGTACTGGCCGACTCCAATCCGCTCTATCGACGAACACCTGTGGTGGATTCGGTCCATCTCGTCCTTTCCCGAGGCAGTTCTGCGCTAGCGCAGGCGACAAGTGGTTGCGGAACTCCAGTCCGTCATGTTGCCCCGGCGCCGGTAGCTGAGCGAATACGTCCCAGACGTGTATGACATATCTTCGCCCCCATTTCCAGAGCTAAGCAACCGCTGATTAGACAGGCCACGTCGCCGCGCCGCCGGTGCGAGCCGCCTGCGCGCCCGGCCCCGGCCCAGCGCCACGTGTCGGGCCAGAGCGTATGTGCGTGAGATCGAAGCCTGCACACGCCGATCTGCGGGGCCCACCTCTGAATCGGTACACCCTCGCGAGCTGTTCAACGGCATGCGCAACATCGTAGCCCTCGCCCAGTGCAACGACATCCTCGCGCGTCGTCGGGCGTCCCGGCTGGGCCATTCTTTGCGCGCGCGAAGGCGGCGCTCCGAGCGCCGCGCCGCCTGCTGACTCATCACCGTCTGCCTCATCGACATCGGCCTTCACTCAAGCCCTAGCCGCTGCCGACTCAGTTGTGCGGTCACTGCCGCCGATCCCTCTGACCTTGCTTCGCGTACCCCCTGCCGATTTCAGAGATCCGCTGAGCAACACACCCGCATGCACCATCGGAAGTAGCTCGGGTCGGCCTGACCGCGCCGGCGGCATGTACCCCTTCGGGTGGGTGTGACGATGAGCATCCACAAGCTCACGGCCGGGGCCGGCTATGACTACCTGACCCGGCAGGTCGCTGCCTTGGATGCGACCGAGAAAGGTCATACCGGGCTGGCGTCCTACTACACCGAACGGGGTGAGACGCCCGGGGTGTGGATCGGTTCCGGCATGGACGGGATCGACGGCCTGACCGCCGGCGACCCGGTGACCGCGGAGCAGATGCGAGCCTTGTTCGGCTGCGGCCTGCACCCGTTAGCCGAGCTCCGACAGCAGCAGCTGGAAGGAGCCGACCTCACCGAACGCGACTACCAGGACGCGGCCAGGCTCGGGGCGCCGTTCAAGATCGTTGATGGCGACGTCAGCCCGTTCCGCCTCGAGGTCGGCAAGACGCATCGCGGCGATCCAGACGGCGGCCGGCCTGCCGGCCGGCGCGTCCGCTGCCGGCTGCAGATCGGGCGCGGGTGCGGACCGAGGTGGCCCGCGAGTTCTTCCTGTGCCGAGCATGGCCGGGAGCCGGTCGATGCCCGGGAGCTGGCGGGACAGATCGCGAAAGACTCCCGGCCGCGGACCCAGACGGTGGCTGGCTATGACCTGACGTTCTCGCCGGTGAAGTCGGTGTCGACCTTGTGGGCGGTCGCCGATCCGGCGGTGGCGGCTGTGATCGAACGGGCCCATCAGGCCGCGGTCAAGGACGCGTTGGCGTTCATCGAGAAGCATGCCCTGTTCACCCGGACCGGGCCGCAAGGCATCCGGCAGGTCAACGTCCGAGGCCTGGTCGCGGCCGCGTTCACCCACCGGGACAGCCGGGCCGGCGACCCTGACCTGCACACCCACGTGGCGGTCGCCAACAAGGTGCAGACCCTCGACGGACGGTGGCTGTCGATCGACGGCCGGGTGCTGTTCAAGGCCAACGTTGCCGCCTCGGAGACCTACAACACCGCGCTCGAGCAGCACCTCCGCGACACGTTGGGGGTGCGGTTCGCCGAACGACCCGGCACCGACCCGACGAAGCGGCCGATCCGGGAGATCGTCGGTGTCGACCCCCGACTGAACCAGCGCTGGTCGACCCGCCGCGCCCACATCGAACACCCGCCGCGGCGAGCTCGCCATCCAGTTCCAGCATGATCATGGCCGGCCGCCGACACCGGTCGAAGCGTTGCACCTGGCGCAGCAGGCGACGTTGGAGACCCGCGACGCCAAACACGAACCCCGATCCCTGACCGAGCAACGCGCGACCTGGCTGCAACGAGGCCGCAGCAGTGCTGGGCGGACGTCGGCGCCGTCGCGTCGATGGTGCAGACGGCGCTGGCGCCGCCCGCCGAGACCGCCACGATCGCCGACGCCCGCTGGGTCGCACAGACGGCCGATCACATCCTGGCCGTGATGGAGAACAGCCGCTCCACCTGGCAGATGTGGCATGTCCGCGCCGAAGCACAACGCCAAGTCCGCACCGTCGGACCTGCCCGCCGAGCGAGCGAGTGCGCTGGTGGACCTGCTCGTCGATGAGGTGCTCGAATCGCCGGTCGGTCGCACTCGTCGCACCACGTGACGGCATCGACGGAACCGCAAGCGTTGCGGCGGTACGACGGGTCGTCGGTCTACACCGTGGCCGGCGCCGACCTCTACACCTCGCAGCGGATCCTCGACGCCGAGCAGCGCCTCGGTCACCGCCGCGGGACGCCGCGACGGTGACAGTGCGTCGATCGAGTCGGCAGTGGATCTGGCTCTGCTGGAGATGGCGGCGAACAGGACTGCCCTGGATGCCGGGCAGGCTTCGCTGGTCCGGCAGATGTGCACCTCGGGTGCCCGGCTGCAGCTGGCGATCGCCCCGGCCGGCGCCGGGAAGACCACCGCCATGCGTGCCCTCACCCTGGCCTGGACCCAAGACGGCGGCCAGGTGCTCGGCCTCGCCCCGTCCGCGGCCGCAGCCGCGCGTTCTCGGCGAGCAGACCGGCATCCGCGCCGACACCCTCGCCAAACTCACCTGGTCCTTGCGGCCATGGCGACCTGCCGGACTGGGCGGCCGCGGTCGGCCCGTCGACACTGGTGATCATCGACGAAGCCGGCATGGCCGACACTCTCACCCTCGACGCGGCCGTGCAGTTCGCCATCGATCGAGGTGCGAGTGTCCGGCTGGTCGGTGATGATCAACAACTCGCCGCGATCGGCGCCGGCGGCGTCCTCCGCGACATCCAACAGACCCACGGCGCGCTCCATCTCGCCGAGCTGCACCGCTTCACCAACCCGGCCGAAGCGGCAGCATCACTCGCCCTCCGAGAAGGCAAAGCCAGACGGCGCTCAACTTCTACCTTGATCACGATCGCGTTCATGTCGGCGACATTGCCACCACCACCGAGGATGCCTTCACCGCTTGGGTTCTAGACCGATCGGCCGGGCTCGACGCGATCATGCTCGCCCCCACCCGCGAGCTTGTCGCCGAACTCAACCGCCGCGCCCGCGATCATCGCCTCGACGCGACGCGCCGGTCGGACGTGAGGTGCGCCTGGCCGACGGCAACCAGGCCAGTGTCGGAGATGTGATCATCACCCGCAGCAACGACCGCCGGCTCCGACTCACCGCCACCGACTGGGTCAAGAACGGCGACCGCTGGACCATCACCCACATCGGCCGACACGGTGACCTGACCGTGCGGCACACCCGCAGCCAGCTGCACCGTCCGGCTGCCCGCCGACTATGTGCGCACCTCGACCGGTCTCGGCTACGCCACCACCATCCACTCCGCGCAAGGCGTCTCCGCCGACACCATGCACGGCCTGTTGACCGGGCAGGAGTCCCGGCAGCAGCTGTACACCATGCTCACCCGCGGCCGGCACGCCAACCACCTCTACCTCCAGGTCGTCGGCGACGGCGACCCCCACACCCTCATCCGACCCGACACCATCTCACCGCGCACGCCGACCGAGACGCTGCAGCAGATCCTCGCCCGCGATGAAGCGCCCGTCTCCGCCAGCACCTTGCTGCGCGAGCTCAACAACCCAGCGGCCCGGCTCTTCCAGGCGGTCCAGCGCTACACCGACGGCCTCCACGTCGCAGCCGAACAGCTCGTCGGACCCCAGACCGTCGCAGAGCTCGACCAAGCCGACCAGTACATCCCCGGACTCACCACCGAACCCGCCTGGCCAACCCTGCGAGCCCACCTGCTCGCGCCTCGCGGCCGAAACCGGACAGCACCCACTCCGCCACATGCTGACAGCCGCCAGCCGGACGCGACCTCAGCACTGCAGGCGACATGGCCGCCGTCCTCTACTGGCGCCTCCCAGAGCTCACGCCTACCAGCCCAGGTCCGCTGCCTTGGCTCCCGGGCATTCCACCAACGCTCCATGACCATCCCGTCTGGGGCGACTACCTGGCAAAGCGATCCCAACTGGTCGCCGACCTCGCCGACCAGGTCCAAGACCACGCCTGCCAAGGTGACGCCGAGCCAGTCTGGGCACCATCGGGAAGTCACCCGAGCACCGCCCTCATCGGCGAAATCGCGGTGTGGCGCGCCGCCAACGGCATCAATCCCCAAGACCCGCGACCAACCGGAGGAACCCAACTCGAAACGCTCCCGGCCCTCGTGGAAACAACGCCTCGACCGGCATATCGCCCATTCCACCTACCCGCCAGCAGATGCTAGGGCCGACGAGCGACAGGCGGAACGCACCGCCCTCGGCAGGCAGCGCCTTTACCAAAGACCCGAACGGCGTGCGAGCGGGCCGTCCGCGCCCGGCCGATAGCACATACCGCAGTCGTCAGATCGCGGCGCTCGGGACATGAGGTTGCACGCCATGCCGCGATGGCAGGACACGCAGGACACGTACGCTGGGATCTGTGGCCGAAACCGCCTCGAATCACTATCAAGGTCGCTTCGCGTCGGCACGGGCTCCGCGTGTCCTCGCTCCGCTGCGGGCCGCTTCGCGACGGGCTTCCGAGTCACCATCGCGCCGGGTGGTGGTTGCTACCGCCTGGTTGCACTGAGCCAGTGGCCAAAATCGGGCTAGACGGCAAGTCGTATCCGCCGCCGGCGCCGCGCCCCGAATCCCAGCCGGCGGAGGTGTGGCAGGTGTAGCACCGCTGGGTCATGTCCACTCCAGGTCGGACAGGGCCGTTTTGCCGTTGCCGGCGCTTCGGTGAGCAGATTCCAGGTGGTCATCGCGGCCTCGCCGATGGCGAGCACCTTGGCATCGCTGAAGCTCGGCCGAGTCGTCAGCGAGACCTCGAACGGCAACACCATCTCGCCGGGAATCTCCTGGCAGGCGATGCTGAGGCCGTACGCCGGCATCCACTCCTGGCCCATATGTCGCCTGACGTCCTCGAGCAACGCATCACCCCACGGCCCGTCGTCGATCTCGGCCAAGGTCAGCAAGCCATCGCGCGGCTCCTGACTGTGGCGAACATCCGGCACGTGCCGGACGTTCGTGATCACCAGGCCGCCGCGTTCGATGGCGAGCATGGAGTGATTGACGCGGAGCGGCAGTGCCGTGATCGGCGACCGCAACCAGCCCTCGAACATCCGGGCGGTCCAGAACACGCCACTGTGCGCCATGGTGCCGAACAGGGTTGCCAGGCCGCAGATCAGGCGGTCGGGATTCACGATCTTGCCTCGGCCTCGTCCTCAGCGTCCTTGCGTTCGAAAAACTCATGCCGCCTGCGCTCGAGGTCGATCTCCATGTACTTGATCTCCCTCTCGAGCTTGTAAGACCGCTGCCACGCTCGCAGCTGTACGCACACAATGCACTGGCAGGTGTCCCTCTCGGCGTCTGCACGTTCGTCAAGATCATCAAGCGGGAACCACGTCCTCGGGACCCTGAGATACCAGTCGCGGCGACGTTGGAGCTTTTGAGTTCGTCGGGATGCTCGGCCTCGAAGGCCGCGAACTCAGCTCTCTCCCGCTCACCCCATCGCCGGCGCCAAGCGCACGACATGCACTCGCACGTCTCCCGCTCGGCGTCAAACGCGTCTTCTCGATCGGGGTCTGTGAGTTCCAGGAGTTCCTTCTTAGCTCGCCAAATCTCGCGCTGGGCCTCGCGCTCGGGGACGCGGAACCCATCATTAGTGCTCACCGGCCGGCCCGCCTCTTCGCCTCGTTGATCGACGCCTGGTCGTACACGCAGGCATTCGCGAGCTCGGCCTCGAGGAGCGCGACATTGCGCATCGCGGACCCGGCCTCGGCCAAGCGCGCCGGCGTCGGGTTCTGGCGCCAATCACCAACGGCGAGCAGCTCGGTGCGGTTCGCCTTCCGGAGCCCGGAAGCGAGGCCGTCGACCTTGCGGCGGGTCTCTTCTTGATCAACTCGCTGGCGGCTGTGAACCGCGGCCAACAGGTCCTCGGAACGCTGCGGGTCATCCATGCCGAGAACGCGCAGCATCTCCGCGTAATCTCCCCGACCGACGGACTGCGCCCTGGGACGCGACCGGGGCTTGGGCTGGAGTGGACCGGGCGGATCGGGCCGCTCGATCGGCATCGACGAGCGCTCGAGCAATCTGAGCAGGTGGGATCCGCCGCGCGTCCGCCAGCTCGACGCCCGAGTTCATACGCTGCGCACGTGCGCGATGCCAGGCGACGCGGTGAGCATCGGAACAGAATCGAGCGTGCTCGCGCTCGGCAGTGAAGTACTGGTCACAGAAATCGCAGGTGAGACCGTACGTGATCTTGCTCATGGGCTCATGCTACGCGTAACAGCGACCTAAAGATGATCACTCGCTCTCACGGAATAGCTGGTCTCGGTACGCGTTCAGCCTTGCTTCCAGGAGGTCGTCAGTCATCGGCAGGTGGCCACCATCGCGTGTAGCTGACTACCTCGCCGTGCTCGTTGTGGTCGGGCAGGTAGAAGCCGCCGACGCCCAGAGAGTCCATGTGTGGTGGCACGTATTAACCGTCGTTGGGGGTGGCGCTCGCCCACCAAACAATCTGGCCGCGCTCGTTTCGGTATACCCGTCCGAACTCGTTCACGTCCGGGTCCTCGTCGACCATGATCACCAACCCGAGTCCACTCGCGGCCGCCAGTTCATCAGGTCGTACAGCGCCGCCTTCAGCTCCCGCGCCAGCGGGGCAATCTGCCGGTCCTCGCACGTGTCGAGAGATGCAGCCAAACTCAGCGCCAATGCCCCGAGACCTCGAGCCATCGGGTGGTCCGTAACCAAATGATCAAGATCGTTCTGGATCGCCTCGCCGAGGCTCGCCCACCGCCGGCCCTCGCCAACGTCCTCGCGTACCGGAATCTGGACCTGATAGCGAGGCGCCAGGAGGCTTGGATGCACCCGCCGGGCGGTTTTCTCGGTGTGTTGCCGCCTCGGCCGGCCCGGTGCTCGTCGCAGCGCAGCCGCGGCTTCCCCGACCGCTCCACACGCCCGGTTTGCCGCAGTCGACGCAAACACTATGGCCTAGGACAAGATCAAATCCCCTCAAAAGTTGATCATGAGGCGAGAATCCGCCGCCGTCTACAGAGCACCGTTGCGCCCTGCGCAAGCCCACGAACGCCCGCTACGACGCCTTCGCTGGCTTCTCTTAATCAGCGGTTGAGGGGTCATGTGATGATCAGGATCACGATGTGGTCGACAGGGCAACGAGATCGAGGCAAAGAAACTTCCTCGTTGGGCATTCGACGATCCCCAGCGGCGAAGAAGACCTCGAGGAGCCCGCCACGTTGGTAGCGATGAAGCCGTCACCATGCGCCAAGCCCTCGGCCCAAGCCAGCCCGCCGCGTGTACGCGAGGTTCGCTAGGTCCACGGAGCCTCGGCCAGTTTGCAGCGTGCATGGGTGGACTTGGGTTCTGTCGCCTCGCCGAGGGGCATCCCTTCCCTTCGGTGAATGCGCGTTCGGACCTGGCCGGCTCTGTCGCGATGGTCCAGGGCGTTGTTTTGAGGCACGGGTGTGCCATCGGCGGGCGGCTGCGGCCTCATGCCGTAAGTGTCGGCGACGTTGGCAGGTGGCCATATTGATCAAGTGCTCGGGCCCCCACGGGCCCCCAACCCTCCAATAAGGCCACCGAATCTGCCCTCAAACGGCCATGTCTGAGCCTGAAACACCACCTGACGGTGGGTCCACCGGCTTCCCAAGCTGACAGTGCGGGTTCGATTCCCGTCATCCGCTCCAGAGAATTGCCCGTCTGATTCAGCCGAAGCCGTCGATCGCGCTCAAGTTCTTATGAAGGTTGAAGAGCAATTCTGGAAGACTTCTGGAAAGACATTGACCAAGTCTGATCCGACGACTTCCCATGCGGCGAGGGCTGACATCGCGAGCGCCGCCAGTCCGACCTTGATGTTGATCACGGCGGACTGTCCCTCCAGTGTTTGACGCGCGGGAATCCCGCACCGAACGCTGGAATGGTGACTACCGAACCGGCCGAAGTCGACCGCCTCTGAAACACGACCACCTGGCTTCCGCATCCGCTGGGGCTGGTTCCTCGGATGCATCGCATCGGGCCTCGTGGCCATCGTCGTCGGGTGGTTCGTCGCCGCGCCGGCCGGTCGCACGAACTACCTGGCCGGGGTACTCGTCAACGTCGGGACGACCCTGCTGCTCGTCGGCATCGTCGTGCTGCTCGAGCGGCGGATCGTCGACAACGCGGTGAGGAAGTTCCGGAACGCCGCCGAAGAGGCTCGCGCGAGGATGCGGGACGATTTCCGCATCGAGGTCCAGGACTTCACGGATCGCGTGAACGCCGAGTGGGCCGCCGCATCGCCAGAGGACGTCGACGCGATGAAGGAGCGGACCAAACGCCTCTCCAAGGAGCTCGCTGACAACTATTCCAAGGAGCTCGCTGACAGCTATGTCGACGAGACGCTCGAGGCCTACGACGTGGACGAGACGCCGGAGCGGTGAGGCGGCGCGAGCTAGGTCAGGTGCTCGCGGAGCCACTCGGCCGCGATTGGGTCGACCCGCTTCGCGACCTCGGTCTGCGGCGCCGGCTCGATGCCGGGCTCCTCAGCGAGGGCATGCTCCATGTCGTCGAGCAGCTGCACGTCGGCGCCGACCGCAGCCGCGACCGTCAGCGCCGACGAGACGATCGCCCGCTCGTCGTTCGCGCCCACGATGATCCGTATGGCCGCGCCCGACGCCACGAGTTCGCTCGCTCGCGCCTCGTAGTCGAGCCGCTCGGCCGCGGCGGTGCCCGCGTCGGTCCAGTCGTAGCCGCCGAACTGCGGCGACACCGCGTCGATCATTGGACGCAGCTGCAGCAGCGGGCTCACCAGCACCGCCGCCGTCGCGCCGGACGTACCCCGCGCCAGCACCTCGGATGCGATCGCCGCACCCATCGAGCCGCCGACAAGACCAGCGGACACGTCCGCGCCGATGCCCAGCGTCTTGCTCAGGTCCGCCCACGCGGCCGGGAACTCTTCGGCCGCCTGACTGTGCACGGGCCCGTGGACGAGACCCGGCGCATCCGTGGCGAGCAGCTTCATGACCTCGTCGACGCCGCCGGGCAGCGACCGAGCGCCGAATGTGGGCAGTCCGAGGTAGACCTTCCATGCGTCGAGCCCGTCGAGCGGCAGGGCCGCGGCGAACGCCGCCTCGCTGCGCGGCGCATCCATGAGGTGCCACAAAATGATGACCGGGGCCGTCGCCGCATCGCTGGCTGGCGGCACCGCGAGGTAAGGCACGCCGTTCGAGGTCGTCCCGGTCAGGGAGTCGTCATCCGGGCACCACCGCGGCAATCGCGCTCACCTCGACGAGCGCTCCTGGCACGCCGAGTGCTGCGACCCGCGCCATGGTCACCAGCGGTGGCGCTCCCGACCCGGCCAGCCGCGGGCCGATGGCCTCGTACGCGGCGTTGAGGTCGGCATCCTCGGCCATGAACACCGTCCACTGCACGACGTCGGCCAAGGATGCACCTGCTGCCTCGAGCGCGGTGCTCGCGTTGTCGATCGCGCGGGCCGACTGCTCGGCGACATCGTCCGAGACGATCTTGCCGTCGGCGTCCACGCCGTTCTGACCGCCGACGTAGATGGTCGTCGCGCCGGCGGGCACGACGGCGACGTGGCTGAACGCGGGGCTGACGACGAGTCCGTCAGGTTGCAAACGTGTGATCTCCATGGGTTCCACGGTTGCACTATCCCCTGACAGAAGCGACCCGGTTCGCAGCTCCGGCGCAACCCTCCCCGGCGAATCGCTGCATCGCGACGGGTCGTCGCCCATCGAGATGAAGGTGGAGGCACCCGTGCTCGAGCGCCATCGGCAGCAGTTGAGGTGGTGTGCGCGAGGTGCGGCCGGGTGGACGACCCGTCTGAGGTGCAGGCTCGACCCGGTCCCGGCATGTCCGCTGAACGCATGGAGTTGATGGTGAAGATCATGGCTAGCCGACCGGAGGGCTCGCGTGTCGCCGTGCGCTAGCTGCCTCGCGGTTCGCGGCCAGGTCGAGTTCGTAGTTCTGACCGATGAGGTCCACACCGAAGCTATGGTGTGGCGACTCGTCGACGAGGGTGAAGCCGGCAGCAAGGTAAAGATGGCGTGCAGCCGCCAGCGTGTCATTGGTCCAGAGCACCATTCGGCGGTATCCGGCCGCCTGCGCGAAGTCGACGCACTCGTCGATCAAGCGGCGGCCTCAGTCCTTGGCCGCGGCCAGCGATCGTGACCAGCAGAATCCGCAGCTGAGCCGTCGCGTCGTCCTTGCGTACGCAAAACACGCAACCAACTCGATGTCCATTGATTTCCGCGAGCCAGGCTCGCTCGCGCGTCGGGTCATGATCAGCAGCGAAGTCGGCGACGATGCGAGCGACGAGTGCTTCGAATTCGCTGTTCCAGCCGAATTCGGCGGCGTACTGCTCGCCGTGTGCCATCACGACCCAACCAAGATCACCGGGCCTATCCGCTTGCCTGATGACGACGGAATGTTGTTTCGACTCGAGCACTTACTCTTGCTCCTCATCGTTACTGACACAACTGTTTCAGTGACACGCTATCGCTGGCTCCCGACTGACACAGTTGTTTCAGGCAGAATGACGAGGTGGCCGACGGCGTCCCATCCCCATCACCCCGCCAGGAGGAATTGCTCGAGCGGTCGTATCGCTACGTGTTGCAGCACGGCTTGATCGACATGTCCTTGCGACCTCTGGCCGAGGCCATCGACTCCAGTCCACGAGTGTTGTTGTTCTTGTTTGGTTCAAAAGACGGCCTTGTCCGTGCGTTGCTGGCGCGTGCTCGCGAAGATGAGCTCGCCATGCTCCAGGCCGCCGCTCAGCACGGACACTGCTGATCTTGCAGATGCCGCTGCATGGCTCTGGGAGTGGCTATCAGATCCCCAGCACCGAGATCTGCTTTACCTCTGGGTGGAGGCCTACGGCCGCTCGCTGACGACCCCTCAGGGTGCCTGGGGTGGTTTCGCAGAAGCGACGGTGCATGACTGGTTGCGGCTGCTGCAACGAGCATCAGCCTGAGCATTTCCGCTCCACTGCGGCAGGCTGCCCAGCAACGCACCAGAATTCTCGCAATGCTGCGCGGCGCCTTGCTGGACCTCCTAGCCACCGCAGAATCTGACCGCGTCACGGCAGCCGTCCACGACGAGTTGCAGGCCTTGCGGCAATCCAGTCCTAGCGGCGATTGAGTGAGGCAAAGGTAGCTCGTCGCTGCGGCGCAGAGAATGGGGACGTGGCGCTCCGGCGAGGTAGAACGCGAACCGGGCTCTGGCTAGCACTCGCCCTGACGACTCGTTTGCGTCGGAGGCCCTGATCGCTGTCGGCACCCTGCGCGGCAACGGCGCCCCAACCAGCCTCCGCAGCGGTGGAGATGCCGCCAGTGGTGAGCAGACGTTGACCGTGATGACTCGCAACATCTACCTCGGCGGGGATATCACCCGGCCGATACGCGCGGCGCTCGATCGCTCGGGTCGCGCAGGGAGCGCTCGCACTAGGTCATGCAGAACCATGAGCTGCGGGAGATCGTCGACCGCACAGACTTCAGGACTCGTAGCAGGCTACTCGCCGATGAGATCGCGACGGCGCAGCCGGACCTGATCGGCCTGCAGGAGGTCGCGCTTTGGCGACACGGACCGATGCAGCTCGACCAGATCGGCCGACCCGATGCGACGGTGGTCGACTACGACTTTCTGACGATCTTGCTGGCGGATCTGGCCAACCGCGGCACCCGCTATGAGATCGCGCCGAGCAGCAGCAGGAGTCCGATGTGGAGGCGCCCGCGTTCACCGGCGACCCGTTTGCAGGGTACAGCCGGGCTCGGCCGAGGATGTGCGCCTGACCGATCGCGATGTGATCTTGCTTCGAGACGGATGCTGGAATCCGGATCGAGGGCAGCGGCGGCGGCCACTACACGCCAGCAGTTCCACGTCGACGCTGGCGGGCACCACATTTCCCTTCGTTCGCGGGTACGCCTGGGCCGATGTCGCCGTTGGATCGACCACCATCCGGTTCATCACCACCCATCTGGAATCACAGAGCGCGAAGCTGGCCCGCGCCCAAGCTGACGAGCTGCTCGAGGGCCCGGCTGGCAACTCGAGCGTGTCGACGGTCATTGCTTGTGACTGCAATTCGAACCCAGCACAGCCCGGCAGCACGACTCTCCGCTGCCGATCGGATCCGGCGCCGCGTACCGGCTGATCACCAACGACCACGGATTCACCGATCTCTGGTTGCAGCAGCCGGGTCGCGCTGGTCCAGGCAATACAGCGTCGCTTGGGTGAGCTCGTGACACGACAACGACGGCGGACTTCAGCCGTCGGATCGACCTCGTGCTGGCCAGACCGGCGCCGCCGGTACGCGATCGTCGCCAGCCGAGCTGAGGTCACCGGGAACGAGCCACGGATCGAGATCCGGTCACCGAGCTCTGGCCGTCTGACCACGCGGGCGTTGTCGTGCAGCTGCAGGTCGGGTCGAGCGTGATGCTTGACGCGCTCTCACCGCAGCGGCGACGCCTGGTATTCGGGATGGCGCGGCCTCGTGCTGCTGCTGATCATGCACGATTGCCGTGGTCGGCGGTCGTTCGGATGTCGATCACGTCCGTTCATCCTGTTCCGCAGAACGATCCCGGCCCGGTGCTGCTGGTGCCGGGATACGGAGGCAACGTGCAATCGCTCCAGCCGCTGGCCGCAGCCTTGCGCTCGGCAGGCCGTACGGCGGTCATCGTGGAGCCGGTGGGCGATGGCACCGGTGATCTTCGAGCTGCAAGCCGAGCATCTGGGTGAGGTTGCTGATCGGGTACGCCAGGACGCCGGTGCCGCGTCGGTTGATGTCATTGGCTACTCTGCCGGCGGCGTCGTCGCCCGGATTGTGGGTGCGAGACGACGGCGGTGACGAGGTCGCGCGCCGAGTCCTGACGCTCGGTTCACCACAGCACGGAACGAGCCAGGCCGCACTCGGCGCGGAGTTCGCTGGCAGCTGTTCTGCTGCCTGCGAGCAGCTGGTGCCGGATAGCGACCTGCTGCGTCGCCTGAACGCCGGCGACGAGACACCGGCCGGTCCGCTATGGGCAACCGTGCGGTCGACGAACGATCAGGTGGTCACCCCTGTCGACTCCGCCGCCCTGTCGGGCGCCCTGAACATCGTCGTCCAGGACGTCTGTCCAGGCTCCAGCGCATCTCACGGCGATCTTCCCAGCAATCCGGTCGTGCTGGCAGCGCTCAGTTCCGTGCTCGGCGTTGACACTCCGCGGGTGCCGACCAATGTCGGTGCTGACTCGGGCGGCTGTTCTTGATCAGTCGTCGATGTCTTTTGTGCCGAAATTTGCCCAGGCGGCCAGCGTGAAGACAGTGAGATAGCCGAGCTGGACGACGAGCCCGCGCACCACATCGCGCCACAGGATCGGGTCGCGGAACAGATCGACGAAGGCGAGCCAGTAGCGCGTCGGCAGGAATGGGTGCAGTGCGGTCGCCGCGTCGAGGCCGAGCAACACGGTTGAGGCGACGAGCACGCCGATCGTGCCAAGCGCGGCACCGATCGCGGACCTCGTCAGCGTTGAGAAGAACAAGGCGATCGCGGCGACGCCGAGCATCGAGATGATCACGTAACCGAGCGCCAGTGCGGTTCGCCAGGTCAGATCCTGCTGGGTGAGCGTCGAGCCGCTCAGGCTCACGGTCCCGGTGGCTGGAGCCTTTCCCAGCAGCAGGCGGCCCTCGGCGTAGCGACACCGCGGCGACGACGAATACGGCTAGCAGCACGAACGCCACGACGGTCGCGAGCTTGGCGAGCAGCAGATGGGTGCGACCGACCGGCCGCACGAGGAGGTACCGCAACGTGCCGGTCTGGCTCTCGCCGGCGATCGCGTCGCCACCCGAGGACGGCCACGGCGATCGGCAGCAGCAGCGGCAGGACGACGCCGAGCGCGGCGAGCGGGAAGAGCGTGCCATCACTGAGGACGGCGGAAAGGAACGGCGGACCGGTACCGGGTCGCGGACCAAGATCGGTAACCGCCAGCAAGAACCGCGACGAGCGTCGGCAGCGCAACCAGCATCGCCAATGATCAGCCAGGTACGCGGCCGGCAGATCATCTTGATCAGCTCGACGACGATCACGCTCGCGCCTCAGCCTCGAGAACGACCTGCTCCAGGGTCCGGCGATAGGGACCGATCTCGTCCACGCGTACGCCCTCACCGACCAGGTAGGCGTTCAGGCTAGCTGGATCATCGGCGCGTACGAGCAGCCGGTCACCCGTGACCGACGCCACAGTGGCCCCGAGCAGGTCGCCGCAGCGATCCGACGTCCGGCGTCCGGAGTGCAACCAGACTCGGTTGGCCGCAGCAGCGTGTCGAGTTGCTCCTGAAGAATCAGCTGCCCGTCGCGCGAGCACGCCCACCCGGGTACACATCTGCTCGATCTCAGCAAGCAGGTGGCTGGACAGGAAAGATGGTTGTCCCTTCGGCGTTCAGTTGCAGCAGCAAGCGCCGGATGTCCTGAATGCCTTGCGGGTCGAGGCCGTTGCTCGGCTCATCCAAGATCAGTAGCGCCGGTTGGCGCATCAGGGCGGCCGCCAATCCGAGCCGCTGCCGCATGCCCTGCGAATAGGTCCGGACCGGCCGGCGATCGGCGGGGTTGAGACCGACTTGCTCCAGCGCGGTTCCGATCCGCGTGCGGCGCTCGGCGGCGGCGGCTGCGATCGGATCCGGTGGCATCGAGCAGCGCAAGGTTCGCGCTCCCGGACAAGTGTGGATAGGCGGCGGGACTTTCCACGAGCGAGCCGATGCGCGGCAACACACTTCGGCGGGCGGTCGGCATTGGTTGCCCGAGCACCTCGGCCTCGCCGGAGGTCGGGCAACACCAGGCCCAGCAGCATCCGCACCGTGGTGGTCTTGCCGGAACCGTTCGCGCCGAGAAAGCCATACACATCGCCGGCGCGGACCTCCAGGTCAACGCCGTCCACCGCTCGCAGCTCGCCATATCGCTTGGTCAGCGCCCGAGTCCGGATGACGTGCCCGTTGGTCGTGAGCGGCGCTCGTCACTGCCGCTCCAACAGCTCGACCGCTGCCTCGCTGCAGCGTCTCGGACGTCACAGTGCCGGCCAGCAGAAAGGCGCCGCCACGTCCGCGATACGGCGTGATCAACAATTCCACGGGTCCGACAGGCACGAATGTCCCAACATCTGTAGTCCTGGCGTCGCCGCGATCTTGAAGCTGCTGCCGCAGCGGCCGAGCGACCCGGCCGCGCAGCGGCAAGGCGATCAAGGTGGTGGGGCCACGCCCGTAGACGCCGACCGCGCCCGGGTCCACGCCATTGCGTGAGCTCAACCCGGCGAGAGCTGAAGGGGAGATCGTACGGCGCGAACGCGTTCGCGGCTGCGGCAACGTCCACGGACGGCTCGTAGGCCACCCGTACGCCCTCGGGCAGACTGAAGTGGGTAGTCGTCTCCGGAGGGGCGCCGAACTTGAGCTGACGAAGGGTTGTGGTGATCACCGGGCGCAGCTCGCCGACGCCATACAACTGCACCTGCAGCTGGCAGCCCGCTGACCGGGTCGGCCCAGATGTCGACATGGCCGACGGTCGTCCCCTTCTGGTTCGGCGTGAGCCGGAGGCCTGCTGCGTTGATGCCCGCGACCCGTCGCGCTGGGAGCGAGGTCAGTTCGCTCTACTGCACACCCTGCAGCAGCGACCGGGCGAAAGTGGTGGGCAGCAGGTCGGAGGCATCGGGCAATCTGATCTTGGACACCGGTGAATACGTCGCGGTTTCGGACTCGAAGACCCAGCGAACAATGCCTCTGCCCTGGCGAAACAGATCGGTCTCGCCGGTGCTGCGGATCCGGTCGACCCGCCAGTCGTCTGCGCCGCGCCACCACACGCGTAATCGGGTGTTCTCGCCGAGCAGTTGGACCAGAGTGGCGAATGAATCGCTATCGGGCACCTGAAGTGTTCCGGCCGTCTCGACATAGCCCGACCACCCGACGGGCGCCGATTGTGCTATCCGCCCGGCAAGCTCGGCGGCTGAGATGTCGGACGGTGCAGCTGGTCGCGCGCTGATCAGCAGAGGCGTCGCGACGAAGGCAGCTGCGGTCAAGAGCACGACCAGCCAGCGCGCTGACATGGCGCCACTGTAGGTCGGCGGCAGAAAGTAGGCGAACGACGTCATCGGCGTGCGAGGCAGCGCGAGGTGCTTCGACTATTTCCAGGACGGCGTTTGGGTGGCGTGATGCCGACTATCTTCGGCGACTTCCTAGTATGATCGGTAACTACCGAGAAATATCGGAGATGTACGTGGATCTTTCGAACCCATTGGCTGTCGTGACTCCGACACTGGATGCCGCAGTCTTGCTCGCCCTCGCCGCAACGACCGGGTGGGCCACCGGAGCGCAAGTTCACCGGATGGCGGGCGCTGGCAGCGACGACGGCGTACGACGGGTACTGGCTCGCCTCGTTGATCAGGGCATTGTTCTGGCTGATCAGCATCCGCACGCAACGCTCTACTCGCTCAATCGGAACCATGTTGCTGCCAACGCGATCGTGTCCCTGACGCGCCTCCGGGCCGAGATCATTGATCGGATCGGTGTAGCCCTGAAGAATTGGTCACCCTCGCCGCCGCTACATGCCAGTCTTTTCGGTTCCTTCCGCTCGAGGGGAGGCGACGACGGACAGCGACATTGACCTTCTCATCGTCCCGGAGGCCGCGGTCGACGCGGATCTGACCGCGGAAGCCGTGGACGATCTGGTTGTCGCCATTCGTCAATGGACCGGCAACAACGCACACATCGTTGAGCGCAGGCCCGACGAGCTGGCTGAAATGATCACCGCGGACGACCCGCTGGTCGCGTCTTGGCGAGCGGACCATATCGACCTTGTCGGCGTGAGGCTCCTTCACCTACTGCGCGATGTCCGCAGAGCGTCATGAATCGGCGCACCGGCAAGGTGGTCGACTGCTCAATCGGTGAGGCGAAGGCACGACGCGACCAGGCCCGCGCCTACATCGATGTAGCCGAGATGGTGCTCGCTGATTCGGCTAGCCGGTATGAGGCTCAGGTAGCGGCGGCTCTGGCTGTGTTGGCTGCGATCGCGGCGGCAGACGCAGTCTGCGGCCTCAAGCTGCATCGCTACAGCCGAGGACAGGACCACGCCCAGGCAGTGGCACTTCTGGAGACGGTTGATATGGATGACCCATCATTGCCGGCCAAGCTGCGCCGGATCCTGGCGTCAAAGGACTCCGTGCATTACCCCCACATCTGGTCTCAGAATCAGCTGCCAGGAGCCTGGTGCGACAGGCTCGGGCCCTCGTCGTGGCCGCTGACCGGCTGTAGCTGGGCTCGTGCCGGCGGCGTTGCAATGTCGAGACCATTTCGAGACCTAAGAATCCGATGTTTGCGTAACCCTGCAAAGAATCCGCAGTCGACCGGCGATCCCCGTAACAAACTGTCCATTTTCGGCAAAGTGGGTTTTGTCGCTCCGCAGCGGCTTTCGGTAAAGTACCTCGGGACTCGCGAGCAAGCATTTTAGCCCCGAGATGCGGCCGCACCAGTGTCGTGGAACCCCTATCGACGCCAGTCGCCAATGCTTCAGGAAACGTTATGCCGCAAGCTGCTCCACCAAGATCACAACAGAGTTATCGGCACGAGGCGTTCATGTGGCGCGATGCAGATGACTATGCCTCTGTGCTCACACCATTTGTCGAGGAAGGCTCGGCCGCTGGTGAGGCAGTGATGGTCGTTGTTGTGCGGCGCCATGCCAACTGGTTGCGCGAAAGCCTCGGTTCTCAGGCACGCAAAGTGAAATTCGTCGACATGGCCAAGCTCGGCCGGAATCCCGCACGAATAATTCCCGCTTGGCAAAAGTTTGTTGATCAGCACTCAGGCTACGGGCGCCCGGTGCGTGGTATCGGAGAGCCGATTTGGGCGGGGCGGCGACCCGAGGAGATTCTTGAATGCCAACTGCACGAAGCGTTGCTGAACGTGGCGGTCGATCCGAAGATTCCGCTCTGGCTGATCTGCCCGTACGACCTCAGTGGGCTTGACCCGTCGATCATCTCAGAAGCCCATCGCAGCCACCCTGCTGTCATGGATGGCGACCGCTACCACGGCAATGCTCAATACGGCGGGCGTGAGCATGTCGAGGCGATGTTCAGCGCCGACCTTCCCGAGCTTGATGGGAGCCGACGGAGTACAGCTTCACGGGCGAGACAGCCGACCGAGTCTTCAACATCGTGACGCTGGATGTCTACGGCTCGGGTCTTTGGTCGGACAAAGTCACTGATCTCGCTGCAACATCGCGCCGGCTTGCGACCTGCAGCCTGCGCCGCGGCGCCAGCGAGGGGACGATCCGGATCTGGGACCTGCCGTACGCGCTGATCTGCGAGGTCTCCGACAACACCATGATCGACGACGTACTGGCGGGGCGCCGAGCGCTCGTTGCCAATGACCGCGACGGCACTGTCCTCCGCCAACCGTAAGTGCGACCTTGTGCAGTTGCGCTGCACAGATCGGGGACGACGGTGCGTCTCCATATGTGGAAGTAGGCACCAGCTCCAACAGCGGACGACCGAGTCATTCGTTGCCTGCGGCAAGCGCCCAGGAGATACAGAGCGGCAGCGGCCGGGCAGCCAATCGTGAGTGAAGATCAACTTGGTCAAGAAGTCCGTCCTTGATCTCTTCCTTGATCTGGTGCTCGTGTCGACTCTGCGAGACCTGGTTCGACCGCCCGGCGCAAGTCGCTCGGCTGGTATCAAGCCCAGAACGATCGCGCGGTCGGACGCGTCCTCGTTCTCATCAGCGCAATCCCGAGCGGCCCTGGACACTCGCGAGTCTTGCTGCCGGCCGATCCGGGATGTCCCGGGCCGAGGCTCGCTCGCCGGTTAGCCATCTCGTTGGTGAGCCGCCGATGACCTTCCTCACCGCACCCGGCGTGTCGCCCTCGCCGCCGACGCTTCTCAGCGAGACATCGCATACCGTCGAGCACATCGCCCATCCAGGTCGGATCGGCACCGCGTTCGCCCTCAGTACGGCGTTTCGCCGAGAACGCGGCATCAGTCCCCGCCAGCATCGGCTGGCATCCGCACCAGGCGCCACAACTGAGGCCGCCACGGCTCAGGGAGTCACTCCTCGAGATCAATAAGCCGGCCATCCCTCGTCGGCTGCAAGATCAAGACAGTTTCAATGCGCGGCTATGTTTTCAGACCGCCGCTGGCGGGCAACTGACGCGCCGCTTCGGAATTACTTCTGCGGTACGACGCCCGGTCACCAATCATGCTTCGTGCGGCCGATCAAAATGCGTTACACATTTGCGCATCGACTTTTCTGGCTGGCCCAACGTAGCCTAAGGCTTGGGAAAGGACTCTGCGGCATCTCGGCCACTGGGCTTGTTCGTAGCTGCGCTGAGAAAGGGGGCGTCATGCCCAGCAAACGGGTCCGACCTGCGGTCCTGATCGTTCTCTTTGCTTCTCTATTAGCTTTGGCGAATTCCGTCGCGGCATACGGTGATGATCCTGAGAAACCGCCTTGCAACCCGGTGACGCAGTTCAACCCCTATAACTTTCCGGATCCAACCAAGATCGACAACAAATGGAATCCCTGATCCCGGGATCGCAGTTGACCTTGAATGGAGAAGCGGACCGAGGCGGGGGCTATTGCCTCATGAGGTAGTGACCACGGTCACCGATCTGACCAAGGTGATCAACGGCGTACGCGCCGTCGTCGTGTTGGAGAAGGACATCAACGAAGGCACGCTGGAGGAAGCCGAGCTTGAACTTCCAAGCGCAGGACAACGACGGGAATATCTGGAATCTCGGCGAGTATCCCGAGGAGTACGAGAACGGCAAGTTCCACGGCGCGCCGGACGTTTGGATTTCCGGCCTGGACGACGCTCAGCCGGGCAATTCGATGGTGGGGAATGCGCAGCTAGGGTCACCGGAGTACCTCCAGGGCTGGTCGCCCGAGATCGAGTTCTTGGATTGCGCGAAGGTCTTCAAGATGCAGCAGCAGACCTGCGTACCGGCCGGCTGCTACGACGATGTCATGATCACTGACGAGCGGAGTCCGCTCGAGCCGGAGAGTGGGCATCAGCGCAAGTACTACGCGCCACGAGTGGGCAATGTCCGAGTCGGCGCGGTCGGCGATCCAGAAGGTGAAACCCTGGTTCTCAGTAAGGTCTCGCAGCTCACCCCAGAACAGTTGGCCAAGGCCCGTCAGGAAGCGATGAAGCTGGAGAAGAACGCGTACAAGGTGAATCCGCATCTATCGAAAGACCCAACCCGTTACTCCGCCAGCGGTGCGTGGCAGGCCCGGTCGGCGGCTAGTCCGGTGGCCCGCCGGTAGGAGGAGGCTTCGCTAGCCGCGCTGTGCGACCAGCCGTTCCACCAGGGCGGTCGATCGACTGATATCGAAATGCTGCGCCATTGTGAACCCGAGCGCGACAACCTACGCGCCTCGCCGAGCTTCGGCGAGCGGCCGTAGCCTCAGTCATTGCGGTATAGATCTCCGTGAGAGCTCGGCGTTGGCGTGCGGTCAGTCCTGAGTCGGCGGAGATTGCAGCGATAAGCGAGGCGTGCTCGCCAGGTTCATCTTCCCTCATGATCGTGATTGTCTTCTGAGCCATGATCACCATCATCGGTCCGCGGACGCAACGTTTCCGCTGGTACGCCGAGAGTCGCGGCAATCGTTTCGAGCACGTCTGCCGATGGGGCACGTAGCCCATGCTCGATCTGGGAGAGGTACGGATTGGAGATGCCGGCCATCGCCGCGACCTGGCGCATCGACAGCTCCGCCAGCTCCCGTTGCCGCCGAATGCAGCTCGCCCACCAGGTTCTCCGATGATTCCTCGCCACGATCCATGGCCCCATCCTAGAGATCGGTGATGTGACCCATGTCGCACGACGCCCGCTAGCATAGCTAGCATGTTTTGGCTAACATGGATTACGTTGTAACCGAGCAACCAAGGAGAAACCATTATGGCTACGACCACGACGTCGAAGAAGATCAATGACATTACTGAGGGCTTCGGCGAGGCTGCCGATCGCTACCGTGTCATCAACGAGAAGCTTGTCGAAACCGGCAAGAAGACCGCCAACGCCGCTCTCGACGGCTACGAGAAGACGGTCGCCAGCTATGTCGATTTCAGGCAGCAGCTCGCGGAAGCGACACAGCTCGACTGGGTCAGCACCGTCGTCAAGGCGCAGAACGATTTCCTGACCGAGGTCAACGCGGCTTACGTCTCTGCCGCTCGTGACGTCCTGAAGTAAAACCGTATGCTCAAGCTGTGACGACACAGCAGTCGGCGGATGATCAGCTAGGACTTGGCGAGATCATCCGCCGGCAACGAGAGCTAGCCGAGCTGTCGATGCGCCAAGTTGCGGCGATGGCCGGCATCTCCAATCCGTACCTCTCCCAGATCGAACGTGGGCTTCGCGCTCCGTCGGAAGAGGTACTTCGTGCAATCGCCGAATCCCTCAACGTTTCTGCCGACCTGCTGCGTGGCGACGAGCCTGCAGGCGGCGTCGGCAGAAGTCATTGAGGCTATTCAGTCGGATCCGGATCTGACCGCATCCCAGCGGCGGTCGCTTGATTGAAGCGTACGAAGCGTTGCGGCAGGTTACTGTCAAACACCGCAGGCATAGGGGGTTCGATGAGCGAGGCGACAGTCCCTCAGCCCGATGCAGACAATGACTGGGACACAATTGACGAAGCAGTCCGAGGCCAGCTTGGCCAGTTTCTGACATCAGGCACGGACCTTTTCAATGGCAGCGACCTGATGGGTCGGCTCGACCCACTCTCGCTGTTCTCGCCCCTGCTGCGTACCAGCCTGTCGGCTGCGTCGCGCCCCGACAAGATCGCCGGTGCTGTGTCCCGCGCCGCAGGCGAAATGATTCGCGCGACGGCAGCTGCAACTGTGCGGGCCGCAGGCGGTACCCCGTCGTACGCGCCGAAGCGTGGCAAGGACAGGCGCTTCTCCGATCCGGCCTGGAGTGACAATGCCGGGTACTGGTGGCTCAGGGAGATCTACCAAGACTGCGGAACAAGCCCTTCTCGAGATCGTCCGGGACACCGACACTCCGCCAGCGATCAAGCAGAAGGCGGAATTCGCCGTACAGCTGATGATCGACGCGCTGGCTCCCACCAACTTCGTCGTGGGCAAACCCGAGCGGTGATCAAGAAGGCGCTGGATACCGGCGGACTGTCGCTGGCCAAAGGGGCGCGCAACTTCGTTCATGATCTACGGACCAATCGTGGTGTGCCACAGCAGGTCGTTCCGGGCGCACACAAGGTCGGCGAGGACATGGCTGTTACACCAGGCAAGGTCGTCTTCCGCAACGACCTGATGGAGCTGATCCAGTACGCGCCCAAGCACGGCCGAGGTGCACGAGATTCCGCTGCTGTTCAGCCCGCCGTGGATCAACAAGTACTACATCATGGACCTCGCGCCGGGCCGCAGCCTGGTGCAATGGGCAGTTGATCACGGGCACACCGTTTTCATGATCAGCTATCGCAATCCCGATGAGCGGATGCGCAATGTGAAGATGGATGACTATTTGATCTCCGGCCCGATCGCAGCTCTTGAGGTCGTCCGCAACATCACCGGTGCAGACAAGGTCAATCTGCTGGGGCTCTGCCTTGGCGGCACGCTCACCATGGCGACCCTCGCCTATCTTGACGCAGTCGGGCTGGAGCTGATCAACTCAGCGACCTTCCTCAACACCTTGATCGACTTCAGCGAGCCGGGCCTGCTCGGCGTCTTTACCGACGAAGCAAGCATCCGCCGGCTGGAGCGGACGATGAAGCGCACTGGCTTCCTCCCGAAGGAGGACATGCAGCGCTCCTTCAACCTGCTCCGGACCAACGACCTGATCTGGAACTATGCCGTGAGTAGCTGGCTGATGGGGGAGGAGCCGCCGGCGTTCGACCTCCTCAGCTGGAACAACGACTCGACGCGGATGCCAGCCGAGATGCACACCTTCTACTTGCGCAGCTGCTATGTGGAGAACGAGCTGGCACGTGGGGTCATGGAGTTGGCGGGTCAGCGGCTTGATCTTGGCAAAGTTGATCAAGATCTGTACTTCCTGTCCGCTGAGCAAGATCACATCGCACCGTGGCGCAGCTCGTACGCGGGTGCGCGACTGCCGGGGGAGACGTGCGCTTCGTGCTCTCGAACTCCGGTCATATCGCCGGCATTGTGAACCCGCCAAGCCCGAAGTCCATTCATCGAGTTTTGGAGGGCGGCCGGCCGCTACCAGAGGATCCGGCTGAGTGGATGGCGGCGGCCACCATGTATCCCATGACCTGGTGGGAGGACTGGGCGCAAGTGGATTGGGGTCCGTGCCGGGGAATGCGCAAACCGCCGCGGATGGGCAACCGGAAGTACCGGCCGATCACTGACGCGCCCGGAACCTACGTGCTGGAAACCTGAGGCTCGGCTGCGTCCGATCTCTCGCATCGAGCTGGGTGCCTGGGAAGCAGGACAAGCGATCCCGGCGAGCTAGCGGGGCTCGTCAAGGTGACGAATCGGTACCCGTGCGAGCGGTAGTCGTTGATGATCCCAGCGAGCGCGGCAACAGTCGCCACTCGATTGCCACCGCCGTCGTGAAGCAAGATCACCGGATGCTCCTGCTCGAGCCCGGCTGCGACCCGCTTCTGAATAACGGGTGCGAACTTCTTGCTCGGCGGAGCAGACCAGTCACGTGGGTCTACTGACCACAAGATCATCGAGAGGCCGGCTGCGCGGGTGACGGTTCGTGCGCCCTTGACGACGCCGCCGGGAGGGCGAAACAGGCATGGCTTGAGTCCGGTGGCACTGAAGATCGCTTCTTTGGTGCGCTCGATCTCCCTGGATAGGGTCCGGTGCTTCCACCCGGCCCTCAGGCTAGGGTCTGGTGCGACCATGTGTGATCGCCGAGGGCGTGCCCGCCTGCGACGATTCTCCGCAGCATCTCGGGCTCGGCTGCCGCCCGTTGGCCGACCACGAAGAACGTTGCAGGTACGCCGCTCTGGGCCAAGACGTCGAGAACTGCAGGCGTCGCAGGCCCTGGGCCGTCGTCGAAGGTCAATGCCACAGTACGGGCCGTTGCATCGCTCTCGCCCGTGACGGCCGGCGCCGTGTGGATGATCTTGGCTGCGGGCTGCGGGCATTCATGTTGTGTGTTGTTGTCGATGTTTGTCGCCTGTTTGGCGATCTCGATCGATGGCGACGGTTTGGTTGCTGCGGGTTTCGGGTCGCGAGTAATCACGTCGACGACCGAGTATGCGATCACCGTCGTAAAGATCACCACGAGCGCGACGAGTATGCTCACCCGATCCCATCGCACCGCAGCCGGCCAGGGGCGTTCGACGCAGTGGTTGAAGTCTGCGTGGTACGCCTTGGCTGCAGCGTCGCGGCCATAGCTCATCCTGCATCGTCCACGTCTAGGGTCGGGGGATGAGGGAGTCGCAGCCGCTGAGCGTGTCCCCAGATCCGTTGCCGCAAGAGCCGGCCGCCTCGGGGTCCGTCGCTCAGGACGCTGTGGCGCTGTGGACCAGCAGCCCTTTCATCCAACAGGTCCAGGCGTGGGTTGCCGCTCAGCTCGCGCCGAGCGGCAGTCGGCTCACGGAGAGTGGGACCAGCCGCACGCCCGGGCATGGTCGAGCGCCATCCGATTCGAAACCACTGAAGGTCGCGTGTGGTTCAAGGTGAACGCAGGCGGGACGGCGTACGAAGCATCGCTCATCGCTCTCCTCGGCGAGCTCAACCCGGGACTAGCGCCGGACGTGATTGCCCACGACGAGGCACGGGCTTGGTCGCTCACCCGAGACGCCGGGCCGGTCCTGCGAGCCATTGCGGGGCCTGACGGGTTATGGGGGCACTGGGAGAGAGTGCTTCCCTGGTATGCCGAGGCCCAGCTTGCACTCGCCGAGCATCGATCCCGTTTGCTGGCCGCAGGGGTCCCGATCTGGGTCCAGCCCAACTGCCCGTGCAATACCGCCGGTTGCTCACGGAACTCGCCGGGCGGGCGATCGATGATGGCGGGCTGGCACCGGAGCAAGCACGTGCTCTCGAGCGCGCACTATCCGCGTACGACGGCTGGTGCGCCGAGCTCGCCGCCTCGCCAATCCCCGACAGTCTGCAACACGATGACCTGCACTCCAACAATGTGTGCTGGCGCGGGGAGGTGGACGACCTGTCCTCAGTGCGAATCATCGATTGGGGCGATGCGTCAGTCGGGCATCCGTTTGGAACCATGCTCGCCACCTTGAACTCGATCGCCTTCCATGCCGGGGCGCTGCACGTCGACCGGGATATGGACCCGCGGGTACTCCGAGTCCGGGATGCCTACCTCGAGCCGTTCACCCGGCTGAGCCGACGTGACGAGCTGCTGCGCTGGGTGGATCTTGCCCGGAGTACTGGCTGCGTGACTCGTGCCATGGCCTGGGAGCGTGCCCTTCAGGAGGCGCCGCGGAGCGTGATCACCGAGCACGAGTTCCCCGTACGAGGCTGGCTCCTGGAACTCCTCGAGCCGTGGGCTGTCACCGAGCTGCGGTAAATCATCCGGCCCATGGCCCCGGTGTCCGTCCAGGCGGCGGCAGGCTAAATAGGTGTCAGTGACCGGTGGCTGCTCCCACGGATCGGCCGCTGATCTTGCGCGGCTTGATCTCGATGAACAGGTTCCGGACCCCGTCTGCCCAGGGCACGGGGCCGGTTTCCCATGCCGACGCGAGTAGGTGATTGTGAGCCATCGCTTCAGCGAATCCGAGGACGAGAACGCTCCAGCCGGACTTGTTCTGCTCGTCGATGTCGTCGATCTCGAATGCGACGCTGGTTCGCCGGATTAGGCCGGACAGAGCACCAGCCGGAGAGGTTCGGAAGATCACACCGCCGTTGCGGTACTGGTAGGTGACCGGCAAGATCTGCGGTCCGTCGGGTGCCATGAATCCGACGCGGCCGGCGGTGTGCTGCGCCAGGAGCTCCTGGCACTCGGCTTCGGAGAGCTCAGCGAAGCGTGCCGGGAGAGTTCTGATCCGATGGCGAGGACATAGCAAGGAGCTCCGTTCATCGAGGCGCCTCGACAACAGTCGGCACCGTCGCGCTGGACCAGGGGCGGTGAAGTTAACCAGCGTGAATGGCGTGACTTCACCGGCCCAATGTTCAGCCTCGTGCTCCGACTGCGGTGCACCCAGGGTCGAAGGTCCTGGGGAGTCCTGAAGGCGGCCTGAGACGAGTGAGTCCATCCCGCTGGAACAAGGACTTTGGTCCCGCGTAGGAGTCTCCTTGGGCCCGTGTGCCAGGGCTGTGCAGCCGGGACAGTTGGATCATCCACACAGAAGGGTGATCATGTCTCCGATTGCCGACAATGCAGGATGGTCGCTGCTCGACCGCGGCGGACGCCTCGAGAGTCTGGACCGTCAAGAGTGCCGGCGACTTCTCGAGTCGGCCAACATTGGTCGCCTCGCGTACTGCACCGACCTCAGGCCTCGGGTCGTGCCGATGAACTACACATTGGTGAGCGACGCGCTGATCTTCCGCACCGGCATGGATACCGAGGCGGGTAGCTATTTGATCAATCGTCCGATCGCGTTCGAGGTTGACCAAGTCGACGAGTTCCTGCAGGCGGGCTGGAGTGTAGTCGTCGTCGGGAACGCGGCACCGGTGAATGAGGCGTCCTTGCGCTTTCTTGATCTTCGCCAGTCGCCGCAGCCGTGGCCCGAAGGCAGGCGATCACTCGTCGTGCAACTGCCCTTGACGACGATGACCGGTCGCCGCGTTCACCCGTCCTGAGGTTCCGGGTACGCCGATGAGTGCGCAAAGACGCGCGAAGGGGGCGAATGGCATGAGATATTCCGCTCGTCGTAATCTGTCCTCGACATGGCGGCCACGGACGACAACAGCGAGCCGGGACCCGCATTCCCGACGGATCCCGACGAGGATCCGCGGCTGTCCATCGAGCTGCTCATGAGTCAACTCGTCGAGCAAGCGTCACTGATCATGACGGCTCAGCAGCGGCTCCGGCGGTTGTTGATCGCCAACCGCTCGATCGTCCAGAACTCGCGCTTCCGGCGGTCCTGCGACGCATCGTCAATACCGCGAAGGATCTGTCGGACGCCAAGTACGCGGCGCTTGGAGTCATCGGCGCCGATGGCTTGCTGGAGCAGTTCGTCCACGCGGGCATGGACGACGAGATCGTCCGGGAAATCGGTGAGCTCCCCAAGGGACGAGGCGTGCTGGGTGCATTGATCGAAGATCCCAGGCCGATCCGGCTGGCGCGCATCGCAGATGATCACCGATCGTCGGGTTTCCCGGAAAGCCATCCGGAGATGACAAGCTTCCTCGGCGTACCGATCCGCAGCCGAAACGCCGTGTTCGGCAACCTGTACCTGACCGATCGGACCGACGGCGGCCCTTTCACCGCCGAGGACGAGGAGCTGGTCTTGGCTCTGGCCGCGACGGCAGGCATCGCGATCGAGAACGCGCGACTCTACGAGGAATCGCGTCGACGTCAGGAGTGGCTGAGGGCCTCCGGTGAAATCAGCCGCCAACTGCTCGATCCCGAGGCCGACTACTCCGACACCCTGCATCGCATCGCGACGAGTGTGAAACGCCTGGCCTCCGCCGATGTGGTCACCCTCGTCAGGCCGACCGGCCATGCTGCGATCCAGTTGGAGGTCATCGTCGCTACGGGCGCGGCAGAACGCGAGCTCGTCGGAGTTCGGTACCCGACTGAGCGGAGCATCGCGTGGCGGGCCATGCGGGAGGGTCGCGGCATACGGGTGGAGTCGGTTGATCAACACCTGACGTCTATCTGCACCTTCGTCCTTACGTGCCGGTGAGTCATGCGATGGCCCTTCCGCTGCGGGGTGAAACCGGTCCGCGCGGTGCGATCGTGGCCGGCAGGCTCACCCCGCACGCGCCCTTCACGGAGTCCGACCTGAGCATGGCGGAGACCTTTGCCGGTCAGGCGGCCATTGCTCTCGAGCTCAGCGACGCCAGAGCTGATCAACAGCGGCTGGGTGTGCTCGAAGATCGGGACCGGATCGCGCGCGACCTCCATGATCACGTCATCCAGCGGCTCTTTGCAGCCGGCCTGAGCTTGCAGAGTCTCGCCGCGACGGTGAACGACGAAGCTGTTGATCAACGCGTTGACGCGTACCGTCGAGGAACTCGATGAGACCATCAGACAGATCCGTACCACGATCTTCGCGCTCCAGGAGGATTCGTCGCGGTCGTTGCGCGGTACGGCGCTGGCGATTGTCGATCAGCTTGCGCCGCTGTTGCCGGTCCGTCCAGACGTCCAGCTGCTGGGACCGCTGGACACCATCTCCTGACGACGCGATCATTGCCGATGTCGAGGCCGTGTTACGGGAGTCGTTGACCAACGTTGCGAAGCACGCCCAAGCTGCGCAGATCCGGGTACGGATCCAAGCCGATAAGCAGCGCCTGGACCTGACAGTGATCGACAACGGCATTGGCCTGGGTCAGAGCACGCGGCGTAGCGGATTGGCAAACCTGAGCCGACGGGCCGAGCGCCATGGTGGCTACCTCGATGTTGGCGACACACCCGAAGGAGGGCTCCGGCTGCAATGGTCGATTCCGATCCGCCCGTGAGCAACGAGCGGCCCATCCGTGTCTTCATCCTTGATGATCATGAACTTGTTCGCAGAGGGACTCACCGACTTACTGACGACGACCAACGACATGATCATTGTCGGTGAGGCTGCCACTGCAGCGGATGCCCTGCATCGCATTCCGGCCGCTGCACCGGACGTCGCGCTGCTCGACGCCAGGTTGCCCGATGGCAGCGGCATCGACGTCTGCCGGGAGATCCGATCATCGCTATGAACACGTCCGGTGTCTGATTCTGACTTCCTACGACGACGATGATGCGCTCTTCGCTGCGGTGATGGCCGGCGCGTCTGGCTACCTGCTCAAGCAGATCGGTGGAAACAACCTCGTCGAGGGCATCCGGCAGGTCGCGGCGGGGCGGTCGTTGCTGGATCCGGCAGTGACGCAGAAGTTGCTCGATCGGCTGCGGCATCCGGTTGAGCCGGACCCGGTGGCCGGCAGCCTGACTGCTCGGGAACGCGAGATCCTCGATCTCATCGCTGAAGGATGCACCAATCGACAGATTGGGGAACGGCTGTTCCTCGGCAGAGAAGACCGTCAAGAACTACGTTTCTGGCCTGCTCACCAAGCTCGGCATGCAGCGACGGACACAGGCGGCGGTGTACGGGGCGACTTTGCGGCAGCGCACTGAGAGGAAATCTCCGGGGAGATCGGGTAGGCGACTGCGCCCGTGGCCTTCGGGCGAGCCCAGGACGGCGCCCTTCGACAGGCTCCACGGCCGTTACCGACGTCGCAGATAGCCCAAGAGGTTCGATAGCAACAAGGCAAACGCAGCCAGAACCAACGCGCCCGCAATGGCAACTCTGATGTTGGTCACCGCGAGGTAGATGCCGGTGAGGATCAGAATGATGATCACCAGCCCGATCAGAAACGACCGCACCCGGCCGCGGATCAACGCCTCTATGCCGGCAACGACGACAAGGAGTGCCGATCAGCCCCGAGACACCCAACGAGGTGCCGTACATGATCAGTGCAGCGACCGCCAAGAGCAGCACCGAAACCGAGATGGAGGCCCAGAAACGTAGGGTCCACCGTGTCGGGCGAAGGACATCCTGGTCGGGCAGCGCGCGGTGACGCAAATGGGCATGCACCGGGTCTGGCGGCAAGGGCGTCACCAGAGCTTGCGATATTGCGCCGTTGCTCGGCCATCAGACCGGCGATCTGATCCCGTGTGGTGTCGACGGCTGTTTGCGCCGCGACATAGACCGCCGCCGTCGGGGACGCCTTCCGCAAGTGCTAGCGCCCGCTGTCCTTCGTGCAGCGACCGCAACCGGCTGATGTCATCAGCCAGCCGCGTTTGGGCCGCGTCCAGCTCAACGTCGATATCTCCGGCCCGTTGCTGCAGCGCCACAACCTCATCGGTTGGGGTCGGCGGCACCTTGTCCAGCCCGGCCCAGGCCGCGGGTCGGTCCCATGCCCGCCTGACCGAGCCGTTGCGTTCATAGCGCGGACCCGCCGGCGCCCGTTCCCCGCCGAATGGATCGCGAGTGTCGTATCCCCAAAGACCGCGATATCCCTGCACCCATGGAGTTTCATCATCGATCACGACCGGCGTCCATGTCCGTTGGGTTCCCGGTCCCACCGATGGACCGTCTCCGCGGCGGTAATCGACAAAGGGCAAGCCGATCCCTGCCCGCTCCCGTGTTCTCCTCGCGGGCATGATCGCGCGGGCGAAGCGCCGCCACCACTGCGTCAGCTTCTCCACCGCCGGAGGGCGACGGTAACGATGTAGTCGCCGGGCAGGTAGGCACCGCTATGCGACCCGGCCCCGGCATAGACGACCGGATGGGTTCCGTCGACAAGTTCCAGGTCGGGGTCGTCGATGCGTCGTCGTAGGTCATCTCCCACCTCGTCGTGGGCGGAGAACGCCACCCAGGCCAGTTCCGGCTCTTGGCCCGGAGTCCGCTTCTGGTGAGAAAGAGGTGATCTGCTCCCAGTCGCCCTCGTGATCATTTACTCCGCCGAATGTCGAGCGCCAGTCGTTCATCGCGTAGAAGAACCAATACTGCAAAGACGAGATATCCGGCATCGCGGACGGCGCGTACGTAGTACGTGGGGCGTGGTCGCCCGCCTCCTGGAACCGGACGTTGGCCGCCGCGGCAAAGCCGCCAGGCACTTTGCCCGCGCATGATCAACGACAGTCGCATGATGGAGTCGATGACACGGCCGAACATGCCCACCATGGCGAAAGGGCTGCCGCCGTGGAAGCGGGGGCGGTCTGGGCGTCGACGCCACCTGCGGTACGCCGCCCGATTCAACGGTTTGTCGACGAAGTGGAGCTCAAGGTCGGAGGCACCACGCTCGCCGGCGTAAGTGATCAAGGAGTCGACAGGTCGAGCTGGGCGGAGGGCGCCACCAGCTCCGCGCAGCTTCTTGTTGGGCACGCGGCGGAACAGAGCCGACGCTTCGACATAGCGTTCCACCGCCATCGGGAAGAACAGCTCGCCCTGTGTATAACGCAGCACCGGCTCGAAACGTCGGGCAGAGGGTGAACGCACATCGGAAACGGGGGATTGCGGCTAACAAACCGACGGAGTCCATGACCCTACTTTCTTACAAGATCATGCGTTGTCGGCCATGTCGCCACGTTGCGGCTCTGCGACGAGCCGACTCCCGGCGCTGACCGGCCGGCTTTCCGCAGCGGCTACTCGGCCCAGCGTCGATCGGTCGTGAACGCCACGATCACGGACCGCTCGTAGCCCGAGTGCAGCAAGCCGCTCGTGCAGATCGGTCCGTACGGTGTCGCAATCGGCGACTGTGGCCACCGTCGAATCAGGCCCGACGACGAAATCGACCTCGATGTCCATCCGGCCACCCACTTTCGCGGCGCGTACGAACGACTCTTGCAATCGATAGCGCCTCTGCACGTCGTCAACAGCAGGCGCGCAGCTGCGCCTGGATCATCCTCCGACGGCGACATCGACAGCACCTCACGCAACCCGCCGATGATCAGCCGGAACGGCACCACGAGGAATGCCACGGACACGAGCACGACCATGGCAGGGTCGACATATGCCGCAATGTCGGGCCGGCCTTCCTCGCGTCAGCAGCAGGGCGGCAAGGAACCCGACGAGTACGCCGACAGACAGCAGAGCATCGCCCAACCACTCAGCCGCCTCAGCGCGAACAGAGGTCCATCCCGGCACCGTCGGACGACGTCGATCGGGTGCCGTACCTGAGCCGCAGACCGACGGCAAGGCTGGCAGCGGTGGCGATCACTGCGTACACGATCGCCCAGCCGACCTCCACCTCGCGTGCCGCCGTTCAGAGGTCGACCGATGCCGCCGACCGCGGCATAGACACAGAGCGCACCGAGGGTCGCGGCCTTGAGGATGACGACGAGCGGTTCGGCCGCCTCGCGTCCCCACGGGAACCGCTCGTCAGGACCGCGCCCGCACAAAGCGCAAAGCCAGCACCGCGAGGCCCGAGAGCCCAATGCTGACGAAGCGAGTACAGCCCGTCGAAAACGATCATGCTCGAGCCACTGATGATGCCCCAGATGCTGGAGAACACGGCGAATCCCGCCGAGGCCCACACCGAGAACAGCAGCAGCCGACGTTCACGCCGCTGCTTGGCTCGAGGACACGGAGCAGGATATAGCCATGGCGGACTGGGACGGGACCGAGTATCGCCAGAGTCAGCGACCTGCAGCAGTGGCTGGCCGACCGCGCTCTGGACGGGCTCGAGCCTCGACGGAGTTCGCAGCCTGCTCGACGTCGGTTGTGGCGACGGCCGGATCACCGCCGAGATCGCGCGCCGGATCCCGGAGGCGGATGTGGTGGGCCTCGACCCGTCCCCGCGGATGATCTCGATTGCCCCAGCTGGCGGCCGGCTGAGCTTCGAGCTCGGGGACGTCCGCACGATGACGTACGCAGGATCAGGTTCGACGCTGTGGTGTCCTTCAACGCCTCGCACTGGGTTCTGGATCAGCGCCTTGCGCTCAGCCGGATCGCCGCGGCCTTGCGACCGTCCGGCTGGGCGTTGCTCGTGTTCGTCTGTGCCGGTGAGCGGCCCAGCCTCGAGGAGTGTCGCGATGCAGGTCGTTCGGACGCGCTAGCATGGCAGCCAGCACTTCGACGGTTTCGAGGCGCCTTTCGTCCATCCGGAGGTCGGAAGCGTGGACTCACATTGCTGAGTCTGCGCGGCTTGCTCGTAGTGAGCACCACTGTCGATGATCTCGAGTGGGACTTCGGCCTCGCGGGAGCGGTTTCAGTGCGCTGGTGCTCAGTCGGGTTTGGCGGCTGGACCGATCACCTGCCACGGCCGACTGCTGCATGCCTTCGTCGGCGATGTCGTCGATGCTTACGAGCAAGCGACCGGGTCGGCGAGCGTCTTCCGGTTCCTGCAGCTCAGGGCGCGGCTCAGCCGGGCCGAGACAGAATCATTAGCGTCGCAGGCCGCGAGACCGACTGAGGTCCACGATGCTTCTGGTTTACCCGATGACGGTCGCCCACCAGGTTGGGTCGGGACGGAAAGGAGCCGCCGGCCGCCCGGTCGCGTCGGTGTCGAACGCGTAGACGAGCCCGGCACCGGGCTCGGCCCGTCGTTGTTCGTCGGTCCAGTGTTCGGTGCGCGGTCGTGACGTAGAGCCGGTGCAGTCCCAGGACCCGCGAACGCACAACAGGTGGTCTGCTCGGCCGGGACGAAGCAGCTCCTCGCGCAATTCGCCGTCCGGCGAGTAGCGGCGAACCCGTCCACCTCCGTAAATGGCGACCCACAAGTCACCCTCGGCATCCACGGTCAGCCCGTCCGGTCCTCCAACCTCTGCGGGTACGTCCACCAGTACACGATCATCGGAGATGGTGCCGCGTTCCGGATCGAACCTGAACGCATGGACGACGCCGGGGACGGTGTCGACGAGATACATCGTGCGGCCGTCCGGACTCCACCCGAGTCCGTTGGAGATCGTCAGCCCGCTCGATGATCAACTCAGTGTGGCCAGTGCGATCGAGGCGATAGAGCGATCCGCCACCGGTGCGTTGATCATGGGCCAGAGTGCCGGCCCAGAACCGACCTTGCGGATCGCAGGCGGCATCGTTCATCCGAGTCCCGCCGGTGCCACGTCAGCCACCGGGCGTAACTCGCCGTCCGGGCGAAGGTAGCTGAAGCCCTGTTCAGCTGCGAGCAGCCAGCCCTCATCGTCTGCGACCGGGGCAACCGCCCCCACCGTCCCCGGCACGTGGTACGTCTGAACGGGCAACCATGACGCGCCGTCCTCGATGATCTTGTCGCGATAGATCCGCCCGGCAAGAATGTCGACCCGGAGCAACTCCGCTGCGGCGGGCGTCCCACCGAGCACCCTCGCCGAGCTCGCATTGCTCCGTGGTGCGGGCAACTGCGTCACCAGTCATGTGAGCTCACTCCTTCCGAATGCACTCGCTAGCGCCATCGTGCTACCCGACATCGGTGCTTCGCCGGTAGCCCGAGCTTGGGTGATTTGACGCGCCGGCGCAGCCAATAGCGGGAGACTTCTGCCGCAGGGCACAACCGCGCCGCTGTCGTCAGTCTTCCCAGGGAGGCGTGCGATCCATCTTGCGGTAGTACTTCGCCAGGTGACTCTTCACCCGGTCCACATCCGACTCCGGAATGTCAACACCACCACGAGCGCCCTGCATGATGCCGCCCGCAGCCATCACACCGCGCGGCACGGCGAGCGCTTTGCCGTTGACGACATCGCAGATGAGCAACTTGTACGCCGTGAAGTTGTCCTTGTTGTCGGCGTCGTACCAGACATGAGCGTCGCGATACTTCTGGTTCGGTTCGTCTTCCGCGTCGGCCCACTTGCGTATCCGTTTGTCGGCTGCGTCGCCGTCCCATTCGCGGTCGGCATCGGCCATGTTGAAGTCTTGAAAGCTGGTAACGGCCATCGAAGGTCCTTCTCAGGTATCGGCCCGTAGATCAGCGGGGCCGGAACTCAGGGTTGCGCCCGAGCCGCTTTGCCAGTAACCGCTTACCCTCCTCGGCACCTTTGCGACTTTCATGTTGGGCGCGGCGGAAAAACTCAGCGAGTTCGTCGTCTCGCGCCAGCGCGGCGTCTTCGATATAGGTCTCCAGCCGCAACACATTGCTCAGGCAGGCTTCGGTGAACCAGATGATGTCGTAGTCCTTGTCCCTGGTCCCAGTGACATTGCCAAACTCAGGGTTGCCAGTCATAGCTCTCCTTCGTTGATCTGCTTTGACGATTGAGCCGTTCTCGTCCACCTACCCGAGACCGTGGCTGCCAAAACGGTGACATCGGGCCGCATCCCGGCCTCGTTGTGTCATCAGGCTTCGGGTTTCCCAGCCCTCACCGGCCTGAGCAACGTGCGCCTCGGCAAGCCTGGCTAGACCGACCAGCTTGCGGTGGGACCAGGACGACAACGCGAGTTGCACCAACGGTCCCGGCAAGGCCCTGCGCCGGGATGAGGCGCCCTTTCTCGCGGGCAAACTCGTGGTGAGGTGCGCGAGTGCGCCGTTCGCGCCACCTTCGACGGACAGAGCAGCAACCGACCTCACCGATACCGGGCACATGGTCATACCAGTGCACCGCCTCACCTCGCTCCGACTCCGCCGGATGACGCCAGTGTTGGATCGTGTCAAATCGCGCGGCCGTCGTTGAGGCTGTGACCGAGGTAGGCGGTGTCCAGCACGGCGGACGGCGAGCTGCGGATGAATCGGTGCTGAGTCACAGGATGGCTTTGGTTGGTCCAGCTCGTCACATCGTTTTCGTCGCTAGGGTGTCATAGAAGTGACATCCCAGACACTACGAATGTGACACAAGGAGGCAAACCATGAAGGCTCTGATCACCGGAGGCACAGGCACATTGGGGCGGCTTGTCGTCCCTCGACTGCGAGACGCCGGCGGCGATATCCGAGTGCTCAGCCGGCATCGCCCGGAGGTCAACGGAGGGCATCGAGTATGTGACAGGCGACCTCGCAACCGGCGAGGGAATCGATGCCGCGGTGGCGGGAACAGAGATCATCGTCCACTGCGCCGGCAGCGCGAAGGGCGACGAGGACAAGGCTAGGGCACCTGGTGCGCGCGGCGTCGCGGGCGGGAAGCCGGCATCTGGTGAACATCTCTGTCGTCGGAGCTGACCGGATTCCGGTAGCAGGCCGGCTCGACCGTGCGATGTTCAGCTACTTCGGCTCAAAGCTCGCCGCCGAGCGAGTGGTTGCTGACTCGGGACTCCGGACGACGCTGCGTGCCACCCGAATTCCACGACTTGATCTTCATGGTGGATGCGGCAACTGGCCGAACGTGTCTGTGATACCGGTTGTTTCTGGCTTCAAATTCCAGCCGATCGCATGCCGGCGATGTCGCGGATCAGCTCTGTCGCCCTCGCATTGGGTACGCCGTCCGGGCTGGTCCCCGACGTAGGCCGGGCCGCGCGTGTACGAGATGGCCGACCTGGTCCGGACGTACCTGCTGGCCAGTGTGCAAAACATCGGCCGCGCCTGCCGATCTGGCTCCCCGGCAAGGCCGCGGCGGCCCTCCGAGCTGGCGCGAACCTCGCCCCGGAACGGGCCGTGGGCCGCTCGAACGTGGGAAGACTTCCTCGCTGAGCGAGAGTTTGCCTCGCGCCGTTAGGGCGCTGATCGGAAGCCGGTCAGTGGTCGTCGAGGATAGCGGCGACGATCAAGGTCGCGGCTGCTGGGCAGCCACGAACGAATCCGAAGAAGGGGCCGAAATCGCGGGTGGCGACGAAGCCGGACATGAACAGCCTCAGGCACGCTGGTCTGGAAGTGCTCGTCAAGTGCGGGAAGCCGTCTGCGGTATCGATGCGATCCAGCAGCGGCTGCAGGTAGTCGATGTTTGCCAGATTGGGCTGGTAGCCGGTGGCGAGCAACACGTGATCAACAACGACGACGCTCACCATTCGAGAGCTGGACGTCGATCTCACCGGAGGGTAGTTCGTGGCAGGTTGCGACGGTGGTGCCTGGGCGGCGATGCACGACCCGCTCGGGGAGACGTGGGTTCAGCCACGGTTCGAGCTTCAGCCGGCCCTCGGCCCAGAACCGCTGGGAGATGGCTTGACGCTCTGCGGATGGGAGTCGGCGGAAACCAGCCTGGGATGCGGATGGTGTTGGTGATGAGCTCGTCGACGAATGCCCAGATCCGAGGTCTCGAAGCTGGGCGGAACGTGCCGGTGTACGACATAGATGGCCGCCGCGCCAGCTCGGCGAGCAGCGCCGCCCACTCAGGCGCTCTGCCGGCCGCCCACGATGAGCACCCGAGCGTCGCGAAGATGATCGAACCGTACGAGCGCGCTGGTGTGCGACCAGGAGCGCTCGCTGAGCATCACAGGAACCCATTCCGGAATGGCGGGAAACCGCGGCGATGCTCGGCGCGGCCACCACTGCGTCGGCGGTTAGTTGCGTGGCCGTCCTCGAAGACGATCACGAATTGCCGATCAAGCTTCTCGACGCGAGAGATGAGGCGTCTGGCGCGGTTGGATGCGCGTCTGCGCGCAGAACCAGTCGGCGTACTCGAGGAACGTCTGCACGGGGACCGGCGGCACGCCCGCCGGATCGATGCCGCTCTGGGCAAGGAAGGCCTCGAAGGTGTCGACGCCGTCGGCGTCGAGGTGCCAGTCGGTGCCGGAGCGCAGCAGCATCCGCTCTGGCATGTGCTGCCTCCAGAAGCCCATCGGATCTCCGACGACGAGCGGTTCGACCCCACGGCGTTTGGCATGCGCGGCCGTCGACAACCCGTAGGGCCCGGCGCCGATCACCAGCAGCGGGACGTGGTCGCCCGAGCGGAGTTCCTGCGTTGTCGTCATACAGCCTCGGCCCTCCTGCGGGCCCGGCTCACGCACAGAGTTGGATGATCCCACGAAGCCAGTTTGGTGCGAACGACCCAGTTCAAGTCTGGCTGGACGTTCCGGGGCTCGTGAAGAGGAGGAACGCCAGTGAGGCTGCCGGGCAGCGGATGGGCAGCCGTTCAGCTATGCGGCCTCGGTTCTCCGAAGATCGTGCGGTGCGGGTCATGTTCGGGCGTTGGCAGCCTGGCGCGCGTCGCCTCCGAGGCTCGTACGCTCGGCGGTCGGATCATGATCATCTCGGGCCGCCATGAAGCGGAGGCCGCAACGGCGGTGAGCGCACAGCTCGGTGATGATCTTGCTGCGCGGATTCCGGATGTGGTGCAGCATGTGCCGTTCGAGGTTGCGGTCGGGGCGATCGACGCGGCGCGCGCTGCCGAGAGCCGACGTCGTCGTCTCGATCGGCGGCGGCTCTGCAACTGGTCTCGCCAAGGCTGTTGCTCGGGACACCGGCATCTGCCCATCCTGGCCGTGCCCACCACGTACGCCGGCAGCGAGATGACCCCGATCTGGGGGCAAAACCGATCAAGGTCGAGAAGACGACCGGTCGCGACCCGCGAGTGCTGCCGCGCATCGTCGTTTACGATCCGGTCCTGACGATCTCGATGCCGCCCGAGCTGACCGCCGCCAGCGGCATGAATGCGCTCGCGCATGCCGTGGAATCGCTCTACGCGCCGGACGGCACTCCACAGTCGTCGGATGTGGCGGAGGAAGCCATCCGCGCGTTGGCGCACGGATTGCCTCGGGCGGTCGCCAGCCGGATGATCCTCAGGCCCGTAGCGAGACGCTGCGGGGCGCGTGGCTCGCCGGCTGGGCTCTCGGCAGCACCACGATGGGTCTGCAGCACAAGCTTGCCCATGTGCTCGGCGGCACATATCAGCTGCCGCACGCCGGCACGTCACAGTGCCTGCTGCCACACGGTCGCGCGCGTTCAATGCGCCGGCTGCACCAGGTCCCGTTCAGCCGAGCTAGCTCGCGCCTTGGGTAGCAGCGGGCCCGAGCGCGGTTGGTCCCGCGTTGTTCGAACTCGCCACCAACTACAGGCGCCAACGTCGCTGGCTGATCTGGGCTTGGAAGCCGACGCCATCGAGGCGGTTGCTGAGATCGTCGTCGGGAGCCCCGGTCTCCAATCCCCGAGACTTCACGAAGGAGAGATGTCTGTTACCTAGTGCAGCAGGCGTACTTGGGCACAAGCCTGAGCCCGAGCGCTAACTGGCGCCCATCGACAGGCTCAGGCGCGTCGGCGAGAGGAACTGATCATCATGACGCAGGTCAGCCCGCACGGCCTACATCACGTGACCGCCATCGCCACCGACCCACAGTCCAACGTGGACTTCTACACCCGAGCGCTCGGCCTGCGACTGGTGAAGCAGACGGTCAACTTCGATGCGCCGGACACCTATCACCTGTACTACGGCGACGAGAAGGGCAGCCCGTCGAGCCTGCTCACCTTCTTTCCGTGGCCGGGCGTTCCGCAGGGTCGCCAGCGGTGCCGGAATGACGACGGCGACGGCGTTCAGCGTGCCGGGATCCGCGCTCGGTTGGTGGCACGAGACGCTTCAAGAAGCTGGGGATCGATTCCGATGCCACCGCGCACCCGCGACGAGGAGGAGGTCCTCACCTTCCGTGACCCTGACGGCATGGTGATCGATCTCGTGGCCTCGGTAGGTGATCATCGGTCCGGCTGGGACGGGGTGGCAGACATTCCCGCCGAGCACGCGGTGCGCGGCCTGCATGCGATCACCTTGTCGGAGCGGCAGCTCGACCCGTCCGCCACGATGCTGACCGAGCTGCTCGGCATGAAGCCTGACCGGCGAGGAGGGGGACCGGTCGCGGTTTGGCATGGCCGGCGGCAGCTCCGGTGCCTTGGTTGATGTCTTTGCCGGTGTTCGCGATCGCGGCTGGCAGGCTGGCGGCACCGTCCACCACGTCGCGTTCCGGGCACCGGACCTGGCGACGCAGTCGCTGTGGCAGCAGGAGCTGCATAGCCCACGGCGTTCAGGTGACCGAGATCATCGACCGGCAGTACTTCAAGTCCATCTACTTCCGCGAGCCTGGGGGCGTGTTGTTCGAGATCGCGACCGACGCGCCAGGCTTCGCCGTCGACGAGCCGCTGCTCGAGCTCGGCCGCAGCCTCAAGCTGCCGCCGTGGCTCGAGCCTCGACCGCGAACAGATCGCGGCCGCGCTGCCGCCGCTCCAGCTCGACATGGACATCCCGTGAACGCCGAGACCGGTCTCGATCGGCCGCATGTCTTCTTGCCCGCCGAGGCGTACGCCGCAGGACCGCCGCTGCTGCTGCTTGCACGGCACCGGCGGCAACGAGCACGACCTGCTGCCGCTGCGTGATCATCTTTCGCCCGGCGCGGCAGTGCTCTCGGTACGCGGGACGGTCCTGGAGAACGGCATGCCGCGATTCTTCCGTCGGCTGCGCGAGGGGTGTTCGACGAGGACGACCTGCGGCGCCGGGCCGACGAGCTCGCCGAGTTCGTGGTGACCGCCAGCGCGGCGTACGGGATCGAGGACCGCTCGCTGGTCGCCGTGGGATTCTCCAACGGAGCCAACATTGCCTCGGCGATGATGTTGCGGCGGCCCGGATCTGTTGACAGGCGCGGTGCTGCTTGCGCGCGATGGTGCCGTACGCCGAACCTCCGGCCGCCGATCTCAGCGGCACCTTGGTGATCATCTCCAACGGTGATCGGGATCCGATGATCACATGCACAGGTGACCGAACAGCTGGCGAGCCAACTGCGCGGAGCGAGGTGCTGAGGTGGTCGAACTGCCGCATCCAGGCGGTCATCAGATCGATCCCGCCGTCCTGCCGCAGATCCGCCGGATGATCGCCGACGTCCGATGCCCACCACCCCAAGGAGTGCTGAATGAAGCTGGCTCACCTACCGCTGCGCGTTACGACCGGCGCGTACATCCTGAACTCAGGCTTGTCCAAGCAGAATCTGGAGGGTCAAGCCGCCGAGGGCGTGCATGGCATGGCGGCCAACGCGATTCCGGCGCTGAAGAAGATCCCGCCAGAGCAGTTCGCGCGCATTCTCTCCACCGGCGAAATCGCGCTTGGTGCGGCGCTGCTGATCCCGCTCGTGCCGTCAGCCCTGGTCGGAGCGGCGCTTGGTCGGATTCTCCGCTGGGCTGGTCAGCTGTACCTCAAGACGCCAGGTATGCGTCAAGAAGGCAGCATCAGACCTACGCACGAAGGCATTGGTCTCGCCAAGGACGTCTGGCTGCTCGGCGCCGGATTGACCTTGCTGCTCGACGGACTGCCGAAACAGCCTCGGACCGTCCGTATCCGAACAGCTGCGCGTGATCGCGTATTAGGTCAAGCGCGCACGATCGAGATCAACCCACGTGGACATGGGGCGGCGGTCCCGATCAGGTTCCGCACGGCGGATGACCTCGCGGGTCACGGGTGCGACTTCTCCCGACACCGAAGAACAGGAAGCGGATGAGGTTCGCTGCCGGATTGCCTTCGGTCCATTCGAAGTAGATGTGCGGCAGTCGGTCGGTGCTGGTCACGCACAGCTCAGCAGTAGGGCGGCCAGCGCGTTCGGAACGCTCGAGCTGCTGAGGGTGAGGACTCGGTACCGGCCGTGTTGAACTTCGCCGCGGACGTCGAGTTGGCTGGCGAACTCAGACGGATCCGTGACGGTGACCTCGACGAAGATCACGTCGTTGGGGTCGGTGAGGTCGTTGTCGCGGCTGACCTGGCGAAGCTTGTCGCTGTACTCGGCCCGATGCCGGCTGTCGGGTTCGTTGGCGATGAACCTGATGGTCCGGCGGGCGGTGTCGCGGATGAAGAGCTGCGCCGTCGTGGTCGAATGTGACGCTCGGTGACGCGCAGTTCGAAGGAGCGCGCGAACCGGGAGGCCAGGGACACGGTGAGGATGGCAGCGATGAAGACCGCGGCGATCTTGACGCCCTCGGGGCGTTCGATGATGTTCGCGACCGTTGTGTAGACGAAGATCAGCGCTGACCAGGCCGAATGCGATGGTGAGTCTGCGCTGGCGAGCGTGCCGGGCAGCCAGCGTGACGGCCACGGCTGCTGAGGTGATCAGCACGAGGACTCCGGTGGCGTACGCGCCGCCCTGGGCGTCGACGTCGGCGTCGGAAGATGATCGTGATGAGGAACGCGCCGAGGGTGAGGATCAGCACCAGCGGACGCACGGCGCGGGCCCAGTGAGGGGCCATCCCGTACCGGGGCAGGTAGCGCGGGATCAGGTTCAGCAGGCCGGCCATCGCCGACGCGCCGGCGAACCACAGGATCGCAATCGTCGAGGCGTCGTACACGCTGCCGAAGGTGCTTCCCGAGGTACTCATGGGCCAGGTAGGCCAGCGCCCGCCCGTTGGCCGACCCACCCGGCTGGAACTCGGCCGGCGGGATGAGCAAGGTGGTGACGACGCTGCTGGTGATCAAGAAAACGCTCATGATCAGCGGCGGCCGTGGTCAGCAGCCGTTTGGCGCCCCGGATGCGACCGCTCGGATGCGCCGGGCGTGTCGTCCGGGTCCGCCGTTGATGAGCGGCATCACCGCCGACACCTGTCTCGAAGCCGGAGAGGCCGAGCGCCAGCTTTGGGAAAGACCAGCAGCGCGATGCCAACGATCACCCAGCGGGTTGCCGTGCTGCTGGGTGAGCGCGGTGGTCCAGTTCGACCACAGCGCTGGGTCTGCCATCACCTGTGCGATACAGCGTCGGCGATGACCACGACGTTCAGGACGAGGTAGATCGCCACCAAGACGACGGCGACGCCGATGGCCTCTTTGAATCCGCGCAGGAACACCGCCGCCGAGCAGCGCCAGCAAGATCAGACGTGATGATGCCACCTGATGGCCGCTGAGAAATGGCTCGAGGTGGGGGTTCTCCACCAGATGAGCGGTGGCGTCGGCGGCGGACAGCGTCATGGTGATGATGAAGTCGGTGGCGGCGAAGCCCGAGCAGCACCAGGACGAAGATCTTGCCCTTCCAGAACGACATCAGCCGCTCCAGCATGGCGATCGAGCCTTCACCGTTCGGGCTCTCCGATGCCACCCGGCGGTAGACCGGCAGCGCGCCGAGCAGGGTCAGCGCCACCAGCACCACGCGTTGCGATCGGCGAGATCAGCGCCGGCGGCGAGCGCGGCGATGCCCGGCTGATAGCCGAGGGTGGAGAAGTAGTCGACGCCGGTCAGGCACATGACCTGCCACCATCGGTGGGTCTTCTCGCGTCTGCTGCGGGCTCGGATGCGGTCCCAGGCGGGCTTGGCTGCTCCTCGCGAACGCCCTTCATCAACCACGACCGCAGGCCGCGAGGTGCCGGCCTCGCGCTTCTTCAGTCCTGGTCACCCTGCTCCTGATCCGTACCGCTCATGCGAGGGTCACGGCAGCGAAAATCATGGCCCCCAGCAGTCAACCGCTGCGGCGCAGCAGACCGAGTCTTTAACGGGATTTTGACGCCTCGTGCGGTCCTGCAACGAAAGTCTGGCATGCGTAGAACCTGCGTAAAGGAATCTGTTGCGGGGTGCGCCGGGATCGCAGACTTGAGTCGTGATCTTGATCATCTTCGCGACGGCAAGGGCGTGGGGTGTGCGATGGCGTTATCTGACTGGCTGGCCCGGCACCGCGCGGCTGTCTGGGCTGCGGCAGTGTTTCTCGGACCCGTGGTCGCCGCTCTGCTGACCCTGGCCCGTCCGCAACTGCACGAGAATCATGTGACGCTGATGCTCGTCCTTGCCGTCGCCGTGGTTTCTGCTGCTGGGCTCCGACCGGCTGGCTTGGTTGCCGCAGTTACGACTGCGCTCGCCTACGACTATTTCTGGACCGAGCCCTACTACAGCTTCCGGATCTTCGACACCCAAGACATCTTGACCGTCCTGCTGCTTGTCCTGGTGGGCGGCGCCATCGAGCAGCTCAGCTGGTGGGCTGGCCGTCAGCGCGCCGTGCTGCTCGCCGGCTCGACTACCTGACCGCCCTCACGGCGCGCCGCCGAACCTATTCGCGCCGGAGACGCACGCTAGCAGCGCTCGAGGCCATCGCGGACACGGTGCAGCACCGTGCTGGACGCGGACAGCTGTCGACTTAGTGCTGGACGAGCGCTTGCCCGCTACGGTGCTTCACGGCGACGGCAGCGTCACCGAGCCGGACGGGTTATGGACGTCGATACAGATGGGCTGCCCACCGATGACGTCATCGCGATCCCGCTGCCGCGTCCTGATGCCGGCCCGGCTACTTTGCCGTCACCGCGGCCACCCATGTTGCTCGTCCGCGGGCGGAGCAGCGACAGGTCGCCGCGGCTACTCGCTCACCTTGCTGCGGGCTCGCTGGCGCTCGAGGCAGGAGCGCTCGAGGCTAGCCGACTGATGATGCGGACCTAATGATCTACGGCTGGAAGCGGTAGCCCATTCCGGGCTCTGTGATGAGGTGGCGCGGCCGAGTCGGATCGTCTTCGAGCTTGTGTCGGAGTGCCTTGACGTACTGACGCAGGTAGTGGGTCTGCTCCACATATGTCGGTCCCCAGACCTCTTGAAGCAGCTGTCGCTGGCTCACCAGCCGTCCGGATGCCTGACCAATGCCTGGAGGAGCTGCCACTCGGTCGGTGTGAGATGCAACGTCTGTTGCGCGCTGGCGCCGCTCGGCTTCATAGATCACGTGGTCGTTGAGATCGACGGTCCACCGTCCGAGCTGCGACGGGTTCGACCAGCTCAGGCTCCGTGGTACGCCGGGTCACCGCCCGAATCCGTGCCAGCAGCTCCTCCACGCTGAACGGCTTGGTGACGTAGTCATCGGCACCGGCATCAAGGGCATCCACCTTGGCCGCGCTGTTCATCCGTCCGGAGAGAATCACGATGGGCACCTGGGTCCACTTGCGAAGCGAGCGGATGACGTCGACACCATCCATGTCAGGCAGGCCGAGATCGAGGATGACCAGGTCTGGATGAGCGTCGGTCGCTGCCTCTAGGGCTCCCCGACCGGTTCCGGCGGTGACAACGTCGTACTGCCGGGCGTGCAGGTTGATCCGCAGGGCGCGCAGGATCTGCGGCTCGTCGTCGACGACTAGTACGCGAGTCATGGTCGCTCGCTGCGCCGTTTCCACTGGCTCAATGCGCGGCTTGGCTCGGACGATGGGCTTCGCAGAGTCCGCGTCTGAAATCGGCTGAGTTGCGGCGGGCAGTGAGATCGTCATGGTCAGCCCGCCACCGGGTGTCCCTTCCGGGCTCAGGGTTCCCGACATGGCCTCGATCAGCCCGCGAGACAATGCGAGACCGAGGCCAACGCCGCTGGTGTTGTCTCGATCGCCGAGCCGTTGGAACGGCTGGAAGATCTGGTCCCAGTCAGCCTCGGGTATCCCCGGGCCGCAGTCGATGACCCGGATCTCAACGGCCGTGCCGTAGGGCGCTAGCCGTGATCTGCGGCGGGGCGTTGGCTGGGCTGTGGCGTATGGCATTTTGCACAAGATTGGCGATTGCTCGTTCCAGCAGAGCGGGGTCGGCCGAAACCTCAGGGGTGTCTTCGGGGACCCGGATGATCACCTCGTACGCGGCGGGTCCCAGGCTGCTGACGGCGGCGGAGATGACGTCGGCGACGTCAATCGGCTGAATTGCGAGTGCGAGGGCACCAGCCTGCGGCCGGCTCATATCCAGCAGGTTCTCGACCAGACCGCTCAGCCGGTCCAACGACTCTTCAATGGTGGCGAGCAGCTCGGCCCGATCGTCCTCGGTGAGAGGGAGGTCTGACATTCGAAGGGTTCCTACCGCCGCCTTGGCAGAGGCCAGTGGAGTGCGCAGGTCGTGGCTCACCGCATTGAGCAGCGCGGTCCGTACCCGGTCGACCTCGGCCAGCGAGCCGGCCGTGGCGGCCGCCTCCTCGAGACGCTCTTGCCGCAGGGCGATCGTCGCCTGGGCGGCAAAAGCCTCCAAGACCCGCCGATCCTGGGCTGCGAGCGCATGCCCCGACATGACCAAGGTGTAGGAGTCGTCGACGTGCACTTCGGCATCACCATCGCCTGGTGCCAGACAGATTGGGCTGCCGACGCACGCGACCACAGTCCACGCCTCGTTCGCATGCTCCAGATCAGGTCCGCCGAGGGCCTCCGGTCGCCGCTCGAGGAGAGTTACGGCGTCGAAGGCGAACGTCTCGCGGATCTGCTCGAGCAGCGCCGGCAGCGGGCGCGTGAGCCGCGTAGCACGCTGCCGCAGGGTGAACAGGGTGGCTGCCTCGGCTCTGGCCTGCGACGCCTCGCGGGTACGGCGGGCGGCAACGTCGACGACGCGTACTGACGGAGACCGCCACGACGAGGAAGGCAAACAGCGCAAGAAGGTTCTCTCGCTCGGCGACGGTGAACGCTCCGCACCGGTGGGGTGAAGAAGTAGTTCAACAGGAGCGAATCCGCCGACGGCTGCCAGCAGCTGCTGGGAGCAGACCGCCGACGAGCGCGACAGCGACCACCAGCAGGAGAAACGCCAAGATGTCGGTGGACAGGGAGACATCGGCGTCGACTGCGAGCAGCAGCGCGGTGAGCACCGGCAGAGCGGCGACGCTCAGGATGAATCCGGCAGCGCGGCGGCCCAGGCTGAGCCCGCCGCGGCCGACTCCGCCATGGCCGGTCTCGTCCCCTGCCAATCCGCCACGCGGTGCGCGGTCGCTTCGTGTGTGACCAGATGTACGTCGATCGATCCGGACTCTGATGTTGTCGTGACGCCGACGCCCGGGGAGAACAGTTGCGCCCAGCGCCCCCGGCGGCTCGCGCCGAGCACCAACTGCGTGGCGTTGACGCCGCGCGCAAAGGCCAGCAGGGCGTCCGGGATGTCGGTCCCGACCACCTGGTGATAGGTGCCGCCGAGGTCTTCCACCAGCACACGCTGACGGGCCAGATGAGCCGGATCTCCACCTGCTGAGACCGTCACTGCGGGCGACGTGTACGGCGAGCAGATCCGCGCCCTTGGTGCGGGCAGCGATGCGGGCGGCCCGGCGGATCAAGGTCTCGCCCTCGGGCCCGCCCGTCAGTGCGACGACGACCCGCTCCCGGGTCTCCCAGTGTGAGCCGATGTTGTGATCAGCGCGGTACTGGTCGAGTTGCTCGTCTACCTTGCCGGCGACCCAGAGCAGCGCCAGCTCGCGGAGGCGCGGTGAGATTTCCGACTCGGAAGTAGTTGCCGAGGGCGGCGTCGACCTTCTCTGGCGCGTAGACGTTGCCGTGCGCCAGCCGCCGGCGCAGCGCCTCCGGCGTCATGTCGACCAGCTCGATCTGCTGTGCCTGGCGTACCACAGCATCCGGCACGGTCTCGCGCTGCCGTACGCCGGTGATCTCGTAGACAACGTCGTTGAGCGATTCCAGGTGTTGCACGTTCACGGTCGTGATCACGGTGATCCCGGCGTCGAGGAGCTCCTCTATGTCTTCCCAGCGCTTCTCGTTGGGCGAGCCGGGGGCGTTGGTGTGAGCCAACTCGTCCACGAGAGCGACCTGGGGTCGTCGGGCCAGGACGGCTGCGAGATCCATCTCCTCCAGAGTGGTGCCTCGGTAGGCCACCTTGGCCCGCGGGACGACCTCGAAGCCTTCGATGAGTTCCTCGGTGTGCTTGCGCCCATGTGTTTCGACAAAGCCGACGACGACATCGGTGCCACGCTCCAGCCTGCGGTGGCCCTCCTCGAGCATTTTGTACGTCTTTCCAACACCAGGAGCCGCGCCGAAGTAGACCCGCAATTGTCCTGTCGCCACGGCACCTCCTCCCGGCAGCGATTTCATCCTCTCTCGCTTCCTGGAATCTTCAGTCCCATTCTGATCTGCAGGTGGAAGAGCCGATCAGGCTCGGTAGGGGTATCGGTTGTCGAGGTCCAGGTTGAGGGCGAGAACATTTACGGTTGGCTCACCGAGGAATCCGAGGGTCCGGCCGCTGGTGTGGGCGGCCACGACCGCATCAAGCTCGGCAATACTCATCCCCCGCGCCTTCGCTACGCGTGCTAGCTGCAGCTGCGCGTACGCGGGGCTGATGTGGGGGTCGAGCCCACTTCCGCTGGCGGTGACGGCGTCAGCTGGCACGACAGGAACGGCCGGCGCGGTTCCCCGAACCGGGGTGATCACGCCGTGGGAGTAGTCCTGGCCGTAGCGGGCACACTCGACCGCGACTCCTTCCCACGTTGAGATAAAGGGCTTGGCGGGACAGGGCTGGTTGAGACTGACGGCGCGGGTGACCGGGCCGGTCAGCCCGTTCTGGTGGAAGACAGCGAGGACTGCACCGACCCCGTCGTCGGTGCAGAAGGGACGTCGCCCATCAACGCCCTCAAGACTGCCGACATCCTTGCTACGGGCGCAGACCTGGCTGAGCAGGCTCTGGCTTCCCGCGGCCTCGTCCGACCCTGGGGCAGCGTTTGGGTCGGGAAGTGTGTCGACGATGTCCTCTGGGCCCAGGTTGGAGGCGGAGGTCGCTGTCGGGTCGTAGCCGTCACCGGCCGCCGAGGGACGGGACTGGAAATACTGCGACGAGCGGCTTGCCATCCTTGTCGAGGAAGGCTTGGCCGATGAGCCGGCTTCCCACCGGTGCCCGCGAGTCCGGCCCGCTGAGCAGGGATCCGTCAGCGCGGCTATGCAGCCCTGGCAGTTGGGCCACCGCTGTTATGGCCAGGGGTAGGCGAGGCCGAGCGCGACCGTGAGGAGGAGTAGCGCTCGGAGGGCGGCGAGGTGCTGGGCGAGCCAGGATGGAAGGCGCATCAGGAGATCCCGGGAATGATCGAGATCAGCATGTCGATGATCTTGATTCCGACGAACGGGGCGACGATGCCGCCGAGTCCATAGATGACCAGGTTGCGTCGCAGCATGGCACTGGCGCTGCCCGGAACGTACCGTACGCCGCGCAGGGCGAGCGGCACGAGTGCCACGATGATCAAGGCATTGAAGATCACAGCGGCAAGGATCGCCGTCGTCGGGCTGTGCAGCTGCATGATGTTGAGCCGATCGAGGCTGGGGTAGACCGCGGCGAACATCGCGGGGATGATCGCGAAGTATTTCGCGATGTCGTTGGCTATGGAGAACGTGGTCAGCGCACCGCGAGTGATCAGCAGCTGCTTGCCGATCTCGACGATCTCGATGAGCTTGGTGGGATCGGAGTCGAGGTCGACCATGTTCCCGGCTTCCTTGGCGGCCGAGGTGCCGGTGTTCATTGCGACGCCAACGTCGGCTTGCGCCAATGCCGGTGCGTCGTTGGTGCCGTCTCCGGTCATCGCGACGAGCTTGCCGCCTTGCTGCTCGGCCTTGATCAACGCCATCTTGTCCTCGGGTGTGGCTTCGGCCAGGAAGTCGTCCACGCCGGCTTCGGCGGCGATGGCGCGGGCGGTCAAGGGTTGTCGCCGGTGATCATGACCGTACGGATGCCCATCCGTCGCATTTCGTCGAAGCGCTCGCTCATGCCGGTCTTGACGACGTCTTTGAGGTAGATCACGCCGAGGGCGCGCGCCGGTTCGCCGTGCCGCTGGGCGGCGACCACGAGCGGCGTACCGCCGGCTGCGCTGATGCCATCCACGATCGGACCCATGCCATTGCTCGGCTCCGCCACCGTTCTCGCGTACCCAGGCCAGAACAGCAGCGGCCGCGCCCCTTGCGCACCCGAAGCTCCGCACCATCTGTCTCCCGGGCGGGCAGGTCGACCCCGGACATCCGGGTCTGGGCGCTGAACGGCACCCAGGTGGCTGCCGCCAGCTCGCCCGGCTGACGCGCCCGCAGCCCATACCGCTCCTTGGCCAACACGACGACCGAGCGTCCCTCAGGGGTCTCGTCGGCGAGGCTGGACAGCTGCGCGGCGTCAGCCAGTTCGACCTCGTCGGCGTCCGCCGACCGGGATGAGTTCGCTCGCCTGCCGGTTGCCGAGCGTGATCGTGCCCGTCTTGTCTAGTAGCAGGGTGTTCACGTCGCCGGCCGCTTCGACGGCACGACCTGACATGGCCAAGACATTGCGCTGCACCAGACGATCCATGCCCGCGATGCCGATGGCCGACAAGAGAGCGCCGATCGTGGTCGGGATCAGGCAGACCAGCAGCGATACGAGCACGATCCCCGTGACGCCGTGACTGTTCAGCACCATGCTGTCCGGTGCCGCCGCCTGGACCTGTTTGGAGTAGATCGCCAGCGGCTGCAGGGTTGCCACGGCGAGGAGAAACAAGAATCGTCAGCGCGGCGAGCAGGATGTTCAAGGCGATCTCGTTGGGGGTTTTCTGCCGGTTCGCACCTTCGACCAGAGCGATCATCCGGTCGATGAAGCTTTCGCCGGGCTGTTGGGTGATCCGGACGACGATTCGATCGGAGAGAACCGTGGTTCCGCCCGTGACCGCGGACCGGTCCCCGCCGGACTCCCGGATCACCGGCGCTGACTCTCCGGTGATCACCGATTCGTCCACCATCGCAATCCCGTCGACGACGTCTCCGTCGCCGGGGATCACCTGTCCGGCCTCAACGACCACCACATCTCCCAGCTGGAGGGCGTTGGCCGGGACCGCTTCCTCTTCCACACTGGCCGCACCGGGCGACCAGTCAAGCAGCCGACGGGCAGCGGTCTCCTGGCGGGCGCGGCGCAGCGTCGCCGCCTGCGCCTTGCCGCGACCCTCCGCGACCGCCTCAGCGAGATTCGCGAACAGCACAGTCAGCCAGAGCCAGATCGTGATCGCCCACGCGAACAGGCTGGGCTGGAGCACCGCGAGCACCGTGGTGAAGATCGGAGCCGATCTCAACGACAAACATCACCGGATTGCGCCACAGCGTCCGAGGATCGAGCTTGCGGAGCGCGTCGGGAAGTGATCGCCACAACAGCTTGGGGTCGAGCAGCCCAGCTCCGACGCGACGGGCCGGCGACGTGGACCGCTGCTTGGCGGCCCCATCGGTGCGTGCTGGCAGGTTCCGACGACGGCAACACAGTGGAGCGGTCGGAGCTCATTAGAGTCCCTCCGCGAGCGGTCCGAGCGCCAGCGCAGGCAGGAAGGTCAGGGCGACCAAGATGATCGTCACTCCGGCAAGCATCCCGACGAACAGGGGTTGATGGGTTCGCAAGGTCCCGGCAGTGACCGGGGATTCGCCTTGGGCTCCGAGTGAACCGGCCAGACCCAACACAAGCACGATCGGCAGGAACCGGCCGAACAACATCGCAAGCCCAAGCGAGGTGTTGTACCAGACGGTGTTGACGCTAATGCCCGCAAAGGCGGAGCCGTTGTTGTTCGACTGCCGAGGTGTAGGCATAGAGCACTTCGGACAACCCGTGGGGTCCGGTATTCAACATGGACGCCCTGCGCGGACGACGAGGCCATGGCCGCCGCCGTCCCCACCAGGACGAGGATCGGCGTGACGAGGAAGTACAGCGAGGCGAACTTGATCTCCCGAGACCGGATCTTCTTGCCGACATATTCCGGTGTGCGGCCCACCATCAGTCCTGCGACGAACACGGTGATCACCGCCAGCACCAACATGCCGTACAGACCCGAACCCGTGCCGCCCGGCGCCACCTCCCCAGCATCATGTTCGCAATCGGCACCATGCCGCCCAAAGCGGTGTAGGAGTCGTGGAAGGAGTTCACCGCACCTGTCGAGGTCAGAGTCGTCGCCGAGGCGAAGGTCGCGGACTGGGAAATCCCGAACCGCGCCTCCGTCCCTTCCGTAGCAGCACCGACCGCTTGGGGCACCGTCCCACCGGCATGCAGTTGGAAGTAGTTGACCGAGGCGATGCTGATGACCGCCAAGATCACCATAACGGCGACGATCGCGTACCCCTGGCGAAGATCACCGATCATGCGGCCAAAGACCCGCGGCAGGCTGAACGAGATGGCAAGCAGCAAGAACACCTCGATCCAGTTGGTCCAGGCCGTCGGGTTCTCGAACGGGTGCGAGCTGTTGGCGTTGTAGAAGCCGCCGCCGTTGGTGCCCAGCTCCTTGATCACCTCCTGGCTCGCCACCGGCCCGCCCGTGATGTGCTGGCTGTTTCCCGCCAACGTGGTGATGTCGGTCCCCGGGGAGAGGTTCTGCACCATGCCCGCGGCGACGAAAGACGATTGCGCCGACGACAGCAATCGGCAAGAGCAGCCGGAAGCAAATGCGGGTGAGGTCAACCCAGAAGTTGCCGAGGGTGCCAGCGCCTGTCCGAGCAAAGCCGCGGATTAGGGCGAAAGAGATTGCGATGCCCACCGCCGCAGAAGCGAAGTTCTGAACGGCCAACCCGGCCATCTGCACCAGGTGGCCCATCGTTGACTCACCCGAATAGGACTGCCAGTTGGTATTCGTCGCGAAGCTCACCGCGGTGTTCCAAGCCTGATCCGGTGCGACGCCGGAAAACCCCAGGCTGAGCGGAAGATGGCTCTGCAGCCGAAGGAAACCGTAGAGGAACAGGATTGACACCGCCGAGAACGCCAAGACGCTGCGCGTGTACACACCCCACGACTGCTCGGTCTTGGGATCTGCACCTACGAGCCGGTAGGCGAACCGCTCCGGCGCCAAGTCCCGCGGTGAGGTCGCCACCCAGAAGAGCAAGTCGCCCAAAGGGCGGTGTACCACTACAAGAGCTACGGCCAGGGACGTCACAAACAAGACACCAGCGAGTGACTCCGACATCAGAACCTCTCCGGGAAGAGCAGCGCCAAGACCAGGAACACGGTCAGCAGCACCGCGGCCACCAAGCCCACCGCGTTCTCGGCGTTCACAGGCGTTGGCCCGCTCGAACTGACGACTGTCAAGACGGCGAACGCCAGCACCGTCACCAGCACGAAGATCAGGTCGGCCACTTCAGGCCCTTGGATGAATCTCGATCGCCACGTCTGAGATTCGACAACGGGCCCGGGAACTCGCCAAGCCTTCTTCACGCGGTCCATACGCGGAGCGGCTCAACATTCACGGTATTTCTACGCAGTGACGGCCCTACTGGAGGCGGCTGAGGGTCCGCTGGCTGAGTTCGTCGAACAGCTGCACGACGCGGAGTTCCCTGCAGCGAGTTCCTGGCACAGCGGTCTTCCTCAACCGTGGGCGGACTACCGTGCCGCTGGCGCTGCGTGCCAATGTGGAGCACGACCACGTCCTGCACGAGCACGTCCTCATCGTGCCCGTGGCCGCAGCCGCCGAGTTGGTCTGTAGAAGCTGCGTAAAGGGATCTGCTGGGTCGCGCCCGTTGATCGCAGACTTGAGTCGTGGGCATGATCATTCAGCAACAACGAGCGAGCCGGAGGGGTGGGTTGCATGGTGTTATCTGACTGGTTGAGCCGGCACCTGCTCGGCTGTCTGGGCCGCGGCAGTTTTCCTCGGACCGGTGGTCGCCGGTCTGTTGACTCTGGCCCGTCCGCAACTGCACGAGAATCACGTGACCTTGATACTCGTGCTTATCGTCGCTGTGGTTTCCGCGGCTGGACTCCGTCCGGCTGGCTTGGTTGCTGCTGCTACGACTGGGCTTGCCTACGATTATTTCTGGACCGAGCCGTACTACAGCTTTCAGGATCTTCGACACCGAAGACATCCTGACCGTCCTACTACTGGTCGTGGTGGGCGGTGCCATCGAGCAGCTCAGCTGGTGGGCTGGACGTCAGCGTGCCGTGGCCGTTCGCCGGCGTGGACTACCTGACCGCCCTTCGGCGCGCAGCCGAACCCATCGCGCCTGAGACACACGCAGCAACGCTCGAGGCGATGTTGGACACAATGTGCACCGTCCTGGATGCCGATAGCTGTGACCTAGTGCTCGACGAGCCCTTGCCCACCACGGTGCTCCATGGCGACGGCAGCGTCACCCGGGCCGGCCGGGTCATGGATGTCGACACAGATGGGCTGCCTACAGATGACGTCATCGCAATCCCCGTGCCTACCCCTAGTGACCGTCCTGCCTACTTCGCCGTCACGGCGGCCACCCACGTTGCCCGTCCACGGGCCGAGCAGCGACAGGTCGCCGCGCTACTCGCTCACCTCGCGGCGCAGTCCCTGACCGCAGCTTGACCGTGAACGTACCCGGCGGGAGCGACCGGGCCAGCGCGTCCGGCGGCCGCGCGTTCTGTGCCCGGCCCTGCGCGTTGTGCCGCCGCTCGACCACCTGTGCTCGCGCCGTCGCAGGGGTCTAGGCGGCGTTTGCCCAGGCCTGGAACGCGTTGATCGCCTCCGGAGCGCCGGTTACGGCGACCTGCGCGGGACCGCGTCGACCGCTGACCCACAACGCCAGCTCGACCGGCTCGCCGGTCAGCGTCACGCCGTCACCGACCTTCGCGACACGGCTTTTGCCCTTCGGCGTCGCCAGGCGCACGCCGACCGGCGACTTGCGCAGCCCGAGCTTGGCGAGCAGCCCGAGCTGTTGCCAGACCGCGTCCTGTTCCGCCTCGGGCAGGTTCCTCGGCCCGGCCGGTTTGGCGCCGGCGCGCCGGATGTCCTCGTGGTGAATGAGGTACTCGACGAAGTTGAGCCGGTCCGCAGCCCAGCTCATCGGCGACCAGCGCGGAGCGCCCTGGGTGAACCGGTCGATCAGGGCGTCGTAGCCCTGCGGGTCCTTGCTTGGCTCGTGAGCTTGTTGAGCCCGGGCTCCTGCCCCGGCGGCTTTCGCGCGACCGAGTCCACGATCCTCGCAACGAGGCCCTGCTCGCGCTGCGTCAGGTGGGCGAGCAGTCGGCGCACGTTCCAGCCCTCGCACAGCGTCGGGGCGTCGGGGTCAGTGGTGCGGAAGGTCTCGAGCAACGAGTCCTGCTCCTGCTTGACCCAGCTCATCTGTGATCCTCCCGTTCGGCACCGGCGAAAGCACTGCCGCCCATCGGCAGCATAAGGATGCCCTTTCGAAATCGCGCGCGGGATCGTGCGGCCACCGCGGGTCGGATGGGTGATGACTGCTGCGGCATCGGTTCAGCAGGCGAGGTCTTGCCGAGCTCCTAGTCCTGTTCCGCATCCTCAGCCGCCAGGCCCAGTTTCATTCAGCCCGTCGCCCTCACATGCGTGAGTCTGTGCAAAAGACATGCAATGACTAACCGGCACACTGTGCGAGGACGCCGACGAAAGCGGTTGCCGTCGGCCGCGAGGTTCCGTCGCCGGGGTCGAGCAGCCGGGCGCGGCTCCATTCTCAGCCACGGCGCGGTGGTTGCGCGCGAATACGGCATCCCGGCCGTCGTCGGCACTGGGAATGCGACTGGGCGGATCCACGACGGCCAACTGATCGGGCTCGACGGTGACGCCGGGATTGTTCGCCTGGTGCAGTAGTGACGGTCACCGAACGACCTCACTCGGCGCCTTCATTATGTTCTCGTGGAGGGCAGCGATGTGCTCGGCCACTCGCCCGGCCCGACGAAACTAGTCCATGTGGTGTGTGCCCACATCGAGGTCCGCGGCGTCCGACTAGGTCCGATGGGGGATCGGTTTGGTCGGGCTGGCGAGATTTGAACTCGCGACCACTTGACCCCCAGATCGGCGGGGATCGGTTGGTGCGTCTCCAGCGAGCGTGGATGCAGCAGCCGCCGCGCTAGCGAGCAGCGTCCCGTGATGGCCAATCGCGGGCGTTGGGCCAGATTGGGCCTAGGTTCGGCGCTCTGACTACTTCCATGCCTAGTGACGTTGCTGCTTCCGGGAAGGGCGGGGTGGAATGGGGCTGTGGAGGACACGACAACCGCCATCGCCGCTGGCCTGGGCCAGGCCGGGCCGCGGCTGAAGCAGCTGCGGGCGCGGCGGGGCGTGACCTGACCCGCACCCCTGGCGGGGTGCAGGCCTGGAAGATCAACATCCCGGCGAGTAACGGCGAACCTTCGCCCAAGTCGCACGAAGGGTACGAGTGGCTGTTCGCCCTCTCCGGCCGGATGCGTCTGGTCCTCGGCGACCACGACCTTGTCCTCGGCGCCGGCGAGGCGGCCGAGTTCGATACCCGGGTGCCGCACTGGTTCGGCAGCACCGGCGACCAGCCGGCGGAGATCCTCAGCATGTTTGGGCCACAGGGCGAGGGCGCGCAAGCCCGAGCGAGGACTGTCGGCAAGAAGGCTTCCGCGGAATGAGGATGGCGTGTCACATCCGTTGATGGCGACGAAGCTCTACGTCCCGAGGCTGCGACGCGGTCTGGTGGCACGACCCAGACTCCTCGAGCGGATGGGAAACGGAGCTGAAGCGAGGCTGACGCTGGTGTCCGCCCCGGCCGGGTTCGGCAAGACGACGGTCCTGGCGGCGTGGCTGTACGAGGCGTCCGCTGAAGGCCGTTGCGTGGCGTGGCTGTCGCTCGACGCCGCGGACAACGAACCGGCGTCGTTCTGGACGTACGTGGTGACCGCGGTCCAGGGCGCCGTGCCGGGCGTGGGCGCGAGTGCGCTGGAGCTGCTCGCGTCCTCCCGGTGCCGACCGAGCTGTGTGCTCACCACGCTGCTCAACGAGTTGGCCGCAGCGCCGGGTGAGGTGTGGCTGGTGCTCGACGATTACCACCTGGTTGACAATCACGAGGTCAACGAGGGTTTGGCGTTCCTCCTGGAGCACCTTCCCTCCCAGGTGCACGTGGTGGTCAGCACCCGCGCCGACCCCGATCTGCCGCTGGCTCGGTGGCGGGTGCGCGGCGAGCTGGTCGAGATCCGGGCCGCCGACTTGCGTTTCACCCCCGACGAGACCAACGCGTACCTCAACGTGGTGACCGGCCTCGATCTCGCCGCGGCAGACGTGGCCGTCCTGGAGGAGCGGACCGAGGGGTGGATCGCCGCGCTGCAACTGGCCGCCCTCTCGCTCCAGGGACGCGAGGACGTGAGCGGCTTTATCGCCCGGTTCGCGGGCGATGACCGCTACATCGTCGACTACCTGATCGAAGAGGTGCTGCGGCACCAATCCGCCGCGGTTCGCGGATTCCTGTTGCAGTCAGCGGTTCTCGACCGGCTGACCGGGCCGCTGTGTGACGCCGTCACCGGCCGCGACGACGGCAGCGACATGCTCGTGGCGCTCGAACGCGCCAACTTGTTCATCGTGGCCCTGGACGATCGGAGGAGTGGTACCGCTACCACCACCTGTTCGCCGATGTACTCCGGGCGCGGATGCTCAGCGAGCAGCCGGACCAGGTCTCGCTGCTGCACCAGCGCGCGAGCAAGTGGTACGAGCGCCACGACCTGACCGAGGAAGCGGTCAGGCACGCACTGGCTGCGCGAGACTTCGATCGGGCGGCCCACCTGATCGAGCTGGCCGTGGCGGCGATCCGACGCCACCGGCAGGAAGCGATGATGTACGTCTGGCTGAAGGCGCTGCCCGACGACGCCATTCGACGCAGCCCGGTGCTGAGCGTCTTCTACGGGTCCATGCTCCTGGCCTCCGGCGATCCGGGCGCGGTTGAGCCCCGACTCGAGGACGCGGAACGCGCGCTGGCCGCCGTGCCGGACGGGGAGGCGCTCCCCTGGGCTGACACCGAAGATCTCCACATGCTGCCGGCAACCATCGCCATCTACCGCGCCTCGCTCGCCCAGTCACGCGGCGATGCCGCAGGCACGGCGGAACACGCCCGGCGCGCCCTCGACCTGGCTGGTCCTGACGACCATTTCGCGCGGGGCGGGGCGGCCGGGTTCCTCGGCCTCGCCGCGTGGGCGCAGGGGACGTGTCGAGCGCGCTGGAGACGTTCACGCCAGGCCGTGGCCAGCCTGCACGCGGGCGGCAGCCTCGTCGACGAGTTGAGCGGCACGGTCGTGCTCGCTGACCTGTGGCTCGCGGCCGGCCGGCCGAGGACGGCACGCCGGCTCTACGAGCGTGCCCTGCAGACGGCCGAGGCACAGGGCGAGCCTCGTAGCGCGCGCGATCGCCGAGACTGCACGTGGGGTTGAGCGAGATCGACGTCGAAGCCGGAGACCTCGCGAGCGCCAGGGAACACCTCCAGGCCGCCGTAGCACCCCGAGAACGGGCCGGGATGAACGAGGGTCGCTATCGCTGGTTCGTGGCGAGAGGACTCCTCGCCCAAGCCGAGGGCGACCTGGATGCGGCCGTCAGCTACCTGGATCAGGCGGAGCAGCTCTATCGGCCGGGATTCTTCCCGGACGTGCGACCCATTCCCGCCATGAGGGCCCGGATCTGGATCGCGCAGGGGAAGCTGTCGGAGGCCGCTGACTGGGCCGGGACCGAGGCGTGTCCGTCACGGATGACGCCAGCTATCTGAGCGAGTTCGACCACCTCACCCTCGTACGTTTGATCCTCGCGCAGCACCGGCGAACCAGGACAGCGGAGCGCTCGTCCAGGCAACGAGCCTGTTGGACCGCCTGTTGGCAGCCGCCGAGAGGTCTGGACGGGCCGGAAGTTCTGTCGAGATCCGCCTGCTGACGCGCCTCGTACAGGACGCGCAGGGGCGTCGAGCCGCAGGCGCGTGGAGTCCCTTGCTCAAGCCTTGGCGCGGGCACCCGAACCGGAGGGCTACGTCCGGCTCTTCCTTGCCGAGGACGCACTCCATGCTGAGCGCTGCTGCGCAACGCCACCCAGCACGGTGTCGCGGGCGACGCGGACTATCAGGAGGGTCGCAAGCGACAGGGCCCGGCACTTGCTCAGCCTCGCTGCAGCTCCCGCAGCCGGGGCTCCCGACCCGGGGCAACGCCGGGCAGCACCGTCCGCAGAGCCGTTGAGCGACCGCGAACTGCAGGTGCTCAGGCTGCTCGACAGTGAGCTGACCGGGCCGCAGATCGCCCGCGAGCTCTTCGTCTCGCACAACACGGTGCGTACCCACACCAAGCACATCTTCACCAAGCTCGACGTCACCAATCGCCGGGCGGCGGTGCTCCGCGCCCGCGAACGCGGCTTGTTGTAACGTCCCGCCGCTTCAGACCTCACCCAGTCAGTCACATCGTTGGGTGACGCCCGCTCACCCCGCCCGTCCTTAGGTTCGAGTCATCCCGCGGCGCCCGCCGCCGACACTCCGAAACCAGGGAGTCGACATGACCGTCACCACCACCAAACTCACCCGGGCGGCCGGCCTGTCCGCCGTCGTCGGAGGGCTGCTGTTCATCGCCGTCCAGATCAACCACCCTCTCTTGACGCCACCTTCACCACCACGACCGAATACGCGGTCCGCGAAACCACGAAGATCTTCATGGCACGTCTTCTCGCTGATCGGCATCACCGGCATCTACCTGCGCCAGGTAAGGCAGACCGGAGTGCTCGGCCTGATCGGGTACGTCGTACTCGGCGTCGGCTACCTCGCCATCTTCAGCGCCCAGGTCGTCGGTGTGTTCGTCCTCCCAGCCCTTGCCGCCAGCGAGCCCGGCTTCGTCAACGACGTCCTCGCGGTGGCCACCAGCAGCACCCCGAGCGGCGATATCGGCCCGCTGCAGATCCTCATCCAGGGCGGCGGCTTCGCCTACGTCGTCGGTGGCATCATCTTCGGCATCGTCCTCTTCCGGGCCAACGTCCTCGCCCGGTGGGCCGCAATGCTCCTCTCCGTTGGCGCCGTCGCCATCCTCACAACCTCTCGGCTGCCCGAGCTCACCCAACGGCTGTTCGCCATTCCCGTCAGCGTCGCCCTGATCGGCCTCGGCTTCTCTCTGTGGCGCGAGCAGCGCACCCAGAACACCCGCCCAATGGCCAGCCCGGTCAGCTCACAGCTCGATCCGACCGGCGCCAAGTGAGCATCCATGCGGCCGCCTGCACCACTCGGTCGACCCGGTCCAACCGGTCGATCGGGTGGGTGCCCTTCGCCCTGGTCGCCCTCGTCGTCGTCCCCGCCATCGCCGGCTCGCTGCGGCTGGTCGAACTGGCTGGTGGTCCGCACCTCCTGCCCGCGAACCCTCGCCTCACCGCCTCACCGGTGCCATTGGTCGTGCACATCGTCAGCGCGCTCGCGTACGCCGTCCTCGGCGTGCTTCCAGTTCTCCGCCGCGCTGCGGCGCCGACGTCCCGGCTGGCATCGGGCGGCCGGACGGGTCCTGGTGGTGCTCGGTCTGGCGGTCGCGTTCTCGGCGCTGTGCCTGACGCCTGTTCTACCCCGCCAGCCCGGGACCGGCGCTACTCGCGTACGTGTTCCGGATCGCGTTCGGGTCGGGCATGGCCGCCAGCATCGTCCTCGGCTTCGCCGCGATCCGTCGCGGTGACGTCAGCCGCCACCGGGCGTGGATGACCCGCGCGTACGCCCTGGCTCTCGGTGCCGGCACCCAGGTGTTCACCCAGGGCATCGGAAAAGCACTCTTCGGCACCAGTGAACTCACCACCGACCTCTGCCTGGGCGCGGGCTGGGTCATCAACCTCGCCGTTGCCGAGTACGTCATCCGTCGATCCGCCCGCCGCCGAGCCATCATCAGCCGTCCCACCATCAACAGCCGAAGCATCAGAGCGACCGCGAAGGTCGGATCCTCATGACCCCCGCGACCAAAGGGCATATGCCTGCCACCGTACCACCTTCGGGTCGAGGGTCACCTGGACCAGTACTGGGCACCCTGGTTCGGTGACCTCACCTTGACCCAGGAATCCGATGGAACGACGAGTCTCACCGGTGTCATCTCGGACCAGGCGGAGCTGCACGGGATGCTCATCAAGATCCGAGACCTCGGCGTCACCTTGATCTCCGTGGCGCTGGTCGAACCTCCCACCCGCGTCGGATCCCCAGCTCTGAACTCTTCGGAGTTTCACCAACCCTCCGGCCGCCGGCCGAAGGCACCTGCAAGTCGAACCATCGGAGGAGAACATGTCCCATCCTGTCCCCGCGACGCTCTATCGCATCGCTGCGGCTGCCGGCTGCGGAAGCGCCGTCGTGCTGCTCATCAATGCCGCCAAGCGCGCAGAGGTCATCCCGACGTCGGCCTTCACCCAGCTGGTCGCCCCCTCGCGCAAATCCTGGCGCTGGCCCTCGTCACCGGGCTCTACCTCGCGTTCGGCCGCCGTACCGGCACCTTCGGCCTCGTCGCGTTCCTGCTGAACGCGTTCGCATTGTCCTCGCTGGTCGGGGTGGAGTTCGTGATCAACCCCGTCTTCAGAGGACCTGCCCGGCGCCACGGTTCAGGCGCTCCGGGCCGGCTCACTGGGCATCGCGCTGACCACAGCATCCGTGCTGTTCCTCCTCGGCACTCTTGCCTTCGTCGCCGCCATGCTCCTCAGCCGTGAGATCCCTCCAGCGCCGCTCGTCCTGTACGCGGTCGGCGCCATACCGGTCGCGCTGCGAGCATTCCTACCCGAGGTCGTGCTGGACCTCGGTCTCGTTGTCCTGGCCGTGGAATCGCCTGGCTGGCGATCTTGCTCCTCGACCGCTCCCGCCATATCGCCGTCGCGACCTTGACCGGCACCCCGCCCGCGCACCAGAACATCGCCGTCCAGCCCCGATGGCATCGACGAGCCCGCACCGCCAGCCTTTCTTCGCTACCGGTCCCGCCCTCCGTGCCGATCGACTCCGACCGCTGGGGCGTCCCGATCCAGCTCGTGGAACGCCGGGTCCTGCACCCCGGTCATTGGCGCTGGCTACGGGCCGTGGCCTGGCTCGGACTGGTGTTCTTCCTGACCGCGGGAGCGTTCGGCATCCCCTGCAGGCGGCCGTCGATCTGCTCCCGCCGGGAAACGCGGCCCTGGACTTCGCCGGCCTACTCGTCGCCTGCGCGGCCGCCCTCGGCTGCTACGCCCTCGCCGTCCAGGTGGGTGAGGGACGCGGAGGATCCGAGCTAGCGCTGCGGCCGGCGCTGTCCGGGCTCGCCGTCGGAGCGGTTATCGGTCTGTGGCGGGCGTTCGACGGTGCCGGCCTTCGCCGTATGCTGCACGTGGTCTTCGCTGCCCTGCATCTGGCCAACCCGGGAGCCCTCGATCGCCGTCAGCATCGCCCGCCCGGTTGCCGAAGCCTGGCTGACCGGCGGAACCCTTCGGCCCGGAGGCCTCGGTGTTCGCCCTGCTCCTGGTCAGCTCGGTGACAGTGGGCGCCCTATCGCCGGCCCGAAAGACCGGCCGCTTGGCCGTCCGACCGCACCTCCCCTCCCCGTCCCACCCAGTCGTTAGCGCAAGCTCCTGACAGCGCGGGGACCGGCTGCGAACAGCCGTTATCTCCACCCGGATCACCACGCCTTGGCCCCAGAATCGGCAGCGTGTCCACCGACGTCCAATTTTCCTTAAAAATAAGGATTTCGCACTTAGGCGTATTTCGGTGGACGAACCCAAATGCGGCCTCGCTCGATGGTCGCATTGCTGAGCAGTCTGGTGATCTGACTGATCGATTGCGGGTATCGGGACGGGGACGCCAAGACAGCGGCAATGACGGAGCGTGACCGGTCCATGTTGGTAAATGCACGTACGGCTCGCTGGCATTGCCCGCGTTGCTGCATTCGGCCAATTGCGTGGCAGCATCGACGTGCTCTCCGGAATGCAGCATCTGGATTCACGGCGCAAGTGCGCCAGGGCGGCGTAGGTGCGATTCCCGCGGGCTTTACCCGCCGGGTCGCCAAAGTTATCAGCCGAAGACGGTCGGACCGGCTTTCGTCGGCGTGATCCGGATCAGGCAGCGGCGCTGTTTGATCATGGCGGCCCGGTAGTCGTCCCAGTCCGGATGCTCCCCGGAGATGGAGCGGTAGTACTCCACCAGCGGTTCCATCGCCTCGGGCAGGCTGACGACCTCGACGTCGCCGCTGAGCTGCGCCCAGTCGCCAAAGAACCTGTCATTGAGCACGCACAACCAGGCTCGGGGGTCGCGGCGGACGTTCGCGGTCTTGATTGCCGTTTCGCGGGTACTGACGACCAGACGATCCTGCGAGTCGACGGCGACGAGTACCGGTGACAACTGAGGCGTGCCGTCGCGTTTCATGGTGGCAAGAACGGCATGTGGGTTCTTACGGCCGAACGCGAGCGCTTCTGCGGCATCCATCATCGGCAAGTCAATCAGAATCGTCGTGAGGCGGGGCCGAGGAGCGCTGCCCGCGCAACCTGCAAGCGTGTGCTAACCAGCGATAAAGGAGATTGAGATGTCCCAACCGCAGCTCGTGGCCACCGATCTGGTGATCGGCGAGTCCGCTCGCTGGCACGAACGGCCGCCTCTGGTTGTCGAACTGGGACACCAATTCTCGCGTAGGACTTGGAGGCCATCGCGAAGTGATGACGCGGGTGCCTCACAACCATCCCGTCATCCATCGATTGGTTGCCCGACGGTCAGCTACTGGTGGTGGCCGGCGCGGGGCAGCGGGCGCGAATGACCGAATCTGGTAATCCATGATCTTTTCGTTCGTTTTGTTGATCAACGTCTCTGTCCACACCATGACCCGATACCGCATCCTCGAGCGTGCCTGCCCCGAGCACCACTGGCGTGTCCCTAGTCTGTCCCCGCACTGCCACGACGTGCGACCGCTTCTAGTCATCGCCGGCGGGCCGTCGCCAGTGGCATCTCGCAGCAGCCGTTACGTACCGTGAACCACTGGACTCGCTCGTGACCGACGGGCGGCCAGCGCACCAGGCCCAACCCGGCCTGGATTTCGATGCGGTCCCGCTAGGCCTTGGGCGGTGGGTTAGTTGCGGATTGCGTGGACGGCGGCGTCGTAGAGTTCCTCCAGCGCGATAGTGCCGTTGCTTCGGACCCACATTTCGCCGGCCACGTCGAGACAGGCAAGGACGCAGGCGACGATCGCGGCGGCGCGCACGTCAGCGTGATCATCGTGGTTCCCGCCGAGCCGCTGACGCACGTTGGGGACGAGCAGGGCTTGCCATTTGAGGTGCTTTTGGATGCTTCGAGCGCGAAGCGAGGGCGTCTCGTACAACAGCGTTGAGAGCTTGAGCGTCTCCTCCGGGGACCTGTCCAGGTTCTGGGCCGAGCTGAGTGCCGCGCGGAGGGCTTCCCACGGATCCTCCGACAGCGGTCTTGCCTCGAGCGCGGCTTCGGATGACGACGCCCTGCTTTTCCAGATCACCGAGCAATATGTCTTCCTTTGTCCCGAAGTAGCGGAAGAGGGAGCGACGTGAGATCCCGCACTCGCTGGCAATCTGATCGATGGTTGTGGCCTCAAATCCCTGTTCGAGGAACAGCCGCACCGCTGCCGCCGTGATCTCGGTGTACGCCGCTTGACGGCTGCGAGCCCACAGACTTCTGGCGGAGGGATCGGGGAGGTCACGTGAGAAGGGTAGCCCGATTTGGCACTAGTGGCCTAACTGGCACTTAGTGTCAGCTAGGCGTAGAGTGTCGTCACCGCACCACTTCACCGGGAACACCTCATGACCACCGTCGACTATCGTCAACAGACCACCCTCCTCACCGGAGCCAGCGCCGGGATCGGTGTCGAGTTCGCTCATCAGCTGGCTTGCCGCGGCTCAGACCTTGTCCTGGTCGCCCGCCGCCGCGAGCGCCTCGAGACCCTCGCCGAGGAGTTGGCCGCCACCCACGGCACCACGGCCACGGTCATCCCGCTCGACCTGAGCGTTTCTCGGGCTGGCGAACGGCTCGCCCGCGAGGTCGCCGAACGCGGCCTGACCGTGACAAGCCTGATCAACTGCGCCGGCTTCGGCACCTTCGGGCCCTTCCACACCGAGGACGTTGGCCGCCTGCACGACGAGATCAGCGTCGACCTCACCAATGTGGTCGACATCTGCAGGGCGTTCATCGAGCCGCTCCGCGCCGCCGGCACTGGCGTCCTGGTCAACGTGGCCAGCATGGCCGCCTATCAACCCAGCCCGAACATGGCGGTCTACGGAGCCACCAAGGCGTTCGTGCTGAACTTCACCGAGGCCCTGTGGCAGGAGTCGCAAGGAACCGGTCTACGAGTCCTGGCCTTGTCACCCGGCGCCACCAAAACCGAGTTCTTCGACGTCGTGGGCAACAACGCCTCGGGCGGTGTCCGGATGCAGACCCCGAAGCAGGTCGTCGACACCGCCCTTTCGGCACTGGACCGTCGCACGCCGCCGCCTAGCGTCGCCGTGGGTCGCGCCAACCGGTTCTTCCTCGTCCTGAGCCGCCTGATAAGCCGGAAACGGATCATCACGATCATCGGCAACCCTCACCAACGCCACCACCTGACCCCCGTCGAGCAATCGCGCAGCCATCGCATCCTCACCACGATCACGCAGATCAGCCCTGACGGTGGCTAGGGTTACCCGCAGCTCAACCTTCAGCGCAACGGTTCGGTGCATCGACCCGACACCAGACGTCCTCAATGGCCAAAATTGAGGACCTCCGCTCATCAGGGTGATGTACCTGATCTCCTGGGCAGGGTCGATGGGTCGAGGTGCCTGGCTCGGATCCTCATCCGGTCAATGGCTGCAGGCGGGTCTTGATGTGTTCATAGATCACTGAGGTCCGGACATCGGCAATGTCGGTTCTTGCGGTCAGCTTGTCGATGACGAACTCGTAGAGGCTGTTGTTGTCTGGTACCGCGACGTGCACGAGGAAGTCCTCGGTACCCGCAGTCACGAACACGCCAACGGTTTCCGGCAGCTGCCTGGCCCAGTCTCGGAAGGCCTCGATGTTGCGCCGGGTCGGGGGTCGGACTCGTACGGCGATGAGTGCCTGAACTGGTCGGCCGATCGCGGAGAGGTCCACGTCGAGCAGCGCGCCCTTGATCACCCCTCGCCGGCGAAGAGCACGCGTGCGTTCAAGAGCCGTGGATGGGGAGACGCCTACCGCGCTAGCGATGTCACGGTTGGTTCGCCGCGCATCGCGTTGCAGTTCACGCACAATCGCCGCATCAAGTTCGTCCAAACCATCCATTCGGCCACTGTAGCCGAACTATGTTCGCCGAAGTTCTCTCTCGCCCGAGTTACTGGATAGAGTTCTAGCCTGTTCCCGTCCTTCCGTCAAAGATCTGGATGTCACCTTGAACAACCAACCCAGCCGCATCGGCTTCCACCCCGAAGACATCCTGCTCGACGAACCCACCCGAAACGCACCTCTCAAATGGGTCGTCATCGTCGACCAGGGCCTCCCACCCGGCCGCGCAACGAACGCAGCGGTCTGCGTGGCAGCGGCCACCTCAGCAGCGGTCACTGGACTGCTTGGACCAGACGCGCTGGACCGAGACCACTCCATCCATGCCGGCCTGCCGTGGGCAGGCTGCACCATTCTGATGGCGACCAGCCAGAAGATCTCAGCCATCCGAGCCAAGGCGAGCAGCTGCAGACGACACCTTCATCGCTGACATGCCCGCACAGGCTCAACAGACTCGCGTCTACGCCGAGTACCTGGCCAACATGTCCACCGCGGAGACCATCGACTACCACGCCATCAGCCTGGTCGGACCACGCAACCGGGTCAGCAAGCTCGTACACAGCCTTCCACTGCTGCCTTGAACCGAGCACATCCGGTCCTGCCGCGAGCAGAAGCCCACAGAGCACGCATCAAGATTCAAGCTCGCCGTGTGCCCCGCAAGTTCGGCCGCCATGCGGTGAGGCTACTTTCACGTGCAGGTGCCGCGCACGCGCAGGGTGCCGCGCTGCTGACTGGCCTGACCCGATCGGGTGCGCGCGGATCTCGTTGTGGCGCAATGCAACCCGCTTCGGCCCGGGGCGACGCCGCACAACTCGTGGCCGACCGCTGCACGGACGCCAATCGCAAGGTTCTGGTCTAGGGCCTCCGGTGAGACCATTTCTGAGTTAGGTACATAGCCTGATGTAGAAGGGTCGTCCTGCCGGGCGTTACCTCGACGCCTAATCTCGACGGCGGTCGCTTCCATCCGAACAAAGATGTAACCATTACGGAGCCTGGTCCTGGACCCCTGGTTCCCGTTGGGCGTCGGATCAGCGAGGACTGGTTTCCACGTGGACCCAGCCATGCGACGCTCCTCCCGATCACTAGTGCTTTCCCGAGCCTGCCGGGGCGACCCTGGGGCGTATCGGCCCCAGGGTCAGCAGACTCGTACGCAATTGGCCAATGCATTTGGCCAATTGCGCCATCGGATTTGTTCAACGCGCTGAACAATTGGTGAGCTTGGCGAAGGGAATTCGCCAATTCATACGTATCACAGTTTTTCCACAGAGCAAATTCACCGGACGTATACCGCGCGATTTGCCCACAGCTAGCCCACGGGAGACGAAAAGAAAGCTCATGGGAGACGCACAGAATTGTGAAGAAACCGCATAGAATTGTACAGAGAAAGCGACTTAGGTCCCGATTCATTGGGACTTTGGTCCCGAATTTCGGCTCAGGCTAACCCACTCCGTTCATGACGGGTGTACTTGAAGCGGCGGCCGGGCCCTCCGATGGCGGCTCCAGGCACCGGAAACCGTCATAGCCCCACCATTCCCGCCGTTCTTTCACCCACCAATCAAGCTGCCCAGCTTTCGACCAGGTGGCCGTGTCCACCTGGATCGGCGGATCGACTTCGCGGCGATCTGCTCCGGCGATCCACGCTCCACCTCATCGTCGCGAGATCCATATCTGATTAGAACATGGCTACGATTCTGGTGGAAGAGCCACGCAATGAGCGACGTGCGCCAGGATCACCAAAGGACCCCACCCCTGCTTGGATCTCGAAGTTTGTCTCCAAGCGGGCCCAACCCGGCGATCCTAACTCTGCACGAGCGGATGGTATGTGGCCTCTGGCCTGAAGTCGAACGGTCGGTAAAAACCGCCGAAGCTGATGGTGTGCTGGCCGGGGAGTAAGTGTGATCAGCGCCCAATACCCATCCGCCGCGAACTTACTGTTGGTAGCCGGCGGGATACCAAAAACGTTGCCAGCTACCGACGTGAAAGTCGATTCTGCCTGACCCGTAGGCTCTTGAGATTACCGACCGCCCGGCCGTCGACTTTAAGCCTGAGGTGGGTGAAGTCGTCCGCGAAGCCCTTCGCGCATGCGCTCAGCTCAACGAAGGTGGTGCCCTCGCCTTCTGCTGTTGAAACATTCAACATTGATCAGTGGCACCAAGAAAGTAGTCATATCAGTGGTCCAGCTTCGAGTAGCGGCTCCCCCGGCTGTTCCAGCCAGAAACAAGATTTCTCCCGGTCCCGACATCGCACTGATCCGAGGCATTTGAGGCCGGGGAATTGCAACAAACTTCTGCCACCAGCTCGGGATGTGGGTGAACTCCCGACCATGGATACCGGAAGCAGAGCCCGGGAGTGAAGAACATAGCCGGTACTCGGTCAAAAATGCAGAAGGGCATCCGGTAGCGCCTGACGTAGGGCTGACAGCGATGGTCCAAGCGATACCCAAAACGTGCTCCGCTCTCGGCCCCAACCTATAAGGCCGGGCTATGACGGCGTTGCCGGTCCGCTGACGGGCCGAAGATCATGGATCATTTGAGCGACACCAAAGAGCCAACCACGACAGATAGTCGATCTTGCTTCTAACTTATGGATCCCACACCTCGCGGCAGGCGACGCAATTGGGGGACCATATGGCAAAAGAGGATCAGCCGATCCATATCGAGGGAAGCCTGGAAGAAGGGTAAATCCATCCCATTCACGAGAGATTATGAACACCAAACCTTCTTTTCTCATAAGACAATCCCGCAGGGGACGAAAGCGCCACTTGCGCGTCCCCATAGAGGCCTTCTCCCGTAATTGAGCGGGACACCCCTGTGTTCGAGATGACTACTAGGCCGAGCCCGCCCTGTAGTCGGTCAGGAGTGTATTTCTCCCGATAAGCGCCGCAGCGCGTGCAGAGCTGGTACCTCTCGCCCTCGTCGTTGTGGTACGTGTGCCAAACGTGCAGGTGGAAGCAGGCACCTGAGCGGCTTCATCTCCGTAGTATCGCGCACACACCGGCATAGGGGCCTACCGCAGCGACGCAGAAGCAGAGTGGGGCGTCTACGAGTCAGAGGCGGTCCTGGGGGTCCCACAAGTTATCGCTGTGAGCCGCTCGCCGGACGAAGATCAGCAGCCTTGATCCACCGTTGACGGCCGTGTGCACCCTGTACCCGTCCGAACCATTCCCCGCCGTTCTTGCATCGGGCTAGGAAGTATTACCAGCACGCCCTGGGACCACTCTGGCTCCGCGACTGCGAGAGTCGCGGACCCGATCTGGCATGACCAGCAGATCGGGAGATCATGGCCCGTTGCAGACACGAGGGGGACGTACACACCCACACCTGGAGATCGCGGGACAGAACCACTCCTGCACAGGCCTGGCGAGATTTGAACTCGCGACCCTTTGACCCCCAGATCGGCGGACTCGTTGTGTCGTGTGCTCCTGAGCTGCGATTCAAGGACTAGGGCGGCCGGTGAGACCCGCTATGTGATCGCGCACTGAACTCGTTGGGCCCAGTTTGGGCCCAAGTTGTCCGTCTCATTGCGAATGCCTGACCCGTGGTCCAGGACCTAGTCGCGCAGGCGTACAGGACAATGCATCGGATGCATCGCGAACACCTGAGCTGGCACGCATTAGCGAACGGGGGCGGATGCCGCTCAGCTCGGGAAGACGTCTGAGCCCACATCTGCTGCCCGTCAGAGCGCGCCAGCTGGCTCCCGGATCCACGTGGACGAGCCGATCCGTGTTCCTGGTGCTGCAGTCTGGTGCTGCAGATCTGTTGATTTCGCCACGTTCGTCCTGGCAGGCTCGGCACTCGTTGTAGCCATGCCGCGAAGGGAGAGACGTTGAATCAGCGATCCAGTGGTCTTCGCCTGAGTGAGGAGTTTTACGGGCTTGCGTGGCGCCGGCGATCGCCGCGGAGTTCCCGCGGCTGCCCCATGCTGCTGGGCTCATGGGCAGAGGGTCGGAGGTACTTGGATACGACGACAGCATGTCCACCGATCACACCTGGTCCGCTCGTGTGATCGTCTTCGTGCCGGGTGAGGTCCTCGTCGAGCAGGGTGAGTCGGTGCAAGCCCAGTTGACCGCGCGGATCCCGGATCACTTCGACGGGCTTCCGACCGAGGTCAAGGTGACTACGGTGCAGCACTACTTCCTGGACCGAGCTCGGTCTGGACGTTTCGGTCGTCTGGGACGCCTACGACTGGGTCAGTCTGCCGGAGCAACGTCTGTGTGCCATGACGGCGGGAGCCGTGTTCCACGATGACCTCGACCTGGAGAAGGTGCGCCTGCGACTCGCCTACTACCCAAGAGACGTCTGGCTGTACTTGATGCTTGCGGGTTGGTGGCGGGTGCACCCGGAGATGAATCTTGTCGGGCGCGCCGGCTATGCAGGGGATGAACTCGGGTCGACCTTGATTGCGAGCAAGATCGTGTCCGGGCTCATGCACCTGTCGTTTCTGATCGAACGTCGAGTATGCGCCGTACGTGAAGTGGTTCGGCACCGCCTTCTCGGAACTCCAGATCGCTGATCGCTTGTCGGCGCCGCTCGACATGCGCGCTACACGCACGCACCTGGAGGGAGCGCGAGAAAGCACTGGGCAGCGGCTACGAGATCGTCGCAGGCGCGTTCAACGACCTCGAGATCGCACCTCGGCTGACCCTCGAGCCGGTCCGACTGTGGGGGCGTCCGTTCACCGTCATGTGGGCGGACTTTCCCGGTGCTCTCAGCGCGGCGATCAGCGATCCACAGGTGCGCGACCTGGTCGAGCGCTGGCCGACGGGCGGCATTGATCAAGTGCGAGACATTCTTTGGGCGCCTCAGTCGCGGATTAAGGTGCGCGAACTTGCGAAGCAGTAAGTCTTCGGCGTAAGCGGCGCGGGCCCGCAGCGAAGCGAGGACACGTGCCGGCTAGCCGGGCGGGGCCGGCTCTTGCGCGATCGGGTGGGTCGGGCCGGCCCCGCCGACGTGCACGACGTTCGCGAACAGCTTCGAGACGTGCCGCAGCTCGCATACACCACCGGGCATCGACAGCTTCATCAGGCGCCCGCGGGTTCGAATCTGAGAGTCCTGAATGTCCTGAAACGATGCCCATTCAACGTCTTGGGAGCCTTCATGCGGTCCAGCAAGTCCCCTCCCCAGGTCCTTTACCGTCGGGCTGGCGAACTCGCGACCCCTTGACCCCCAGATCTGGCCTCCACGGTTGTCGAGTGTGAACCACTGCTCGCCTATCCGTGGTTGACCGTTGATGTGCGCTGAGTTCGGCCGTCGCGGTCCGTAGTTGGTCCGTAGTTTCACCCTTCACGCAGATCGGAATGCCGGCCATCGGGCCGGCGCTGCCATCGTCCAGCGCCGCGTCGCCGCGCCGCGGGCTAGCGCGCCCTCTCGGCATCGATCTACCCCCTCGAACTCCCAAAGCTTCTTGAACACACCATCTGCAATCCCGCAGACGGGAAAACCCAACCTCCACTGGAACTCGGGCGGTTCATCCATGGGGCGAGGACTGGGATAGCGCGGCAGGTCGCGGGGAAGGCCTCGTTGTGACGGAGCCCGATTAGGTCACGGCCGGTTAGCAGGCGCGCGACCTAAACGCCATGGTGCTGACCGAGCCTTGGGCCTGGGGTGATCGCCGCACTCACGGCGGTCATGGCAATTCACCGCCCTGGCCGGCCCGCCCTTCTGCCGCGCTAAGCACCGCGCCCGGCTTTCGCACGAATTGGATGCAGATGATGATCATCCAGATCCAGAAGGCGATGTACGGCAAGTACCAGAACTCTAACGTCCAGAAGAACCGCGAGATCGCGAGCCCGACCCCGCTAGCGATCCCCCACCAGCCAAGCCAACGACCGACCAAGCGGGTCGACAAGATGACCCAGCCACAGCACACCGCAAAGCTGCCCATAGCCAGCCAAATGTTGGCGAGACCAAGGCTGCTGGTGTCGAACGCATAACTCGCCACCGCCAGATCGAGATCACGAGCGCCGAAAGAGGCGACGTTCCAGCTCGCGTCCAGCAGCAAGTACGCAGGCAGCAGGACCCCAGACACCAGCGCGACCCCTGACCGCCACGGCGGACTCCTCCGCCCGAGCGAGCAGCAGGCACAGCCCGATGACGAACCAGATCAGGCCAATTGCCGACAGGCTGGTCACCGCCATCGTGGCCTGTATCCAACCCCTGGCTGAGGTTGACGAAGTATTCCCGGGCCTGCTCGGCGGTCGCTATGAACGGCGGTTCTCCAGGGGAGGACGCGATCAGCGACGTGAACATCAGCACGATCGTGACCATGCCGACCACGCCGGTGCTTCGGATCATCGCCGTCCAACGGTCCGAGACCAGTCTCGATAAGCACGGTCTTCATCATCGCACTCCGTACGCGGCCAGCACTCTTGAGATGACTAGCGAGTGGGCGATTCGGGTGACTTCAGTCTCAGTGAATCAGTATCCGGCCGGCCGGCTATTGTCCATCTAGACGGTCGGCTTGCGGGCGCCGGATCTAGTGCCCTCCGTTTTCCCGTTTGCTAGTCGTCAAGAGATGACCGTCAACATCAAAGGACGGGTTGCACACCGACAGCTGGGGGTCGGACGGGCGAACTGGCTGGCCAATCTCGATGACGTCAACCGTCGCACGCGATAAACCGCTGGAGACGTCGATGGTCATGTCGCGACAATGGCACCCGTGGAAGACGTCGAGGTCGTCGTGGCCCATAACGAGCGCGCGACCCTGCGCGTCGGCGACGTGTTCCTGAAGATCGACGCTGATCAGACGCGCACCGACGTCGAGGTCGAGGCGATGGCTATCGGCGCCGATCCCGACCCCGGAGGTCCTGTGGCGGAAGCCGCCCGTACTCGCACTCGCCGCCCTCCCAGGGACGGCACTCGGCCGCCTCGGCGAGCCGTCGACCGCGTCCCCGGCGGCGTGGGCCGCAGCGGGTGCCGCCGTACGGATGCTGCACGACGCGCACCTGCCGCCATGGCCCGGTCGGAGCCTCGACGAGGTCGCATCGCAACTCGACGGCGAATGCGAGTGGCTTGTCACGAACGGCGTCCTTCCCACCGACCTGGTTGCGCGCAACCGCCGGATTGCCGAGGCTGCACTCCGGCCATGGACACCAGTGTTCACGCACGGCGACCTGCAGATCACCCACGTGTTCGTCGACGGTGACGAGATCACTGGCGTGATTGATTGGTCCGAGGCAGGACAGGGTGATGCCCTGTACGACCTCGCGACCTTGACGCTCGGACACGAGGAGCACCTTGGCGACGTCGTCGCCGGCTACGGCACCGACGTCGACCTCGATGTGATCCGCGCGTGGTGGTCGTGGCGAAGCCTGGTGGCGGCCCGCTGGCTGATCGAGCACGGCTTCGACCCGTCCTCGCCAGGAGCCGAGTTCGACGTGCTGAGATCCCGGATGTGACGCTCACCCTGAACCCGACCACCGCCCTTCCCGCTTGCGACCCCCGGTTCCTCCAAGGGCGGCTACCACGGGCTGATGGCTCCCTGGTCCTCCCCACGTTGGCCACCGGAGCGACCGATATCGACCCGAATGACCTTCCCTCCTGATGGTCGGCTCAGCGGGAGTCGAGCAGGGATGCCGATCTAATAGTTCGGACGTCGGCGGCGAGGGTCCGACGGATGCCCTCCTCGCTGAGCCGCGGGAGCCGGGCCAATCCCGCCAGCAGAGCGTCCCTTACGCGCAGGGTCGTGACTCCCAGAAGAGGCCGAGCGGAACTGGAGCGTTGCGAACGCCATCAGAATGAGGGAGGCGTACGCCACGGTCCAGAAGCCCGAACCGTGCGTCGTTTTCGCCGCAGTCACGTCAGGCGTCCACACCATCGATCCGCCGAGCTCACTCACCGCTGTGGCGCGCCAGCCCGGCGAGCGGCGGTGCCCAGTCCCGGAAGAGCTCCGGCACGACTGGCGAGCGCCGTGGTCGGGAGTCGGCGTGCGCCGCCGCTCGATTGGCTATGCGTGTGCGCGGTTCGCGAGCGTCCGCCACGACGGCGTCGGCCACGTACCGGAGACCTTTGTCCAGGCGCTGCTTCCCGGAAGTGAGCGTCTGGAAGCCCCTGTCGGTCACATTATGCGGGTGGATCGTCCATCGGTCGGATCACTCGCGGCGAACCGTGGCCGTGCTGCTCGGAGGCCGGGACCAGATACAGCCGGGACAGTGATGTTGACCTCGGCAAGCGTGCTCATGCGCATGGATTCGCTGCGGACCCGTGGAGAGCATGCGCAGAACCTGGTACTCCACCATCCGTAGGTTCGAGTCGCGCTGCTGCTGCCGATCGATCGACCAGTGAGGCCACATGATCAACCGCATCTGGGCGGCCCGCACAATCACCGGAACCAGGTGACAGCCGCTCACCTTGATGGCCAGTAGCTTCGGGGCACTCGACCAGCCAGCTAGCTGCATCAAGGAGGACCAGCAGTGAGCACGACTGCCATCCCTGACCGCTTCACCACGCTGCCGGATGAGCACGCGCTGCAGGCGACCGTCGTGGCGCTGGAGGAGCACGGGTTCAGTGTCGAGGTCGTCGGTGATCTCGATGCCGCGCGCGCAGGCGGTGCTGGCCCGCATCCCGGAGGGCTCGTCGGTGATGACCAACACCTCGGTGACGCTGGCCGAGACCGGGATCGCGGACGCGATCAACGACGGCGGCGGCCGGTGGGAGTCGGCGCGGAACAAGATGTTCGCGCTCGACTTCGCGACCCAGGCGCAGGAGATGAAGGCGATCGGCGGCCAGCCCGACTACGCGCTGGGCAGCGTGCACGCGGTCACCCGCGACGGCACCCTGGTCATCGCCTCGGCGTCGGGCAGCCAGCTCGCCTCCTACGCCTGGGGCGCGGCCAACGTGATCTTCGTGGTCGGCGCGCAGAAGCTGGTGCCCACCCTGGAAGCGGCGCACCAGCGGATCTACCAGCACAGCCTGCCGCTGGAAGACGCCCGCGCGCAGGCCGCCTACGGGCAGCACAGCCAGGTCGGGAAGATCCTGGAGATCCACCAGGAACTGCCCGGCCGCATCCACATCGTCCTCATCCGCCAGCGAGTCGGCTTCTAAACCGCCGAGCCAGCCGGATCTGCCCGCAGCCACCAGGAGGTGGCCCATGACCCGTCGACGCAACGACCGGACGACCGCCAGCTGGCCCCTGGCGCCGCTGGACGAGAAAGTCGATCACGTCCGCGGCTCGCCCGCCGGCCGCCTGATCCTCGAGTACGGCGATTACGAGTGCCCGTACTCGCGGCAGGCCGTTCCACGCGATCGAGCAGGTCGAACAGCAGCTCGGCGGGAACGTGCGGTTCGCGTTCCGGCATTTCCCCTGACCGGCATCCACCCGCACGCCCTCGCCGCGGCCAGCTGCGGCCGAGGCCGCCGCCCGGCAGGGCCGGTTCTGGGACATGCACGAGCTGCTGTTCCACCGGCCAGAAGGCGCTCGAAGACGGCGACCTGCGTCGGGTACGCCGCCCAGCTCGGGCTGGACGTGGCGGCCTTCGACCGCGACCGGGCCAGCACCGCGGTAGCTGGAGCGGATCCAGCGCGACGTCGACAGCGGCCTGGCCTCGGGCCAGGTGCTCGGCACGCCCACCCTGTTCATCGACGGCGTCGTGCACCGCGGCGGCTACGACCCGCCCACCCTGCTGGCGGCACTGGCGCCGTCAAGGTGATCAGAAGCCGAGGCGCTCGCTGACGATGATCGCGGTGACCCGGCCGGCGAGTGATCACCTTGTTGATGATGAGGATGTTGTTCACCCCGCTGGGCACTCCGTAGGCTCGCCGGGCCCGGGCGTCCTCGAGCGGGTAGCAGTATTCATAGATGCGCCGCATCCCGGTTGCGACGTCGCTGACGATCTTCTGGGCCCCGATGACGAGGATCACATGCCCCGCACCCGATACGAGCGGGCCCAGCTGGCTGCCGCTGGCGGACGCAATGAGCAGCGATCCGTCTTCGGTCAGCGCGTGCACGCTGCCGACGACGTAGTCGGGCGACGCGGCCAGGGTGCGCATCTCGCGCCGCTGCATTTCCCGGTCCATCCGGTACAGCCGCAGCCGCAGTGGCTGGTAGCGGCCGGACCGTTCGATGTCGTCGGCGACGCCGATGGCCTCGAGTGTCTGGGAGGTGTTGTTGTATACCTCGGCGCCGTCGGTGAGAAGGGAGCCGACCAGGCTCCTCGCGTCGGCGCCCGTGGCGGCGCAGCAGCGACCGGATGCCGTTGCGTTCGAGTGCCGCTGCGGCTTTGGCGATCCGCTCGTCGGAGGCGAGTTCGGTGAACTCAGCGGACACCGCGGCGTCCGGATGTGCCACCACCTGCTGGTCAGTCACCGCCTACCTCCGCCAGCCAGCGGTGGACGAGCGCCACGGCCATGGATCCCTCGCCGATGGCCGCTGCGCAGCGTTTGACCGACCCGCAGCGCACGTCCCCGGCGGCGAACACACCGGGCAGGTTGGTCTCCAGCGGCAGCGGCTCCTGGGCAGTGGCCAGCTGCCGCCCGGAGCACCGGCGGCATCGCCGCCGGTCACCAGGTACCCGGCGGTGTTGGTGACCAGCCCGCTCCCCGCCGCGCCGTCGGTGCGGGGGTGCCGCCGATGCAGATGAACAAGGCATCCGCCGGCAACCGCACCGGTTCGGTGGCTGTCCCCGGAGCGCACGATGATCGCCCGGAGGCGGTCATCAGCCTCCAGACCCACCACCTGCGTGCGCACCCGCACCTCAACATTCGGGATCGCCGTCACCTGATCGATGAGGTACTGCGACATCGACGCGCCGAGATCGCGGCCGCGGACCAGCAACGTGACCTGCCGCGCGTACCGGGAGAACCGGACGACCGCCTGGCCCGCCGAGTTGCCGCCGCCCACCACGACGACCCGGGAGTCTGTGCACGCCAGCGCCTCGCTCGGCCCGGCCCCGTAGTAGACCCCGCGCCGAGCAGGTCATCGATCCCGGCACGTCCAGGCGGCGCCACTCGACGCCGCTGGCGAACAGCACCGCCCGCCCGCGGACCAGCGTGCCGTCGGACAGCTCGGCGACATAGCCCGGCCCGTCGGCCGACACGCCGACCAGGGGCCTGGCCAGCAGCAATTCGGCACCGAACCGGCGCGCCTGCACCACCGCGCGCGTCGCCAGCTCGCTGCCGCTGATGCCGTTGGGAAAACCCAGCAGGTTCTCGATCATCGACGTGGTACCCGCCTGGCCGCCCGGCGCCACCGCCTCGACGACGACGGTGCGCAGGCCCTCGGATGCCGCGTTGACGGCGGCCGCCAGGCCGGCTGGTCCCGCTCCGACGATCGTCAGGTCGTATTCCGACCGCGACGGGGCCGCGACCATGCCCAGACCCGCGGCGACCTGTTCCACCGTCGCCGATGCCAGCCGCGACCCGTCCGGCAGGATGCACAGCGGCAACGCCGACGGCTCCACTTCGGCGACTCCCAGGACCGCCCGCACCGCGTCGGGCCGACCGGCGTCGACCCACTCGAACGGGTAACCGTTGCGGCTGAGGAAGTCACGGATCGCGTACGCGCCGCGGGAGGCCGTCGTGCCCACAAGGACCGGCACCGGAGTGACCGGCCGGGCGTCGTAGTCGAACATCGACATCGCTGCGGCCCCAATCGGTTACGGGTGCGACGGTGCCGGCGGGGCACCCTCGAGTTCGAACGCAAGCTGGTCGAGGTAGCACCAATACCAGTCCTCGCCCGGTTCGTACGACCGGATGACCGGATGCCCGGCCAAGCGGAAGTGCGCGGTCGCGTGCCTCCCCGGAGAGTTGTCACAGCATCCGACATGACCGCATTCCTGGCAGATCCGCAGATGCACCCAGTCCCGGCGTCCCTGGGCCAGGCAGTCCTCGCAACCCCAGGACGAAGGCGTGACATCGCGGATCCGGTCGAGATGCGTGCATCTGCCGTTCATGTTCAAGCGCCCCCAAGCCGGGCGACCGGTAGTGCCTCTCCGGCCCGAAGGCAGGCGGACGACCGATAGACGGTCGCCAGACTGCGGTAGGGCCTCCATCTCCTCGGCGATGGCCAGGGCCTCCTGGTGGCAGGGAGGTGGTCCAGCATAGGCCGGGCCTGAACGGCCTTACGAGGCGCTCGGGTCGCTCGGCAGGATGACGATCCTCGCACTGGGGTGCGAGGAGCAGGGCGCCCTGCACGGTCCAGGGGCCTATCCCGGGGATTGCGAGCGGACTCAGGCCGCATGTGCTCGCCGTCCGGCGGGGCACTCAGCGCCGGCGTGTTCAGCCGGCCGTCCGCCACGTCTTGTGACCTGCCCTCGAGACCTTCTGCTTCTTGACCGGCAGCGCGCGGTCCATCGAGTGGAACAACCCGACCAGCTTGGCAGGGCCTGGTAGTCGATGAGCAGGAGCGCTACATCCTGCAGGGGTGAGGCGATGGTCGGCGAGCGGGTCGCGCACGGGGCACTGGTCATGGGAGCGGCACCTTCTGCGTAGCGAGGTTCGGGTGCGCCCGACGGTAGCGGCCGTCACGGTGAGCGCCTGGTCACCTGGTTCTGGTGATTTGCGGTCCGGGGTGAGCTTTCGGATCTCGAGCAGGTCCAGGCCGAGCGCCTCGATCTCGGCCAGCACGCCGTACAGTGCCGACCGGTCCAGCAGGCCGGTGAGCACGGTGTGCGCGCCGTGGTGCTGCGGCGCCAGCGCCGGGAACGCGGACAGCACGGTGGCGCCGAGGTGCCCGTGGATCCGGATCATGTACGGGGCGGGTGCCGGGTCCATGACGCCATGATCACGGGCGGGCAGGTGACCCCGCATCACCGGGATCCGGTGACCGCCGGGGCTAGCGCGTGCGGCCTAGCCGCCAGCAGCCGCAGTTCCCGGGCGCGCCGCACGGCCGAGGACCGGTCACGGACCTGGAGCTTGGCGTAGATGCTGCGCAGGTGCGTGCTGACGGTGTTCAGCGAGACGGACAGTTCGCTGGCGATCTCGGGCCGGGACAGGTTGGTCGGCAGATACCGCAGCACCCTGAGCTCGCCCGGGCTGAGCTCCTCCGCCGGCGGCAATGAGGACTGCTCTTTGGCCGCCGGGGATGAGCCGTGCAGGACGTCGAGGATGTCGGCGAGCAGCGCGCCGTGCGCGGTCTGGTGCCGGGGCAGCGCCTCCAGCAGCCCGGCTGAGCCGGTCATCGCGAACGGCAGGACCAGCCGGTCAGACTCCGCCAGGGCCAGCGCCCGTTCCGCCGCCTGGCTGGCCGCGCGCTGGTCACCGAGCTGGCGGTGGGCGAGCCCGGCCAGCAGGTGAGCCTCCATGACCGTGACGTACCCGAGGACCGGTGCCGTGCCATCCAGAACATCGGCCACCGCGGCTAGAGCCGCGGCCGGATCGCCTTCCGCGAGGCAGATCACCGCGAGGGCGTTACGGATCTCACCGGAGCTGGCCCGCTCGTCATCGAGCGCCGCGAGCAAGGCGCGGGCCTCGCCGGTCATCCCGAGGCGGGCCTGCGTGGCCAGCAGCCAGCGGGTGGTCCGGGTCGCCAGCGCCTGCGAGTCCGCCAGCTGCGATCCCAGGTATTCGGCCGCGCCGAACTCCTCGAGCGCTTCGTGGCGGCGGCCGCGGCCAGCGTGCAGTAGCCCGGCCGTCTGGTGCAGCAGCAGCGTGATGTCCGGCCCGGTGTCTGTTTGCAGGGCCTGTCTGGTTAGCAATACGCAACCGAACGAAGTACT
>ERZ1370068.9519-contig-8292_pt1 | contig 245065 bp, 275 predicted proteins | sample MGYA00561227_ERZ1370068 | MGnify/ENA primary metagenome ERZ1370068 (study PRJEB38410, sample SAMEA6850437) | metagenome | study: Metagenomic assessment of the ecological functions of the soil: analysis of the soil microbiota associated with the...
GTGTGCTTCGTTCAGTTACGTATTGCTGACCATCACCGTGTCTCCGACGTTGAGCACGTCTTCGGTGCGGGCCACGCGGTGATGATCGATCTCGGAGATGTGCAGCAGCCCATCGCGCCCCGGCACGATCTCGACGAAGGCGCCGAAGGTCACCACGCTGCGCACCTTGGCCCTGGTAGACCTTGCCGACCTCCGGATCCTCCGTGATGTTGCGGATCAGCTCCTCGGCGCGACGGCTCGACTCGCCGCTGACCGCCGCGATCCGCACCTCGCCCGAGTCCTCGATGTCGATCTGCGCGCCGGTCTCCTCGGTGATGCGCTTGATGATCTTGCCGCCCGGCCCGATGACCTCGCGGATCTTGTCGGGATGGATGTGCAGGATGGTGATGCGCGGCGCGAACGGCGACATCTCCGCGCGCGGCGTCGCCAGCGCCTGCGCTCCATGATGTCGAGGATGTGCAGACGGCCGCTTGCGCGCGCTGCTCGAGCGCCTTGCGCAGCACGTCGAAGGAGATGCCGCCGATCTTGGTGTCCATCTGGAAGGCGGTCACGCCCTCGCGGGTGCCGGTGACCTTGAAGTCCATGTCGCCGAGGTGATCCTCGACGCCGAGGATGTCGGTCAGCACCTCGACCGAGTCGCCTTCCTTGATGAGACCCATCGCGATGCCGGCCACCGGCGCCTTGATCGGCACGCCGGCGTCCATCAGCGCCATCGAGCGAGCCGCACACCGTGGCCATCGACGAGGATCCGTTGGATTCGAGGATGTCGCTCACCAGTCGGATGGTGTACGGGAAATGGGTGTCGGCCGGGATCACCGGCTCGATCGCGCGCTCTGCGAGGGCGCCGTGGCCGATCTCGCGCCGGCCCGGACCGCGGATCGGCCGCACCTCGCCGACGCTGTACGGCGGGAAGTTGTAGTGGAGCATGTACGATTTCCACGACTGCCCCTCGAGCTCCTCGACGCGCTGCTCGTCGCTCTTGGTGCCGAGCGTGCAGACCGCGAGCGCCTGCGTCTCGCCGCGGGTGAAGAGGCAGGAGCCGTGCGTGCGCGGCAGAACGCCCACCTCGACCGTCACCTTGCGGATGTCGTCGGGCCCGCGGCCGTCCGCGCGCACGCTTCTCGTGGAGCACCATGCGCGCGCAGCTCGTCGCGCTCGATCTCGTGGAGGATCTTGCGGAATGATGGTTGGCCAGATCGACGAAGCGCTCCTTGAGGGCGCGCCATGGCCTCCGCGCCCACGCGGTCCACCTCTTCCTGGCGCGCCTCCTTGCCGGGAATCCGGATGGCCTGGCGCAGCCGGTTCGCGATAGCCCTGATCGAGCTCACGCTCGAGCTCGTGGGTGTCGGTCGCCGTCACGAGCGGCCGCTTCGGCTTGCCGGAGTTGCGCCATCAGCTCGCGCTGCGCCGTCACGATCTCGCGGATGTGTCCCATGCGCGAACTCGAGCGCGGCGATCATGTCGCTCTCGGACACTTCGCGCGTCCCGCCCTCGACCATGATGATGTTGTCGGCGGTCCCGGCGACCACCACGTCCATGTCGCTGCCATCGAGCTGCTCGAAGGTCGGCATGATCACGAACTCCCCGTCCACGCGTCCCACCCGCACGCCGGCGATCGGCTCGGGGAACGGGATGTCGGAGAGGTTCATGGCGCAGGAGGCGCCGATCAGCGCCAGCACGTCGGAGTCGTGCTCCTGGTCCGCGGAGACCACCGTGGCCATGATCTGGGTCTCGTACGGGAAGTTTTCTCGAAGAGCGGCCGGATCGGCCGGTCACTCAGACGCGAGCTGAGGACCTCCTTCTCGGTCGGACGTCCCTCGCGCTTGAAGAAGCCGCCCGGGATCTTCCCTGCTGCGTAGGTGCGCTCGCGATAATCGACCGTGAGCGGCACGAAATCCCGGTTGGGGCTGGCGGTCTTGGAGGCGCTGGCGGCCACGAGGACCACGGTGCCTCCCAGCTGGACGACGGCCGAACCTCCCGCCAGCTTGGCCATCTTGCCGGTGCTGATCGTCAGCGTCTTGCCGCCGAGGTTTACGGAAACGGATTGTTCCATCGATTCTCTCGCCCTCTCTGCCTGTCCGTTCGGCCCTCGCCGAACGCTCTTAGCGGCCGCGCCGGAGTGCGATCTCCAGGGGCCCTCCGCGGTCGATCCGCGGATCGCATCGCGCTCCGAGCGGAGCGCGAGTGAAGCTCTCGCGCCGTTAGCGGCGCAGACCGAGTCCCTGACCACCTTGCGGTAGCGGTCCACCCGCGTGGCCCGCAGATAGTCGAGCAGCCGACGGCGCTGTCCCACCATGCGGAGCAGGCCACGCCGGGAGGCGTGGTCGCGCTTGTGCACCTTGAAGTGCTCGGTCAGGTAATGAATCTTCTCGGTGAGCAGGGCGATCTGGACTTCCGGCGAACCGGAATCCTGTTCGTGGATCTTGTACTTGCCGATGATGCCCTGCTTTTGCTCCTTCGAAAGCGTCACCGCCTCGACCTCCTGTGACTGTAGGACGGGAGCCCGACCATCGAGTGCAAGCCCTCGCATGGCCGAGCGTTGGGATCGGTCATCCCTACGCGTTGAGCCGGAGGAATCTAGCACCTCACCCACCCCGGGCCAAGAACCGTCTCGAAGGGCGCCCTTCGACTGCAAGCGCCTTCACGCGCGGTGCCTTAGCCCGCAACAGGGCGCTCGTCACCGCTGAGGAGGGTGCGTCGGGTCTGGTCCACGTCTTCCCGCATCGCCTCGACCAGCGCCTCGGTTGTCTCGAAGCGCTTCTCGGGCCTCAGCCAGTCGACAGACTCGACCTCGGCTTCCGACCCGAGGAGCTCGCCGTTCCAGTCCAGGACGAAGAACTCGAGCTGTCGAGGCCTTGCCGTCGAAGGTGGGGCGCACGCCGATGCTCATGGCCGCCGGGACGCCACTCGCTCTCCTGACCGAGGCGCGACCACACCGCGTAGATGCCGTCGGCCGGCAGCAGCTTCTCCTCGTGGAGCCGCAGGTTGGCGGTGGGGAATCCCAGGGTGCGGCCGATACCGTGGCCGCTCACCACGCTGCCGGCGAGACCGTAGCGCCGACCCAGGCAGGCGCGCGGCGTCGGCGACGCGGCCCTCCAACAACGCGGCGCGGATTCGCGTGCTGCTCACGCGCTCGCCGTCGAGATCGAAGAGCAGGACCGCCTCGACCTCGAAGCCCATGCCCTCGCCGATTCGGCGCAGGCGCTCGACCGTGCCGGAGCGCCCCCGGCCCCAGCGCGAAATCCTCTCCCACCACCAGGGCGATGGGACGATACGGCCAGACCAGATGCTCGGTGCAGAACGCCTCGGGCTCGAGCGCAGACAGCTCACGCGTGAACGGGATGACGCGCAGCTCGTCGACCCCCATCGCCTGGAGGCGCGCCCGCTTCTCGGTGAGCGGCGTGAGCGGGGCGACGTAGGCGAAGCGACCGGGCTTGAGCACCACATCGGGATGCGGGTCGAAGCTGACCACCACGTTACGGCCGCCCACCGCGCGGGCGCGCGCCACCGCGCGCTCGAGGATGGCGCGATGCCCGAGATGGAGACCGTCGAAGATCCCCACGGCCAGCACGGTGGGTCCGCTTTCGCGGATCGGATTGCCGGTGAGGCGCGAGGTCGCGAGGCTCACGCGCGGCGCTCCGACAGCGCTTCCCACGCGGCGGTCGCGCCGCTCGATCGCCGGCCGACGCGCACCGCCCACGGGAACACCACGTGCGGGCAGACCAGCACGTCGCCGGTACCCTCGGTGGCGACGAGCTCGCCGAGCCCCAGCGCCCGGCGGTCGGGCCCGCGCATCACCACCGAGCGCGGGCCGGCTCCGAGCAGGGCGCGTGACCGCGCCACGCGCGGCCGTCCTCCGGCGCCAATCTCGAGCGCCGCGCGCTCGTCGAGCACCACTTCGGGAATCACCTCGAGCGCCTGGTCGAAGCGGGATCGCGGCCGCCCGCCAGCGCCTGCTCGATGGTGAGATGGTCGAGATCGGCGAGCGACACCGCGCGCTCGAGCCCGAAGGGCTCGCTGCGAGTCCGACGGAGCGAAGCCAGCGCGGGCGCCGGTGCCGACGCGCGAGGCCCAGATCGTGGATCAAAGGTGCGAACGTATGTGCCGGCGGTGCAGCGGATCCGGAACGAGGCCTCCGGCAGGCCCACCTCCAGCCAGTCCCAGGCGACGACGCGCACGGGGCGGGGGCGCGCTCCACCGTGAGCCCCTGCCGCGCGAGGCGGTGGAGCCGCTGGCCGCCGACCTTGAGCGCCGAGACCATGGGGGATCTGCTCGATGTCGCCGACGAAGCGCGGGGTCGCGGCGTAGAGCGCCTTCGGATCGAGCGCACTCCGTGGGCCGGCGCTCGAGGACCTCGCCCTCGAGGTCCTGACTCGCGGTCACGAGGCCGAACAGGGCGCGGCCCTCGTACGTCTTCTCACCGCCCTGCCACACCGGGATGGCCCGGGTCGCGGCGCCCATCGCCACCATCGGCAGCCCGCTCGCGCCGGGATCGAGCGTGCCGAGGTGCCCGGCGCCAGGGGCTGCGCAGCCGGCGACGCACCTTGAGCACGACGTCGTGCGAGGTCACGCCGGTCGGCTTGTCTACCGCCAGCAGACCGGCGTAGCCGTGCGGCTCGCTCCCGCTCACGTCTTCTCGTCCTCTTCGTCGATGGGCTCGCCCTCGGCGAGCTTGCGCAGCAGCTCCTCGACCCGCGCGCCGCGCTCCATGCGAATCGTCGCGCACGAAGCGGATCTCGGGCATCTCACGCAGCTTGGGCCGCGGCGCGAGCCGGCGCCGCACGAACGGCGCGGCATGCTCGAGCGCCGCCAGGACGCGCTCGCCTTCCGGGCCCGGCGCCATGACACTCACGTAGATCTTCGCGAAGGAGAGATCTGGCGTGACTTCCACGTCGGTGACGCTGAGGAGCCCACTCACCCGTGGATCGTTCAGGTCGTTCTCGAGAATGTCAGCGGCCTCGCGCTTGATCTGCTCGGCCACGCGCTCGGGTCGAATCCTCACGGTCGATCCTCCTGCCAGTCGAGCAGCTCGGTGCCCGGCGTGGTTTCGACGAGGCGCCGCACGGTCTGGAGCAACTCGTGCACCTGCCTCACCTCGCCCGAGACCACCGCCACTCCGAGTGCGGTGCGCTGCCACAGATCCTGATGGTCGACCTCGGCCACCGCCGCCTGGGCGCGCTGGCGGATGCGGTCCTTGAGGACTTCTCACCACCGACCGCTTCTCTTTCAGCGACGTGGCCGCGGGGATGTGCAGCTCGATGCGAACGATCCCGACGAACATTCCTGAGCTCAGACCGTGTCCGAGCGGCCTCGCGCGGGGTACGACGAGTCGCCGGGGGCGTCTAGAGGGTTCCCTTGATTTCCTGGATCGTGAAGGCCTCGATCACGTCACCCTCACGAACGTCGTCTCTGCCTTCGAGGCCGATCCCACACTCGAATCCGCTCGTGACCTCCTTGACGTCGTCCTTGAAGCGTCGGAGCGAGCCGATCCGCCCGGTCCACAACACCTCGTCGCCGCGGCGCTGGCACCTTCCCGGAGCGCGGGATCGAGCCGCTGGTCACCATGCAGCCAGCGATCACGCCGCCCTTGGAGAGCCGGAACACCTGCCGCACCTCGGCCGCGCCCAGCACGACCTCGCGGAGCTCGGGCTTGAGCATGCCCTCGAGCGCCAGACGCACTTCCTCGACCGCCTTGTAGATGATGTCGTAGACGCGGATCTCCACCCCTTCGCGGCTGGCCAGATCCCGCGCCCGCGCATCGGGGCGGACGTGGAACCCGACGATGATGGCGCCGGACGCCGCCGCCAGGAGCACGTCGGACTCGGTCACCTGTCCCACCGCCTGGCGGATCACCCGCACCCGCGACTTCGCTGGTGCCGAGCTTGGTGAGCGACTCTGAGAGCGCCTCGACCGATCCGTCGACGTCGCCCTTGATGATCAGCTTGAGCTCGCTGATCGCTCCCTGGCTGATCTGCGCGCGCAGATCCACGAGCGAGATCGCCTTCTGCGCGCGGAACTCCGATTCGCGATGGAGGGCCGCGCGCTTCGTGGCGATCTCACGCGCCTCGCGCTCGTCCTCGAACGCCGAGAACAGATCGCCGGCTGCCGGAGTGCCGCTCCAACCCAGCGCCTCCACGGGCGTCGAGGGACCGCGGCCTCTTCACCGCGTGGCCGCGCTCGTCGAACATGGCGCGCACGCGTCCGGAGGTCCGACCCGCGACGAACGCGTCGCCGACCCGCAGCGTTCCCGACTCGATGAGCAGGCTCGCCACCACGCCGCGGCCTTGCTCGACCCGCGCCTCGAGCACCACGCCCTTGGCGCGCCGATCCGGATCGGCCTTGAGATCCAGCAGCTCCGCTTCGAGCAGGATCATCTCGAGCAGCCGGTCGACGGCCGTGCCCTTCTTGGCCGAGATCTCCACGCTCACCGTCTTGCCGCCGTACTCCTCGACCACCACGCCGTGCGACGCGAGGCTCCTGCTTCACGAGGTCGGGCCGCGCGCCGGGAAGGTCGATCTTGTTGATCGCGACGACGATCGGCACGCCGGCGGCCTTGGCGTGGTCGATCGCTTCGACGGTCTGCGGCATGACGCGGTCGTCCGCCGCGACCACCAGGACCACGATGTCGGTCACCTGCGCTCCACGGGCGCGCATGGCGGTGAAGGCCTCGTGGCCGGGCGTGTCGAGGAAGCAGATCCGCCGGCCGCCCGCCAGCTCGACCTCGTAGGCGCCGATGTGCTGGGTGATGCCGCCCGCCTCGCCGGCGATGACGTTGGTCTTGCGGATGTAGTCGAGCAGTGAGGTCTTGCCGTGGTCGACATGGCCCATCACAGTGACCACCGGCGCGCGGGTGGTCTGCCGCTCCACCGACTCCTGCTCTTCCTCGGGCTGCTCCTCCTCACCGTACTCGGTGGCGAACTCCACTTGGTAGCCGAACTCGTCGGCCACCGTCACGATCGAATCCCTGTCGAGACGCATGTTGATCGTGGCCATGAGGCCGAGCCGCATGCAGGTGGCGATCACCTCCTGCGGACGCACTTCCATGAGATTGGCCAGCTCCGCCACCGTGATGAATTCGGTGGGCCGGATGACCTTCGCTTCCTCGACCGCGACGTCCCCGCTCTCGTCCTCGCGACGGCGGTGGCGCCGCCGAGCCGAGGTGGAGTCGAGACTCGCCAGCGTCTTGCGCACGCTCTCGAGCACGAGCTTCTCGTCGACCGCCTTGCGCTTCTTGCGGTCGCGCCGGCGCGGTCCGCGGCCGCGGTTGTCCCCATGGGCGGCGAGGACGGCCGGGCCGCGACGGGACGCGCCGTCACCGGCGCGGCGCCGGTCGTCGGGTGTGGCGGGACGCGGCGGCGCGCTCTCGGCATGGCGCGCGCGCTCCTCGCGGGCGCGCTGCAACTCGATCTCGTGCTTGCGCGCCTGCTCCTCCTTGACGACCGCCGCCTTCTGGGAGATGTCCTTCTGCACGCGCTCCACCGTGTCCGTGTCGAGCGTGCTCATGTGGTTCTTCACGTCGACGCCGAGCTTCTTGACGATCTGCAGGACCGCCTCGCTCGACATGCCGAGGTCCTTGGCCAGCTCGTAGACGCGCAGCTTCTTCGGTCCGGCGGCCTTGGTCATCGTGAGCTCCATCGGTTTCTTCGGCCGAGGCGTGCGCTTCGGACTCGGCGCCGTCGGCGGAGCCGGGACGTCGTTCCGTGGCCACCGCCGTCTCCGGGGTCGGTCGCCGGCTCGGGCTCGGTCGCCGGCTCGGACTCGGCCGCCGGCTCGGACTCGGTCGCCGTCTCGGGCTCGATCGCCGGCTCGGGCTCGATCGCCGGCTCGGAGCCGGTCTCGGACGCCGCCGTCTCCATCTCGGGCGTGAAGGCGAGCTCGCCGGCAGGAGGCGTCACGGGATGCGACACCAGATACTCCTGCCCCGCTGCCAGCAGCTTCTCGGCGGTCTTCTCGCCGATGCCGGGGATCTCCACCAGACGCTCGAGCGGCGTGGCCATCAGCTCCTGCACGGTCTCGATGCCCGCCGAGATGAGCTTCTCCGTGGTCGCTTCGCCGAGCTCCAGCTTCTCCACCTCGATGCGCGCCGAGCGCTCCAGCTCTTCGCGGCGCTTCTGGTCGGTCTTCGAGACCAGATCGATCTTCCATCCGGTCAGGCGCGCCGCCAGCCGCGCGTTCTGGCCGCCCTTTCCGATCGCGAGCGAGAGCTGATCGTCTGCGACCACCACCAGCATCCGCTTGTCTGCCTCGTGGACCTTGACGTCCATGACCTTGGCGGGCGACGAGCGCGCGCGACACGAACACGGTGCGGGTCCTGGGACCACGGCACGATGTCGATACCGCTCGCCGCCGAGCTCGCGCACGATGCTCTGCACGCGCGAGCCCTTGAGACCCACGCACGATCCCACCGCGTCCACCCGCGGATCGGTGGAGTACACCGAGATCTTGGAGCGGAATCCGGCCTCGCGCGCCACCGCCTTGATCTCCACGATGCTCTCGGCGATCTCCGGCACCTCGCTCTCGAACAGGCGACGCAGGAAATCGGGGTGGGTGCGCGAGAGGATCACCTGCGGTCCCTTCGCCGACTTGTCCACCGCGATCACCACCGCCCGCACGTAGTCGCCCTGACGATGGTAGGAGCGCGGGATCTGCTCGCGCGCCGGCAGGAAGCCCTCCGAGTGCTCGAGCTTCACGATCACGTTGCCGCGATCGACCTGCTGCACCACGCCTCGCACCAGCGCACCGACCTTGTCCGCATATTCCTTGAAGACCCGCTCGCGCTCGGCCTCGCGCACCCGCTGGATCAGCACCTGCTTGGCGGTCTGGATCGCGTTGCGCCCGAACTCCGCAATCGAGAGCGGGAACGTCAGGACGTCTCCCACCCGCGCATCGCCCTTGAACGTGCGCGCCTCTTCCACGGTCAGCTGGAGCGCCGGGTCTTCGACCGAATCGACCACGGTCTTGCGCAGCGCCACCGTGATCGAGCCGGTGTCGTTCGAGAACTTGACCTCGACGTCGGCCGTGGCGCCGTGCTTCTTCCGCACCGCGCTCGCGAGACCCAGCCTCCAGCGTCTCGACCAGGAGGGCGCGGTCCACGCTCTTCTCGCGCGTGATCTGACTCAGCGCGTCGAGAATCTCGTAGTTCATGTCCGCCCTCCTTCCCGCTTGCGATGCGCCCAGGGATCCGCCACCAGGTGCGCCGCCTTCACGTCCGCTCCACTCGAACCAGAATTCGAGCCGTCGTCAGCACGCAGTCCCGCGCGCTCGCCGAGCGGTCCGAGAATCTCGCCTTCGTAATGCCGCCGGCCGTCGTGCGGCTCGACCGTGGTGAAGGAGGCCCGCTGGCCGGCGAAGCGCTGGAGCTGCTCCAGGGACTTGAGCGGCCGATCCATGCCCGGCGAGCTCACTTCGAGCGCGTAGCGCCCATTAATCGTCTGGTTCATGTCGAGACAATCGGAGATGCGCCGGCTGAAGCTCGCGCAATCCGCGACGCGGATTCCGCCCGGTCGATCGAGCAGGACCCGCACGATCCGCCGCCCACCCTGAACCAGGAACTCCACGTCCACGAGCTCGAACCCCTCCTCTTCCGCCAGCGTCGTCGCCAACTGGCGAACCTCTTCGCGCACTTCCAAATCCACAACCTCCACCAAAGATAAAAAACGGAGTGGTCGCGGCGACCCCACTCCCTAGTCACGCAGAGTACCGGACGCGTCAAGTGGCGGGCAAGCGCAAAGCTCGGAGCCACCGGCCGTCCAGGCGCTGGACGCGGCTACGGAAGTCGTGCGAGCGGGCTGCGATAGACCAGCCAGGCCGCCACGCGCGCGACCTCGGCGAGGCTCTCCGCCGAGACCTGATCGGGGAGATCGTGGGTGGTGTGCCACGCCGCGTAGTCGAAATCGATGAGATCCACCGCCGGGACGCCGGCGTCAGAAGCGGGATGTGATCATCGATCACATGATGCCGGGTGTCGGGGTGGAAGTGGGATGCGCCGACCGACCGCGCCGCCTCGAGCACCAGGTCGGTGAGGTTGCTCGCGCGCTCGACCGAGAACCCCTCGGTGTAGATCGCCAGATCGCGGTCCCCGACCATGTCGAACAGGATCGCTCCGCGCGGCTTGGGCGATCCGAGCCGCGCGGCGTAACCGCGCGCGCCCCGCGAGAACGTCTCCGGCGCATCGTTGCGACCCTGATCCTCGCCGTCGAAGAACACCAGATCGACCGGGCACGGCGCGGGCTTCCAGGCCAGCAGGTCGGCGATCTCGAGCAGCACGGCCACGCCCGATCCACCGTCGTTGGCGGCCGGAACCAGATCGTTGCGGCGCGCGGAATCCGGATCCTGATCGGCGAACGGGCGCGAGTCGTAGTGCGCGCACAGCACCAGGGCGCCGTGCACCGAGTTCCGTGCCACGCCGAAATGCCCGATCACGTTCACCAGCTCCTCTCGCGTGCCGAGCGTCGAGTCGGTGAAGCGCTGGCGCTCGACACGACCCCCGGCGCGCTCGAGCTCCGCCGCGATCCAGTCCACCACCTTGGTGTGGCCGCTCGTTCCGGGAACGCGGGAGCCGGCGTCGACCTGGAACACCACGCGCCGATGCGCGCGCGCGCCGTCGATGTCGAATCGCGGCTCCGCGCACGCCAGGCCGGCGACGCCGAGGATCAGCGCCGCGACGCCCCGCGAGAGTGCGCGCACGTCAGAAGGTGAATTGCGCGCGCAGCTCGACGCGCACGGACCGGTTCACGGTCTTGAGCAGAGAGATTGCGATTCTGGCCGAAGCCCAGCTCCAGGTTGCCGGTGACGTTGGAGCTGAAGGAGTACCCGCCGTTGGCGTTGACCGAGAGCCGATCGATGTCCTGCGGCTGGCTCGCGTAACCCAGCACGAACGTGCCGCCCGACTGGCGCTCGTAGGCCGTCGTCATGCCGACGTTGATGTTGCTGCGCACGGTCGACTCCTTGCCCAGGATGTTGACCTTCTGTCCCTTGGAATACGAGCGGTTCACGCTCAGGTTCACCGTGGTGTTCCGCTGGATCGTGGTGGACGTGCCCGACAGACGGTTCTCGGTCTCGCTCACGCGCCGCTCCACGCGCAGCTGGCAACGGGTGCCGTTCTTCAGATCGCCGCTCACGTCGAAGAGCGGGCGCCATTCACTGCTGGTCGACACGCTGGTGGGCGTCTCGCTGTTCGAGAAGTCCACCGACTGGTTGCGATCGTAGCTGGTCTTGATGGTCGGGTTGACCAGAAAACGCTTGAGCCCGGAGCACCTCGGGGAGCCGGCCGTAGTTGAGCTCGAGCGTGGGGAAGTGAACGCGGTTGGAGCGCGTCGTCACTCCGTTCGAGCCGCGCAACGTCTGGCCGTAGTCGCTGCGCACCATGACGGTGGCGCTGTAGAGGAGCAGGAACGTGGTGTGCGCCCCGAACCGCCAGTCGGTGCCATCGTCGGATCGGTTGCCGAACGACGCCTGCACCTTGCCGGTCGAATCCGTCGGGCCGAATCCGGGGTTCTGCCTCAAGCCCATCATGTAGAGGAAATCGGCGGTGCCGACCGTGCGCGAGTGGGCGCTCGACGAGTTGAATTGCGCGTCGCTGCCGACCGGGCCGAGGCGGGACATGAACCGCTTCCAGCCGGGCACGCCTCGGTGCGCCGTATCGCCGGGCGCCGTCATCGCCATCTGATCGAAGGGCAGGTCCCAGGTCACGCCGATCGACTGGTTGTTCGTGATTTGCCGAACGCTGAGATCGGGCGAGAGCTCGGGTCCGTTGGCCTGGCCGTAGCGACTGTTCCAGGTGAAGTTGGGCCGCAGCCACGCGCCGTAGCGCGACGGCTGGAGCCGCGCGTCCATCTGCTGATTCCAGCCGACCACCTTGCCCAGGTTGATGAATCCGACTCGCTCCATCAGCGACGGATCGAGCGCGAGGTTGCGAGTGGCGGCGAAGCTGTGGTGGAAGAAATCGAACGGGCGCGTGTCGGCGCCGAACAGCACATTGGCCTGGTGGCCGGTGGTGCCGTAGATCGGCACGTGGACGCCGCTGCTGTCCGGGGAGCGCTGGACGCTGTTGCTGGTGCTGTTCATTACCGAGTAGTTCCACGTGAACCGCTCGGGCAGCGGGAAGAAGGTGATCTTCCGCCCCAGCGGGATCTTGAGCCACTGTCGCGGCGAGAGGCTGTAATTGACCGCCGCGTTGTTGGTGCTCAGTTGGTCGATCGAGATCGGATTGCGGTTGTCGATGTCGGTGCGGCTGTAATTGGCCGTGATCCCTCCGAGCGTGTAGCGGAGGAAGGGGTTGCTCCGATCGCTCCAGGTGCGCGAGTAGCTGGTCGAGATGGTGCGGCCGCTGCTGCGCGTGTCGCTGGCCTCGGCCAGGGCGCCGGTGCGGACCACGTCGTCGCCCGCGGTGAAGCGCGGCTCGGACTGGCTGCCGTTGTAGGAGAAGTTGACCGGCATGATGATGCGGGTCGACTCGAAGAAACGGTTGAGGTCGATCCCGGTCTGGAACTGGATCTGGCTTTGCTTGTTGCCGCTCCCCGCGACTGCCCGACGCTCTGGAAGTCGGCGTCGTTGCCGCTCCACACCAGGTTGTAGCGCATCAGATTCGAGAAGCTGCCGTTCACCAGCACCCGTTTCGCGGTGCCGACGTCGCGCGCCACGTTGGTGGCGCGCATCTCGTCCAGCCACACCTGGCCGTTGGAGAAGGTCCGGCTGGAGTTCTCATTCATGATCCCGAACGAGATGCGTCGCAGACGCGTGAACGACGGCTGGCCGCGGATCACGTACTCCTCCCCGGCAGCTTGCCAGGCGCGCGGTAGAGAATCGGCGGCGCCTTCGGGAAATCGGGCTGAAGCTTGAGATTCGAGAGGTCGGTGAGGGTGAGGAGGACCTCGCGCCAGTTGAGGCCTGACGGGAGGATCGCCGGCACTGGCGCGCGGTACTCGTAGTAGTTGGTGCCGCGCTCGTCCGACGCGAAGCGCACGAAGAAGAACAGCGAGTCCGTCTGGGAGTCGTAGCATTGATTGGCACAGGGATGACCTGCCGTGCTGCTGTCGATCTTGAAGCCGGCCGCGTAGAAATCCAGCTTGCCGTAGCGGCTGTAGTCCTCGTCGAGCGAGAACGTCTTGTAGACCTCCATGGTGTCCCGCGGCGGCAGGCTAGTGAACTCGAGGGCTAGCGACTGCTCGCGGCGGGTGACTTCCTGGTTGCCGTTGCGGCTCTGTCCGGGATCGAACGGCGGATGGTAGATGTCGGCGTTGTCGATGGTGTTGACCGAGTTGATCGTCAGCGTCGTGCCGGCCTTGACCGCCGTCGAATCGAGGTTGTTGGCGAACCAGCGGCTACCCACGATCTCGAGCCCGCCGAGCGCGATCAGGGGACGTCCGTCGGGCTTGGGGGCGTCTGATTATCGTCGAACGTGAGGCTGTCGACGTTCTGGATGTCCTCGAGCCAGAACCGGATGTGCTTCGCCAGAGTGAGGTTCGGTGAGCCGAATTGAACCCGCAGCGAGTCCGTGATTGGGATGCGGTAGCGCCTCCAGCCGTTGTCGGGGGAATCGGGTCTCCTTTGTTCGTGTAAACGCCGGAGGCTCCCGGTGCCTTGACATAACTCTCGTACACGTCGGTGGCGAGGTAGCGCTGAGTGCTGTCCCCCAGGTCGATGGTGTATTCGAAGTAGGACTGCTCGAGGTCGAGCGAGTTGTTGTTGTTGAGGTCCTCGCCCTCGGGCACCGGCACGATGTTCTTGTCATCCTCCGTGCCGTTCGTGGACAGCCACTTCCGTGGATCCCAGTCCTTCCACTTGGTGTCGGGCTGCGCGAAGTCGTCCCCGGAGAGATCGGACGGGTCACGGTCGCGAGGTCAGGGAACACCGAATCAGGCGCCGCGGGGTTGTTGTTGAACTGCCTGGTCTCGGAGCCGTCGAGCTGGCCATCGAGCCCGGTGTCCTCGTTGTTCGCGTCCGTGACGACCAGCTGGTTGTCGCGCGGCGGCTTGTCCTCGGTGTCGAGCCGGCGGTTGGGCAGGATGTTCGGCGCGCGCTGCTCGTCCTCCGAGACCGTTCCCAGATCGAGGTGGAGCTTGACGTGGTGCCCACGGACGCGGTCCACCGCGGAGTGCTTCGTGTAGTCGTGATAATCGCGGAAATCGTCCACCCAGATCTCGATGAACTGGGAGTGCGAGAGGTCGATCCCCACCGGATCGAGCGGATAGGTGAGCCCCGTCCAGAGCTTCTGTGGCTCGGGTGAAGCGATGGGCCGCTTCGGGATCGAGAGCGCCAGCACCTGGTGAGGATTCTGCGCGCCCTCCCCGTCCTTCAGCGTCGGCTTGAGGTCGCGCTCCTTGACCACGTTGAGCGGCGCGTACCAGTGGATCTCGGCGTACTTTTGCGGGTCGCTCGCCCCGGGATCGCTCACGAGCTGGCTCGCCGTCCGGAGCGGGATGCTCGTCCAGCGCCAACGCTCAGGCCCCATCGACACCGTGACCGCGTCGCGCACCCCTTCCATGTCGTCGATGTAGACCTGGTTGCTGGTGTTCGGATTGGGAGACGAGGCGCCGACCTCGGCCTGGATGTTGAGCTCGGACGGCGCGGTGGTGCGCACGCCGGGCAGGCTATTCACGGCGCGGGTGACCCAGTTGGGACGGAAGTGCCACTCGGTGTTGAGGTCGCCGATCAAGACGCGCGAGGGTTCTTCACCGAGCCGCGGCCTCAGGTCCTGGGCGCCGTTGCTCTCGTACATGAAGGCGCCGCCCAGGCTCTGCTGTTTTCCCTCCCAGCGAAAGGCGTTCCCGATCAGGGTCTTCGCCGCCTGCTGGAACAGCGGCGCATAGGAATAGTCGATGCTGAGCTGATCGGAAGGCCCCATCTGCTTGATGAGGGTCACGCGCCCCAGGTCGTAGTCGATGCGGTAGTCCTTGTCACGGGCCAGTTCCTGGCCGTTGATCCTCACCACGTCCGATCCCTGGATGATGTTGGTGCGCCCCAGCATGATCTCGTTGCCGGCGGTCGCGGCGGTGAACTGGATTTCGATGGTGTAGAGCAGATCCTGCGCCTCGAGCACGCTCTTGTCGTAGATCGCCGGCACCGAAGCGTTCTCCACTGGGTCGGCGCCCTCCAGCGGCGGAGGACCTACCAGCGAATCGCTCCGCAGGAGCTGTCTGCTGATGAGACGCTCGAACGGCCGACCCGCGGCATCCAGCGTGATGCGTGGCGCGAACGGGCGGAGGTCGGGCAGGAACAGCGTGCCACGCTGCCAGTCCACCCAGGCGCCGAAGTTGGGGCTCAGGATGGTGCCGTCGACGAACCCGTCGTGGCCCCGCACCGGAGTGCCGCCCGCCTCGTTGAGGTCGTCGAGACCCAGGATCTCCATGTAAGGAACCGTGAACGGCGTCCCGCCCGGGGAGTCTTGGTGATGGTGGTGTGGGCCGGACTGAAGTTGCCCTGGCGAATCGACAGGATGAAGCTCTTCGGATCGATTCGCTGGCCCTGGAGCTGGTAGAAATTCTTGAGCTCCAGGTCGCGTACGCGAGCGAAGGGCGAGAGCTTGGGATCGGTCTCGAAGTACTTGTCCGGGCGGAGCGGCAGCTCGATCGAGCGCGCGCGCAGGAGCTGCATGCGGGTCGCGACGGTGCCGTCGACCAGGGTGTCGGTCTGTCCGCCCACGACGACCGAATCGCCAGATGCCCTCCCGTCCACGACCCGCCGGTAGCGGTACGTCACCGCCAGGCGCTGATCGTCTCGCGTCAGCGATGGTGCGCAGCCGGATGATCTTGTAGAACGGTCCGTAGAGATCGCTCAGGATCTCGTAGTCCTGGTCGGCTCCGGAGCGCAGTTGATGGAACGATCCGTGGGCCGCGGGGGTGGTGTCGGGTCCGCAGGTGGTGACGCTGATGCAGATGCTGTCGGGGTTGGGATTGACGTAGGCATGGCCGCGGATCGTGTTGGCGTCGGTGTTGTACGAGCCCTCGTCCTGGTAGAGGTTGATCGAGCTCTCGTCGATGTCGCGAACGTCCGTGGAATCGTTGGGATCGTAGAGGAAGAAGTAGACGCCCTTGACGTAGTCCTTGTCGTAGATGACCTGCGTCTGGCGCGACGATCCGCCCTGGTATCCGGCGCGCTCGCTCCGACCTTCCTGCTTGCTGGCCAGCACGGTGAAATCCAGGGGGCCGAGGCGAGTGGTCGCCTTCATCCCGAACAGACCCTCGTTCTTGCCGCTGTAGGAGACGTACTGCGTGCCCGGCAGCGTGAGGTTGGTATTGCCGAGGTCGAGGGCCTGGATCAGGTCGTCCTCGTCTCCCTTGTAATTGATGGCGACCTTGTTCTCGAGCGGGATCTGGTTGGCCGAGTTCTGCAAGAGGTTCACACCCACGCGGTCGGAGAGCCGGCCCTCGAGACGGATGTTCAAGTCCTGTTGCATGTCGAGCGACGGAAACAGCGAGCGGCTCTGGCCGAGCTGGGTGGTCTGCTGGTTCGTCCAGTTGCTCGTGCCCGAGGCGGATGTTCTCGGAGCCGCTGACCGAGAGCGATGGGCCGCCCGGGCCCAGCAGGCTCTGGATCCTTTGGGCAGCGGCGAGGGTAGGTCGAACACCAGACCTCCGGAGCGCGGCGCGGCCCCGGCGGCCTGGGCCGGGCCGGCGGTGAGACCCTGGCGGGTCTTCTCGGCCCAGAGGCGCTGGAACGTCCGGCGGGTCAGGTCGTGGCTGTAGTCCGCCAGCGGCATACGGGTGGCCTCGCCGACCGTGAAGTCCCCAACCTGGGTGGAATAGAGCACCACGGACGAGTCCGGGTCGAAGCTCACCCGGAGCTGGCGGGGGTCCGGGTTGATGGCCATTCCCACGGGTTCCGGCGCCAGGTCGGGCAGGGCCGCCTGGACGAACTGGTCCTCCAGGGCCAGCAGGGAGGCGTTCTTCCAGGCCGGCGGCAGGGAGTCCAGGGGGCGGCGGTCTTGTGCCGCAGCCGGTTCAGGTCCTTCATCCCAGAACTGGGAAGCCCGGGGATGTGCGGGATGCCCGGGAGGGCAAGAAGAACGGCGACGAGAGGCAGGGTCAGGGCCGAGAGCATTCAGGAATCAAATCGGAAGGCGCCCCTTGGGGAGAAGTTGGCCACGGCCGGCCCGGGGCCAAGCACCGGCGCTCGAAGCCTTTACGGGCAATGGGTCGCTCCCGCAGCGACCCATGGGGTAGGCTCGCCTCCGTGCGCCTGCTCCGTTCCTACATCTTGAAGCTGCACCTAGTTCCCTTCCTCCTCGGCTTCGGCGTGGTCACGTTCATCCTGGTGATGGACGTTCTGTTCGATTACCTGGACCTCGTCGTCAACCGCGGGGTCGCGGTCGGCGTGGTGCTCCAGCTCTATCTCCTGTCGCTCGGCTACATCATTGCCCTCTCGCTTCCGTGCGCGGTGCTGGTCGCCACCCTGATGACCTTCGGCAGGCTGTCCCAGGACAACGAGATCACGGCGCTCAAGGCCAGCGGGGTCCATCTCGGCAACGTGCTGGTCGGCCCGCTCGTCGCGGCCGCGATCCTCACCGTCGGGCTCGCTCTGTTCGACAACTACGCCCTTCCCGAGACCAACCACGCGTTCGCCAATCTGCTCATCGATATCGGCCGGATGCGGCCGACCGTGAGGCTCCAGGAAGGGACGTTCATCACCGACTTCCCGGGATACAACCTCCTGGTCCAGTCCGTGAACGGCCGCACCAACGAGATGCACGGCGTCACCATCTACCAGATCAATCCCGACGGACCGCCGACCACCATCCTCGCCAAGCACGGCACGCTTTCTTACACACCGGACGGGCGCACGGCGGTGCTGCGATTGCGTGACGGCGAGATCCACGAGGTCCCGCCCGACGAGGCCGGGGCGCGCAAGTACCGGAGACTGATGTTCAAGACGCACATCATCAACATTCCCGGCGCGGGCGCGATCCTCGAGCGCTCGGTGCGCAACGCGCGCAGCGATCGCGAGCTCAGCGCAGCGTCGTTGATGGCGCAGCGCGACACGGTCGAAACGCAGTACGCGACCGCGCTCGAGATCCGGCGCCAGCGCTATGCCGATCGCGGACTCTCACCGGACGTGGCGGCGATGCTCGAGCTCGCGCCGATGTCGTGGAGCCTGAGGCTCCAGGGGCTCTGGCTGCGCATGACCGGTCATGATCCGGGCGAGCGCCTCGAGCGCGAGCACCCCGCCGAGGCGTCCGAGCTCGGAACGTGGCAGTTCGAGCGCGACTCGTATCGCAAGCGCATCGCGTCGCTCTCGGTCGAGATCCACAAGAAGTTCTCGCTGCCGATGGCCTGCGTGGTGTTCGTTCTGATCGGCGCTCCGATCGGCATGCGCGTGCGGCGCGCGGGACCGGCGGTGGCCTTCATCTCGGTCGCCTTCTTCCTGTTCTACTGGCTCTGCCTGATCGGCGGCGAGGAGCTGGCGCACCGACTGCTCATTCCCGCGTGGCTGTCGATGTGGCTGCCCAACCTGGTGCTTGGGGGTCTGGGGCTGCACTGGACGCTGGAGGCGTGCGACATCGCGCTGCCCTGGAGCCGCAGGCCTCGACTGGCGCGCGCGCCCGCGGCGGCGCGCCGAGGCCCGGGCCGTCGCGTGAGGACGCTCGACCGCTACCTGCTCCGCGAATTCGGCACCTACCTGGCTCTCGGGCTCGTCGGTTTCATCACCATCTTCATCGTGGTGGACGTGTTCGAGAAGATCGACGTCTTCCTCGATCACCGCGCGCCGGCCCTGCTGGTGATGCAGTTCTACCTGTTCCGCTCGCCCGAGGTGGTGGTGCGCGTGCTGCCGGTGGCGCTGCTGCTCGCCACGTTCCTGGCGCTCGGACAGCTCAACAAGTTCGGCGAGCTGACCGCCATGCGCGCCGCGGGACTGTCGCTGATCCGCATCCTCGCCCCGGTCTTCGGCGTGGCGCTGGTCTCGGTGTTCCTCTCGCTGTGGCTCAGCGAGGGCGTGGTCCCAGGGGCCAACCGGGAGCGCGACCGCATCTACGACGAGCAGATCCAGAAGCTGCGACCCGAGGCCGCGGCCGAGCGCGCCGACGTCACTTACCTCGGCGCGGGAGGTCGCATCTTCTACATGCGCGCCTGTACGTGCTGGCCGAGCACCGCATGCACGAGGTGTCGCTGCAGGAGTTCTCGAAAGGACAGCTCCTGCGTCGGATCGATGCCGCCGAGGCGACCTGGGACGGCAAGCGCTGGGTGTTCAGCTCGGGATTCATGCGCACCTTCGAGAACGGCCAGGAGAAGGTCGAGCCCTTCCAGCGTATGGCCGTGGGAGGCATCGCCGAGCGGCCCGATGACTTCGCCAAGGAGAATCGCAAGCCCGACGAGATGAGCTATCCGGAGTTGCGCCACTACGTGGACAGGCTGCGCGCGAGCGGGAGCCGCACCTCCAATTATCTCGTCGACCTGCACCTCAAGCTGGCGTTCCCGCTGGTCAACCTGATCATCATCATGATCGGCGCCTCTGTCGCGACGCGCCTGCGCATGCAGAGCGCCGCGCTGGGATTCGGTCTGTCCGTGTCGATCTCGTTCCTCTACTACGGATTCATGCGCACCGGACAGGCGCTGGGTCACAACGGCGCACTACCGCCCTACCTGGCCGCATGGCTCGGCGACCTGGTGTTCGGCACCGTGGGGCTCGGATGATGATTCAGGCGCAGCGCCGCTAAGGCGAGACGTCGAACGCTTGATCCAGGGCGTCGAGCTCGGCGCAGAACTCCACGTCGCGCGCGAACGCCGCTCCCATCGCGCGCAGCTCGCGCCCATGCGACGAGCCCTGCACCAGCGCGCGCACGGCGCGCGCATCGCGCGGCGCCAGGGCGCGCGCCAGCGCGGCGGCGGAGCCCTCGAGCGTGGCGCCCAGCGCGGCGAGGCGCTCGCACAGGAGTCCCGCGCAGCCGGCGTCCTCGATCGCGAAGCGCCCCGAGCTCCCGGCACACACGATCACGACGGCGCGCTCGCCGGCGAGACGCTCGACCACCGCCCGTGCGTTGACGAACGCGGCGAGGAGGCGGCGCCGCGCCGCCGCGGCGGCCAGCAGCGCCTGGGAGCCGTTGGTCGAGGCGAAGATCAGCGTGCGGCCGGCGACCACCGGCACCGGGTACTCGAACGGAGAATTGCCGAGGTCGAAGCCGTCGATCCTCAGACCCCGCGCTCGCCGCAGAGGAGCGCGCCGGGGTGCCCGGCCCGCAGGGCAGACGCCTGCTCCGGCGTCGCCGCCGCCAACACGCGCAGCGCGCCGTGACCGAGCGCCACGGTCAGCGTGGTGGTGGCCCGCAGCACGTCCACCACCACCGCGCACTCGCCGGCGCCGGGCCGTGGGGCGGTCGAGCGCGTCGGGCGAGCAGCACCCGCACGCGTGCGCCCACGCTCACCGGAGCGGCTTGGCCTGCCGTCGCGAATCGCGGCGTCGATCAGCTCGCGCACCTCGAGCGTCGCGCTTCGGGAGACCTCCGTCATCTGCCGCGACAGCGTCTCCATCTGGGCCCCGAGCTTCCCCTGCTGCTCGCTGAGCGGCTCCATCAGCGAGGACAGGCGCTCCTGCGCGCGGCCCAGCTCGTCCATCTGGTCCGAGCTCCTCGGACCGGCGCTCGAGGTCCTCCGCGCTCATCCGCCGCTGCGTGCGCCGCGCCATCTCGCTGGCCAGTCGCGCCTGCTGCGCGCCGATCTCCGATTGCTGTGCGCCGAGCTGCGATTGGCGCTCACCGAGCTCCGACTGCTGCTCACCAAGTCGCGATTGCATCGATCCGATCTCGGATTGGTGCTTGCCCAGCTCCGCCTGCGGCGCGAAAGCGTCCTTCACGCGCCGGATCAGCTCCGGATCGTCGATCACGTAACGGCGATCGTCGCGGCGCACCCAGAGGAAGTCGCCGTCCTGCTTCTCCTTGAGCCGCGCCACGTCCTGCCAGTCGAGCCCGTTGCCCGAGCCGGTCATCCCGCTGGATTCCCCGCTGCGCTGAACGAGCACGTAGGCGAAGCGCTGGCGCTTGCCGTCGTCGTCACTCCATGCGTAGGAGTAGGCCGGAGGCCGCGGCGGGCGCGGCGCGGCGGAGGCCGTCGCCGCCGCGGCGACCGAGGGGACCGCCGCCGGAGCCGGCTGAGACGCCGGGTACGTCGGAGTGGCGGGCGGCGCCGGCGCGGCCGTGGCCACGTCGACATCCGGCGTTTCCGGGGCTTCGGGAGCGGACGCCGCGCTCGACTCCTTGCAGGCTTTCTCCGAGGTCGTGCACGCCGCGTGGCTCGAAGGGCAGCTCTTGGCGTCGGTCTCGGGTTGGGGAGCGGCCTCGTCGGCTGCATCCACGGTGACGTCCACCCGGTCCGCCGTCACGTCCACGGTCGCGACATCGGGATCGGCCGCGGCCGCCGGCTCGACGGTGACTACCGCCAGCGGTGCAGTGGCGGAAACCGCCGGCTGGGCGGCTGACGTCGGCACCACCCGGAGCGGCGCGAGTCCCACCAGCGCGAAGCCACACAGGACGACGACCGCGATCCGCTTGAGACGGGGATCGAGCGGCGCGAACGGCGTGAGCCGCGAGAGCCGCCGGCTCAGATGGCGCGAGTCGTGCGAGCCACACGGCATCGCCGTGACTCCGTGCCAGCGATGATGCACGCCCAGCGCGAGCAACAGCCGGCCGTAGTCGTACGGATCCGCACCGGTGGCGCGCAACGCTTCGGCGTCGCACGCCTCTTCGCACGCCTGGGAGTATTCGTCGGCGGCTCGGGCGACCAGCGGATGGAACCAGAACAGGGCCTCCGCGAGTGCCGGGATCCAGCCGAGCCACAAGTCGCCGCGCCGCACGTGGGCCAGCTCGTGCGCCACGGCGAGCCGCAGCTCTTCGTTCGGCCGTGCGCGCATCGAGCTCGGGATCAGCACGACCGGCCGCAGCAGGCCCGTCACCATCGGCACGGGCGCTTCCGCGCTCCAGGCCAGGAGCACGCGTGAGTCGACCCCCAGCGCGAGACGCGCCGCGGCGTCGAGCGGTTGGGCGAAGCCGCGGGCGCGCCGCACGCGCCGGAGCTGCCGCGCCAGCCCGAAGCTGCGCAGAGTGAGCCCTGCCACCCACAAAATGCAGAACCCGATCGCGAGCCACGCCGGATCGAGGCGTGGCAACCGGCGCGGCGGATCGTCGTGCACAGCGACGGTCGCCGACACGACAGGAACGTCGCGGGCGACGGAGAGGCCACCTGCGTGGCCGCCGGCCGGTGCTCGGCCGGAGCCGGCGGTCCGATGGTCGTGGTCGCGGCGGTCGCGCTCGGCCACCACACCGCGGTCACCGGCGGCGACGGCAAGGTCAGGTGCACGGTGGTGAGCGGCACGAGCGCGACCAGCAGGCGCGCGCTGGCCAGCCACCACATGCCGGCGCGCACCCAGGCCGGAGCCGTTCTCCAGCCTCGGCAGATCCCCACACGGCGAGGATCAGGAGACCTCCCTCGACGGAAGCGCGCCCCAGGGCGTCGATCACCTGCCACGGATTCATCGGGACTCCCCTTTCGCTTGGCGCGCAGCCTCTCGACGGCGCGCTCGAGCTCCTCGAGCTCGGCGTCGCTCACCGTCGTGCGCCGCGCCAGATAGGCCGCGAACGGCGAGACCGATCCTTCCAGGGCTCGCTGGACGAAACGGCCGACCGCGTCTCTCAACAATTCGTCATCGGGCGCGGAAGAGGCGTAGACGTACACGCCCTTCACGCGGCGGCGCGTGAGGTATCCCTTGTGTCGCAGCCGCTCCATCACGGTCAACACCGTGGAGCGCGCCAGCTCTTGCGCGCCGCCGAAGCTCTCGGCGACCTGGCCGACGCTGGCCGGACCGCCGCGGGCGATGTGGCGCAGAAGCTGGAGTTCACTGGCACCGAGCGGAGCCTTGTCCATCGGATTCCTCCTGACGACAACTGTCGTCAACAAGAAGCTATCCATTGACTACGGCTGTAGTCAACCATCAATTCCGTGTCGGATGGGGCGTTCGTCGCCGAAAAGGCGACGCCCGTGCAGGCCCCGGCTAGCGGTCGGCCGATGTCTGCTGGAGCAGATGCTCGACGAAGTGGGTGTCGAGATCGCCCGCCTGAAAGCGCGGATCGCGCAGCGCCATGAGATGGAAGGGGATCGTGGTCTTGATGCCTTCGACGATGATCTCCTCGAGGGCGATCTGCATGCGCCGCAGCGCTTCGGCGCGGTCCTTCCCGTAGGCGATCAGCTTTCCGACCATCGAGTCGTAATAGGGCGGCACCACGTAGCCGGCGTAGACGTGGCTGTCGACCCGCAGGCCGGGGCCACCCGGCTTGTACCAGTAGGTGATGCGCCCGGGGCTCGGCCGGAATCCGTGCTCGTGGTCTTCGGCGTTGATGCGACATTCGATGGCGTGTCCGCGCAGCTCGACCTCGTCCTGCGCGAGCGACAGCGGCTCGCCGGTGGCGATGCGGATCTGCTCCTTCACGATGTCGAGGCCGGTGACCTCCTCGGTCACCGGGTGCTCGACCTGGATACGCGTGTTCATCTCCATGAAGTAGAAGGAGCCGTCCTGGTCGAAGAGGAACTCCATGGTGCCGGCGCTGCGGTAGCCAATGGAGCGCGCGCCCTCCACCACGCGGTCGCCGATCTCGCGCCGCCGCTCGGGGTGAGGAACGGGCTCGGCGACTCCTCGATCAGCTTCTGATGGTTGCGCTGCACCGAGCATTCGCGCTCGCCCAGGTGGATGAGAGCGCCCTGCGCGTCGCCGAGCAGCTGGAATTCGATGTGGCGCGGCCGGGCGATGAACTTCTCGAGGTACACCGCGTGGTTGCCGAACGCCGAGCCGGCCTCGGCCTGGGCGATCCCGAAGCCAGCGCGCAGCTGCTTGCCATCGTAGGCCACGCGCATGCCACGTCCACCGCCGCCGGCCGTGGCCTTGATGATCACCGGATAGCCGATCTGGTCGGCGGTCTGCAGCGCCTGCTCGACGGTGTCGAGTGTGCCTTCGCTGCCAGGCACGACCGGCAGTCCGGCTGCGGCCATGGTGCGGCGCGCCTCCGCCTTGTCCCCATTCGGCGGATCATCTCGGGGGTCGGCCCGATGAATACGAAACCGCAGGACGCGCAGACCTCGGCGAAGTGCGCGTTCTCGGAGAGGAATCCGTAGCCGGGATGGATCGCGTCCGCGCCGGTGACCTCGGCGGCCGAGATCAGACGGGCCACGTGGTTGTACGACTGCGACGCCGGCGGAGGCCCGATGCAGACCGATTCGTCGGCGAGTCGGACGTGGAGACTGTCGCGGTCGGCTTCGCTGAAGACCGCGACCGTGGAGATGTTGAGCTCGCGACAGGCACGGATCACGCGGAGGGCGATCTCGCCGCGGTTGGCGATCAAGACTTTGCGGAACATGCGGCCGGCACTATACGCGGACTAGATCCGACTCATCAATCCGGTCGCCCGCCACCGGGGCCGACGCCGGGGCATTGGGAGGAGCGGTCCCTTCCTCGGCCTTCTCGCCCTCGACCGGCTGCCACAGCCGATCCGACGTCGCCGAGATCCCCTTGAGCTTGAGATTGAGCTCGTTGGGATTGTTGCAGTTCTTGATCGCTTCCTCCTCGGTGATGACGCCCTCGCGCAGCAGCCCCAACACCGACTGATCGAACGTCTGCATGCCGTACTGCGTCACGCCCTCCGCCACCGCGGCGTGGATCATCGGCAGCTTGTCGGCGTTGAGGATGAACTCGCTGGATGGTCGGCGTATTGATCATGATCTCCACGGCCGGCACGCGTCCGGCGCCGTCGCGGCGCGGCACGAGCCGCTGGCAGATCACCGCCCGCAGGTTCGACGGCGATCGACATGCGCACTCTCGTCGTGCTGGTGCGGCGGATAGAACGAGATCATGCGCTGCATGGTCTGCACCACGTCGGTGGTGTGGAGCGTCGACAGCACCAGGTGACCGGTGTCCGCCGCCATCAGGGCGGTGCTCATGGTCTCGAGATCGCGGATCTCGCCCACCAGGATGATGTCGGGATCCTGGCGCAGCACGTACCGCAGGCCTTCGCTGGAAGGTGCGGGTGTCGAGGCCCACCTCGCGCTGGTGGATGAACGACATGCGGTCGCGGTGCAGGAACTCGATCGGGTCCTCGACGGTGATGACGTTGCGCGTGGTGACGCGGTTGAGCGCGTCGATCATCGCCGCCAGGGTCGTGGACTTGCCCGAGCCGGTGCGCCCCGTCACCAGGATCAGGCCGCGCGGCGCGAACGCCAGCTCGCGCACGAGCGGCGGCATCATGAGGTCCTCGATGGTCGGCACGTCCACCGGCACGTGGCGCAGGGCCAGCGCGGGCGAGCCGCGCTGCATGAAGATGTTGGCGCGGAAGCGTGCCAGCCCCGCCACGCCGAAGGCGAAGTCGATCTCGTTGTGGGTGGAGAAGAAGAGCCGCTGCTCCTCGTTGAGCAGCTGGTTGCACCACCGCCCGCAGATCGTCGGGCCCGGGCGGCGGCTCGTCGAGCGTGTAGAGCACACCGTCCACGCGCACCACCGGCGGCGTGCCGATCTTGATGTGGAGATCGCTCGCGCGGGCGGCGATCATCTTCTCCAGGACGCTGCGAATGTTCATCGGGCTCGGGGCCCGAGAGGCTCAGAACCGGTGACAGCAGGAAGAGCTTCTGTCCGAACTCCACGGGCTGCGCGTTCTCGACCAGGATCCGGACGATGCGTCCCTTCACTTCGGACTCGATCTCGTTCATCAGCTTCATCGCCTCGATGATGCAGACCGTCTGTCCGACTTCGACGATCGTCCCGACTTCGACGTAGGGATCCGCGTCCGGCGCCGGCGCCCGATAGAACGTCCCCACCATCGGAGACGTCACTTCCAGGAGATTCTCGTCTCGCGCCGCCTCCGGTGTCGCCACCGCAGACGGCCGTTCGGGGAGCCGGGGCCGGCGCCTGGGAAACGACCGCCGCGCCTGGCCGGACGCCTGCGCACTGATGCGCACGCTCCGACCTCCCGAAGAGACTTCGAGCTCGCCGATGCCAGTGCGTTGCACCAGCCGGATCAGCTGCTTCAGCTCCGACAGCTCGAATCCGGCCGGACGCACCCCGGCGGAGTTATCGTCTCCGCGCGTCCGGGACTTGACGTCCTTGCGGTTCTTGGGCGCGCCGTCGCGCCTGGCTTCACGCTTCATGGTCGAGACGCCCCATGAGTCCGCGCAGCGCCAGCTCGTAGCTCAGCGCACCGAACCCCTGCACGACGCCGAGCGCCGCGCCGGCCGTGAGCGATCGCTGACGGACCGGCTCCCGCGCGTTGGGATTGGACAGAGTGCAGCTCCACGACCGGCACGCCGGCTGCGCGCATCGCATCGCCGAGCGCGACGCTCGTGTGGGTGAGCCCGGCGGGATTCAGCAGCACACCCTGGCAGGTGCCCGCGGGCTCGATGGAGCGCTTCGATGAGGACCCCCTCGTGTTGGCTCTGGAGGCATTCCACTTCGCATCCGAGCTCGTGACCGAGCCGGGCGAGGCGCAGGTTGATGTCGTCCAGGGAGTCTCGCCCGTAGATCTCGGGCTCGCGAGTGCCGAGCGCGTCGAGGTTCGGGCCATGAAGGACCAGGATGCGTGGCATCGGGTCTCGGACCGGCCTCGTCGGCGAGTTTAGCTCCGCGCTCCGAGCCGGAGAACGACCGCCTTCACGAGGCTGTGAGGCGATCGGCCGCGGCACGCTAGCACGGCCCATTTGGGGCGTCAACACCCAGCGGATCTCGGATCCGCGGCCCTTCTTGTCGCTCGCCATGGCGCGCAAAACCCGCGCGATTGGCGTAGGCGGCATGCGTCGCGGCAGGCCCAATCGATCGAGCAGGGCGTCCTGGCGCGCGCGGGCGCGCGGAGTCAGGCCGGCGACCCGCATCGAGAGCTCCGCCGCGGCGCGCATGCCGACCGCAACCGCCTCGCCGTGGTGCAATCCGCGGAATCCGCTCGCGGCCTCGATGGCGTGTCCCAGCGTGTGTCCGTAGTTGAGCGCCGTGCGCGCGCCATCCCTCCCGCTCGCGTGGATCCCGGCGCACGACCGCGAGCTTGGCCGCCACCGCGCGCTCCACCGCGCGCTCGAGCCCCTGTGAGATCCGCGCGGCTGCCAGATCGTCGGCATGTCGCTCGAGCCACCGGAACAAGCCGGCGTCGACGGCCATGCCCATCTTGACCACCTCGGCGAGCCCGGCGCGCACCTGCCGCGCGGGCAGCGTGCGCGAGCACCTCCGCATCGATCACCACCAGCGCGGGATGATGGAAGGCACCCGCCAGGTTCTTGCCCTGCAGGAGATCGACGGCGGTCTTGCCGCCGACGCTGGCGTCCACCTGGGCGAGCAGCGAGGTGGGGACGCCGACCCACCGCACCCCGCGCAGCCAGGTCGCGGCCGCGAAGCCCGCGAGATCGAGGACCACGCCCCGCCGAGCCCGACCACGCCGTCACGCCTGCCCAGGCCGAGGAGACGTGCGAACGCATCCCACAGCCCGGCCAGCACGTCCACCGACTTGGCGCGCTCGCCGTGCGGGACCACGACGATCTCCGCGCGCAGTCCCGCGCGGCGCAACGAGACGCGGGCTCGCGCGCCGTAGAGACGACCCACGCGCGGATCGGTGACGACCGCCACGCTCCGCCCGGGTGGTGTCGCGGGTCAGCGCGCCGAGAGCGTCGAGGCTGCCACGGCGAATGACGAAACGGCTCGTCGCGGGCGGATCGGCAGGAAGCGGACGCGGCGGTCGAGGGGCACGCCGGCAGTATATCCGCAGCCGGGGCGCGCGAGCCGCGCCGGCGGCCGCAGCCTATCTTCCTAACAGCGCGGGAGTAGAATGGCGGGCGCCGGGCGGAACAGGAGAGAGCGTCATGAGGCACACGATCTTCGCGTTGGCGATCGGTTTTGCTCGCCACTCGGCTGCCAGGAGGCCACTCAGCCGCGCGTGGCGAAGATCGAAGGGACGGTCCGCTATCCCGACGGCTCCGTGGTCTACAAGGCGAAGGTCGACGTCGACGGGGGCGGATCGACCTTCACGGACCGCTCAGGTCACCATGAGCTCGCGACCAAGGGCGTGGGGACGACCGCGACGTTGTTCGCGCAGGACGGCTTCCGACGGGGGCGCCTACGCCATGATCCACTTCGGCAGGGTCCAGGTGACCGTGACCAAGTCGATGGTGACCCAGGACATCGTCCTCGATCAGGCCACGCCGCTCTGACGACGCGCGGCGCCGGCACGTGATCAGGGCTGGCTCGAGCGGTCGCTTGATGCGCGCCAACTCGTCGCTGAGCCGACGGATCTTTCTCGAGGTCCGAGACCCGCACCGGCGGTCCCACGTTGTCGTCGTCGGGATCGCGCGTCACCCACTGCGGGATGGGCTCCGGGCGCCTCGCCGAAGCTGTGCCCGTCCGTTGTGGCCGACTTCATCCCTCACCCACACCAACTCGACACTGGCGCCGGGGCGAGTGGCGGCCACCCAGCGCGCGAGCTGCTCGGGATACTCGACGCGCTCGCGCTCGTAGGCCACGATCAGGTCGCCGGTCTTGAGTCCCGCGCGCGCGGCGGGACCGTCGGGCACGACGCTCTCGACCAGCGCCCCGATCGGAGTGCGATGACCTTCGGCCTCGTTCCCGATGCTCGCGGCGCGGGTGCGGACGCCGAGGAATCCATGGGGACCCGCCCCTGGAGTCGCAGGCTCTCGTACGCAGGCTTCACCTGATCGACCGGGAGAATGAAGCTCGCGCCTCCCGGACGACGGAGGCCTTCGGGATCGCCTTCGGCGGGCTCGGGCGGAGACAGCTCGCCCTGCACGATGCCCACCAGCTCGCCGCGCGGATTGAGCGCAGCCGCTCCACTGTTGCCCGGATAGACCGTGTTGGTGAGCTGCAGCAAGGTCTGGATGCGGCTCACGATAGCGGTCGCGCGACATTCCCCACCGACTGCGTCGGCTGCGCGCGATACGACGTGCCGAGCGAGATCACCAGCTGCCGACTTCTCCGTCGCGGGAGAGCCGAACCTGAGCGCCGGCAGCCGCACCGACGCCACCCGGAGCAGCGCCAGGTTGGAGATCGGATCGAGGCCTCGTCACGATGGCCTCGGCCTGGAGCCCGTTCTGCGGTGCGCACGATCCACGCGATCCGCGCCCATCACCACGCTCGCCGTGGTGAGGCACGCCGCCTCCTCGACCGCCACGCCCGATCCCACGCGGGTGCGGGTGCGGCGCTCGAGCGGCAACCCTGGCTTGGGCGGCAACGGCGCGCTGCGCGAACCACCGTGACCACGGCCGGGCGCGCGCGCCGCGCGATCTGATCATGTCGGTCTGGAGCGCCGAAAGCGCCCTGTCCCCACGACGCGCGCGGTCGCGAGCAGGCTGATCAGCACCATGCCCGTCGTGCCCCGAGCGTCACTGGGAGCCGAAGCCGCACGCGCATCCCTGAAAGTAATGACGGCTTGCTCGGTGCGCGGCGTCTCCGTCGGTCCGCGGACCACCGTGTGCGCCCGCCCCTGCGAAGGGTGACCGGGCCGAGGATGAACTCCACGTCCTCCGAGTGGTCGAAGAGACTGTCGGGGATCCTGCCGTTGCCCGCGATCAAACCGTTCACGGGCGCCGCCGGCGTGCCAGTGCACCACACGCTCCGGCTGAATCGCCACCGGCTGCTCGAGGGCGGTGCCAGTCGGCCGGTGGAGCGCCAGCGGAACGCCGGTCCACTGCAGCGCCATGCCGGCGAGCACGGCGAGCAGCGCCGCGGCCGCGGTGACAGGGATCCAGCGGGGCGTGACGCCGGGGACGCGATCGGTCGCGGGATTCCGCCGCCGCGCCTGAGCGACCACGCGCTCGGCGAAACCCGGAGACACTTCGGTGCGTGGCAGATCGCTCATCCATTCGAGGGATCGCGCCAGCTCTTCATACTCCCGGCGACATTGTGCGCAGGAACCGAAATGCGCTCGAGCCATTTCCCGCTCCGCCTGGTCAACCTCGTCGTCCCAGTAGGGTCCGAAGAGTGCCCGCGATTGTCGGCAGTTCATGAGACTCCTTCCCTTCGCAGCAGCGGCGTGAGCTTGCGCTTGAGGATCCCGCGAGCGCGATTGATGCGCGATCGAACCGTGCCACCCGGGATGCTCAACATGACTCCGATCTCCTCGTAAGCGAATCCCTCGATGTCACGCAGCACCAGCGCGAGCCGGTACTTCTCGGGACAGCCGCGATCGCTCGTCCCACCGCCTGCTGGAGCTGCTCCCGTTGAAGCGACTGCTCCTTGCCCTCCGTCGGGTCCGCCAGGTGGATCGTGCTGTCCCCGAGCATCTCCTGCAGCGCATCGAGGCTGAACCAGTTCTTCCGCCGCACGCGCCGGCGAATCTCGTTCTTGGCGAGGTTCGCGGCGATGGTGAACAACCAGGTCGAGAACTTCGAGCCGCGCCGGTAATTGCGCCGGTGCACGAAAACCCTGACGAAGACTTCCTGGGCCAGATCCTCCGAGGCCTCGCGATCGTTGAGCACGCGACTCACCAGGTTCGTCACCCGGCCCTGATAGCGCCGGACGATCTCGGTGAACGCGCGCTCTTCTCCTTCCGCCACGCGCCCCATCAGGTCCTCGTCCGAGAGCCTGACGATGGGAACCGGCGTTGGATCTTGATCGAGGACCAGAGTCTGCACCCCGCTTTCTTACCCCGAGGTTTTGGGAGGGGTTCCCGCTTCCTAACGAAGACTGGACAGCTTCGCGCGGACTCGCTCGTTGGACTTGTCGTACGACAGGCTCTTTTTGTACTGGTCGCGAGCCAAGTCCTTGAGCTGCAGGTCCCCGTAGACGTCGCCGAGGTGCTCGTAGATGACCGGATCCCCGCCGGAGAGGCGAATGGCCCGCTCCAGGTTCGCCCGCGCCCGGGCAGCTTGCCCAGAGCGGAAATAGGCCCATCCCAGCGAGTCGATGAAGGCGGCGTTGTCCGGCCCAGGGCGAGCGCCTTGAGGATGAGCCGGACCGCCTCGTCCAGGTTACGGTCGTGGTCGGCGAACAGATAACCGAGGAAGTTCAGCGCGACGGGGTTGTCGGGCTCGTGGGCGAGAACGTCCCGCACCGCGACCTCAGCGCCCTCCAGGTTGCCGAGCTTTTCCCGGCACAGAGCCAGATCGAGCGACACCGAGCTCAGGCCGGGAAAGCGCCGCTGCGATTCCGCCCACACCGGCTCGGCATCGCGCGGCCGGCCGGCGCGATCGTAGGCCTGCGCCAGGAGGACGCGCGGCACCAGCGAGTCGGGCGCCGCGGCGACGGCCAGCCTTAGTTGATCGATTGCCGCAGGTAGATCCCCCGCCATCTCACGGGCACGAGCGGCAATGAGGCGTGCGCGGACGTCGTCCGGGTGTGCCGCGACCCAGCGGTCCGCTTCGGTCACCGCGGCGCGGCCGCGCCCGTGGCGGGCCAGCACGCCGAGTCGGGCCGACAGCGCGTCCATGCTGTTGGGGAAGTCTTCGCGCATCTGATCGAGCAAATGCATGCCCTCGGCGGTCTCTCCCGCCTCGAAGCTCAGCTCCGCCTCGAGCTCGCGCGCCTCGAGGTCCCCGGGCGTGCGGCGGCCAGCGTGTGCGCCTCCTCCAGGGCCTCCTTGTAACGCTTCCGCTGGGCGAGCAGCAGGATCAGGCGCCGGCGCGTGGACTGGTCTTCGCGATGGATGTCGAGATGCTGGCGGTAGTCCTGGATCGCCTCGTCGGGGCGGCCCTAGGCCTTCGGCAATCCAGCCCTGCAGGAAGAACAGTCCGGGCCTGAGCGGATCCAGCTCCGTCGCGTTGGCCATGGCGGTGTCGGCCGCGCCGAACCGTCCGAGGCGCGCCTCGGACGCGGCGAGCTGGAACCAGGCCTCGCCGTCCTCCTCGTCGAGCCACACCACGTGGCGGTAGGAGTCGACCTCGAGATCGAGACGATCGGTCCGCCCGCGGCGCGCGCCAGCGTGCGGTAGTACTCCGCGCGCGTCGAATCGATGCTCACGGCCTCGGTGAGCACGCCGATCGCTTCCGGATCGCGACCGAGGTTGATGAGCGCCGCGCCCTTGAGCCACAGGGCCTGTGGATCGTGCGGCGTCTCCTCGAGCGAGCGCTCGGCGAATTCCAGCGAGCGTCCTGGATCCCCCATGCGCGCGGCCACCTCGCTCACGCGCCGCGACACTTCGCCCGCGTGGGGGTCGAGGAACAAGGCGCGGAAGTACTCGTCCAGCGCCTTGGGACGGTCGCCCAGCTCTTCGAGCAGGCGTCCGCCGGCGTAACGCTGGATGCTTCCTCGCTCAGATAGCGTCGATCATCGGGGCCCGGGGCGGCCAAGAGCGGGCTGGAGGACAGTACGCCGAGGATGGAGAGACCCAACAGGAACCGCATGCCGAGGTCGAGGCTATCATGAGCCGCGCGGGTCGGCCACCCTCGCCTCCCGCGCGGGCTCCATGACCTCGAGCTAGCGGCGCGACCGTCCCGGTCGGCGCCCGAACGCGGGGCGAGACGTGGGCTCCCGATCCCCCGCACCGGACTTCGGCTCGTCCTCCTCGAGCTGCAAGACGCCTCCGTCGTCGGTCTCGAACTCCTCGGTCTTGTCTTCCGGCTCGTGCTGCGTCTCGACGCGAGTCGGCCGAGCGTAAGGAGTGCTCGGTGCGGAATGGGTCTGGGCTCCGACGCGCTCCAACCGAAGGGATCGACGTGGTGCTCCTCGCGCGGTCCTTCAGGCCGTCCGACTTCCTCGTTCTCGTCTTCCTCCGAGGCATGAGGTCGAGGCTCGATCTCCGCGGGTTCATGCTCCCGGAGTTCCGGAGGCCAGTGACGGAGCGATCGGCCCTGTGGGCCGCTCGAGCCGTGTGGGGCGGGCGGGACGCTCGGGTCGTTCGGTACGCGCAGGCGCCGATTCGGCGGCTGGAGTCTGCGCCTCGGGCTCGGGATTCGGCTCGCCGTTCCGACGGCGACCGCGGCCGCCGCGACGGCCCGCCGCCGGCGCCGGGTCGAGAGCACTTCACGCTCTTCGGAGCCGGGACCGGGCAGCGTCACCGACTCCTCGGGGCCTTCGTCCTCGAAGCCTTCGTCTTCCTCGGCCTCCTCGAGAACGGGCGTGGAAGCGGTACGCGCTCGCCCCGCGGCGGGCGCTCGGACCTCGCCGGCCGCTCCGCGGCTTCGCTGCGCTCGAACCTCGCTGGCCGCTCCGCTTCTTCGGTGCGCTGGGAGCGCGCTGAGCCGCCGCTTCCGACGCGCTCCAGCGCGTTGCGGGCCGCCGCCTGCTCGGCCTCCTTCTTGTTGCGCCCCGTCCCTCGCCCAGCGTGCGCTTGCCCACGATGACCTCGACCATGAACTGCTTCGAGTGGTCGGGACCCATCTCGCTGCGGATGCGGTAGACGGGATGGGTGCGGAAGGTGCTCTGCACGTACTCCTGCAGGTGGCTCTTGTAGTTGGTGTGGCGCTTGTCGGCGACGATCGCGCGCGTGTCGCGGAGCAACCAGCGCTCGATGAACGCGCGCGCGGCCTCGAAGCCCTGGTCGAGGTAGACGGCGCCAACCACGGACTCGAAAGCGTCGGCGAGGATCGAAAGTCGCTGCCGGCCTCCCGACTCCACCTCGGAGTGGCTCATGAGCACGAACCGTCCCGAGGCCCATCGCCAGGGCCCGCCGCGACAGGATGGCCTTCGAAACCAGGCAGCGACTTGGTCTTGGTCAGCTGGCCTTCGTGCTCGTTGGGATGGGTACGGTAGAGGTACTCGCTCGTCACGAGCCCGAGCACCGAGTCCCCGAGGAACTCGAGCCGCTCGTTGGAGTCGCGCGCCTGCCCCGTGACGTGGAGATACGAGCGATGGGTCAGCGCCAGCTTGACCAGGCCGGGATCGTTAAAGGTGAGCCCGTAGTGACTGCAGAAATCTGCGATCACGCGGGTCTCGTGGTCTTCGGCCGAGGTGCGGGCCGTCGGCTGCCCGCCTGCCGCCAGGCGAGCGGAGCCAGTTCCAGAAGGAGAACTTCGGCTGCCGCGGGCGGCTCGATCGGCGGGCGCGGACCGCGTCCGCCACGCCGCGCGGCCGCGACTTCCTACGTCACGGCGCGCACGGCCAGGGTCACGTTGTGTCCCCCGAACCCGAACGAGTTCGAGAGGGCGGCCGTCACGCGGAGCGTTCGGGCCTGATTCGGAACGAAATCGAGATCGCATATGGGATCAGGTCTTTCCAGGTTGATCGTGGGTGGAACGATCCCGCGTGCCAGCGTCATGGCGGTGACCGCCGCCTCGAGTCCGCCGGCCGCTCCCAGAAGATGGCCGGTCATGGACTTGGTCGAGCTCACCATCAGCCGGCGGGCATGCTCACCGAAGACGCGCTTGATCGCCGCCACCTCGGCCGGATCACCGGCGGGCGTGGAGGTTCCGTGCGCGTTGATGTGCTGCACCTCTTCAGGGTCCAGGCCGGCGTCGTCGAGCGCGCGCTCCATGGCGCGCGCCGCGCCGTCCCCGTCCGCACAGGGCGCCGTCATGTGATAGGCGTCCCCACTGGCCCCGTAGCCGGCGAGCTCGCAAAGCGGTTCGGCTCCACGACGCCGGGCGTGATCCTCACGTTCGAGGACCAGCACGGCGGCGCCTTCACCGATCACGAAGCCATCCCGTTCGAGGTCGAACGGACGGCTGGCTGCTCGCGTTGGATCGTCGTTGCGTGTCGAAAGAGCGCGGGCGCTTCCGAATCCGGCCATCGCCATGGGCGTGATCGTCGATTCGGTGCCACCCGCGAGGATGACATCGGCGTCGCCTGCGCGGATGAGGCGCAGGGCTTCACCGATCGCGTGCGCGCCCGAGGCGCACGCCGAGACGGTGGAGAAATTGGGACCCTTCAGTCCGAACTGGATGGATACCTGCCCGGCCGCCATGTCCACGATCATCATCGGGATGAAGAACGGACTGACGCGCCGCGGGCCCTTTGAGCAGCACCGAATGCTGCTCCTCGAATGTCTCCATGCCACCGATTCCGGATCCGATGACCACACCGGCCCGGCTTCGGTCGATGGCTTCCATGTTCAGCTCCGCCCTCCGGACAGCCTCGAGGCTCGCCACAACCGCGAACTGGACGAAGCGATCCATCCGCTTGGCGTCTTTGCGATCGATGGAGCCTTCGGTCGTGAACCCCTTGACCTCGCATGCAAAGCGGGTCTCGTACGCGGAGGCATCGAACCGCGTGATGGGGCCGGCCCCGGATTGGCCTTGGATGAGGTGATCCCAGAACTCCGGCAGGTTGTTCCCGAGCGGCGACATCGACGCCCGCTCCGGTGATCCACACCCGCCCGCCATTCGTTGAGTTCAATTCATTCTTTCTGTTCTGATCTCGCCAGGCTCCGATCAGGCCGGAGCCGCCGAGATCGTTGTGGGCACGATGCCGGCTCAGCTGGCCGTCGCGTGCGACCTCAGATAATTCATGGCATCGCCCACCGTGCGAAGCTTGTCGGCGTCTTCGTCGGGAATGTCGAGACCAACTCCTCTTCGAGGGCCATGACGAGCTCGACGATGTCGAGGAGTCAGCGCCCAGATCCTCGATGAACTTGGCTTCGGGCGTCACCTGCTTGGCGTCGACCTCGAGCTCCTTGGCGATGATCTCCTTCACACGGTCTTCACTGAACGTGGCCACTGCGTTCACCTCCTTGGTGTGGGGTTCAACGGGTTCACATCTGCATGCCGCCATCCACCGTCCACACCTGCCCGGTGACGTAGGCGGCCCGGGGCGAAGCCAGGAACGCGATCACCTCCGCGACCTCGGATGGGGTTCCGAGTCGCGCCAAGGGAATCCTGGCCATCAAATCGGCGCGCGCCGCCTCCGGAAGCGCCGCCGTCATTTCGGTTTCGATGAAGCCGGGACACACGGCGTTCACGGTCACGTTACGCGACGCCAGCTCGCGGGCCAGCGACTTGGTCAGACCCAGGAGACCGGCCTTGGACGCCGCATAGTTGGCTTGCCCGGCATTGCCCATGAGTCCCACGACGGACGAGATGTTCACGATCCGGCCGTAGCGGGCCTTCATCATGGGACGCGCCACCGCACGGCTGCAGCGGAACGCGCCGCCCAGATTGGTGTCGATCACCTGCTGCCAGGCCTCGTCGCTCATCCTGAGGAAGATGCCGTCGCGGGTGATGCCCGCGTTGTTGACCAGCACGTCGACCCGTCCGAAGCGCGCGAGCGCCGCCTCGAAGGCGGCCTCGACCGAGTCGCTGCGCGTGACGTCCGTCTCGAAGCTGGCCGCGTCGGCGCCGGCGGCCTTGAGCGCCTCGGCCGCCTCTGCCGCGCGCGCCTGGTTGCGCGCGAAGATGGCGACCGCCGCCCCGCGGGCGGCGAGCGCGTCCGCCACGGAGCGGCCGATCCCCGTCGCGCCCCCGGTGACGAACACCACCTGCCCTTGGAGCTCGCGCTCCACGCCGCGTCCCGCCGCCTCGCGTGTCTCGGTGGTCATCGCTCGGCGCTCCCGGCCGGCACGCCGAGTCCCGCGAGCGTGGCCTGCAGGCTCTCGGGATCCTCGATGTTCCACGAGCGCGCCTGCTTGTCGGTGGCGCGCAGCAACCCGCGTAGCACGGTGCCCGAGCCGAGCTCGACGAACGCGGCGCCCTGATCGACGAGCCAGCGCATGGATGCGCCCCAGCGCACCGCACCGAGCAGCTGCGCGCCGAGCGACGCCCGGATGTCCGCCGCGCGCTGGACCGGCCGGGCGCTCACGTTGGCCACCACCGGGCATGCGGCGTCGCGGATCGGCGCCGCCGCGAGCGCGCCACCGAGCTCGTCGGCCGCCGAGCCCATCAGCGGTGAATGGAAGGCGCCGCTCACCTCGAGCCGCACCGCCCGCCGCGCGCCGCGTCTGGGCCAGCTCGCACGCGCGCTCGACTGCGGGCACCTCGCCCGACACCACGACCTGGCCCGGGGCATTGTAGTTCGCGGCCTGGACGATGCCCGCCTCTCGCGCGTCCTGGCAGATGGATTCGACGGCTTCGTCCTCCAGTCCCAGGATCGCCGCCATGGCGCCGGGACGCTCGCGACCGGCGCGCGACATGAGCTCTCCGCGACGGCGCACCAGGCGCAGCGCGTCCTCGAAGTCGAGCGCTCCCGCCGCCACGCACGCGGAATACTCACCCAGGCTGTGCCCGGCGGTCCACTTGGGCTCCTGGCCGGTCGCCTGTAGCAGCCGCCACGCGGCGATGCTGTGGGTCAGAAGGGCGGGCTGCGCGTTGACGGATTGGGTGAGCTCCTCGAGCGGCCCTCCCAGCACAGTCGGGAGAGCGGCGTCTCGAGCACCCGATCGGCGGTCTCGAACACCCGTCGGGCCTCGGCATGCTGCTCGGCCAGCGCCCGGCCCATGCCCACTTTCTGGGCGCCCTGGCCGGGAAAGAGCAGAGCCAGATTCATCGGGAGTCCCGTCCGCAGTCACGTGCGTTCCGTGGCGCGCGGGCGCCGCCGTCACGGATCGCGGCGCCAGCGGCGCCATGGTCCAGCGGATCAGCGAAGCGCCCCAGGTAGCCCCGCCGCCGAAGGCCGTCATCCCGATCCGGTCGCCCGGCTTGAGTCGGCCCGCGCGCACCATCTCGTCGAGGCTGATGGGGATCGACGCCGACGAGGTGTTGCCGTAGCGGGCAATGTTCACCACCATCTTCTCTTCCGGAACGCCGAGCCGCTCGCGCACGGCATCGATGATCCGCTGATTGGCCTGGTGAGGAATCACCAAATCGAGATCATCGGGGGTCAGGCCCGCCTGATCGAGCACGAGTCGCAGACTGTCCTCCATGCTGCGAACCGCCGCCGGGAAGAGCTTGCGGCCCCGCATCGAGATGAAGTGCTTGCGATCGCGCACCGTCTCCTCGCTGGCGGGCAACGCCGAGCCGCCGGCCGCGACCTCGAGCACGTCGCCGAGCTCGCCATCGCTGTGCATGTCGATGGCAAGCAGTCCCTCACCCGGCGCGCACGGCCTCAGGACCACGGCTCCTGCTCCGTCGCCGAACAGCACGCAGGTGTTGCGATCCTTGAAGTCCACGATCCGCGTCAGGGTCTCGACCCCGACCAGCAACACGTTGTCGGCCATTCCCGCCCCGATCAGGCCGCGCGCCAGTCCCAGGCCGAAGATGAATCCGGTGCAAGCGGCGAAGACGTCGTAGGCCGCGGCGCCGGTCGCGCCGAGCTTCCACTGCAGCGTGCAGGCGCACGAGGGCAGGAAGCGGTCGGGCGTGGTCGTGGCCAGGATGATGTGGTGGAGATCGGTGGGCAGGAGGCCCGCCATCTCGAGCGCGCGTTGGGCGGCGACCAGCGCCAGGTCCGACGCGTTCTCACCGGGACTGACGATGCGCCGCTCCGAGATCCCGGTGCGCTCGCGGATCCATTCATCCGAGGTGTCGACCATCTGTTCCAGGTCGAAATTGCTCAACACCCGGTCGGGCACGTGCATGCCAGTGCCGACGATGGTGACCCCGCGAACCTCAGGCAGCGGTTTCACGGTCGGCCTCAGCAGCGGTTTCACGGTCGGCCTCGATTCCTCTCGAATGTGCTCGTTGACGCGCTGATCGACGAAGCTCGCCACCGTGCGGATCGCGCTGCGGATCGCTTTGGGGCTGCTGCTGCCGTGGCCCACGAAGCAGACCCCGTTGACGCCCAACAGCGGAGCGGCGGCGTGCTCCTCCCAGTCGAGCTGGCGCATCAGCCGCTTGAGCGCCGGTCGCATCAGGATCGTTCCCACCATGGCCAACGGATCCCCGGAGACCTCGGCGCGGATTTGCTTGAATAGGAGTTCGGCGACGCTCTCCGCCGTCTTGAGCACCACGTTGCCAGTGAAGCCGTCGGTCACCACCACGTCACAGGTGCCTCGAAATACGTCCCGCCCCTCGACGTTGCCGACGAAGTTGAGCTGGGCCGCGCGGCGCAGCAGCGGCAACGCCTCGAAGATCAGCTCGTTGCCCTTGGTGTCCTCTTCCCCGATCGAAGCAATCCCACCCGTGGATTGGGGCGCTCCAGCAGATACCGCGCGTACACGGCTCCCATGTGGGCGAACTGCACGAGGTACGAGGCCTTGCACGAGGCGTTGGCGCCCACGTCCAGCACCACGCATCCTCCGGCACCGTTGGGGAAGAACGCGGCCAGAGCCGGCCGTGACACGGACTCGAGCCGTCCCAGGCTCGAGCAGCGCAGTGGCAACCACCGCACCGGTGTTGCCGGCGCTGAAGATCGCGTCGAGCTTGCCCTCCTTGTGGAGCTGCGCCATCACCGCCAGCGACGACGTGCTCTTCTTGCGCGCGGCGGCCGCGGCCTTCTCGGCCATGTCGATGCGCTCGTCGGCGTGGACCACGTGGATGTGGGATTCCTTCATGCCCACCCGCTCGAGCGCGCGACGAATCTCCGATTGGTCGCCGACCAGGGTGATCTCGAAGCGACCCGGCATCTCCCGGAGGGCGAGTTGAACCCCTTCGACGATCACGGCCGGACCGTGGTCGCTACCCATCGCGTCTATCCCGATATGGGGATCGCCATCACGCGTCCCCGCCGGAGTTACTCGGCGGGCGGCTGAACGATCTCTTCGCCGTCGTAGAAACCGCAGTTGGGGCAGATCCGATGCGGCTGCTTGGGACTGCTGCAGTGGCTGCAGATATTGAGGCCGGGGGCATCGAGCTTCCAATGCGTGCGGCGTTTCTTGCCGCGCGTGCTCGAGTGTCGTCGCTTCGGTACTGCCATTCGAATCCTCCTGATGGAAGCGGCACGTTCCTCGTCATGCCCCGGGGCATCCGCAGGGTCCGAGGTTCAGATCCGCTCCGCAACGCGGGCACAGGCCCTTGCACGACTCTTCACAGTGTGCCGAGATCGGCAGCTCGAGCAGCAGGGCATCACGCGTCTCTTCCCGCAGATCGAGCTGACGTCCGTCGTGAAACATCATGTGACGATCCCGCTCGAGATCTTCCTCGAGCCCCCGGGCGCTTCCCGAGCGATCGGCCACTACCGTCAAGTCGGCCTGGATGGATCGGTCGAACGTTCGCAGGCAGCGATCGCATTCGAGCCGGGCCACCGACCGGACCGCCCCGACGAGGGCGATCTGGTTGCCGGTGCGGTCGACATCGAAGACGCCCTCGACCCTCACCCGGCCATGCGGGCCTGCGGCAGGTCCAGGGCCTTCGCTTCCGCCCTTTCCTCCACCCGATTCCTGCCCGGGTTCACCGTCGCTAATTGATGATAAATCCCGACATGTATCAGGCGCTGCGCACGGTGATCGGATCGGCGCGGACACTAGCACAGCGCGCCGGATGGCGTCCAGCCCGGCTCCTGGCATCGAGTTGCGTCATTGGGCCACTCAGCGAGCGGGCGCGACCACTCCGAAAAAGATCTTCAGCTCGCGATCGGCGCTGGCAAGGCTGTCGGAAGCGTGGACCGCGTTCATCTGCTTGCTCTCGCCGTAGAGCTTGCGGATCGTCCCAGGCGCCGCCTGGGCAGGATCGGTTGCCCCTACCACCTCGCGCAGGGTCGCCACCGCCCCCTCGCGCTCGAGACAGCTCAGCACCACCGGACCCGAAGTCATGTAGGCCACCAGGTCGTTGAAGAAGGGCTTGGCGGCGTGCTCCGCGTAGAAGGTCTCCGCCTCTTCGCGGGTGATGCGGGCGAGCCGGGCCTCCACGATCCTGAAATCTCGGGCCTCGGCGTGAGCCAGGATCTTACCGACGAGCTCCGCTCGACCGCGTCGGGCTTGACGATGAACAGGGTGCGTTCCAGAGCCACCGGGCCTCCTGGGGGTTGGGTTCCTTCGCTAGCGGCGTCGCCGGGATCCGGCGCTCCGCCCGTTCTCACGGGCGGTCGAGCGGGATGCCCGCCGGGTGCCGCGCGAGGCAGACGACGTTCGCCCTTTGGATGGGCGTCGTTTCGAGGAGATCTTGGCGCGGACCGTCGACGTCGAGCTCGCTCGGCGTGAGCGCGCCGTCTTCGCGAGGCCGCGCGAGGGCCGCGCCGCGACAGGGCCTCGGTGACCAGGCTCGGGATCTCGGACGGGATGCGGGCGACCGGGACGCCGGCGGCCTGCAGCGCGGCCATCTTCTCCGCCGCGGTACCGGTGCCGCCCGAGACGATCGCTCCGGCGTGCCCCATGCGCTTGCCGGGAGGGGCGGTCTGTCCCGCGATGAAGGCGACCACCGGCTTCTTCACCCTGCGGCGGATGAACTGTGCGGCTTCTTCCTCGTCGGTCCCGCCGATTTCGCCGATCAAGACGATCGCCTCGGTCTGCGGGTCCACCTCGAAGAGCGCCAGCGCATCGACGAAGCTGGTCCCGATCACGGGGTCGCCGCCGATCCCCAGGCAGGTGCTCTGGCCGAGACCGGCGCGGGTGAGCTGATCCACGACCTCGTACGTCAGCGTGCCGCTGCGCGACACCACCCCGATCGATCCGGGCTTGCAGATCTGGCCGGGCACGATGCCGACCTTGGACAGTCCGGGACTGATGAGCCCTGGGCAATCTGGTCCCACGAGCCGCGGCCGCTCCCCGCCGTTGCGCTCGCGAAGCCCGACGATGTGGTGGTACGCGGAGAGCGCGTCTCGCACCGGGACGCCCTCGGTGATGCAGACGATCATCGCGACGCCGGCGTCGGCCGCCTCGAAGATGGCGTCGGCCGCGAACGGCGCGGGCACGTAGATCACCGAGGCGTTGGCCTTGGTGGCGCCCATCGCCTCCGCCATGCTGTCGAACACGGGAATGCCGTGGACACTCTCGCCACCCCGTCCGGGCGTGACGCCGCCCACGACCTTGGTGCCGTACGACAGCATCTGCTGCGCGTGGAAGCTCCCGTCACGTCCGGTGATGCCCTGCACGATCAGGCGGGTGCTCTTGTCGATCAGGATGCTCACACCGGCACCTCCTGAGCCTTGGCGATCACCGAGCGCACGCCTTCGTCCATCGACGTCGTGGCCGCCAGGCCGTGCTCGGCCAAGATCTTGCGGGCCAGATCCTCGTTGGTGCCGGTGAGCCGGATCACGAGCGGGACCTGAGGGGCGACGACGCCAGCGATTGGACGATCCCGCGCGCCACGTCGTCACAGCGCGTGATGCCGCCGAAGATGTTGAACAGGATGGCGCGCACGTGCGAGTCGCCGGTGATGATCTTGAAGGCCGCGGTCACCTTCTCGGGATTGGACGAGCCGCCGATGTCGAGGAAGTTGGCGGGCTCCCCGCCATAATGCTTCACGAGGTCCATGGTGGCCATCGACAGCCCCGCACCGTTCACGACGCAGCCGATGTCGCCCTCGAGCTTGACGTAGGACAATCCGAACTCCCGGGCGATCCGCATGCCCGGCGTCTCCTCGTCGGGGTCCCGCCAGGTGCCCCACTCGCGATGCCGGAACTCGGCGTTGTCATCGAGGATCACCTTGGCGTCGAGCGCCAGGACCTGGCCCTCGGGCGTCACGGCCAGCGGGTTGATCTCGGCCAGCGAGCAATCCCCGTCGCGGTAGACGCCCCACAGCTTGAGCAGCACGTCGGTCGCCTGAGCGATCTGCTTGGGGTCTTTGAACAGCGTCTGGAACAGCGCGCGCGCCTGATAGGGGCGCAGCCCGGAGAGGCCGATGTGCTGGCGCACGATCTTCTCGGGCGTCGTGCGCGCGACCTCCTCGATCTCCCACGCCGCCTTCGGCGGACAGCATGATCAGCGGCAACTTGGCGGCGCGGTCGAGCACGATCGAGAGGTAGAGCTCGCGCGCGATCTCGGCGGCCTTGGCCACCAGCACCTTGCGCACCGGCAGACCCCTGATGGTCAGCGCCAGGATGGCGCGGGCCTTCTCGAGCGCTTCGTCGGGAGTCTGCGCCAGCTGGACGCCGCCGGCCTTGCCACGGCCCCCCGACCAGCACCTGCGCCTTGATCACCACCGGCCCGTCGAGTGAAGCGGCGATGTCCCGCGCCTCTTCGGCCGTGGCGGCGACCTGGCCAGGCAGCACCGGCAAACCGGCGCGAGCGAACAGCTCCTGGCCTGGTACTCGTGCAGATTCATGAGCGCTCCGTCAGTTGTTGTCGATCTGGGCCCGCTGGACGCGGCCGCTGAAATCCACGTAGATGCTCTTCCACTCGGTGAAGGGATCGAGCATGGTGTGCCCCGCCTCGCGGTGGCCGTTGCCGGTGCCGCGCGTCCCTCCGAACGGCAGATGCGTCTCGGCGCCGGTCGTCCCGTGATTGATGTAGACAATGCCGGTATCGAGATCGCGCATCGCCTGGAAGGCGCGGTGCACGTCGCCGGTGAAGATCGAGGATGACAATCCGTAGCGCGAGGCGCTGTTGAGCGCGACCGCATCCTCGAGGTCGCGTACCTTCACCATCGCCAGCACCGGACCGAAGATCTCCTCGACCGCGATCCGTGCATCGCCGGCCACGCCGCTGAAGACCGTGGGACGGAAGAAATGCCCGCGCGCCAGCGGCGGCTCGGTGGCGACCGCCCCGCCCGCCACCAGCGTGCCCTCGCCCTTGCCGATCTCGACGTAGCGGCTCACGGTCTCGACCTGCGCCTGGTTGATGAGCGGCCCCACCTCGGTGGCCAAATCGAGGCCGTCGCCGAGACGCAGGGCCTTGGCCTTGGCCCCGACCCGCTCGACCAGCGCGTCGTGCACCCGCTCGTGAACCAGTACGCGGCTGCACGCCGTGCAGCGCTGTCCGGTCGTGCCGAACGCGCTCCAGGCGATGGCGTCGGTGGCGAGCGCCAGGTCCGCATCGTCCATCACGATGATCGCGTTCTTGCCGCCCATCTCCAGCGAGATGCGCTTGCCGGACGCGCCGCCCTTGCCGGCGATGCGGAGCCCGACGTCGGTCGAGCCGGTGAAGGAGATCACCTGGATGCCGGGGTGCTCCACCATCGGATCACCGACCTGCGAGCCGCTGCCGAAGACCAGATTGAGCACGCCCTGCGGAAGGCCGGCTTCCTCGAAGATCTTGGTGAAGTGCCACGCCATCTCGGGCGTGTCGCCGGCGGGCTTGAAGACGGCGGTGTTGCCGGCGACCAGGGCGGGCATCAGCTTCCACGCGGGGATCGCGAACGGGAAGTTCCAGGGCGTGATGACGCCGACCACGCCGACCGGCGCCCGCACCGACATCGCCCATTTGTTGGGCATCTCGCTCGGCGTGGTGACGCCGTACATGCGGCGTCCTTCGCCGGCGGCGAGATAGGCCATGTCGATGCCTTCCTGCACGTCGCCGCGCGTCTCGACCAGGACCTTGCCCATCTCGCGGGTCATGGCCCGCGCGAGATCCTCCTTTGCGGGCCCGGATGATCTCGCCAGCGCGGAACACGATCTCGGCCCGCTTGGGAGCCGGAGTCAGGCGCCAGGCCGGATAGGCGGCGCGCGCGGCCGCGACCGCCGCGTCCACGTCCTCGGGTCCCGAGGCGGGATACTCGCCCAGGACCTCGCCGGTGGCGGATTGTGATTCCAGAAGGTGCGACCGGAGCGGGCAGGGACCCAGCGGCCGGCGATGTGGTTCAGGAACTTCTCGGGCATGTGCGTCGGGTCCGCGACCGGATGAGCCGCGGCCTCCTTCCATTCGAACCGTCGCGATGGGCGGGGTTGGCAACTCGGAGCAACGCCGGAAAGCCGAAGTAAGCTAAGCGCGGCGCCTCGTGGAATCAAGGACGAAGCGGCCCCGCGCTGCCGAGCGGATCGCAGTGAATTATGGCACGCGGAGCCGTTCAGCTCGCGCGCGAGAGCCCCTGCCCGCCCGCTCCGCCGAGGTAGGACATCAGTCCGCCCGAGCTCTGCGCTCGCACCAGCGCCAGCACGACGCGCGGTAGCGCCAGCGGCGCCGGATAGACCAGGTAGCGGTCCTCGAAGCTCGGATCGAACTTGCTCTTCCAGCGGAACAAGCCCTCGAAATCGTAGAACCGCGCCAGGTGGCGGCGCAGGAAGGCCCGCGCCCGGTCGGTATCGGCGCCGGTAGTGGAGCCCTCCTCCTCCTTCTCCACGTCGACCAGGGCGGAGAGCGAGAGCGAGAGCATCGCCTCACCGCGCTGGCGCGCGGCCTCGACCGAGCGGGTCACCAGGAGCTCCATCGTGCCCGCGGCCGCGTCGCGCCGGCGTCGCATCAGGTCGAGCGCCCAGCCACGCCGCGCCCAGATCGGCACCCAGGTGATGAAGCCCTCGACGCGCGTGCGCGACGGGTTCCACGCCACCATCACCCAGGACGCGCGCAGTCGCGACGGCTCGAAGCGCCCCATGCAGAACCCCTTTTCACCTCCCGAGCGTCCCTGCAGCCATTCGTTCGACGCCTCCCGCATGCTCTCGAACAGCTCGCGGTCCCGCTGCGCCAGGTCGAGCGCCTGCTCGGACGGCAGGAAGGACAGCGTATCGAGCCCGACGCGCTCCGCCTTTCCCACCGCGCGGCGCGCTTCCGCGACCGCCCCACCCTGCAGACGGAAGTGATCGGCCCACAGCACCGGATCCTCGCCGATGTGGAGCGCACGCCATCCCAGCTCGCGATAGAGCGGGAGCCGTTCGGGGCGTGCCTGGAAGAACGCGAAGGCCCAGTCGCGCTCCGTGCAAAAGCGCGCGAAGTCCACCAGCAGTGGACGGAGCTCCTCGGCGGGTCCGATCGGATCGCCGATCACGAGGAGCGTGTCGGATTCGAAGCGGTAGGCGAGCACCGCTCGCCCGTTGCGGCTGAAGAAGTAGTCCACGTCGTCGTCGAGCGCGAAGGCCGCCACGGTCGAGTCTCCGTAGGCGTGCAGCATGTCCGCGACGCGTCCGACCTGGGCGCGATGGCGGCGCCGATGTGACGCCGGCTGCAGCGCGGCGAACGCGGTGCCCAGCACCAGCACCAGGCTGAGCAGCGGCAGCGACCGCAGATACCACTCGAGCACCCGACGCTCGGCATGCGGCACGCTGGGCGGCACGATGGTGACCGAATCGCCGAGCCCGAAGAGATCGTGAGCGGCCTCGGCGAATGCGTTCGACAGCGACAGGCGGTGTCCGTACGTGGTCTCGAGCGCCCACGAGCCCACCGCCGCATAGAGCGCGAGGGCCACGACCGCCCACAGCGCGCGCGACCGGAAACCCGCGAGCGAGAGCTCGCGGCTCTTGACCCGGAACGCATCGCCGCAAAGTCCCAGTGCGAACAGGAGCGCGGTGGCCACCGTCGCCTCTTCGAAATCGAACGCCTTGAGCAGATTCACCGGCACGGAGATGGCGCATAGCAGCATGGCGAGCACGAAGGCGCGCCGCTTGCCGCGGCGCAGCCCCAGGCCGTCACCATCAGCAGGGCCCCGGCCAGGAGCGTGAACGTCCGGCTCGTGTCGAGCACGTCCATGGGCACCAGATGTCGAAGCGCGAGCAGGCGGTCGGGCGGATGGGACAGCAGCGCCGAGAACAGATCGATCAACCCCATGATCGCCACGGCGAGCGACAGGACGATGCGCTGCGCGGCGTGGGCGTTTCGCGGCGGCGACGAGGGCGGGAGCGGCTCGAGGGTCGGACCGGCCCCCGGCGCGACCGTCGGGGGTGGGAGGTCGCGTGGAACGTAGGACATCGGCGGAGACTCTACACCAGCGCCCCGGCTCACGGCGCGTCCCGCACCGCCGCCTCTACGGGTCGAGTGCCGAGAGTCCCGCGCGAATCCGCTCGACGATCCGGGTCGTGCCGAATCCCTCCCGCACCGGGACGGTCAGCACTCGTCCGCCGCGCGACTCGACGAACTCGCGGCCCACGATCCGATCGAGGGCCCAGTCGCCGCCTTTGACCAGCACGTCGGGAGCCACCTCGCGGATGAGCCGCTCGGGCGTGTCCTCGGCGAACACCACCACCAGATCGACGCACGCCAGCGCCGCGACCAGCTCGGCGCGCTCTTCCTCGGGCACCAGCGGACGCTCGGGACCCTTGAGCCGTCGGACCGACGCATCGGCGTTGAGGCCCACCAGCAGCCGGTCGCCGAGCGCGGCCGCCTCGCTCCAGGTACTCGACGTGCCCGCGGTGGAGCAGGTCGAAGACGCCGTTGGTGAAGACCACGGTCTCGGCAAGCGCGGCGCCAGGAATCGAGCCGCCCGCGTGCGTCGTCCGGGAGCGTGAAGTGGCTCACGCCCCAGTCTCCTCGAGGGACGCGATCAACGCTTCTGGTGAGCACGAGGCGGTGCCGACCTCGCGGATCACGACTCCCGCCGCATGGTTGGCGAGGACGCAAGCGCTCACGAAGTCCGCGCCCGCGGCGAGCGCCAGGGCCACGACGCCGACCACCGTGTCGCCGGCGCCGGTGACGTCGTAGACCTCGCGCGCCACGGTGGGCAGGTGCGTGTGCCGTCCTCCCGCTCGAACAGGCTCATGCCGCCCGGCCCGCGCGTCACCAGCAGCGCCTGGGACTGAACCCGCTTCGAGGAGCCCCAGCCCACTTCCATGAGCGACGCTTCGTCCACGACGCGCCGGCCCATCACTCCTCCGGCCTCGTGCTGATTCGGGGTCAGGATGCTCACGCCGCGGTAGACGTCGATGTGACTCTCCTTCGGATCGACGCTGATGTGATGTCCCCGACGGAACGAGGCTTTGCAGCGCGACCTCGATCGCCGGCGCCGTGATGACGCCCTTGCCGTAGTCGCTCACGATGAGTCCGTCGGCGCGCCTCGATCTCGTCGACCAGGGCCTGGACGAGATCGGCGGCCACGCGTCCGTCCACTTCGGCGCGGCGCTCGCGGTCCGCGCGCACCACCTGCTGCTGGTGGGCGATGATCCGCGTCTTGACCGTGGTCGGACGATCGGGATCGCGCACCACGCGCCCCACGTCGATGCCGCGCGCGCTCAGCGCCTCGAGGAGCCGATTGCCATCCTCGTCGCGCCCCAGCACCCCGACCAGCACGGCCTCGGCGCCCAGCGCGCGCAGGTTGGCGGCGACGTTGCCCGCGCCGCCGAGCGAGAAGCTCTCGCGCTCGATCTCCACCACCGGCACGGGAGCCTCGGGCGAGATGCGATCGACGCGCCCCCACAGGTATCGGTCGAGCATCAGATCGCCCCATACCACGAGGCGACGCCGCGCGAAGCCCTTCACGATCGCGCGCAGCGCTTCGAGATCGAAGCGAGTCGCTGTCACGGCGCGGCAAGCTAGCATCCAAGAGAATCATCGACAAGCGCAGGCGGGCGGAGCAAGATTCCCCACCTCGCCCGCCCTTCGACATTCGATGATGAATCTCCAAACCGCGCTGGGCATTCGCCTGTTCGAGCGCGGGCGCTCGGAGATACGGATGTACCGGCTCGCATCCGGCTTGCGCATCGATTCGCCTTCCTGCTGTTCACCGCCGTGCTCCTCCTTCCGGTTTCCGCTCGCGCGGTGTCCTTGCCAGCCGGGTTCACCCTCGAGGACGCGGTTCCCGGCGTCACCTTCGACACCCCGACCGGCATCTGCTTCCTTCCGGACGGACGGCTGCTGGTGTGCGAGAAGCAGGGCAAGGTATGGATCGTTTCGAACGGCTCGCGACTCCCGACGCCGTTCTGGTCACGCACCGACGAGGTGTTGAACCAGCTGGACTGCGGGCTCACCGACGTCGCGGTCGATCCGAACTTCGCCACCAATCGCTACGTCTACTTCCTCTATTCCGTCGACCCGGACACCAACGGCGTGGACGCGCAGACCGCGGCGTTCGGCCGGCTGGCGCGCTATCAGGTGAGCGCCACGGATCCCAACGTGGTGGACTACTCGACGCGAGCGATCCTGCTGGGCCGCACCTGGGCCGAGGCCAATGGGACCGGGTCGCTCGCGCACAACGTCGGCTCGCTGCGTTGGGGAGCGACGGCAGCCTGCTGGTCACGCTCGGTGATGGCGCCGAGTACCAGAGCCGCGACGCCGGCGGCCGCGATCCCGACCTGTTCCTGCCCGGTCGCACGGACCCGTACGAAGACATCGGGGCGTTCCGAGCCCAGTACATCGGCAGCCTGTGCGGGAAGCTCCTGCGCATCAATCCCGCGAACGGCCTCGGCTATCCGAGCAACCCGTTCTACGACGGCAACCCCGCCTCGGTGCAGTCCCGCCTGTGGGCGTACGGTCTGCGCAATCCGTTCCGGTTCACCGTTCGGCCCGGGAGCGGGAGCACCGACCCGGCCGTCGGCAATCCCGGCAAGATCTACGTTGGCGACGTGGGCTGGGACACGTGGGAGGAGTGGGACGTCGTGACCCAGGGTGGGCGCAACCTCGGTTGGCCGTGTTACGAGGGTCTCAGCGCGCCCCTGGATTACTGGAACGCGACGCCCGCCCACCATGGATGCAACACGATCGGGGCCGGGAACCCTTCGCCCAAGTCGGATCCCGTCTCGGACTGGAACCACACCAACGCGAGCCAGAGCCACTTCCCTTCGGGCGTCCTGGGGAACTGCGCGCTCGGCAGCGCCTTCTACACCGGAACCACTTATCCCTCGGCCTATCAGGGCGCGTACTTCTACGGCGATTACGGCCAGAACTGGATCCGCACGGTCCAGATGAACGCCAACGACGCGCAAATGAGCAACACCAACGCCTCCTTCGCCACGGCGACGGAATCCGAGGTCGATCTCATCACCAGTCCCGTCAACGCCGACCTCTACTATGTCTCGATCACCGCCGGAAAAGTGCGGCGCATCCGTTATGTCGGGACGGGTCCGAACCTGCCGCCCACCGCGGTGATCTCGGCCACGCCCACGTCGGGCCCCGCTCCGCTCACGGTGAATTTCTCGAGTGTGGGCTCGAGCGATCCCAATGGCGACGTCTTGAGCTATTCGTGGGACTTCGGCGACCAGAGCGGACGTTCGAGGCCAACCCGACCCACGTCTACGGCCTGCAGGGCAACTACACGGCAACGGTGACCGTGATCGATGGCCACGGTGGGACCAACTCGAAGCAGGTCCAGGTCCTGGTGGGCGCGGGGAACTCGCCTCCGGTCGCGATCATCCAGGCTCCGGCCGACGGCTCCTTCTATGTCGAGGGCATTCCCGTGAGCCTGAGCGGCAGTGGGACCGACGCGGAGCAGTCCGCGGCCACGCTCCTCTACCAGTGGAACGTCACGCTCCACCACAACAACCACATCCACCCCGACGCCTTCGTGTCGAACAATCGGAACGATTCGTTCATCCCGCAGGATCACGAGGACGGCACCGGCACGTGGCTCGAGGTGAAGCTGACCGTGACCGACAATGGGCAGCTGTCGAACACCACGAGCGTGAACCTCTGGCCCGAGACCGATCTCCAGCCGTCCGCGATCACCGTGACGCCCGATCCCGCGCGGCGGGTCGACACGGACCACTTCCAGTTCGATTTGGTCAACCAGGGTCGCATGCTGACGCGCACGACCCACTGGATGCTGGTGGCGGGGACCACCGTGCTGAGCGAGGGTGACACGCTGGTCGGACCGCTCGGCACCGTGACGATCGCGCGCGATCCGACCGTGAGCCTCGCGCCCGGCATGTACAGCCTGCGCGCGGTCGCCGACACCTTCAACCTCATGCACGAGACCAACGAAGCCAACAACGCTTCCACGCGTCCGCTGAGCGTGGTCACGGGGCCGTCGGGGATCGACAGCGTGCCCAGCGTCCTGGTTCTGTCGGATGCGTCCCCCAATCCCGCGCGCGGGAGCACCACGCTCATGCTCGACCTGCCCAAGCCGGCGGAAGTCAGCGTCGCGGTTCACGACGTGCAAGGGCGGGACGTGTGGTCGAGCCCCGTGCGGGAATACGCGGCCGGCCGCTGGCCGCTGCGATGGGACGCCTCGAGCGTGTCCCCCGGCGTGTACCTGATGCGCGTCCGTGTCGGCGATCTCGATCTGGTGCGGCGCGTCGCCGTGGTGCGATGACGGACGCGCGCTCCACCCGAGCCGAGCACGGGCCGGCGTCTACGCCGGCCGTGCGTGTCTACGGCGCCGACGACGCCGCGCGCGTTCCGCACGCTGTTGCACCACCCGTCGCTCGCCGCGGAGTTCGGCTGGCTGCTCGCCAACGGCGAGCTGAACGATCCCCGTCGCCACCCGTTCGGCACTCCGCGCGGCGTGTGGGTGACGAGCGCGGCCACCGGCCTGGCGGGCTTCGCGTCGCTGGTCGACTTCACCTCGCGCAGCGGGGACTGGACGCTGCTGCGAGTCGGAGTGCGGGAGCCGCTCCGACGTCTCGGCCTGGGCCGCGCGCTGGCGACCGCGGCGATCCGCGATATCGCCTTCCGCCCGGGTAGGGGCCTGCTCAAGATCAGCCATTGGGAGCCCAACCCCGCGGGCGAGGCGTTCGCGCGCGCGCTCGGGTTCGAGCACGACCGTTTCTTCTGGACCATGCAGCGCCCGCGATCCGACGCGGCGCCCGTCACGTGGCCCGATGGCATCGAGGCGCTCGACTTCGACGGCAGTGGACGGGCGCTCCAGGACTGGTGCGACTGCTCGAACGCGGCCTTTGCGCAGAGTCCCATGTCGGTCGACACCACGCTCGAGCAGTGCCGGGTACTCGCGTCGGCGCGTCAACCGAACGCGATCATGCTCGCGTATCGCGAGGGGCGCTGTATCGGGTTCTGCCGCACCGCCGTCCATCCCGAACACGGCGACGTGGACGTGCTGGGCGTGGCGCCCGAGGCGCGCCGCATCGGCCTCGGTCGCGCCCTGCTGCGCTGGGGCGTGAGCTGGCTCGTCGCACGGCGCGCCCCGAACGTGCGCCTGATGGTCGACGGCGAAAACGAGCGCGCGCTCGCGCTCTATCGCGGCGAAGGGTTCGAGGTCGTGAGGTCGCGACGCATCTGGCGGCGTACGCCGGCATTCCGCGCGCCTAGCGCGCACCGAAGTCGAAGCGCTGCCGGCACCACACCGCCACCGCGCGCCCCGCCTGGCGCGCGGGGAAGAACGTCATCGACCGCGCGCATTCGATCGCGGCTTCGACCAAGGCACTGTCCGCGCTGCCTCCCGCCCACAGCGCGTCGGACACGGTCCCGTCCTCGGCGACCCGCACGTCGAGATCGACCGAGGCCCGGCGCGCGTGCCGTGGCACCAGAAGCTGGGCGACATGCCTTAAGAGCGGTGGCTCGAGGCGCGGATCGAGCTCGAGCGGAGGCGGGCTCGTGGCCGGCTCCTCGACCTCGTTTGGCGAAGGCACCGGGAGCGGCGCCTCGATGGGCGTCGCACGCGTCGGCGCGACCTGGGCCAGCCATACCCTGGCGGAGGGAGGGCCTGCCGGCCCGCGCGCGCTGCTGGCGGGGCCACGGTGAGGCGCTCCGAGCGCCCGGTGTCCGCGAACACGTCGACCTGGAGCTCGGTCGGTGGGCGGCGCTCCGGCGGGCGGCGCTCCGACGCGCGGCTCCCGCAGCCCAGGACGATCAGAGCCAGGAGCAGTGCGCGAAGCCGAGCCCGAGTGTCCATCGACCCAACGCTAGGCTCGGGATTCGGGGCTTGTCCACGACCATCCCCGGGCATAGATTGAAAGATGCAACGGGCCAATCCCAGGCCCGCTCGCAGCCAGAACCTCTGACCGGGTGGAACACGATGGCTGCCATGACGCCTCGCGAACGCGTTTGGGCGACGCTGCGCGGCGAGCCGGTGGACCGGCCCGCCGTGTCGTTCTGGGGCCACTTCTACCACCGCGAGTCCTCCGCCTCCGGAGTTGATCGAGGCCACCCTCGAGCAGCAGCGCGCCTACGACTGGGACTGGGTCAAGCTCAACCCGCGGAAGCACTACCACGTCGAGGACTGGGGAGTGCGCTACCGCTACTCCGGTCGCGCCGCGGAGAAGCCCGTGCTCGGAGGCGTGGCCGGTCCTTGAGCCGCAGGACTGGCGGGGATCACGGAGCGTCCGCCGGACCGGGGCGCCCTTGGCGAGCAGATCGAGGCGGTGCGTCTCCTCCGCCGGGGCCTCGCGGCCGACGTCCCGATGATCGAGACGGTGTTCACCCCCTCGCCATCCTGGCCGAGATGGTGCCCGAGCCGGGCGAGCTCAAGCAGCACATGCGCACGCATCCGGACCCGGTGCGGAGCGCTCTCGAGGCGGTGACCGCCACGTACGAACGCTACGTTCCGCGACTGCTCGAGGCCGGAGCGGACGGTATCTATCTGGCGACGACCGACTGGGCCTCACAGCAATGGATGACGGCCGCCGAATACGCGGAGTGGGCGCGACCCTACGACCTGCGCCTGCTGGCGGCGGCGGCGCGCGCACCCTTCAACGTGCTGCACGTGTGCAAAGGACGCAACCTGCTCTCCGAGCTGAGCGGCTACCCGGTGCGTGCCTTCTCGTACGACGCGAACGACCCCACCAATCCCAGCCTCGAGCAGGCCCTGACGATGGTGCGCGGTGCCGTGATGGGCGGGATCTCCCATGAAACCACGCTACAGGAGTCCTCTCCTGACGGCGTTCTCGCGGAGCTTCGCAGGGGGATGGAGCAGACCGGCGGACTGCGGTGGTTGGTGGCGCCGGGTTGCTCGATCCCTCCCGCGACTCCGGCAGCGAATCTCAAGGCGGTGCGATCGGCGCTCGAGGAAGCGATCCCCGTGACTCGGCAGCCGATCCCACCGCCATAGGGGCGATGCCGCCCTGAGGAGGTGGCCATGAAGAGCTTCGTCGCACTTTCGATCCTGGTCCTGTGCGCGCCATCGGCCTCCGCGCAGACCGACGACGCCAAGGCTCCACCCGCCCCGGTCTCGTCGGCCGCGGCCCCGCGGGACGCGCCGACCGGTCAGCTGCGGGTCTCGGGCAGAGTGCACATCGGCGAGACCGCCCCCGACTTCACGGCCTACTCGGACCACCGATCGCGAGGTCACGCTCTCACGGCTCCGCGGCGACTGGATCCTGCTGCTTCTTCGCCAACAACCGCGAGGACTTCGGCGCATTGCGCGCCGTGTACGACCCGGCCGCCGGGTACGGGGCGCGGACCATCGGCATCTGCAAGGACAAGACCCAGCGCCTGCGGTCCTACACCGAAAGCCAGCGGCTGCCGTTCGAGCTGCTCGCCGGACGACACGGGCGAGATCTCCTCGATCTACGGCTACTACGATCTCGAGCAGCGCGCGACCACACCGGGGTTCGTGGTGATCGATCGCCGTGGAGCGGTGCGGCTGGCGCTCCAGGGCGAGGTTCAGCCCCAGAGCATCGTGGACCTGGTGCGCTTCACCATCGTCGGGGAGAAATCGACGTCCGCGCGGACGCCGTGATCGGACTTCGCTCGGCCTAGTGGGAAGAGCCGGGAAGATCGATCCCGGCATCGGAAGCGCGAGTGAGCGCGCGCGCGATCCGGGTGTAGCTGGAGGGCGAGCGCGCCGCGGCTGAGGCCGCGCACGCGACCGCGCTGATCGACCACGAACCAGCTGGGCTCGATCTCCCGGTCGTCGGCCACGTTGAACTGATCGGCGATGACGGCGCGCGGATCCGACAGCACGGTGTACTGGAGGCCGAGGCGCTTCACCACGTTGCGCACGGCTCCGGGCCGATCGTCGAGCACCACCACTGGGATCACGCCCAGGTCGAGCAGATGGGCGCGCTCGGATTGCAGCCGGCGCAGATCCGCCTCGGTGGCCCGAACACCAGCAGCACCGAGCCCTGATCGAGCAGATGGTGCAGTCGCATCCAGTGGCCGGTGAAGCCCTGAACGAGAAGTTGGGGGCCGGATCGCCCACCCGGATGACCATGACGGGCGGCTCCGGCAGTTGTCCGGCGCTCGGGAGCGTGGTGCTCTGCCGCTCGGGCCGGCTCGGGGCGGCTGGGCCAGGCGGTCGCCGCCGCCCAACAGCAGGAAATAGATACTCATGAGCGAGAGCCACATGGGGATCTCCGTTCGTCCTCGAGGGATCAACGGCACCGTGTCGCCGACACGATTATCGGCCGCGAATGCCCGAGACTTGAACGGCGCGGAGCGCGCCTCCGTCGCGTCAGAGACCTTCGACGCGACCCAGGCTCTGCGCACGCCGCCGCATGTCGGCGACCTGATGGAGCGCGCGATCCACGTCTTCCATCGAGAAGGGCTTCGCGATGATGAGATCTCACGCCGCGCGCTTGCGCGCTGCCCTCTTCGAGCTGCGGACCCCAACCCGTCACCAGGACGAAGGGCGTGTCGGGCGCCTGCGCCTTGACGCGCCGCGCCACGTCCCAGCCATTCACCTCCGGCATGCCGAGATCGGAGAACACCACGTGCGGCTGCCAGCGCTGGAACTCGGCGATGCCCGCCTCGCCGCCGAGCGCGGTCGTCACTTCCTGGCCGCGGTCACGCAGCATGTCGGCTCAACACCTCGAGCACCGGCTCCTCGTCGTCGACCACGAGGATGCTGCAGGCAGGGCAGCCCTCCGGCGGGAGCCCCGTGACCTCGGGGAGCTGCGAGCGCCAGCGGGCTGCTCGGGAAGCGCATCACGAACTCTGTCCCGGTGCCGGCCTGGCTCTCGACCCCGATGGTGCCGTGGTGGCGCGTGACGATGCCGTAGGCGACCGAGAGGCCGAGCCCGGTTCCCTTGACCGGGCTTGGTGGTGAAGAACGGGTCGAACACCCGCGCGCGGGTCTCCTCGTCCATGCCCACGCCGGTGTCGCGGACTCGCACCATCACCGAGCTGCCGACGTCCTCGGAGGTGCATCAGGATCAGGCCGCCCCACGGCATGGCGTCGAGCGCGTTCAGGATCAGGTTGGTGAACACCTCGCGCAGCTCCGAAGCGTTCCCCGACACGCGCTGCAGCGCGTCGAGGAACATGCGGACCTCGACGCTCACGCCGCGCTTCTTGGCGTTGGTCTGCCATGCCGGACGTGTGAACTCGACCACGTCGCGGATCACCTGATTCACGTCGATCGGCTCGAAGTGCTCGTCCTGGCGCAGCCGCGTGAACTCCTGCACGCGGCGCACCGTGCTGGCGCCGTCGAGAGCGGCCTGCTCGATGACCTGGCAGCTGGCGGCGCATTTCCGGATCGTGCGGCGGCGCGCAGCAACAGCTGGGTGCGGCCGAGGATCGCGGCCAGGATGTTGTTGAAGTCGTGCGCGACGCCGCCGGCCATCTCGCCGAGCGCGTTCAGCTTGGCCGACTGGACCAGCTGGCTCTGCGTGGCGCGCAGCTCGTCGTAGGCCGAGCTTCATCTGCTCGTACATGCGGGCGTTGGTGATGGCGGCGCTGCATTGCGCCGCGAACAGGGTGGCGAGCTCGAGGTCCTCTTCCACGAAGAAGCGGCGCTCGGGCCCGATGCGCACCAGCGTGATCACCCCGATGACCCGCTCTCGAGCGAAGAGCGGCACGCACAGGAGCGACGACTGCTCGTCGGGTGTCCCGGGAACGTCGACCGCGCGGGGATCGTCCTCCGCCTTGTTCACCATCTCCCCGACCCCGGAGGAGGCGACACCGCCGGTGATGCCTTCTCCGGGCCGGAGCCGGAGCGCCATGATCTGATCGCGAAAGCCCTGCACGTCGCAAGCCGCGGGCTTCAGCACGGCCTCCCGCTCGTCGAGCAGGAACACGGTGCACTCGTCCACCTGGATGACCTTGCGCACCTGCTGGGCGATCGTCGAGAGGATGGTGTCGAGCTCGAGTGAGCTCACCATCGCCTGGCTCACCGTGAGGAGCGCGGACAGCCGCTCCTTCTGAGATTTCTCGCGATCGAGCAGGTCGTGGAGCGACGTGGCGGCCCGCGCTGGGACGATGACGATCCTCCCCGCCGGGGGCCGTCCCGTCGGGATCGCTCTGCTGGACTCAAGAAGACCTCCGGATGGCGCTTGCCACCTCGGAGTTATCGGGACGCGAAGCGCCGGTCTAGAGGGCCTGGAACGCGGCTGCTAGGGCGTAGTGCCGGACCCGGAGCTGGCGAGCTTGCGATAGGCCTGCCAGTGGCGCAGGGCGCGGTGCGGTTGGCCGAGTCGTTCCCAGAGGCGCGCGAGGTTGTAATGCGCGTCCAGGGCTTCGGGATCCGCGGCGATCGCCCGCGCGTAGGCCTGCGCCGCGGCGTGCGGCCGCCGCGAGTCCTCGAGCGCCACGCCGAGGTTGAACGCGGCGGTCGCGTCCTCCGGGACGGGCGTCCAGCGCCTGCCGATAGTGCGCCTCGGCCTCCTCCAGCCGACCGGCCTCGTGCAGCAGCCGCCCCAGGTTCATGTGGACGTCGGCATGGTCGGGAGCGAGCGCCAGAGCCCGGCGATAGGCGTCGAGCGCTTGATCGACGTCGCACGGCTCGAGATCGCAGCCGAGCCGATACCAGTCGTCGGCATCCAGCGACTCCGCCTGCTCGCGCGCGGCCCTGCGCGGCCCGTCGCGCCAGCGGAGCGACGTCGTTCGCGAAGCTCGCCACGTCGAGGTTGAGCTCCGCCTGGCCCGATTCGGGATTCCATGCCGTGCTGCCGTCCTGTACCACCACCTGATCGCCGACCGCGCTGAGCCGCACCGCGGTGAGCTGTCGGCCTTGCGGAAGCTGGCGCTTGAGCTCGAGCAGCGCGCGATGGACACGCCGGGCCGGAAGACGATCCATGAGGTCCACGGGCGGTGCGGAGCAGCACCAGGTCCTGGAACCCGAAGCGATACTCGCCGCGCGGGCCGCGCCGCGGCGTGATGCATCCGGCGCGCACATAGGCCGAGATCTGGGTGACGGTGAGCCCGAGCAGGCGAGCGACGTCACGAGCCGCGTAGCCGCTGGCGTGGACGGCAGGCCGGGCGGGGTGGACGCATCCGTGGTCACAGACCTGGATTATCACAGGCGGCGTCCCACGAAAAGCGAAAGCCTAGCGGACCGAGCGCTTCTTGGCGGGCACCTCCGCCTTGGCGGGCGCGCGCGGCGAGCGCTTGGCCGGCTTGCGGTCCTCGGCGGGCTTGGCCGGCTTCGCCTTCTTGATCTCGCCTTCAACGCCCAGGCTGGCCTTGAGCGCATCCATGAGGTCGATGATCTGCGCCTTGGGGGCTTCGGCCGCGCCGACCGTGATCTCCTGGCCCTCGACCTTCTGCTGGATCACCTCGAGCATGCGGCTGCGCACGGTGTCCTTGTAGCGCTCGGGATGGAACTCCTTCTTCATGTTCTGCTCCATGAGCTGGAGCGCGAGGTTCAGCTCCTCGGGCTTCACCTGCACGTCGGGCACGCCGACTTCGGAGAACGGGCGCACCTCCTCCGCATAGCGCAGCTGCTGCATGACCAGGCCGTCTTCAATCGGCGCGCAGCATCACCAGGTACTGCTTGCCGCGGGCGGCGTACTGGGCCAGACCCGCGACGCCGGTCTTGACCATGGCTTTGGCGAGCAGCTTGTAGGCCCGCTCGGCGCCCTTGTCGGGACCCAGGTAGTAGGGACGGTCGTAATAGACCGGATCCACGCTCGAGATCGGCACGAACTCCTGGATGGCGATCGCGCGGGTCGCCTCTTCCTCGACAGCCTTGATCTCCTCGTTGGTGAAGAGGACGAACTGGTCCTTGGTGAACTCGAAGCCCTTGGCGATGTCGTCCCGCTCCACAGTGACGCCTTCCTTGGGACAGACGTACTGCTGCTTGAGCGGAGCGCCGCATTCTTGTGGACCATGCGGAACGAGATCAGACTCGAGGATTGTCCGGTCGAGAACAGCTGGACGGGGATCGTGACCAGACCGAAGGAAATCGTCGCGGAACTGATGGAATGAGCGCTCATAGTGATCCGACTCTAGCATGCGGACTTCCGGTGACCGGCACCCCTTGTCGGGGCGCCGGTCGACGTGTTTCGGGCCCGGCATCCGACCCGATAGACTGCTGCGGGGTGGCGGGAAAAACTCCCAATCAGGGCAGCTCGACCGAGTATCGCGAGAAGCGGAAGCTCGAGGCGACGCCCGAGCCGTTCGGCGGCTTGGGCGGGACTCGACCTCAACCTATTCGTGGTGCAGAAGCACGCGGCGCGGCGCACGCACTACGACTTCCGTCTGGAGTGGGGCGGCACGTTGCTGTCGTGGGCGGTGCCCTAACGGCCCTTCGCTCGATCCCGGCGAAAAGCGTCTCGCGGTCCACGTCGAGGATCATCCGGTCGAGTACGCGGACTTCGAGGGCATCATCCCGGCCGGCAACTACGGCGCGGGCGCGGTGATCGTGTGGGATCGCGGACGCTGGGAGCCGATCGACGATCCCGACCAGTACGAGAAGACCGGCAAGCTCCACTTCGTCCTCCACGGCTACAAGCTGCGCGGCGAGTGGATCCTGGTCCGCACCAAGCGCGGCCCCAAGGACTGGCTGCTGTACAAGAAGAAGCGACGCGTGGGCGCGCGCGGGGACTCCGGCTTCGGCGAGGCATCGGTGCTGCTCGGGCCTCACCGTCGAGCAGCTCGGCGAGGGCAAGGCCGCCGGCAGGTGAAATCCTCGCAGAGCTCGCCAAGCTGCGAGGCTCCGCGCGCGTGAAGTCGATCGCCGCCACGCTCGAGCTGATGCTGTGCGAGACGGCGGAAGAGCCGTTCTCGTCCCAGGACTGGGTGTTCGAGCTCAAGTACGACGGCTATCGCCTGGTGGCGGCGCGACGCGGCGACGGAAGCGCCTACCTGCGCTACCGGAACGGCCAGGACGTCACCGGGATCTTTCCCGAGATCGCGCGGGCGATCAAACGCGCTGCCGTGCGGACAGGCCGTGCTCGACGGCGAGGCGGTGGTGCTCGACGATACCGGGCATCCCGACTTCGCCGCCTGCAGGCAGCGCGGCCAGATCCGCAAGGCGCGCGACGCCGAGGCGCCGCGGTCGCCCATCCCGTGACCGTGGTGCTGTTCGACCTGCTCGAGTTCGAGGGCCATGACCTGCGCGGGCTGCCGCTGGTCGAGCGCGAAGCCCTGCTGCGGCGCCTGCTCCCGCACGCCGGACGCGCTGCGCTACGCGGACCACGTCGAGGCGCGCGGCGAGGAGCTGTTCGAGCGGGTGAAGCAGATGGGGCTCGAAGGGCTGATCGCCAAGAAGGCTGACTCGACCCTACCGCGGCGGCCGCTCGAACCTGTGGCTGAAGCTGGTCGCCGATGGTACCGGAGACTTCGTGGTGTGCGGCTACTCGCCCGCCAAGGGGCGCGCGGCGGATTCGGCGCGCTCCACGTCGCGGCCTACGACGACGACCAGCGGCTGGTCTATTGCGGGCGCGCGGGCAGCGGCTTCACCGCGCGGCAGCTCGAGGAGCTGAAGGCGGATCTCGACGCTCTGGTGCGTTCCTCGCCGGCGGCGGTCGGCCCGCTCCCGGACGGCAAGGGACACGTATGGGTGGAGCCTCGATTGGTCGCCGAGGTGAGGTACAAGACGTGGACGACCGACGGGCTCCTCCGCCATCCGGTGTTCTCGCGCATGCGCGACGACAAGCGACCGGAGGAATGCACGCTCGCATCACTGCCCGGCGTGCGCCCTACGGTCGCCGCGGCGTCGCTGGATTCCCCGGCCGCATCGCCGAGCTCCCAGCGCCGCGTGTCCTCGACGCGCTCCGCCGCCGGCGCAGGAGCCCCAAGCTGAGCCGGAGCGCACGGTGAAGTTCACCAATCACGAACAAGGTGTTCTGGCCCGAGGAGCGCTACACCAAGGGCGACTTGCTCGCGTATTACCGGGGCATCGCGCCGTGGATGATGCCGTACCTCGAGGATCGTCCGGTGGTGATGACGCGCTATCCCGACGGAATCGAGGGCAAGAGCTTCTACCAGAAGGACGCGCCGACGTTCCTGCCGGACTGGATCCGCCGGGCGCCGATCTGGAGCAAGGACACCGAGAAGGACATCCACTACATCGTGGTGGACGACGATCTGGTGCTGCGCTTATCTCGCCAATCTCGGCACCATCCCGATCCACATCTGGCTGAGCCGGGTCGAGCGCTGCAGCAGCCGGACTGGTGCCTGCTCGATCTCGATCCCAAGGGCGCGCCGTTCGAGCAGGTGGTCGAGCTGGCGCTCGCGATCCATGAGCTGTGCGAGGAGATCGGACTGCCGTGCCTGCCCAAGACCACCGGCTCGACCGGACTGCACGCCCTGATTCCGCTGGGGACGACAGCTGCACCTACGAGCAATCGCGCGATGCTCGGCAACCTGCTGGCCGCAGGTGATCCACGACCAGCACCCGACGATCTCGACCATCGGCGCGCTCGATCTCGGCGCGCGGCGGCAAGGTCTACCTCGACTTCCTGCAGAACCGCCACGGCCAGCTCATGGTCGCGCCGTTGTGCGTGCGCCCATTGCCCGGAGCGCCGGTCTCGATGCCGCTCGAGTGGAAGGAAGTGAACGGCAAGCTCGACAACCGCGCGTTCACCATCAGGAACGCGCTCGCGCGCCTCGAGAAGAAGGGCGACCCGCTCGCGCCGGTGCTGAAGCTCAAGCCGGATCTCCCGGCGGCGCTGGCGCGGTTGGCGGAGCGGGTCGAGGAGTGAGGCGCCCCTCGCCTCTAGCGCTCCGCGAACGCAGAGTGGGACTCCGCGTTCTCAGATGATCTCGGTCCGAACCCAGAGTCGCTCGCGTTCCGGCGCCGTGACCCATCACCAGCGCTCGTCTTCCGCAATCGCTTGTCGCAACACACGCCTCGTCTCCAGCGCTTCACCACCAGCACGCGTGGCACATCGGGTGCAGAAGAGTGACCGACACCCACGGCCACACGAACAGGAGGTGAAGCGTGATGAAGAAGCTCGTGGTTCGCGCGCAGTTCGTCCTCTGCGCATGGTTCACCCTCGTCGCGGTATCGACGGGACTCGCCGAAGCCCCCGCCGCGCTGCCGATGCGGGGTTCATCCACACGATGTCGCGTGGATCGATCCGCAGCTGGAGCAGATGAAGCCCATGGAGATCGCGGTGCTGCCCGCCGTGACCTTCGTGGACGACCCGGCGGCGACGCGCCTCGTTGAGGTCTACGGAGCGCTGCTGGTGGCGCAGACCGGACACTACGAACAGGCTCCCTGGCAGGTGCGAGAGGCCATGGAGCGGCTCGGAAAGGAGAAGGAAGCGTTCTGCCGCGCGCTGACGCGGCAGGTGCAGAAGTCCGGCACCATCGATTCGCGGTTGGCCGCCACGCTGGCTCGGATCACGGGCGCTCCGATGTTCATGAGCCTCCGGATCGACGAGTGGGACATCGTGGACGGTCGGGCCGAGGTGGAGCTCACCTCGACGCTGGTCGACTCCACGGGGCGTCTCCCGTGGAAGATCCGCGGTCGCGCGGGCGACGGGGGCAGTGGGCCGAGCGCCGTGCTCGCGGAGGTGCCGATGACGTCCGAGGCGTTCGGTTCGGCTCATCCCGCGGGTGGGGAGGCGATGACCTACCCGCACGGTCAGAGCTGGAGCGTCGCCACGCTCGCCGAGGAGCTCCGGATCGAGCCACGCGTCACTGGTGATCTGGAGCGCGCTCTCCGATCGCTCGTGAGTCGCTGGATCCCGGCGATGCCGATGGGGGATCCCGATTCGCCCGGGATCGACGTCGCGGCGGTGCCGCTCAAGCCGCCGACGGCCGAGCACTGAGATGGACCGACCGGGTGGTGAGAAGTTCCGGAGAGGGCCTCCGCAGGGGTGCGGAGGCCCTCTCGTGGGCCCGTGAGAATCTCCGATCGAGAACGGCACTGACACTCGGGTCCCCGTCGAGTAGCGTTGGCCGCGCCGGCGCGGCGAAGCCGGCAAGGCGCGGGGCCGTGTCGACGAACGACGACGCCATACGAGAGCTGATCGATGCCTTGCGCGAGGTGCCCGCGCAGGCCGCGGAGCCGAATCACGTCCTGAGCGTGATCCTCCGAGCAGGCCGTGACTCTGACCGGGGCGTCGCGCGGGATCTTCGTCGAGGTCTCGCATCCGGGGCGGTCTCGACTATCGCGTGCTCCATCATTACCGCTCGGACCAGCTCCTCGATGCCGGGCATTTCAGCCGCACCTTGTTCGCCGCCGTCCTCTCCAGCGGAGGCGATCTGCTGGTGGCCAACACGGCCGACGATCCCCGCTTCACCCGCGGCGGCTCGGTCCGACAGGCTTCGCCTGGTGTCCTTGCTCTGCATGCCCATTCGCGTCCACGGCCGGATCGCGGCGCTGGTGCACCTCGAGAACAGCCAGATCGATTACTTCCAGCCCAAGCACGCGAAACTGCTCAGACCGCTCCTGACCATGGCGGCTCCGGCTGATGGAGACGCTCGGCGTCGGCCGGTCCATCCCTCGACGAAAGCGCGATCGGCTGCGCGACGAAGTCCTCGAGAGTCGCGGCCTGCTCGCCCAGGAGTGGTCCTTCGGACGCTTCTATCGGACGCTCCTCCGCGGTCCGGGAGCTGGAAGATCGCATCGCCGGCGCGGCTCGCACCGATTTCCCCATCCTGCTGATGGGCGAGACCGGCACGGGCAAGAGTCTCCTGGCCCGCGTCGCCCATTCGGCGAGCGCGCGCGCCGCGCAACCCATGATCACCGTGTTCTGCCCCTCGCTGGAAAAATCGATGGTCGAGGCGGTGCTGTTCGGTCATCGCCGTGGCGCGTTCACCGGCGCGGACTCCGGATCGGATCGGCAAGGTTCAGGCGGCGCACGGCGGGACGCTCTTTCTCGACGAAGTCGGGGACCTGCCGCTCGAGATCCAGCCGAAGCTGCTGCGGCTCCTCCAGGAGCGCGCGTACGAGCGCCTCGGCGATGCCGGGGAGCGTCATGCCGACGTGCGGGTGATCGCCGCCACGAACCGGAGGCTAGACGTCGAGGTGAGGGAGGGCCGATTCCGGCGCGATCTCTTCGAACGGCTCAACTACGTCCCGATCCGCGTGCCGCCGTTGCGTGAGCGCCGCGAGGATATCCCGGCGCTCCTGCGCCATGCGCTCGACCAGAGCGAGTCGGGGCGCTGGGTGGAGATCCTGCCGCAGGCCATGGAGGAGCTGGTCGGGCTCGACTTCGCGTGGCCCGGCAACGTGAGACACCTGGGGCAGCTCGCCGCGCGTGCTGACGCTGGAGCACTCGACTCGTCCACGGAGCGCCGACGACCTGCGCCGCGCGTTGGAAGCGCTCGGGCCGCTGGACGAAGTGCATGCAGAGGCGTTTCCGGCGTTTCCGGCGTTTCCGGCGTTTCCCGAGCAGCCGATTCCGGCAGCGAGCGCGCTGGCCGCAACGACACCACTCGACCTCGAAGCCGGCCTCCCCGAGCTCATGATGCGTCAGGAGCGCCGCGTCCTCGAGGAATACCTGCGTCTCCACCCGCGCGCCACCCGCGCCGAAATGGCGGCGCGACTCAAGATCTCACCGGCGACCCTCTTCAAGAAGCTCCGCGCTCACGGATTGATCTGAAGGGCTCGGCCGCGCCAGTCCCTCACGAAGCGGCGCTGCTCGTCGGTGTACGGCGAGGGCGAGAACCTGCTGGAGACGTGGCGACGCAACGCGTCCAGCCGTTCGAGCGCCTCCACTCCCGTGAGGCCGTGACGAACCAGATGGCAGCCCACCACGGTTCCCGTGCGGCCGAGTCCCCCGAGACAGTGCACGTAGAGGCCGCGATCCGCGCCCGAGACCACATCGATCCAATTGAGCACCTCGTTCATGACCTCGAGCGAAGGCACCGACATGTCGGGGATCGACCGCCGTGAGTACTCCAGCTGCCGGCCGGTTCGCTCGCGCTCCGACGTGAGCACCGACTCGTAGTCCACGGACTCCCGCCTCGGTCAGATCGAGGAAGCACTCGATCCCGTGAGCGAGCAGCGCGCGAATCGTCTGCGGCAGCACGGATTCGCCGGCGAATCCCGGATGAGCGCCAGCCATGATCCGACCGGGCGCGACCCAGTAGCTGGACAGCTGCAGATCGAGATCGTTGGGCATGGGTGTCTGCTCGAAGTTCACGAGAAATGGAGGCGCAGCGTCGGGTTTTTATTCGTCCACGATCACGATCGGCCCGGGCCCGCTGTCCGCTGCGGCCGAGTCGGGGTCGGAGAATACCTGATACAAGTATTCACCGATCGGGATCGTCTGGCTCACCGTGAAAACGGTTGACGAGCCGTGCGCGGGAACGGTGATTCGGAGATCGCCGGCGACGAACGGCGTGCTGTTGAGGCTGACGGTGTGCGAGATGTCGTCGTTGTTCCGCCAGACCACCCGATCCGCGCCATCTCCGTGGACGCCCCGAACCACGTGGAGCCTCCAGGGCGACGCGCGATGATTGGTGATGACGACTTCCTTCGGCGCCTTGGCGCATTCCCAGGCGCCGAACACACCAATCAACAGCGCGAGTACGGCGACGATTCTGCGGCTCACGGATCCTCCTTCAGGGGGATGGTGAAGCACCCGATCGCCGTGCCTGCGGGTCCAACCCCAGCAGCTCTCGCACCACGGGATCCTCTCTAAGCTTTTGCAACTCGGGCTCGCGCCTGAGCGCGCTTCACGCTGTAACCGCGGCTCAACGCCTCGCGCAGCCGGCGCAGACCCTCCTCTCGCCGGCCCATTCCCATGCAGGTCACGCCGGCCAGAGCCATGCTGCGGACATCATGCGGCTCGATCGCCTCCCAACGCGCCAAAGCGTCACCCGCCTCGGCGCGTCTTCCAAGACTCTCGAGCCAACCTGCCAGCACCACCCAGCCTTCCGCATCGACGGGATTCCGATCGAGGCGCTCCTTCATCAGCGCCACCGCGTGTTCGAGCGCTTCGCGGGCTCTGGCCTCCTGTCCGGGAATCCAGCGACCGGCGCTGCCGAGATTCCCCCAGGTGCCGGCGTCAGCGGGACGAAGTGCGGTCGCACTCTCGAATGCCTGCACGGCGTCCTCCCACCGCTCCGAGGCGAAGAGCGCCGCGCCCAGGCTCGCGTAGGCGCTCGCGGTGGGCTCCGATGCCGATTGAACGGCGCAGCGCATCCACGGCCTCCTCGAGACGATCGAGGTGGAAGTAGGCGGCACCCATGTTGTAGTGGCCGCGCGCGTTGTCGGGAGATACTCGCACGGTCTCCTTCCAGGCCGCGAGCGCCTCCTCGAACCTTCCCGCGCGAAAACAGAGCAGGCCGAGGCGGTTGTATCCACTCCACGCGTGAGGCCGCGCCGCGATCGCGCGCCGTGCGGCGCTTTCGGCCTCCTCGATCCGTCCGCACGCCTCGAGCGCCACGGACAAACCCAGCCAGGCCTCCGCATGCTCCGGCTGCAGCTCAGAGCGCCTGTCGGAAAACCGCGATGGCATCCGAGTGGTGGCCCACGGCGTGACGCGAATTGGCCCAGGGTGACCAGCACGTCAACGGCTCGCGGGTCCAGCGTCAGCGCCTGATCGCAGGCCGACGCGGCCTGTGCCTCCCACCGCGGCTCGAAGGTGAGACGATACTTGTAGAGGTAAGCACGCCCCAGCGCAGCCCGGACGGAGGCCGATTCTCCTTCGGAGGCGATCAGGGACTCGAGCAGACGGATCGCGCCGTCGACCGAGGGTTCGTGGTCGGTAGCGTTGCAGGTACCCGAGCGCCTTCAGGTAATGCTCGTGCGCCGCCGGGTCGCGAGCGCCGCGCACGGGCCGTGTCTCGGCTTCGTCGTAACCGAGGGCCTGCACCACCGAGGCAGCGAGCCGATCTTCGAGATCGAACAAGGTCGCGATCGAGCCATCGAGCGCATCCCCGCTCCAGCTGAACGCCCGATCTCGAATCGATGAGGCTGAAGGCGACACGCAGATGCGCTCCGGCGCGGCTCACCGCGCCGCGCAGCTCGAGCTGCGCCGGGCCGAGTGGATGAGATCGGACTTCGCCCGGGGCGGGAGATGCGATCACTTGCAGACCCGGCAGACTCGCGAGGCGGGCGCTCAAGCTCGCGGCCAATCCGCGGGCCAGCGCTGCCGCCGATCCACGTTCGTCGAGATCCGTCCCGACGTCCTCGAACAGGAGCACCTGGAGGGACCGCTGCGGAGGGTTCCAGACCTCCTCGGGATCGAGCCGAATGGGGGCGGGCGCCGGATCGCTGAGGCGAGCTGGAGTCAGATCGAGGCTTCGCAACGCCTCCGCCATCGCCACGCCATGGCGTGGCCTGTTCCGCGGACTCTTGGCCAGCGCGCGCAGGACCAGGTCCTCCAGCGCCGGCGGAATCTCGGGACGAAACGAGCGGGGAGACGGCGGCGCAGTATTCAGGATGGCGTAGGAGGAGCGCCGCCGGCCTGGCTCATGCCGAAGGGCAGCGATCCGGTCAGCGCCTCGAACAACACCACACCAAGTCCATAGACGTCGGCGGCGGCCGTGGCGCGCCGGCTGCGGGCCACTTCGGGCGCCATGTGGGGCAGCGTCCCCAGCACTTCCTCGGAGTCGGTGATGCGGGTGGCGCCGCGGATGCGCGCGAGGCCGAAATCCAGCACATAGACGCGCCCGTCGCGCGCGACCATGATGTTGCGGCCGCTGACGTCGCGATGGATGGCGCCGCGAGTGTGGGCGTGCCCGAGCGCCTCGGAGGCGGCGATGCCGATGCGCACACACTCGGCGATGTCCAGGGTCCTTCGGCGATCCGCTCGCTCACGGTCTGACCGTCGAACCAACGCGAACGCGATGTAGATCGCGACCTTCGGATTCTCCGGCATCGAACACCGTGGCGATCCCGGGGTGCTCGAGCGCGCCGGCGAGTCGGGCCTCCTGGAGGAAGCGCTTGCGCGTTCGCGCGGACGTCACGTGGCTCTCGAGAGCACCTTGAGCGCCACGTGCCGGCCGAGGAGCTCATCCTCGGCTCTCCAAACCGTGGCCATGCCACCGCGCCCCAGCGGCGCCACCACCCGAAACCGACCGGATCGTGCTCCCGACCACGCGAACCTCGACGTCGACGTTCGCGCCTGGGGGTTCGCGGCGCCACGCCGTAGCCGTCGGGAGGTGCTCGCGCGACGGCCCGAAAAAGCTAGGCCTGGCTTCGAAGCGCGTCAAGCATCATGGCTCGCGTTCCAGGATCCGGACGGATGAACGGTCCGGGCGGGCGGAACATTCTCGCGTGCCTTCGCGCCAGCGCGCTTGCGCGCGGCGGGGCATCGTGCTTGACCCTCTCACGCGTGCGAACCTAGCATGCGCATCCCGTCGCGATCCGCGATCCGCGCCCTCGATGCGCTCGCCCCCGCGGAGTGAGTCCATGCTCGCCCGCGTCAAGACCGCCGCCCTGTGGGGCCTCGAAGCCTTCCCCGTCGATTGCGAAGTGGATGTCGGTCCCGGCTTGCCGGGGTTCTCGCTGGTCGGGTTGCCCGATCCCTCGGCACGCGAGGTGCGGGACCGCGTCTGGCCGGCGCTGCGCAATGCCGGTCTGCTGCCTCCCGAGCGCCGCGTCACCGTGAACCTGGCGCCGGCGGGACAGCGCAAGGAAGGTGCATCGATCGATCTCGCCGGTGGCCCTCGGCCTGCTCGCCGCGACCGAGCAGATCCCACCGGATCGTTTGAATCACTGGGCGGCGATCGGCGAGCTGTCGCTCGACGGCTCGATTCGCGCGGTGCGCGGCACACTCGCGCTCGCGGAAGCGGCCTTGGCGCGGCGGGTCGAGTCATCTGCTGTGTGCCACGGGCGGCGCCCCGAGGCCGCGCTCGTGGAATCGCTCGCGGTGAGTCCGGCGGCGACGCTCGTCGAGGCGGTCGCGTGGGCGCGCGAGGGTCGATCGGCCGCGCTCGGTGCCCGCGACGCCCGATCCCGAGGACGGCGCGGCTGAGGACCTCGCCGACGTGCGCGGCCAGGCGCTGGCGCGGCGCGCGCTCGAGATCGCGGCGGCCGGAGGACATCACCTGCTACTGGTCGGGCCGCCCGGAGCGGGGAAATCCATGCTCGCGCGACGGCTGTCGGGCATCCTGCCGCCGCTCACGCCGGAGGAGGCGCTCGTGGTCACACGGCTGCACTCGGCCACGGGATTGCGCGCTCCGGGTCGCGGCCTGATGCGGCGCCGCCCGTTCCGCGCCCCGCATCACTCGCTGTCCCGCGCCGGTCTCGTGGGTGGCGGCGGTCTGCCGCGACCCGGCGAGCTGTCGCTCGCCCACCACGGCGTGCTGTTCCTCGACGAGTTCGCCGAATATCCACGCCATCTGCTGGACGCGCTGCGTGAGCCACTCGAGAGCGGCGTGGTGTGGATCAGCCGCGCCAGCGGTCATGCCCGCTTTCCGGCGCGGGCGTTGCTCGTGTGCGCGATGAACCCTGCACAGTGCGGCTTGGCTCGGCATCCGCGCCGGGGCTGCTCGTGCACGCCCACCGATCTCCGCAGCAGTACGCCGCGCGGATCTCCGGTCCGGTGCTCGATCGCCTCGATCTGCAGGTCGAGGTGCCGGCGCTCTCCGCCGATGAGCTGCTCGCCGCGCGGGTGGGTGACGCGAGCGCCACGGTGCGCGCGCGCGTGGTCGCCGCCCGTGAGCGCCAGCAGCAACGCGGCGCTCTCAACGCGGAGATGGCTCCGTCCCGGCTCGCGAGTTGCTGCGGACTCGACGGCAGCGGCGAGCGCCTGGTGCGCGATGCGATCGATCGCGGGGGATGAGCGCACGCGGCGTCCATCGCACGCTGCGCGTCGCTCGCACCATCGCCGATCTCGCGGGAGGAGGAGCGCGTCACCGCGATGCGACTGGGCGAGGCCCTGCAGTATCGCGCATACGAGGCAAGGAGATTCGTCGCCAGATGAGTGAAGCGCCCGTGAACGCCCTCTGGCGATGCGGTGGGGCGCGCCAGCGACCTGGGCGCAAGGCGCCCGTCCGCTTCACGCCGACCTGACGTCAGTGCCTGCAGTTGCGGATCCGAAGCGCGTTTTGTAGAAGATCGACCCTCCCCTACCAAGTTTCCTCCGCGGCTCGGCTGATCCCTCGAGGCGTTCTAGCTTCGCCTGGGATCACCACTGCCCATCCCCCAACGGACTGTCGCCGCCGACTCGATGCGTTGAGAGGTCAGGCCCTCGTGGCACGGAGATGGCTTGCACTTCAGAGGCAGAGTCGCAACACGACGCCGTCGCATCGGCGCCCTGAATGGATGAGAGGAGAGCTTCCCATGAACCGAGCAATGACATGGCAACCGTGGCAAGAGATGCGGAGATTGCAGCGCGAGATGGAGCGCCTCTTCGGCGATGGCAACGCGTTCTGGCGGTCGTCGCTCGGCGGCGAGTACCCGCCGATCAACCTGACGCGGAACGACGAAGGCATCACCCTCGACGTTCTCTGTCCAGGCATCAGCCGCGAGAGCCTCGACGTCAGCGTGGTGGCCGACGCGGTGACCGTGCGCGGCGAGCGTCTGATCGAGCCCAACGTGCCCGAAGCGGGCTATCACAAGCAGGAGCGCCCGCTCGGCACGTTCACGCGGACGGTGCGGATCGGCGAGCGTCTCGATCCCGACCACACGCAGGCGAACTACAGCAACGGGATCCTCCAGGTGCAGCTCACCCGTGCTCCCGAAGCGACACCCAAGAAGATCACCATCCAGAGCTGATGCAGGAAGGAGAAACCGAACATGGCAACCACGACCCTATCTCGTCCGGTGACGATCACGCGGGAGAAGACCGAGCGCCCGGGCGCCACGGTGGTCCCGCGTGTCGACATCTACGAGACCGACAAGGCGTATGTCCTCCTGGCCGACATGCCGGGTGTGGGAACCGACGGGCTCGAGGTGACGGCTGAACGCGACGAGCTGACCAATCCGCGGGCACGTCGCGGCTCCGGCGAGCGCGCCGGATTACCAGGAGTTCGAGCTGGCGGACTACGAACGAATCTTCGTCCTCACCCAGGACCTCGATGCCGCGAAGATCGCGGCCACGCTCAAAGACGGCGTGCTGCGGGTCGAGATTCCCAAGTCTCCGCGCCTGCAGCCCAAGAAGATCAAGGTTCGCGCGGAATGATCGGAGGAGAGCATGGGCATCATCGATAGAATCACTTCAATCGCGCCGCGACGGCGCGAATACCTGAGCCTCGCAACCAGACGCAGACGCTGCGTGACGAATCTCGACCGCTGGCTCCAAGGGGTCTCCGAGGACTGGAGCCGGATGACATCACGAGCCGGCGGCCTCCGCTGGATGCCGGCCACGGACGTGCACGAGAGCGAGCGCGAAGTGGTCGTGACCGTAGAGGTTCCGGGACTCGAGCGCGACGACCTCCAGCTCACGCTGACACCTGAAGGGCTCGTCATCCGCGGGGAGAGGCGCGAGGAAAGGGAAGACCGGCGTCGTGGCCTCCTATTCAGCGAGCTTCATTACGGCAGCTTCGTGCGCACCGTGCCGCTCCCTTCCGGACTGGACCTCGACGCTGCCGAAGCTCGCGCCCAGAAGGGTGCTGACCGTGCGCTTTCCGAGGAAGGAGCGCCGGGCCGACGCGCGGCGCATCCCGATCGAGGAAACATCGTGAGCACCTGCAGCTCCTGAAGGCTCTGGGCGAGGTCGTCGCCACCGTGCCGGCCCAGGGCTTGAGCCGAACACCGTCGTGCGCGAGACTCGGCACGGCTGGGGTGGCGAGCTCCTGCGTCCGACGCAGGTGGTGATCGCCGCGCCCATCGAAGCCGAGGGAGAATCGTGGCCGTAAAGTTCCGCGATTACTACGAGGTGCTGGGCGTGCCGCGCACAGCGAGCGCCGACGAGATCAAGAAGGCCTACCGCCGACTCGCGCGCAAGCGCCATCCCGATCTCCAGCCGCCCGCCGAGCGCGCCAAGGCCAGCCAAGCGTTCCAGTCGATCAACGAGGCGTACGAGGTCCTGAGCGATCCCGAGAAGCGCGCCAAATACGATCAGCTCGGGGAAGACTGGAAGAGCGGCATGGAGTTCACGCCCCTCCGGGCGCGGGAGCGACGGGCCGCGAAGGCGGTGAATGGGAAGATGTGGGAGGGTTCAGCGACTTCTTCGCCTCGATCTTCGGACGACCGGAGCGCGGCGGGCGCGGCGTCCGCTTCACCATGCCCGGCAGTGACGTCGAGAGCGAGATGCCCGTGACGCTCGAGGAGCTGCTCCTTGGCGGGAAGCGCCGCATCTCGCTGAATGGCGATCAGCAGATCGAGGTGGAGATCCCGCGCGGAGCGCGGAAGGCACCGTGCTGCGGGTGGCGGGCCGGGGCCAGCGCGGCATGGGTGACGGGGCGCCGGGCGATCTCTTTCTGCACCTGCGAATGGTCCCGCATTCGCGCTACCGCGCGGCCGGCGACGATCTGGAAATGGACCTTCCGCTGTGGCCGTGGCAGGCGGTGCTCGGCGATGCCGTGAGGGTCGAGACCCCGCACGGACCCGTGTCGCTCAAGATCGCGCCCGGCACTCCGAACGGACAGCGGCTGCGGCTGCGCGGCCGTGGATTGCCGCGCCGCGACGCCGAGAACGGCGATCTCTACGCCGTCATCCGCATCGTGGTGCCCGAGCGGCCGAGCGCCGCCGAGCGCGAAGCGTACGAGGCGCTCAAGCGCAGCGCTTCGGCGCCCGCCGGGCAGCCTGCGAAGGTTGATTCGTGAGCGCCCCTTCACCCCACGACGCCGCGGCCACGGCGGTGCTCTCGGCTCGGGAGCTCGCCGCCGCGGCGGACATCAGCGAAGAGCGGCTCTTGGCACTCGTCCACCTGGGGCTCGTCGAACCGACCCAGCCCGGCGGGAACGAGTTCGACGCAGCCGCCGCGCTACGCCTCAGGCGGATGATCCGCCTGCGCGCCGCCCTCGGCCTGAGCTACGTGGGCGCCGCGATCGTCGCGGATCTCCTCGAGCGTCTCGATCGCCTGGAGCGGTGAGGGACCGCTCACGGGACCGGATGACGCATGACGCCGGCGGCGACCCGGAGCATCGCCGCAAGGCTCCGCTCCACGTCGTCGTCGGTGGTCGCCCATGAGGACACGCTGATGCGCATGGCGCGGCGACCCTGCCAGGTGGTGCCGCCACACCAGCACGTGCCGTCGTCCTGGATCCCGGCGATCACGCGGTCGGTGGTCTCGGCGTCGCCGAAGGCGACCAGGACCTGATTGAGCACCACCTCGTTCAGCACCTCGTGGCCGGCGCCCGCCAGCCCTCGGCGAAGCGCCGCGCGTGGCGGCAGGTGCGCTCCAGCATCTCGGCGAGTCCCGACCGGCCGAGCGTGCGCAGCGCCATCCACACGTCCACCCCGCGCGCGACGGGAGAGCTCGGGCGTGTAATCCGAGGGGATGCGCTGCTCGGCCCTTGGCAGGTACGCGGCGTGGATCGCCATGGCGCCCCGCAGCGCCGCGGCATCGCGCACGAACGCGAGCCCGCTGTCGTAAGGCACGTTGAGCCATTTGTGGGCGTCGGTGGCCCAGGAATCCGCGTCGGCCAGACCGCGCGCGAGCGGTGTGAGGCGCGGGGCGGCCGCCGCCCAGAGGCCGAACGCACCGTCGACGTGCACCCACGCGCCGGCGCGATGCGCCCAGGCGATGATCTCCGGCGCCGGGTCGAACGCACCGGTGTTGATGTTGCCCGCCTGCATGCAGACGATCGCCGGCGCGGTGATGGTGGGCAACGCCTCGGCGCGCATGCGCCCCTGGCGGTCCACCGGCACCACGAGCGCGCGCGATCGGCCGAGCCCCAGCATGCCGAGCGACTTGGTCAGGGTGGGATGCGCTTCCGCGCTCACCACCACCGTGAGCGGCGGCGCGCCGTAGAGCCCCTGCGCCTCGACGTCCCAGCCCGCGCGCGCGAGCTGCGCGTGCCGTGCGGCGGCCAGCGCCGTGAAGTTGGCGGTGGTCGCGCCGGTCACGAAAGCGCCCGCCGATTCCGGCGGAAGTCCCAGCACGTCGAGCAGCCAGCCGAGCGCGACCATCTCGATGGTCGATGTGGAAGGCGTCGCGTCGAACAGCCCGGTGTTCTGGTCCCACGCCGTGGTGAGCCAGTTGGAGGCGACGGTGGCCGGCAATGCGCTGCCGATCACGAAGCCGAAGAAACGCGGTCCCGCCATGGCCATGGTGGCGGGCGAGCCGAGCTCGTCGAGACGGCGCAGGCTCTCGGCGGGATCGGTGGGGTGCTCGGGCAAGGGCTCGTGGAAGCGGTGAAGCGCCGCCAGGCCTTCGGGCAGCGGCGCCACTCGCCGCTCCCGCAACGCGTCGATGTAGCGCTGGGCGCGGCGCGCCGCTTCGTCGAGCAGGCTCATGGGCGGGAAACCATAGCGGTTCGGTAGGACCCCGTCACGTCAGCGGCCACTCTCCCGCCAGCAGGCGCGGGATCAGCGGCATGAGGATGCGGTGGGTCGCGCCCCACAGGCGATGCCCTCCGATGCGGACGAACGGAATCCTGCGCGGCTCGGGCCAGCCACTGAACTGCTCAGGGACTCGCCGCGCGCCTCGAGGCGCTCCAGATCCGTGAGCTTCACGTCCAGGACCTCCGCCACCTCCACGGGATCCGGACGCCAGCGCGCGGGCCGTTGGATGGCGACCAGGAAAGGCGCGATGGTGAAGCCGGTCGAGAGCGTGCTGACCACGGGGAGCGTCGCGATCACGCGCACGTCGCTCGGCTCGAGCCCGATCTCCTCCTGGGCCTCGCGCAGCGCGGTCGCGAGGGTGTCGGCGTCGTCGGGCTCGCGACGGCCGCCGGGGAAGGCGATCTGTCCGGCATGGGCGCCGTGGTCGGTGCGGCGAATCAGCACCACGCGCAGGTCTCCGTCCTGATCGCGATGGATCGGCACCAGGACCGCCGCCTCCTGGGTCGCGGAGGCCTCTTCGCTCACAAGTCGAGCACCAGGCGGCACGTGCATGGCCGTCGCACGAGGTCCAGCTCGAGTTCGTGATGCGAGACGGCCTTCACCTCGCGCAACATCACCTGGCGGCGCGGATCGAGGCGTTGCCCTTCGAGCGCCGCGCTCAGGCGTCGCGCCTCGAGCGCCCGCACGTGCGCACGGGTCCATACGGCGTGCTGGCGCTCGGCCTCGAGCAGCGACGTGTTGAGCCAGTGCACCAGCAGCTCCGCTGGATCGTCACCCTCGAGCTCGAGCGTGCGGTGGACCTCGGCCGGTCCCGGCAGCGCCTCGGCGACCTGCGCCGCGACGGCCTCGGCCGCCAGCGCGTAGAGCCGCTCCGGGGTGTCGGCCCAGACCTCGAGCCCGATGTCTCCGGTGTGATCGAAGGGTCGATAGCCCTCGCCCATGCCGGCAGTTTACGCCACGCGGACGTTTCCGACCCTGCGCTCACAGGAGCTGGCGGGCGCGGAAGCTCACCGTCCCGCGGCCCGCCACGATCACGTGATCCAACACGCCAATCCCCACCAGCTCCCCGCCTCGACCAGTCAGCGGGTGATGCCCAGGTCTTCTTCGCTCGGCTCGGGGTCGCCGCTCGGATGGTTGTGGACCAGCACCACGCTCGCCGCGGCGTGGAGGATGGCGGGACGAAACACCTCGCGCGGGTGGACGATCGAGGCGTTGAGGCTGCCGATCGAGACCGTCTCCCGTCCCTGGATCTCGTGGCGCGCGTTGAGCAGCAGCACGACGAAGCTGCTCACGGCGTTCGCGCGCCAGATCGGCGACGTGGGCGAGCACGTCCTCGGGGCCGCGGATGGCGCGTCCTGTCGTGGGCGTGCGGGCGGCACGGCGTCCCAGCTCGAAGGCCGCGGTCAGAGCCGCCCCCGCGCGCGGCCGACGCCCGGCACCTTCATCCAGCGCAAAGGCGGCCATTCGGCCAGCACGATCGAGCGCTTGCGGGCCAAGGATCGACCCACCGCGACCGCGCTCCGCCGCGGCGTCCCGGTCCCGATCACGAGCGCCAGCAGCTCGGCCTCGAGAGTGCCGCGGCGCCCAGCGACCACAATCGCTCACGGGGCCCCGGCCATCCCGCCGGCCGCCGCGGGCGCGCCTTGTCGCCGGGCGCGCGGCGGCGACGACGCGTGACGGATTCGGACGCGGGAATCTCGCGCGGCTCCAAGCCTGCCTTTCACGCGCGTGGGCGGTTCGTTATAATGACCCACTCGAAACCCCACCAGGGGCCGCGGGCCCGTTCATCCAAGGAGTCTCGTGCATGCGCCGTGCCGCCTCGCTGTTGGTCCTCGTCGCCGCTCTGCTCCCGCTCCTTCCCACCCCCGGGGTGGCGGGATCCGTCGAACGCGCCCCGAGCGTGATCGACGGCTCGGGATTCGTGAACTTCATGCAGAGGCCGCATTTCACCATCGGAGAGTGGGTGAAATATCGGACGGTCGGGCACAGCCTGCGGGGGTTCAACGACGACTACACGGTGACGATCATGGTGGCGGGTGAAGAGGTGTTCTGGGGCGACCCATGCGTGTGGATCGAGACGTGGACCCAGCCCGCCGACGGCAAGCTGAACGCGACCGCGTCGCTGGTCTCCTACGCGGCGTTCGGCGACACCATGTCGGATCGCCATCTCATGTGGTTCGTGCGCAAGACCATCAACGGCATCACGGCCGAGGGCAAGCCGGACGCATCCCTCGTCACTCGCGGCGGGAAGGGAGCTGAAGATACGGGCCGCAGATTGGGGCCAAGGACGAGAACCCCATCAAGACCGACAGCCTCGGCACCGACACCACCAGCGTCCCCGGCGGGAGCTTCGACGTGAAGAAGGTGAAGCGCGAATTCACGCACGCCGAGACCGCCGAGCAGGGCGACAGCACCGTCTACTACGACCGCCGCACCACGCGCATCTTCTATTACACGCCGAAGATTCCGATCACCAACCTCGCCAAGATCACGATCGAGGACGAGCAGCGCGGCAAGACCTGGCTGGTGGGAAATTCAACAAGAACCCCTACAACATCCTGAGCGCGCCGATGGCACCACCCAGCTGATCGCCATCGGCAAGGACGGGCTCACGCCGAAGCTGGTGCCTGCGGCGCAGCGGCGTCCCATCAGCCGCAAGTTGATCGAGGAGGCGCTGAGCATGCCGCAGTCGGCTCCGGCGGTCGCGGTTCCGAGGAAGACCGGCGGGCAATAGCGCAGCGGCCTCAGCCGAACAGCGCCCGCGCGAACTCTTCGGGATCGAATGGGGCCCAGTCCTCGACCCCTTCGCCCAGTCCCACCACGCTGATCGGGAGCCCCAGCTCGGACGCGATCGACAGCACGGCGCCCCCACGGGCGGTGCCATCGAGCTTGTTGATCGCGAGGCTCGTGACCGGAACGGAGCGATGGAACTCGCGGGCCTGGGCCAGCGCGTTCTGACCAACCGTCGCGTCGAGCACGAGCAGGGTGTGGTGCGGAGAGCCGGGGATCACGCGTGCGGAGACACGCGCGACCTTCTCGAGCTCGGCCATGAGGTTGTGCTTGGTGTGCAGACGCCCCGCGGTGTCCACCAGCACCACGTCGATGCCCGCGGGCGCGCGCCGCCATGAGCCCGTCGTGAGCCACCGCGGCGGGATCGGCTCCGTCCTTCGCCCGCACGATATCGGCGCCGGCGCGTGCCGCCCAGGCCTCGAGCTGCTCGGCGGCGGCGGCGCGGAAAGTGTCCGCGGCCACCAGCAGGCTCGAGCGCCCGGAGCGCGCGAAGCTCGCCGCCAGCTTTCCCGCGAGCGTGGTCTTCCCCACGCCGTTGACGCCCGCCACGAGCGCCACCCACGGGCGCTCCTCGCCGGGCTCGAACCGACTCCGATGCTCCCCGAGCATCTCGGCCGCGCGCTTCTCCAGCGCCGCGCGCAGATCCAGGTCCTCGCGCCCCATCCGCTCGCGCGCGCGCGCGATCAGACGCTCGGCGGTGGCGGGTCCAACGTCGGCGGCGAGCAGCGCCTCCTCGAGCTGTTCGAGCGTCGCGGAATCCACCGCGCCGCGCCGCCGCAGCAAGCCGCCGACCGATTCGCCGATCCGCGTGCGGGTGCGCTCGAGCCCGCCACGAAGCCGTTCCCACAGATTCATCGCGCCCTCCGACACGAACTCCCGCCGGCCGTGGCCGGCGGGAGCCTCGCTCGGGCCGATTCTACCGAGCGGCGGCCGTGGTCAGCTCACCCGCCTCCGCCGGACTCGCTTCGGTGGCGCGGGTATCGAAGCGCACCGAGACCAGCTTCGAGACGCCGAGTTCCTGCATGGTGACGCCATAGAGCAGCGAAGCCGCTTCCATGGTCACCTTGTTGTGGGTGATCACCACGAACTGCGTGCGCTCGCTGAAGCGCTGGAGCATCTTGAGGAATCGCTCGACGTTGGCGTCGTCGAGCGGCGCGTCGACCTCGTCGAGCAGGCAGAACGGCGAGGGCTTGACCAGGTAGATCGCGAACAGCAGCGCGATCGCCGTGAGCGCGCGCTCGCCGCCCGACATCAGGCTGATGCTCTGCAGGTGCTTGCCGCGCGGCTTGGCGACGATCTCGATCTCGCACTCCAGCGGATCCTCGCCGATCGCGCGCAGCTCCGCGTCGCCACCCTCGAACAGGGTGCGGAAGACGTCGCGGAAGTGCACCTGCACCTTCGGCGAAGGTATCGACGAACAGCTGGCTCGCCGTGGTGTTGATCTTCTCGATCGCCTCGAGCAGCTGGGCCTTCGCCGCGAGCAGGTCCTCGCGCTGGCGCGTGAGGAATTCGTAGCGCTCCTTGCGCTTCGTGTACTCCTCGAGCGCCAGCAGATTCACCGGACCGAGCGATCCGAGACGCTCGCGCACCTGGGCGAGCTCACCCTCGGCGGCGAGCGGGTCGAATCCCTCGGGGCCGGCTCAGGCGTCCAGCGCACCGCGTCCATCTTGTACTCGGTGCGCAAGCGCTCGAAGGTGCGGTCGAGCTCGGCGCGCGCCTCGAGCTCGCCGATCTCGATCTGATGGAGGAACTCGGAGAGCTCGATCTGCTCGAGACGCTGCTCGCGGCGCGCGCGTCCTCGCCGGCCTGCGCCTCATCCTTGAGCCGGGCGAAGCGAGCGAGCAGCTCGCTCACGCGGCTCGCGCTGCTCCGCCTCGGACGCTGCGCAGTCCGGCGAGTCCCGCGCCGATGCCGCTCTGCTCGGCCTCGATCTCGGCCACGCGCGCGAGCGCCTGCGCCACCTCGTCACGCGCGCTGGGTCGAGGCTGGCCTCGAGCTCGCGGCGCGTCTGCTCGGCCCGCGCCCAGCGCGCCTCCCACTCGCCGGCCTCGCGCGACAGCGCGAGCAGGCGATCGCGCGCGCTCTGCACCGCGGTCGCCGCCGCCTCGCGTCGCGATCTCCAGGCGCGCGCAACTCGCCGTCACTAGCGGCCGCACGCCGAGGCCGCGCCGCCGCCAGCTCGCTCCTGGAACACCGCGAGCTCGCGCTCGGCCTCGACCGAGCGCGCGCGCCCAGAGCACTCGCGTCTCGGCGTCGAGCGCGTCGAGCTCCGAGCGCCGCTCTTCGGCTTCGGCAAGCGCCCAGCGGCGCTCGCGCTCGGCGGCCTCGAGCTCGCGGTTCAGCGCCTCGAGGGCGTCGCGGCGCGCTTCCATCGCGGCGTGCGCCTCGGCCTGCCGTGCCAGATCGTCGGCGCGTTGCGCTTCGAGATGCCTCGAGCTCGCGCTGCGCGCCCTTCGATGGCGAGCCGCTGCTCGGCGAGCGCGCCCGGAGAGCTCTCGGATCTCCATCTCGCGGTGCAGCAGGTCCGGCCAGATTGCGCGTCGAGCCGGCGCGCACCCGGCCGCGCTCCCACACCTCGGCGTCGAGGCTCACGAAGCGCAGGCCGCCCTCGGACCGCGTCGAGAGTCGCGCCGCGGTCGTCGCGGTCCTCGACCACCACCACCGAGCCGAGCAGACGCTCGACCAGCGGGCGGAAGCGGGCCTCGCAGCGCACCAGCTCCGAGGCGCCGCCGCAGCACGCCCGTCGCCCTCGGGCATCGCGGGCAGCGCTCCGCCGCCGATCGCGCTCAGATCGATCAGCGTGGCGCGGCCGATTCCAGGCCGCGCAGCCGCTCGAGCGAGCGCTCGAGCGCGTCGCGGTCCTCCACCAGCACGAACGCCGACGGCCTCGCCGAGCGAGGCCTCGAGCGCGTCGAGGAAGCGCGCCGGCACCTCGAGCGCATCCGCCACCATGCCGAGCAGCCCCGGGACGCGGTCGCCCTCGCGGAGCAGGCGCGTGCGCGCCTTCGGAGACGCCTTCGATAGTTGCGCTTGAGCTCGAGCAGCGTCTGGAGCCGCGACTCGGCGGCCGCCGCCTGCTCCGCGCAGCCTCGACAGCGTCTCCTCGGCCGCACGCGAGCCGTGGAGCGTGCGCTCGCTCACGGTGCGAGTCGGCTTCGCGCAGTGAGCCGCCGCGCTCTCGTCGAGCTCGGCCGCGAGCCCGCGGCGTCGCGCTCGTCGCCGACTCGCTGGTCCGCAGCAGCTCGCCCGCTCGCGCTTCGAGCTCGGCGATGCCGCGGCTCACCGCGTCGCTCCGCTCGCTCGAGCGATTCGAGACGCGCGCGCGATGCGCCTCCGCATGCGCCGCGCTTCTCGGCCTCCGCCGAGAACAGATCGAGCGAGACGCTGGCGGTGATCCGGCCGCCACGGTGCGGCGATCGCGGCATCTCGGCGTCGACGCCGCGAGCGCCGCGCTCGGACGCCGTCAGGCTCGGCCTCGGCCTGCTCGGTGCGCTGGTCCGCACCTCGGCGAGCCGCGCCTCGGCTTCGCGCTCGCGCTCCGCGACCTCCGCCAGCCGCTCGCTCGATGCTGCGCGGCTTCCTCGCTCGGCTTCGTCGGCCGCGGCGCTCGAGTCCGGCGGCGCGCTCGTCGAGCAGCACGATCTGGTGCTCGGCCTGCACCGCGCGCTTCCTCGCGATCGCGCAGGCCCGCCCTGGGCGGTCGACAGCTCGCGCTCGAGCTCGAGCAGCGCCAGCTTCTGGTCGTTGAGGCGCGCCTCGAGCGCGTCGAGCTCGCGCGGCCGCGCCCTCGCGGCGCACCGCCTCCTCCTGCCACTGCTCGGTCGCTTCCTTCTCCTTGCGCCTTGAGCTCGCGCCACGCGGCCCGGCGGTGAGCTGGAGGTCGAGGTCGCTGGACGCTCGTCGCGCAGCCGCTGGTAGCGGCGCGCCTTGCCGACCTGGCGCGCGAGCGAGCGCAGCTCGCGCTCGATCTCGAACACGATGTCGTTGAGCCGCGTGAGGTCGCCCTCGGTGGCGTCGAGCTTGTTCAGCGCCTCCTTCTTGCGCGCCTTGTACTTGGTGATGCCCGAGGCCTCCTCGAACAGGAAGCGGCGGTGGCCCGAGTTGTCGCGAGAGCACGTGGTCCACCATCTGCGCGCTCGATCACCGAGTAGGCGTGGCTGCCCATGCCGGTGTCGAAGAACAGGTCGCGGATGTCCTTGAGCCGGCACGGCGTCTTGTTGATGAAGTACTCGGAGACGCCGGAGCGGAACACGCGGCGCGACGATCGTGACCTCGGTGAACTCGGTCGGCAGGATGCCGCGGTCGTTCTTGAAGGTGAGGTGGACCTCGGCCATGCCGAGCGGCTTGCGCGTCGGGGCAGCCGTTGAAGATCACGTCTTCCATCGAGTCGCCGCGCAGCTGCGTGGCGCTCTGCTCGCCCATCACCCAGCGGATCGCGTCGGAGACGTTGGTCTTGCCGCAGCCGTTCGGTCCGATGACGCCGGTGATGCCGTCGCCGAACTGGACCTCGGTCTTGTCGACGAACGACTTGAAGCCCTGGAGCTCGAGCCTGTGGAGGAACATGAGGTCCCTTCTCCTTCGAAGAGCGGCGGTGCGCTTGTCCAGCGCGTCGACCATTTCGGCCAACTTCGTCGTCGCCGAGCGGTGCGCACGTCCATCCTGAACTTCCCTGCTCGGATGTAACCGATCACCGGCGGGTCGGCACGCCCGCGCCCACTGTTCGAGCGCCTCGGCCGTCCGACGCGTTCGCGGCGAGCGCCACCACCCAACCCGGCAGGCGCTGCAGCGGCAGCGCGCCGCCTCCGACCTCTCCCGACCCTCGCTCGACGCTCACTTCGAGCGCGCGGAATCGCTGCGCCGAGCCGCTCCGCCAGCGCCTCGCGCGGCGTTCGAGAACCTCGTCGGACGTCCGATCATCCGCATGCGCGGGGAATCTCGGCGACGGCGCGCTCGGATCGGCGTACGCGCGGCAGCGTCGCCTCCAGCGCCGCCAGCGTCAGCTTGTCGACCCGAAGCGCCCGCGCCAGGGATCCCGTCGCGCGCGCTCCACCACAGCGCTTGCGACCCGAGAACCAGTCCCGCTTGCGGAGCGCCGAGCAGCTTGTCGCCCGGAAAAGTAACCACGTCGCAGCCGGCGGTCAAACTTTCTCCACGGTGGGCTCGCGCTCGAGACCGAGCGGCGCAGAGATCCACGAGGCGCGCCGCTGCCGAGGTCCTCGATCAGCGGCACGCGGCGCCGGTGCGCGAGCGCCGCCAGCTCGGCGAGCGCGGGCTGGGCGGTGAAGCCTGCGATGCGAAAGTTGCTGCGATGGACCCGCAGAATGGCGCCGGCGTCGCGATGCTTCTCGAGCGCCCGGACGTAGTCGCGCGAGGTGCGTGCGGTTGGTGGTGCCGACCTCGAGCAGCGTGGCGCCGCTCTTCTCCAGGATCTCGGGGATGCGGAAGGAGCCGCCGATCTCGACCAGCTCGCCGCGCGAGACGATCACCTCGCGCCCCGCGGCGATCGCGCGACAGCACCAGCAGCAGCGCCGCCGCGCCGTTGTTGCACCACCAGCGCCGCTTCGGCGCCGGTGAGTCGCTCGAGCCAGCGCTCGACTCCGGTCCCGCGCTCGCCGCGCCGGCCGCCTGGCGAGGTCGAACTCGAGGTTGGAGTAGCCGCGCGCCGACCCGATCCAGGGCCTGGCGAGCCGCATCGGCGAGCGGTGCGCGACCGAGGTTGGTGTGGAGGACCACCCCAGTCGCGTTCAACACCCGACGGAGCTCGGGGCGTTGCTCCGCGAGGGCGCGGGCGGCGACCCGCGACACGAGCTCGTCGACCGGCGCCGGCGCCTTGCCTTGCCTGAGGCGGTCGCGAGCCTCGGCCAGCTCGGCGCGGGCCGCCTCCACGAGCAAGGCGCGGGGCACGCCGTTCACCGCCTGGGCCAGCCCCGGATGCTGGAGCAGGGTCTCGACGGCGGGAATGGACCTCAACTGGGCTTTGTTCGAGGGCACGGTCTTGCATTGTAGCAGGGCGGCGCGATTCGACTGGCCGCGCGGCCAGTTGGGCGCTGATCCTAGGGTCCGTCAGGGATCGGCATCCCAACTTGCGCCGGCGCAAGTTGGGAGTGAACTCGATCGACTATCGTCGAGGGGGCACAGATGACCTCAATGCACTCCATCGAACGCTGCGCCGGGTGCGGACTCGAGGTCCACGGAGGCGCCGCCGGGTGTCAGACCCTCTTCGACGAGCTCCTGGCGCGGCGACTTCGGCGACGTCCGGTTCGGCCGCCTGCACCGGATGATGGTCGACATCTACAGCCTCCAGCATCCGGACCGCTATTGCGCCTCGGCCAAATCGTTCGCCGCTCACCTCACCGGACTGTGCTGGCTCATCGAGCACCCTGAGACGTCACGCGCCACGGGCAACGACGCGTTGAGAGCCTGGCTGGACGGGGTTCCTGAGCTCAGCCGGCCGACGCCGCCAGAATCACGCGGAGCGCTCACGATCGCCCATGTGCACGCGCAGGTCGACGCGGCCGCGTACGCGCGCGCGGTCGAGGAATGGGCGAGCTCCACGTGGGCGGCGTATGCACCACTCCACGAGCGGGCGCGCCAATGGATCGAGCGGGCCTATCGCCGTCCAGCGCGACCGGCTCGATCCAGAAGAGGAGATTGATTCGATGAGGAACGACGAAAAGCCCGGGTCGAAGCCGGAGGACGGTCCAGCCGAAGCTGCGGAGCGAGGAAGGGACCCGGGCGGTGCGAAGGAACTACGAGCGCTTCGCCTTGGCGTTCGACGCCTTGCGCATCCACCATGCGATGCCGAGCAGAACCACGGGAATCATCCACAGGATCTTCACGATTTCACCTCCCTCCAACCACGGTCGGTCAATTGCCGGCCGCGAGTGCTTTCATCAGCTGAATGGCGGCCGGCCCGAGAATCGTGACCAGCAAGGCGGGGAAGATCAGGAACACGAGGGGGAACGCGAGCTTGATGCTCGCCTTGCGCGCGAGCTGCTCGGCGCGCTGCCGGCGCCGGGTGCGCATGGACTCGGCATGGGCTCGCAGCGAGGCCGCGATGCTGGTGCCGAGCTTGTCGGTCTGGATGAGCATGGCGACCAGCGAGTAGATGTCCTCGACGCCGGTGCGCTCTGCGAGATTGCGCAGCGCGTCCATGCGTGACACGCCGGTCTGCATCTCCGAGTTGACCAGCGCGAGCTCGTCGGAGAGCCCGATGCTGGCGAGCCGGATCTCGAGACCGACGCGCTGGATCGCCGCGCCGAGACCGAGGCCGGCCTCGACGCACACCACCATCAGGTCGAGCGCGTCGGGCAGCGCCGACATGATCTCGGTGTGGCGCTGCTTCTGCCGGAGTCCGATGAAGAAGGTCGGCAGATAGAAGCCGACGAAGCCGAGGAAGAGCGAGACCGACAGCACATTGCCGATCGGCTTGCCCGCATGGCGTAGCCGACCGCCATCCACACGATCGGGAACGCCACCGCGCACAGCACCTTCGCCCCCAGGAACACCATGACCGAGTCGGGACGCCGGTAGCCGGCCCGGATGAGCCCGGTGCGCAGCGCGTCGGTGCCGTCCCGGGCGGGCAGGAAGCCGCCGAGCTGGGCGATCGCGCGCAGCAACGCGGGGCTGCCGCACGCTGGTCGGCAGGTTGCGGAGTGTTCGAAGCCGCAGCTCCCGGAGGCGCAGCGCGACCGGGTTCCGCTCGGTCACCGTGGTCTGGTAGACGGCAAGCGACCCGCGGTGACCGCCGCGAAGATCAAAATGGTCATCATGAGGAGCATGGTCACACCCTGATGTTGACGATCTTACGAATCACGAGGGCGCCCATGACCTGCATGAACCCTGCGAAATCAGAGGGCCATGCGCCCGGTTTCGTTCTCCATCATCGGTTTGAAGTAGTCGGGCGTCAGCACGAACATGAAGATGCTGATGCCGGTCGGCAGGGCCAGCAGGATCATTCCGGTGAGCCGACCCTGCGCCGTGAACGTCTTGATGTCGCCCAGGATCCGGAAGCGGTCGCGGATCAGCTTCGACGGTGTTCTCGAGGATCTCGGCGAGGTTGCCGCCCGTGTCGCGCTGGAGGATCACCGCCGTCACGAAGAACCGCAGGTCGAGCGAATCGACGCGCTGCGTGAGGTTGGCCATGCGTCTCGCGGAAATCGAGACCCAGCGACTGCTCCTCGACCGTGCACGGCGAACTCGCTGCGCACCGGCTCGGGCGACTCCTCGGCCACGATCTGCATCGCCGCCGAGAAGGAGAGCCCGGCGCGCAGCGCGCTCACCAGCAGATCGAGGGCGTCGGGGAATTCTCCGCGAACGCCTTCATGCGCTGACTCTTCTTCCACTTCACGAACAGGTAGGGGAGCGGAGCATCGCGCCGCCACGATCAGCAGCGCCGGGGCGACGCGGTGGAACACCAGCACCTGATGAAATAGCCGCCCATCCCGAACGCGGCGATCAGCAGCACCAGCGCCTCGACCCGAATCGTCATGCCGGCCTGGTAGAGCATCAGCTCGAGGCGCTGGCCGAGGTTGATCTTGTGTAGCGCCTGATCGATCCACGGGACCGTGCTGTAGCGCGAGTCGCGCACCGCCTCGACCGCCTTCGGCCTGCTGCGTGGCGCGATGCGCTGCAGGCGCTTCGGAGCTGCCGCGCACTCACTCCCGCGCCCGGTGCGTGACGAGCGCCACCACGCCGAGGACCACCGCCAGGAAGAGCAGCAGGCTGAACAGAACGATCACAGAAATCTCCCTTCCTTAGAGCGGCGTCCGCGCTCGAAGACCTCGTTGGGGACCTGGACACCCGCCATGCGAATGCGATCGACGCAGCGCGGCACGATGCCGGTGGCTTCGAAGTGACCGCGTGATCTTGCCCTCGCTGTCCAGCCCGCTCGGCACGTAGCGGAAGATCTCCTGCATCGTCACCGACCGAGCCTTCCATCCCCATCAGCTCCATGCACCGAGAGCATCTTGCGCGTGCCGTCGGCAGATGCGCGACACGTGCACGATCAGCTCGAGCGCCGAGGCGATCTGCTCGCGGATCGCCTTGTCGGGCAGCTGGTGGCCGGCCATCAGCACCAGGTTCTCGAGCGCGGTGCAGCGCGTCGCGCGGGCCGTTCGAGTGGATGGTGGTCATCGAGCCGTCGTGGCCGGTGTTCATGGCCTGGAGCATGTCCAGCACTTCGTCGCCGCGGACCTCGCCGACCACGATGCGGTCGGGGCGCATGCGCAGCGCGTTGCGCACCAGGTCGCGCTGCGTGATCTGGCCCCTGCCCTCGATGTTGGGCGGGCGGGTCTCGAGCCGCACCACGTGCGGCTGCTGCAGCTGGAGCTCGGCCGAGTCCTCGATGGTGACGATGCGCTCGCTCGTCCGGAATGTAGCGCGACAGGATGTTGAGCAGCGTCGTCTTGCCGGAGCCGGTGCCGCCGGTGATCAGGCATGTTGAGCCGCGCGCGGCACGGCGCCGGTCAGGAACTGGGCCAGCTCGGGCGACAGCGTGCCGAGCTCGAGCAGGTCGTCGATCGACGAGCGCCCGGCGGCGGAAACGGCGGATCGAGAGGATCGGTCCGTCGAGCGCCGCGGGCGGGATGATCGCGTTGACGCGCGAGCCGTCCGGCAGGCGCGCGTCCACCAGCGGCGTCGACTCGTCGATGCGCCGCCCGACCCGCGAGATGATGCGGTCGATGATCGTGCCGCAGGTGCGCCTCGTCGCGGAAGCTCACCGAGGTCAGCTCCAGCCGACCGAGCCGCTCGACGTAGACCTGCCGGTGGGTGTTGACCAGGATGTCGCTGATCTCCTCGTCGAGCAGCAGCGGCGTGATCGGTCCGAGATCGAAGGTGTCGTGCAGCAGCTCGGTGATCAGCCGCTCCTCGTCGCCGCGGGTGAGCCGAATCTCGGCCTCGACCAGCAGGCGCCGCGCGAGCTGCTCCACCTGGGCGCGGCGCTGGCCTCTCGTCCAGGCCCTCGAGCATCGCCAGATCGAGCTTGCTGATCAGCTCACGATGGAGCTGCTTCTGATCGCTGGTAGATGTCGGCTCGACTCGACGGCCCGAGAGGCGAGCAGAGGCGATGGCGCAGCAGTGCCGTTGCCACGACCCAGACGATGGCGGAGGTTCATGGCTCGTTATCCCTTTCCGAAGAAACGCAGACGCCCCGGCCGCTTGGCCGGAACGGCTTCGAGGGGCGCCTCGATGCTTTCCGATGGCACCAGCTTGCGCGCCAGCGCCGTGATGTCACGGCCGGCGCGGCTATCGGCGTGGCCGCCACACAGCGGCTTGCCCACGTTGATCGCCATCGACACCGCGGCCCAATCGTTGGTGACGCTGCCGAACACCGGGATGCCGAGGGTCTCCTCCATCTGCGGGAGCGCGATGGCGCTCTGGTCGCCCGTCGGTTGACGATCAGCCGCACGCGGTCGGGAGACACCATGAAGTTGAGCTTGTGGAAGATCTCGAGGGAACGGCGCGCGGCGCGCACCGAAGGAATGTTGGGCTCGCACACCAGCAGGTGATGGTGCTGGTGCGGTCGAACACCTCGAGGGTCAGGTCGTTGAAGACGTGGGGGCAGTCGACCACCACCAGGTCGAAGGTCGACGACAGGATCTCGAGCACGCTGCCGATCTGCGCGGGCGTGACATGGTCCACCGAGTCGAGCAGCTCGGGCTCGAGAGGATGAACACGCCGGAGTCGTGCTTGATCAGCGCGTCGTGGACGCTGGCGGAGTCGATCTTGGGCGCGGCCAGCACGTCGCCGAGCGAGCGCGTGGGTGCCAACCCCAGCATGAAGGCCGCGTCGCCCGAATGGACGTCGAGATCGGCGAGCGCCACCTCGCGCCCGGTCAGGCGCTTGAGGCTGATGGACAGGTTGGTGGCGATGGTGCTGACCCCGGCGCCACCCTTGTTCGAGAACACGGTGATGCACGCCGCGCGAGCTGCCGCCGCCGGTCTTCTTCGCCGACTGGCGCTGCACCCGCTCGATCGACTTCACGCAGCGCGCCGCGGTCGAGCGGACGGCGCAGCACCTCCTGCGCTCCGCGCGCAGCGCGCAGCAGCGTGTCGGGATCGAAGACCTCGGTCATCAGGAAGATCGCGCATTCCGGATGCTCGTTCTTGAACTGGGTGGCGGCGTGGAGCCCGTCTTCCACCGGGGGCGCCAGCTCCATGATCAGCAGGGCGGGCCGCACCTGATGGGCCAGCGCCATGCCGGCGCGCAGCTCCGAGCGCTCGCCGGAGATCTGGATGACCCGGCAGGGCCTCCAGCGCCAGGCGCAGCTGGCCGCGCTCGTAGTCATCCCGGTGGACCAGCACCACCGTCATCGTCTGGCTCATGAACGCATCCTCGCAATGCGCGTCGCGTCGCGCGTGGTTCGTTTACTTGACCAGGTGGATGGTGAACAGGGTTCCACCCCCGCCACCCGGCTCGCCTGGTCCGATGTCGTAGATGTACTGGCCCGCCAGAGTCACCATTGCTGGGGCCTGAACTGCATGAAGAACGCAGCAAAGCCTGTGATCTCGCACGACCTTCTGCCGTTGACGTCGAACGTCTCGATGAACGGCACGCCGAATCACCGCGCATGCCGTTGCCCTGTGTAGTCCTGGTAGCAGATGCCGTCGCGCCGATCGGTGTCGGCGTCGAAGCGCGCCCTGCATCCCCTGCCGGACAGGCCCTGCCTTGACGCCCGGCTGGGTCTGAACACGAACTCGTCGCCGGCATGGATGCAGCAGCCGTACCCGTACTGGGAGTAGCAGCGAATGCGCCGCACCACCGCCGCCCACGTCCTGGCACATGCCCCTCGTCGCAGGCCGGGTAGTCGAGCAGCTGGAAGTTGCCCCTGCTGACCGTTACCCGGATCCTGCCTGGAGCGTGTAGCTCGTGCCGCACTTGGGGTCGAACGCTCGCCAGACGGGCGGAACCGGCGCCATCGGCACCACGCCTTCGCACGGCGCGGCCGCGGTGTCGACCTGCGCGGTGGCGGTGGCGCTCACGTCCATCTGGTGATTCCCAGCACCTGCGCGACGTGGGTGACCATCGCGCCGCCGGTGTTGGCGTCGCGGCGCACGATCACCTTCACCTGGTTGGGCGCCGGGAACGAGACATCCGCGGCCAGCAGCTGGATCGGCAGCGGCTCGTTCGACGAACGCCTTGTTGAAGGCCGACGGTGGTCTGGGCCCGCACCGTCGCCGAGTCCTGCATGATCGCGCCGGTCTTGAAATCCACGGCAGAGGCGCCCGCCAGGGCCGCCGCGTCGGCGGCGCGCTGGAGCTCGGTGCGCGTCGCCATCAGCTTCGAGACGTCGATGCCGATCGCGACGAACCCCAGCATCATCAGCATGAAGAACGCCAGGTAGATGATGACCACACCGCGCTCACGCGGGCGGGCCTTGGCGGAGGAGCGCTTCTGCTCGAGCATGAACTAGTGTTCCTTCTGGTCCGTGGGCAGTCGTGGGAGATTCGCCTCGGGCTGGACGAGCTCGGGCGACACCACCACCAGCAGGTCGTGGTCGACGCTTTGACGTCACTGTCGCGTGAAGAAGAAGCCGAGCAGCGGGATGTAGCCCGAGGATCGGCACCTTCCGGGTGATGCGAACCTTGTCGGTCTGCTTGAGGCCGCCGATCGCGAGGTGCTCGCCCGGTCGCAGGTTGACGACCGTGGAGGCCTTGCGAGTGATGAGCGACGGCACCGTGCCGGCGGAGGTCCGGGCCGTGATGTTGCTGAAGTCGAGCTGGCTCATCTCCGGCGCGACCTTGAGCGTGATGCTGTTGTCTTCCTCGACGGTCGGGCGTGAAATCGAGCTTCACGCCGAACTCCTTCCACTCGATCGTGACGGTGTTCGACTGAGCGCCGGTTCCGCTCGCGATCGGCACCGGAATCTCGCCGCCCGACAGGAAGCTCGCCGGCTGGCCGCTGCGGGTCACGAGCGTCGGGGTCGCCAGCGTGCGCAGGTCACCCTTCTCTCGAGCGCCTTCCACGCGACCTCGCAGCTTGAGGTCGTTGGAGTTCTTCAGGTAGCCGAGGAACCCGTCGGTCTCGGGACCGACCGTGAGGCCGCGGCGGGTTGTCCGTGTAGGGAGAGATCTTGCTGGTGAGGATCCCGCCCGTGAGATAGCCGTCCAGCCACGGCGCGTTGCTGTGGCCGGCGCCGAACCAGTCGAAGCCCAGCTGACGCGCGGCGTTGTCGTTGACCTCGGCGACGCGCACGCGCAGCAGGACCTGCTGGTTGTAGTTGGGCGTGTAGCACTCGACGTCGTAGACCTTGTAGCGTGCGCCCTCGCTGTAGACCACCAGCGTGGTGATGCCCGGCGACTTGCCGTTGACGACCACGGTCCGCGCCGAGCCCACCGCCGCGTCGGCGATCTTGGGCTCGGCGATCGCGACCGTGCGCACATCGTCGTTCGAAGTCACCACCTCGGCACGACCCACCGGAACCCGCAGCCGATCGTGCGCCTGCGCGCTGCGCGGGGTCGCCCGACCCGCGAGCGCCGCCACCACCAGCGCGCCGCCGATGACCGCACTTCCCATCTTCCGTGAGAACATCCTGGTCCTCCTGATTGGGGTGATGCCGTCGAGTTGAGTGGTTGGGCTCAGTTCGCGGTGCTGTCGGTGACGGCCGGTGTTTCACGTCACGTTGGCGCTGCGAATGATGCGAACCTTCTGCGGGTCCTCGACCGAGACGCGACCACCTGAGCCTGCGGCTGCCCGGCGCACGCCGCCCAGCCGCCCGTCGCGGGCGCGGCCGCGAGCGGCTTGTTCCCCAGCATCTCGCGCGTGGAGAGCGCGGCGACCTTGGTCTCCGTCCTGGTCCTCCGGATTGCGGAGCACCAGGTGGATCTTGCCTTCGTGAAGGGCCAGCGCGAGCGTCTCGGCGCCGTCCGGGGTCACCAGCACGGTGACGGCCTGCACGGTGATCGGCTTGTTGTCCTGCTGCTCGGTCTTCTGACCGGCGGCGATGACCTCGGTGTTCTGGAGCACCGTGCGGGTGACGGCGTCCTCGTTCGATGTTGCGCGGATCGACGGTGACCAGCACGTCGACGCGGTCGCCGGGAAGCACGAACCCGACACGCCCGAGACCTGGTTCACCTCGAGGCTGGCGGCGCGCATGCTGGGCCGCACCAGCATCGACAGACCGCCGCCGCGCGAGCTGAGCTTGATGGCCGTGACCGGCTCACGCGCGCCCATGAACACCTTGGTGGTCTGACCGACCACCGAGTCCATGCTGGCGTAGGCGCCCTCGGGCACCGCGTCCTTCGGGATAGCGGACGACGCGCAGCATCGCCCGGTCGAGCTTCACGCCGAAGGTCAGGTCGGTCAGCGGTGACGATCACGTCACGATAGTTGGCGTTGGTCTTCGCAGCGGTGCGTCGCTGGCGAGTGACGCAGGCCGAAGTACCCGACGATGGCGGCCGCCGCGCCCAGCAGGACCGCGACGATCATGAAGCTCTTGCCGTTCGCGCCCACGATTCACATCCTCCTAGTCGAGTTCCTACCAGAACGCACCTTCGTTTCGCATCCAGGCTTCGCCTGTCAGCGACGTCGGGTTGGTGAAATTCGGCCCCGAACATGTTGGAACAGCCCGGGAACATCCAGTTGAACGGAGCCGTGACCTTCACGTGCACCTGCTTGCGTCGGCAACGGACCTTCGATCAGCACCGACGACACGGTGACGCCGGAAGAGTTCGCCACCTGCAGGACCCGTGCGGTCACCAGCGCGCTGTCGGCGGCGGTCGTGACGGCGCGCATGCGCACGCCTTCGCGGGCAGCCTGCTCGACGACGCTGCTTCACGAAGAACGCGCGCGTCCGAAGTCCACCGCCGACACCGTCAACAGCAAGCAGCAGCGGCAGGATGAGCGTGAATCTGATCAGTGCGGTGCCGCGCTCGCGGCCGGACGATTGCGGAAAGCGAGTGCCATGGCTCCCCCGTTATCGGCGGTCATACCTTGACCCATAAGGCCATTGTCGCAGCCCGCCAACACGGCCAGTGCGAACGGGAAGCGGACTCCCGTGGTAATCGGCATCGGCGCCGGAGCCGCGGTGCGGGCGAGGATGGTCGCCCCGGTCAGGGCGGCTCCACGCACGGCATTCCACAGCACGCGACGGCGAGCCGCGACGATCAGCGCGATCACGCCACCCGCCACCAACGAAGCGAGCAGCGCGATCACGGCTTGCGGCCAGGCCAGCCAGGCTCCGGCGGCGGCCATCAGCTTGACGTCTCCAGCTCCCATCCATCGCATCAGCCATCCGGGCATCAGGGCCAGCGCCACCGCGAGACCGGCGAGCGAGGCCATCAACCCCTTGCATCCCACCGAACGCCGCATGGGTCGCGAGGGCCAGGAGAATTGCGGGGAACGTGAGTCGATTCGGAATCTTGCGAGTCCGAACGTCCGTCTGGGCGGCAATCGCCGCCAGCACGAGGACCGGACGGCCACCGCAGAGCGGAGCGTTCATGACGGTGATTACTGAGCGTCGAGAGCGTTCCTTGGCCTTCATGAACGCGCCCACGAGGGACCGCTTGATGCCGAGCGGGTCGGCGATGATCGTCACGATGGCCACCGCCGCCACGAAGGCCGCCAGCAAGCCGTACTCGATGAGGTCTTCGCCGTTCTCTTCGCGAACGAAGTTGCGGATTAGGTTCATCATGTTAGGATCTACTCCTCTGCAGGGGGACCGACTGCTCCGGCTCTCAAGCCGGCGTGGACGTGCACGGTCGTCGACCGTGCGACGACTCATTCGCCCTGTGCCGTTATCGGACCCGCGCTTCGTTGCGTTTTAGCGCGCGTTGCCATTCCGGTTGCGGGCGCATCCAACATCATCACGCAAGAGCCAGGCCATTCCTGAATCGCGCACCGCGGCGATGGCGCAACTCCCTTGGACGCGAACGGGCTGCGTCGCCCTCACCGAAGGCGCGGAATGCGCGGGTGTCGACGGCACCGGGGGTTCGTCGGGGAAACAGTCAATCGCGCCAACACTCGCGTGGGTTTTCACCCACGGCCGTCGCGTGCACGATGCAACGCGAGTCGTGCATGAGGAGCATTTCGACCGCGATTGACGCGGGTAGAATCGCTGACGCCCCTGACGCCGCTCGGCGCTATCTCGCGTGGCGGCGCAGCGATCTTCTGTCGACGTTCAGAGGACGTCAGCCGCCGAGATAGGCCTTCTTGACGTCGTCGTTCTCGAGCAGACGACGCGCGTCGTCCTCGAATCGCACCCGGCCGGTCTCCGAGCACGTAACCGCGGCCGGCGACCGAGAGCGCGCATGTACGCGTTCTGCTCGACCAGCAGCACGGTGACGCCGCGCTGGTTGATCTCGCGGATGGTCCTGAAGATCTCGCGCACCAGGAGGGGCGCGAGCCCCAGCGACGGCTCGTCGAGCAGCAGGAGCCGCGGTCGCGACATGACGGCGCGGCCGATCGCCAGCATCTGCTGCTCCCTCCCGAGAGCGTGCCAGCCGGCTGGCGCCGGCGCTCGAGCAGCCGCGGGAAGAGCTGGAACACCTGGTCGCGGTCCGCGCGGATGGCGGGACGGTCCTTGCGGCGGTAGGCGCCCAGCTCGAGGTTGTCCTCGACGGTGAGGTTGGCGAACACCATCCGCCCCTCGGGGGCCTGCGAGATGCCGAGCCCCACGATCTCGTGCGCGGGCACACGCGTGAGGTCCTGCCCGTCGAAGCGCAGGGTCCCGGCGCGCGGCCGGCATCGAGCCCGAGATCGTGCGCAGCAGCGTGCTCTTGCCCGCGCCGTTGGCGCCGATGAAGCGTGACGATCTCCCCGGAAGCGGCGTGGAGCGAGAGTCCCTTGAGCGCGTGCACCGCGCCGTAATAGACGTCGAGCCCCTCGACCTCGAGCAGCATCAGGCGCCCGCGCCGAGATCGGCGTGGACCTCCTCGCCCAGGTAGGCCTCGATCACCTTGGGGTTGGTACGGATCTCGGCGGGACTGCCCTCGGCGATCTTCACGCCGTAATCGAGCACCGCGATGCGGCTGACAGATGCCCATCACGACACGCATGTCGTGCTCGATCAGCAGGATGGTGAGCCGGAAGCGACTGCGCACCGACTCGATCAGGTGCATGAGCTGGTCGGTCTCCTGCGGGTTGAGACCGGCGGCCGGCTCGTCCAGCAGCAGGAGCCGCGGCTTGCCCGCCAGCGCGCGCGCGATCTCGAGCCGGACGCTGCTGGCCGTACGGCAGCTCGGCGGCGTGCAGGTCCGCGAACGCCGCGAGCCCCAGGATCTCGAGCAGCTCATCGGCCTGGCGCTGCATGTCGCGCTCGTCGCGCGCGAAGCGGTCGGTGCGCAGCAGCGCGTCGAGCAGAGTGGCGCGGGTGTGCTGGTGCGCGGCGATCGCCACGTTGTCGCGGCAGCAGCGTGTCGCGAACAGCCGGATGTTCTGGAAGGTGCGCGTGATGCCGCGCTTCGCGATCGCGTGGGGCTTGAGGCCGTCGATGCGGCGACCTTCGAACTGGATGCTGCCGTGGGTGGGCTGGTAGACGCCGGTGATGACGTTGAAGACCGTGGTCTTGCCGGCGCCGTTGGGGCCGATCAGGCCCACGAGCTCGCCGGACTCGACGGCGAGGTCGAGCTCGGCGACCGCCTTGAGGCCGCCGAACCGCATGGTCACGCGATCGAGGCGCAGCAGCGGCTCGCTCACGCGCGCGCCTGGCGGCGGCGGTGGAGCCAGCCCGGCAGGGACAGCTCGCGGGTGCCGAGCAGTCCCTGTGGGCGCAGGATCATGAGCAGGATGAGCATGAGCGAGTAGATCACCATCCGATAGTCCTTGACCGGACGCAGCACCTCCGGCAGCAGCGTCAGCACGATGGCCGCGAGCACGGCGCCGGAGATGCTGCCCATCCGCCCAGCACCACCATCGCGATCACTTCGATGCTCTTGATGAAGGTGAAGGAGTTGGGGTTGAGGTACGAGAGGTAATGGGCGAACAGGCCGCCGGCGATGCCGGCGAAGAACGCGCCCATGACGAAGGCCAGCACCTTGTAGCGGGTGGTGTCGACGCCCAGGGCCTCCGCGGCGACCTCGTCGTCCCGGATCGCGAAGAGCGCGCGCCCGTAGGTGCTGTGGGCGAGGTGCCGCGAGACCACCACCACCGCGGTCACGCCCAGCCCGGCCCAGAAGAAGTTCGTCCACTCCGGGATCCCCGGCAGCCCGCGCGCCCCGCCGATGACATCGATGTTGAGGATGAGCACCCGGATGATCTCGCCGAAGCCGAGCGTCACGATGGCCAGGTAATCGCCGCGCAGCCGCAGCGACGGCAGCCCGACCAGATACCCGGCGATGGCGGCGAGCAGTCCGCCCGCCAGCAGCGCCACCAGCAGCGCCGGGGCGGAGGCAAGGGCCAGAGGCACGCCGCGGTCGAGCAGCGCCTGCGACCAGCCGCGACCGACGTACAGCGAGAACATCGCCGAGCCGTAGGCGCCGATCGCCATGAATCCGGCGTGGCCGATCGAGAACTGCCCGGTGAAGCCGTTGATGAGGTTGAGCGAGACCGCGAGAATCACGTTGATCTCGCACAGCATCACGATCTGCAGCAGGTAGGGATTGAGCAGGCGCGGCAGCGCGAAATCGATCGCGACCAGCACCAGCAGTGTCGCCGATCAGCCAGCGCAGCGCCTTCATCTCACACCTTCTCCGCCGCTGGCCTTGCCCAGGATGCCCGCGGGACGCACCAGCAGGATCACGATCAGCAGGACGAAGGCGATCGCGTCGCGGTAGGTGGGCGAGAGATACCCGACCACCATGACCTCCGCGATGCCCATCACCAGCCCGCCGATTACCGCGCCCGGGATGTTCCCGATGCCGCCGAGCACCGCGGCCACGAACGCCTTGAGGCCGGGCATGATGCCCATGTAGCGGCTCGATCTTGGGATTCTGCAGGGCCACCAGCACCCCGGCCGCGGCGGCCAGCATCGAGCCGAGCACGAAGGTGAAGGTGATGATGCGGTCGACCGAGATGCCCATCAGCGCCGCGGCGGTGTGGTTGTACGACACCGCGCGCATCGCCTTGCCGACCCGGGTGTTGATCACGATGAAGCGCAGCGCCAGCATCAGCACGAGCGGCGACCAGCAGGATGATGATCTGCTGGTTGGAGATCGTGACGCCGTTCCCGAGCGGAATGTTCGACGAGGGAATGATCTGCGGGAAGAACTTGGGATCGGCGCCGAACAGCAGCACGCCGCCGTTCTCGAGCAGCAGCGAGACCCCGATCGCGGTGATGAGCGCCGCCAGGCGCGAGGACTTCCGCACCGGGCTGGTAGGCGAAGCGCTCGATGAAGAAGCCGACGACCCCGCATCCCGCCATGGCGGAGATCAGCACCAGCAGGGCGTGCCCGGGGAACGGGCTCAGCGCCGCGCCGGCGAAGCGCGCCGTGTAGTAGGCGAAGAACGCCCCCAGCATGTAGACGTCGCCGTGGGCGAAATTGATGAGGCGCAGGATGCCGTAGACCATCGTGTAGCCCAGGGCGATCAGGGCGTACACGCTCCCCACGTGACCCCGTTCACCAGCTGCTGCAGGAATTCACTCACGGGTTGGTCCGGCGGCCGGCGCATCCGAGGCTCGAGGGGATCAGGGATTCACCGTGGTGTCGTAGATCTTCTTGCCGCCCTTGATCGCCAGCACCACCGCCGGCTTCGACGCGTTGCGGTTCCGGTCCAGGGTGATGGTGCCGGTGACGCCCGGAAGTTCGCGGTGGCCGCGATGAGATCGCGCAGCTTCTGCTCGGCTTCCTTGCGATCCGGAGATCCGGCCTTGGACGAGGCGAGGCCCTTGAAGACGGTCGGATCCTGCTCGAAGAGCTTCTCGAGCGACTGGAACAGCACGGTCGCGGCGTCGTAGGCGAGCCCGCCGATCGCGTCCGGGTCGTGGTGGAACGTGTCGCGATACTTCTTCAGGAAGCCCTGAAGGCGCGGGTCGGGATTGTCGACCGCGAAATGGTTCGAGTAGTAGTTGCCGTTCATGGCGTCGCCGCCGATCTGGAGCAGCTGGGCGCTCTCCCATCCGTCGCCACCCAGGATGGGCTGGTTCAGTCCCAGCTCGCGCGCCTGGCGCGCGATGAGTCCGGCCTCCGTGTAGTAGCCGGGCAGGAAGATCGCCTCCGGTTTCTTGGCCTTGATGGCGGTGAGCTGGGCGCGGAAGTCCTGATCGCCCGCCGAATACGCCTGCTCGGTCACGATGGCGCCGCCGAGCTGGGTGAAGGCGTCGGTGAAGTACTTGGCCAGGCCCACGCTGTAGTCGTTCTTCACGTCCTTGAGGATCGCGACTCGCCTGAGCCCCAGGTTCCGGGCCGCGAACTTCGCCATCACGGTGCCCTGGAACGGATCGATGAAGCACATGCGGAAGATATAGTCGCCGACCTCCGTCACCTTGGGGTTGGTCGACGACGGCGAGATCATCGGGACGTGAGCGTCCTGGCAGATCGGCGCCGCGGCCAGGCTGCGGGACGAGGCGACCTCCCCGATCACCGCGATCACCCGGTCCTGGTTGATGAGCTTCTGCACCACGGTAGCGGCTTCCTCGGGCCGTCCCTGGTCGTCCTCGACCACGGCGCGAACCTTGAGGCCGCCGATCTTGCCCCTGCCACCGCTGGGTGAGCTCGGCGAGGGCGAGCTGGACGCCTTCCTTGGTGGACTGACCGAAGGTCGCGTCGTTGCCGGTCAGCGAGCCGAACTCGCCGATCACGAGCTCGTCGTTGGAGGGGCCTGCACAGCCCGCGATCAGCCCGGCCAACACGGATCCGAGGATCAGAGCGCCATCCTATGCGCGACCTCATGGTCGTCTCCTCTCGAGGGGGTGCGTCCGGCGCTCCACCGACGATGGCCCGATGGAAGCGCGAAACCAAGCGCGTAGAAGTAGCACGGCCGCTGTCGGCCCGGCAAAGCCAAATGATTCTGGCGGCATGGGTTGTCCCACGTGAATCCGGTTGCTAGAGTGCCGCGCCATGGAGCGCGTCGCAAGGATGCAACGCCCCTTCGTGGTCATGCTGGTGGCGCTCGTCGTGAGTGGAGCGATCGGTTGCGCGCATCGCGCGGCATTCACGCCGCCCGGTCCGTCGCCGCGCCCCTCGCCTTCGCCGCAGCCGCGACCGCACCCGGCTACGAGGCGCGGATCGACAGCCTCGACGCGGTGGATCCGGCTCCACTCGCGGGACGACGCATCGTGCTCGACCCGGGCCACGGCGGGCTCTTCCGCGGCGCCGTCGGCGTCAACGGCCTCACCGAGGCGCGAGGTCAATCTCGCTGTGGCGCTTCGAGGCTCGCTCCGCTGCTCGAGCAGCATGGAGCCAGGTGCTGCTCACGCGCCGCGAGGACCGCGACTTCCTCACCCGCGCCGACAGCTCGCTGCGCGGCGATCTCGCCGAGCGGGTCCGCATGGCCGAACGCCTTCGCGCCGGACTTCTTCCTCTCCATCCATCACAACGCCGATCCCGGCGGCACGCACGACCGGAACGAGACCCAGACCTACTACAAGCTCGGCGACGAGGGCGCCTCGCTGGACGCGGCCGCGTGCCTGCATCGCTACCTGCGCCGCAACCTCGGGATCGCCGGCCAGCGGATCCTTCCCGGGAACTATTTCGTCCTGCGCAACAGTGACGCGCCCGCCGCCCTCACCGAGGCCTCGTACATCACCAATCCGGACGTCGAGGCGCGGCTGGTGCTCGAGAGAAGCGCCGTCTCGAAGCGCAGGCGCTCTACCTCGGCATCGCCCGGTACTTCGGGCGGGGAGCGCCCACTGTCACGGCGTTCGCGGCGGTGGGGCGTGACGGTCGATCGGACACCTCGTTCGTCGACGTCGACGGTCCCATGCTGGTCGCGCGGATGACCGGAGCCTTCGATCAGGTCGACCTCGAGCTCGACGGGCGTCGCCTCGACCCGGTGCGCACCGCAGAGCGGATCGAGTGGCGCCCCGAGAGGCCGCTCCCGGTCGGGCGTCACGAGGCGCGGCTGCGCGTCGCCCTCTCGGGCGCGGGCAGCGCGCCCACCCAGTCGCTGGCGTTCCGGCTCGAGCGTCGCCCGGCGTCCCTCCGCGCGCAGGCGTCGCCCGACGTGGCGACCGCGTGGATGGGCGTGCGGATCGAGAGTGCTGGATCGCGCCGGACTCCCCTGCCTCCAGCCGCTCAAGCTCCGGGTGAAAGCCACCCGGCCCGGCGCCACGCCCGCGGAGACCGTCGTCACGTCGCGCGACGGCATCGCCTGGGCCTATCTGCGTGCGCTGAGCCGCGCCGCCCGCGGCGCCACGGGCCCGCTGGCGACGATCACTGCCGGAACCACGGCGGCGGGGATCAAGAGCGCGAGCGTCGCGACTCCTGCGCGTTCCGCTCGAGCAGCGGCCTTCTTCACCGGATGGGCCGAGCGACGCCCGGAGGGCGAACGGCTGCGCGACGCGCCGGGCACGGCGGAGCCCACTCCCACCGTGGCACTGGATCAACCGCGACGGCTTCGTGGTGCTGCCGCGCGACAGCGTCCTCAGGCCGCCGGCGCTGCCCGGCTTCCGCGCATGGGGAACCGACACGCTGCCGCCGCGGCTGGTCGCGATCGCGCAGGGGGCGTTGATCGGGCGGCGCATCGTGCTCGATCCCGACGGCGGCGGCGAAGACAGCGGGGGCATGGGCACGAGCGGCACGCGCGCATCCTTCTACAACGTGCAGGTGGCCCAGGCGCTGGCCTCGATGCTGGAAGCCTCCGGGGCGGCGGTGGCGCTGGCGCGACGTGGCGACGTGGCGGCCTCGGACGTCGAGCGCGTGCGGGCGAGCGAGGAGTTCCATGCCGATCGCTACCTGCGCATCGGCCATCGGCCCGAGCCCCCACATCGGCAGCTACTTCTCGAGCGCCCCGGGCAAGACCTGGGGAGCGCACGTCGCGTCGTGGCTGGCGCGGCTCGGACTCCCCGCGCCTCCGGTCAGGACGACGCGCAATATCCGTTGCAGCAGACGTCGTGCACGGCGATCTACGTGGCGACCCGCCGCGTCGACGATGCGGCTGACGAAGCGGCCATGAACGAGCCCGGGGCGGTGCGTGCCGAGGCCTACGCGCTCTACCTCGCGCTGCTCGAGGAGTGGACCTCGGAGCGCCGGCTGGCCGCTCGACTCGCTCGAGGTCCGCGACGCCGAGGGGCGACCGGCGGCGGGCGCGGTCGTCACGCTCGGTGGCGCGCTCGTCCTGGAAACCGACGCGCACGGATCGCTGCGCTTCGCGCGCACCGAGGCCGGACCGATCGAGGCTCTGGTCGATCATCCCGCGGTGAGAACGCGCGGGCTTCTGTTAGAATCACAACGCAACGCGGTCCTGACCGGGCCCAACGGCCGGTAGCCCCCGCGCTGGCCTCGGCGGAAGGCGGTCCCGATGGTCCACGGCATCGCCGGGTACTTCATCGAACGCGCCAGCTGCGCACGGCGCGTCGCACTCCTCACCCCTCGGACTGAGCATGCTCGGCGGCGCCGGATTGTTCGGCGTGTCCCAGACGCCGGTGTTCCGCCACAATTCTCATCGCCTCCGAGCCGGTTCGGCTTCGAAGGGCCCGAGCAGTACGTGCGCCGCATCGATCTCGAGCAGGAACGCGGCACGGCGCCGCGCTCTCGAGCATCGGGCTGATCGAGATGAAGCCCGATTACGAGCGCGGCAGTGCCCGCGGCACAGCGCGCGCGCGTCAGCCAGCCCGAGCCGCGACCGGTGCACGACGGAAGCGCGGGTGGGGCGGGCTCCACGATGCGCTCGGTGTCGCGGCTCGCCGGCGTGCCGGTATTCCAGTCGGAGGAGCTGATCATCGAGCGGCTGGTGAAGCCGGACTATCCTCCGCTCCTGCTCGCACGCGAGGTGGAAGGCAAGGTCACGGTCCAGGCGCTCGTCGACACGGTGGGTCAGGTCGTCGACGTCCAGGTGCTGGCGAGCACCGGCGAGACGCAGTTCGAGGCAGGCCGCTCGGGACGCCGTGCTGCAGTGCCGGTTCCGCCCGTATCGACGCGGCGGCGAACCCAGCGAGGTGTACGCCGTCTTCCGCTTCTCCTTCAGGATCTACTGATCTCCAGGAAGTCGGCGACCCTGCCGACAACCCACGGAAACGCCGGCTAGGGAGCCGGCCGTCCGGGAGTCTACGATCCACGCTCATGCGTTTGTCGCTGGTCGTCCCCGCCCATAACGAGGAAGAGCGGCTCGAGCCGATGCTGCGCGCGTACGCGAAGTGCGCTCGGCTCCGACGCCGAGCTGATCGTCGTGGTCAACGGATCGACCGACGACACCGTCGGGGTGGCGCGCCGCGTCGCGGCCGACCATCCGACGCTCAGGTGATCGACGTGCCGGAGCGGATCGGCAAGGGCGGCGCCGTACGCACCGGCTTCGCGCGCGCGGGCGGCGACCTCGTCGGCTTCGCGGACGCCGACATGGCGACGCCGCCCGCCGAGATTCCTGCGGTTGGTCGATGCCGCGGAGCACAGCGACGGAGCGATCGCCTCGCGCTGGGCGCCGGGAGCGCGGATCTACGGTCGCACCTGGCTGCGGACCGCGGCGAGCCGCGTGTTCGCGCTGCTGGTGCGGACGCTGTTCGGACTGCCATTCGCCGACACGCAGTGCGGAGCGAAGGTGTTCCACCGCCGCTTCCTGCCGCTCTACCTCGCGAACTCGACGGTCAACGACCTCGCGTTCGACGTCGAGCTGCTGGTGCTGCTGACCCGCGCCGGCGCGCGGCTCACCGAGGTTCCCACCGCCCTGGACCGCGGTCCCGGGATCGTCGTCGCTCGCGTCTCCGGCGGGTCTCGCCCGGCACGGCTGGCGGATGGTGCGCACCCTGCTGCGCCTGCGCGCCGAATCCCGGCGACCGTTGCCGGCGCCCGTGACGCGGTGAGCCGGCGCGGCGCGCTCGTCTCCGGCCTGCTGTTCGCGGCAGGACTCGCGCTCTACCTGCCGCGGCTGGCCGTGCCCGACACGTACATCTTCGACGGGGTGTACCACGCCTACACCGGCAGGCCAGTACGCGGCCGGCAACGCCGACGCCTACGTGTGGTACACGCATTCTCCGCGCCCGGGCGTCGCCTACATGTGGAACCATCCGCCGCTCGGCATCCACCTGATCGCGCTCGGCATCCGGCTCTGGGGAGACCATTCCTTCGGCTGGCGGTTCATGGAGCGCGCTGTTCGGAGCGCTCGGGCTGGTGGTGGCCTTCTGGCTCGCGCGCGTGCTCACCGGTGACGCCACGGTCGCGCTGCTCGCCACCGGACTCCTCATGATGGACGGGCTCTATTTCGTCCAGGCGCGGACCGGCATGCTCGACTCCTTCGGAGTGTTCTTCATGATGAGCGCGCTCCTCCTGTTCCATCGCTTCTGGACCGCGCCGCCCGAGCGTGCCGGCCAGCGTTTGCCGTGGATCGGGCTGCTGCTGGGCCTGGCGATCGCGACCAAGTGGAATGCGGCGTACGCCTCGCTGATGATCGGGCTCGCGGCGCTCGTGCGCCTCGCGTGGCGCTCGCGACCGCGACACGGCTCGTCGCCGATCTGGCCTGGCTCGCGTTCGGGCTGGTGATCGTGCCGGCTCTGATCTACTTCCTCGCGTACGTTCCGTTCCTGCTCACCGGCCACAGCCTCGGCGCAGCTGGTGGAGCTGCAGAAACAGATCTTCTACTACCACTCCCACCTCAAGGCCACGCATCCCTATCAGTCGAGCTGGTGGCAATGGCCGCTCGTGATCCGGCCGGTGTGGTATCACGTGCAGGTATGGCAAGGGCTGGATGGCCAACACCTACGCGCTCGCCAACCCGCTGCTCCACTGGGCGCTGCTGCCCGCGGTGCTCTGGCTGGTCTGGTGGTGGGGTCGCAGAGCCGAAGCGGCGCTGCTGAACGGTGGTCATCGGCTTCTTCGGTCAGTGGTTGCCGTGGGTGCTGGTGCCGCGCATCAGCTTCGCGTACCACTTCCTGCCCGCCGTGCCCTTCGGCTGCATCGCCCTGGCGGTGGCGCTGTCGCGGCTCGTCGCCCACCCGGGGCCGCGACGCTGGCTCGCCTGCGCTATGTGGGGCTGGTGGTCGCGGCATTCGTGTTCTTCTATCCGATCTACTCGTCGCTGCCGCTCAAATGCACGTCCTTCGCCCTGCGGATGTGGCTTCCGACCTGGCGGTGAGCTCGTAGGACGCCTACAGCTGGAACTTGCCGAAATCCTCGGGGTTGAGCCGCTCGAGGTAGCGCCGTAGCTGCTCGGCCTTCTCCTCGTCGCTGCAGGCTCGCGACTCGGCTCGTCGGACTCCTCCTGCGCCTCTTCACGCAGGTGGAGGCTGCGAGGAGCTGCTCGTTCACGTAGAGCGGCGCCTTGGCGCGCAGCGCCAGCGCGATCGAGTCGGAGGGTCGCGCGTCGATCGACAGCACCTGGCCTTCGCGCTCTACGAAGATCGAGGCGTAGAAGGTGTTCTCCTTGAGCTCGGAGATCCACGACTTTCGTGACCTTGGCCTTGAAGCCTTCGATCACGATCGCGATCAGGTCGTGGGTGAGCGGACGAGGAAACGCCTCCTCGGAGAGAATGCGCCGGATCGCCTGAGCCTCGCCCGGCCCGATCCAGATCGGGAGGATGCGCTCGCCTTCCACCTCCCGCAGGATGACGATGTTCTGCTGGGTCTTGTGTTCGAGGATCAGGCCGTTGACACGGGCTTCGACGAGTTTCACGGCTTCGCGACTCGCGTTCGGCGGCGGAGTGTGGGCCGCCTTGGTGGAATCGGATTCGAGGTTCATGAAGCCCGGCGCGGTCTCGCTGCGCATGTGCTCGACCATCCATTTCGCCGAAGCGGCCAGCTCGGAGTTGGGATAGCGCTCGAGCACCGCTCGGAACGAGCGCTCGGCGGCATCAAAGTCCTTCAGCTCCTCGGATTGGATGAAGCCGATCATGAACTGTGCCTGCGGGCTCACATCGCTGTTCGGGTATTCCTCGAGCACCTTGCGGTAGGCCTCGATACGCTCGTTGGCGCCGCCCGCGGTCTGGGCATCGTTGAACACATCGCGCGCGCTGCGTTTGAGGCTCGAGGATTTCTTGATCGCGGCCGAGTCTGCCTGGAGTCCCAGCATCTGCTTGGCCTCGCCGTACTTCGCGAGATAGTAGTCCTGCGACTGCTTCGAGCTCATCTGCCGGATGATGCCTCCGCGCACCTGGTCGAACGGCCGGTATCCGGCCGGCTTGACCGCGTCGACGCGGATCACGTGCCATCCGCGATCGGTCTTGTAAGGGCCGCCGATCTTGCCCTCGCCGAGCGCGAACGCCGACTCCGCGAGCGCGGGCTGCTTTCCGAGCTGTCCAAAGATCCCCTCGCGCGTCACCGGGCCCAGCGCGCCGCCATGATCCCTGGTGAGGCTGTCGCTGGAGTACTTGGCGGCGAGCTTGTTCCAATCCTGGGTCTTCCGTCCACCCCACACCTTCTTGGCCTGCGATTCGGACTTGGTCTGGATCTGGCTGATGTTCACCGTGGCGGGCGTGGCGTACTCGCTCTTGTGTGATTCGTAGTAGGCGAGCGCCTCCGGAATCGCCAGGCGGAGCGCGTTGTTCGCCATCACCTCGTTGATATAGGTGCGGATCAGGACGTCGCGCCGTTGCTGCTCGATCTGGCGAAGACACGTCAGGGCGCTTGTCGACGCCCTTCCGGGTGGCCGCCATGAGCCACACCTTCTCCTCCACCATCCGGTCGAGCAGGCGCTGGCGGCCATCGGGCGTGGTGGATTGGGGACGCACGTGATCGGGCAGCTCGTCGAGCCGTCGCTGGATTGGCCGGTGGTGATGGTCTCCTTGCCGATCTTCGCCAGGACGCTGTCGCTTCCCGCCTTCGCCTTGCTCGCGGACTTGGTCCCGGACTTGGTCCCGGACTTGGTGGAAGACTTGGCCGAAGACTTTGCCGAGCTGGTGGCTGCCGCGCCAGGGCGGACGGCGCCCACGCCGCCAGCAGGATGGCGAGAACGATGGCCTTCGGAGGTTGCGGAATCACGTCCGCACCACCCACAGCCGAACGGTGGCCGTGATGTCGGCCAGGAACCGCACCGTGACGTCGTAGCGGCCGAGCTGCTTGATGTGCTCCTCGGGCATCTCGATCTGACGCTTCTCGATCGCATGTCCCGGCGCGATTCAGCGCGTCGGCAACATCGGCCGTGGTCACCGATCCGAACAAGGTGTCCTCTTCGTTCGCCTGGGCGGGGATGTTGACCTCGAAGCCCTCGAGCTTGGCGGCCTCGGCGCGCGCCTCCGTCATACGCTTCTGGATCTGCTGCTTCCTTCTGGCGCGACAGCTCCGATAGTAGATTGCCGGCCCGGGTGGCGGCCGCGATGGCGAGCTTGCGGGGGAGCAGATAGTTCCGCGCGTAGCCGGGCTTCACGTTGACGGTCGTTCCGCGGGTCCCCACGCCTTCGAGATCTTCCAGAAGAATTACCTGCATGCCGCTTCTCCTAGGGTGCGTCGCCGCCCGGAATGACTCCAGGCGCCGATAGTCGAGCCAGATGTCGCTCAGTCCCACACAGACGGTGGTGGCGACGAACACCGGCAGAGCCATGACGAGAAACGAAGAGCAACGTGAGTGCGATGATGGGAGGTGGGACGCCACGCAAGAGCAGCAGGGATTCTACGACCGCGATTCCCTGCACACAATAACCGAGGGCCGGCACGATCAGCAGCGTCCATGCGGTCGGGGCCCACGCTTCGGGTCGCCCAGCAGCAGACCAAGTCCGCCAATCAACAGCCAGAGCGCGCCGTCGGGCAGCCTCCACTCCACGAAACGCGCGCGCGAGAGCGCGGGCCAGCGCAGCCGGTCCGCCAGCCACGCCGAGACGTGCGCGCCCCGCGATGACCAGCAGCGCCATCCACAGGAACAGGAGGCTCGGCAGCACGATGGGCAACGAAGCGCGTACGCAGCGCGGCGCTCTCCTGCAGCGCCGCCTGGAGCCGCGCGCAGCCGATCGCCCTGATACCCGATCTGCTGCAGCGATCTGCACGAAGATTCCCATCCCCCTGCTTGAGGAAGCCATCGAGCCGCGCGACCAGGTCGGGATACGAGAAGGCCCACGGAGTCCCGCGGCGCAGCAGCAGCAGCGGCGGCAAGCATCCACGCGCGCTGTCCGGCGGCGGGACCGCCGCCCTCTTCGCGCAGCCCCATCCAGCAGCCGGTGAGGGCCGCGACCGGGATCCACCACTGACCAGGCGGCATACGGGCCCACGGCGATCACGGTCGCCGACAGCAGCGCGACCGGCACGAGTACGCCCACGGTCCCCAGCGCCAGCACAGCAGCAGCGCCACCGCGACGGCGACCGGCACCACCATCCGACAACGGGCTCCCACGGTAGCGGCGTCGAGACCGCGCACAGGGTCAGAAGCGTCAGAGAGACAGCAAACGCTCGCAGCACGAGCCTCACCAGGGGTCCTTCAGCGATACAGGTCGCTGGTGGAAGGGCAGCAGAGCCAGCACATCGAGCCCGCTTCACGGCGACGGTGAGTCTGCTTCTGCGGTCGCGCGCAGGTCCGGACACCCGGCGCGGAACGATCTTGCCGCGGTCGGTGATGAAGCGGCCCAGGCGCTTGTCGTCCTTGTAATCGACGAATCCGACCTTCTCCAGACACAGCTTGCAGTACTTCTTTTTCAGCCCTTTGCCTTCACGTTCTCTCGCCATGATTCGCTCGGGCCCGCGTCGCGGGCTTCGGGTTCTCTGCGCTCTGCGCGTCCGCCGCCTGCGGCTCCGGACGACGCTCCAGGAAATGCACGTTGTCGGCCTGACCTCCAGGCGACTCCGCTTCTCGCCTCTGCGGCGTTTGCCACTGTCGCGATGCTGCAGCCGGCCCTCGACCAGCACCGGACTTGCCCTTCTTCAAGTACTCGCCGCACACCTCCGCGAGCCGCTGGAAAGTGCCCACGGCGATGAAGCCGGTGCGTCTCGGCCATCGCGCCGGCACGGGTGCGATAGCGCCGGTGGAAGGCGAGATCGCTGAACGCCGTCACCGCGGTCCCGTCCGGCGCCGAAGCGCGCTCAGTCGGGATCGCGCGTGAGCCGGCCGGCCAGGCACCCGTGGTTGATCCGGGGAGCCTCAGGTCCGCTCGTGGGCATCTCTCCCAAGGCGTGACGCACTATCCTCTCCGATCCTCTTCCGCTGGCGGCCAGAGCTTCGACGTCGACCTCCTGGCTGGGCTCAGCCCGGCGCGGGATATGGATCGATCGACAGCACCCGCATCACCGACTCGTTGAGGTGGAGGCGGCGCTCGAGCTCCTTCGATCTGGGCACCTCGGTCCCTGGTGGACGATCAGTCGTGTAGATGCCGTCACGCGCGACGACCGATCTCGTAGGCGAGGCGGCGCTTGCCCCAGCGCTGCACTTCGAGCACCTCCGCCCAGGTCCTTCGATCCACTGAGAGACCCGGCTCGATTTCTCGTTGACCTCGAGACTCTTCGAGCTCGGCTCCAGGATGAACGTGCGTCTCGTACTTTGGTCACGGTTCCGGACTCCTCCTTGCGGATCCTGCGGTTGAAACGATTCATGGCTTCGTCGATGCCCCGTCGTCGCCCAGCATTCCGCGGCGTCGGCGGCGCGGGTCACGGCGTCCCCGATCCGGCGCTTCCTCCTCGGGCTCGAACGACTCCAGCACGTGCTCCTCAGCTCCTCGGCGCTCGACCGCGCCGCCCACGCCGATGCGCGAGCGCGCGTAGTCGCGATGTCCCAGCGCGGCCTCGATGCTCTCGAGGCCGCGATGGCCCCCGCTCGAGCCGCGCGCCCGGAGCGCTCATCGCGCCCACCGGCAGATACACGTCGTCCGAGATCACCAGCAGATCTCCGTGCGACAGCGCATGCCCGCTTCGCATCCAGCGGGCCGGCGCCGTCCCGGTGAGGTTCATGAACGTCAGCGGCCGCATCAGCCTGCGATCTCGCGGCCGCCGACGCTCCCACGCCGCGCCAGGTAAACGCCCGGTATCGAGACGTCTCCCTTGCGCGCCAGCGCGCCTCGAGCGCATCGAGCACCCGCCACGCCGCACGTTGTGGCGCGCGTGGCGCGTAGCGGTCGCCCGGATTGCCCAGGCCCACGACCGAGCCGCACGGCCGCTACTTCTTCCCCTTCGTCCTTGTCCTGTCTCTCGGCCTCGGCCTCGCCTTCCTCGTCCTTCTTGCCCTTCGTGATGACCTCGGGCTCGGCAGGTCGCGCTCTGCGCGCCACCGACCTCCTCCGCCGGCTTCTCCTCGATCACGGTCGGCGGCACCACCGTCGCCAGCGTGGCGTCGGATCGGCTGAGGATCGCGTACGTTCGGCGACCGAGAGATCGCGCACGTGGATCGAGTCGCCGATGTTGAGCGCGCACACGTCCACGTCGATCGCAGCCGGGATCGCGGTCGGCAGAGCAGCGCACCTCGACGTCGCGCAGAGATGTGCCTCGAGGATGCCGCCGCCGTCCTTGACGCCCACCGCCAGGCCGATGCAGTTGCAGCGTTGACGCTTCACCTCGATCGTCTCGGTGAGCGAGATGTGCTGGAAGTCGAGGTGGAGGATGCTGGCGCGAGACCGGGTCGTACTGCACGTCGCGGATCAGGCGCCGTGTACTCGCTGCCGCCGACCGCGCAGGTTGACGATCGGGTTGCCGCCCTTGTGCCTGCGCAGCGCTACCTCGAACTCGCGCGCGTCCACGTTCACCGGCACCGGCTCCTCGCCGTGACCGTAGAGCACGCCGGGATCTCGCCTGCCGCGCGCGCCTTGCGCGCGCCGCCCTTGCCCAGGCGCGTCGCGGCGCTTGCCCGTTCAATGTGATCACTGCCATGGTTGTTCCTCCTTCGACTCGGTCCGGCTGCGTACCGAGCGCGCCCGGTGGTCTAGACGAACAGCGAGCTGAGCGAGCGCTCCTCGTGGATGCGCTGCACGGCTTCGCCCAGCAGTCCCGGCGACGGACAGCTCGCGGACCACGTTGGCGGGCAGCGAGCACGGCTCGTGATCGAGCGTGTCGGTGACGACCAGCTCGTTGATGGGCGAGTCGCGCGATGCGCTCGAACGAGCTCGGGACAGAACACGCCGTGCGTCACGCCGGCGTAGATGTCCTTGCGCACCGCTGCGCGCGGATCGCCTCGGCCGCCTGGCACAGCGTGCGCGCCGTCGTGACCACGTCGTCGAACAGCACGACGTTCTTGCCCTCGACGTCGCCGATGATGTTCATCACCTCGACCGCGTCGGCCTTGGGCCGGCGCTTGTCGACGAGCGCCAGGTCGCGCGCCGAGGCGCTTGGCGTAGGCGCGCGCCATCTTCACGCTGCCGATGTCGGGCGCCACGACCACGAGATTCGGGATGCTGCTTGCTGCGGCGAAGTACTCGATCAGCACCGGCGCGGCGTAGAGATGGTCGAACGGGATGTCGAAGAAGCCCTGGATCTGCGGCGCTGTGCAGGTCCATCGTCAGCACGCGGTCCGCGCCCGCCACCGTGATCAGGTTCGCCACCAGCTTGGCCGTGATCGGCGCGCGCGGCTGGTCCTTGCGGTCCTGCGCGCGCGTAGCCGAAGTAGGGCAGCACCGCCGTGACGCGCCGCGCCGAGGCGCGCTTGCGCCGCGTCGAGCATGACCAGCAGCTCCATCAGGTTGTCCGCCGGAGCGCCGGTCGGCCTGCACGACGAACACGTCGCTGCCGCGAATGTTCTCGTTGAAGCGCACCGAGACCTCGCCGTCCTCGAAGCGCGCCACCGATCGACGTCGCCGAGCGGCACCTTGAGCTTCCTCGCAGATCGCTCGCGGCGAGCTTGCGACTGGCATTGCCCGCGAAGATGCGTACCGGATCCAAACGTGGACCTCCCGGCGCGCCGCGCATCGAGCGGGCGCATCCGACCGCAATGACCGACCGGGCCTGCGGCCCAGCCGCGATCCGGGGTCCGTGTCTCCGACCGCCCGTAAGATGGCTGGGGCGGGAGGATCTCGAACCTCCGGATGCGAGATCCAAAGTCTCGTGCCTTACCGCTTGGCCACGCCCCACCAACAGAACGGGATTTCGCTGCGGTCCGTCCTCGGCGCCGCCGCAGCGAGCAGGGAGGCCGGGGTGATGGCAACTGGCCCAGAGAAGAAACCGACTGGAGAAAAGCCGAGGGAAATGTAACCGCGCCGCAGGCGGCGAGTCAACGGTCGGCGATGCGCCGTCCATCAGGTCAGCGGATGCGTTCGCTGTGGTGCTCGGCAGGGCGGCCGGAGTTCGATCCTTGACTGGCGAGCTCGCGCTGATAGACCGCCATCACCGTGTCCGTGAGGTACTTGCGGGTCGCGTCGTTGATCGGGTGGGCGAGATCCTGGTGCTCGCCATCGGGACGCTTGCGACTCGGCATCGCGACGAAGAGGCCGGAATTTCCGTGGATGATCTTGAGCCCACGGATGACGAACGAATCGTTGAGCGTGATGCTGACGAAGGCCTTCAGCTTGTCGTCGTCGCGGAGAGAAACGCGGACCTCAGTGATCTCGACCATGAGAATTCACCTCCGTCCAATTTCGTCTGGCGTTCGAGGGATCGCCTGGATCGGTTCGCTGCGAAACATTCTGGACTCGAACATCTGGCTTCCATGCCGTCGCCCTTTCACCGCGCTACTTCGATTCGCAACGAAGACCGGGCCGACTCTGACCGCGTACAACCGCTCATGCTCCGTCAAAGCGGCTGATGACGGACTCGACCTCTCGATCAGACTTCACGATTCCGGAACACTGCTGATCCGCTCCCGGTCAGGTGCGGATCACGAAGTCCCCGCCGCTTCGAGCCGCGCGAGGAGCGACGCATATCGACGAGCGGCGCCCGCCCAACACGTGTTCGAAGGAATTCCTGAGGTGCACGCAGCGCGATGCTGTTACTCCATCGCGCCCAAGACGTTGAGCGGATCTTAGTTTGGCGCTCCACCCTGTCAAGGCATATTTAGATTTGTCCAACGCTCGATAGGCATTGGCGGTGGAGATCGTCCATCGAGGCATGGCGACAATCGCTCGGAACGGAGCGGAGAGTCGCAGACGACGAAGCCTTTCGCCCCTTCCAAGCCCAGCGCTGTACCGCCGACGCACGCGAATGGAACGTCGGCGCCCAGTTGTGAAGCCAGCTCGACTCGCTTTCCAGATGTCAGACGGACACCCAGCAATCTCGCGAACTCCGACCAGCGCCGCGGCGGCGTCCGCACTACCACCTCCCAGTCCTGCGCCGATCGGAATGCGCTTGACAAGTCGGATGCTGGCGCCGCCCGGAGATCCGTACCGCGCCTGCACCAGACGCGCGGCGCGTAGCACCAGGTTGTCGGGTCCGGTCGGGATCCGCTCGCGGACGGGTCGACCCGTTCGAGCGGCATGCTCGAGCGTGATCCTCAGACGAAGCCCACGAGCTCGGCGCCGGATCTCCAGCGTGTCGAAGAGAGTCACCGATTGGAACACAGTCGCGATGTCGTGGTAGCCGTCGGCGCGCCGCGGTCCCACCACGAGGCCGAGGTTGAGCTTGGCTCGTGCCTCGATCCTCACGGCTCGCACCGCGCCGGGCGATCGCCCTCGGCTTGGCGGCAAGCCCATCAGCGATAGAGAACGAAAACGACCGCCGCGAGGTAGGCGAGCACGCAGGCTCCGAGCGGCCGGTCGCTGAGCAGCACCTGAGCGGGATCCTCGGTGCGTTCGGTCGCGCCCACTAGATAGAGGTAGCGGAAGATCCCGTAGGCCACGAACGGCACCGTGTAGAGCAGGGCCTCGGTGCCGAACTTGGCCACGGTCGCAGGCCAGATCGTGTAGAGCGCGTAACTCATCAGGCTGGCGGCCGCCGAGACCAGCAGGAGACCATCGAGGAGCTCAGGCGTGTAGCGATCCAACACTTCCCGCTGGCGCGCCGCGTTGTCACCCGCTCCCGCCAGCTCGCGACGGCGCTTGGAGAGTGCCAGGAAGAGCGAGCCGAAGAAGGTGCACACCAGGAGCCACGGGGAAAGCCCGTGCCGGGCGCCACCGGCAGCAGCAGCTCCACGCCCCCGATGGCGCGGAGCACGAAGCCGCTCGAGATCGCGAAGACGTCGAGCAATACCTGGCGCTTGAGATAGGCGCTGTAGGTCAGATTGAGCAGCAGATAGGCGAGCAGCACCGCGCCGAAGCGCGGACCGAGCTGCCAGGCCAGCACCGCCGCGATCAGCACGAGCACGATCGCAGTGATTCGCGCCACGGCGGGCGACAGCCGGCCGGAGGCGATGGGTCGCAGTCGCTTGCGTGGATGCTGGCGATCGGACTCGAGGTCGCGCAGGTCGTTGAGCAGATACGTGGCGCTCGCCACCAGCGAGAACGCCGCAAAGCCGAGCGCGGCGCGCAGCACCAGCGCCGGCTCACCGAGCCGGCGCGAGAACAGCACACCCGCGAACAGCAGCAGGTTCTTGGTCCACTGCCGCGGACGCAAGCCCTCGATCAGCGCCCGATCACCGCGGTCCGCCCTTGCCCCGGCGCGGGGGAACAACGCGTGCTCGACGAGCTGGCAGACCGCGTGACCCATCGCGATGTGCCCTTCCTGCACCCGCGGCGTCGATGCGTGTGGAGCGACCAGCGCATGGTCGCAGAGCGCCGCGAACCGACGGCCCTTGAGACCGGTGAACCCGATCACCGTCATACCGAGTGTGTGCGCGGTCTCGATCGCGCGCAGCACGTTCGCGGATCCCCGCTGGTGCTCAGGGCCACCAGCACGTCGCCCGGGCTCCCCGCCCCTTCGAGCTGACGGGAGAACACCTGGTCGAAGCCGAAGTCGTTGCCGATCGCGGTGAGGTTCGAGGTGTTGGTGGTCAGCGACACCGCCGCGAGCCCGGGCCGGTCCACCAGATACCGCCCGGCGAACTCGCAGGCCAGGTGCTGAGCGTCGGCCGCGCTGCCGCCGTTGCCGCAGAAGTATACGGTGCCACCGTTCTCGAAACAGGCGATGATCGCCTCGGCCGCTGCGGCCACCGCGCGTGCGCCCGCCGCGTTCGACGCGGGCCATGGCGCGGCTCGCCTCCTTCAATACGGCACGGGCGGCGCGCTCGAGGGGACCCGACGGACTTCTCTGCGTCGCGTTCGATTTCCTCCTCATAGCTCCCTCCTGATCACGAGCCGTCTGTAGCAGGAGAAGGCGCGGGAGCCAGCGACGTGAGGTAACGGTCGGCGGCATCCCGCCACGACGGCATCTGGTGCCCGGTCACCTGCTCATACAACCGGTTGCTCAACACCGAGTACAGGGGCCGCGGAACGGCCGGAATCCCTAGCGCATCACTCGCGACGGGCTCGACGGCGACTGACAGTCCGCACCGTTCGACGAGGTGCTGCGCGAATCCGAACCACGCGCAATCACCCGAGTTCGTGCAGTGGAAGGTGCCGAACCTCCCTGAGCTCGCGAGTCGCACGAGAGCCGGCGCGAGATCCTCCGTCCAGGTCGGAGAGCCACGTTGATCGTTGACCACCCGCAGGGGACGGCCCGCGCGCGCCTGGGCACGGAGGGTGTCGGGAAAGCTGCGGCCGCCCCTGCCGTAGAGCCATGCGGTGCGCACGATCATGTGACGAGGATTCGCCTCGCGGGTCGCGACCTCGCCGGCAAGTTTGGATCTTCCGTACGCGTTCACCGGGTCTGGCGTGTCGCTCTCTCGATACGGCTGTTTCGCACGGCCATCGAAGACGTAGTCGGTCGAGACCATGAGCACGGCGGCTCCGACCTCGGCGGCGGCTTTCGCCGTGTTGGCCGCGCCCTGCTGGTTGACGAGGTTCGCGAGGGCCTCCTGAGTCTCACAGTCGTTGACCCGCGTGAAGGCCGCCAGGTGGAACACCCAGTCGGGCCGGAAGGCGGCGAAGCGATCGCGCAGGTCCTGGATCCGAGTGACGTCTGCGTCGGCCCTTGCCAGCGCCAGGACCGACCCGCCCGCGGTTCGCAGCGCCGGTATCAGCGCACGTCCCAGCATCCCGCTCGCCCCGGTAACGGCGACCCTCACCCGAGCTCCACCCGGCTCGAGTCGCCCACCGTCAGGCGATGCGCGCGCGGACGCGCGGTGCCGGCGGTGACCTGCACGTCCTTGCCGATCAGGCTCGACTCGATCCGCACCGGCACGTGGCGGATCCGGCTGCGCTCGAGCACGATCGAGTGCTCGATCTCACAGTGATCGAGCTCCACGTCGGGGCCTACGGAGGTGAACGGACCCACGTACGCGTCGCGTGACGCGCGCGCCCGAGCCGATCACGAGCGGCCCGCGCAGCCGCGAGCGCTCCACCACGGCCCCTGCCTCGATGCGCACCAGGCCTTCGATGACGGTGTCGCAGTCGACCTTCCCTTCGATCCCGGCCTCGAGCGCGCCGAGCATCATGCGGTTGCCCTCGAGCATGTCCTCGACCTTGCCGGTGTCCTTCCACCAGCCTTCGATCACGTGCGAGCGCACTCGCTTGCCGGTGGAGATGAGCTGCTGGATGGCGTCGGTGATCTCCAGCTCGCCGCGCCCCGACGGGCGGATCGCGCGCACCGCGTCGAAGATCGAGCGGTTGAAGAGATAGACGCCCACCAGCGCCAGGTCGCTCTTGGGCGCGGAAGGCTTCTCATCGAGCCTCACCACGTGATCTCCCTGGAGCTCGGCGACGCCGAAGTCGCTCGGGTTGGGCACGTGGGCGAGCAGGATCTGGGCGTCGGGGCTCTCCGCCTCGAACTCGCGCACGAACGGCGTGATGCCGTCCTTGATGAGATTGTCGCCGAGGTACATGACGAACGGCTCGTCGCGCATGTAGTCCTCGGAGATCTTGACCGCGTGCGCCAGCCCGAGCGGCGCCTCCTGCTCGATGTAGGTGACGTCGAGGCCGAAGCGCGACCTCGTCCTGACGGCCGCGCGAATCTCGGCCTGGCTGTTCACCATCACCGTGACCGTTTCGCCGCTGCGGTGATCGGGCCTGAGCATCTCGCGCGGGTCGCTCACCACGAGGCCGACCTGACGAATCCCGGCCGCGGCGATGGCCTCGAGGCCGTAGAAGAGCACCGGCTTGTTCGCGACCGGCACCAGCTGCTTGGCGCTCGTGTGCGTGATGGGGCGCAGTCGCGTCCCGCGACCGCCGGCCAGGACCAGCGCCTTCACGAGCCCAATGCCTCTTCCAGGAGGCGCCGCGCTTCGTCGAGTGCGGCGTCCACCTTCGACGGATCCTTGGCTCCCGCCAGCGCCAGATGCGGCTTGCCGCCGCCCGAGCCGCCCGTCACCTGCGCCACGGCCTTGACCAACGCGGCGGCATCGAGCCGCTTCGCCACGACCAGGTCGTCGGTGACCGCCGCGAGCAACATGGTCTTGCCACCCGAGGCGATGGCCAGCACCGCCGCGCCGCTCTGGAGCGCGCCGCGCAGCCGGTCCGCCGCGTCACGCGCCGCGTTGGAGTCACCCTCGGCCGTGAGCCGCGCCACCACCCAGCGGTGGGCGCCGGCCACGACCGCACGCGCGGCCAGACCCTGCATCTCGGATTCGAGGCCTCCGCGCGCCGCCTCCGCGTGCGCCTTGCGCAACGACGCGAGCTCGTCGCGCAACTTTTCGATCTGCTCGGGCAACGCCGCCGGCGTGACTTGGAGCACCGACGCGGCGCGCTCGAGCGCCGACTGCTGCGCCTTGAAATGGGCAACCGCCTGGCTTCCGCACAGCGCCTCGATGCGGCGCACGCCGGCCGCGATCGCCGAATCCGACACGAGCGCGAACGTGCCGATGTCGCCGGTGCGCCGCACGTGGGTTCCTCCGCACAGCTCGAGGCTGGGCGCGATGCCGAGATCGTCCACGCCGTCCACCGTGACCATGCGCACTTCGGCGCCGTACTTCTCGCCGAACAGCGCCATCGCGCCGCGCTGCTTCGCCTGCTCGAGGGGCAGGATCTCGGTATGCACCTCCCGGTTCGCGAGCACCCATTCCGAGACCACCTGCTCGATGCTCGCGAGCTGCTCGCGCGCAGGCGCCTCGAAGTGCGAGTAGTCGAAGCGCAGCCGGTCAGGCGCCACCAGCGAGCCGGCCTGGCGCACGTGGGTGCCGAGCGTCGAGCGCAGCGACGCGTGAAGCAGATGGGTGGCGGTGTGGTGCCGCATGGTCGGCAGGCGATGCGACGCCGGCACGACGGCGGCGAGCGCTCCGCGCCTACCGGCTTCGATCAGCTCGTCGCGCGTGCCCGCCGTGAGCGCGACTCGGTGGACGATGCGATCGCCTTCCTTGTAGACGTGCTCGAGTCGAGCGCGCGCGTGCCCGCCGCTGAGCTCCCCGCGGTCCGCGACTTGCCCGCCCGACTCGGCGTAGCACGGCGTGCGGTCCAGCACCAGCTCGAGGCTGCGCGACCCTCCGGGGCGCTCGCGCCAGGCGCGCAGCGTGAGCCCTCGGCCGCGAGCGTCGTGTAGCCGATGAACTCCGAGTCCGGGCCGGACGTGACCTCGTTCCAAGGCAGCCGAGCTTCCGCGCCCTTGGCGAACTTGCTCGCGGCGCGGGCGCGCTCCCGCTGCTCGTCCATGGCGCGCTCGAATCCCGGGCGATCGACGGGCACGCCGCGCTGCGCGGCGATCTCCTCGGTCAGCTCGATCGGGAAGCCATAGGTGTCGTGGAGCGCGAAAGCCTCGGCGCCGTCCAGCCGTCGCGCGCCTTCCAGCAACTTCTCCAGCCGCGCCATGCCGGCCTCGAACGTCTCCGCGAAGCCCGCCTCCTCGTGCTCGAGCACGCGCTGGATCTCGCGCGCGCTGCTCCAGCAGCTCCTGATAATGGCCGCCGAAGATCTCGATGGCGCGCTGCGCGCACGCGGCGAGGAACGTGGCATGAATGGCGAGCCTCGCTGCGCGAGCGGCCGCGCGTCACCGCGCGCCGCAGCAGCCGGCGCAGCACGTACCCGGCGCCCTCGTTGCCGGGCAGAGCGCCCTCGGCGATCGCGAACACCAGACCACGCACGTGGTCGGCGATGATCCGCGCGTCGCGCAACGCCACCTGGGGATCGGCCGGGCGCCGGGCGCCGCGCTCGAGCACCGTCTGCACGATCGGCTCGAAGACGTCGGTCTCGAAGATGATGCTCTTGCCCTGCATGATCATCGCGAGGCGCTCGATGCCCATCCCGGTGTCGATACCGGGGCGTGGAAGCGGCTGGAGCGCTCCATCGGAATGAGCGTCGAACTGTGGGAACACCAGGTTCCAGAACTCCATGAAACGGTCGCCGGCATCTCCCGGGCGCTCGCCCCAGAAGGCGCCGGGCGCCAGATAGTCGGGACGCTTCTCGCCGAGGTCGAAGTAGATCTCGCTGCAGGGACCGCACGCGCCGGCGCCGCCCGCCGGACCCCAGAAGTTGTCCTTGCGCCCGAGCGGCACGATTCGGCTCTCGGGCACGCCGATCTTCTTCCATAGCGCGATCGCCTCGTCGTCGCGCGGCAAGCCGGCTTCACCTTCGAAGATCGAGACGTGCAGCCGCTCCTTCGGCATGCGCAGCACCTGGGTGAGGAACTCCCAGGCGAAATGAATCGCCTCCTCCTTGAAATAAGCGCTCTCTCGCGCGGGCCGAACGAGAAGTTGCCGAGCATCTCGAAGAAGGTGTCGTGGCGCGGCGTGATGCCGACGTTGTCGAGGTCGGTGAGTCGCAGACACTTCTGCACCGACACGGCGCGCGTGTAGGGCACGTCGGCCGAGGTGTAGTAGGGCTTGAACTGCACCATCCCGGCGGTGGTGAAGAGCAGCGTCGGATCGTTCGGCACGAGCGGCGACGAGGGCACGATCGTGTGCCCCTCGGCCACGAAGAAGTCGAGGAACGACCGGCGTAGCTCGGCGGCCGAGCGCGACGTCAGCGGGGTGGATGAGGCGGTCATGCGAGCGGAAGATAGCGGCTTTGTCGGGGGAGGAAATCGAGATCCGGCTCGTGCCTTGGCCGGAATCGCGTCGAACCCCTATCTTGTCCGGACTCCGATTCGCTACGTCTCGCGCTCTCATGAAGGTGTCGTCGCCGTGAATCCATTCGCGTTGCTGGGGCTTGGGCTGGTGCTGGGCATGCGTCACGCCACCGACGCCGACCACGTCGTCACCGTGGCGGCGATCACCGCGCGCTCCCGCCGTGTGCTGGGCGCGGCGCGGCTCGGCATGGTGTGGGGTCTCGGGCACACGCTCACGATCTTCGTGGTGGGTGCCGCGATCATTCTCTTCAACATCGCCGTTCCGCCGCGGGTGGGACTGTCGTTCGAGTTCGCCGTGGCGCTGGCGTTGATCGTGGTCGGCCTGCTCAACTTCAATCGGCCGCACCGACACGACGCCGGGCTGGCTCCCGGCGCGGCCCGAGGCGCCGAGCGCATTCCGCGCTGCGCGCCTTTGTCGTGGGGCTGATCCACGGCCTGGCTGGAAGCGCGGCGGTCGCTTTGTTGGTGCTCGCCACCGTGCGCGACCCGCGCTGGGCGTGCGGCTACCTGCTGGTGTTCGGGATCGGCACCATGCTCGGGATGGCGATCATCACGGTCGGCATGGCCTCACCGCTCGCCGTGGCGAGCGCGCGGTGGAAATCGTTCGGCCACTGGACGCGGATCGCCACCGGCTCCCTGTCGCTGCTCTTTGGGCTCTGGCTGGTCTACCAGATCGGATGGCACGATGGGTTGTTCCTGGCGACGTCCCATTGGAGCCCGCGCTAGCACCCGACCACACTCGGGCACATGGTGGAGCTGTACCCCTGCCTGGGCGATGGCGAGGCGGAGGCCGAGGCCCGCGCGGCGCTGGCTCGTGCGAGGTCTCGATGAAAGAGCCCGCCGGACTAATTTCCCACACGTTCACATGGCCGACACGTCCTGGTGATCGGTCCTGGTCGAGACTGTGCAACAGGGACGGTGCGCGCGGGTCGGTCGGCCAGGGTCGAAGCGGGAAACCAAACCCTCGGCCGGCTCAAGCCTGATCCGCGAACGCCTCCCGCCCAAGCACCGCGAGGTCCGATTTGTCGGCTCTGGTGATGGTGGTCGAGGACGAGAAGGAAATCCGCGACCTGCTCCGTTACAACCTCGAGCGTGCGGGATTTCGCGTGGCCGTCGCGGCCGACGGGGACGAGGGCCTGAATCAGCTGTTCACCTCCCGCCCCGACCTGTTGATGCTCGATCTCATGCTGCCGGGCCGCAATGGTCTCGAGATCCTGCGAGAGGTGCGGGGCGAGCCGGCGACTCGGGACTTGCCGGTGATCGTGCTCACCGCGCGCTCCGCGGAGATGGACAAGCTGCTCGGCTTCGAGCACGGCGCCGACGACTACCTGACCAAGCTCATTCAGCACGCGAGAGATGGTGGCACGGGTCCAGGCCTCGCTGCGCCGCTCGCAGCCGAGCCGAGGCGAGACGGAAGTCTCCGCCGACGGGCTGACGATCAGCACCATCACCCGCGAGGCGGCTCTATCAGGGTCGCCCGCTCTCGCTCACGCCGCGGGAGTTCGAGCTGCTGGCGTTCCTCGCGCGCAACCCCGGCCGGGTGCTCTCGCGCGACGAGTTGCTTCGCAAGGTCTGGGGCTACGACTACGTGGGTGAGACCCGCACCGTCGACGTCCACGTCCGGCGCCTCCGGGCCAAGCTCGGGGACCAGGGAAACTGATCCAGACCGTCACCGGCGCCGGTTACAAGCTGGCCGCCCGCGCGACGGCTGAGGCGCCGACGCAGACTGTGTGAGGTTGCCCTCCCGCCGTCAGCTCTCGAGCGTGGCCTCGAGCGTGATCTCGGCCTTGAGCAAGCGCGAGATCGGACAGCCCGCCTTGGTCTCGTTCGCGATCTTCTCGAAGGTGCCGCGATCGATCCCCGGCACGCGTGCCTTCGTCTTCAGGTGACTCGCGGTCACGGTGGGTTTGTCGTCCACCTTGCCGAACGAAACCTCGGCCGTGCTCTCGATCCGCTCGGCCTTGAAGCCCGCGCGTCCCAGATCGGCGGACAGCGCCATCGAGAAGCACGCCGCGTGGGCGGCCGCGATCAGCTCTTCGGGATTGGTGCCGGGCTTGTCCTCGAAGCGGGTGGCGAAGGTGTACGGCATGTTCGAGAAGGCGCCGCTGGTGGAGTTGATGCTGCCCGTCCCGCTCCTCAGATCGCCCTGCCACATGGCGCTCGCCTTGCGGACCTTCATACCTTCCTTGCGCTCGACCGTCCTGGTGTCCGTCATGGTGCTGCTCCTGTCTCTGGTGGTTTCGAGTGAGCCTGGGATCGTGGGAGAGGTCCTGCGTATCATAGCCAACACCGTCGATCCCACCCACCACCTAACCCTGGGAGCCCCCTGCCGGATCTTCGGAGGCCTCGCCCAGCGCCTGCTCGATCACGTCGCCATCGAAGCCACGCCGCACCAGCAGCGCATAGAGCCGCTGGCGGCGCACGCGAGGATCGAGCTTCGCGTAGCGCGCCGCGACCTGCGTGAGCACCCGGCGCGCCATGGCGACCTCGTCGGCGGCGCCCTGGAACTCTTCGAGGCGGGTCCGCGCCTCGCCGGCGTCGGCTGCCGAGATGCCACGGTGGCGGAGCTCCTGCAACAGTCGGCGCCAGCCGGCCGCGCGACGGCCGAGCCGCCCCGCCAGGAACGCTCGCGCGTACTCGATGTCGTCGACCAGGCCCACGGCCGCAAGACGCTCGAGCACGTCGCCGACGGTCGACGAGGAATAGCCCTTGTCGCGCAGACTCTGTTCCAGATCGCTGCGCGTGCGTCGTGTGCTCGAGCAGCCTGAGCGCCGTCTCGCGCGCCGCTTCGGGATCGTCGGGCGCGGCGGAGCTTCGCCGGCGCGGTCCCGGCTTCGCGGCTCGCATCAGTAGACTCCGGGCAGGATCCGCCGCGTGTGCTCCATGTACCCGCGATACTCGCCGGCGAATTGCCGGACCATGAACGCCTCCTCGACGTCCATCCGCCGCTTGAACATCCAGATCACGACGGGCATCAATGCGAGGGCGACTGCGCTGCGGAATACGCCGGCGAAGCCGAGGTCCATGAGCAGGATCCCGAGGTACGAGGGGTGCCGAACCCACGTGTAGAAGCCGCTCGTATGGAGGGTGTGCCCCGGCTGGAGCGCGACCACCGAGACGAAGCGGCGACCGAGCTCGAGCATGGGCCCCAGACGGAGCGCGACGCCGATCGACAGCACCACGAAACCGGTCCAACGCAGCGCGTCGCCGCCCGGCAGCACCCACAGATCGCGGGCGTCCATGTACGGCATGACGAAGGCCGTGAACAGCGAGTGGAACATCAGCAACGGGAAGAACGGCCTCCAGTCGGGGGCGTGATCGAGTCCCTTGGCTGCGTCCCGAGGTGCTGAACGTCATCACCGGGATCATGATCAGGTGCAGGATCACGACCCCGATCCGCACGGGATGCGCGAAGAAGCCCGCCCAGCTCCCCCAGCCCATCACCATGAGCAGGAGGAACAGCAGCACGTTGAGCGGGATCCCGATCGCCTGGCGCCAGGACACGCCGCTCACGAGTTCACGCCTCGAGAGCGAAGCGGGGGTGAGTTCATGTCGGTCCCCTCCTCGAGTCGACGTGGACGGCTGTGTCGCTGCTAATGCTTGTTCGCGGTCGCCACCATCGCCGGCTGCGGCTTGGCGGCCGTGCTCGACAGCCCGGGCTTCGGCGGCGGCGCGGGAGACGTGGCCGCTGGCGCCTCTGGGGTCTTCGGCGTCAGTCCCAGCATCGGCAGGAGCTTGGCCTCGACTTGAGCGCGGATGTCGGCGTGCTCCTTGAGGAAGAGCCGTGCGTTCTCGCGTCCCTGGCCGATGCGCTCCTCGCCGAAGCTGAACCAGGTGCCGGCCCTTTGCACGACGTTCTTCTCGATCGCCATGTCGATCAGCTCGCCCTCGCGCGAGATCCCCTCGTTATAGAGGATGTCGAACTCGGCCTCGCGGAACGGCGCGGCGACCTTGTTCTTGACCACCTTCACCTTGGTGCGGTTGCCGATCGCGCGGTCGCCTTCCTTGAGCGTGGCGATGCGGCGGATGTCCATGCGGATCGACGCGTAGAACTTGAGCGCGCGCCCGCCCGCCGTGGTTTCCGGCGAGCCGAACATGACCCCGATCTGCATGCGAATCTGATTGATGAAGATCACGCACGTCTTGCTCTTCGAGATCGAACCCGTGAGCTTGCGCAGCGCCTGCGACATGAGCCGCGCCTGGAGCCCCACGTGCGAGTCGCCCATCTCGCCCTCGATCTCGGCGCGCGGCACCAGCGCCGCCACCGAGTCGATCACCACCACGTCGACCGCGCCGGAGCGCACCAGCGTATCGGCGATCTCGAGCGCTTCCTCGCCGGTGTCGGGCTGCGCGACGTGCAGATCGGCGATGTCGACGCCGAGCTTCTGCGCGTAGGACGCGTCGAGCGCGTGCTCGGCATCGATGAACACCGCGTTGCCGCCGAGCCGCTGGGCGTTGGCGATGATGGTAAGGGCGAGCGTGGTCTTGCCGGAGGACTCGGGGCCGTAGATCTCGATCACGCGGCCGCGCGGCACTCCACCCACTCCCAGAGCCATGTCGAGCGCGATCGAACCGCTCGGGATCACCTCGACCGGCACGAGCGCGTTGGGCTCGCCGAGCTTGACGATGGAGCCCTTGCCGAACTGCTTCTCGATCTGCTGCAGCGCGAGGTCGAGGGCCTTGACCTTTTCCTTGGCGGACGGCGTGTTGGGGATCATCTGCGTCTCCTTCGCAGGGGCTCTTCCCGGCGCGGGGCGTGAGTTGGGAGCCGGTCGCCGCGGAACATATCAGAGTCGGTGACCGCACTCGGATCGAAGCTACATTACACATTTGGGCAGTGGGAACAAACCCGAAAAGCCGCGGTGACGGTTCGCGCACCTCCTAGTCGAAGCCTCGAGCTTCGCCCCCGCCAGCCGCGCCTCGGCGCGCGGTGTGTAGAACGAACCCTGGGGCGAGAGCTTGCTGTGCACCACGAGCAGACGATCGACGCGAAAGTGCGCCGCGTCGCCTTCCGCGCGGAAGGCCGCGGCGGCTTGCTCGAGCGGCTCCGTCCAATCCGGGCCGGGCTCGCGCACCCGTCCGATGGTGAGGTGGGCAGCGAACGGCCGATCCGCGCGATCGAAGCCCTTGCGCCTCAGCGCGGCCTCGACGTCATGCGCCAGGGCCTCGAGCGGCTCGGCGCCTTCGGCGAGCCCCGCCCACAGCACCCGCGCGCGCCGGGGATTGGGAAACGCGCCCAGCGTGCCGAGGCGCGCGCCGAAGCTCCGATGCCGGTCGGCGGCTTCGCTCGCCGCTTCGGCCGCACGCCGCGCCCCGTCCTCGCCGAGATCGCCGAGGAAGCGGATCGTGTAATGCAGGTTCTCCTGCTTCACCCACGAGACGCCGTCTCCGGGGCGCCGCAGACGCTCGATGGCGCGAGCCGCGACCTCCTGAACCACTGCCGGTGGGAACACCGCGAGGAAGATGCGCAGCGTCGTCACGAGGGCAGACGGGCATCCAGCGGCAGCGCCAGCACGCGCCGGCGCAACAGATCGAGGGCGGTCTGCGCGCTGCGCTCGCGGATGTTCGATCGCCCGCCCAGGAAGCGGTAGGGGCGCACCGTGTCGCCATCGGCCAGGGAGACCGCGATGAACACCGTGCCGACCGGCTTTTGCGCCGTGCCGCCATCGGGTCCGGCGATGCCGGTGAGGCCGACGCCAATGTCGGCGCCCGACACCTGCCGCGCGCCGCGCGCCATGGCCTCGCACACTTGCCCGCTCACGGCCCCGTGCGCCTCGATGTCCGTGGCGCTCACCCCGAGCATCTGGACCTTCGCGGCATTCGAGTACGTGACGAAGCCGCGCTCGAACCACTGCGAGGATCCCGGCACGTCGGTGATCTTCTTGGCCAGCAAACCTCCGGTGCACGACTCGGCGATCGCGAGCCGCAGCTGGCGCTCGTGCAGCAGACGGCCCACCACCATCTCCATGGTGTCGTGGCTCTCGACGTACACCACCGCGCCGACCCGCTCGAGCAGCTCGCGCCGCGCGCGCTCGGCGACGGCGCGCACCTGCTCCGCATCGGAGCCGGCCACGGTGACCCGCAGGTCGACGCCCGAATAGCTCGGCAGATAGGCGAGCGCCGCGCTCGGCCATTTGACCGGCAGGTTGCCGATCCGCTCGTGGAGCTGACTCTCGAACACCCCGGTCGTGCGCAGCGTGAAGGTCTCGACCGTACGACCGGTGCGCTCCCGGAGATACGGCACGACGAAGCGCGCGGCGAGCGCCTCCATCTCCTGCGGCACGCCCGGAAGCAGGATGACGGGGCGATCCTGGTGCACGATCAAGAGTCCGGGGCCGTGCCGGCGGGATTGGGCCACACCTGCGCCCGCGCGGCAGCAGCGCCTGCGTCTCGATCGAGGCCGGCAGCTTGCGTCCCGCGCGGCGTGCGCGCTCACGGATCGAGGCCAGAACCGTCTCGTCGAGATGGAGCGGCCGGCGCAGCGCGGTGGCCACCGCCTTGCGCGTGATGTCGTCGGGGTCGGTCCCAGGCCGCCGGTCATCACCACCGCGTCGGCGCGCACCAGGCGTGGCGCAGCGCCTCGCCGATCCGCTTGCCGTCGTCACCGACGGTGGTGTGCCATGCCACCTGACGCTCGCCTCTTCGAGCGCGCGCGCCAGCCAGGCGGAGTTGGTGTCCACCGTCCGGCCCGAGAGCACCTCGTTGCCGATGGTGACGATCTCGATCTGCATGGGGGACGCGTTCCGGGGCCAACAGGAAGAACCAGCGCACGATGCCGGATTCGATCACGAGGCGCAACCGCTGCACCGACTCGCCTCGGCGCGCTCGGCGCGTGTGTGGCGCCACTCAACAGCGCGGCCACGCCGCTCGGCGTGGCCGCGTCCGTTTCGATCCGCGTGGATCGGTCTAATGCAGCACGATGATCCTGCCCGTCACTCTCGCGTCGGGCGAGGCCGCGCGATAGAAGTAGGTGCCCGGCGGGACGCGCTGGCCCTGCAGGTCGAGCCCGTTCCAGCGCACTTCCACCCGTCCAGCCACCGCGACGTCGCGGAGCAGCCGCGCCACCAGTCGGCCTCTGCGCGTCGTAGATGCCGAACTGCACCATCCTCGGCTGATCGCTGCTCACCTGCATCCGGGTCGCGATCCCGGCGCTCGGGCGCAGCGGATTGCCGCTCAGCGTGATCACCGAGAGACGGCCGTGGGAGAGCTGCCGGTTGACGATGGTGTGCAGCGTGTCGGCGTGGCCCTCGCCTTCGCCGCCCATGGCGCAGTCGACCAGGTCCATGAGATGGCCGATCTCGTCCTTGCTCAGATCGGATGCGCACAGACGCTCGTTCACATGAGCGATCACCTCGCCGACCGTGTCCATGCTGTCTTCGCCACACGAGACCGCGTTGCCGTCGCAGATCAGACCCGCGCAGCGATTGACCAGCAGCACCAGGAAGTGCTGGGCGAGCCGATCCTTCGCCTCCATCTTGCCGCGCGCCGACAACACCTCGCAGCCGGCGGTGTAGCAGCCACCGCTGCCGAACGCGCCGGATTCGCCGCCGATGCACGCGAAGATCGCGTCGAGCGAGTCGGACGGGAACGCGTGCGGCCCGCCGCGACCACCCTCGTCCTCGCCCTGATCGTCGCCGTCATCGCCTTCGTCCTCCCCCTCACCGTGGCCGTGGCCGAAGACACCGGCAATGCTCTTGTCGACGCCGTCCTTGTCATGATGCTTGCCTTGGTCGCCGTGACCATTGCCATTGCCATTGCCATTGCCGTTGCCGTTGCCATTGCCGTTGCCGTTGCCGTGCGAAGGACCACCGCACGCCTGCGTCCAGAAGCCGAGACCTTTCACATGGTTCTCGCAGGTGACTCCGCCGCCGCCACCGCCGCCACCACCGCCACCGCCGCCCGAAGGCGCGAACGCCACAAAGCCGAAGAGTCCATGGGCCTCGTCCTCGATGCCCGCCGCGAAATAGAGGCGCGTCGACACCTCGGGAGGGGAAGCCGGACTACCGGAATGGAGTCCCCACAGTCCGCTGATCACCAGCGGAGCGCCGAGCGTGTCCTGCAAGGCTCCCAGGAACGACCCGTCGCTTGGCGCGAAGGCATTGATCATCCCATCGCCGAAGTTGCCGACCAGGATGTCCCCGCTGAAGTCACCGAAGCCCGACGGCGCGAGGACCATCCCCCAGGGCGCATTGAGCGGGCCACCTTCCGATACGAACCGCCTCAGCAGGGTTCCGTTCGTGTCGTAGACATCGACGATGCCGAGGCCCGCGCCCTTCACCTCGTCGCCGTTGCTCTGCTGCGCGTAGGCCACGTAGAGCTGGCCGCCGATGTTGGCGATGTTGAACGGCGCATAGCCGGCTGGCAGGTTGGGATCGGTGAACGTGCCGCTCGGAGTGACCGGCGCGAAATGATTGTCGAAGACCGAGATCTTGCCCGCGCCGAAGTTGGCCGCGTAGAGACGCGCGCCCGACGCGGTGGGCGCGAGCGCCACGCCTGTGAAGGAGGCGGCGGAGTCGCGCACCGCCTGGATCGCGTCGTCCATGTCGACGGTCGGATTCCAGGCCGAGATCACGCCGCTCTGTCCGACGAAGATGAAGACCGCCCGCGCGGTGGTGGTGTCGCTACTCGCGAAGTCGAAGCGAAGGTTCAGGGTGTCGCCGAGCGCGATGCCGGTCGGCTCGCCCCCGGGAACGTGGACCACGAGCGGCACCGGCGTTCCATCGGGCTGGTACAACGTCGACGTCGAGGTGCCGTTGTTGTTGACCCAGAACACACCGGAGGGCCCGGGAACGATACCCCAGGGGTTGATCAGATTGGCGTCGGTCCGCTGCGCGCGTCCCGAGATGTCCGACACCAGGTCGACTTCGTGATACCGGTTCTGAGCCTGAGCGGTGAGTGGAGCAGCAAGCAGTGAGAGCCCCGCGAGCACGGTCGCGAGAGTGTTTCTCATGGTGAACCCCCATCCGAAACGATGCGTTGCGAGTTGCGTTCGCGCATGTGCCTCTGGCAGTGAGGCCGCGCGAGGTCAGGGGCTGGGGAGCCGGCGGAGGACGATGGCCTCGCAGCGATGCGGCTCGCGTAATGTACGCCGCGTGGTGTCACGTCTTCACGCAACTTCAGGCCCTCTTCGCGCAATTCAGATCCTCGAATGACCGCACGGTCAGTCTTTCGCGAGCAGGCAGTATTCCCCCGTCCGGTTTTCAGACCCCGAGGTCGATATCGGGCGGCATGGCAGGAAAGGGGTTCGGGCGCTTGTGTCAGGTAATCGACACGCCCGCGCGCGCCAGTCCCCACAGAAGCAGATGGAGCGCAACGCAGCTCGTGAGCCCCGCGATCACGTCGTCGGCGACCACGCCGAGTCCGCCCGGGAGCTGCTGCGCCTGCTGAGCGCCGAGCGGCTTCCACACGTCGAAGACGCGAAACAATACGAACGCGGCGCCGAAGGCGATCAGCGAATGCGGCGCGCCGAGCAGCGCCAGGCTCTGCCCAATCACTTCGTCCGCGACGATCGGGTGGGCATCGTGACCGAGAACCTTCTCCGCCTCGCCGCAGATCGGGACCGCGATCGCCACGCCGACTCCGAGCGCACACAGGGCGAACGGCAGTGGCCACACCGGGAGGAACCAGCCGATCACGACCACCACGAAGCTCGCGACCGTCGCCGGGGCGATCGGCGCATGACCGATCGGCCCGAGCGTCGCCGCGAAGCGGATCAGTCCTCTCACGCGCGCGGGGCGGTCGGCTCGGCGAACGCCGGCTCGGAGAGTCGCGCGAGCACCGCCTTGCACATCGCGCGCAGCGTCTCCGAGACGCCGCGCCCCTGGGTGGCCACCGCCTCGAACTCGGGGGCCCCGGTGGGATTGAGCTGGGCGCGGAGCCGATCGACCGGCAGCGCACCTCGAGGTCACGCTTGTTCCACTGGTACACGCGCGGGAGTCGGCGCAGCTGATCGGGCGAGAGCCCCGTGGTCACCAGGTTGGTCGCGAGATCCTCGAGGGACTCACGATTGGCGCGCTCGCTCCGCGGATGCGAATCCGCGACGAACACGACGCCGTCGAGTCCCTGCAGCACCGCGCGCCGCGACAGCCGGTAATACGATTGCCCCGGCACGGTGTAGAGATGGAAACGAGTCTTGAAGCCCGCGACCGTGCCGAGATCGATGGGGAGGAAATCGAAGAACAGCGTGCGCTCGTGATCCGTGGAGATCGAGATCAGGCGTCCGCGTCGCTCGGGCGGCAGCCGGTCGTGCAGGCACTTGAGGTTGGTGGTCTTTCCGCCCAGCCCCGGGCCGTAGTAGACGATCTTGAAGTGGATTTCGCGAGACCGATGGTTGACGAGGGCCATGAGGTGCCCGTGCGGTCCCTGGGAGACCGCTCGAAAGAGAGGATGTCGACCCGTGGTTAGTCGCCGAAGAGTGCGTCCACCTCGCGTCCGGCGGCCGCCGCGAAGGCCTGAGCACCCGGCGCTGGCTCCGCGAGACCCACTTTCTCGAACAGACTGCGGAAGACGGGATCGAGCACCGTGATGGCGCGGTTCGCGCGGAACCGCACCAGTCCCAGCGTGCTGCGCCGGTCGAACACCGTGCACATGATCACCCGGTCCGCGAGCAGGCTCGAGTACACCGTGCGCGTCGGACCCTCGCTCACCACCGCCGAGACACCGGATTCACCCAGGAGCTGGGTGAGCTCGGCGTTGGCGGTGAAATCGGCGGCGAGCAGGCTGGCGAACGCGGTGACGTCGAAGTCGGCGCTGCGACCGGCCGTGGTGATCAGTTGACCGGAGCGATCGATCAGATGGACGGAGAGGGCGTTGGTGCGCTCGAGCAAGTCGAACAACACCTGGTCGATCGCACGGAAATCCTTTTCGAACAGAGTCCACTGAGCCATGGACCCCCGTTGAATTGGCGCTGGTGACGCCAATTGACCACGTTCGGCACGTCCTTGTCCGCCGGGGACCTAAGGGGGCCTGCGGCCAGACGCAAGCGAAGATTGAAGATGAGCCGGAAATGCCGGCCGCTCCTCGACGGTCAGGACGGGGAGGGTCCGTCCTCGACGCCCACCGCCCCGTGCGGCATGTCGACGTCGTGCTCGTCCTCGATCTCGCCGACGATCTCCTCGAGGATGTCCTCCAGGGTGACAATCCCCAGGAACGTCCCCTCCGCGTCGCGAACCACCGCCAGCGGCCGGCGCTCGCGCCGGAAGATCCGGAGCAGTCGCGCCACCGCCAGGTCGGGGCTCACGAACAGGGGCGGATACATCGCGTCCATCAGGATCACCAGCCCCTTGAGACTGAAGAGGTGGAACAGGTCCTTGGTGTTCACGACGCCCACGATGTTGTCCCGAGTCCCCTCCCACACCGGCATGCGCGTGTGGGCGGTGTCGCGCACGATCTCGAGGACCGCTTCCTCCGATGCGTCGAGGGACAGGGTCACGACCCGCTCACGCGCCACCATCAGGTCACGCACGGTCTTGTCCGAGAGCTCGAACACGTTGCGCACGTAGCGCGCCTGGTCCTCCGGGATGATGCCGGCCTCCTGGGTCTCCTGCACGAGCTGCTGCAGCTCGTCCACCGAATGCACCAACTGCTCGCTGGGCTGCGGGGAAGGCGCAGCAGGCGCACCGCGCGGTTGCTGGATTCCCCGATGAAGCGGATGAAGGGACGGAACACGCGCCCGAAGGTGAGCAGCGGTCCCGACACCAGGAGCGCCACGTCCTCCGCGCGCTGTAGCGCCACCGCCTTGGGCGCCTGCTCCCCGAGCACCACGTGGAGATAGGTGAGCAACAGGTAGGCGAGCGCGACTGCCGTGGCGTGAGCGAGGGTTCCCTCCCAAGGCTGGGGCACGCTCCGGAACAAAGGGCTCGATCATGTGAGCGAGCGTCGGCTCACCGACCCACCCGAGCGCCAGGCTCGCGAAGGTGATGCCGAGCTGGCACGCGGCGATCGCGTCGCTGAGGTTGCTGGTCGCCTGGTTCACCGCCTTGGCACCGAAGCGGCCCTTCTGCACCAGCTCCTCGACCCGCGTCCAGCGCACCGTCACCAGCGCGAACTCCGCGGCGACGAAGCAACCGTTGAGCGCCACGAGGATCAACACCGCGGCGAACCAGAGCAGATCGATGACGTACGGCGGCATGTCGGCGGCCAGCGTCTCCTACTCGACTTCGCGGCGCCCTTCCAGGCGCGCGCGCCAGCGTCACGAGGTCCGAATACTCCAGATCCGATCCCATCGGCACGCCGCGGGCGATGCGAGTGATCTTGACGCCCAGCGGCCCGAGCAGCCGCGACAAATAGAGCGCGGTGGCCTCGCCCGCCACGTTCGGATTGGTGGCCAGGATCACCTCGGTCACCGCCGGAGCGCCCGGTCCTGAGCGAAGACGATGAAGCAACGGCTGGATGCGCAGGTCCTCGGGCGTGGTGCCATCGAGCGGCGACAGCGCGCCGCCGAGCACGTGGTAGCGCCCGCGATAGCTGCCGGTGCGCTCGAAGGCGAGCACGTCCACCGGTTGCTCGACCACGCACAGCACGCCGGAATCGCGCTGGGGATCGGCGCAGATCAGACACGGATCCTGCTCGCTGAAGTTCCCGCACACCGAGCAGAATCCCACCTGCTCCTTGACGACACGGATCGCGTCGGCCAGGCGCAATGCTTCTTGCTTGGGCAGCTTGAGGATGTAGAGCGCCAGGCGCTGCGCGCTCTTTGCCCGATGGTGGGCAGCTTCTTCAGCCCTCGATCAGGAGCTCGAGGTACTTCGAGCTGTACATGGAGGGGCTGGAGTGCGCTAGAACGGCATCGGCATTCCGCCGGTGAGCTGACCCAGGGTCTCCTTCATGCGGGCCTCCGAGGCGCGCTGGGCCTCGCCGATCGCGGTGAGGATCAGGTCCTCGAGCAGGCTCGCGTCGCCTTCCTTCATCGCCTCGGGGCTGATGGTCAGCGATTGCAGCATCTGCTTGCCATCGACCACCGCCTTCACCATGCCGCCGCCCGCGCTCGCCTGAACCGCTCCTCGGCGAGCTTCTGCTGCGCCTCGACCATCTGCTTCTGCATCTTCTGCGCCTGCTTGACCAGATCGCCGAAGCTCTTCATGAGTCACTCCTCCCCGTCTCGCGACCAGGTCGTGAAATCATCTCGCCCTCGAACCATGCGATCGCGCTGATCGACGAGTGGCTTCGAGGTTCTCGGCCTGCGGCCGCGTGGTCGCGCCCGCGACCACGCACTGGAGCGTGAGCGCCGTGCCGAAGCGCTCGGCGACGTGCCGCTCCACCAGCGCGCGATTGTCGCGCTCGTCCACCACCGAGCGATGCAGCGCGTCCATGTGGAGCACCAGCGCGCGCCCGGTGATCCCGACCAGCCGGCTCTCCTGGAGGAAGGCGCCGAGCATGCGCTTCTGCCCGTTCACCGCCTCGACGACCGTCATCCAGCGCTGCTCGATCGCCTCGTCGAGCTGCGGCTCGTCCTCGAGCACGGCGGTCGCGACCGCCGGCACGGCCGAAGGTGTCCTCCCGGACATCGTTGCGCACCACGGCCGTCGCTACGCCCGTCGCACCCTGCGAGGGCCGCTCGCCTCCGCTGCCTGCTCCGGCTCGCTCTATTCCCGCTGGCCCGCCCTCCCTGGCCCTCGCTCGCCTCGGATGCCCCTGCGGGTCCAATGGGCTTCGCGGCGCCGGTCGCCATGGGGGATCGAGTACCCGTCGACTCCCCTGCCGGTCCGGCCGGAGTCGGCGCTCCGCCGAGCCGCTTCTCCAGCGCCTCGAGCCGTCCGAGCAGAGCGGCGAGCGATTCGCCAGGCTCGAGCGTCGCCATCTGCATCACCGCGGCCTCGAGATGGATGAACGGCTGCGAGCTGTCGCGCATCGGCTCGCCGAGCTCGGCGGCAATCTTCAGCGAGGCGCAGCAAATCGTGCTCGCTCCAGGCCGCGGCTTGCGCCTTGAGGCGCTTCGAGATCCTCGCTGGTCGCGGGGACCAGCTCGGCAGCGCCGGGGTCCACCTTGAGCACCAGCAGATGCCGGACGTGCTCGGCGAGCCCCTGGGCGAGCTCGAACGCGTCGAGTCCCTTCTCGAACGCCCGATGCAGCGCGCGCAGCGCCGACGGCGGATCGCGCCGCACGATCGCCTCGACCAGCTCGAAGAACGCTTCGCGGTCGGGGATCCCGAGCACGCGCCGCACCAGCTCCTCGTCCACTTTGGCTTCGCCGCTCGACACCACCTGGTCGAGCGCGCTCACCGCGTCGCGCATCGAGCCCTCGGACTTCTGCGCGATCAGGAGCGCCGCCCCCTCGGTGAGCGTGAAACGCAAACCGTCCTCGTCCTTCGCCTCGCGCGCGGCGATGTCCTGGCAGGCGCGCGACCATCTTGCGCAGCGGAACCCGCGCGAAGTCGAAGCGCTGGTGCGCGAGCGGATCGTCTCGGGCACCTTCTGCGGATCGGTGGTGGCGAAGATGAAGACCAGGTGAGGCGGCGGCTCCTCGAGCGTCTTGAGCAGCGCGGCGAACGCGTCGTTCGAGAGCTGGTGCACCTCGTCGATGATGACCACGCGATGCCGCCCGCCGGTCGGCGTGAAGCGCACCTTCTCGCGCAGCGCCTGGACGTCGGCGATGCCGCGGTTACTGGCGCCGTCGATCTCGGCGACGTCGAGCGACACGCCGCTCGTGATCTCGAGGCACGAGCTGCACTGGTTGCACGGCTCGGAGGCGCTGAACTGGTCCTGGCCGCGGCGCTCGCAGTTGAGCGCCTTCGCGAGGATGCGGGCGGTGGTGGTCTTGCCGACGCCGCGCGCGCCCGTGAACAGGTAACCGTGCGCGGCACGACCACCCGCGACGGCGCGCGCCAGCACCGTGCCGACGTGCTCCTGGCCCACCAGGTCCGCGAAGGTTTGCGGGCGATACTTCAGGGCCAGCGCGCGGTGAGCCATGGTCCTCCCTGTACAAAGGGCCAGGGTACCAGCGGCACCCCGAGGCGTTGCTTACCGCTGCTACCTTCCGGTCCTGACGGGATTCACAAGTTCGGGTTGCGCTGGGCCTGGCCCAAGATGGTGGAGATGAGCGGATTCGAACCGCCGACCCCCTCGTTGCGAACGAGGTGCTCTCCCAGCTGAGCTACATCCCCACGACGCAAAGGTTGGGCGCGCGAAACGCGGCACGATTCCAACCGACCGAGGCATCTTAGGCAGCGGCCGGATGAGGCGTCAGGCGAACGCCAACGCTGGGCGCCGCACGTGCGGCGCTAGTCGACGATCACCGTCGCGAGTGGAGCGAGCTGGAGGTCCTCTGGATCCGCGGATAGGGATCGAGGCGGAAGAGTCGGAAGCGATGACCGAGACTGCTCACCGGCGGCGCGGACGACTCGCTCTCGCCTTCCATCCCGGTGAGATGGAGCTGGAAGGTTGCCGTGCCCCTTCGGTCGCTGGTCGTCACCTCCACGATCGCCTCGCCCGCCTGGATGCAGAGCGCTCCCATAGGACAGCGGGACTCCGCGACGACGCGGTCGAACCGCAGGAAGAGATCGGTCCTTGATAGGTGCACCGTGTCGCCCAGTCCGAGTTTCAGCGGTGAGCTCGCCAGCGGCGCGGTGGGACCATGGTCCGCGCACGACCCGAGCGTGACGGCCAGGGCGAGCGTGAGCAGTGCGTGCAATGGGCGGTTCATGGTGTGCCTCGTTTTCGCGGCCCCTCTACCTCTATAACCCCGGCCGAGGCTTCGGAGTCACTTGCGTGGCATCCGCGGCTCGCCCTGAGCCTACCGCGTGGCTAGCGCCCCGCGGATGAACTCGCTCACGTCCTTCTTGAGCCTCGCGAGCTCGGCCTCGTCGATGTACATCATGTGACCCGCTTCGTACTCGCGGGTCGTGACCCGTGCGCGCTCGGCGGGCTCGAGCCCGAGGTGGTCGAGCGTATACGCGGTGGCGAAGTAGGGCGTGGCGAGGTCGTAGTGCCCCGACGCCACGAACAGCTTCATGTCGGCGTTCTTGGAGAACGCGCTGCGCAGTGGGCCGCTCACGTCCGGAAAGCCTTGCCGACCGCCGGCGCCCCAGTCCCATGGGCCGATGCCGCCGCCGAGGATGTAGTAGGTCTGGTCGCTCTTGTAGCCGAGATCGCTCCGCACGTACTGGTTGAACATCGCGGTGTAAGGCGGCCGGATCGCCGCCAGGCTCGGGTCGAAGTCCGGCGTCTCGGCGATCGCGCTCTCGTCGATGCCCTTGAAGCGGCTGTCGAGCCGGCCCACGGTGCGGCGCTGGTCGCGCAGCAGCTCCTTGCAGAAGTGCTGGATGTCGACGCGCAGATCCGAGAGATCGAGATAGTGCGGATCGAGGCCGGTGTAGCGCGCGAGCTTGTCCAGCGTCGCGCGCGCGCGGCGCCGGTGAGCGCGTGCCCTGCGCGAGCGCCTGGGCGTAGTCGCTCGCGGTCCATGCCTCGACCTCGCGCAGCGTCTCGGCCGAGCGGCCGGCTCTGGAGTTCGCGCGGGCAGCTTCTTGTGGTACCAGGCGGTCGCGGTGTAGGTCGGCAGGTAGAGCACATATGGCAGCTCGTTGCCGCGCGGTGAAGGCCGCGGTCTCGAAGTTGAGGATCGAGGAGACCAGGATGATCCCGTTGAATGCGATGCCACGCTCCACCAGATATCCCGAGAGGCCGGCCGCGCGCGTGGTGCCGTAGCTCTCGCCCACCAGGAACAGCGGCGACGACCAGCGCTGGTAGCGTCCGAGGTAGAGGCGAATGAACTCGCCCACCGACTCGAGATCGCCCTGGACGCCCCAGTACTTCTTGCCGAGCTCGGGCTTGCTCGCGCGGCTATAGCCGGTGCCGACCGGATCGATGAAGCATAGATCGGTCTGGTCGAGCCAGGTGTTCGGATTGTCGACGAGCTGGTACGGCGGAGACGGCATGGCGCCGTCGGGTCGCATCTTCACGCGCTTGGGACCGACGGCGCCGAGATGGAGCCAGCACTGACGCCGAGCCGGGACCTCCGTTGAACGAGAACATCAGCGGCCGGCTCGCGGGATTGGACACGCCGTCGAGCGTATAGGCCATGAAGAAGATCTCGGCTTCGGTCTCGCCGGTATCGCTCTTGAGCGGGAGCTTCCCGGTCGTGACCGTGTAGCGCAGCGACTTCCCACCCACCGCGATCTGGTGATGGGTCACCACCGGCGCTTCGGTGGAGTCCTTCTTCGCGCCCTCCTGGCCGAGCCGCTTCGCGGGCGGCTTGTCGGCGGCGTTCGAAGGCCCGGCACAGAGCGCGAGCATGGCGCAGCGATCAGCAAGGTTCGCATGAAGGACATCCTCGTGGGGTAAGGATGGCGGAGAGAGAGGGATTCGAACCCTCGAGGCGGTATGAGCGCCTACACGATTTCCAATCGTGCTCCTTCAGCCGCTCGGACATCTCTCCGCAGGGGTTGACGGTGCTCCACCGCAGATCGCGCGCGACCCTAACCGTAACCCGCGCTCTCGCGACAAGGCGGCGGTGGGGTTATGTTGGGAAGGTGGCGGATCTCGACCCAGGAAGGATCGCGCATCCCCGGAGCGGGCATGGTCGTGCGAGAGCATGGATTTGGCTCGCCCTCGTGTCGTGCATCGCCGCGGGCTGGCTGGACGGCTGCCAGTCGCGCACCGCGAGCCATCAGCGGCCGGCCGCCGCCGCAGCGACCCCTCCGGACTCGCTCCCCGCGCTCGAGCATCTTCCCTCGATCCTCCGATTCGGATCACGGCCACCTTCGGCGAGTACCGGCACGGACACTTTCACGCGGGCGTCGACTTCTCCACCGACCGCCACATCGGCAAGCCGGTCTACGCTCCGGCGAGCGGCGACGTCCAACGCGTGCAGACTTCGGGCGCCGGCTTCGGCAACAACCTGATGATCCGCACCCCCGATGGGCGGAGCATCCTGCTCGCGCACCTCGACGCCTTCGACGAGCCCATCGCCTCGTACATCTCCGCGGCGCAGGAATCCACGGGACGCTACGAGCAGTCGCTGACGCCGGAGCGGGGACGCCTTCACGTGGTGGCTGGCCAGCGAGTGGCGTGGAGCGGAGAGAGTGGCGCGGGTCCGCCCCACCTCCACATGGAGATCCGCTACGGCGACCTGGCCTACAACCCACTCCGCTACGGGCTGAGCGTGCCCGACAGCACGCCTCCGCTCCTCCATCGGGTCACGCTCGAGCCGCTCGACGACTCCTCCTCTGTGCGCGGCAGTCCCGCGCCGCGGACGATCGTGCTCGGGCCTTCGGTCGACACGGTCGCGGTGCTGGGGCGGGTGCGCGCCTGGGTCGCGGCGGCAGACAGGGTGAGCACCGGCTGGGCACGCGTCGCGCCGTATGCGGTCGGCCTGGCCTGGGAGGGTCAGCAGGTCGAGTGTCGTTTCGATCGGATCGCCTGGGACGACCAGATGCCCGCGGCCGAATGGGTCTACGACGGCGCCGGGCGCGTGGCGTTCTGGACGCCGGTGGCACTCTGGTTCGGCTCCGACTATCACCCGACGATGCCCGAGCTTCATGGCGCGGCCCGGAGGCCGGCGTGTTGTCGGTCGCCGCCGGTGATCCACCGCGGACGCTCGTGTTGCACGCCACCGACGCCACGGGGCACGTGACCGGAGCGCCGGCTCGTGCTCCGGCCCGCGCGCTCAGGCGAGGGCTTCCCCTCGCGGGTTTCGCGTCGGCGCCTCGCGCACGGCTTCGATGTGATGCCGGTCGACGGACCTTTCGTGCGCGTGCGCTACTCCGGCGCTCCGGCGGGCGCACGGGAGGTCATGGTCGGCCTCGACGGCCAGTCGTCGGCCCTGAGGCCTGCGTCCCTCGACGCCAATGGCTGGACAACGGTGGTGCGTGTGCCGCTCGGCGCATCGACGTTCGTGGCGAAGGGGCGCACCGCGGCGGGGCCCTGGGAGGATCGCAAGCCGGTGCGCATCGTTCCGGTGTCATGGCAGAAGGGAGCGGTGCTTTCCGCCGCCTGTGACTCGTCGTCGTTCGCCTTGATCGTTCCCGAGCACGGCGTCTTCGCCTCGACCTATCTGGTCGTCGACACGCTGGCGAGGCCGAACGCACCGGCCGGTCTCGATCCGCGAAGCGCGGCGTTCGAGGTCGGCCCGGCTCTCTTGCCGCTGCTGAAGCCCGCGCACGTGGAGCTGCGCCAGAGCGGCTCGAAGCGCAAGGGCGAGCTGTATCGATGGCGCGGCGGGTGGGTGTCACTCGGCTCCCCGAGCGACGACAGCGAGGCGGGAGGCGGCGAGGCCGCCGCCACTGTCCGCGGACTCAGGCGCTTCGCGATGTTCGAGGACGAGGGAGCGCCACACATCGGCCCCACGCGCACGATCCGTATTCAAACCCAGGCCCCGAACCGCTGGGCGCTGCACTGCTCCGTGACCGACCGCGGCCCCGGCATCGATCCCTCACGCACGCATTTCGAGATCGATGGGCGCCGCGTGCCCTCCGAATGGGACCCCGAGCACGGCACGCTGCGCTGGCGCCCGCTCCACCTTCCGGCGGCGGGAACGCACGCCTGCGTCGTGGTCGCCGTGGACCGCGCCGGCCACGAGACGCGGACGAGCGGAAGGTTCGTGGTTCGCTGATCCGATCGTGGTCCACTGTTCATGGAACAGCCCGAGCAGGCGTCCGTCGTGGTGCAATCGTTCGCGCGTCAGTGCGGCAGGCGCTGCAGCAGCCGCCCCAGGAAATCGACTGCGTCCAGTGCCACGAAGTTGAGCGCCACCGAGTACACGATCAGCGCATGCGAGAGTCGCGCGTGGGGCGTGCCCTCGGCTCGGTGCATGCCGAGCGCGACCAGGACGAACAGCACCGGCATGAAGTCGAGCGTGTACCTGAGTCCGTTGATCTGCTGACCACCCATCGCGGACTTGTGGGTCAGGACCATCACCATGGTGGCGATAATGGACGCCCACGCCGCGAGCTGCAGACTCCTGGGGGCGAGCCGCCCGCGCAGCGCGAAGAAGACCCAGGGACTCGCGAACGTCAGTGACGTGCCCCAGAGGCTCATCCGCGGCACCATGTACGAAGGAGGATCGAAGTCGATCGTGAAGCCGCTGAGCAGCATCCGGATCAGGTTCGAGGGTACGTAGATCCAATTGAACTGTCCCCAGCGTTCGGCCCGATAGCCGTACCAGCTCGGCTCGCTCAGGTACTCGTAGCCAAAGTCCAGCGGGTTTCCGAAGCGAACGTAGTTCAGCCACAGATAGAAGCCGACGCACACCAGCAGCCCCACGCCGCTCGCCGCGATCGACCTCAGCGCCCGCCCGGTTCCCGCTTGCGGCCGCAGCAGCAGCACTGCCCACACCAGCGGAATGGTCAGCGCCGCGGGTTGGCGGCAGATCACCGCAAACCCGAGCGCGAATCCGATGTTCAGGCCACGCTGGCGGCCGAAGGCCTCGTTGAGGGCCGCGAACAACGCGGCCACCGCGCAACAGTGCGCCAGGTAGGTGTCGATCGGGACGCGCACGGTCAACCACAAGCTGGTCCCGAATACCAGTCCGACCACGGCCCAGCGCGCGGTCCGCGGCGTCACCCCGACGCGCATCGCCAGGCGGAACGCCAGCAGCGCGGTGACGGCCCCAGCAACGCGGTCAGCAGCAGCACTCGAACGTGGGTCTGCCAGAGCGCGACGAATGGCACCAGCAGCAGCGCCGGGCCGGGGGAAGACCACGAACAACCTGCCGTCCTTTCGGCCGTATCGAAGATCCGGGTCGCGATCGACGTGTGTCCGTGCGCGAAGGCCATGGCCTGGTGCACGTAGGTGTGGTCGAAGCTGTGCTCCTCATGAACCATCGGGCCCCAGACCGACACCAGCAGGGCCAGCAGGACCGCGGCCGCCAGTCCCAAGGGCTGGAGCGTGAGTCGATCCAGCTCCTGTCGCAGTGAGGCGACGGGGCCTCGCCCATCGACCCGCGACGGCGGGACGTTCAGTGCCCTGGCCATGGCTTTATTCTCGCATGAGGTCGATCGTTCCGCGCACAGCGGCCGGCTTCCGCCATTAACTAATTGTTGTGGTACGCCCTTCCCGGACGGAGAATGCCGCGCATCGCTCGCCCCTCGGGCGGGCACGAGGCCGCCCGCGACTCCGGTTCCAGCAACATCCCCCGACCGGATTGCCCGCTACCTCCGTTCGTGATTTCTGGTCCCTGTACTCCCCTCGTTTCGGAGGCCGCGTGACGAGTCATTCACTCCTCGTGGGCAGAGCTCGTGTGGTGGCGGGCGCGCTTGCGAGCTCACTGGTTCTGCTCTTCTGCGGCATCCACTCCGCGCGCCGTGACCGTGAATCAGAGCACTTACGTGACCAACGGGATAGTCTCGGCCACCGTACTCTCGGGAACCACGCTCTACATCGGCGGCAGTTTCTCGTTGGTCGGCCCCACCTCAGGGGGCGGAGTCCCGCTGGATCTGACGACCGGAGGGCTGCCGGGCTCCTACGACAAGGTAGCGGGCTCCGTGTTCGCCTGCATCCCCGACGGAAGCGGTGGCTGGTACATCGGCGGCTTCTTCACCGCCGTGGCCGGCGTCCCACGCAACAACCTCGCCCACATCTTGTCGAACAACAAACTCGACCTCGCCTGGGATCCGAATGTCAACTCGACTGTCTTCACCCTTGCGCTGAGCGGAAGCACGGTATACACGGGCGGGGTCTTCACGACCGTCAACGGGTCCACGTCACGCACCCGGCTGGCCGCGTTCGATGCGTCCACGGGAGTCGCCACGGCCTGGAATCCGCAGGCAAACAGCACCGTGAATGCCATCGCGGTGAGCGGGAGCACGGTCTACGTGGGCGGGAGCTTCTCCGCCGTCAATGGTCTCACGATGCGCAACCGGCTGGCCGCATTCGATGCGTCCACGGGAACGGCCACCTCCTGGAATCCGAACGCCGGAAGCACCGTGAATGCCATCGCCGTGGATGGGAGCACGGTCTACGCGGGCGGGGTTTTCACCACCATCAACGGACCCACCTCGCGCATTCACATGGCCGCCCTCGACGCTTCCACTGGGACCGCCACGGCCTGGAATCCGAACGTGGGAAGCAACGTCAACGCCATCGCGGTGAGCGGCAGCACCGTCTATGTCGGCGGGATATTCACCTTCGTCAACGGCTCCACGACGCGCAACCGGATCGCCGCCCTCGACGCTTCGACCGGAACCGCCACGGCCTGAATCCGAATCTCAACGGCACCGTGAACGCCCTCGCGGTGAGCGGGAGCACCGTGTATGCCGGCGGATCCTTCTCGAGCGTGAACGGCTCAACCCCCGCAACAATGGAGCGGCGATCGATGCGGCGACGGGCATCGCGACGTCCTGGAATCCGAATTTCAACAACACCGTGCTTTGCCTTTGTTGTCAGCGGCTCCACGGTGTACGCGGGCGGATCGTTTTCGAGCCTCAACGCCCAGTCGCGGGGAACCTTGCGGCGCTCGACCTGACCACCGGTCAGGTGACCTCGTGGAACCCCAATGTGGCCGGACAGGTCCTCGCGGTAGCCGTGGACGGGTCGACCGTATACGCGGGCGGGAGCTTCACGGCGGCGAACGGCGGGACGCCACGCAACCGGATCGCGGCCTTTTCCGCCTCCACCGGCACGCTCACGGGCTGGAATCCCCAACGCAAGCGCGCAGGTGAACGCCCTCCTCGTAAGCGGATCGAACGTGTACGCGGGCGGGACCTTCGCCACCATCGGAGGACAGTCGCGCTTCAACATCGCGGCCCTGGACGCGGGAACCGGGCTCGCGACCTCTTGGCGACCTAGGCTTGACGCCGGCGTGGGAGCGCTCGCCCTCCATCCATCCGGAAGCACGATCTACGCGGGCGGCTCGTTCACCACCGCGTCCCAGTCGGTTCATGGCTTGGGGGTCTTCGATGCTTCGAGCGGAAGCGTCGTTCCGACGTGGCCGGAGACCGATGGCAACGTGTACGCAGTGGCGCCCGATGGCGCCGGCGGCTGGTTCATCGGGGGCCTCTTCACCCAGGTGGGTGGGCTGGCGAGGACCAACCTCGCTCGCATCCTCTCGGACATGTCGGTCGCCGCATGGGCTCCCAACCCCAACAGCGCCGTTCAGCAGCTCGCGGTGAGCGTGAGCACCGTTTACGTGGTCGGCAACTTCGGCACGATCGGAGGGCAGTCGCGAAACTACCTCGCCGCGGTGGACGCGAGCACTGGGCTCGCGACCAGCTGGAATCCAAACCCGAGCAACCCCGTGAACGCGATCGCCGTCAGTGGCGGCCTGGTCTACGTGGGAGGCGGCTTCTCCACCATCGGCGGACAAACGCGAAGTCGCATCGCCGCGCTCGATCCGGTGACTGGTCTGGCGACCGGCTGGAACCCTGGCCTCGGCGGAATCTCTCCGTCCGTCACAGCATTAGCGGTGAGCGGAACGACGGTGTACGCGTCGGGAGATTTCACCTTCGTAGGGTTCGATCCACGCACGCGGCTCGCCGCTATCGATGCGACGACCGGCGCAGCGACCGGCTGGAATCCCGGCGCCGACGGCACCGCGCTCGCCATGGTGGTGAGCGATACGACTTTGTATGTGGGCGGTTTCTTCGGGAGCATCGGAGGTGCGACACGCAGCCGGATTGCCGCGCTCAGCACGAGCACCGGGCTGGCGACGGCCTGGGATCCGAACTCCAATGCCGGCGTCCGCGCGATCGCCGTCAACGGATCCACCATCTATGTGGGCGGCGACTTCTTCGGTTCCACCGCGATCGGCGGGCAACCCCGACTGGGAGTCGCGGCGATCGACGCGACGACCGGGTTGGCGACGAGTTGGGACGCCAAGCTGGACGCTACGGACGTCAACGCCCTGGCATTGAACGGATCCACGCTGTTCGTGGGTGGTCAATTCATGGCAGCGGGAGCACAGACGCGCAAGAGCGCCGCTGCGTTCGATGCCACGACGGGGCTCCTCTTGGGCTGGAACCCGAATGCCTCCAACGGCGCGGTATATGCCCTCGCCGCGAGCGCATCCGCCATCTATGCGGGCGGCTTCTTCACGGTCATCGGCGGACAGAATCGTGGATTCCTCGCGGCCCTGGATCCCTTCACCGGTTCCGCAACGGCTTGGAACCCGAACCCCGGGAGCTTGGTGGAAGCCCTCGCCGTGACGGGAACGACCGTGTACGCGGGCGGCGCGACCTTCTCCTATCCAACCCCGAACTATCTCGCCGCTTTCAGTGTCTCAGACGGGAACGCTCCTGCCATGGAACCCGGTGCCGTTTGGCGGGGACGCTCCAAGCCCGGGCGTCTACGCCCTCGCGCGGGCGCGACGACGCTCTATGCCGGCGGCAGCTTCAAAGCCACCGGCAACCAACCGCAGACGAACGTCGCCGCCATCGAGGACGACCCTCCACCCAACCTCCAGACCGTGTCCCCGGCGATCGGTGGCGACTCCGGGCCGGTGACGCTCACGATCGGCGGGCACCGGCTCTGGAACGGCGCGACCGCGAAGCTCACCCGCTCCGGGCAGCCCGACATCCCGGGCACCGGAGTCACGGTGGCGGCGGACAGCCTCACTCTCACCGCCACCTTCGACATCGGCGGGAAGCTGGTGGGCGCGTGGAACGTGGTCGTCACCAATCCCGATCTGCAGACCGCGACACTTCCGAACGGATTCACGATCGGAACGTTCGAAGCGCCCCAGCTCAGGGTCGACGTCGTCGGTCCCGCCGCGTTCCGCACTGGATACCCGGCTTCCTACGATCTCGTGATCCAGAATCCCGGCAACGTCGACGTGCTCGACGTGCCGCTCTGGATCGCGGGATCCCGACCACTGCCACGGTGGGTCTGGATTTCACCCTCGCCTCTCCCGCTCAAGATGCGGGCGAGCCCGACTGGACGCAGCTCCCGGACACGCTCACCACCGCGGCCGGTCGATATCTGGCGCTGGTGATTCCACGGGTCCCTCCCGGCACGGTGACCCGACGCGTGCTGCTCAGCGTGCCGTCGACCCCTCGTTCTCGCTGACGGCGGCGCTGACGCCGCCGTGGGTGGACGGCACGCAACTCCGGACCTGTCTCGCGGACGGCGGGGTGATCGCGAACACCGCATGCCTCGGCACCCAGCTCACCGCGATCAACGCGTACCTCGCGAATCATCCGGAGATCGAGGCGCTGAATGGGATCGGGCTGTGGGCCAAGGTGGGCTGGCAGTGCGAAGGCGGCGGCAACCTCGACGACGCCCTGGGCAAGGCGCGACAGGTCCTGGGCCTCATGGTGGGACCGGTGGAACAGCAGGGCACCGTTCCGCCGAGCTGCAGCGAAGCGCCGCGACCCGCTGGCGCCAGGTGGTGCCAGTGACCGTGGGCGGCTCGATCGACCCCAACGACAAATCGGCGAGGTCGGGCTCCGGAGCCTCGATCACGACCCAGACCTGGCTGCCTTACACGATCCAGTTCGAGAACGCGAGCACCGCACTCTATCCGGCCCAACACGTGATAGTGAGCGACGCGCTGGACTCGACCTGGATCCCGCCACGGTGAGCCTGGGCCGGATCACTTTCGGGAGCTACCACGTCGATCCACCGCCCGCGTCCCACACCTACGCGACGGTGGTCTCCATCGGGACCAATCTGAGCGTCCAGGTCGGCTTGAGTCTGGTGGGCTCCCAGATGGTCTGGAGCTTCGACACCTTCCACCCCAACGGTCTCCCGCTCGGGCCGACCGAAGGATTCCCGCCTCCCAACGACCTGCAGAACCACGGACAGGAAGCGTTCAGCTCACGGTGCGACCACGGACGAGCGTGATCAACGGCACGCAGATCAGCAATCAGGCGGTGCTGACGTTCGATGGCGTGGGGCAGAACACGCCGACCTGGCTCAACACCGTGGACGAAACGCCGCCCACCAGCCACGTGGTCGCGCTGGGAGGAACACAGGGCGCGCCGAGCTTCACGGTGCAGTGGTCGGCCGACGGCGCGCCGCCGGATCTCAAGGATTACACGGTGTGCGTGCGTGAGGACAACGGGCCCTATCGCGCATGGCGGACCAACACCGCGGCGGTCTCCGACACCTTCATGGCTTCGCGGACCGATCACACGGTGCACACCTATTCCTTCTACAGCATCGCGCGCGATCAGGTGGGCAACATGGAGACGGCTCCCGCCAACCCCGACTACGACACGCAGACGCTCTCGACCACTGGGGTCGAACCCGGCTCGGGCTGGCGCCTCGCGCTGGGCGGGGCGCGTCCCAATCCGGCGCATGGCTCGATCAACGTGTGGTTCACGCTCGCGAATCGCGAGCCGGCAGCCCTCGAGATGATCGACATCGCGGGGCGGCGCGTGACGCGGCGCGAGGTCGGATCGATGGGCGCGGGGCCGCATCTCGTCAACCTCGGCGTCTCCCTCACCACGCCTCAAGTCGGGGATCTACTTCCTGCGCCTGATCCAGGGCGAGCACGTGCTCACCACGAGGGTCGCACTGGTCCGCTGGAAAGTACGCACGCGAATCTCGTTTGTACCTACCGGGTGACCGGCTCTTCCAGGCTCGCCAGCGCCAGGCGCAGCGCCTCGTCGCGGTCGAGCTCGCGGCCGGTGCGGTACTCGGCGCGGGCGCGGTCCTCTCCCAGCTCCGCGTTGGTTCGCGACCAGCAGGTCTGGTGCTCCTTCCACCACACATCGCTCTCGTCGAACACGAGTCCCAGCCGCTCGAGCACCAGATCCGCGGCGCCGAGCCAGCGCGCGACCTCGGGGAACCGACCTTCGCGGGCCGCCAGCTCGGCCGAAGCGAGCAACGCGCCCGCGGCGCTGCTGTGGCGCGCGCCGAGCGCGCCCAGCGTCGAAAGACATTCGCGCAGATGAAGGCGCCCCGTGTCGAGGCGACCGAGTCGGGTGTCGATCAAGGCGAGCGCCACCGAGAGTTGAGCGACGTTGCCGAGGTCTCCGGAGCGCGCGCGAGATCGAGCGCCTCGGCGATCGAATCGGCCGCGCGCGCGAGGTCGCCCTGGTTCCAGGCCGCGGCGCCGAGGTTGTTCAGCGTCACCGCCAGGCCGCGTCGATCGCCGAGCCGGCGGTAGATCGCCTGCGCCTCGTGCAGGAACTCGGCGCCTTCGGCGAACTCCCGACGCGCGCTCGCCACCGCCCCGAGGCCGGTGAGACAGCGCGCGATTCCAAAATCGTCGCTGGCGAGGCGAAACAACGCCAGCGCCTCCTCGAAGTATTCGCGCGCCCGCTTCTGGCCTTCCATGTCGAAGGCGATCAGCGCGCCGGCCGCGTAGAGGGCACCGGCACGCGGAAGGCCCGCCGCGTCGGCCCCGGGAAGCGCGAGCGCGCGGCGCACCGCCTCGGTGCCGGCGCGAAGGTGTCCGCGCACGTGCCAGTAGCGCCACAGCGAGCCGGTGATCCGCAGCGCGCATTCCGCGGTGCCGGGGAGTTGCTGACAGGCGTCGATCGCGGCCTGGAGGTTCTCGTGGTCGAGGCCGATTCGATCCAGCCACCGGGACTGCTCGGGACCGAGCAGCGCGGGGCCCGCCTGCTCCGCCAGCTCCACGAAACGGCTCACCAGACGGCGTAACGCCGCGGGCTTCTCGTCGGCCGCCTCCAATAGCTCGGCGGCGTACTGGCGCACCGGCTCGAGGAAGCGGTAGCGACTCTCGTGGACTCCGCTCTCCGCGATCACGAGCGAGCGGCTGACCAGCCCGTCGATCCGATCGAGCGCGTCGAGCTCGTCGAGATCGAGCACCGCTGCGGCGCCCGCCAGGTCCCAGCCGCTCGCGAACACGGCCAGGGTGCGGAAGGCGCGCTGCTCGTCGGCGCCGAGCGCCTGGACGCTCCATTCGAGCGTGGCGCGCATCGTCGCGTGGCGCCGCGACGTGCTTCCGCTCGGAGCACGCAACAGGGCGAGCAGTCGATCGAGGCGTGTGGCGATCTCGTTCACGGTCAGCATGCGCACGCGCGCGGCCGCCAGCTCGATCGCCAGCGGCAGACCATCCATGGCGCGACAGATCTCCTCGACCGCCCGGGCCGTCGAGGCGTCGAGCGCGAACTGCGGCAGCACCGTCTGGGCACGATCCACGAACAGCGCCACCGACGCGTGGCGCCCGAGCGCGGCAGAGTTCGTCGCCTTCCGACGGCGAGGGCGTCGCCAGCGGCGGCAGCGGATAGACTTGCTCGCCGTTCAGTCCGAGCGGCTCGCGACTGGTGGCAAGCACGACCAGCCCCGGGCTGGCGGCGCGCAGCTCGTGGGCGAGGCCGCGGCACGGTCGAGCACGTGCTCGCAGTTGTCGAGCACGATGAGCGTGTGTCGCTCGCCCAGGTGCTCGGCGAGCGTGCGCGTGAGCGGTATCCCCGCTGCTCGCGGATTCCGAGCACGGACGCCACCGCGAACGGCACGTGCGTGGGATCGGTGAGCGGCGCCAGGTCCACGAACCACACGCCATCGGGATGCTGGTGGAGCGCGCGGGCGGCGAGCTGGAGCGCGAACCGCGTCTTTCCGGCGCCCCCGGTCCCCACGATCGTGAGCAGGCGACCGGCGTCTTCGCCGGCGCGCAGCAGCGCTTGTCCTCGCTCAGCTCGGCCTCACGGCCTACGAAGCTCGTGCGCTCGAAAGGAAGATTGTGCGGGGTCATGGGGAAGGACCTCCGCGTGCGAGTCTAGCCCCGGACGGTCGCCGCCACCACGGCTTCCCGTCAGACACACGTCTTGACCCCGTCAGGGCCGATCACCATCATCGACGCATGCGAGAGGAGCCGAATCGGCGAGCGGGGCCCGGATCCGAGAGCAACCCCGCCGCGTGATCGACCCCCTTCACTCCCCCTTTCCCTTCCTCAAGCGCTGCGTCAACGTCTTGCTCGATCGCGACCTCTTCATGCGCGAGCAGACCTCGGTTCACAGGGAGCGCCGCGGCTCCGACTACGGTGGCTGGTGGCTGCACCCCGATCCCCTGGGATCGGCGAGCGTCGTCTACTCCTTCGGGGTCGGCGACGACGTGACCTTCGACCTCTGGCTCATCCAGCGGTTCGGTCTGCGCGTGGAGGCCTTCGACCCGACGCCCCGCTCGATCGCCTGGGTGAGCTCCCAGCAGCTGCCGGCCGGCTTTGCATTCCATCCGATCGGGCTGGCCGACTTCGACGGAGACGCGGAGTTCCGTCCCCCACCGGTCGCGAGTCACATGTCCTTCTCGATTCAGCCGCCCCACCAAGGCCGCCAGGAGGAAAGCTCGGCCGGCATCGCCGCTCCCGTTCGTCGATTGTCTTCGATCATGAGGAATGCTCGGGCACGACCGAATCGACCTCATTGAAGATGGACATCGAGGGAGCTGAGTACGCCGCGATCGGCGACATGGTCGAGAGCCGCGTGGAGGTGCGCCAGATCCTCGTCGAATTCCATCACGGCCACGGGGGCCATACGCCGCGGCAGACCCGAGAGGCGGTCTGGCGCCTTGGCGCCGCCGGCTTCCGCATCTTCGCGATCTCACCTACCGGGCGCGAGTACTCGTTCCTCAAGAGCGCTTGAGCCAAGCGCCGGCTGAAGCGCGAGGCCACCCAAAGCTGTTGCCTTGCCCGCGCTCGCGCGCCATCATCCGGCCCATGCGAGAGGAGCCGATCCGGCGCCGGAGCCTCTCCGGGTCGCGCTCGCCGGGGGCCGCGCCGGAGCGGTGGCGTTTCCTGATCCTGATCGCCGCGCTCGCGGCGATGGTGGGAGCGTCGCGGCGTCACGACGCCACGTCGCTCTCCGCTGCGCAGCGCGCCGCACTGGCTCACAAGTGGGCCGTGGAAGGCCTCACCGATCCCACCGTCGAGGGACGCCAGCGCGCCGAGCAGTCCATCCGGCTCGCGATCGCGCTCGAGCCCGACCACGCCGAGCACTGGCTGGTGCTCGGCAAGCTCCAGGTCCTCGGCGAGTACGACGATCTGTCGCGCGCGAGCTTCCGGCGCGCGATGATCCTCGATCCGAGCGATCCTGCCGCCTATCTCGAGCTGGCAATGTCGTGGAAGCGCGACGCTCTCAGGACGCTCGACACGCTGGCATTTCTCCGCGCCATGGGTGTGCTCGATACCGCCGCGAGCCTGCGACGCGCCGCGGTCGATCCGTGGCTTCAGCTCGTGGCGCTGCGCTTCGAGGGCCACGATTACGTCGGCGCCGCACGCGCGGCCGAGCACGCGCTCGCCGGACGGCCGCGGCGTCCCGAGGCCGCGCTCGCCGCCGCGTACGTCGCCTTCCACGAGGGCGACACGGAGCGCTGCGACAGTCTGTTTCGCGCCGCGATCCCGCGGCTCGACCCCGCGCTGCGCACCTTCTTCGAGGATCCGGCGACGATCCTCGGCGCGCGCGCGCCGCGCGGCGACTGGGAAGGCCTCGATCCCGATCCCACCACGCCCGAGAACGAGCTCCAGCTCGAGTACTGGTCGCGCGTCGCCCACGCCTTCCTCCTGTTCAACGACCCGGAACGCCCCGGCACCGACGTGCGCTTCCAGACCTACGTGCAGTACGGCGCACCGCGCTTCGGCCTCACCAATCCCAACGGCATTCCTCTCTACTTCCGTACCTTCGCCAGCAACATCGCTCCAGCCTCGGGCAGTGTCGCGGGCTACGGTGGCAATCGCGGCAAGCCGCCGGTGGACTTCCCCACACCCATCCAGATGTGGGTCTATCCGGACCTCGGCATGTCGATGGTGATGCAGGACCGCTCGCTGCACGGACACTACATGCCTCAGGCCACCGCGGACTTCGATCCCGCGTCGCGACCGGATCCCGGGATCGTCGCGAGCCGCGACGACCTGGTGGGGCTCGGCGGCGGCATCGCGGTGTTCCATCGCCTGCCCCCGCGCGAGCAGCGCATCGACCCGCACGCGGTGGTGGCGCGCTTCGGCGGTGGTTCGTCACGGCTGCTCGCGCAGCTCGAGGCGGCCGGCAGTCCCGCCGATTCGCTGGTGGGACGCGTGGGTGGCGCTCGATCCGTTCGGCCACGCGCGCGCGCGCGGCGAGGCCCGCCTCGGCACCGCGGCGTGCGATCCAGCCGAGCGCCGCGGCATCCAGTTCAGCGCTGAGCTGCCGCCCGGCACCTACGACGTGAGCCTCTCGGTGCGCGGCGCCGGCGGCCGGCGCGGGCTGTACCAGACCCGGGTGGTGATGGAGCCCGAGGGAACCGGGCTCGGCCTGAGCGATCTGGTGCTGGCGTGCGGCGATCCTTCACTGCTGGTGGGCCGCGGCTCGGCGCGCTTCGACGCCAACGTCGACTCGCGCTCGTCGGGAACGACGCCGCTCGTCGCGTATCTCGAGATCTACCGACTGGCGGCCGGGCCCGACGGCGTCGCCCGCTTCGAGTATCAGTGCGACGTGCGTGGATTGCCGCCGCCCGGCCACAAGCCTCCCAAGGTCGAGGCGGCGCCGCTGGTGTCGATCTCGCGCGAAGAGACGAACGTCGGTGCGATCCGCCGGCAATTCATGTCGGTGCCGGTGCAGTCGCTGACTCCCCGGGCGCTACCTGCTCAACGTGCGCGTGCGCGACCAGGTGTCGGGGCTCACCGCGTCGCGCACCGCGGCGTTCGTGCGGGAGTGAGGCTGCCTGTCGCCCGCGCCGTCGGTTGTGTAAGGCGCGAGCGACACTTTCACGGGACCCCGACGTCCGGCGCACGTAACCCGGGGAGTCTCGTTCGGAAGTTCCATCGGGTCACCAGCGTCTCCCGACTCTCTGGGTCACCGCCGAGCTGGCCTCGCCCTTGCGGACCTCCGCCAGTCGCCCAGTCACTGGTACCCATGGTGCGCTCGCCAACCCCGCACGGCAGATGCGCAGGGAGGTGAACCATGCACTGCTCTTCTCCGGGTTCTCACTCGCCGGCTCGGGCCAGCGGCCACGTCTGTTCTTTCGCTGTTCGCCTCGACGAGCGCCCACGCCGGGCGCGATCTTCGTCACGGGCACGACCCCGACTACCAGCGCTTCGCATCCCGCGGAAGGGGGAGTGGGGGCTCAGCGATGAACCGCGCCGTGATGTCCTTCCTTCTCGACCCCGGAGCCAATCCCCTATTCCCGAGCAGGATCCACGAGTTCCCTCTTCGTCGAGTCGAGAACTACGTGCCGGCGGGCCATTCTCGTGGCAAGGACGGACATCGTCGCGAGCGGGTTCGTCGAAGGAGTGGACTTCGAGCACCACGACGCCTCCACGCTTGCCCAGGAGATCGCGCTACTGGGAACCAAGTACGCGGGGCTGGTCGTGGCATCCGACTTCGGAGCTGCTGCTGACCCAGGCCGAGCTCGATGTGCTCGACCAGTACGCCGATGCGATCGCTTCGTTCGCGATCCCGGTGGCGGACTCTATGTGATGTCCGAGACCAACGAAGGCGCCGGGCTGACGCCCGACGGCGGCCGCTATGGATTCGTCCCGCTGTTGGCCACCTCCAGCTTCGACAAGCTTTGGGCCGTTTCACCTCACCGCGGCCGGACAGTCCACCGGGCTGGGCGATCTCGACCTGAACGAACAGCAGGCCCATGCCTTCTTCTCCGAGTGGGTGGGGCTCGAGGCGGCGGAACTGGACGATGCGGGCCGGACGATCAGCCTGATGGGCACGGAAATGTCTCGCCCGAATCCACGGATCGCGTCTCGGTTCGCGACGTCCCCGGCGACCAGGGCGGCGAGGTGACGATCGCGTGGGACCGAAGCGGGATTCGACGTGCGGCCTCAGCAGGTCATCACGGCCTATCGAGTCTGGCGGCGCGCGGCGTCGGGACAGCAGACGGCCCGCGTCGATGCGCCACTGACGGCGCCAGCGCTGGGTCATGGCGTCGGGACGCTCGTCGCGTTCCGGAAATCTCCGGACCGGCGCCATGGAGTACTGGGAGTCGCTGGTGACGCTGCCCGCGTCCTACCTCGCGGGCTACGCATTCACGGCTCCCACGCTACGCGACCTCGATCGCCCACGGGAACCCGCATTCCATCGGCAGCCCCTATACGACGTTCTTCGTGCAAGCTCTTACGGCGGACCCGTTCGTGTTCTTCAGCTCGGCCGCGGACAGCGGGTTCTCGACCGACGATCTGCCACCCGGTCGGCCAGAGTCGCTTCACCGCGCCTACGCCGCGGGGCTACCCATCTTCACTGGCTGCCCGCTCCGGAGCAGGACCTCGATGGGTATCGGGTCTATCGCGGGTCATCGGCGTCGTTCGCGCCCGCCGCCGCCAACCTGATCGCGGCGACACACAGACACTGGATACGCAGACATGGGCGCGCTCGGCAGCTACTACAAGCTAGCGACCATCGACGTCCACGGCAACGAGAGCGCCCCTAGGCTCCTCGCGCCGGGCGCGACCCTGGGAGTCGTCGGTGGATCGTCCGGACTGGTGGCTGGCGCGTCCCGCACCGAATCCCGTGAGGGGCGCGCGCTTGGTGCTGCGCTTCAGTCTGCCTCTCTTGGGATGCCGCCATCGTGGAGGCCTCGATGTTTCGGGCCAGCGGATCTGGAGTCAGGACGCGGCCGGGCTCGGCCCGGGGGTGCATACGCTGATCTTGCCGTCGCTGCGGCCCGGACTCTACTGGCTGCGCGTCCGCCAGAGTAGTGTGATTCGGTCACGGAGAAGGTGGTCGTGCTGCCGTGACCGCGCGCTTGAAATGGCTGCGGTGCGCCGTCGGCTACCGGCGGCGACACCTCGCGCTACTCGACCACCACCACGCCGACCATGCCGCCGAATCCATCGGCGGCGGTCGGAGCGCCCGGAGGCGGCAGCCACGCTCCGCCGTCGACGCGCAGGCTCACCTGGTGCACGCCCGGCATGAGGGCGACGATCGCCTTCCAGCGATCCCCTCCGACGTGATCGAGTCGCAGCGGCTGCCAATCGGTGAAGTCGCCGTTCACCTCGACCAGCCGCGCTCCGGGGCGCGCACCGCGAGCGTCCACGACTCGCCTTCGAGCCGTCGCGCATTCCAGCCGGTGACCGAAGCGCGTGACACGAGCGGAGCATCGAGCGACGCCGAACGCCATTGCGACAGGCGGAAGCCCACGCTGGTGCGTGGGGACTCGGCGGGCTCGATCAGGTAGAGCTCGGGATCGCGCGTGCCGAAGGTGCCGAACACGGTGAAATCCCGCGAGACCTGCAGCGCGGCGCTCGCCTCGGCCCAGCGCTTGGGACTCCTGATCAGGCTCAACGTCACCCTGCCCACCGATTCGAGCGCCGAGCCGCCCGCGATCCCAATGCACGGTGGCGCGCGTGGAGGTGAGGCCGACGCGCATGACCTCCTGCGGCACCGATGGCGTCGCGGCGAATGGCGTGCCGCGCGCGGCTGCTGTCCTGCCTCGACGCCCGCGGCAGCAGCCCGGCGCGCTGCTCGAGATCGAACATGACGCTGAGCCCGTCGTGGCGTGCCCAGGCGCCGAGACCGATCAGCGGCTGGGCGAGCTGCCCCGCGAATCCGTATGGCTGCTCCTTGGCCATCGCCATCCACGCCCCACCCTTGGGACCCGCGAAATGGAGCCGCGCCTCGGTGCGCACCAGTCCCTGCTCGGGATCGTCGGGCCCGCCGCGATGGAAGGCGCGCACCTTGAGCTCGATCGGGAGATGCCAGCGCGGACCGAGCAGCCATCCGCCGGCGAGCCGTGCGCCGCGATACGGCGCGCCCACCTCGGAACCCGACAGCAATGCGCCGCCGACCAGCACGCCGTGTGTGCCGTCGAGAGCCACGGTGGGCCTGAGGCGCAGGGGCGATCCCGGCACCTGGTTGTCGTACCAGCCGGCCACGCCGGTGGTGACGAGCGGAGGCGCCGCTCCGCGACCGGGGCGGCGATCACGAGGACCGCCAGCAACACGAGCGCCGCGCGCATCATCGCGGCGATCCTCGCACCGGAGGCGCCGGCGCATCGCCGAGACCGAGGGTCTGGAGTCGCGCGATCGTCGCGGCCGCCGGTGAGACCCCACGCCGGATGTCGCCCTCGACGCGTGACCGGAGGCGCAGGAGATCGGCATCGTGGGTGCCGATCCGCGACGCGTGCAGCACCGCCATCGAGGCCGTCCCGACCGGCACCTGCCGCGTGACGAGATCCGCCAGCACCACGAGCGGCACCAGCAGCGAGCCCCTGGGGCGCTCCTGGCGCAGCCGGACCAGGGTATCGCGTGGCACGCCGCTCATGAGCGCGCCGGCGCCTGCAGTGATCTCGCCCGCCGTCGATTCGGGACCGAGCGCCTCCTTGGCGGCTAGCAGCGCGGCGGAGCGCTCGCGCACCGCCGCGACGATCCGCTCCGGACGCGCGTGCTTGCTCGCGCCTTCGAGCGCGGTGACGATCAACGGATCGGTGGGGACGCCCTGGGCGCCCGCGGCCTCGACCACCTTCCACACTTCTTCCGCGGTCGCGGGGTCGAGCCGCTCGGCGAGGCGCTTGTCGATGGGCGCGGCGCTCACGGCGGTCGCGAGCCACGCCAAGGCCGGCAGCGCCAGCAGCGCCACCGCGCGCGCGATCCGTGACACACGAATCCTCACGTCGATTCCTGGCCTCCCACCACGATCACCGAGTTGCGGATGCCGAAATCGTCCTCCGGCGCGAGCGGCGACGCGGGATCCGAGACCCAGCGGTCGCCATCGACGATGAACGCATACACGTGACGGCCGGGCGACACCGGAATCGCCGCGATCCACGACCCGCCGTCCGATCTCGCGAGCGGCGTGGCGCTCGGATCCCAGTCGTTGAAATCGCCGACCACCGCGACGCGCGACGCCTTGGGCGCAGTGAGCACGAACTGGACGAGCCGCACTTCGCGAGTCGACGGGACTCCGGCGACACCGGCGGGCCGGAAGCCGGAGCAGCGCCACCCACCGGGATCCGCGCGCCCCGGAGCATCCAGCCCAGCAGCACGCCGATCGCCAGCGTGGTCGCGGCGGTGACCAGCGGCGACGCGGTCCACGCGGTCGACGCCCCGCGAATCCAGGTCAGGACGCTCGGCCGCCGCGCGGCGTCGCGCCTAAGCCGCGCCATGAGCCGTTGCCTGGCCTCGGGGCTCGGTGGTCCCACCTGGAATACGCGGCGGACATGCGCCGCGCGATGTCGTGGTCGCCCTCGGTCATTCGCTCTCCTCCGTCTCCTCGAGCAGCGGGCGCATCTGGTCGCGTGCGCGCTTCACCCTCATCTTGAGCGCCGGGATCGACGCCCCCGTCAGCTGCGCCATCTCGGTGTACTCGAAGCCTTCGCCGTACTTGAGCAGCAGCGCCTCGCGCAGGATCGGCTCGAGCCGCGCCAGCGACACCTGGAGCTGGTCGCGCAGCTCCGCCGCGCCATCCTCGCGTCCCGGCAGGCGCTCGAGCGCGCCGTCGTCGCGCACCAGTCGCCGCTCGCTGCGCCAACGGCGTCCCGCCAGCCGCCGGCACTCGTTCAGCACGATGCGGTAGAGCCAGCCGCGGAACGCATCTTGTTCGCGGTACCGACCCAACCCTTGATACGCATTCACGAACGCCTCCTGCAGCGCGTCCTCCGCGTCGTGGCGATTGCCGAGCATGCGACGCGCGAAGCGGGTGCAATCGTCGTAATAGCGATCCACCAGGTGCCCGAACGCCTGACGTCACCAGCGCTCGCACGGGCCACCAGCTCGGCATCGGTCATGCACGCGTTCGAAACGGCGCCAGGCCCGTCACGCTCTCCTCACTTCGGTAGCATCACCAGCTTTCGCGTGATCACCCGGTTGGAAAACGCGACTCGTGAAAAATAGATGCCGATGGCCGCTCGCGAGCCGTCTTCGCGGCTGCCGTCCCACTCGAACCTGCGAGCCCCGCTGAGGGCGCCCCGGTAGAGCGTCTTCACGCGCCGGCCGTGCAGGTCATAGATCCCGACGTCCACGTGGTCGCTCGGTCCGGTGCTGACCATGAAGCTGGTTTGAGCCACGAACGGATTCGGGACACCGCCCGACACCTCGCGGTCGTCCACGTCCAGAGTGATGGTCGCTTGTCGGGTCTCGGTGACATCGGTATTGGGATCTCCGATGACCCTGAGCGTGATGCCGATGCTTTGTGGCCCTCCCTGGTAGCACACCCAGATCGAAGGACTGGAACCAGGTGAGCGTGGTGTCGTTGCACCCGTTCGGATTGTTGCGCAAGGTGAGGGACACCTGGTTGGGCGCCGGAACGCCGGCATCGATGATCTGCCCGCAGTGGTAGGGGAACCATCCCCATAGCATCAGCGTGGTGGGGTCATGGGTGGTCGGCGGCGCCGTGGTCTGCCAACCCGAGAGGCAGCGGATCAGCACGCTCGGGAACTCGGGAGCAGGCGGCGGACCACTGGGCGGCGTGTTGTAATCGACCCACACGTAGAAGCTGACGCGCGCCTTCGGCGACCGCGTTCGAATCGGGGCTGATCAGGCGCCGGGTCACGTGAATGACGTGCGGCCCGGCGTGGAGCTGGCCGAGCGCGAATGCCTGCGTCCACGTGCGCGCGGTGTCGGAGCACGCCGGGCCTGGTTGCATGGTGAAGGACACGCTGCCCGAATCGGAGCTCGCGTCCACGATCTCGCCGCAGTCGTAGGGGAAGACGCCCTTCAAGATCAGGGTGGTGGCTTCGAGCGCCGTCGGCTGTGCCGGCACCGTGAACCAGCCGGTGACGCCGGGAACCAGCGCGTTGGGAAGCGGCGGCGGTCCCGGCGGAGGCGGCGGCGGTCCCGGCGAGCCGAGGTCGACGACCGGGAAGGTGAACGACGCGCTCTCCCTGATGCTGTCGGTGCCCGCTTCGTTGACGAAGGTCCGGGTCACGGTCAGCTCGTGGTCGCCGAGCGGCAGGAAGCCGAGATTGAACTCCGCGTTCCAGGTGCGGGTGGTGTCGCCGCAGATCTCCGATGCCTTTCGCAGCTTGAGGTTGAGTGTGCCCCCTGGTCGATGACCGCCTGGTCCCTGATCCCGCCGCAGTCGTACGGGATACCAGCCGTAGAAGCGCAGGACGGTCCGTTCTCCGATGTTGGGCGGGTTGCTGCCCTCGTTGACGTAATAGGAGATGTACTTGAGGAGCCAGCTCGGCGGCTCCGTCTGGGCGGCGGCCACGCGCGGGCCAGCCAGACCACGGCGAGCAAGAGAGCGCGGAGGAAACGGGTGTTCATGTGAGCCCCCAGCCGGGTCTTATTATGGCGCGTCTCAAAGGTAATAACCCGCTGAATGGCCCGAAGGTCACAGAATCAGCGGACGATCCTGGCCGCCCAGGCGGCTCTGTCCGACTGGCCCCCGGGGACCGGAGGCCTATGGCTTCCGAATGAGGGTGGGCGCTGAGGCCAGGGTCAGAGCGTATTGCAGCCTGACGCCGCGTGATGGTTTGCCCTTCTCCCGGCGGAATTCGCGCTGGATGGCCTTGATCGTGGATAACAGGCGCCTGCGCAGGCGTGGCAGCCGTGACTGCGGCAAGGTGATCAGCATGCGCAGGGCAATCGGCGCGGTCTCGGCGGTGAGCCGCTTGGGATCCGCCATCGCCGCGAGCAGCTCCCCGCGCGCTTCGTCGAACAGGGCGGTCGTGATGGCCCCTGAGCGCCGCACGGGTCTCGTCGGTGACGTGGTGGCCGCGCACGATGCCGATCTGCTTGCTCGCCAGCTCGAAGTACTTCTCCGTGGTGCCGCGCACCTGCCGTGTGTCGACCAGCCTCAGCACGCCCGCCCGCTCGAGCGCGTTGACGTGGTGGTAGAGCCGGGTGGGAGGCTCTCCGAGCTGGGCGGCCACTTGCATGGTCGTGCGACGTCCCTGGGCGAACGCCTCGAGGAGACGGAGCCGCAGCGGGTGAGCGAGCGCGCGCAGCTGCTGCGTGACGCGGCGGCGCCCTGCCGCGGTGGCGCGGGCCGTGGCGGCGCCCGCGGTGGCGGCGCGTGCCGTGGCGGCCCGCGTTGCGCGTAGATTGCGGTCACCGCGGCCGAGGGCGTCGCTTCGCGCCCCGGCTCCCTTTCCGGCGCCTCCACGTGGCATGAGGCCGCGAATCTAGCGGTTCAAGCGAGCGTTGACAACGTCGTCATTGTTCAGTATATATTGAATAATCGTTCATGGTCGAATGGCCGCGCTATCCGGAGGTCGTCATGCCCAACGTTTTCGATGTGGCGCTCGTGGTGCTGTTCGCGGTCCTGTGGCCGCTGGCCGAGCACTTCTGGACGTGGCCTCGCCACCTGCGGTCGGTCGCGTCCGGCGATCCCGACGCACGCTCGCGACTCTACTCTGCGCACGCTCGTGGCTGAATGGGTGCTGGCCGGCGGCGTGCTGGCGCTGACGCTCGGGTTCGGATCGGTCGCTGGCGACCCTGGGCCTGGGCGCGCTCCATGGCTGGCGCCTCTGGCTCGCGCTCGTGTTACCCACGGCGTACGTCACGCTGATCATCCTCCAGGGACGCGCACTCAACGTCAATCCCGCCGCGCTGGCTCGACTGCGAGGAAGGATCGCTCCGCTGAGTCCTCTGATCCCCCACACGCCCGGCGAGCTCGGATTGTTCGTGCCGCTGAGCTTCACCGCCGGCATCTGCGAGGAGCTGCTCTTTCGTGGATACCTGGTGTGGGTGCTTCAGGCGTGGATCGGACCTCGCCGCCGCCGCGGGAGTGAGCATGGTGCTCTTCGGTTTGGCGCATTTCTACCAGGGCGTTAAGTTCGGCGTGCGCGCTTTCTTCACGGGCGCCGCGATGGGACTGCTGCTGGCGCTATTGACGCGCCTCCATCCTGCCCGGCATGGCGCTGCACGCCCTGATTGATCTGGGTTCGGGGTGGATCTGCTACATGGCGATGCGGGGGCGGCGCCGAGCTCACCGGAGCAGGCGACTGCGGGGGCTGCGTAGGTCCTGGGCGATGGCGGGAGAGGGAGGGATTCGAACCCTCGAGGCCCAAAGGGCCTAACGGCTTTCGAGACCGCCCGATTCAGCCGCTCTCGCACCTCTCCGCGCGCGTGTTTACGGAGTTAGCAGGGTTGGCGCAAGCGCACCGAGGCGCCTCTGCTACCGAATCTGCTACCGGATTCCAGCAATCCGCTCCGCTTCGGCCCGCACGTGCTTCGTCGGTGAGGCGTGCGCAACGCTGCGTCACCACGATCGACGAGTGGCCGAGTGCCAGCTGCAGCGCCGCGAGGTTGCCCCCGCGTTCCACCCAGCGCGCGTGGCGAAGGGTGTGGACGCATCTGATGCGGATGAAACCTCGTCACGCCTGAATACCTCCGCACTCTACTTGGTGAATCCCCACGAGTCGTGGATCGGAACCAGCAGGCCGATCTTGAAGCGCAGCTCCTGGAGCAAGGCGCCCTGGGAGCGGCACGCGCCGCACCTTGCCCGACTTGGTGTGACTGACGACCAGCATCCCGCGCTGGACGTCCACTCGCCCGGGCCCGTACCAGCTCACCCCAGCGGAGCCGGTCGCCAGGCCGAGGCCGGACGATAGACCGGTACGGCGTCCGGCACGGCGAGCACCGCCTGCTCTTCCTTTGATGTGAGCGCATCGGGAGGTCGCTCCTGAATCCTCAGGCAGCAGCTCCCCGCGGGACCGGCGCTCTTCAGCACCAGTCCCTCGCTTCTCGCACCAGCGGAAGAGACACCTCGCGTCCGACAGCAGGTGAGCCACAGTCTGCCTCGAGATCGACTTCTTCTCGAGCTGCAGCCGGTAACGCCGCAGGTCATCCGGGCGTCCCGCGGCGAGCGGCTTAAACTTGAAGTAAGGCACCCAGTGCAGTGCCACCCGTCGCCGCGCCAGCCCCACGCCCTTATCGTTCCGCCGCGGTCGGAACGTAGGTCTCGAGCCACTTCCCCGCCGCCTCTTCCACCGTGAGCCGGCTGACCGGACGCCATCCAGTCTTGAGCTCGCGATAGCGCTTGGCGGCTTGGTCGCGGTCCCGCCCCAGCGACACCCATCGGTCGCGGTAATGCTCGCGGAGCGCACGTAATAGCTCGCTCCAGGTTTGAACATCCCCTTGGGAAGCCTCGGCAACTACCGGCCCTCCTCTCTCGCCGAGATCCATCGGAGGAGGACATTGCGCAGCGAGAACCGTAGGCGGGTACCCAAGTGGATGCAAGGGAGCCCTTCGCGCGCATCCAGCGGCGCACCGTCCGCTCGTTCACCCGCAGGAGTTCCGCGATTTCGCGGAGCAACAGAAGCCGCTCCGCCTGGGTTGTTGGGGGCTGGGGGTCGAGGTCCGGTGCCCTAGCTCGTGGGGACTCGCCTATTAGAACCAGTCCCCCTCGCTTCTTCTTCTCCTCTTGCCGATACCAGCGGAGCCGTTCCCGGCCGCGAGCCGAGAGCTGAGCGCAGTTCCCGGATGCTCCTCGCCCGGGCTGGAGGCGGAAGCGGTACCGCTCCGGGCGTTCCGGCTTTCGATCGCGTGTCCCGCCACAGGGCGCTGGAGCCGGCCACGGGCCGCCTCGGAGAGCTCCAGCTCCCGCACCAGGGTCCTATAAGAGGTGGTCTTGCTCTCCCGTTCCCGCTCGGCGAACAGCTTCAGGACCCGCGCTGTTTGTCGTTCATCATCTTGCGTTCCCTAAGAACGCGGAAATGTTTCCATCGCAAGAACGACGAGAAAGTCCGAAGAACGCGTTCCGTGTTTCCTCCCTGGCTGAAACCAGAATCCCGCATTCCAGCAGCTAGCCGCAGATCGCTCTGAATCACCGTCAGCGGCTTGTGTGCCTCTCGCGCGGCTGCAAGCGGACCTGGGCCGCCCACTGAAACGGTCGATCTCAACTAGCCAGCTGTTTCGCGTGACGTGGCCTCGGGTGCCCCGCCTACCGCCACGTCGTCTCGGTGCGAAGAGCCGAACCGTCACGTTGCGCATCCTCTCGTTGACCTTGCCGTCCTGGTCTGCTACTTCGAGAGGAGCGATACCGCCTCACCGGACTCCCAAGTAGTCACGAAAGTCCGGTGCTTCAGACCTTTCTGATCGGCGAGCCACCATGCCCCACATCCAACGCACCACGCCCAGCCCGCGGCGCAAGTCAGTTCGCCAGGGCGTGCTCGAACCCAAGTCGCAAACCCTCGAGCTTGAGTGCTGGCGTTGTTCCCGTTCGCTTCGACGGATCGGCTGAGGGCCTGGACCGAGTCCGTGCAAGAGTCGAGGGCTCGAGGTCGAGCCGCTGCTCTTCGTCGCGGCGGTGTGCGGTGCCCGCTTCGAGCTGGTGCGGCTCGACCCCGGGGAAATTGGCTGCGAGCTGAGCGAGTGGCTCGTGACCTATCCGCGCCGGATGCGTGGGGAGCTGATCGCCGTGGTGGTCGAGGCGTTGCGCCCGGCGATCGAGCGCGGTCGCCGATCAGCAGGGATGGCGGCGCGGGCTCGACTGGGAACCGGCCGAAGCGCATGGCCGTCCCGACGAGACGAGTGGGCTATGGGCCGCAGTGGTGCCTCGCCGACGCGCACTGGTGCGCGCGGGTTGCGACACCCCGCGAGCCGCGCAGCTCGCGCAGTCCCTGGCGTCCGCGCTGCTGGGGGCGCGACGCCCAACGCCAGCGAGTTCTATGGGCACCGCGCAGGCCAGTCCGAGGCGCGATACCGATGCGCTGCTATCGGAACTGCTCGAGGCTTACATGAACAGTTGCTCGACGACCCATGCGGAACGCCAGAACGACCCTAACCCCGGCCCAGGGAACGCCGAGTATCGTGCTTGGCGGGCCCGCCACCGCGCTCTTCCCTTACCTGCTCGCCCGCGACGGCTGCAGGAGACCGCCCGCGGCGTGGCGAAGGGCATCCCCGAATCGCTCTGGGCGGCGATGGAGGCGACTCCCGTTTAGATCAGGGGCAAAGGGGATCATTCCGACTCATCCACGGAAGGCGACGCGAGACCCTGACTGACTGTGGCTTCTGCGGCCTCGAAAGCCTTTTGACCGTCGTTTTCGTCTCATTTCAGCCGCCAAGACCTAACTCCATGTCGGACGGGAAACCGGCAGCGCCCCGACGGACTACCCTCCGCCGGAACGTTTTCCGTTATCGTGACCCTGGAGGTCCCATGCGGACACGGGGTGGCCCCTCATGCGGGGACCAAATGGGGACCACGAGGAGGGGTACTTGAAGCTGGTCCTGCTCCACGACACGGACGAGATGGACTTCGGGAACGACGTCCTCCGGTTCCTGCAGCGACTCGACTTGGACGTTGGGTCGGTCATGCTGGCCCCCGAATCGAGGGCGGACTTTGGCCGGCAAGGAACGAGGCGGTACTGGACGCGGCGGTGGCCTTCGTCTTCCTGCTGACTCCAGGTTCAAGTCGACACTGACCAGGGAAGGTTTCGCCTCCCAGAGCGTGTGTGCGAGGAAATGGGTCGGGCGAAAGAGCATTTCGCGGCCCAGCCGGAACGCGTGATCTATCTCGCGGACTCCCGGTGGCGCGCACAGGCGATCGACCAGATCGCGTACATCTCGATCGACCGCACAAGCGATCGCAGCATCGTCCAAGGCCTCACGCAGCTCGTTCTCGAACTCCGTGAACTTGGAGCGCCAGTTTCCAACACCACGCCGAAGACCTACACCATCCCTGAAATCGCTGGGAGAACACGTCGCAAGACATCAAGTCTGCGTGCGCGCACATCGCAAGTCTTCCGGAACGGAATTATCTCGTTCACCCAGTGGACGCCTGCCTGTTGAAGATCGCGGACAATACAACCGACGCGAACATCTTGAAGAACAAGCTCATCCGCTATAGTTGGATTACCTACATCCAGAACACGGTGTCGTATCGACTGTCCCACTGGGGTTGGGACGTCATCGAGTACGAGCACAAGAAACCTAAACCGTCCCTGTTGCTCCCGGGGCTGCTTGGGGCAAGCCCATGGCAGAAGATTCTCGAAGGACTTCCGCCACCGAAGAAGGAATGAAGATTAGTCGGCTTCGACGAGGTGTAGTCATCGACGAACTCGAGTTGGCCGTCAGAGACCGCCCGATTCAGCCATTTCGCACCTCTCCGCTGACGTTTGTAACGACTCACGCGAGTGGCGTGGCTTCGCTGCAAGCGAGTGCACGCTGCCCCATGGGGTCCTCCGTGGGGGCGTCTTACGCTTGACGGGACCGGATGGGACAGTGGGCCCCACAGCTCAGTTGGATCGAAGGGGTTCACTCCGCACTCGACTACACTGGAACCGTCTACCGTTTGTCTGGAGCTAGATCGGGGTTTGTGACCCTTGCCCCAAGTCCCGCGCTCGAAGAGGCTTCTGAGGAAGGCCGAGGCCGCGCTCCTCGGCGCCATAGAGGTCTACAACAAGCCCGACTTCAGATACCGTGAAGAAAGCTTCGCGATCCTCGTGCTGAATGCCTGGGAGCTCCTCTTCAAGGCAAAGCTGTTGCAGCAGAACCGCAACAACCTCCGCTGTCTCTGGGTTTACGAGACAAGGCGAACGAAGACCGGGCGTCAGTCTTCCAAGAAGTACCTTCGTCGTAATCGTACTGGCAACGTGCGCACAAAGAGCCTCGCCCAAGTTATCGCGACGCTCGATTCCCAGCCAGCTACCAGACTCGCTCCCCAGGCGAAGGCCAACCTCGACGCCCTCGTGGAGATCCGGGACAATGCTGTCCCACTACTTCAACGCAAGTCCCTCCCTTGCGTGAAGCAAGTCCTAGAGCTTGGTACGGCCTCGGTGAAGGCATTCCGTGCTCCTGGCCAAGCGCTGGTTTGGTCGGGATTTCGCGAGACATCAGCTTTTATCTGTTTCCACTCGGTTTTGTTCAGGCCGGAGCGGCGGCGTCAGCTGTCCCATTGAGCCCCGATGAAGCTAAGATCGTCCGATACCTATCCGAAGTCATCCAATCGTCCCCGCCCGACCCCAGTTCCGACTTCCACGTCGCTGTGGCCCTGAACCTGGTCATGACGCCCTCAGGCGCCCCCACGCACTCGGTTGGCCTTACGACGGACCCACGTGCTCGAAGCTGATTCTGACCGAGCAGGACGTGCGCCGGCTGTATCCCTGAGCTACCAGTGAGTTGATCCGGCAATTACACCGCCGGTACGCCGCCTTCGGTGCAACCCGCACCTTCCACACCATCAAGAAACCCTCATGGCAGATCCCGCCTATGTCGCACAACCCGTTATGCTCGACCCGGGCGGCCCCAAGAGCGGGCGGAAGGAACTACCACAGCCCCAACATCCTGGCTGAGTTTGACAAGCACTATGCGCGGGAAATAGGACGCGCTGCTCCAGGATCGGTTGCAGGCGGGGTGCCAGAGGGCTCCTCGTTCCGCTATCGACCCGCCCCGAGGCTGTGCCGGAATGACCTCGCCATAGAGGGGACGGAGGGCCGATGAATCAATGAGTTCCGCTGCCCTTCGGGGTGTCCGACAACGGCCTCCTTCCTGGACGGGGCAGGCAGGGGTCGTCGCCCTGAGACTGTCACCCGAGCAGACATGGGGATCGGCTGGTCAGTGTATACGTGTTCTGCCCAACTCTTGTTAGACGGCTGAGCATCGGGTGGTGGAGCCCTTTCCGAGGAGGCAACTATGAGTACTAGCGGTCAATCGCCACCCAACCCTGCCGCGTTCTCCAGAGCCGCTGTGGTCGGTCCTGCGTGCCGTCGTCAACCATCGCGGTGTTCGAGATCGCCGTCGCCTCGTGGGTCGTCGGCTACCTCGTCGTGCTGTGGCTCGCGCACGGGTCGCTCCCGTTCGATCGTCCGGCGGTCGCCCACCTGCCGTTCGCTTCGCAGATGGCCCAGCCAATCATCGGAATGATCGAGATCTTCGTGCTCATGGTGTTGGCCTTCCTCCTAACCCGCAAGCGCGTCATTCCCGACATGGCCGCTCGCGCGCCCGAGCGCCGCGTTGCGTTGCGCGAGACAGTCCTTGTCCTTGCCTACGCGGCCCTCGGTCAAGTCGGTGCCTGGATCGTCGGTCCGGTGCTGGGTTACCGCCCCTTCAGCTTCCACCTTGCCGGCACCCTCTACGGCACCACGCTGACGCAAACACCGACCGATGTCTGGATCTGGGCGTCCTACAACTTTCTGGTCTTCGCTGTGGCGCCATACGTCTACTTCCGGCGCCGCTATACAAACACCGATCTCAACCTTCGGTCAGTCGACCGCCGGAACGACATGCTGCTAATCCTCGTCGTCCTGGTGATCGAGTCCGCTGTTCGAGGTGACCGTGTTCAGCGGCATCCTGCGGCTGAGCCCGCGTCAGGTGCTCCTCGGGGCCCCTCTCAGCTTCGCAGTCTTCTTCATCGGGACCGTGTTGCCGACGATGGTCCTGATCTATGCGATCCTCCTACCCAGATACCTCAAGCTGACGGGGTCGGCCATCAGCACCGTGCTGCTCGGTGGACTTACGTACGCGGCCATGCATATCGTCGAAGGGTGGTCGGCATTCGGGTCGCCGCGGGACGCCGCACTCGCTGCTGTTCGTCCTGTTCAGCTACTTTGGACCCGGGATGATCAAGAGTGTGCTGACGCTGCGCACGGGCAACGCCTGGGTTCACGCGCTCGCGCTACCACGCCGTCGCGCCGCACGTGATTGCTGACACGCCGCTCGTGGTGAGGATCTTCGGCATCCGGTAACTGTGCGTCCGGGGCTTCGGGCCAGCACAGGTCTCCTCTTCGGTGGCAAGTTCGCACGGTGTGCTTCGAACGCCATCGGCAGGCCTGCAAGTACCCGGAGTTCGAATCTCAGAGTCTCGCAAGGCGATGGTCAACATGGCGGCTAGGGATCCAGATGGCATGGTTCGCATGCGACTCAATGTGGCCTCTGATCGGCTCGGGGCCGGGGGTGCGTTAGCGCCTCCCGCCCCTCTCAACCGCGGCCGACTGAAGCTATCAGTTCGCGCAAGACGGGGAGCCGGTCAAAACCCCAGCCCCGGAGCAAGGGCTCTTCCGAACTTCTCTTCGACTCAAGATGATTCCATGACGAATGGCGGATCAGAAGTCACGATTCAACAACCGCTGCTGTACCTAACGCTTGATGCACTACCGACGACCGGCTACCTCATCGAGGACAACTTTCGGGTCGGGAATCACGCCGCCACTGCCCATGCATTTGCAGCCGAATACGCAGACGCTGCGGGATCGCTGGACAAGTTTCAGCTTGCGAATAACCCGACCTATGCATGCCTCGCCAACCGATATGCCGCCGGCACAATGAATCCAGGAGAACGGCCTCGCCTTCCTCCACGCGTTCATTCGTCAAAGTTCAGCTGCTGCTCCTCGGCCTTTGGATGGTCAAGGACAACTCAGCAAACGCCTGGACGGCGTACTTTCGACTCGACGACGACGCCGGCCCCCACTTCTTGAGCCAGGGGGTACATGGCGCTTTCTTCTTCACCGCCGACTGCGAGCTGCGGGCTGGGCAGCGTCAATGCCGAGGAGTTCGAGCGGGCTGTGGCCTCTCACAGGCAATCTGACGGGGTCATCCCGAAACTGCCCTACACCCAGAAGCGGATCAGTGGGGCTGACCCACGACTCACGGCTACGCGCGTACGCTGTACTTCCTTCAGGCGGGCAGAAACACGAGCGACCCGCTCATAAAGATCGCGTTCTACTGCATGTGCTCTCGAATCCCTCTTCTCGACCGACAAGGAAGGAATCACCTACCGGATCGCGGAACGCACGGCGCTTTCTCATCCGGATCAAACGGCCTTGAGCGCCGGAAGATATTTGAGGATGTGGCGAAACTCTACGGCACGCGCTCAAAGGGTCGTTCACGGGCGACCCGTGAAGCATAGGCGAGTTGCCCGACCTTATCGAGCGGGCCGTCAAACGCGGCGATGGATACCTCCGTAGCTGTCTTACGAAGATCCTAGGCGACACAACTATGCTTGAACTCTTCTCGAAAAAGCCGTCCGGAGGCGATCATCCGAACACTTCAGAGCGCAGGTGTTCGATGGGTAACCCGAACCAATGCGCGCGTCGGCCTACGGTTCCTTCGGGAACATATATCCACAGCCATCAGATCCCTAACTGATTCCGGTCTTGAGCAGGTCGAAGCGCCGGATCTTGGGGTCCGTTCGTTTCCTGCCACCAACCTGGCCGTCTCGAAAGCGACTGTTAGCGAGCGTCATCCCCGCCCACCAATCAACAACTTCTGGGGCATGGCGGTCAGTGCCGAATGGACCTCTTTTCAGAACAGCGGCTGTTCTGTAGTGTCCAGTGCGTGGTTGCTTCGTTCCACCTCTGACTACTGGAATCGTGTCCGCCGCGATGGTGCTGTCAGCCGACTAGGCAAGTACCGCATAGAGACTCTGCCTCGGCAGCGGTGCCTTCGGCGCGGTCTACCACGCAACTGATGAGGTCTCGCCCGCCCAGTCGCCCTCAAAGTCTACGCAGCCCTCGACCACCAACGGCTCCGCAACGCTAGGTCCCGTCGAGTGGGACGCCGCCTTCCTTCGTGAGGCCCGGGCCCTCATCAAGCTTGGCCACCCAAACGTGGTGGAAGGTTCTCGATGCCACGATTATCGAGGGCTCACCAGCCATCATAATGGCCCTCGTCACCGGGCTCTACTGCAGGCCGTTCTCCAAACTACCGCCCCAATGCCCTTGCTTCGGGCCCTTCCTCTCCTGGCGCAGATTGGCGAGGGCATCGCTCACATCCCACTCAAACGGGCTCGTCCACTCCGACATCAAGCCCGAGAATATTATCGTATCCAATGATCTGTCTTCGGCCGTCATTGTCGACCCTCGGCCTCTCGCGAGATCTCGCTTCCTCGGTTGTTGCCGCCTCCGGCGGAACGCCGCGCCACATGGCGCCCGAGTTGTGGGCCGGAGAACCGGCTGTATACGCATCCGACATCTACTCGGTGTCGGTCCTTTCCTACGAATTGCTCACCGGTCAGCCCCCTTTCCCAGGCGCTGGCCATGAACTCATGCACGCCCACTTGAGTGCCACGCCGCCACCGGCGTCCTCCTTCAACCCTTCGCTTTCCACCGAATCTCGACGCTGTAGTCAACGAGGGGCTGCGAAAGGATCCTTGGGATCGCCCTCAGGAGGTTCGTGCTTTTGTCAGCAAGCTCGTTTCGGCCGCTGGGCGCTCAACTCAGAGCGCTCGCTTCGTCACGCGTCGCGTCAATAACCCGCTCGTGTCAGAGAGCGAGGGAGTGCCCGCGGGCAGCGAGGTGTACTTCTGCACTCGATGCAAAGAGTACTTTGCTCTGCTTGCCTACCCAGTCAGGGAGAGTACCCGGCAACGTTCAGTGTTGTCCCCGCGGCTGCGCTGCCGGAACTGGATCGTGCCACGGGCGGGATACCCGTGTTTTGGTCCCCGCTGCCGTGCGGTTTACGGGAAATACGGTTTCGTTCTGCTCCAGAAACCAATTGGAAAGAGATGGCCGTTGCCGAGCACTCGCCCCTCACACCCGCCTCCCCGAAGACGAGACCCCTGGTTGTAATGGGGCTTGAGCTGGAATGTGTTGTGCTCTTCTTGGGCGGGCGCCGCCGGAGGGGACTGCGTTACGTGACGTGCCTATTGAGATGCTCATTCAGCGACTTTGCGCCTGATCCGACTGCGGCCTCGGTACTTCGCCAGTCACGGGTGCCGTTAGGGCGTGGTTCGCGTGGACAGGATAATAGACGAGGCGGCGCAAATACAGCGGGCTCTAGAGAGGACTTACTATAGGGAGGTGGCATTCGGGACTAGGGTGTTCGGCCAGCGGTCCCATCACCATCGGGGGCCCGCCGCCGTTGCAGTCGATGATGCTGTGTCTTGTTGGAACACGCATGGGTGTAAGGGCGGAGCGACCCGCTACCGTCCTGCAAAGAGGTCCTTTCGAGACGATTTTCGAGCAGCAGCAACTCTTGATTTTATGGCTCCTGTTTTCGTTGGGGCTATTGCCTTTCCGGTACAACTCCGCCACCCCGTAGACCACGAGGAGCCGCCTACCAGCACACGTTGGCTCGGGTCCGCCCGAGTTATCGAGTCTATGCTGGAAGCTGAGCTTGAATGCTCGGCCAGGAGATCGCTCGGCTTCCAGCGCATTATCTCATCTAATGCCCCGACTTCACTGCTTGTTAGACCGAAAGGGCCGGTGTAGATTTCCGCGTGGCCGCCTGAGCGTTCATGCGATCGTAGCTTCTGCGTGCGGCGACGATGATCTTCTCCCTAGAAAGGCGAAGAACATGACCGCCAGATATAGCATCGCCCTCGTCTTTGCGCTTCTACTGATGGGATGTCAGGGCCAGCGTGCGGGCCGACCGCCTCATCAGGCCGCCAAGCTCACCGACGCGGAGCTGCAATGGGTCGCGACGCTCCATCCCTTGCCCGTGTACTACACGCAGTATGTGGGCCCGGCTCCGTCACCGTTACCATCACCCTGCAAACCGTATGCCGGCCAGACGGGTTTGAGCATTCAGATCATCGGGAGCGCACCGCAGACGATGGTCGCGGCGGATCCGCCTGGTTGGTGGCCTGCCATCCCCCCCTCTGATGCCTATGACTGAGACTTCCACGATCTCCAACGGGACAGGATCCCCAGTCTCGATCGCGGAGGTTGTCACCGGGCAGATTGTCGATCTGAGTGGGACTGGGATGGCCCTCTTTCCGACTTGGAGCCGACTGAGAGCTGCAGCTTTGCGTTCGTGAACAAGATCTCTTACAAGGGCACCGTTGTCTTCGACGGGACGAGCGTACCGAGACATTCGAAGGTGACCCTCGCGCCCCCACTGGTTTTGGCTCCTGGGGAGTCGTGTGAGCTCGGTGTTCTTGGCGCCCACTACTTTCATTGGACGCACTTCATCAAAGACGCTGGGAGCCGTCATCCTAGTCGAGATGCAGACCTCCGTGCATCCGTGGATCCATCCCGGTAATCTGGGCGCTGGCCGCTGCTCTGGGAGTGTTCCTGCCCTGCTATCTGTTCGTCATTCTGCTCGCTCTAACTACCGGCGTTACGCCGAGAATCGATCGGTCAAGGCATTCGTGAATGGCGTGACGGCCGTAGCATGCGGGCGATCTCTGGGGCGGCATTCGTGCTGGGTCACCGAGCAATCATCGACCTGCCGACCATCGCGATCTTCCCTCGCTGCGCCGGGCCTCGTTGAGCTTCGTCAGGAAGCCGCCCGAGCCGGCGCTCGTTCTGGCCGCCGGCATCGCTTGTCTGACCTGAAAGCGTTCGGACTGGATGGAATGGCGGGCGGAGCTCTATGACTCACGTTCTTCCTCGCGTCCGAGTCGTCTGCGGTCAGAGCGCTCGGTCAGGCATCGCAGCCCCGCGCTCGTGTTCCCGGCCCGTATCAACAGGGTGAACAAGGGCGAAGCGGACCCCGCTTGGTGCTGCTACCGAGTGCTACCGACTCAGTGCCCTTTCATGTCCACCAGCGTCCGCGACGGTCCGGAAGAACGAAGAGCCCGCGCGGAACGACAACTCCGCGGGGCTCAGTAGTCTAAGTTGCGGCGCAATGTCTTGGATGGATTCGCGAGTCTTAAGTTGATTTCACGTTCAGCAGTTTTCGAGACCGCCCGATCTCAGCCGCTCTCGCACCTCTCCAAGCCGAGGTAAGTCCAGCAGTTCTAGCTCATCCGCTGCAACCTCGACGGATTCCGCGCGGGTGACAGTTTGGGTGACAGTCGTCCCTCTAACCGTCCCGCCTCGCTGCGCACGTGGCTTCCGCCGAGTCGCGCGTAACGCTGCGTGGTGACGATCGAGGCATGTCCCATCACTTCCTGGAGAGCGGCCAGACTCCCCTCCCGCCTCCAGCCACAGGCACCCGAACGTGTGCCGCATCTTGATGTGGGTGGAAACACGCGACTCCGCTTCGCTTGCGCACCTGCGCGGTGAAGCCCCACGAGTCGCGGACCGGAACCAATCTTCCAATCCGGAATCGCAGTTCCATTTGGAGCGCTTGAGACAGCGGAACGCGGCGCACCTTGCCGCTCTTGGTGTGGTGAACCACCAGAACGCTGTTCTGGAGGTCCGCCGATTGAGCGCGGACCAGCTCGCCCCACACTCAGCCCGGGTGCCGAGACCCAGACGAGCTGATGAACCCGATCCTCGGATCGACTGAGACGACCTATATTCAGACCACTGGAGATCAGAGGGTTGGTTTTGTTGTGGAGTATCAGGAGTGTGATGCCAAGCATCATTACCGAGCCAAGCGCTCGAGGCCTTGGCCCGATCGATCGGGGGTGGCCACGTTGCGACCCTCACCGCTGACGAGATTGTGAACGTGCTGGTTTCATATTCCACCGGTGCCGACGATTGGAAGACGATGGCGGAGTGGGAGCGAATCCAATGGTGATGAGAGGTCACGATGCACGATTCTGAGGATTGATCCCACCGCCAACGTCGAGGGTCACAACGGTTGACGCACCCTCTCTAAGTCGTGTAGATATACCCTGAGAGTGTGCAGAGCGGCTGAATCGGGCGGTCTCGAAAACTGCTGAACGCGAAATAGGACTCAACACTCGCGGACCCATCCAAGGCATTGCGCCGCACTGAAATCTCTGAGCCCCGCGGAGCTGTCGCTCCGCGGGCTCTTCGATTGTCCGGGCATGAGCGGACGGAAGCGGACGTGAAGGGGCGCTGAGTCGGTAGCATTTCGGTAGCAGCAAAGCTGCGCAGAGCAGCGGTTTCCTAAGTCAGCCAGGCAATCGGATCGTCGATCCATGTCGAACGCTTCTTGGCCGCGGTCGGCGCAGGCCCCGGCGATCTTGGGGTAGATTGTCCCTGATGCGACTGACCCCCGGCACCCACCTCGGCCCCTACGAGATCGTCGCTCCACTCGGCGCGGGCGGTATGGGCGAGGTCTATCGCGCACGCGACACGCGGCTCGGTCGCGACGTGGCGGTCAAGGTGCTGCCGCACGCACCTGCTCGTCGAACGCCGAGGTTCGCGTCGCGCTTCGAGCGCGAGGCAAAGACGGTCTCCTCGCTAAACCACCCGCACATCTGCACGCTGCTCGACGTCGGACGCGAGGGCGACACCGACTTTCTGGTGATGGAGCTGGTCGAAGGCGAGACGCTCACGCAGCGCGCTCTCGAAGGGCGCGCTGCCCGCGGCCGACGTGCTGCAAGCTGGGCGCGCAGATCGCCGACGCACTGGATCGCGCGCATCGCGCGAGCGTCGTGCATCGCGACTTGAAGCCCGGCAACGTGATGCTGACGAAGAGCGGCGCCAAGTTGATGGACTTTGGGCTGGCGCGCGCGACCGGGCTTCCGGGGCGGCCAATGCCAGTGAGCTCGACGCAGGAACATGCTGACGCGATCGCCGACGGTGGCGCAGCCGCTGACGGCGGAGGGCACGACTGGTCGGGACGTTCCAGTACATGGCGCCCGAGCAACTCGAGGGCAAGGAGGCGGACGCGCGCAGCGACATCTGGGCGCTGGGGTGCGTGCTCTACGAGATGGCGACAGGCCGGCGCGCGTTCGAGGGACGCAGCCAGGCCTCACTCATCCACGCCATCATGGGCAGCGATCCGATGCCGGTCTCGCAGCTGGCGCCGCTGGCGCCGCCAGGGCTGGAGCGCCTCGTGAGCACGTGCCTGACCAAGGACGCGGACGAGCGCGTCCAGACCGCCCACGACGTGAAGCTCCAGCTGCAAGGCATCTCGGAGGACGGGCTCGGAGGCGGGGCGAAGACGCCCGTCGCCGGACGCCATCGCCCCGCGGCACGGCTTCCGTGGGCCGTCGCGGCGGCGTTCGCCCTCGCGGCCGCCGCGCTCGCGTTCTTGCTCGTGTCTCGCGAGGCCGCCCCAAAGCGCGCCGTGCAACTCACCCTGCCACCGCCCGGCAAGTCGCAGTTCACGGATCTCACCTCGGGGGTCGCGATCTCGCCCGATGGCCGCGCCGTCGCGTATGGCGCCGTGGATTCGAGCGGGGAACTCGGCCTGTGGCTAGAGTCCCTCGATGCCCCGGGCCCAGCCGGCTCGCAACCCTCGCGCGGCACACGCCGGTCTTCTGGGCGCCCGACAGCCGCACGGTCGGTTTCACGCAAATGTCGGGGAAAGCTCATGACCGTGCCGGTCAGTGGAGGCACGGCCGTCGCTATCTGCCAGGCGCCGAGCGCACGAGGGGCTACCTGGAACCAGCGGGGCGTGATCCTCTTCGCGCCGTTCGCACTAGGCCCGCTGTTCCGCGTCAATGCGAGCGGTGGTGAACCGATCCAGGTATCGTGGCCCGACTCCAGCCGTCACAGCCTTGCACACCGCTTCCCGTGGTTCCTTCCCGACGGCGAGCACTTCGTGTTCGCCTCCGAACCACCGGGGCCCGAAGGGTTCGACATCTACGCTGGGTCGCTGGGATCGCGCGTGGTGAGGAAGATCATGACCGCGGGGTCGGCCCCGGTCTACGCTGAGCCGGGCTACCTGGTGTTCCGCCGACAGGGCAAGATCATGGCCCAGCGGTTCGACGCTCGGCGCCTGAGTTGGAGGGCGACCCGGTCGCGTTGTCGGAAGCGCCCCCGATCACCGACATGGATGCCGAGCCGGTCGCGAGCCCCTCCGCGGACGGGAGGCTCGTCTTTCTGAGCGGTCGCGCGCCCGACACCCAGGTGGGCTGGTTCGATCGAAGCGGCGCCCTTCGCGGCACGCTGGCGCTGCCCGCCGGCAGGTGGGGCAGGCCGGTGCTCTCGCCAGACGACCGTTTCGCCGCGGTGCAGAACGGCGACGACCTGTGGCGAGTAGACCTGGCCCGTTCCGTCGCTGTGCGCCTCACGTCGAATGGAGGTCAGAACGTCGACCCTGTCTGGTCCCCCGACGGGTCGCGGATCGCGTTCACCCGGCGGCAGTTGGGACGGGACGAGATCCTGATCATGAACTCGGACGGCTCCGGCCAGGCGCAGGTGCTGCCCACCACTCCCAACCTGTTCAAGACCCCAGAGGACTGGACCCGCGAGGGCCTTGTCTTCACCGACATCGGAACCGCGACATTTCGAGACCCTCTGGCTCGCGCATCCATCCGGGGTTGGCGCCCCCGGGCCGCTCATCCAAACGCCATTCTCGGAGTACCTCGCGCGCGTCTCTCCCGGACGGGAGTTGGATCGCCTACGTGTCCAACGAGGCCGGGCCGGAGGACGTCTACATCCAGTCGTTTCCCGTTTCGGGTCACAAGCTCCGCGTGTCCACTGGCGGTGCGTTGCGCCCGCACTGGATGCCAGGCAGCGACGAGGTGTTCCTACGAGACGATGGACCGGAGAATTGCAAGCGTGAAGCTCACGCGGAAGGGCGACGGCCTCGACGCAGGGAGCTGCGGGCGCTCTTCAAGGTTCCGCCCGGCCTCGTCGGTGCAGACCTTACCCACGACGGCCAGCGCATGCTGGTGAGCTCTCGAGCGCGGAGACGCAGGACCGCAGCGTGCGCGTCATCCTCGACTGGACCGCGTTGGTGAAGCGATGAGCCCGCACCCGCACGAAGCTGGGTCCACGAGAGAGGCGACTGCGTCCGCACGCCGGGCTCGACCGGCTGCCGCCCCCACCGCTGCAGCGTGCCGAAAAGGCATCGGCCCCAACGGAGACGGAGACCAAGAACACAACGAGTTGCGGTCGCTCGAAAACCGTCCCGAAAGGACGCGTTTGATGGACGGACTCACGCGTGAAATCGGTTCCAGGCTGTTAGAGCGGCGAGAGACATCGACATGACACAACGCAGCCGAGGATTTGCCCTGCTTCTTGCTGGCGATCACTCTCCTCGCACCAACCATCCAGAGCCAGGGGAGCGATTCCCGCCTCGTCTGGGAGAACATGAGGGGCGAGGTAAGATCTCGCAGTCGCGCCAGTTGGTTCGCACACTGGCTGACGGAATTCCCGACGTTGTCTTCCTCGGTCGATCTCGAATCTTGGACCCGGGACACTACCCCTTTCAGCGGTAGGGCCGTAGTTCGCTGCAGGATTGATTCGCTGATCACGGGGTACTGCCCCGATTCTGTGGCTATCTTCCATCAGCTGGATAAGCCACATTTCTCACCGGAACGACTTGGGGCGGGCACCGGGTGCTCGCGTGGCTCAAGCGCGGCTGCACTTACGCCAAAGACGCCTGTGGCAGCTTTGAAGTCATCCGTGATGACGGGGTGCTGCTTCATGATTACAGCGACACCGACGACGCCAGTGATCTGGCAGCCGATCCCAGACCGCTGCGGTGGATCGACCTCCCACGCGATACCCTCAGGGCAGGCGACATTTCGCAAAGCCCCTCCCGTGGGGACGCCCGAACAGGTGAGCGTCCTGGATAGGACTCTAGGGGCCCCGTAGTTCCCGAAAGGCCTCGTTTCGAGACGGGGCGACCACCAGCGGGCCTCATGCGTCAGCGCGGCGACTTTGCGAGTGCGGGCAATTCGAGCACCGTCCCGAAACCCGACTGAGCCGCATCCCCGAGGGCTCGATCCGAAAGATCACGTGCCGGTCGTCGAGCCAGCTGACATTCGACTCCTCGACGCCGGGAGTCGCCGTGAGGCGACAGGCCCCGAGTGTCAGGCCGAACAGCCAGAGGTCCGTGACACGCACGTCGTCGTGCTCGTACTCGCGATGCATGAGCCCCACGAATCTGCGCGAATCCGGAGGACCAGGCCATCTCGATGCACTCGAACGCGTCGTTGAGATCACGCGCAACGACGTGAACCCGACGTGTCGGGAACCGAGAGCCAGCCAGCACCCGATCGTCCGACGAAAGCCAGCTTGCGGCTGTCGGGAAGACCACGCACAATCACTCGAGGTACTGGACCTGTGGGATCGGGATCACCCTGCCGCTGCGAACCTCGACGAGGGCGAGTTGGTAAGGGAGTTCGGGCGCGACCATCTGGCTTACCGCGAGCCAGCGTCCATCGGGAGACCACCGAGGGCGAGACTTACGTCGGGCAGCGCATGGAGTTTCCGTCCTCGGCCGTCGAAGACGCGATAACCGGCGTTGCCTACCCTCCCAGCCTTCCGCTCGTTCGCCGCGCGGCCCCGGCACGTCAAGCCAGTCCTTGGGCTCTGCCAACACCGGAATTCGCAGTCGCGAGTGAGACGTCCTTGCCGGTCGCGGGCCGCTCCGTGACCTCACAGCGAGCAATTGTTCGCCCAGGGAACAACTCGGGCTCGTCGGGCGTTTCATCCGCGCGGGTTCCCCAGCTACAGGAGATCGCCGAGGAGCACCACGCACGAAGACGCCGCTCAAACGGATTCGAATCGGCTCGAACCACACCATGCCTGATTCATCGGCCTCACGGAGCAGCCCCTTTACGACGGCGGGGCGCATTCGCGTCGAAGCGATCGAGGCTGTGCCACCAACGAGGGTGGTGGTCGCCCCGGTCTCGAAACGAGGTCATTCGGGGACAGCCTTCGACCCGACCGCAACTCGTTGATTCCGTGACTTCCCGTCAGCGGCAGGACCAATACCCTTCCAGCACAGTTCCGCAGACCGCGAGGTGTCTTGGGGTGGGTCGGGCTCGAGCTGGCCTGAGGCCGCCGGGCTCAGCCCACGTTTGCTCCAGGCCTGGACCGGGTGCCGAATGGTGCCGAAGGCGAAGCACGCGGACAGCCCCGCCCCGAAGCCGAAGAGGCCGAACTTTCTGCCGATCGACAGCTCCTCAGGATTCAGCGCCAGGGCCAACGGGATCGAGGCACTGGTGGTGTTGCCGAATCGGCCCCCGGCGTTGAGCACTCGACCGCGAAACCCGCGCTCGCGCCACATCTTCACGATCGACTCGTTGAGCGTGAGGTATGGCCTCGTGCAGCGTGACGAGGTCGAGATCTTCGAGGCTCCAGCCGGCCTTGGCCAGAACGGCGTCGACGGCGGGTCCGCCCATGAAGGGGACGAGGATCTCTCGAACCGCGGCGCCATCCATCGCCAGCCGCTGCTTCCCGGCGTCGATCTCGTGCTGGGAAGGGGCGGGCCTTTTGATCCCCCGGCGGGGTGAGGATGATCTCGGCCTGGCTGCCGTCGAGCCAGCTCCAGAACTGCGAAGGCGCGAACCAGTCCTCTGTCTCTGGGACTGCGCTGCACAGCGTCGCGGTGCCCGCGTCGCCGAGAACGGTGGCGAAGCTGCGGTCGCGCCAGTTGATCGCGGCGCTCATACGATCGGCACCGACTAGCAGGATGCGTCGCGCCAGCCCTGCGCGGATCAGCGCATAGCAGACCATCAGCGACGTGACCCAGGTGCTGCATGCCAGTGAAAGATCCGCGCCTGCGATTTCGCGCGGAACCGGCCCTTGCCAGACCGGAACGCCCAACTCGTGCTGGAGCAGTGCGGCGTCCGGCGGACTGTAGAGGTAGGAGAGGCGTGACGCTGCCGACCACGATCCCGTCTACGTCGGCGGCCGCCAGGCCGGAACGCTGGAAGAGCTGGCGGGCTGCGCGGGCCGCCAGGTCGATAGTGCCCTGGCCGTCACTGCAGAAGCGCCGCTCCGTGAACCCAATATACCTGCGCACCCAGCGGTCGCTGGTCTCAAAAGGCTTGGCTTCCTCGGGGCTCAACTCGTGGTCCCCGGCGGCGCGCAAGCGCATGCGCTCGAGTCGGAGACGGGCTGCGACCCGCGCGTTACTCCAAACCTGCTCCGGCGCGTATGCGGAAATCCCGTCGAGGCGCATGCCGTAAAGGATGGAGCTCAAGCTCGCTCTCCCAAGAGGGCGGTCTCAGGCTCTTGGTCCGTCGCGGCCGCGGCGGCTGCCGTGGGCGAGCATGGGCGTCGATTCTCGACGATCACCCAGGCACCCACCCGCCCGAGCTTTGCCTGATGGCCTCGCGCTGGAGGCTCCGGCACCTCAGGCAACGCTGTCTGCCCCGGATGTCGCCCGCCAGCACGCGCACACCGCAAAGCGCGTCTTTGTCGCCATGCTTAACAACGTGCACGAGACCGTCTTCACCGCGGGCCTCCGAGAAGCTCTCCCACGTTAGCGCCACAGCGCCCTCCTCGCGTGTTGAGCAGCAAACGCCTCTTCCGAGGAGATGGTCCCCTGCCCAGGCCGCTGACGTGCGCACGTGGGACCATGGCACAGTACCGCTCGGGGAGAGCGAGAGCGAACGGTGCGGAGTTTGGGGACGCCAACTTGGATACCAACCTCGACAAGCGCGGCCGTTCTGCGATCGCTGTCGACTTGCCCCAGAGCGGGCCGCGTTCGGCACCCGCAACCGAAACTATGCGCCCGGCAGTCCCCGGTGGATGCACCCTCCGACTTGCGAGGGGTCTTGGGCCTCCGACCCCTGGGCTGCTTCGGACGTGCCAGACTCCACAACCGTGGGTCGCGCCCGCTCCTCTCGCGTATTCAACCTCCGCAGCCGGGCACCGATGCTCCGGGTTGGTTATCGAGCACTAGTGCTTGCCGCGATGGGTGACGATTGGGTGACACATCAGAGGCCGCAACTGGCCTCCGTTGGCCTCCTCTGACCATCAGAAATGCGAAGCCCCACGAGGGTGAACCCCATGGGGGACATGCACGCCAACGCTTTCCGAGTCGTGGCGGCGGTTTGAGCTCAACAACTTTCGAGACCGCCCGATTCAGCCGCTCTCGCACCTCTCCGCGCGCGTGTTTACACGAGTTAGCGGGCTTGGCGCAAGCGCACCGGGCGCCTCTGCTACCGAATCTGCTACCGAATTCCCAGCAATCCGCTCCGCTTCCGCTCGCACGTGCTCGTCCGTGAGACGTGCGTAACGCTGCGTCACCACGATCGACGAGTGGCCGAGCGCCAGCTGCAGCGCGGCGAGTTGCCCCGCGTTCCACCCACCGGTGGCGAAGGTGTGACGCAGCTGGTGCGGATGAAACCTCGTCACGCCTGAGTACCTCCGCACCTGCTTGGTGAATCCCCACGAGTCGTGGATCGGAACCAGCGGGCCGATCTTGAAGCGCAGCTCCTCGAGCAAGTCGGCGGGGAGCGGCACGCGCCGCACCTTGCCCGGCTTGGTGTGACTGACGACCAGCATGCCACGCTGAACGTCACTCGCCCGGGCCCTGACCAGTTCACCCCAGCGGAGCCCGGTTGCCAGGCCGAGCTGGACGATCGACCTATAGGGTTCCGGCACGGCGAGCACTGCTTGCTCTTCCTTAAGGTTGAGCGCATCCGGAGGCCGCTCCTGAATCCTCGGCAACAGCCCCCGTGGGACCGGCGCTTTCTGAACCAGCCCCTCGCTCTCGCACCAGCGGAAGAGACACCGCGCGTCCGATAGCAGGTGAGCCACGGTCTGCCTCGAGATCGCCTTCTTCTCGAGATCCCGCCGGTAACGCCGCAGGTCATCCGGCGTCACCGCGGCGAGCGACTTGAACTGGAAGTGCGGCACCAAGTAGAGCGCCACCCGTCGCCGCGCCAGCTCCACACCTTTGTCGTTCCACCGGGTCGGAATGTACGTCTCGAGCCATTTCCCGGCTGCCTCTTCCACCGTGAGCCGGCTGACCGGACGCCAGCCGGTCTTGAGCTCGCGATAGCGTTCGGCCGCTTGCTCGCGGTTCCGCCCCAGCGAGATCCATCGGTCGCGGTAATGCTCGCGGAGACGCACGTAATAGCTCGCCCCGCGTTTGAACATCCCCTGGGAAGCCTCGGCAACTACCAGCAGAAGGCGGACCGGCGGATCAAGGGCCTCCGGCGCTTTGATACCGTCTTGATAGGGAACCCACCACTCTTTACGCCCCGCTGACGCTGCTTATTCGTCTAATGGCTCCGGATGTCCGCCGTGAGATCCGGAGACGCGCCGATGATTCGCCAGGCTTCGAGAACCTGGGCTTCGAACGTGCTGGGCAAGTGGCGGGATTTCTCCTCGGCGGCCCCGAAGAACCTCCTCGACCCGCACATCCACCAGCATCTCGCCCTGATCGCCTTCTTCGCTTGGGTGGGTCTGGGCTCGGACGGACTGTCCTCCTCCTGCTACGGGCCCGAGGAAGCGTTCCTGCAGCTCGGCGCGCACCGCCACCTCGCGCTCTATCTGGTCGCGGCGACGATCGTGACGGTTTTCCTGATCTCGGCCTCCTACAGCCAGATCATCGAGCAGTTCCCGACCGGCGGCGGCGGCTACCTGGTGGCGACCAAGCTGCTCGGGCCGGTTCCCGGTGTGATCTCCGGCGTGCGCGCTGGTGGTGGACTACATCCTCACCATCTCGATCTCGGTGGCTTCGGGCTGCGACGCCATCTTCTCGTTCCTGCCGGCCGCTGGCAGGCGTGGAAGCTCCCGGCCGAGTTCGGGGTCGTCGGCCTGGCTGATTCTGCTCAACCTGCGCGGCGTCAAGGAGTCGGTGCTGGTGCTGACGCCGATCTTCCTCGGCGTTCATGGTGAGCCACGTCTGTCCTGATCGCCTACGGGATCCTGTCGCCACGCGCGCGGACCTCGGCGCACCTGCTCGCCGACACGGTCGCAGGACACTCACGCCGCGGTCTCGCAGCTCGGGCTCGCTCGGCGTGGCGGTCGATCTTCCTGCGCGCGTTCTCGCTCGGGCGGCGGCACGTTCACCGGGATCGAGGCGGTGAGCAACGGCGTCGGCATCCTGCGCGAGCCGCGGGTCGAGACCGGCAAGCGCACCATGCTCTACATGGCGACCTCGCTCGCCTTCACCGCCGGCGGCATCCTGCTCTGCTACCTGCTCAACCGACGTGCAGCACGAGCACGGCAAGACGCTGAACGCCTCGCTGTGGGAGCTCGCTCACGCGGCGGCTGGCACGTCGGCGGCCTCGAACGTCGGCCCGGCGATCGTCGGCCATCACGCTGATCTCCGAGGGCGCGTTGCTCTTCGTCGCCGCGCAGACCGGGTTCGCTCGACGGGCCCGCGCACGCTCGCGGCCATGGCCGTCGACCAGTGGGTGCCGAAGCGCTTCAACCACCTCTCCGAGCGCCTGGTCACCCAGAACGGCGTCGCTCGCCATGGGGCGCGCCGCCGCGATCGTGCTTGCTCTACACCAAGGGCGCGGTCGGCCTGCTGGTGGTGATGTACTCGATCAACGTCTTCCTGACCTTCACGCTCAGCCAGTTCGGCATGGCGCGCCACTGGCTGGAGGTCCGCCGCAAGCGAGCGCACTGGCGGCGGCGTTTCGCCGTGAACGCCGTGGGCGCGATCGTGACCGGCGGCATCCTCGTCGGTCACCACCGTCCTAAAGTTCCAGCAGGGCGGCTGGGTGACGCTGGTGGCCACCGGGGCGCTCATCGCGCTCTGCTTCGGCGATCCGGCGCCACTACCGCCGCGTCCGCGACATGCTGTCGTCGCTCGACGAGACGCTCACGAACCTGCCGCTCGCCCGAGCCGAAGGTGCGAGCCGGAGCTCGCCGTCGACGGCCCGACCGCGATCGTGCTGGTCGAGTCCTTCGGCGGCCTCGGCATCCACACCGCTGCTCTCGATCCAGCGGCTGTTCCCGCGTCACTTCCGGAACTTCGTGTTCGTCTCGGTCGGGCTGGTGGACTCCGCGCAGTTCAAGGGCGTGCACGAGATCGGGGCGCTCGAGCGAGTAGGTGCGGCGGGATCTCGAGCGAGTACGTCCGGCTCGGCTGACGCGGCTCGGGGTGTACGCCGAGTACCGCGTACGCGCTCGGCACCGACTCTGGTGCAGGAGCTCGAGGGCATGTGTCGTCGACCTGGTGAAGGAGTTCCGCCGCCCGGTCGTGTTCGCGGGCCAGCTGGTGTTCCAGCGCGAGAACCTGTTCACGCGCTCGCTGCACCACGAGACGGCGTTCTCGATCCAGCGCCGGCTCCAGTTCCGGGGCATCCAGGTCATCATTCTCCCGATCCGGGTGTGGGAGATGTCGAGCACAGCGTAGCGACGTCGGCGACCGAATCGACTCATGGGCCAATTGAAACGAATCCTCGCCTCGCTGGTTAAGCGCGACCTGGGCACGGAGTCACTGCCCATGCTGCGATCGTTCGTGGACGACATCGAGGGTAGCGCTCGGAAGATCGACTTCGACGAGGTGACCGCCGCCGACAAAGCGACTTTCGTGGCCCGCGCCGTGGAGACGCAGGTGCGCGCGGCCTTGCGCACGGCCGCTTCGACCTCGCCGTCCAGCTGCGACATTTTGGAGAACGGCGGATCGCGGAGCCCTTTCGGCCGAGTGAAATCGGCTCTTCCCAGCCGGGTCAGGTTCGATCTCCGTGACTCGGAAGCGGCGGTGGCGCTCAGACCTCGACCCGCCCCCTGCTACCAGATTATGCTACCGACTCAGCGCCCTTTCCTGCCCGGGTCTGCCCTCCTATGTCCGCGAAATCGAAGGAGCCCACGAGTCAGCATCCCTCATGGGGCTCCACTGATTCAGTTGTCGCGCAACGCCCTCCAGCAGGCTCCGGCGTGCATGTAGTCTCTTGGTCAGCAGCAGTTTTTCGAGACCGCCCGATTCAGCCGCTCGCACCTCTCCAAGACGGGGGTTCTTAGCAGTTTGGGGGCGGTCGGTGCAACCGGCGGGCGCAACTCTTCCTCGCCGCCGGTGCCTTCGACGGTCTCCAAGAAAATCTTCTCGGCTTCGTCGTGTTCACTCGGAGTTGCCCGGGTCGCCCTGGGAGGTCGAACTGAGGATCGCTGTGACGATCAGCTCAGCTGCCTTCGCCAAGAGCCCATCGTCCTCGTTCCCCTCGTCGTATGTACTGACAATGACTCGCTCGCAGGCCAACACCGCCTCATCGATTTCCTCGTCATCGATGCAGTACATCCGATCGAACCGGTCATAGCGGAAAGTCGATCTTGCCGAAGGTTCCCGCGACGTGTGGGCGAAGCTCGGGGTACTCGCGCATGAGACGCTCCGGATTCTCTGGCCGGCGACGGACCAGAGAGTACACGAGTGCCACCTCGGCTAGGGACTTCACCGCCAAAGAGCGCACCGGGACGAGAGAGGACGATGATCACCGCGGTACTTGCCGGCGAAGCGTTCCGTCCACGTCGACAGGATCACGCACGAATGGAACGCAGAGCGCTCCGTCCCTCACGTTGCCCAGTCATCATGATCAACTACCTCCGGCTGATCGTCCCATGGCCCTCTCTGACCAAACTCCGGAGTCGACGATCTCCGGATGCAGAGACTGCCGCGGCGAAGTGGATTCGAAGACAGGCACCCAACATCAGGAGAGGTTTCGATGAAGAAGTACCGGCTGTTCGTCGTCCTCGCGCTCATCGCCGTGATCATCGGCTCCTGCGGCAGGAAGGCCTCTGAGTCGTCACAGACGTCCGCCGCCGGACGCCGGCCGCCGAAAGTCGATGGCGAAGATCAACACGCGGCTGGTCAAGGGCTGGATGATCGGGCTCACCAACCGCCGTCCAGGTCTCGACGCGAAGCGGGGCGTTGCGCTGGGCGAGGAGCGTTGGGCGTGAGCGGCGACTCCCAATGCCGTCGCATGGTTCGAGATGGTCGACATCGACAGCAACGGGACCCCGGAGAAGGTCGGCTTCATGTGGGACGCGACCAGCAAGGTGATGTACGCCTACACCCACGATCCGGTCACGCTCGACGACGGAGTCCATGGCGGACAAAGGGCCTGCTCGTGGCCCAGTTCGGCGAAGGGAACACGGCGAACCGCCCGCTGGGCTCCGGCTTCTGGGCCTACGCGACCTCACGCGACACCACTTCCTACCGCGAAGTGGAGGGTACGCTCTACGGCTGCCGCTTCGACAAGTACCGGCGAGGAGACCGAGTGCGGGCCCGGCACGTGGTCCCGCGTCAACAACGACTTCGATGATCTCGACGAAGGTGAAGTGAGCCTTACTTCATGCGCCCGTTTTCCTGGCGCACGCTCTCGATCACCTCGCTGTAATAGGGCTTCTCCTTGAGGCTCGCGTACGCGCCGGGAAGAGCACGACGGTGATGTCGGCCGAGTAGCTCGAGAATCCGTTGAGCACGATCGGCGCAGCGGTCGCCACCCATCAGGCGGGTGTTGTCGATCATCGGGAAGTCGTAAGTAGCTCACCGTGAAGGTGGCGGTCTTGGTCTGGCGCGCCGCAGCTTGGGATCCGGCGTCTCGACCGAGAGCGCGACCTCCAGCTCCTTGTTCTCCTTGATCCACGCTCAGGATGTCGATGCCGAACGTGGCGTGCAGCGAGTCGAGCTGGAGCGTGGCCGGCTCGAGCGACTCGCCCGAGGGATCGGTGCTGAGGTCGATGCTGCGGTCGAACTTACTTGCCCACGCCCTTCGAGCACGATCACCTGCTTGCGCGCGATCTCGCGCGCCACACGCTCCAGGCGGTCCATGTAGCTCTGGTACTCCGCGCGCTCTGCCGCGCCAGTGCGCATGCGCGAGCTCCTGCGCGGTCAATGCGCCGCTTGAGGTCGAGGAACAGGGGCTTCAGGTTGAGCGACTCGTGAAAGTTGTAGGCGAGCAGCTCGAGGTTGAGCACGCTCGAGTCGAGGTCGCCCTTGCCCGAGGCGGTGACGAAGCTGCCGATGATGGTCTGGAACATGTCCTTGCGCAGCGCGCTCTCGGATTCCTCGCGCTTGCTCATCAGCTCCGAGTAGAGACGCGTGTTGGTCTCGATCGCCTGACGGCGATTGAGGAACTCCGAGGACTTGAAGCCGAGCAGCGCGATCGCCACCGCGGTGAAGATCCCGCCCAGCGGCTGGATCAGGATCTGCAGCTTGTCCCAGAAGTCGCGCACCGGCGTTCGCGGAGCGCGGCGGTTCGTCGGACGGCGGCTCGACACTCTGAGGCGGGTCGGGGCCTGCGGATCTCGTTCACTTGCGGCGGAGGGTGAGCTTGCCGTCCTTCTTCTCGACCACGAGGTCGTAGCGCGTCGCCTCTTTGTTCGAGAACACCGGCGAGCTCGAGCGGCTGCTTCTCGAAGAGCACGGTGAGCATGGTCTTGCCCTCTTCCTTCACGAGCAGCTTGTACGACCTGAACTTGTCGGTCGCGGTCGTATCGGCGATCGCGCTGGTGCCGGGGTGGGTGATCTTGATCTTGATGCCCGCGGCGACCGGCTTCCCGTCGAGGCGTGATGTCGCCGAAAATCTTGCCGGCGAAGGCTCCGGTCGAGAACGCTGACACGGCTGCAATGGCTGCGATGACGATCACGAACGAACGCATGGAACTCTCCTCGCATTCGATACGGTGGATGGGGATATGGACGGAGTGTAGCCCGGCGGCCTGCGTGGTTCTACTGGGCCGTTCTGTCCGGCCGCCGCAGCCACCGCTCGATCGCCCAGTTCAGCCCCAATTGCTCCAGTCCCCGCGCCGGAAGCGCGGCTCGTTTCGGATCGGGTCGTAGCCCGGAAGAGCGGATATGACGAGGAACGAGTCGCGCTCCTCCACCGAGCGCTCGTACTCGTCGAGCGCCGCACCGACGTCGCCGAGCCAGCCCAGCGTCCAGGCCAGCGTGTAGCGCGGGACGTGGCGGTACCTGGCCTGATCGCGAAGCTCGTCCAAGAGCTGGCGCGCCTTGTCGTCTCGGCCTGCGACGGCGTTCGTCCACGCCCTCACGCCCGAGCATGATGCCCGCACCATCGGTATCTCGATCGTTGGCGTGCTCGAGCACGCTCACGGCTTCGCCGTGCCGGCCCAGGCCCACCAGGCAGATGCCGAGATTCCAGAGTCGCCAGCCCATGGCGAGGGTTCAGCTCGAGCGCGCGCTGCAGCGGCTTCGCTCGGCCTCGTCGAACCGGCGGCCGGCGTTGAGCGCCCAACCGGTCATGGTCCACGGCATGGGAGACAGTGGATCCACCGACACCGCGGTCTCGGCCGCGGCGCGTGCTTCTTCGAAGCGTCCCATCCCGCTCAGCGTGAGGCTCAGCCACGTCCAGCCGAAGATGTATTGCGGGTCGAGCTCGATCGCGCGCCGGCCGGCCGCCTCGGCGTTGCGCCCAGTCCATCTGCGCCATCCGCAGCGCGCATTCGACCGCGCGCGATTCGGGCGACTCCTCCGCCAGTGCGTTGGCGTACTCCGAGCTCGGTCTCCGCGCGCGCCACGGTCACGCGCGGCCGGAGCATGCCGGTGTTGCCGAGCAGGACGTTGGTCTCCGCGATCCCGAGGCGCGCCGAGCGCGTAGCGCGGGTCGCGCTCGGCGGCTTCCTCGAAGCGCCGCAGCGCCGCGGCGAAGTTGCGCGTCGTGTAGCGCTCGTGGCGACCCTTGAGATAGAGGTGATACGCCTCGAGATCCTCGCTGTGCTTACGTGCCGCGCCGCCGGCTCGGTCCCGCCGTCGCGGCGGTCGGCCGCGCCGCGAGCTGGCCGGCCAGCGCCTGCGCCACCGAGCGCGCGATCTCGTCCTGAATCGCAAAGACGTCCTCCATCTGGCGGTCGTAGCGCTCCGACCACACCCGGTAGCCGTCGTCCACGTTGACGAGCTGGGCGGTGACGCGCAGGCGCTCGCCCGCAGTGCGCACGCTGCCTTCGAGGACCTTGTTCACTCCGAGCGTCTGGCCGATGCGGCGCACGTCCTGGTTCGTTCCCTTGAACTGGAACGTCGAGGTGCGCGCCGCCACCCGCAGCCCGGGGATGACCGACAGCGCCGAGATGATCTCCTCCGCCATCCCCTCGCAGAAGTAGTCCTGATCCTTGCCCTGGCTCAGTGTCCACGAACGGCAGGACCGCGATCGCCGGCTCCTCCGGTGGCGGGAGCAGCGGCCAGCGCCGATTGCAGCGCCTGGATGACCTCGTGCGCGGATGCGTAGCGCTCGTCGCGCTCCTTCTTCAGACACTTACGCACGATCCGGTCGAGCGCCGGGTCGATGCCGGACGATCCAACGAAATGCGGCGGCTCGCCCTGGAGCACGGCGCTCAGCGTGTCCGGGATCGACGATCCCTGGAAGGCGCGCCGGCCGCTCAGCATCTCGTAGAGCACCGCCCCGAAGGCGAACAGGTCCGAGCGCGCATCGGCCACCTGCCCGCGCACCTGCTCGGGAGACATGTAACCGGGCGAGCCCATCAACGTGCCGGGAGTCGTGTAGCGGGTGAGCGTGCGGGCCGATTCGTCGATCGCCCCGCCGGCGGTTCGCACGCCGGCATCCTCGAAGCGGGCCAGGCCGAAGTCGAGGACCTTAACGCCCCCGCCCACAGCGACGAAGATGTTCTCCGGGCTTCAAGTCGCGGTGGACGAGACCACGCGCGTGGGCCGCGGCCAGCCCCTGGGCGACGGGCAACGCCAGCTCCGACCGCCGCGCGCGAAGTCATCGGACCTTCGGCCAGTCGGTCCGCAGCGTCGTCCCATGAAGCAGCTCGGTCACCACGTAGGAGACGCCGTCCTCCCGGCCCACATCGTAGAGAGCCAGGACGTTGGGATGGGACAGCGCCGCCACCGCTCGCGCCTCGCGCTCGAAACGCGCGAGAGCTTCGGTGTCGTGCGCCAAGCGCTCGCTCATCACCTTCACCGCGACCTCGCGGTCGAGGCGCGTGTCGACGGCGCGCCACACGTCACCCATGCCGCCGGCGCCGATCTTCTCGACGAGGCGGTAGTGCAGCAGGGATTGGCCTGGAAGGACGGGCAACCGGCGCGCTCCGGAATGACGGGAAGGACCGAAGGGTGCCGTGATCCTACACCTCTTCCGGTCGCGGCTTGAGAGGCTCGGCGACCCCGCCTAGAATGCCGGCTCTTCAGGCCCATGGTTCACGTCTCCACGACTCGCCGCCTCGTCCGTCCAGGCAGGAGGTCTTGATGCGCCGCTCTCTTCCCCCGCTCCCCGCGGCCTTGCTCATGCTCGTCACGCTTGCCACGAACGCCGTCGCCGCGCCGCATTGGGGATCTCGGCGCTGACGGGCTATCAGAACTACTCGATGGACCAGATCAACGAGAAGATCGCCCGGGTCGACGACGCGCTGTCGCGGCCAGGACGTGAGGCGCAAATCGACCCGCTCAACGGCGAGTGGTCCTTCAGCGCGCGGATCCTCGCCGACTTGAATCCGATGTGGCGGGCCTACGTCGAGTACGAGTACCTGAAGGACAAGAGCGGAGGCGGCAACACCTCGATCGGCAATTTCCAGATCAAGCCACACGCCAATGCCGTACTGATCAGGGCGACCTACTTCATTCCCTCGGACAACAAAGTCCGACTCGGCCTCGGTGGCGGCCTCGGCTACTACGAGTTCGGCGGCTCGGTCAACAGCACCGTGACGTGGTACACGACCACCACGACCGGATCGCACGAGCTCGGCGGCAACACCATCGGCTATCACGCCCGAGCCGAACTCGATGTCCCGCTCTCGGGGGCCTGGCACGCCGACGCGGCGCTCGGCTACCGATGGGCGAAAGGCGATCTCGAGACGGACGGCAGCGACAACGGGGTCGACCTGGACTGGTCGGGCCTCATGATGCGCATCGGGTTCTCGTTCATCGGACAGTAGTAGCTCGCTAGGAACCGGATGAAGCAAGGCCGCCGTCGTGATGGTGGCGGTCATCACCACCGCGTCACTCGACGGCGGCCGTGGTTCCACCCTCGGTGACCGACCACTCCGGACCGAACTGGGCGAGGAAGTCCGGACCCAGACCGCGGAACAGCACGTGGGCCGGCAGCAGCACGACCGATCCGATGTAGGGCAGGCCCATCACCAGGAAGCCGATGCAGCAGGTGGAGAACCCCACGATCCCGGCGGCGACAACAAACCGATTAGCAGCACCAGGTAGAACACTCCGAACGCCAGGAAGCTCCCGACGCTCCGGCGGAGCAACGCCAGAAACCGACTCCATGCCGCCATCACGACCGATACGGTTCCGATACATGATCGGCACCACGAACTGAAACAGGAACAGGTGGGTGTAGGCGATCACCAGGATCAGCGGGACCATCGCCGCCGCCCACCACGAGAGCGCGATGGCGATCACGAGCGGCCATCCCTCGCCGGTCGCGGCGGCGTTGAGCACCGCGGGGATCAGCGGGAGCGAGAGCCCGATCACGGCGGCCACGCTCGCGATCGACAGCAGGAACCAGAACACGAACAGCGAGTTCCCCTCGCGCGCGAACCGCTTCCACGGCTCCACGATCGCGGCGCGCTCGTGCACCACCCCGTCGAGGAAGATGAACTTGCCGCGGCTGCTGATCCACATGAACACCAGCAGCGCGATCGCGACCAGGGTGAGGATGCAGACGATCAGCACGCCCCATACCGGATGGAGCAAGAAGCCCGCGACATGGCGCACCACCGCGCGGAAGGCCGCACCGCGTTCGTGCATGCCGAAGCGACCCCGCCTCCGCCACCGCCGCCTCCCCGCCGGAATGCGTGAGGCCTTCCGAGAGGAACGCGGCGAAGCCGAGCACGAGCCAGAAATCGAAGCGGAACGGTTTGAACAGCATGCGGCGCGTCCGCGACCAGGCGGTCTGCAGCGGGGCGACGTACGAGGAGCTCATGGGCGGTCCTCCATGGACGGCGGCATCCTACTCTCGCGCTCTCAGTGGGTCGAGATCGGCGCCGAGCAACGGGGCGCGGCGATCAGTGGAAGACCACTTCCTGCACGTCGCGCCAGTCCAGGTAGCGTCGGCTTCGCGCCGCCATCGAAGACCAGCAGGCCATCGTTCTTGCGCGAGACGTCCTGGCCGTCCTCGAGCTCGATCTTGAGACCCATGCGCAGCTCCACCATGGAGCGGTGCGGTCCCTCCGGCCGGATGCGAGCGATGTCGCGGAACGGGATGAGGTATTCGGTGTGTCCGTTCGTGCCCTGAGCAGCTCGAAGTCCCGACTCTCGTCGAGGTCGAAGATGATCCGGCCGTCGTAACGGCCGTCGCGGGTCACCACCGTGCCCGCCAGGTCGCGCCCCTTGCCGTACTCCTCGTAGCCGCGCCCCGAGCCAGGCGCCGGGCTGAAGTCCACTTCGTCGAAGTCCGACCATCCGATCTTGATGGAGCCGATGCGTTGCACGATCACGACGATGCCGCGGTTCTCGGCATTCACGTCGTTGGTGCCGGTGAGATAGAGCTCGTCGCCGGATTTGAGCTTCACCAGCGCGCCGCTGTGATGTTTGCGGATCGAGGCGATCTCGCCGAAGGCGATGTGCGCTTTCCCTTCGCGGGTCTCGCCGTCGAGCTTGTCGATCGACAGGCACTCGTCGTTGTCCCATTGGATGCGGCCGGTGAAGTCGTACTTGCCCGACCGCACGGTGCCGTAGATCGGCTCGCCCAGCTTGTCGTCGAGCTTGGCCGGCGTCTCTTCAAAGGTGATGGTGCGGATGCGGCTCCAGCGGAGGTCCTGCAGGCCGCGCTTGGTATCGACCACCGTGATGCGTGCGCCGATGTCGTTCGAGCCGCCGTGGAGCGTCAGCTCCTCGCCGTTACGAAACTCCGCGGTCGCGTCCTCGCCGTTGCCCACCTCGATGCGCTTCAGGTCTCCGAAGCGGACGGCGAAGACGTGACTCAGATCCGGGTCGGCCATGCTGAAGAAATCGAAGCTCGCCCAGTGGTGCGTGCGCACGTGGTCGAGCGTGCGGTCGTCGAGGTAGGCCAGGTTCTCGTTCTCGGCCTTGTCGGCGTTGAAGAGGTCGTCCCAGAACGACTCCTCCTCGCCCCAGCGGAGCTCACCCCGGTAGGTCTGGCCATCGTCGGTCTCGACGCGCCCATAGAGGTAGCCCACATCGGAAGCGAAGACCGGCTGAGCGCTGGCCAGGCAGAGCGCCAGCACGAACGGGATCCGTACGCGCACGAAGCACCTCCTCCAGAGGACGGCGCTGCTCAAATATGCAGCCTCACGGGGAGCCACGAGTCTAGAACGCACCGGGGGTGCTTTTGTTGCACGGCGGCGAGCAGGAAGCCGTCGCCGCGCTCCGCGGCACACTCCCCGCCGGGCCAGCGCGAGTCCCTCCCTGGTCTCGTAAGCCGGGAGCCCTCAGACGCACCGCGACAAGAACCTCCACCGCGCCTTAGAACAGGTGCGGCAACACCTGGAGCTGGCGGCTGACCAGCAATCTCCAGCGCTGGCCGTCTCCGTGGAGATAGGCCACCTTCATATCACCCCACGACAGCGATCCGCCGAAGCGCGGCGCGCGCCGGAACGGCAGGCGCAGCGCGCCATCTTCCCCGTCGCCGATCACGAACGCCGCGTTCCAGTAGCGCGGGGTCAGATAGGAGCGCAGGCCGGTCTTGACCTCGGGGTCGTAGCTGAAATTGTAGTGACGGAGTCCCAGCTCGACGACCGAGACGAACGTGGCCGCCCCTTCCACCGTGGTCAGGTACGTGGTGCTGTAGAGGCTCACCACTTCCCAGGGGCTGGGGCCGTGCGCGCCCGGCTTGAACGGCGGGTACCGTTGCAGCCAGAAGTTCTCCAGGATCTCGACCACGTTGAGCGTGGGCGATCCCGGACCGTATTTCACCTCGAAGGCCCGCAGGCGCTCGAGCGCCTGCCGATGCGCGACCTCGAGCTGCGCGTGCTGGAACGCCTGCACGGCATCCTTCACCTGGCTCGACCGTGCGTCGGTCCGGGCTTCGAGATCGGGCCCGAGGAGGGCGTAGAACTGCTTCAGGAATTGCGTGTCGTGCTCGAAGGCGCTCTCGGTCGAGAGCAGGCTGTCGCTCAAGAACGACTTCCTGCGGTTGCGGGCCACCGTGGTGAAGTCCGGCGCCTCTCCATTCAAGGTCCGGATCCGTCGCACGGCGGCTTGCATCTCCGCGACCCGGTGGGGAGGAATGCTGTCGACCATCGCGGCGCCGCTCTCGCGCTCGATGTCGTAAGCCTCCTGCACCGCGGTCGCGAAGTGCACCACGATCTCGACGTCCGAGGGGAGCCCTGCTGGGCGGCGCCGAGGCGCGGAGTCAGTGCGATGGCGCAGACGAGCGTCCAGGCGATCAGCTGAGGACGCATTCTTTCACCAGCGCGCCGTTGCGACGCACGTACGCGACCCAGTCGTGGGGATTGTCGGGACTGAACGGCAGGCCCTTCCTGTCCTGCATCGCCGCGTGGAGCGCCGCGGCCAGCGACGTCGCCGACACCGGACCCGTGAGCGACTGCGCATCGATGTGCGACTCCTGGCCCGGGATGTCCATGTACGCCCAGCCCAGCCGGTCCCGCAGGAGGTAGCCGCCGACCGGATCCAAGTCGCCGGTGATCGACACGAAGCGCCGCGTGGCAGGCGTGAACCGGCCGATCAGATTGAGCTCGCCCGGGAGCGTGAGACCTGGTCCGTGCAGGCACGCCAGGTCGTCGGTCTCGGGCACCAGGCGCCGAGCCAGCCCGAGACCGAGCGGATGAGCTGGACCGGCGAGGCGAACATCAGCACGTTGTCGAACTGCACCGCGTCCTCGACCGGTTGCAGCCGATAGCGCGGGTCGGCGGCGATGGCGGCGAGCACCTCGTAGGTGTGGAAGCATCCCAGGCTGTGGCAGACGATCGTGATCTTCTGCTGTGCGCGCCGCACACCCGCGCGGTCGCCGTCGAGCACCACCCGCTGGAGCTGCGCCGCGATCGCGTCGCGCAGCGCGTGCCGCGCGTCCAGCGAGAGGATCGGCCACACCACGTCGCCGGCGCCTTCCGCGGCGAACTCGCCGAGGGCGTCGCTCGGGAAATGGAACTTCAGGCGATCGACCAGCTCGTCCACCAGCGCCCGGCACTGGAGCTTCTCCGCCATCCAGTCGTTGAAGACGTCGTAGAGCGTCGTGTACACGGCGATCTGCCGCCACGCGCTGGTCCCGATCGCGGTCTCGAGCTCGGTGAGCAACCGCGTGTAGTTGGCCTTGGCATAGCTGCCCACGCCATGGATCAGCACCAGCGCGCGGCGGTCGGGCCACGGCTGCGATTCGGGGACGAACGGCATGTCGGCCTCCTCAGGAATCCGTCGGGCTCAACATTTTGGGCACAGCCGCTTCCCGAGCTGCCAGATCGGCTCGAGCCAGGAGCGGAAGACGTCCATGACGGTGGTGAGCTGCCGGTCGACCCATGGCTCGACGCCGGGGATCGGCCGGATCAGCGTCCAGACTCCGGCCACACCCACCGCGACCGCAAGCGGGATCAAGAGACTCTTCAACCGGAGTCGGCGCTGGAGCAGCGAGCGGATCAGTCGGCGGAGCAGGTCGAAGACCAGCAGCGCCGCGATCATCCGGATGCCGAGCGCGCGCACGTGTGGCCAGTCGAACAGCATGCCGCCGAGGAGCAGCACGATCGCGGCGAGTGTGAGCAGGCTCACCCAGTAACGGGTCACCAACGCGCCCCACCCGCGCGGCAGCGTGATCTCGAGCAGGGCCCACAGTGTGCGTCCGATCCACAACAGCCACCAGCCGACGCGGTGGCTGACGGGGCCATAGCGCTCGGTCAATCCGTCGAGCACGTTCCCCAGGATGCGGCTGGCGCGCGCGAAGACCGAGAGGCCGCGCGCCGGCTCGAGGCCGCGCTCCGCGTGGAAGCGCTCGAGGTAGAACTCGCGGAGCCGCCCGGGATCGAGGATCGCGGCCAGCGCCCGGTTCAGCCGACCGATCTCGGGGAGCAGCTTGCCCATCATTTCGTCGAGCAGCTCCGGAGCGGCCTCTGCCGCTGGTCGTCCGCACCAGACATTGGCACAGCACGCGGCGGCACTCGGCCGCCGACAGCCCGCGCAGCTCCTCGCACACGATCGCGGCCTGCGCGCGCCGCACGAACTGCTGTGCGAACGCTTCGTCGTGATCGGTCTTGGCGACCAGCACCGAGCGGACCAGACGCTCGGCGCCGTCGAGCCGGCCCCACAGGATGTCGCTGCGTCGCCAGGCAACGTCGAAGAACGCGCCGAAGCTACCGAAGCGCGTGCCGGCGAGCTTGTGGAAACGGCGGGTGCCGTCGCGCGGATCGAACTCGCGAAGCAGCGTGGTGTCATCGGGGCTCACGCGCAGGATGTCGACACTTGACAGCTCGCCGACCCCGGTACCCCAGGCCAGCGGAAAGAGCGCCGAGTCGTAGGACTCGAAGCTCACCGCGTGCGCCTCGAGTGAGCCTCGCAGCATCCGCTCGATCGCGGCCCGGTCCTCCGGAGTGGGCGGCCCCTGCCCCGATTCCCGGCCTTTCGCGAAGAACTCGGATGTCCGGGTGCGGACGTGCTCGAAGACGTCGTGCAGCTCCCGCGTCAGCGCCTCGAACACGGCGCCCATGCGCGCTTCGCGTCCCGGGGATGAGTCATGACGTCGGCGGCACGCTCGCGCTGCACGTCCTCGAGCGGCGTGGCGAGAATCCATTGCAGCTCCCCGGCGAGAGGCGCGTGTCCGCGATGGCCTTTGCCACCGGACTGTCGGCGCGCGGCGTCCGCACGCGTCTTCCACGGCCGCGCAGCTCCACCTGGATTTCCGCGAGCTCGTCCTTGAGTGCTAAGACCGCGGCGCGGAGCGGCTCCCGGTTCGGCGTGCGGAGCCACGTGGCAGGTGGCGTCGTGGTGCGCAGGATCGCGGCGAGCTTCTTCAGATCATCCCGATGCTCGGTGTCCCGTGCGTGTCGTCGCTCCGCGAGCCGCCGCTGTCGGGCGTCACGCACCGCCGGGTCCGACCCCGCGGCTTCCACGCGTCCGAGCTCGGCCTCGTCGTCGCCGAGGCGTCGCTCCTCGCGCCCCAGGACGCCCAGGAGCGCGTCGAGCCGCTCCTGCAGGAACTGGAGCCGGCGCACGCGATAGCCCAGGTCGAACTCCACCAGGAACTGGTTCTCGGTGAAGGCTGCCGGCGCTTCGCCCCCGAGGTCCGGCGCGTACCGCGCGGAGCGCCACTTCCTCACCAGCTGCCGGACCGCGAGCCGCAGCCCTGAATCCTCGTCGAGGGCCGCGAGGCGCATGAACACTTCAGCGATCTCGGTGGTGAGCTGCGACACCTTGGCGCGGTGATAGGTGGCGTAGCCGGGCCCGTAGCGCACCAGCATCTCGGCCAGACCCGAGCGGGCGTAGGCGCCGCGCGGAAGCGGCGGCAGGTCGGGGCGGGAGCGCAGGTCTTCGTCGATCCGGTACACCACCTCCGTGACGCCCGCCACCACGCGGTTTGCGCTCGAGGACCCGCTCGATGTCCTCGCGGATCGTCTCCGCGCGCGGCAGCAGGAACACCGAGGCGAGGTTCTCGAAGGGATCCGGACGCCCCACGGGATCGGCCTCGAGCTCCGGGTGCTCCGGCGAAGGCTCGATGTAAACCAGCTTCCTCAGCACCCGGCGGTCGCTCCGCCGCGCGCGCAGCTCGTCGGTGGCGTAGCCGAACGGCTTGTTGTCCAGGTAGCCGCCGTCGCCGAAGGCGCGGTCGAGAAACGCTGCGGATCGGCCGATTCGGTGGAACCGTCGGCGGCGCGCAGGAAGTCACGGTAGAACGGTTTCCAGGCCTGCACATCCGCCGAGAAGCGGCGCGGGTCGCGGTTCCACGGCGGCACCTGTGACACGTCGGCGAGGGTCATGGGCTCGAACGCGATCGGGAACGAGGACGTCGCGCGCGAGGCGAACGCCAGGAAACCATTGTTCTCGCGCTCGAAGTCGTTCCGCCGGGCTCCGCTCGCCCGCGCGGCCGCGTAGAGGAAATGGAACACGCTGCGGTGGCGACGCTCGTACACCGCGCGGTCCCAGAGCGGGATGGGCTGCACGAGGCCGCGGACGTCGGTGGCCGTGACGTAGAGGTCGATCTCCTCGGCGAGCGGCGAGTCCACCACGCCCGCCTCGGTGCGATCGAGACCGCCCAGCGCTTCGAGCAGCCGGTAGTACAAGCGCCGGGTGTTGAGCAGGGCGCGCGGGGGCTGCTCGAGCCGGATGCTCGGCGGGAGACCGCGGACGGAGTGGCGGTCGTTGAGCAGCAGATCGAGGTCGCCTTCCTCGATCCACAGGGTGCGCAGATCGGCGAGGCTGCGATGATTGGCCAGCGCCTTGGCGAGGAAGACGCCATTGATGCCGCCCGCCGAGGTGCCCGAGATCACATCGACCACGAACCGCGTGTGCACCCGGCGATGGACGACCGGATCGAGCTCGGGCGCGAACGGCGCGGCGCTTCCCGCGCGCCGTCCCAGCTCGCGATAGATCGCCTCGATCGGAGTCAGCTCTTCGAGCAGCGGCGCCTGGTTGCCGAAGCCGGGCTGAGCGGCGGCGGTGGCGCGCACGGCGCGCAGCAGCTCCTGCGTGACGCCGTGGATGTAGATCGCGAGCGACACCCCGCCGTAGAGGACCAGCGCGATCCGCACCTCGCGGTCCCCGTCGATCGGGGTGCGATCCACGATCGTGGGCGACGCCGCCGCGGCCGGCTCTTCGAGCTGCGTGGATTCTCGAGCCAAGGGCGCCTCTCCTGGTCGAAACCGCACGATGGGGACGACAGGAAACCCCGGGTCGGACCGGGGCTCTGGGCCCGCGACCGCCGACTCAGCGCGTCCGAGGCTGGGGAGGCACGCTCGAAGAAGTGTGCGGCGTCGCGTGCGTCGGAGCCTGAGCCGCGCGAGACGCTACTTCATCCCGCTCGCGAGTCAAGATCAAAGCCGTCCGAGCACGCGAGCGTGGCCTGCTACTGCCCGTCGTCAGTCTCCGCTCGTTCCGGTCCCGACCGACGCCACCCGGGGTGCTCCAACGCGGCGGACGGGCCCATCTCCTGAGCGTCGCCACTCGCGCGCAGATGATCCTCGATCGCCGGCGCGAGCAGCTCGGACTGCTCGGAGCGGTAGCGCACCTAGTGAACTCGTAGTCGCCCGCCACCGGGCCCATCACGGCCGCGGTGATCACGCCGTAGTGTCGCTGGCCGACATAGAACACGAAGGTTGCCGTCCGCGACGTGGGACGCGAGCCGATCAGCTGTCCGCCCCGCCCGTAGGTCTGGTACCGATTGTCACCCGAGCCGGTCTTGCCGCCGATCGGGAGCGCCGTGCTGTCGGGACCCGTGAATACTCCGGCGAGCCGCCGTGCCGTGCCGCGCTCGACGACACCCGCCATGACTCCACGCACGGTGCGCGCCACCGGCGCCGACAGCAGTCGCTGCTCGGGCGCCCGGCTCGGCGGCCAGGGCGGTGTGGTAGGGCGTGTCGGCGGCGAACACCAGGCGCGCTCGATGTTGACCGGCTGTCGATCGACGCCGTCGCTCACGATGATGCCCACCAGCTTGGCGAGCGCCGCGGGGCGATCGCCCGACGCGCCGAGCGTGGTAGCGAGCGAAGGCACGAGCTTGCGGAACGGGAACCCCACGCGGCGCCAGGCGACCGTGATGGAATCGAAGGCGTCGCTCTCGATCAGCGGCCGAATCGCGGAGATTCTGCGCGGAGAAGTGCTGCGGCTCGAAGAGCCATTGCTGGCACAGCGCGCGCGGCTCGGCGCTGTCGGGCCCACAGGCTGTCCCAGGAGACGTCCGGGTCACGCAGCCGCTCCCCGAGGTACCAGAGCTCGAGCGGGTGCATGCCGGTCAGGTAGGCGTAATCGAGGAGCGTGAACTCGGATTGCCGTACTCGTGCGCGAGCGAGCGCACCACCTCCTCGGACAGATGCGGGGAAGCGGGGCGCGAGCCATGCCGCCCAGTGCCGCCGCCGAGGTGTCGCGATTCCACGCGTAGTACAGCGCGGCGGCGCGCTTGGGCGTGGGCCGCGCCGCCAGCGCGCGCTCGACTCGCTGGGCGGGCGTCGCGGCGCCGTCGTGACGGAAGGCGCGCCACAGGATGAGCCGTGACTCCTGATCCGACGCGGTGACGAGCATGCGCTGGCGCACCGGATCGGCGGGGTTGCTCAGCACCGAATCGACGTCGTAAAGGGAGCCGCGCCTCGTGATACCGCACCACATCACGCAGGAGACGCACGAACACCAGGTTGGTGGAGTGCGCGAAGCGCATCGCGGATCGTCAGGCTCCGGACGTCGTCCTCCTCGTCGAAGTTGTGGAAGTGGTGCTCCCGCCACCGGTGAAGAAGGTCTCCCAAGGCGACGCCGAGTACTTGCGGTCGAGTGCGCGGTCGAGCAGCGTGTCGAGACTCATGTCCGGCTCCTCGACCAGCGTCTGCGCCACCCAAGCCGTGATCGGATCCCGGGCGCCGCGGGCGCGCGCCGCCAGCTCGCCCGGCGCCGCCAGCTCGCCCGGCGCCGCCGCCGCCAGATCGTGGTGGAGTCCCTCGACGATCTCGAGGTAGTGGGTGAGGGTGCGCAGCTTGGCCGTGCTGCCCAGCTCGAGCTTCATGTCGGTGTTCAGGTCGAACGCCGTCGAAAGGTTGTCGACGTGCGCGCAGGCCCGATCGGCGCTCGAGTCGGCGTCGAACAGCAGCAGGCTGTACGCGATGCGAGAGGGATCGCCGATGCGGAGCATGTGCTCGCCGCGCAGGCCGTGGGCGCTCACGAATCCGCTGTCGGCGAGCTGGCGAAAGAGCTGCAGCGTGCGCGACTGCAGCGAATTGTCGAGCGTGGTCTCGACCTGAAGGTCGAGCCGATTGAGGTCGTAGGGATTGCTCACGCCCAGCATCGCCGACAGATTGCGGCGGATGGCGTACGCGGACTTCTGCCCCGCCACGAACGGCGCGCTGGACCGGAGCGGCCGGTTCGAGAAGTCGAGCGACGTCTGACGCACCTCGCGCGCCAGCTCCGAATCGATCACGCCGGCAACCTCGAACAAGCGGCTATAGGCGCGGACGCGCCGCTCGAGCGCCTGGTGGTCGTGACGCAGGAATTGCGACGGCGCCTGGGCGGAGCACAGGAGCGCGAGCACGGTGTGTAGGCGCGGGCGCGCTGCTTCACGTCCTCGGACTCGAGCCCCTTCCACACGGTGGCGGGATCGAGCCCGAACCACACCTCAGCCCGTCCATGAGACCCGAGACCTCGCCGTAGTCCGCCGTCGCGGCGAGAGCGGCAGCGTATTGAGGTAGTCGAGCACGACCTCGTGACGCTCCTTGCGGGTGTTGGGTCCGCTGCGATAAGCGCTCAGGCTCGCCGCCGCAATCTGACGCAGCTTCTCCGCGGGCCCGTTGGTCCGTCCGTTGCCGGAATGGCGATACTTCTGCAGCTGCACCGCGAGCGTGCTGCCGCCCTCAAGACGCACCGGCAATCCGAGCTTGTGCGCGAACCAGGTCCAGGTCGCCTTGGCGAGGCGCGCGGCCAGTCGAGCGCCGGATTGCGTGTGAGGAAGCCGCCGTCCACGAGCTGGCGGTTCTCGAGGTAGAGGAGCGAGCGGGTCACGATCGGGGGATTTCCTCGTAGCTCGCGAACGCCCGACGCCCGCGGGTGGCGTCGTAGAGGATGCCCGACTGTGCGTCGTGGATGACGAGCCCGGCCACCGGTCGATAGCGTCCCGGCGGCGACACGCCCATGCGGCTCAGGAACATGAGCCCCCAGGAGAATCGCGCCTGCTCGAGGATGCGGAAGCCGCGCTGCTCCAGAGAGCGCGCGAAGCGCGGGATCAGGCTATACCCGCGCTGAGTATCGAACGGTCCGCTGTCGCCGGCGTCGGGGAAGGCGATCTGGGAGCTGGGGGCCTCCGCCACCTGGTACCGCAGCTTCCCGGCGACCGAGGAGAGGATCTCCGATTCGAGCAGGCTGGTCTTGGACTCGATCCAGAGAATGCCGAGCGGAAGCACGCCGAGGAGCAACACCGGCATCCACACCCGGCGCGTGGCCTCGATCCGCTCCAGGGCCGCGAGGCCGAGCGCTCGACCACGCGCGATCGCCACCCGCTGCAGCTCGAGCACCCGCTCGTTCGCCGCCAGCTCCAGGTCCAGGATCCGCTTCGCTGCGCGAGCCGGAGCGCGCGCACCTCTGGCCGGCGGCCCGCCGGAGTCTCTGTCCACGCTCGCTCGCCGCATTCCGGAGCTCACGCTCCTGCACGCCGGCGGAGCGCCGGAGATCCCGCCCCACTCGGATCGCCTCTGCCCCGGACTGCCTTGAGCGCTTCGCCGACATCAGACGCGAGCTGGAGTGGGGAATGCCTCAGGAATCGCAGTCCGAAATCGGGCGGGTTCGTTCGAGCGATGGTCCATAGGCTTCGATGCAGGTGGGCGACCAACCACTGGGATCTACTCTTCGACGCTGAAACGCTTCCACGCAGCAGCAAAATGGTTGCCAAACGTTGGGCGCGACTCTCACGCTCGACGCCCGGCTGCGGCTCTGCTCCGAGCAGTGCGCTCGAACGCTCGAATACCATTGGGCGTTGGCCCCAAACGACGTAGGCCTAGCCGGAGCGCGAACCCTTCGAGAAAGAAGCGCCGGAACCACTTCGACGTGAGCCGGGGAAGCCGCCGACGGAAGGACCTACAAACAGTCTTAGACGGCGGAGCCGAGGAAATGAAGAACAGGCTGGAGCGAATCTCGTCGCTCAGCCTGCCTCTTCGACCCGGACCTAGAAGGATTTGGCGAAGAAGAACTCCGGATAGACCACGTCCGAGGAGCCGAAGCGGTTGTCCAGGTTCAGGTACCGCTCGTACACGACCCCGGCTCCGGCCATCCCGCCACGGTCCCCCTTGTAGAAAGCGCCCACCCTACCCCCGAGCGAGTTCTTGTCATCGAGGCCCTCCACCGATGAAGTTCCAGCGGTAGAACGCGCCCGCATAGGGCTTGATCCGCTGCATTCTCCAGAGCACGCAGTCGATGCGCGCGGCTCAGCTTGTAGATCTGGGGGTCGCCGATGAACCAGCCCCTCGAAGTCCAGACCGACGTCCACGCCATTGCGAATGTTGTAGCCGGTGCCGACCCCCAGCAGCAGATAGTCGTCGTCGAAGCTGTGGGCCCAGCCGCCGACGACCGTGACGCGCTTGCGTCCCTTGAGAACATCCCGGCGTCCTCAGGCGGGGCCTGGGACTTGGCGGGCGGGGGCGAGCTGACCTGCGCCGTGCCTCGACGGAGGCGGAGTAGGCCGCGCGGCGGCGCCGCGGTTGCATCACGGCCGCAGTGTCCGGATGAGTGCCTGAGTGATCGTGCCCCCGAATTCGTCGTATCCGGAGGAGCCTGCGCCATGACGGTCATGGGCATGATGCAGCCGGCGGCCAGTAAGAGGATCGCTGCGAGCGTGGAGCCGGTTGTGCCATACCTGGACTTCATCGTTTCACCCCCAAGTTCGATCGGACCTTCGCCGCATCGCGCCCGTACCGGCAAGTCGATCGGCGCGTTCGAACCCGCCAGCCCTCCTGAGCGGGGTGCTGAACCGTGTCGGTTTACAGGAATGTGAGGGTCTTCCGGCAGTGCACGAGGATCACCACACGCGCGGCACCAGGCGCCAGCGCGCACGCGGTCCATGTACTCGCGGTAGCCGTCCAGCTCGTCGCGCAGCGTCCGCTCCTCCATCAGGATCCTCACCAGGATCGTGGCGCCGCCGACCGCCGCGGGGATCAGCGCCCACAGCGAGCCCAGCGTCAGGGGGATGCACGCCGCTATGGAAGAGCCCGCCGAGATACACCTGGGTGCCGCACGAGCGCGTAAGGTCCGCCGTCGATCACCTGCCGCCCGCGCTCCTTCTGCACGCGCACGCCCGGCTCGGCGAACTTGTTGAAGCGATACGCCCACACCGAGAGCAGGTAACCGAAGACCAGGAAGACGTAGCCCAGGGCGGTCGCCCACGCTGGAACCCTCGACCAGTGGAACCGCCCGGAATCGAGCGCCGCGAGCACGATCTCGAACAACATCGACGGCAGGAGCAGCGACAGGATCACCTTGTCCCACGTCTTGCGCTCCCGTGGATCCGGCTGCGGGCGACGAAGATCTCGGGATTGGTGCGGCGCAGGTAGACGAGACTCGGGATGGTGAGCGCGTAAGAAGGCGGCCAGGAAGAGCCAGCCGCGCGTCCATCCCCAACGTCCAGCTGGCAGGAACATCGCGACACCGATGAAGACCAGGAAGCCGGCGAGCGAGCGCATCGCCTGGAGCACCGCGGCTCTCGATCCGATCGCCTCATTCGACATGCTGCACCTCTCGCGAACGTAGGAGAGGCCGACTCTATAGAACGGAGACTCAGGCCGGAAGCAGCAGGCGCTGCACGAGCCATCCGCCGCCGGCCAGCACCACACCCACGACCCGGCGGTGACGATGCGCGGCGCCAGCCGCGGTGCCCGCGACCGCAGGACTCGAGCACCGGCAGGACGACGGCGATCACGAGCGCCTGTCCTAGCTCGACGCCGGCGTTGAACGCGAACAGCGACCAGCCCAGCGCCTCGTGCGGGAGTCCGGATTCGCGCAGCACGCCGGCGAAGCCGAAGCCATGGATCAGCCCGAAGCCGAATGCGAGCAGCGCACGCCGGTCGCGTCGGCCTGGCCACGCAGGTTGTCGAGCCCGACCAGCGCGACGCTCAGCGCGATCGCGGGCTCGATCAGGCGCGCCGGCGGCTGGACCAGCTCGAGCGCGGCGAGGGCGAGCGTGATGCTGTGAGCCACGGTGAATCCCGTGGCGATCTTGAGGACGCGTCGCCAGCCTCCACCGAGCAGCAGCAGCCCGATCAGGAACAGGATGTGATCCGGACCGATCAAGATGTGGTGGATCCCGGCCGGCACGAAGGTGAGGCACACGGCCAGCACGCCTCGCCGGGCCGGCGGTGAACACCTCGGTGGCGGGCCGTCGCGCGGTGAGCACCTCCCGCCGCAGCAGCCGGTCGCCGTCGTAGACGTTGGCGAAGGTCTCGTGCTGCGGATCGTCGGGAAGAGCCGCGCGCCGACCCCCAGCCGGCCGGGCCGGTGCGGGCAGGGCGCGTCGAAGCGCAGGGTGATCGCGCGGCGCTCGGCGCGAATCGCGCTGCCTCGCCAGCGCAGCGCGAGCGGCACGCCGTCGGCCGCGAGCGCGAGACGCGGCGCGAGCAGAGCCGCGAGCCGGCCGTCGCGCTCGTGGAGGAAGGTCGGGACCAGCAACGATTCGGGTGTCGCGACGCCCAGCACGCCCGCCGCGTCGACGCGATGCACGGTGAGCTCCAGCGCGACACGGCCGGGCGCGAGCCTGACGTCCACTTCGCTGAACGGCTGGTCGTGAGCGCGCGCGGCAGCCGCGCACAGGACGAGCGCCAGCGCCGCCAGCGCGGCCGGCGCGAGCACGGCGACGCGGCGCGCGCCTCATCGCGCCGCCCGTGCCGGCGAGGACTCCTCCCGGCGCACGAATGTGAACGAAGCCCATGACGACTCCCAGTCGGCCGTGGGATCCGTGCTCGGCACCATCTGCACGGCGCTCACCAGCCATTCCCGCCTCCGCGACCGGCACTCACCACCTCGCCGCGCGCGTCCGTGCGTCCCTGCCAGGCGACGCCCACCGAGTCACGCGTCTCGGGATCGCGGGTCACGGCGCCCGAGACGAGCGGCTGGCGCCAGGCCTTGACCAGCGCGTGTGCGAGCGGACGACCGCGGTAGAACAGGCGCAACGCGAGCCGCGGCGCCTCGCCGGGTGACGCCAGCGGAACCAGCTCGAGCGGCAGACCGACCACCGACAGCGCCCGCGGCGCCGTCGCGGCCCCGGAAAGCCAGGCCTTGGCACACCGCCGGTAGCGCCTCGCGTCCGGGCCCGGCCGCCTGCGCGGCTCGACGCGCGGCGAGGGGTCCGTCCAGGCCTTCGGACGCCAGGTAGGTTTCGAAGACGGCGCCTGGCAGCTCGATCGGCGTGAAATCCGGATTCGTACGCGAGCAGCGCGCCAAGATCGTCGCTCGGGCGAGACGCGCCCACGCGAGCTCGCCGTTGCGCGCCACGCGGGTCAGGTCCAGCACCCGCTGCGTGCGCGCCTCGAAGCGCACGACATGGGGCGACGACCAGGGCTTGCGGTCGCCGTGGAATCCGGTGCCAGCCACCGCGCCGGATCTCGACGACCGCGCCGGCCGGTGCGACGTGTAGCGCGAAGGCGTGAGCCAGTACTCATGCGCTCGTGCGGCGCCGGTCGCGCCCGCCAGCACCCAGGCGCACGCTCCGGCGGTCAGGATGAAGCGCGTGAGTGGATGGACCGGCAGGGATCGAGGCTTCGAGACCGGCGGCGTCATACTCGTTCTACGGACGGCGCCGCGAATCGGATTAGCGGCTCATCCGCCGAACTTGCCCGCCATCACGACCGGACCCTCGGGAGCGTCGGGCTTGAGGGATCCGCCGGCGCGCTCGAGCGAGACGGCGAATCCGGCGAGCGTCGCCGGATCCCCGACGTCCTCGAGCCGCACGATCGCCCGGCCCGCCGCGTCGGCGCGCACGAGTCCCATGCTCGCCACACCGCCGCCGCGCAGCGCCCAGAGCTGGAAGTCGGAGCCCGCCGGCGTCACCAAGTTCTCGAAGGCGATCACGGCGCGACGAGCGCGCGGATCGAAGGTGGCGCGGGCGCGCATGATGCCCATGCCCTGCGGCGTGGGTGTCAGGCTCACGCTGCGCGCATGGGGCGAATCGAGCACGGCCGCCCAGCGGCGCGCCTCCTCGAGATCGCGCTGGGCGAGGTCGAGCTGCGCGCGCGTCGCCGCGATCTCGCTTCGCAATCGCTCGGCGGTGTTCCACGTGAACACCGTGGCGACCGCGAACGCCGCGGCCACGGTTCCCAGGGCCCAGGCCGCGTAGGCACGGCGCGGGCGGCGAATCCGGCTCCACCACGGTCACCGGTCGGCGCGCGGCGGCGGGACCCGAGCGCGGCTCGGCTGCCACGGCCGCCATGACGCGCGACGCGCAGCGCGGGCGAAGGGACGAACGGGGGCGCCGCGGCCGCGACCCTCCGCACCGCGCCGGCCAGGCGCTGCAGCTCCGCCTCGCATTCGCCACAGCCTTCGGCCAGGTGCGCCTCGAGCTCCTCCACGGTCGCCCGCGTCGAGATTCCCCGAGCGCCAGACCTGCGCACAGGTCGAGATGCTCCGGCCGATGAGCGCTCACGTCCAATCCTCCTGCGGCACCAGGTCGCGGAGCCGCATCAGCGCCTGGCGCGTCCACGATTTCACCGTGCCGAGCGGCGCGCCGACTCGCGGCGATCTCGCTCTGCGAAAGGCCACCGAAGTAAGCGAGCTCGAGCACGTCGCGCTGCTGCGGCGCCAGCTCCGCCAGCGCAGCGGTCACCGCGCATGGAGCTGCCGTTGCACGACCGGGCGCCGACGCCTCTTCCGCCGCAACGGGCGGCTCGGCTTCGGCCGCGCGCTCGGCGCGCCCCGCGACCCTCGCCCCGCGCAGGCGATCGATCGCGCGGCTCCTGGCCAGCGTGAGCAGCCACGCCCCCACCGCTCCTCGCCCCGGATCGTATGCATCGGCTCGCCTCCACACCTGCAGCCAGGTGTCCTTGGAGCGCTTCTTCGGCATCGACCGCGCTTCCCACGATGCGCATCACCACCGAGTAGAGCAACGGCGTGTGGCGATCGTAGAGCTCCTCGAGCGCCTTCAGGTCGCCGGCCTTGAGCCGACTCATGCACGACTGATCGCGATCCAGGTCGCTCATGGACGGGGTCGGGTCGACCGCAGCGCTCCTTTCCTCTGCTCTACGGGCTCGCAGGTCTTTGGACCAGCTCGGCCACACGAGTCGATTCACGGTAGCAGGTTCTCCTCGGCGGCGAAGCTGTTCTCCTCATCCGCGGGCGGCCGAGGTCCGTAGAAGGGTCGTCATCGCAGACCGCCGCCCAACGTGCGGAGAAAGGAGCACCACCATGCACCGGAAGTCTCTGAGCGTCGCCCTCGCGCTGGCGATCGGATGGATCGCCAGCCTCGTCCTCGTCCTCGTCCCCGTCCCCGCTGGCGCCTCGAGTCACAGCGAGGCGCCCGGCACTTCGAAGGATCGGCTGATCGACGACACCGATCTTTACGCCTTCGTCGCGCAGCGACGCACCCGGCGCCGTCACGATCGTGGGGAACTGGGTGCCGCTGATCGAGCCGAACAGCGGTCCCAACTTCGCGAGCTTCGACGACGACGCCCACTACTACGTCAACGTGGACAACGTCGGCGACGCGCACAAGCACCTGCGCTTCGAGTTCACGCTTCCACACCACGCGGCAGAATCGCCAACACGTTCCTCTACAACACCGGACCGGTCGTCGAGCCTCGTCCGATCCCGACCTCAACGTGCGCCAGACCTGGACGCTCACCCGCATCGACGTCGGCGCCGCGGCGGCGAGACCGCACGCTGCTGGGCACCGGACCGGTGGCGCCGTGCGTTCGTGGGCCCGGTGTCGATGCCCGAACTACCGGCACGCTCGCGCAGTCGGCCGATCGCACGACGCTGCCCGGCGGCTACGAAGGTGTTCGTCGGGCCCGCGCGACGATCCGTTCTTCGTCGACCTGGCGGCGATCGTTCGACCTGCTCACGCATCCGCCAGCGTTCCCGGCAACAAGGGCAAGGGCGTGGACGGCGTCGGCGGCTACGACGTCATGAGCGTCGTGCTGCAGATTCCGAAGAACCTGGCTGACGACGCGACGGCGCGAGCCCCGAGGCCGCGCGCAACAACCACATCATCGGGCATCTGGGACACGGCGGAGCGGCTCGCGAACACGCACGATCAACGGCGACGGCACCGATCACGCAACTCGAGCGACGAGGCTCAGGTCTCGCGGCTCGGCATGCCGCTCGTCAACGAGGTCGTGATCCCGCTCAGGATCAAGGACAAGTTCAACGCCAGCGAGCCGTGCGAACGACGTCGCCAACTTCGGCGCGCTCCGTGGTCGATCCCGAGCTGGCCGAGCTGCTCCACGCTGATCTACGGGATCTGAGCGTGCCGCCGGCGCCGCGCAACGACCTCGTCGCGGTGTTCGCGACCGGCGTGCCGGGCTTGAACCAGCCGGCCGGGCGTCGCGCCCGGGCGAGATGCTGCGCCTCAACACTGACGATCCCGCCGGCCGCGACGCCCAACCGGCTCGGCGTGCTGGCGGGCGATCTCGCCGGGCTTCCCGAACGGGCGCCGGCTCGACCGACGACGTGGTCGACATCGAGGAGCGCGTGGTGGCCGGCGTGCTCGTGAACGGCTTCAACGTCGCGCCCAACAACCAGCTCGGCGACGGCGTCGACGCCAACGACATGCCGTTCCTCCCGTACTTCCCGTACGTGGCGCCGCCGCAGAATCCGTTCGACCACGTGCATCACCTGGAGCAGCACGGTCCGCGCCCGACCGGTACGGCCGCCGCCTCGCCTGCGGCCGAGCGCGGCTCGCTCACCTTGGCTGGGCGGAACCCGGCGCGTACGTCGGTGCTCCAATACACGCTGCCCGGCCGCGCCCACGTCGGGCTCAGAATCTACGACCTCCAAGGCCGTGTGGTGCGCACGGTGCTCGATCAGGACGCGGCGGCCGGCACCTTCCGCGCGACCTGGGACGGGCGCGACGACAGCGGCGCTTCGGCTGGAAGTGGCGTGTTCTTCGCGCGCCTCACTTCCGACGGCGCGGTCGTCGACACGCGGAAGATCGTGCTGGCGCCCTAGCGCGAGCGGCGACTCCGGTCGAGGATTCGGTCAGTGATCGGCGGCTCGGGTGAAACTGAGCCGCCGTCAGCGCTTCGAGGCTACGATCCAGGCGGCCGCGCCTTATGCGGGCGAGAAGGGCAACCTGCGCTTCCCGCTCGACCGGCCGATCCCGTACGGGTTGATTGGCCGCATCGCCAGGCTGCGCGCGCGGAGCTCATCGATCCGACCCGAGTCTCGAGGCTCTCGGCCAACGAGCGTGCGGAGGCGCTTCCGGCGGCGGCGGTATCGCCGACACGCCGGCCGGAGGCGGCGGCGAGAGCGTTCGCGCGTCACGGTCCGGCGATGGGGCGCCCGAATCGAACGTGATGTAGGTCACGGTGTCCCACGCGTTGTGGATCCCCACGAACATCAGGAGCAGCGCGGCGCCGCCGATCACGAACAGGGCACCGGTAGATTTCCACCCGAGCACGATCCCACCCACTGCCAGCGCCGCGTAGGCGAGCAACGGCATGACCGTGTGCCACAGCCAATCCTCGAACACCGGCTGGTAATCGCGTTGACGGCGGGCGCGCTTCAGCACCTCGACGCTGTAGAAGACTCCGGCCAGCCCCAACGCCGCGACCGGCAGGCTGCCCTGCCGCAGCGAGTGCCAGGGCGCGGCCATGATCGCTCCACCAGCAGCGCGGCGCAGAAATGCACGACGTTCGGGCTGCCGAACGCGTTGAGACTTTCGCGGCTTCCGCGCCGTCCGGCCTGCGCGATCAGGGTCATCACCACGAACTGGAGGCCCGTGAGCGCGCCGGCGGAGGAGCCCACGATGACGGTAGAAGTTGGCCCAGGCTTCGAGCGGTGTCTGCAGGATCATGCGAGCGATCAGCGCCCTCCGGAGTCCTGACGCCGCGTGGTCTCGAACAGGAACCACGAGCGGCGCTCCGCCTCATCGAGCCAGATCTCGATCTGGCTCGTGGTGGCGAAGTCCCGATGCTCCTCGCACACGTCGTGGGCGCCACGCAGGCTCGCCAGCAGCGCCTGATTGTCTCTCGCGCAGCTCCGCCAGCATGTCCGAGGGCTCCACGTACTCGGCGTCGTTGTCGGGAATCCGCTGCAGTCGGGCCACGTGGCCGATCGAGGTCAGGGTCCGCGCGCCGAGCTTGCGCACCCGCTCCGCGATCGGGTCGGTCATCGCCAGCAGCTGATCCGCGTGCTCGTCGAGCAGCAGATGATAATCGCGGAAATGGGGCCCGCTCAGGTGCCAGTGGAAGTTCTGGTCTTGAAATACAGAACGAACACGTCGGCGAGCACCGCGTTCATCGATCCCGCGATGTCGCGGCTCGCGTCGGCCTCCAGATCGGTCGGTGTGGCGAGCGGACGCTCGCGCTTCTGGAGCATTCGCTCGCGTGTGGTTTCTGCCAGCTTGGTCATCGGCAACCTCGTGAAGTGGTAGCGTGCGGTGAGCGAACTACTTCGGCAAATGAGTTCGGAGCCAGCTCCGGATGTCGCTGTGGGCATTGAAGCCGGGAACGATCATGACCACGGCCCGGACCGCGCCCGCCGGCCGCCAGGAGCGAATGAAGAGCTCTCCGCCGGAGCCTTTGATCTTCTCTTCGCGCGCTGCACCGATCATCACTTGTGACATCGTCGTCTCCTCCGATCGGATCCCGCAGACATGGGGATGCGATCACTTCCGGTGGCAACCCTGGGTGTGCGGGCGGACGTGGTGGGGATGCGGAGTCCGACCGCGGCATCGTACCCCTGGCGCGGACGACGCAACGGCTTCCTCAGTGCCCGAAGGATGGTGACGATGCGTTGACGGATGACACGTTCGAACCCGGCCTCGAGAGGTCCCGTCAGACCTCGTTTGTACAATCGCCGAGTCACAACCGCCTTTCATGTACGGGTGCCCGGAACGGGCCACCTCAAAACCCCAGTAAACAGCGAGATCTGACCGCTGGCGCGAGCGGCACAGCGATTGCCACAGAGCAGGGCAGAGACTTGAGGTACCGGCGCAACTCCGGCAGGAGGGAGAAAACCTCCTCAATGCAGTCCAGGGCGAAGCGAAGCGAGCTGGAGTTGCGCCACAGAGAGGCTGCTGCGGTTTAAAAGCGGGTGCGGCCCCCGCTAAAACTGCGGCAGCAGGTGCGGGGTCCATAACGATCCCGCACCGAATAAAGGGAAGCCCGAAACGGTGAGGGCTTCCTCTTTATTTGTGCTCGACAGGCCCCGGCAGCGTCGGCGCCAATCGCTCAACGCGTGAGCACGATCTTTCCGACCGTCCTGCCCGACTCGATCCGCCGATGGGCCTCGGCCGCCGCGGCGAGGGAAGCGTTTCGATCCGGAAGCGGAGCGTGCCCTCCGCGGCCCACGCCACGAGATTGTGACGGGCCTCGGCCATCGCCTCCGGATCGTGAGTCGGGTCGAGACCGAACGCGCCGACCTTGAGCGAGCGCGCGTAGAGGTCCTCGGGATCCATGGGCGCGGGAAGGCCGCCGGCGTCGCCGAAGTGGATCAGCTCCCCGAACGGCGCCAGCGCCTCGAGGCTCGCGACCTGGGTCGGCTTTCCGATGGAATCGAGCACGACGTCCACGCCGCGCCCTAGGGTGAGCGCCCGCACTCGCCCCACCAGGTCGTCACGAAGCACCGGCTCGCCGCCCACGTCGCGGACCGCGGCGGCCTTCTCCTCGCTCGACACCGCTCCCAGGACGCGCGCACCGATCCGGCGCGCGAGCTGCACGGCGATCCGTCCGACGCCGCCCGCCGCGGCGTGGATCAGCACGGTTTGCCCGGCGCGCACGCGGGCGGCGCGGTGGACCAGCAGGTAGGCGGTCAGGCCCTGCGCGGGGATCGCCGCGGCGGTGACGAGATCGAGGCCGTCGGGGAGCGACATCAGCGCGTCGACCGGGCACGTCGCCCGATCGGCGTACGTGCCGCTCGTTGACGGCGCGTAGAACGCCACCCGGCGACCGCGCCACGTGGCATCCACGTCGGGACCGGTCGCGACGACCACGCCCGCGCCCTCCGTCCCCAGGATCGAAGGCAGCGGAGTCGGCCGGTACTTCGCGACGCGCCGCTCGGTATCCGCGAAGTTCGCGCCACGCGCCTCGAGATCCACCAGCACTTCGCCCGATCGGGGAACCGGCTCCGGCACGTCCTCGAGCTCGAGCACCTCGGGACCGCCGGTGCGGCGCATGAGGATGGCGCGCATGGCGCGGGCGCTACTCCTCGAATCCGGAGTTCGTCACGACCAGTCGCACCCGCGGCAGTCCGTTGCCTTCCGGAGCCACGAGCTTGACGTCGTCGAGCCACACCTGTCCTGCGCCGATCAAGGAGAGCCCGATCAGCACCTGCTGGGCTTCGGTGGGCACGCCTCCTGACCTGGACGTCATGCCATTCCCACGTGCCCGCCAGCGAATCGGGCGGAGACTGCGACATCGCGATGATCTTGCCCGAGGCGTCTTGGGCGGCGATGAAGAGGAACGCTCCGCGACCCACCCGCTCGGTGCGCACCATGGCGTCGAGCACCACGAGCCGGCCGCGACACAGCCGAGGATCGACGTGCTGGGAAAAACCGCCGAATCCGACTGCGGAGCTGTCCGGTACGCAGGTGATGCAGCCGCTCGCCGCGCCGTGGGACGCCACCTTGGCATCACGTGCGTATCGGCAGCGCAAGGTGTCGACCGGGGTCTTCCCCACCCGGTCGGGACGTCGTCGACGCGGAAGGCCTCATTCCACGTCCGTCCCATCTCCACCGGTCCCTGCGCCGCGCGCCACGCATCGAACCCGCCCACCAGCACCGCGACCTTGTGGTCACCGGCCTCGATCAGCACGCGCGCCGCCTCCAGCGCCAGCTCCTCGGCCGGGCAGGAGCAATAGAAGATCAGGTGCGGCTGCGAGGCAGCTTGACTGCTCGGCCGGGAGAATCTCGATGGGCATGGACAGGTCGTCGCGGATGTGACCGACCTGACGCTGCCCTTCGGTACGGACGTCGACCAGCACCGCGTCGCCACGCTGGACGGCGAGCATCGCCTGGGGCACGCCGATGCGCGCCACCGGAGCGGTGTTCGGATGCCGCTGCGGAATGCTTGCTCGTGCTCGGCGCCCCGTGGGTCGGCGGGGATGCCGGCTGGGCCGCGGCGCCTGATTCTCGGAAGCCCCGGGGCGAGGGCGATCGCCAGCACCAAGACTGGTCGCAGATATCGAAGCTCGAGTCGCATGTTCCTCCTCGTCGAGATCGCGGACGACCTCGAAGGTGTCGGTCGGCGGACCTTCGTCCAGTCTACCCTGAGTTCGTCGCCGCCTTCTGGACCAGCCCCTCACTTGGGCTACTCTCCCGCCGCGGCAAGGCATCCAGCGCTCTCATCGCGTTTCGGCTCGAACCGTGAGCCTCTCGCCAGGCCGATCGCACGGACTGGAGGCAGTCCGAAAGGAGACCCGGATGAAGCGTCCCACTCGAATCGCGGTTGTCGTTCTCCCTCACCCTCCTGACCGTTGGATGCGTGACGACCTCGAAGTACAAGAAGCTCGAGGTCCAGGCCAACGCGCTGCAGACCGAGCAGCAGAAGCTTCAGGCACAAGCCGCACAGCTCACCGAAGAGAACAACAAGCTCAAGACCGACGTCGAAGATCTCAAGACCCAGCAGGCGGCGCTGACCCAGGAGCGCGACGCGCTCAAGCAGCAGACCGCCGCGACCTCCACCAAGTACGACGAGGTGGTCGGCCAGCTCTCCGAGCAGGTGAAGGCCGGACAGCTCCAGATCACTCAGTACAAGAACATGCTGACGGTCGACGTGGCGGAGAAGTTCTTCTTCGATTCGGGAAGCGCCACGATCAAGAGCAGCGGCAAGGAGCCGCTGAAGCAGGTGGGCGCGGCGTTGAGTCAGTACCAGGACAGCAGTGATTCGCGTCGCCGGCCACACCGACAACGTGCCAACCGCGAAGGGCAGCCGGTTCCCCAGCAACTGGGAGCTCTCGACGGCACGCGCCACTTCCGTGGTCCGCTTCCTCCAGGACCAGTGCGGCGTCCAGCCTGAGCGCCTGATCGCGGCGGGCCGCGGCCAGTACGCTCCGGTCGCGTCGAACGACACGCCGGAAGGCCGCCAGAAGAACCGGCGGATCGAGCTCATCCTGATCGACAAGGCCGCGATCGAGAACTTCACCGCGGGCGTCACGGACAGCACCAAGTGATCGAGAGGGCCACGGGGCGCCTCGCCTCGTGGCCCGCCGCATCGTCGTCTCCCGCACCGTTCCAGCTCACATAGAGCACGTTGGGAGCGGTCGACTGTCCGACAGCCACGGAGGACGCGGACGGCGAGCCGAGCAGTAGGGCCAGCGCGAGGGCGCAGGGACGCGGCATGGCGATCTCCTCAGTCGCCCCCGCCGGACCAGCCACTGGCAGGCGCCGCGTCGATCACCAGCAAGCTGTCGTCGCAGGCTTCACCGTGCAGCCAGAGGCGCGCGTCGATCCGCGGGAACGGAGCGGCGTCGTGGCGCGAGCTGGCGAAGTGAAGTCGCGGCCCCCGATCGAACGTCAGATCCAGCTCGAGCTCGTCGAAAGGCATCGCGTCGTGCCCGCGCCGGTAGCGGCCGGTTCCCTGGACCTCCACCGGCGGCCCTTCGGCCGTGGCGACCCAGAGCACATCGCGGACCTCGTACTCGGTGAACAAAGGACCGCTGCGGTTGCGGTGGAGCACGAAGGTGCCGGCGAGCGTGGCGTGGAGTGTCCCTGCGCAGTCGCAGGGACCGAAGCACCCCGAGACGAATCTCGCTGGGTGGGCTCGCCAGCGTATAGAGGGTATCCGGGGACGGCACCTGCCCGTGGGCGGGCGATGCCGAGAGCAACGACACGATCACCGCAATGGCCGCAAGCGCTCGGGCGGACGACATAAGAGAGACCTTTCTCCCCCGCACGACCGGAGATCTCGCTCCGCGTTTCGAGGCTGACAACCTCTTTCTCGGCGCGGCTGCAAGCGCTCGGCCACGAGCACAATGCGGCGCGGGGTCGACCCCGCGCCGCTCTGGAGGTTACGGCTCAGCAGCTCAGCGTGTCGTCACTCGCGCCGCCACCGCGCTACTCGCATGGCGCGGGCAGCCGGCCGGACACCGCGTCGGATCCGAGACCGGGCAGGTTTCTGCCTGGCCCACGGCCGCGGCGGATGAACTCACCGCGGCATCGGCTCCCGCCTGGCCTGGACAGGCGCCCGAGCAGTGTCTCGGATCACATGTCTGGCCCGCGGGCAACGCCGCCGATGCGGCATGACGAACCGGTGCCTTCGCGAGAATCGAGCGGCGGCCAGCGTCACAGTTGCGACCGCCGCCAGGGAAAACATCCAGATGCGCTTCATCGAGCACTCCTAGATGAATGAGAGCATCGACCGAGGATCGCCTGATCCTCGGCGTGAACGATCGAGTTCAGGCGTTGACGGGAGGAGGCGCGCGCGAGCCGAACGGTGGCTCGGTCGAGAGTCGGAGGCCGGATCTCGGGCTCCGAAGATCGGGCCGAGTGACGCTCCGGTGGCTCGATCACGGTGAAGGCGACCGGGGCGATCGAGAGCCAACTCGCGACCAGCGCGTGCCCAAGCTTGCGCACCACGCCGTGCGGGAAATCGTTCACGAGGTAGGCGCGCCCCGTGGCCGGCGGGCCGAGGCGAGTCGGCGCTGGCATGCGCACGCGCGCAAGTCGCCTCGCATTCGGGTCCCGGCGCGGGCGAGCAGCGCGCCAGGCATTCCAGCTTCACCTGCTGCCAGGAAATGGCGCACCAGTGAACGGAAGGCAGGGCCAGCGCCGTCGTGAGCGCCAGGGAGAGAGCGGTTGCGGTCCGGGAGCCCGCGCGCATGCGAGAATGATCGGCCGCGACCGGCACCGAGGTGTCGGCAAACTGTCAATCGTTCGGTCGCCCGACGCTCAGAAGCCCTGGCCCAGCTTCCAGCCTGCCCAGATGCCGGCGAGTCCGCCGACCGTCGAGAACACGAGTCCCCACATCGACCAGAACGGGGCGTGCCACAGGCTCGGGAGCCATCCGCCCAGTGCGCCGCCCACGAACGCCCCGATCCAAACCATTCCCTTGGCGTTCATCGGTTCTCAGTACGAGAAGTGGAACTGCAGATACTCCTGCGTCTCGTCGGGAGCGTCGTACCTCGGAATGATGTGCCGGACGGCCCAGCGCAGCTCGGCGAACGGCACCGGCACCACCTCGCCCTCGAGCGCGTAGCGGTCGTACGCGCCGACGGCCCAGAGTGGTCCAATCGTCGGCGCTGCTGAGCTCGATGTGGTCGTAGCGCACGCGGAAGTTGAGCGCGCGCGTCGGAGCGTAATCGAGCCCCCGTACCCGGCGATCAGGTTGTTCTTGGACGGCCCGCCCTCCCGGAGCGAACTCGTCCGTGCCGGCCGCGATCTCGCCGATGAAATCGACCGGCCCGAGCCGGGTGAGCTGGTAATAACCCCAGCGAGTGGCTCGCGGCTGGAGGTTGTTGCTCCCGCGGAAGTCGTCGTAGATCGACACACCCCCTGATACGTCGCCGTGTGATAACCGAGCTTGAGCGTCTTGGCCTCGGCGTGGCCGTTAGGCGCGAACGGCGAGGATGCGCCGTTGGTGAAGGCGGCGCGGGCGAACAAGCCCCGCGGTCGCCGCCGATCTCGAACCCTTCGTCGGGAAAGCGCGGATCGTAGGGCAGGAAGAGTTCGCCCGACTGGTAATCCAGGAACGCCGCTCGCGTCGCGACCGTGTGGTCGTCCGTCCGCAGCCCGAACGGGGTTCGGAACCGGCCCGCCTTGAGATAGCTGTTCCACGGACCGCCGCCGATCATCCCGAAGGCATCCTGGGTGATGGAGCCCGCTTCGAACCCGTCGCGCGAGTACACCAGCGTGAGCTTGGGATGAGGCTGGATGGTCAGGTAGATCGCGTTCTCCATGTTGAAGAACCCGACCCGGTCGAGGTTTTCGTACTGCCCGGTGTCGTCCGCCAACAGCATGAAGCGCTGGTTGAGGCCGATGAAGACCGGCATGTTGTCGCCGATCTTGTTCACCACGCTCAGATCGTGCCACTGACTGGTCGAGTCCTCGGGCTCGAGGCGATGACGGTTGCGCGCGAACGCGAAGCCGAATTCGTTGCGCGGCCCTCCACCGTTGGGGTCGAAGTGGCAGCTCGCGCACAAGAGTCCGGTGCGGGTCGCGTAGAGCGGCAGCGACTGGCTGCCGCGCGGCCACAGCAGCGCGGCCAGAGAAGAAAGGATCAGCGTGGGCAGAGCGGCGCGAGTCCAGCGACGCACGGGGACCTCCGCGTTGGGAAGCGCACAGTGCAGACAGTCGTCAGGAGTTCTGCTCAGATTCCTTCTCGAAGCTTCGGATCAGCTCGTCGCGATGCGGATTGAGAGCGACGTCGTCGCGCTGGAGCTGCAGGGCGGCGCGCACCAGACGCAGGTGCTCCAGATAGGTGCCGCAGGCACGGCATTCCTCCATGTGTTCCTCGAAGCCGGCCTGTCGCGCGGCGTCGAGGCGGCCTTCGATCGCATCGTCCATGACGTCGATCGCTTCATGACAGTTCATACTGGCTTCCCCTCGCGCGAGCCGCGTCGGCCCGCGGGAACGCGGACCTTCCGTCCACTGGCTCGACGCCCACGCGCGCGATCGTGCCGACGGTTCCTTTCCTTCCCGCAGGATGCGGTCCAGGATGCGGCGGACACGGGCCCGCCCGCGGTGGAGCAGAACCCTCTGATTGGTCTCACTGATCTCCAGGATGTTACAGACCTCCACGGAGCCGAGGTCTTCGACGTCGCGGAGCAGCACCACCTGGCGCTGTCGATCGGGCAGGTCGTCGAGCGCGTTCCGCACCAGATCGAGCATCTCCCGCGTCTGGAACGTCGTGGCGGGATCCGCGATGCCCCACGAGACCGGCGCCTGGTCCCAGAGGCCGAGACGGCCGGCTCCCGGCTCCCACTCCACCATGACGGGATGGCCGCCGATCTCGGCGGTGCGCAGCTTCGATGGTGGAGCGACGCGCCTCGCGCGCCGCCAGCGTTCGCGCGCGCCGCGCCAGGATGTTGAAGATCCAGGTGCGCAGCGACGAGCGGCCCTCGAAGCCGCGCAGGCCGCGGATCACCGCCAGCCAGGTCTCCTGGACGATGTCCTCGGCCAGTGGGCCGGAAGGTGTGAAGGTCTTGGCGAAGGCCAGGAGACGTCCGTGCAGGTCGTCCACCAGGGACGCGAAGGCTTCGCCGTCGCCGGAACGGAGGCGGACCAGCAACGCGGTCTCGTGGTCCCGCAACTTCTCGAGCAACTGCGCCTCCTCGAATGAATCAGAACGGTCAGCGGTTGGTGGAGGCTAGCAAAGCCGCCCGTGCGCGGGAAAGACTTTCGACCTCCCGGCACACCCCTGGGATTCGAGTGTAACGGTCGCGCCTCTCACGCGTACTAATGCAGTACGCCGGGCTCGACGCCACAGAGGAGTCCGGATGAGCACCGCCGACCGCCTGCGCCTACTCACGATCTCCATCACCATCGGCAGCGCTCTTTCGGCCCTCGTGGCGTTTCGAGCGACCGGCGATCCCTCGAAGGGCATCCCCGCCGAAGGCAAGAAGATCTTCGCCGTCAAGTGCGTGGCCTGCCACAAGGCCGACGGCAGCGGCGGCGTCAAGCTGACCGGGAATGCCACGCCCAACTGGCGCGACGCCAAGCGCATGTCCGATCCCAAGTACAACGACGACTACCTGCGCGACTGCATCACCAACGGCAAGAGCAAGTCGGGCATGGTGGCATGGGGCAAGACCGGTCAGATCAAGCCGGCCGAGATCGAGAACCTGATCGCCTACATCCGCACGTTCTCGGCGAAGAAGTGACCGCGGTCACTTGGACCGCACCGCTTTGGCCAGCGCTTCCAGGGACCGGAACGAGGTGGTGCGGTTGCCGCGGGTGAGCGTGGCGTCGAAGAGCGCAGGCTCGCCGCTGATCCCGTGGCTCAGGGTGCCGAGCGCGATCGAGACCGACATCACGCCGCCGTTCACCGCCGCCGCGCTGGCCTGAGCGCACACCGGCACGTCGTTGCTCGTGTCGGCCGGTGTGCCCGCTTCTCCGCAGTCGTTGCTCTCCCACTGGATCTCGGTCTTGTGCGCGGTTAGCTTGCGCAGCCAACGCTCCAGCGGCAGGTCCGGGAGTCCGGATTCGAGACGACGAACGGAAAGCCCTCGCGCCGTCGTGACGAAAACATCCTCGGCGGAAGCAATTCCGCAACCGAGCATCGTGATCGCGAACACCATTCCGACAATCCGGGAGCGACGCACGCTCGAAGCCTAGCAGAGCGGCATGCGGCCCATGCACCGGGTAATTCCCACCTACCGCGCAGTCATTAAATGCCGAACCTTGCTGAACGCCGAGTCATCAAACTCCGCAATCCCCACGGAGGAGAGCGTCATGACTCCACGAGCCGCCACTACGTTCGCCGCACCACGCACGCCGGATCGCGACCGAAGCGACCGCGCTGGCAGCGCCGCAAGGAAGAGCGCCCCACCGAGCTGCTCGACGCGGCGCTCGAGGTGTTCGCCGAACGAGGTTTCGCGGCCACGCGGCTCGAGGACGTGGCACGCCGCGCCGGAGTCACCAAGGGAACGATGTACCTCTACTTCGCCAACAAGGAAGCGTTGTTCAAGGAGCTGGTGCGCAAGACCACGCTGCCGCTGGTCGAGATGGTCGAGGAGCTGGTGCGCACCCATCGCGGTCCGGCGCGCGATCTGGTCGCGCAGATCCTGCGCCGCCGGTGGGAAGGGATCGTGGACAGCCCGATGAGCGGAATCCCCAAGCTCATGATGTCGGAAGCCGGGAACTTCCCGGAGCTGTCGCGCTGGTATCACGACGAGGTGATCTCGCGCAACAGCGCGGCGCTGGCGCGCGCGATCGAGCTCGGGATCGAATCCGGCGAATTTCGCTCGGTCGATCCGGTTCGCACCGCGTATCTGGCGGTGGCCCCGCTCCTGATCGCCGCGATGTGGAAGCACTCGTTCAGCCGCTGCGTGGAGCTTCCCTCTCGATTCCGCGAGCTACCTCGAATCCCATCTCGAGATCTTCCTGCGCGGCCTCGAGCGCCGCGGCCGTGGGGCCGATCGTGTCTGAGCCGCGCCGCGCCTCCGCGATCTTCGCTGTGCTGGCGCTGGCGCTGGCCCCGGGAATCGCTCGAGCCACAGGCGCCGCCGCCTCCGCGGTCGCGCCGCTCCGCTTCGGGGACGCAGTCAAGTCCGCGGCCCAATCGACGCCGGCGGTGGTGGTGGCCTCCGACCGCGTCGCCGAGGCCCAGGCCCGGGTAGGTCAGGCACGCGCCGCGCTGCTGCCGACGATCGGAGGCAGCGCGCTCTCGACCGAGCGCACGTTCAACCTCGAGAGCTTCGGGATCGAGTTCCCGGTTCCGCCGGGGGCGACGCCACTTCCTGCTCTCCAGGGTCCGGTGGGTCTGGTCGACGCGCGCGTCAAAGCCACGCAGACCCTGCTCGACATCTCGAGCATTCGGCACACGCGCGCCGCTGGACACGATCTGCGCGCCTCCGCCTCGGATCGCGACCAGGTCGCGGAGCAGGCCGCGCGCGCTGCGGCCCTCGCCTACCTGCGCGCGGCGCGGGCGCAGGCGGTGGCGGATGCGCGCGCTTCCGATGCCCGCATCGCCCGCGTGCTGCTGACGCTGGCGGCCGCACAGCGGCGCGCCGGCATTGCGCCTTCGATCGACGAGACCCGTGCCCGCACCGCGGTGGCCACGGCGCTGGGCGAGTCGCTGATCGCCGTCAACGAGGCGAGCCTCGCCCGCATCGATCTGGCGCGCACGCTGGGGATCTCGCCCGCGGCACCGCCGCTGCTGGCCGACACGCTGTCGGACGATCTGGGTGCTTCGACCGTGCCGTCCGATGCGGGCGCGATCCTGCCGTTCGCGCTGCATCATCGCCCCGAACTGGCGGCCGAGGAGGCGCGCCTCGCCAAGGTGAACGCCGAGCACGCCGCGATTTCCTCCGAGCGCATTCCGCGGCTCGATGCCGTGGCCGACTGGGGCGTGAGCGGACAGCAGTGGGCCGACGCCTTCACCACCTACGAGTACGGACTGGCCCTGAGCTGGCCGCTGTTCGACGGCTTGCGGCGCGAGTCGCGGCTGTCGGAGCAGGCGGCGAAACAGCGCGAGTCCGAAGTCAGGCGACACGATCTGGCCGACCAGGTCGAGGCCGAAGTGCAGGGGGCGCTCCTCGACCTCGCATCCGGGAGCGAGCGTCTGGTGATCGCCGAGCAGCGCCTGAGCCTCGCGCTCCAGGAGCTGCTCGAGGCGCGTGACCGATTCGTCAACGGAGTCGCCGGCAATATCGAGATCATCACCGCGCAGGCCTCGCTGGTCCGTGCGCGTGACGCCGAGATCGAAGCCCGCTTCACCGTGGCCAGCGCGCGCGTGGCGCTCGCGGGCGCGGCGGGCGTCGCTCAATCGCTTCACTAGTGGAAGGAGATCCGTCATGAGCAGCACACCACACGCGACGTCGCGCGGCCCCGCGGTGGCGGAGCCGACGCCGCCAGACGAGCGCAGCGGTCGCACCGCGCCGACTCCCGCGCCGCGCAGCCATCCCGAAGCGCCGCGTCCGGTCGAGCCACCCGCCCGCCGCCCGGTCCTCGCCTTCGGCATTCTCGGACTCGTCGCGCTGATTGGACTCGGGTTCGGCGTGCGCCAGTGGCTATGGGGTCTTCATCACGTGCGCACCGACAACGCGCAGGTCGAAGGCCACCTCATGCCGGTGACCGCCAAGGTGACCGGTTTCGTGACCGGAGTGCCCGTCGAGGAGAACCAGAACGTGCGCACCGGTGACCTGCTGGTGCAGATCGACGATCGCGAGTACGTCGCCAAGCTGGCGCAGGCCGATGCCGACCTCGCGGCCGCGGTCGCCACGGCCGGATCGAAGGAGCGCGTGGGCCAGGCGGTGGCGCAGGTGGCCGCGGCACGCGCCGCCGTCGAGCAGGCGCGGGCCAACGCCGAGCGCGCGCGGCAGGATGTCGAGCGGTATCGCGAGCTGGCGCCGAGCGGCGTGGTGAGTCGCCAGCAGCTCGACGCCGCCGAGGCCGCCGCCACCTCGAGCGCTGCCCAGCTCGACGCCGCGCAGAAGCAGGTGCAGGCCGCGGAGGCCGGACTCACGGCGGCCGACGCGCGCACCGCCGCGGTGCGCGCGCAACGCGACCAGGCGGAGCTGAACCTCGACTGGACGCGGATCACGGCGCCGCGCCCCGGCGTGGTCAGCCGCAAGAGCGTGGAGATCGGGCAGATCGTGGCGCCCGGCCTGCCGCTCATGAGCGTCGTGCCGCTCGACGACGTGTGGATCGTGGCCAACCTCAAGGAGACCGAGATCGAACAGGTGCGCCCCGGCGATCGCGCCGAGATCGAGGTCGACGCCTATCCGGGACGGCGCTTCGCGGCGCGCGTCGAATCGGTGTCGGCCGCGACCGGCGCCAAGTTCTCGCTGCTGCCGCCCGACAACGCCACCGGCAACTTTACCAAGGTCGTGCAGCGCATTCCCGTCCGGCTGCGGCTCGAGCGCGCGCAGGATCCTGCGCACCTGCTGCGTCCCGGCATGAGCGTTCAGGCCACGATCACGACCCATTAGCGAGTCCACGATGAGCGACGCACTGTCCCTGGCCCGGGCGCTGCACGGCGACCTGGCCTACCGCAACCGCTACATCATCGCGGTCACGGTGACGCTTGCCTCGGTGTTGGAGATCCTCGACACCAGTATCGTGAACGTGGCGATTCCCCACATGATGGGGACGCTCGGAGCCACGCTCGACCAGATCGCCTGGGTCTCGACCGGCTACATCGTCGCCAACGTGATCGTGTTGCCGATCACCGGCTGGCTCTCCGCCTATTTCGGGCGGCGCCGCTATTTCGCCGGATCGATCGCGCTCTTCACGATTGCGTCGTTCTTCTGCGGCAACTCCCACACGCTCTCCCAGCTGGTGTTCTGGCGCATCGTGCAGGGCCTGGGCGGCGGCGCGCTGCTCTCCACCGCGCAGGCGGTGCTCTACGAGGTGTTCCCGCGCGAGGAGTACGGCACGGCCATGGCGATCTTCGGCGTGGGCGTCATGGTGGGACCCACGCTCGGGCCCACGTTCGGCGGCTGGATCACCGACGCGCTGTCGTGGCCGTGGATCTTCTACATCAACATCCCGTTCGGAATGCTGGCGTTCGCGCTCACCCTCTCCTACCTCCAGGATTCGCGCTTCGCGCGGCGGGTCGAGCAGGTCGATTGGCTCGGCCTGGCGCTGCTCGCGCTCGGGATCGGCGCGCTCCAGACCATGCTCGAGCGCGGCGAACGCTTCGACTGGTTCGCCTCGCGCCAGATCGTGGGGCTGGCGGCGACCAGCGTGATCTCGCTCGTGTGGCTGGTGATCCACGAGCTACGCACCGAGCATCCCGTGATCGACCTGCGCATCCTGCGACAGCCCGGCTTCGGCCCCGGCGTGGCGTTCGCGATGGTCCTGGGCGCCTGTCTCTACGCCACCGTGTTCGTGCTGCCGGTATATCTGCAGACGATCCAGGGCTTCAGCGCCAACCAGACCGGCCTCGTGATCCTGCCGGGCGCGATCGCCAGTGCGATCACCATGGCGGTGGTGGGACGGCTCCAGATGCGCATGGATCCGCGGCTGCTGGTCAGTCTCGGCGCCTGCCTGTTCTCGTTCGCGATGTGGCAGTGGTCGCACTTCACCACGCAGAGCGGATTCACCGACTTCTTCTGGCCTCTGATCGTGCGCGGCGTGGGGCTCGGGCTGGTGTTCGTGCCGCTCACCAATCTGGCGATCTCCGGCTTGCCGATGGCCAAGATCCCGGCCGGCACCGGCCTCTACAACCTCACCCGCCAGCTCGGGGGCAGCGTGGGCATCGCCCTGGGCGCGACGCTCGTGCAGGTGTTCAGCAGCCGCGCGCGCGGCGTGCTCACCGCGGACGTCTCGCGTTACAGCGAGGTCGCCTACCAGCGCTACACCGGGCTCGCGCAGTGGCTGGTGTCGCACGGCACTCCGCCGGCGGTGGCCGAGCAGAAGGCGCTGCGCATGCTGGATCTCGCGGTGACCAAGCAGGCCACCATGCTGGCCTTCGAGCACATCTTCCTCTTGTTCGGATTCGTGTTCCTGCTGGCGCTCCCGCTGCTCTTCCTCATGCGCCGCCGCGTCGGCAGGCCGACGCCGGCCCGCGCACTAGTCGCGGTCGCACGCGCCCTCGGTGGTAAGCTCGCCGCCGCGCGACATCTCTCGAACCCTGGGCTACGGGAGACGGCGCGCCGACGAGCGGCTTCTCGTCCCCCAAGCTCATTCGGCGGGTCGCATGCCCGAACCCGAGTCCAGAGCACCGGATCTGCTGCTCACCGTCGACCTGCTGCGCCAGGCCAAGCAGGGCGACTCGGGAGCGCGCGACGCCCTCATGGCGCGCTATCTCCCGCGACTCCATCGCTGGGCGTGCGGGCGCCTCCCGATGTACGCGCGCTCGCTCTTGGACACCAGCGACCTCGTCCAGGAGACCCTGCTCCGCGCGCTCCAATCGCTGGACCAGATCGAGGTGCGCGGTCCGGGAGGGTTCCAGGCCTACGTTCGGCAGGCGATCCACAATCGTATTCTGGATCAGGTGAGGTGGGCGGCCCGACGGAGAGGATCCGAGCCCATCTCCGAGAACGTGGTCGACCGGAGGGACTCTCCGCTCGACAAGCTCATCGGCGTCGACCTGCTCGAGCGCTACGAGAAGGCCTGCGCCCAGCTCGATCCGGACGACCAGCTCTTCCTCCATCTGAGGATCGAGCTGGAGTTCAGCTATGAAGAGGTGGCGAGCGTCATGAACCGCCCGAGCCCCGATGCGGCGCGGATGGGCGTGCAGCGCGCGCTGCGGAAGCTCGCCGAGATCATGGGCCATGAGCGCTGACGATCCGATCGACGATGTAGCCGGCTCGATCTCCGACGGCGATCCGGTCGATTGGGAGCTCGCGGAATCCAGCACGACAGACGAGCAGGACCAGGCGAGCCTGCAGGCCCTGCGGGACATCGAGCGCGTGGCGCTCGGCTATCGGGTCCTTCACGAGTCGCCGGCGGCGGACGACGAGAAGCGCCGGCGCCCGCGGCAAGCTCCGGGCAGAGACAGTGGGGCGAGCTAACCGTCCTCGAGCTCGTTCGGATGGGAGCGAGCGGCGAGGTCTGGCGTGCGTGGGATCCGTGGCTCCAGCGTGAAGTCGCGCTGAAATTCCTGCAGGTGCCCAAAGGGCTGGAGGCGGGCGCAGCCAGCGAGCTGCCGCTGCTGGACGAGGCGCGCGCGCTCGCGCGTATCCGTCATCCCGGTGTCGTGGCGGTGCATGGGATCGCCGAGCACGGCGGGCGCGTCGGCATGTGGATGGAGTTCCTCGAAGGCGCGACGCTGGCCGCCGAGATCGAGCGGCGCGGCCCGCTGCCGTGGCGACAGGTGGCGCAGCTCGGCCTCGATCTCTGTCGCGCGCTGGAGGCCGTGGAGGGCGCGGGTGTCGTGCACCGTGACATCAAGCCCGCCAACGTCGTGCTCGAGAACTCGGGCCGCGTGGTGCTCACGGACTTCGGTCTCGGACGGCGTTGGGAGCTGGGGGATCGCGCCTGGGGCACGTCGGGGACTCCCGTCTTCATGTCCCCGGCGCGCTCGCCGGAGGACCGGCGACCCCACGCACCGACATCTACGCCCTCGGTGTGACGCTGCGCTGGGCGCTGACGGGGCACTCCTTTCAAGGCGCAGAGCTTCGAGGAGCTGGAGGTCGAGGCGAAGAGCGGCCCTGCGACTCTGCTCGCCAAGGAGCGGCCGGATGCGCCCGCGGCGCTGGTCGCGATCGTCGATCGAGCGATGGCGCCCGACGCCGAGCAACGCTACACCGGCGCCGCGCCGATGGCGGCAGAACTGGAGGCGGTGCTCCGGAGAGCGAAGGCCGAAAGATTCCCGGGACTCTGGAGCGGACTCGCCGGGATCGTCGGTGTCTTGATCGTCGCGCTCGCGGTGCTTGGACTGTCACGGCTCATGACGCCGCGCGGCCCGGGGATGGCGACGCGCTTCTCGGTGATGGCGCCTCCCAGAATGAACCCGGATTCGGATCCCGCGAATGTAGCCATCTCACCCGATGGCCTCACGCTCGCCTTCGTGGCTCGTGATTCCGCGGGAACCGGCCGCATATGTGGAGGCCGCTGAACGCCCTGTCCGCCCGACCACTCGAAGGGACTGACGACGCGCAGGGACCGTTCTGGTCTCCAGACAGCCGCAACCTCGGATTCTTCGCTCAAAGCAAATTGAAAAGGGTCTCCCTATCCGGGGGCCTGCCCGAAGTCGTCTGCGCCGCACCCGATGCCCGCGGGGAACCTGGGGAAAGGATGGCCAGATCGTCTTCGCGCCCGTGCCAACTGGGCCGCTGTGGCGGGTCTCGGCTGCGGGTGGGTCGGTCTCGGTCATCCAACTGCCCGACTCGACACAAGAGGAGACCGCGCTGCGCTGGCCCCAGTTCCTTCCGGACGGCAAGCGCTTCCTCTTCGTCACCCTTCCCGCCCGCGAAGGCGGCTTCGACGTGTACGCGTCAGCGATCGGATCGAAGGAACGCAGGCTCGTCATCCGCGCCGGTGCCGCACCGGTCGTCGCGGGCAAGGACTTGCTCGTGTTCGGCCGCGACGGAAATCTCATGGCGCAGCGCATCGACCCCGGAACGCTTCGCCTGGTGGGAATCCCATGCTCCTGGGACCCTCCACGGCTTCCGACGCGAGCGTGGGAGAGCCGGTGGCTTCCACCTCCTGGAACGGCGTGCTCGCGCATCCGACTGCCATCCTGCCGAACACGCAGCTCTTCTGGCTTGACCGCTCGGGCCGGCGGCAAGGGTCCGTGACCGTCCCCGAGGGCCGCTACGAGAAAGTGACGATATCGCCCGACGGCCGGAGGCTACTGGTGGTGCGAAGGACCTCGCCGGCCGCGGTGGATCTGTGGATGATCGATGTGGCGACCGGGTCCTCGACTCGCCTCTCGTCCAGGTCTCAGTCCCGCATCGGGGGATCCCGGTCTGGTCACCCGACGGGCGCCGCGTGGCCTTCAGCTCCACGCGCGACGGTCCCACGAACATCTACGTGAAGGAGGTGGAAGGGGAGACAGCCGAGCAAGCCGTCTATCAATCGCCGGGGCAGTTCAAGGAGGTCATGTCCTGGTCCCCGGATGGCCGCTACCTGTTCTTCGATCAGACCGAAACCGCCACGGGATGGGATCTGTGGATGCTCGCCATGCAGGGTACGCGGAGACCGATCCTTTACCGCCGAACCCGTAGTTTTGATGGATCAGGCTGCCTCTCGCCCGACGGCAAATGGATCTGCTTCGTGAGCGACGAGACGGGAACGGGCCAGATCTACGTCCAATCGTTCCCGGCTGCCGATGAGACTCACCGGATCTCGCTTTCGGAGTCGGTGCTGGGAAGATGGTCGAGCACCGGCCGCGAGATCGTTCTGTTCAGCTCGGACGGCACAACCTGGTCGGTTCCGATGACGACCAGTCCAGTGTTCAGGTCCGACGTGCCCAGGCGCCTCTTCAAGTGGCCGACGGAAACGGTGGCCTACGCGTGGACCCCGGACTTCAGTCGCTTCCTCCAGTCGGTCCCGGTGCGAGACGTGGCGCCTCCCACGATCACAGTGGAGATGAACTGGCCGGCCGAGGCCGCTCACCCGCGAAGGTGACGCCCGCCCCCGCTTCCGTCTCGCTGATGTAGGAATGCTGGCTACCGGCCGGACCGTCCGTCGAGGCTGAGCGGACCCGCCCCGAAGTACGTGATGAGCAGCGCGCCTCCCAGCATCGACAGGTTCTTCATGAACATGCCCTGCTGAAGTTGCGCCATCTGCGGATCGGCGACCGCCCAGAAGTTGTGCATCATCAGCGTCACCGGGACCAGGAAGGCCACCAGCATCCAGGCTCCGATCCGTGCGCGGTAACCGAGCAGCACGCTTACGCCGCCGAGCAGCGCGAGGACTCCCGAGAGCGGCACGAGGATCGAAGGCAGCGGAACGCCCTGGTGCGCGGCATAGGCGACGGATTGCGCGGCGAAGTGTCCAGGTGCGCTCTTGATGAAGATCGCACCAAAACACGCCCGGCCGATCGGGACGAGGAAGCGCGAAGCAGTGGCCGGTCGACTGGTCTCATCGACCCAGTGGTCGTGTCGTGCGTGGGCCTCGGTTGCGATGCTCATGATCCTCTCCTCCTGCGGCCCGTTGCGATCCCATTAGGACCCCCAGACTGCATGGCCCCACCCGGAACCGGTCCCATGGTTTGCAGGTTTCGAGCCTCGACGGGCACGGCTTGCAAAGCCTCGTCCGTTTCTTGCCCGAAACTGATAATCTGCGCGCCCTGAAAGGAGGCTGCGATGCTCTCTCGCCGTCAGTTCCTCTCCACCGCCGCCACCGCGACCGCCGCGGCGCTCGCGCCGCGCGACCTGCTCGCAGCGCTGCAGCAACGCACCGCGCCGCTGCCGGACCTCTCCGACTGGAACACGGTCCGCGCGCAATCGCGGTCGACAAGAGCTACCTCCACTTCTCGAGCTTCTTCATCGCGTCGCATCCCAAGCCGGTGCGTGACGCCATCGAGGACTACCGCAAGACGCTCGACGCGAATCCGTATCTCACCGTCGACGGTCGGATGTTCACGAACACCGACAACATCCAGCTCAAGATTCGCGACGACCTCTCCGGCTATCTCGGAGCCCAGCGCGACGAGATCGCGATCACCGGTAACACCACCACCGGCCTGGCGCTGGTGTACAACGGCCTGCAGCTCGAGCGCGGGGACGAGATCCTCACCACCACCCACGACCACTACTCGCACCACGAGTCGATCCGCTTCACGACGGAGCGGCAGGGCGCGACCGCACGGCGCATCGCGCTCTACGATCGCCCGAGCGAAGCGAGCACGAGCCAGATGGTCGATCGACTCCGTGCCGCGCTGAAGCCGGCGACGCGCGTGGTGGGACTCACGTGGGTGCATTCGAGCACCGGCGTGCGGCTGCCGATTCCGGCCCTGGCTCAGGTGGTGAAGGACGCCAACCGCGCTCGCGACCCCAAGCAACAGATGCTGCTCGTGGTGGACGGCGTCCACGGGTTGGGCGTGGCTGACGCCAAGATCGCGGAGCTCGGCGCCGATTATTTCTGCGCAGGCACCCACAAGTGGATGTTCGCGCCGCGTGGCACCGGCGTCATGTGGGCCAAGACCGACCGCTGGGCGCGACTCCGTCCCACGATCCCGACCTTCGCGAGTCTCGAGACCTACGGCGCGTGGATGAACGGCGACACCACGCCCCGCCCCATCACCTCGTACGACATCACGCCGGGCGGCTTCCACGCCTACGAGCACCAATGGGCGATGGGCGCGGCGTTTCGCTTTCACGAAGCGATCGGCCGGCCACGCATCGCCGCGCGCATCCGCGCCCTCAACGATCAGTGCAAGGCCGGGCTCGCGTCGATCAAGTCGGTGCGGCTCCACACGCCGCGCGATCCGGAGCTGTCGGCGGGGATCTGCTGCTTCGAGATGGACGGAGTGAAATCGGACGTGGTGGTGACGAAGCTGCTCGAGAAGAAGATCATCGCCAGCACCAGCCCGTACAAAGAGGCCTATGTGCGGCTCGCGCCCAGCCTGCTCAATGATCCGGCCGAGGTGGACACGGCGCTCAAAGCCGTGCGCGAGATCGCCGGCGCGTAGCTACTGGGCCTTACGCGCGGCGCGGCGAGCCGCTCGACGCGGACTCGAGCTTGCGCAGATAGGCCGCGACGGCGCCACCTTCACGGCCGCGCAATCCCGCGCAGTCGTCGACCTGCTCGGCCACCTGCCCGAGGTCCTTCAACGTCCCCTGGACCTGGTGCGCCGGATCGGAGAAGAAGCGCCGTGCCGTCTCGATGCGCGTCGTGTCGCACCCGGCGGCATATCCAGGCAATCCCGCCAGAATCTCCACCGGAAGTATGGCCTTCAGGCGCTCGTGGTTCTCCATCATCCAGCGCAGCACGAGATCGGCGCCGCGATCGGAGCGCGCCGCGATGGTGCGTGGGATCGGGAACGTCTCGTTGGGGCGCAAGCGGCCCTGGAACACGTAGCGCAGCGCCTTCCTCCTCGAGCGCCGCGTCGTCGAAGGCGCCGAGCGCGTTCAGGTAGCGCTGTCGCTCGACCGGCGTCTTGGCGGCTTCGAACGAGCGGCGATAACGATCGAACAACGCCCGGTCGCCGCGAATGGCGTGGAGCTGGAGCGCGGTGCCGGCCAGCGCCGGATCCGCCTTGGACGGATCGGTCATGACCTGCTCCGCGATGCGGTCACCGATCACCAGCGCCTTGGCATCGCGCCCTTCGTCGGCGAGCCACGCCAGGAGCCGCGGCCTGAGCAGCGGCACCGACTCGTCCTCGCCCTTGCGGCGCTCGAGACCAAAACGATCGGCCATCGGCTGGAGCGCGTTGCGCACGTATGCCGCGAACGGATCACGCAGGGCGTCGGGCACGAATGAGGTCTCGGCCTTGTTGAGCCCCGAGAGGCACCGCCGCAGCCGCGAGCGGCTCGGGATCGTTCGACATCTCGGCCAGGATCTGCAGATAGGTGTCGCCCCGCAGCGCGCCGGCGTCGAGCAGCGCGCTCAGGTTGCCGAGGAAGGCGATGCGCTCCACCGGGCTCATCGCGGTCGTGGACTGGTGGGCCAGCGCCAGCAACATCTCGGGCGGCACCTTCCAGCGGTAGTACCCGCGTCCGTCCACGTTGGGCATGACCCATGCGGCCCGTCCCCCGCCTTCGAGCGGAACCTTGGTGCTCGGGCTGTCGAGCACGATCGACTGGGCGTGGACGGCCTTGCCGTCCGACCAGCGCAGCGCCACCGGAACGCGCCACACTCGCGGGTCGGCCTGGACGCCGAAGTTGAGGAAGCGCGCCTGCGTGATGCGTAGCGTCCCGTCGGGGAGCGGCTCGACGGTCACGAGCGGCAGGCCATTCTGCTCGATGTAGCCCGCCATCGCCGCGGGCACGTCCTTCCCCGACACGGCGCCGAAAGCGGCCCACAGGTCGTCGTGTGTGGCGTTCTTCCACGAGTGGGCGCGAAGGTACTGGTTGATGCCGCGGCGGAAGGTGTCCTCGCCCATCCAGTGCTCGAACATGGCGAGCACCGCCTTTGCCCTTGTTGTAGGCGACCCTGACCGAGCGCAGCGACTCGTTGCCCGTGGCGCTCGGCAGACGGATCGCGTCGGTCGACGGATACGCGTCGCGGTTCATGATGTTCTGGATGCTCTGCATCTCCGCCAGCGGCACTCTTGAACTGCGGCGCGACCTGGTCGGCGATCTTGTCGCCCATCCAGTCAGCGAACGACTCGTTGAGCCACAGATCGTCCCACCACGCCATGGTCACCAGGTCGCCGAACCACATGTGCGCCAGCTCGTGCGCGATCACCTGATTGAGCCGGCGCCGCTGCTCCACGCTGGCGCTCGTGGAATCCACCAGCAGCAGCCCCTCGGCGAAGGTGATGGCGCCCGCGTTCTCCATGCCTCCGTACCAGAACTCCGGCACGGCGAGCAGGTCGAGCTTGCGGTAGGGATACGGCATGTCGAACCAGCGCTCGAGCGCGGCCACCAACGGCGCCACCGTCGTCGCCGCCAGCCGCGCGAGGCGAGCCTGACCCTTGACGGTGACGATGCGCGCCGGGAACTTCACGCCCGGGACGTCGACGAACTCGAGCGGCCCCACCGCGATCGCCAGCAGGTAGCTCGGCAGCGGACGGGTCTCCTCGAACTCGATGGTCTTCCAGCCCGCATTCGACGCGGTGCGCGCGATCGGATTGTTCGACAGCGCCTGCTCCCGCTCCGGAACCTCGAGCGTGATTCGCCAGGGAATCTTGAACGACGGCTGGTCCCAGCACGGGAACGCCTTCGCGCGCGTCGTTGGCCTCGAACTGGGTGAAGAGGTAGCCGAGTCCGTCCTTGGTCATGCGGTAGAGGCCGACCGCGTGCGTGTCGAAGGCGTTGGTGAAGCGGATCTCGAGCGTGGCGGCGCCGTGCGCGAGCGGGCGCTCGGCGGTGAGCGTGAGCAGTCCTTGCTCGCCGCGCTCGGACTCGAAGGGGATCGCCCGGCCCTGCTGGGTGAGCGTGACGCGCTCGATCCGCTGGCCCTCGGCGTGGAGCGTCATCTGTCGCGCGGACTTGGCGACGTCGAGCGTCACCCGCACCCAGCCGCCGTAGTCGCTGCTGTCGGGATCGACGCGGAGGTGGATCTCCTCCAGCACCGGCACGACGTCGGTGCTCAGGCGCTCGGAGGCCGCGCCGGCGGGCGCCGCGGCGCAGGTCGCGAACGCAAGGATGAGGAGTCCGAGAAGTTTTCGCATACGAGCCTCCGGGTCGGCGAAGGATACCGAAGACGGGCCAGAGCTTCTACGCGTGTCCCGGCTCGGTCTGCTCCTCCGCCGCGCGGCGCTTGCGCTGGAAGAACGCCTTGAGCAAGGCGCCGCACTCCGCCTCCAGCACGCCGCTCGTGATCGGGACCCGATGGTTGAGGCGCGGCTCGTGGATCACGTCGAGCACCGATCCGCACGCGCCGGCCTTGGGATCGTCGGCGCCGTAGACCAGGCGCCCCAGGCGCGACAGGATGATCGCGCCGGCGCACATCGCGCAGGGCTCGAGCGTCACGTACATCGTGCAATCGATGAGTCGCCACGAGCCGAGCGTGCTCGAAGCCGCTCCGATCGCGACGATCTCGGCGTGCGCTGTGGCGTCCTGGAGCGCCTCGGTCTGGTTGCGGCCGCGCCCCACGATGGTGGCATCGTGGACGATCACGCAGCCAACCGGCACCTCGTCCTGGTCGGCCGCGGCTTCGGCCTCGCGCAGCGCGGCGCGCATGCCCTGCTCGTCGTCGCGCACGAGCACGTCAGGGCTTGTCCGTGGCGGGCGTGGCCGCGGGCGACGGCGATGCGGGGGCGCTCGGAGCCGCAGCGGCCGGGGGCGCCGACGGCAGCGGAGGGAAGCTGCTGCCCCCAGCGCGTGAACAGGCGCGTGGCGACCTCGTCGAAGCTCGGCGCTCCAGATTGCGCGGTGATCGGCTGCTGGATCGAGCCCCGATCCCTGACGCCGACCGTCGCGGCGTTGGGATCGTGGTATTGACCTTCGGCGGTCTCGCTACCGGCCGCGGACCACAGCAGCCGCCCGGTCGAGTCCACCAGCGCGGCGTGGACCTGAACCGCGGTGGAGGGCTTGCCGCTCTGGTTCCATTCCACCTCGACCTGCTCGAAGAGATCGACGCGGGTGCTCAGCAGCGCCGCCACGCGCAGCGCGCGACACACGCGATTGGCGCCGAGTGAATCGGTGCGCGCGTTCTTCAGGATGCCGGCGTGGAGTTGCCAGCAGCGCGCTGTCGCCGAGCGTCTCGCGGATCCGGTCGCGCGCCGACGTCGGGGAGATCCAGCGATAGCCAGCTGCTGCGCAGCACCAGCGGGAAGATGTTCTCGACTCGTCTTCTCGCTCTGGGCGTTTCGGTCGTAGGCCACGGTCGGCAGGAACGCGATGCTCGGGGCGGCGAGGCTCGCGTAAGCGGGGTGGATCCAGATGATGTCGCCGCCCTTCGCCGGCTTGGGCTTGGCGGCGCCGGCGGGAAGCGCCCCAGTGCGAGCACGGCGAACGCGAGTGAGGTGAGACGCCTGCTCATCGTTCTAGTTGTGATCGGTCGCCGGCGATGCGGCCGGCTCGGCCGCCGCGATCGCGCTCTTAACGACGCGCGCGTTGGCGGCGCAGCGCGGGCACTTGCCGGCCTTCTCCACCGGCTGGTTGTCGGCCGGGCAGATGTAGTCGACCTTGGTCTCGACCAGTGCGACGTGATCCATCGTGCACTCGCCCGGTCCGTCGTAGTCCATCCCGCACTTGGGACATTCCCAGACCTGCTTCTGGTTGGTGAGCTCCTCGATCTCCTTGGGAGCCGCGGCCGTCACCGCGTCGGTCTTGCCTTGGGAGGCTCGAGAGGTCGGCTGACCGCCGCAGCCGGCGAGTGAGAGAGCGCAGCCAGGACGAGGACCCTGCGGGCGACGATGTCGTGCATGAGGAAACACTCCTTGAAGGTGGGGCCGGCGGCGTTCGGCAGCGATTGTACACCGCGTCCGCGGGCAGGCTAGGCTCGCCCGTGGCCGAGCCCGGCACCGATCATCCGCGCGTCATCGCATTCCCCCGCTCCTGTTCGTATCGACCCTGGTGGCGGGCTGGCTGCTCCACTTGGGGTTTCCTCAGCGGCTGCTTTCGGCTCTTCCGGCGCGCGTCCTGGGCGTGGCGCTGGTCGTGGCGGCATTCCTGCTGGCCGCCTGGGCGCGCCGCGCCATGGTGCGTGCCGGCACCAACGTGGATCCGCGTGAGCCCACGCTCGCGATCGTCACCGAGGGCCCGTTCCGGCACTCGAGGAATCCTCTCTATCTGTCTTTGATCGTCTTCTACCTCGGGGGCGTGCTGCTCATCGATGGCCTGGCCCCGTTGCTCCTGATCGTCCCCCTCCTCCTCGTGCTCCACTTCGGCATCGTGCGGCGCGAGGAGCAATACCTCGAAGGCAATTCTGGCGACGTGTACCGCGCGTATCGCGTGCGCGTCCGGCGTTATCTGTAGCAGCATGACCATGCCGCTCGCCGAGCTGGTCGAGCTCTCGCGCAAGATCGCGGCGACGCCGGGACGGCTCGACAAGACCGCGCTGCTCGCCGCTCTGCTCGGCAGGCCTCGATCCCCAGGAGATCGAGATCGCGGTGGCGTTCCTGACCGGAGGCACGCGCCAAGGCCGCATCGGGCTTGGCTACGCCACGATCGCCAAGGCCTTCGAGCGCGCCGGCGTCGCGGCGATTCCGGCACCGGAGACGCAGACATCGCTCGAGGAGGCGCTGTTCCCGATCGCGCCAGAGGCTGGGGCCGCGGCGTCGCGGCCACTCGCCATCACCGACGTCGACCAGACGTTCGAGAGCATCGCGCGACTCTCGGCTCCTGCCCGCCGGCGCGAAGCAGCGCCAGCTCGGCGCGCTGTTCGCGCGGGCGAGCGACGAGGAGCGCGAGTTCCCGTGGCGCGTGCTCTCCGGGAGCTGCGCCAGGGGCGCTCGAAGGCGTCATGCACGAGCGATCGCCGCGGCGAGTGGCATCGAGGTCGGCGCCGTTCGGCGCGCGGTGATGTTCGGTGGGGATCTTGGCGCCGTGGCCCGAGAGGCGCTCACCGAAGGCCGCGCCGCGCTCGAGCGATTCCAGCCTCAGATCTTCCGCCCGATCGCGCCGATGCTGGCCCAGACCGCCGAGAGCGTCGAGGAAGCGCTCGCGCGGCTGGGTGAAGCGTCACTCGAGTACAAGCTCGACGGCGCGCGGGTCCAGGTGCACAAGGAAGGCCTCGAAGTCCGCGTCTATTCCCGTCTGCTGAACGAGGTCACGGCGGCCGTGCCCGAGGTGGTCGCGGCGCAGCGGACTGGCCGCGCGCGACTGCATCATCGATGGCGAGGCGATCGTCCTGATGCCGAAGGCCGCCCTCAGCCGTTCCAGATCACGATGCGCCGCTTCGGGCGCAAGCAGGACGTCGAGGCGCTGGCGGCGGAGCTGAAAGTCTCGGCGGTGTGGTTCGATCTGCTGAGCCTCGACGGTCGCTCGCTGGTCGACGCGCTGCAGCGCGAGCGCTTCGCCGCACTTGCGGCCCTCGACGCGTCGCGCGTCGTGCCGCACCTGCTCACCGGTGACCTCCCCACCGCGGAGGCGTTCTACGATCGGGCGCTCGAGGCCGGACACGAGGGGCATCATGGCCAAGGCGCCCCGACGCGTCGTATGTGGCCGGCGGCCGCGGCGCCGCGTGGTTCAAGATCAAGCCGGCGCACACGCTCGATCTGGTGGTGCTGGCGGCGGAATGGGGTCACGGCCGCCGCCGCGGATGGCTGAGCAATCTGCACCTCGGCGCGCTCGATCCGAGCACCGGCGAGTTCGTCATGCTCGGCAAGACGTTCAAGGGCATGACCGACGAGATGCTCGAATGGCAAACGCAGAAGCTGAAGGAGATCGAGGTATCGCGCGAGGGCATCGGAGGTGCGCGTGCGTCCCGAGCTGGTGGTCGAGGTGGCATTCAACGACGTCCAGGAGAGTCCGATCTATCCCGGCGGCATGGCGCTGCGCTTCGCGCGGGTCAAGCGTTATCGCGAGGACAAACGCGCGGGAGATGCCGATACCGTAGAGACGGTGCGGGCGATCCTGCGCGGTGAGACGCGCAAGCGCCGGTCGCGATGATTCTGTTGGAGAGCCCACGAGGAGGGGTCATTCCATGAGGCGATGGGTCGGCGTTGGGATCGCGGTCGTGCTGCTGGTCCTCGTCGGAACGGCCGACGCGAGGAGGTCGCGCAGATCCCGCGGCGTCTCGCAGATTGCCGAAGGCCTTGCCTTCAGTGGTTTCGACCCATCAGGCCATCGAGGGCGCGCGACTCACCGGACAAGGGGGACTCGACGCTGAAAGTGAGCATCGGCGCCCGGGGCAGGACGGCGTGCGCATCCGGCTGGACCACGGTGTGACCGCGTTTCGCCTCAGCGCCACCATCGCGAAGGCCGACAGCCTGCCGGACGGAGCCTGGCTCGAGTTCGGCTCGCGGGCCGCGGGATCCAGGGACTCCCTGGGCTTCGTGCGTCTCACGCGGACGGACACGAGCGGCTACGCGATGAGAGGCGCCATCGGCAGGGGCGAACGAGCAGATCGTCGCGCTCTACCCGCTCGGGGACCGAGATCTCATCGGGATGCGAGGCCGGTCTCGCCGCTCGCGGATCTCGTGCATGGACAAGGGTGCCCGCTGTGCGGGTTCAGCACCAACGATGACCTCGGTCGTCCGAAATCGGAAGGGTTCGAGCTGCTCCGGGCCTGGTGGGCGGAGAGTCACGAGTTCTCCGTCGTGAATCGTCCCGGCGGAGCGTCCGACACGATCGATTGCCGCGGACTGAGATCCGTATCCTGCCGAAAGTCGGCGCCGGCGGCGGACACGCTCTCCGAGTTCGTGCTGCGTGGAAGCGATCTGGGAGAGGTGCGAATCCTCTCGGAGCGGGCGGTCGCCTGTAGCGATCACGTTCTCAGGGCAGAGGAAGGAGCGTTTCGCAGAGCTCCAGCAAGCTCGCCCTCAGCGCCTCCGTGCTCGTAGTAGACCACGGCCTGCGGATCCCCAGCCGCTGCGCTGCGGCGACGTTCTCGGGACGATCGTCGACGAAGAGTGTCTCGCGCCCTCGCAGCTCAGGCGATCCAGACAGTGGGCGTAGATGGCCGGATCCGGCTTGGCCACGCCCAGATCGCACGAGAGCACGACCACGTCGATCAGTGGCAACCACGTGAGTGTGTGCTGCAGCGCGACCCACTGCTCGCGAGGGGTGTTCGAGAGCAAGGCCAGTTTCCGATTCGCCTGACTTGAGGGCTCCGAGCCAACCGACCATGGCCGGGTTCGGCACCTCGAAGCACGCCGCGTCCAGCTTCGGAGCGTTCGAAGCGCGGGTTCGTCGAAGACTCTGCCGTCCTCGGCGCCGACGCGGCGCCAGTACTCGGCGGCGTCGATCTCGCCCCAGGTCGTAGGCGCCGGTGACGGAACCAGGCGGACGCGAAGGCCGCCGCGTCGAGACCGACGAGTGCGTTGCATGCGCGCGAGGATTTCCTGCCTCGGCGGCAGCGTGAGGACACCGCCCCAGTCGACGATGACCGCGCGGATGTCGGTCGCGGGTTCATGGGTTGCAGGAACGCGCCCTCCGAAACTCTTTCGGAATCCTCCTCGCGACTCCTACCAATCATCTCGATCGCGGATTGATTCTTAAATAGAGAAGAGGCGGGGATGGACGCGCCAGCTCGTATGACGTCCGGGTTTCAGACACTCGAGATTGCCGGTATGAGCCAATCGGTCGCCAGAACGGAGAGAAGCGTTGATCGAGCACCTCGCACGGGCTAGTGTCCCCCATCGGCGTATTAGGCGCCGATCGTGCCGCACAGGATGTATCGCCGGCTTGGCGCGCCGGCAATCAATCTGGCGCGGAAAGGGGGTGTGTCGAATGTTAACGTGGCTCGTGGCAGCAGCTCTGTTCGTGAGCGCGACGGTCGGGAGTCTCTCGTCGACTGGGAATCCTGGCACGTCGAACAACAACAGCAACAACAGCAGCAATAACAACAATAATAACAACAATAATAACAACAACGGCCATAACGGCTACGAAGGTCAGCCGGGCAACCAGGGAGGCTAGGCTAGCATCGACACCAGTACTTCGGCGGCGATGGATCGTTGACGTGATCAACGATCGAGATCACTCGACCACCCTTCGTTGCTCGCAGATCGGGCCGGCGCCACCAGGCGCCGGCCTGACTCATGTGACTGGCTCATGGGCGAAGAGCGGTCCGGCGCCCACGCCCGCGCGCGGGCTCGCTCTCGGAATCTTCTGAGCGAGTTCTTCGCACCTTGAGCAGCCCTGCGGAACCTGTCAACGACTTTGAGACACTCACATCGTGAGTTTACCGAGCAGCGGCTGGCGTCAAGTCGGGTGCAACGACGGGTTAGGCCGTAGAGTCGGCAAGGGTTCGCTCCCGATCCTGGATTGCTTCGGGCAATGCTTGCCGGAACGAAGTTGACGACGTGGAGGTGATTCACTGGAGGTTCTGACGAGTCGATGCACTCGTCCCAGAACTCCATGTGCAGCTTGTCGATGGGAAACGGGGAGGACTTCACGTGCGCACCGGTGGTGCCTCGGACGCTGAACCAGGAGAGGTATAGGCGCCCGTTGACCTGTACTCGGAAGATGGACTCGAGTGCATGGCCTCTCGATCGAGCGTGGCAACGCACTCGGCTTGACGTTCGACAAGCGTCTGCATCCACTGTTCAGCGCGCAACTCTTTGCCGGCCTTGACTGGGAACGACATGAACTCTGTGGCGTAGGGCATGAGCTGAACCTGAAGGTGATTGCGTAGGAATCCGTCGTGAGGTCGCTTCTGGCGTTTGTCTGCGGCCTAACGAGTAGCTAGATGGTTCTGGTGTGGCCGAATGTACGTCAGTTCCGGGGTCTGGCCAATCGGAGTCGTCTCGTCACGAACCTCCAACTCTGCCCTTCGCACCAACACTTTGCGCCCACTGCATTCGCGCGATAAGCAGATACGCTGCGAGCCGGCGGCAGTGCAGGGCGCGTACGCGAGCGGCGCGTCATCCCGCCACACTCAGACTTCCGGGGTTCGGTGTCTCACGCATGTTGGCTGAGAGGGCTGAGCCGTGGGATGACGCATTGCTCGCGCACGCGCTGCACTGCCGCCGCTCGCAGCATCTGCAACCACGCGAATGCGGGCGGCGCAACATCGGAGGTCCGAGTGCGAAGAGTCACAGGCATTGGCGGCATCTTCATGAGCGCCAAGGATCCGAAGGCGCTATGCGATTGGTACAAGAAGCACCTCGGGATCGACGTTCAGGACTGGGGTGGAGCAGCCTTCACCTGGACGGACTCCGAAGGCAACCCGACCAAGGGAACTACGGCCTGGTCGATCGGTCCAGCGGACGGCAAGCACTTCGCTCCGAGCAAGTCGACCTTCATGGTCAACTATCGAGTCGAAGATCTGGCAGCACTTCTCAAAGCACTGCGCGAGGAAGGCTGCAACGTGCTCGAGAAGACCGACGACTCGGAGTACGGGAAATTCGGATGGGTCATGGATCCAGAGGGCAACAAAGTTGAACTCTGGCAACCGCTAGAAGGGCAATGAAGTTCGGTCACTCGCCAGGAGGACCGAGGTTCTGAGCCCTTCGCGGCAGCGCATTAGCAAGTCCGATGAGACTTCCAACACAACAGCACGGCCTGCGTTGGCCTAGTCGATCACCACCGCTCGCGACGTCGCGACCCGCGAGCCCTGGCGTCAGGCGAACCAGGTAGAGGCCTGACGGAGCGCGCGCACCGATTCCGTATGAGCGCCGGCCCCGGCGACGTTTCGCGACCACAGCCGACGCCCCGACACATCCATCACGTCGATCCGAGCCGGCTCCTCGCCGGAGGAGAGAGAACGCGATCGAGAATCGGCCGAGCGACGGATTCGGGAATGCGCCACGCAGCGCCAAGCCGCTCTCGAGCCCAGGTCCTACACCCGTGATCGGGCCACTGCTTCCGCGCGCCTGGAGAGCAGAAGTCGGCGGCCCACAGGACGGCGCAACCTCCCGTTCCATCCGGCATGATCGCGGGCCGCGCCAGCTGTCGCCGACGTTGCGCCGAATCTCAGACCGGTGGCCGGCCAGATCGCGGTCCCCGAGCCGTCGAGGTGCTGAGCGAAGATGTCGTTGCCGGGCGACGCATCGGGTCTCGAGTCGGTCCAGGCTGCAAACATTCCGCCACTTCCGTCGGCGGCGAAGCAAACCGATGGGCCCGGGACCGTGGGATCTTCGGACTGCGCGCCGGCGGCAACGCACACACGCGCCACCCGGCCATCCACTGGGAACGAGACCGTTGCCTGGAGATTCGCTGGGCGGTAGAGCGGCGCGCCGTGCTTGGGTCGCGACCATCGCCGCCGGGGCGGCGATCACGCCGCCGGCGCCGTCCGGGGACCGCGGCGACGACGCTCTGCGGCCCAGGAACGTCACAGATCGCTTGACCGTTCGCGGCCCACTGGAGAGCGCCGGAGCCATTGACGTCGCTGAGCGTAGACGTCCGAGTTGGCGTCCGTGCGCTGGTCCGGCCACACACGATTGCGCCACCCGCCCCATCGGGCACCGCCGTGATCCCCGGCTGACCGTTGCCCTGATCCCCGGAGGCCGAGCAAATCGGCACGCCGCCCGGCGTCCACCATCGGGGCGCCGTCGCGTCCGAAGCGCTGCGTGAAGAGCGTCTCGATCTCCTGCCCGGGCCGGTGCCGCCCAGAACAACGATCATCCCCGCGCCTCCGTCGGAAACGACGCCCGGTACCGAGGGCGCAGAGATCGAGGCTCAGCCCCTGCGGGGATCCCAGAACGTCGTTCCGTTGACGTCAGAAGCGCTGCGCGTAGAGATTCGCGGGACTCTGATACCACACCGATGAAGCCCCAGCAGCGTCTCCTACCGACCCAGACCGGAAGGATCGAGGAAGGGACGTCGGCGAGATAGAGCCTCACCCGGGAAGCCGGCGTCCATTGAAGACTACCGCCCGCGCTGACCCGTTGACCGTGAAGCTGGGGGAACAGAACTCCGGTTGGCCCGCGCCACACCAGGGATGGCGCTGCCGCTTCCGTCCGTCGCCATCCACGGACCGTGGTCGCCCGCGATCGCACCGATCACTCCCGCCGTGACTCCGTCGGTCCCCAGGGCGCCAGGCCTTCATCGTCGAGCTTCTGGACCACAATGTCGCCCACGGTGTTCGATCCGAAATAGGTTCCGGAAGCCGATGAGCGCGCTCCTCCCGCGCCGTCGGAAACCACCGATCGCGGGGACCCACCGCTGCGCACGAGCAAGCCAGCGGGGCCAGAGATCGATCGTCCAAGCCGCAAGAGCGTTGGAGGCAAGGCGGGAGAGAGCCGCCATCACCAACAGCTCGAACCAACGCGATCGCATCGAAGCCTCCGTGCCCCCTGACGGGTTTCGCCTCGACCGGCACATCTCTGGCTCAGTTGAAGCTGGCGCGCCCTGGAGGATTTGAACCCCCAACCTTCTGGTCCGTAGTCAGATGCTCTATCCAATTGAGCTAAGGGCGCGCTCGATGCACGTGCGGTCCACTTCGACGCCGAGTGGCGGAGAGGAGAGGATTCGAACCTCCGGACCGGTTTTACCCGATCAACCGCTTAGCAGGCGGCTGCCTTCAGCCACTCGGCCACCTCTCCGCTGGAATGACTGGCGGAGGGAGTAGGATTCGAACCCACGGAGCCTTGCGGCTCAGCGGTTTTCAAGACCGCCGCCTTAAACCACTCGGCCATCCCTCAAACCGCTTCGTCTCAGCTTTATCACGTTGGCTCTTCCGACTTCCTCTGCCTGGTGCTGGCTACAGGGGTTGGCTACGGTTTTCAACCCTTTCAGCTTCCGCCTGCACCAGATCAGTCCCCCAGCTTCCGCATACCTCTGGGTGGGTGACGATGCTCGAGTGACCCAGGATCTGTTGGAGGGCGGCCAAACTACCACCTCTCTCCAGCCCACCGACATGCAAAAGTGTGACGGAGTTGGTGGGCGTGAAACTTGAAGTCTGCCTCCTCTGAGACCATGCGGTTGAACGACCATTCAACCTTCTGAGTAGGGCACCAGCTGTCCCCTTTGCAGGCCACGCGGCTTTCATTCTGGATATCTTTGGTGCAGCGGCACCCGCCGCACCTTGCCTGATTTGGTTTTTGGTGAACAACAAGCACCCCGTCAGCCACATCCCCTCTCGCCTCGCCCGAACCAGTTCGCCCCATCGGGCCAAGTGGCGAGCGCGAATCGAACAAGCGGAAGCCGTAGGGCTCTCGAATCCGACGACCACGCTTCGACTTGATCTGCTGAAAGCCTGTCTGGTGGCCGCTCCTGAATCCGCGGCAGAAGCGTGGAAACGGGACTTCTGGATCAGCCCCGAACTCTCGCACCAGTTGCAGAAACACCTCGCATCCGAGAGCAGATGGGAAACCGTCTGGAGAGCAACACGTCCACTCAAGCCACGCAGGCCGCCTGAGGTCCTCGGCCGTGACGGCGCCGAGCTGGCATGGCCCAAGAGTGGCAGGAGGTGAGGCTCACCCGCCGAGCAGTGAGCTTCTGGTTCCGCTCACTACGCGAACGGACGTAGTCTCTCCAGCCACTTCTTCGCCGCAACCAGAGCCAGCACCTTGTCAAAGAACGGGCCGCCTCTGACTTCACGTAGACGGCGACAAGGCTTTATTGAAATCCTGACAAAGAGCCACCCCACCGCTCCTTCCTGAGCGGAAGAGGCGGACATAGTAGCCCGGCCCGGACGATGAAACATCCCCTGCGGCAACCTAGGCATTATTCCTCCCAAGCCACCGCTGGAGTTCACCAAGCCAGAACTTCATCGAAGCTTCGGCCGCCAGCTCGCAGGCGAGCGGCTGCCACCTCGCCACGACCGCCGAACGGTTTAGGGCTGACGTTAAAGGAAACTGGCCACTTGTTCGACCGATCATGAGCTGCTCAAGCTCCGGTTTCATTCTCAGAAAGCGCCCCTCCCCGCTTTACGTCCTGATCCGTGGACTCCCGAACGACTTTGCGTCGCCTTCGCTCCCGTTGCCAGGAGCGGGAGTCCGTAACGAGGCCTTGCGGCTCCCGATCAGGAGTGTATACCTCAGCCCGCGGCCATATCCTAGCTCGGTAGGTCCAGAGCGCCCATTCGCCGTCCCACTCGCGAGCCACAAGCTGCCGTAGGGCAGATGCGCGCGGGGCCACCGCAGCCGAGGACCGCGAGCGCCCCGACGAGTGACTTCCAGCCGAGGCGCCTCATCAGCGTTCCACGGCAAGTTCCCTGTAGGCGCGCAGCTTCCTGCGAAGCACAGGAAGCCACTCGTGTTCCAGATCGGCTTCCAGCGCTGGCCTCACCGGTCCTCTGACTCGCCTCATCGGCGGCGCGTCCAACCTCGACGAGGCGACGTCGGGGACCACGGTCGCCAAGCAAGCATTCCCGGAGCGGATCTCCCGGTCGTGGGGACGGAGCAAGTCGAGTCTCAGGCCCGGCCGGTCGTGGAGCTGCGGAGGCGAGCGTCATGGCCAGACCTGGACTATCCTGGGTGCGGTGCTGCCACTCCGCGCGCGGCGGCATGTTCCGCCACGTCACCTGATCTGCGATCGCGCTCCACTCCCGGCAGGGCCGAGGGCTGTACTGGTTCCCGGGCGGCCCGCTCGGCTGCCCAGAACTTCCAGGGGACCGGCGTCGAATAGGCGAAAGCGCAGCCGATCAGCCACCACCACGCGTCGCGGTGACACGGCCCGGGAAGAACAACGCACCGCCAGATCCGCGCTTGTGACCCAAGACGGAACCGACCGACGGCGCAAAGGGAGGCTTGGTCGCGTTCAGGTCAGAGACGACCCTTCGTCCCTGTCCGCCCGGCAGTCCCTCGGCACCCGTTGCCCGTCACTCCTCCCTTCACAGCGGCGGACTACGGACCGGCGGCGTGCGAAGTTCGGACACTGGCGTCCGGCCACGCCGATTCTCCCACATACACGACAGCACGACCGAGGCCCGGCCTCATCGTGGCGGGCACCACAGCCGCACTCAGCCGTGACCCACGCAGGTCCGCGACGCGGTGACCTCGCGGGCAGCGCGCACTGCCTGTCCAGGGGATCTGTCTACTGGCGCGCGAGCAATCGGCCCGAGACACTCGAGATCCACATCGCCACACGAGCCCAGGATGGTTCTCCGCCATCCCAGTGGCCGCCTTCGCCACGCTGAGCACCAGTCGCCAACCGAGATCTGGATCGTTCGGAGGGAGCCCCACGGCGGCTGATCCCGGGGCAGCGGGTCGCGGGCCTCGGGCCGGACACCGGCTGACGGCAGGACTCGTTGTCCACCTCCCGGATTCCGGCCGTCTCGCGGGCCTTTTCGCACTGAGCAGATGGAGGAGAAGCCTTCAAAGTCGGCCCGCCGGAATCGCCGCGGTGCCCTGTCGAATCCTCCCTGCCCTGGCTTCTTCTGGCGCTTTGGCGGCACGGTTCACTGCATCAACTGCGGTAACTCCAGCGCGGGAGCGCACCAGCTGCGCCCGAGGCGGCACCTCAGCCCAGGCCACATGCGGTAGGTCCGCCTCCGGGCGCTGCGTCATCTCCACGCGCGAGCTGCAGACGAGCCTCCGCCCGATTCGGTCAGGCTTCCTCCGCCACTGGAAGCGCCTGGGCGAAGAGCCGCGCGTCCTCCAAACCTGCAGCGGAACGCCATCGCGAGCCCAGTATTTGTGCGCAGCAGCCGCGTCCAGATCCGGTCCCGGCTGGCCCGGGTTGCTGATTACACGAAGGGAAGAGCGACACGCGCGCTTATGGCAGGCCAGTGCCAGCGGTCGTCCCGGCCTGGTCGGCCTGAGACCGCTGCACGGTGCTGGCTTGGATTCCTCGAGTACGACGAGCGCGCGCGGCGAGTCCTCACGGACGGGCCCCGGGGAGAGGATCGGCGCGTGTGGGGCGACCGATGAGGACGCCGGCCCGAAAGCGGGCGGCCCCTTCCGCTCCCTGCCTGGCGGGTCTCCGAGATCTGCTGAGTGTGCGCCCTCGATCGAGTGCCTGGCTGAGAAGTTCAGAACAATCCAGGGGCCAGAGAGCGCCGCTACGCACCTGGGCGCAAGGAAGGCTGTCGAGGCCGGGCCACGCGGTGCATCGGGAGAGGCTGCCCAGTTCTCTCTCCAGTAAACGTCATGCGCGCATACTCTCAGCTAGATGCCGAGTCCCCGACTTGCCGCACCTCACGGGCGAAGGCTCCGGGTGACCACCAGCCCGTCCAGCGACGCGCCGAGCAGCGGCCGATTGAGTTCGACCGCCGGGCTCAGCCAGCCGGAGAACACGTGGCTCGCATCCGGGCCCCGAGATCGGCACCGAGGCTCTCCTCCAAGGCCGCCGCCGGAGCTCGACGCTTGGATTACCATGGCCCGACCCCGGCGCTCTGGCGCAGTGAAGCGCTGCTGGGGTACGGGGAGTCAGATCGAAGGTCGGACTCGGCTCGGAAGACTCCCAAAAAGGAGCTCTCGCGCGACTCGCCTGTTGCCGGGGCCGGCAGGATCGTGTCGACGAGGGAGGCCATCGCTCGCCCTTGGGTCACGAGGACGACCGAGGAGTTCTTCCGCTTTGGCGAAGCGCAGAAGGAAGAGCGCCGAGGACTTCGTAATAATGCTTCCGCTTCCACGTGCTTCCGGTATTGCTATGGATCGAGAGAAACTCTTCCCGTCGACTTGATCCGACCCAAGACACGTCTGAGGAACGCGCCCGACCTAGGATGACGCGTGGTATCACGAGCGAACTGCCGCCTTCTTCTCAGAAGCGGTGCTTAACCCGTCCTTTCGGTGGAGGTCGCCGCCTGCCGATGACGTGCGATGCCACCTCTGCATCACCGACCAGCAATCGACGAATGGCGTCTGGAACTCTCGGCACGCCTTCAGTCCTCCTCCATCGTGAGTGCTGGATCCGCATCTTCCGGCATACCGTCCACCTCGGCTGAGCGTCGGCGCGCCTTGCGCAGGCCGCCTAACAGCGAGGCGGGCGCGGCGCGCCCAGTGGCCCGCTCATGCCCGGGTGCCCATCGCGGCGGAAAAACCCGTCAGGCGGACCATCAGTCGATACCGAACAGCCCGGTGACAAAGGGTGACGAGCACATCCGCGATCGCTTTCGGATGGGTTACGGCATCGGCGCCCTGCTGGGTTTCAAAGAGCAGCCCGGCAGCAACGGCAATAGAGAGAGAACGAGGACGACCTTCGCGAGGTAGGTAATCGGACGTTCGAGCATGTAGGCCCCAGCCACTCAGAGTCTGTGAAGGACACGGCGGTGGCCGCGCAATCCATGAAGTACTCGTGCCAGAACCGGATCAGTTCCACGGCGGAGACTCGACTACTTTTCCCCTCGCCGACATACAGCGCCACATGCACCGCCACGTTCCGCAGATCTGCCCGGGTCTTCTCGTATAGGCCCGAAGCGCGCAGCAGACGAAAGTCCCGGCCGGTTTTCATAGAGCGAGAAGGCTTCCGTGTTCTCCATCAGGTCGAGACCAGAACGATCACTCGTGGCCCCAGAAGCCTCCGCGAACTCGGACTGAAGATGGATGATACCTCGCGGATGGCCGCGAGGATCGGGGATCGCGCCGCAGCTCATTTGTACGGTGCTGAACGTCGCCCAGACGCGCGGTTCAGGGGCACGAAGGGCGGGTGCGCAGGCCGCTGCGACCATCTGGGGTTCCTGCATGGGCCAGCTGGGCCTCGCGGCCCGGATGGCATCCCAGGTGAATACACGTCCGGATTGAGCCTTCCTCGAAGTCGCCCGGGGTCCACACCGGAAACTCTTTGGCCAGGTCGTACTTGGCTCCTCGGTGTTTCGTTCAGCGGCTCGACAACGTCATGGCGCTGCAGGTCGCTCAGCGAGTCCGTGTAGTCGAGGAGTACTGCAAGATGACCCGTCGGCTGGTTGTCCTCTGAGCACCGCGATCTGCCGGATCGCGCCAGGGTGCCCAGCCACGAAGCCGACGGTGGCCGCAGCGATCCACGCAAGGACGATGTGAAGGCAGGGATTAGGATCCCATCCCATCTGGTCCACTGGAACGGCAGTTCACGAGTGGCTCCCGTTGCTTGCCACGTATCCACTACCATCTCACCTCGCGTCACCATCCGCTCGCCGGTGCTGTTCAGCCAGACATCCCTCGGCCTTTACCATTGGCACGATGGATTCGCTCAATTGTCCCCGGCCAGGCAGGTGCTCCTGAGTCTTGAGCTCATCGATGGCGTTGTTGGCGTGCTCGAGACGGTTGACCAACTGCTAGGCTGAATTGAGGTCGATCGCTGGGAAGGTTGGGAAGGTGTCGAAGTAGGCTGGCGTACCAGGCGTGGTGCGCACGGCCCGGTTTTCGTCATGGCCAACGTCGGAGGAGAACCTCAGCACGGTCTTCTTCAGGTGGGCGCGCTGAGCCTCGTAGGCTTCCATCCCATGATGTGCTCGGGTGGTGATCGCCTGCATTCGCTTCGGTGTCACCTCACCATTCGGACAAATGCCCCGGCAACAATCGGGGATTTACAACTTCCACTGCTGGGACTGTAGCGGCGAAACATGTCCGTGCCATTACGAGCGCAAGATCCGCGGCGACAAAACGCCGGTGAACCGCTCCGTACCCTGGCACCGAATTCGTCCCAGCAAATCCCTTCAAGCACTGAACACCCAGACGATTAACCCCATAGCCAGCAATGCCACGCTTGGAGACTGAGACCGAGCGGACTCCGTAGCAGCGCAAACGAGGTTTGGACACCTGAGGTTCACGGCGGTTCCCAGATCGCGGAAGTTGGCCACCGACAGATTGAATGCCAGTGCGAACAGAGCGAGGATGTGCCGGCAAAGCCCGCGACTAAGCGGCGGGGACGGCTGGTGGACCGGTCCCCGGAGACAGAGAAGCCGGTCAACAAGCCGCTGATCCCGCGTTTCACCAACGACACGCCAACCGCCTGTAGCCAAGGCCGCCGACCAGCCACAGCGCGCTACCTTCGGCAAAGAATGCCGCGTTGGCTGCGGACTCTGCGACCAGGGCGATGGCGATGATCCCAAGATGTAATGGAAGTGAAGCTGGGTAGCGTGCTTCTCGCGTCAGGCGGTGTTCGCGGACGAAGGCGCGCAAGTCTCTGACGACCCGCCGCTGTTTGTTGGTCCTGTCAGGGAACCCATTGTTTGGTTGGTAGCCAGATCGTGCTCGGGCTGGCCATCGCGTCGGCAACGCAGGTGATCAGGTCAAGAACTCTTTTTGGCAGCTGATCCTCAAGTGCCTCGAAGTCTGCCGTCAGATCCCAGCGCGCTGGTTTCGCGTCTGCTCGATTAGCTCCAGATGCTGGCGGTCGTGTTTCCCGCGCGATGGTCGTCTCGACCTCGTTCGGTTCCCGCGCTCCGGATTCGGGCAGGTTCTCTCTGCCGTCGGCTCGAGCTCCGGGTCACGAGTTCAACCGGCTTGCGGGTCATGGTGAGCTGAGTACGCGGCGCGACTCGCGACGCTCGGGCGTTACAGAGGCCCGCGCGACAGCACCAACCATGAGGTTCATTCTGCTTGTTCAGGGCTATGGACATCTGGTTCCACCTCCGTCTAGAAGGGGTTGTCATCCAAGGCACTCGGCGCTCGTCAGGCGGAAACTTCATCCCGCTCGGAGCAGTCCTCCTGCGGCTGCCTGTTCAGCTCAGATCCAGCAGAGGCAGTTGGAATCCAGTACCCATGCCGCCGCAATGCTCACAAGTACGACTTGCAATGCGTAGTCCGCCCGAACTCGACGAACAGCCGTATCAAGTGCAGCGTCGGGCGGTGAGTGCCCTCGGCAAAAAGGTCTCGATGACTGCGGTCTTCTCAGGTAGAGCAACCCACAGGAGTCGACGTAATCACCTGAGCCGTGTATGTCGTTTGCCCTCCGGTTGTCCGCGAGATTTCGTGGCGCAGCATCGGAACAATCTGTTTGATCGGGATCAGCTGTCCTTCAGCAATACGTA